>BNJT01001874.1_pt1 | contig 205245 bp, 283 predicted proteins | sample 8540491 | NCBI WGS metagenome assembly BNJT01 (sample SAMD00202455, study PRJDB9452) | human saliva metagenome | host: Homo sapiens
TTATATTTTACTTACAAAAATAGTAAGAAAAAAACTATACGAATAAGTAGAATTAAAATTGCACCTACTACATACAGCAATTACTTTTGAAAATTTCTTTTTATTATTTAGTCATATAATTATACCATTTCATAAACGGATACCTCAAAATTCCAAATTTACTTAATCCTAATAAATAGGGAGTTCAAGATGTACTAAATATCCAGTACTTCTACTATTTCTCCATTTTTTTCTTTTAAACATAATTTTTTTGACTACTTCTTCTCCTAAATATTTTGTAAACTTAGTCAATTCTGTTGATACTTCAAATACTATATTATATTTTATATCACTTAATTCAAAAACTCGAATCATATCTTGTTTTTATCTGACCAATAGTTCCAATTTATATCTGTCCTTTCATAATAAAACATAGTTTCCTTTTTGGAGTTACAAATACTCTTTTATTTATTAACTTCTTTTTCATCTTCGGATTTAAATATTTCAGAATACAGCTTCATCCCTTTAAAGACTTTTGTAATTGCTAATTTTATCATTTGAAATATTTAATTTAATTTCTTCATACTTCATAGAAAAACCTCCACAAATTCAAATTTATCTAGCTCTTCATATCAAATATACCCTCGACCATATAGTTATAACAGTAAATCTTACAATCTTGTAATTTACCGTATTTCTATTAAAGCTTTAACCTTGTCTTTTCTTTATATATTCTTCAATATCAAACACATTCTTCTTGTCATAATCTTCTAAGAACTTATAGTTCTTATGCTTGTGATGTCGAATTTATCTGAAAGAAAAGGTCTTACACCTCTAAGCTGAAAAAATACATTTTACCACCGTCCATTACAGTAATCTCATCTTGGCTCATCAGTTCCTTACCTGTCTTTTGATAATTAAAGTCCGAAAGACTCTTTTGATTTGACCTTGTTTCCGATGTGTTATATAAATCCATCGTTTCTTTTCCCAGTGTTTCAGACAATTCTTTTTAGTGTAGTTTTCTCCTTGCCACCAAGACAAGGTACTATCACAGTTACCCACTGATTGTATCGGCATTATCCTTATAGATTGCCTTTAACTGAGATTGTGCTTGAAGTATGATACTTGCTGATATTTCTCTGGAACGGATTGTTGCAATCAGCTTTTCAAACTTTGGGAATTGCCGATGTTTGCAAATTCATCAAGCAAGCACTCTTACATGAGACAGGTAATCTTCCTCCGTACTCAGTCATCTGCCTTATCACAAAGTAGGTTAAATAACTGTGAGTACATAATTGACACTACGAAGTTAAAGGTATCATCCGTATCAGAGATAATAACAAAGAGTGCTGTTTTTCTATCTCCAAGAGTATCAAGCTCCAGTTCATCTTCTTTCATCAAGTCCCTAAGCTCCTGAATGTCATGAGCAAGCCTTGCACCACTATGATATAAGAATAGACTTTGCTGTTTTTCCAGCAGCCAATTTGTACTTTTTATATTGCTTCACTGCAAAAGTGTGTAGGCTCTTTCCTTTTCCAGTGCTTCAAAGAGTCTGTCTATCAGATTCATATAGGTTTCATCATCTTCTCTAACTTCTGAAGCATCTATCATATCGAGAAGTGTTGCAAAGTTCTTTTCTTCTCTTGGAGCTTCATAGAAGATGTAGCCGATAAGGGCTGTATAGTAGAGCTTTTCAGCTTTGACCCAAAAATCTTCACCTGATTTTTCTCCCTCTCCTTTCGTAGTTTGCTATGATTGTCTGTACTAATTTGAGTATATCTTTTTCACTTCTGAGATAAGCAAAGGGATTGTATTTCATGGACTTTTTGAAAGTTAATGGTATTTAGGATTTTAATCTCATATCATTATCCTCAAGCATCTTACCGCACTCAAGGGACTATCGTTCCTTTCGGATCGGTTACACAATATGACGAGTGCATCTGCATAAGATTCGGTTTTACATAAAATCTCGTTTTTCCACTTCCTGATCCACCGATTACAAGCACATTTTTTGTTACGAGCATACTAGGATTAGCCGGTCTGCCATTCATGGTTAATCGTTCTGTTTGTGTAAGCAGGGATATTGTTTTGAAACTTTTTCATCCATATATGGCTCTATATCTTTTTTCGTTCCCCATCTTGCTGAGTCCATACTCTTTTCCCTGTCTAAACTTTTTAGCATTTTTCCCTTTTGGCATAGACGATGAATTTTGATTAAAACAGCTACTACCATAGCCCTATTATAAATATCCGTGGGATGAAGAGCTCGGAAGAAAGCTCATCGTATTAAGCTCTAATATCCCCTGAAAAATTTTGTCAATAATATCGCCACCTACATAGGCTCTTACATGATGTGAAAAGATATTACCTATATAGAAAAATGCAAGATAGGGAATGTTCTGCTTTAGAAACTTTACCTTATCTTGCACCTTAAATAAGCCTTTGATGTCCTTTTAATATCTTATCTATCATAGGCTCTGCTCCTTTTGTTTATTCTTGATTTTATCTTTTGGAAACAGAGTTTTTAGCCATTTCCCTTGAACTTTTCAATATTCTTATGAATGGACTCCTTTCTTTCAGTTTTCTTTTCTGATTCGGAAAGAGCGTGCTTAAATGCTTTGTCCATAACCTTCATATCTTTAGCTTGAAAGAATACTGAGTATTTCCCACTTTCCTTATCTTTCATGACTGAAAAACTTTACCCTCATACCGATTAAGTTCCTTTTTGAGTTCCTTAAGTTCTGCTTCTTCAACTGGAATTTCTTCAAGCTGTCCCTTTTTTTAACCATATCTTTTTAGCTTTACTTCATTTCCGTTAGCTATTAACCAGCTTTTTCAAGTCCTCCAAGCTTTTTCTGCTTCTTTCATCAATTTCTTTAATAAGTTCAGAATTAGCTTTCCTGTTACTTTAGCAGCTCTAACTTCCATATTCAGCGTTTTTCTTGCTATTTCTTCATTGATCAACTTCTCTCACCTCCATTCAGCAGTCTGTCCTTATTCCGATCCAGTTTGTCCTTTTGAATAACCTTTCTAAAATCTTCTCCTACAACCATAACAGGAATACACATCTCTATGATTCTTGAGTAGATTCTTTGATACTCCACGCTATCCTTACAATTTTTGGATTGTGTCGTAGGAAAAGGTTTAGTAGTGAAGATAGTCGGTTTCTGTTTTAAAGTACCTGTTATTCACGATGTTATATACTTGCTCTTTGGCATAGCTTGTATCTCTTTCTATTCCTAAGTCATCCAAGATAAGAACGGAAGTATTTACAAGGGGATTCAATATATGCGTTCTTGTCAAAATCAAAATCCTCCTTTTGCAGTTCATTGATAATCTGTGCAAAAATTTCTTATTTTAACGCCTATTTGATACTGTTCAATAAGGCTATTTGCAATGGAGCAGGCAAGATAGGTCTTTCCGCTACCTACTGAGCCATAAAAAAGAAGTCCGATATTTTCTTTTTTCATTTCCTCATAGTCTTTTACAAAGTTCTTTGCAATGATAAGGCTTTGATTTTCTTCTCCCTGATAATTTTCAAATGTGTATGACCACTGAATAATCGAGTTAAAGCAGCTACTCTTTAATCGTTCAATCTCCATCTGCTTTTGTCTTTCTTTTTCTCTTTCCTCTCTATCTCTGTCGCATTTGCAAGAAATCTTAAATATCATCTTGTTATCAAAGAACTCCATCACTTTTCCGTCTTTTCTTTCATGGCAAACTTTACAAAATGCGTGTCCATCCTTGATATATTCTTTTTCAGGATCGTAAGAATACTCTACATCTTCTATCATTACTTTTTCTAATTCTTTCATCATAGGTGTTCTCCTTTATCATATTCTTCCCATGTCGGGATATTTGATGTTTTCACTTCTTTTCCTCTCCCCTGATCTTTATAAAACCAAGAAAGGATTGTCGCTTTATGGTCTTTATAGGTCTTTCCGGTGCTTTTGATATATGCAGATAATCTCTCAATGTAATTATCAAGCTGTGAGTTCATTATGATTTGTAAATCGGATATATCTTCTGCCGTTAAAAAAATACATTTTTGAAATGTTCCAAGCCCGTTTTCACCAAAACTATATTCTCTCTACTATACTTACTCTTATTATTCTCTATATAGTTAGAGTCAAGATTTTTGAACTTCCTTAAGTTCATTTTCTTTACTCTGAGGTTAAAATCTTTTACTTCTGAAGTTAAGTTTTTGACTTCTGAAAGTCATTTTCTTTTTACCGCTAATATGCTCATAAAGTCTTTAACATATATGACATTCGGCTTACCAAGCCCAAGCCTTACTCTTTCAATCAGTCCGATTCCTTTCTTCATATCGAGTTCATCTAATGTTTTTATAGCTGTCGGCTTTTGAGATATTTCTTCTTCTCATAATTTTCCTTCAACAGTGAAAATAGATAAATACCCTGCCATCTTTGTCTATCCAGTTATTCTTAAAAGACATTCCTGTCCGTTTCAGAAGCATTGAATAAAGGATAATCGCTTCAGCGGATAATCCCTTAAATTCTTCTCCGTCTACCAATATCTCCGGTACTTTTTAGAAAGTTAAATCTTTCCGATTCTCTGTTATAGAAATAGTCAAAGTCCATCGCTTCCACCTCCTTTCCTTAAAAATTTTGCAAAGAAAAAGACGATAGTTTTTCTTCTATCGCCTTTTGGTAACCATTTGTATGAATTTTTAGATTGATTTTATTGCTTCATTGATACCTTTAAGAAAGGCTATAACTGCTGCTCCGACCATCGGTATTCCATAAGGACTTAACAAAAATCCTAATACCAATGCCTCAATGCCAAGTGATATATCTTTTTGCATAAATGATCCCTATTGCAGCAACTATACACATCAGCATTAAGAAATACAGAATAGTTGTTCCCTATGCCAAGTATAAATGTCAGAAAGGCAGTAAGGATACTCAGCAGCAAGCTGATTGGAAATAAGATTATTTTTATTATCCATCTCATAAATATCCTCCATTTCTATTAAATCATCTTAAAATGCCTTAACGCATCCATATAGCTTCCTCTTTTTCCGGTGTGCATTGTGGAATAACCTGTTTCTCTTTTTGATTTATTATAATGCTCCTCAGTACAATTCCATATTTCTTTTTAATCTGTGCAATATAGAGTGTCGAAACCTTTAAATCAAACTTTTTTCCAATATATATTTCTTGATTTGTGCATAAGTCGCTTTACTTTCAGCACTTGTCAAATCAAGCTCATCATATCAATTTCAACATCTATATGTTTATCGACATCAAGTTTGGACAATAACGCTACCGTCTCCACAGATGATAAGTATTTGGAGATACATATCTACTCCTTTAACCTTCATTATCTCATACCCTGCTTCTTTTAGTACATTCAAATCTTGTACAAGCATCTTGGGATTGTCATGATTATATATAGTATTTGTTTTGCATGTTAAAACTTATTATATCCTTTAGTGCCTTAGGAGTTTGATTCCTGCCTCTTGGAGGGTCAGAGGATGATTAGCTGAGGGAATTTGTAAGCTTTTGATATCTCTTGTTTGACATCTCCCTGCGATGAATCTCGATATTTTTACATTATTAGCTATAGTATTTTCTTTTGCCATTTCTACAGCTTCTTCTACAATCTCTATTCCTATGGACCTTTTTGCCTTGTTGACAATGATATTCCTATAGTACCTGTAACTGAATATGAGATCAAAGATTATATCTTTTCACCATCTATCATTTCAATTGCTGTCTTATATAGAGTTTCTGCTCCCTTTGTATTTGTTTGAAAAATGAAAAGGTGATATTTTAAATTTATTTCAAGCAATATATCGTAGAAATAATCCTCTCCATAAAGTAAATCAACCCTATCATCTTTACAGTATCTGGACAATGAGTCGTTAGTCGTATGCAAGATACCCACTATAGTTGATTTGAGTTTTAAAGTTTGAAGTTTTTGAACATATTCACCTAAATCAAAATCAAGTTGTGATGTTGTGACTATATTTATCAATAGCTCTTTAGTATTTTCTCCTTTCTTATCACCCTAAATGTCTTAGATATCCTTTATGATTTTTGATGTGATAATGTGGTAGTTTTTACTCTAAAATACTCTCCTGTCATCTTTAATATTTCTCTGTAGTCTTCATCTACCAAAAAGGCAGTCTTCTACAGGTACAATACTCATAGGAGAGTTTTCTTGTGCAGACCTATTACAAGCTCACCATCTTTTACTTCATTGCCAAATGTAAAATTCCATCTTGTTCTTATATTCTTTTTGCAGTGGGCTTGGTACTATATCTATTTTATCTACTTCTGTATGTCCGTTTTATGAAATAGTTTTTGTAAGTTGCTCAGACTTTAGACATAGTTGATTATCATAGTCTACACTAAGCATACTACATCCACCACATTGACCATACTTACTACAGACTTCTTGATTTTCAAGACTTGATTTTTCAATTACGCTTAGTATCTTTCCTTGAAATTTATCTCTTCTGCTTTTTGAATAAGAGCTGACACCTTTTTGACCTTTTTATACCGCCTTTTTAACACTAATTTTTGTCAAAAGCTGTGTTATTTATACTTTCTCCACCAAATATCATCTCATCTATGTTTAATTCTACTATCTTGTTTTTCATTTTATTCTCCTATTTTATGTTTATTTATTGTATTGATTATAAGTTCTTATTTGAATTTAGATTTAGTAAATTAATTTTTAACATATGTAAGTAATTTATGAAACTTCTTTTTATATAATTTTTCTATTTGCTTAATTATTACATTTTTATAATTATCTTTACTATATATATCTTCTTGTTAATAAATTAATATATACTTTTAAAAATTTATTTTATACATTTTCTATACTATTATAAATACTATTATTTAAACTATAGTTCCTGTCACTCTTGTAATATTAATTGTAATAATAAAAACTGCCACATCATTATCTGTGACAGCTATTAATATAACTAAAAATATTAGCATTTTACTTTGAAACAAATTATCCTAATAAGCTCAACCACAATAGGTACGACAACTATAAAAAAGTATTGTACTTAATGTCACCACATTCGTTGAAAATTCAACATCCCCATTTCCTTGACTGGCAAGAATAGGCAAGACAGCTAAAGCTGGTGCAGCTGATTGCACAACAAAGTTTTAAATTCCTCTGTTGGCATATTTTTTGTTGTTAAACTAAGGATTGAAAAACATTACTACCGGTCCTAAAATGAATCTACCTATAAGAGTTATAATAGTATCTCTGTCAAATTTAATCGTTTTAAGACCTGCTTTGGCAGAGTTATTCCAATATAGATAAGAGACAATGGTGTTACTATATTCCCAATATATGTTAGTGTACCGTGTAAAATCCGGTATTGGAATTTTTAAAAATTAAAAATACCAATGAAACTAGAAATCCTATAAGTGGTGGTAGCATTAGCTTTTTCCAATCAAATTTAGAAGAAGCTTTGTTTTTACCTGACTTGCTGTCACTTGTCATCAAATATATACCTAAAGTCCATGTTGAAATAGTATTAGTAATATAATAAATTAAAAATAAGGTAGAGCTTCATTTCCAAAAAGTGCAATATTAAGTGAAGTCCAATAAAAATTGTATTTGCATTTACAAATGTATTTATCATGGTTCCCCACTGACCCATCCTTACATTGAATAATTTGACACAAATATAAGCTAAAATATAAGTAAGAACAAATGCTCCAAAAGTATAAATCAATCCTTCCTGATAAACTAAGCAGCTTATCAAATGTCAAATATTTCATTACAGATACAAAAATAGATGCAGGAAGTGCTATATTCATAATCAAACGAGATAAGTTGGCTCTAAAATTTTCTCCAAACCATCCGCGATTTTTGTAGAATATATCCAAGTACAATGATTGCAATAATTGGAATAATACTCTCAATAGAAGTAATAAATATCTTCATACTATCTCTCCTCCACAGTCATATATATATTCAAAAAGTGTATAAAAACTTGTCAATGACAACTTTTCATACACTTTATATTCATAAGTAATTCATAGTTGAATAAATCAGTTGTATTTTTGGATACCATTTAAAGTTATTAACTGCTTTTACCATGTCTTTTCTTCAGAACGAGCAAGACCTTGTTCCTGAGCTTTCTTTGCAACTGCTTCCAGCAACCTTGATAGAAACTTCTACTGTCAGCTTAAATGGTGGCAACACCGGTGCTCCAGGCTTACTCATATCAATAATTCCACTTAATGAGTGTGCTTGCCTCACCTATCATTTCATCTGTCAGCAAACTTGCTTCAGATGCTAACATTCCAAGTCCCAACCCAGGATAGATTAGAGCATTATTAGCCTGACCTATTACATAGTCTACACCTTTTATACGATACTGTGTCTGCAGGTATACCTGTTGCAACAAACGCCTATGCCGTCTGACCATTTAATCAAATCTTCTGCTCTTGCTTCAGCCAATTTTTGTTGGATTTGATAATGGAAAAATCATTGACGCTTTGTATTTTTCGCACATAGCTTCTACAATATCTTTGGTAAAGGCATCAGGCTTAGTGGAAGTCCCTACCAAAATAGTAGGTTTCACTGTTTTTACAACTTCTAATAATTCAGTCATCTTATCTGCATTAGGAAAATCAGCTCGTTTTTAGCAAATGGTCTTTGTTGAGGTGTTAAATCATCCATATCATCAAACAGAAGTCCCTGTTTGTCAACCATAAAGAAACGCTTATATGCTTCTTCTTCTGAAAGACCTAAAGTCACCATTTCACGATGTACACGAGATGCTATACCTGCTCCTGCAGTGCCACCTCCAAAGCACAAGTATACCCTGATCTGTTAATTTTTCTCCTGTAACCTCAAGTGCTCCAAATATACCACCAAGAGTTACTATACCTGTACCTTGAATATCATCATTAAATCGTTGGAATCTTTTTGCGATACTTTTTCAAGAATATTTTGCAGCATTAGATCGTCCAAAATCCTCCCAATGTGATAGAGTTTTGGGAACAGCTTTTTCAGCTGTTTCTACAAATTGGTCAATAAAATCATAATAGCGCTGACCACTCACACGCCCTATGACGATTTCCAAGATAGTTAGGGATGATTACGAAGTTCTTCACGATTAGTACCGGCATCTATAACCAAAGGTAAAACTTTTGATGGATCTCATACCAGCCGCACCTGTATAGACCATAAGTTTTTCCAACAGATATATCTACACCATTTTGTACCCCAGTCACCTATTCCTAAGATTTCTTCAGCGTCTGTAACAACAATAAGTCTTATCTGTCTATCTCCTGCTGCATTTTTGAGAGTAGTTTCAATATTTTTCAGGATGGTTAATATCTAAATATCCTGCATTTTGGGTATTAATAAAATAGATTGCTGTACCCTTCAATAGTATCCGCTATAGTTGGATCATAGACAATGGGATTGAACTCTTCCAAATGTTGCGAAAAATAAGTAATAAAAATAAAGTACGATTGGTATTGAATATTTCCATTAGAAAGAGCCTTTTTCCAAATCACTTGCTTTTGTTTTTCATTTGCGCATATGTCTGCGCAGCCTGCTCTTCAATAGTTTGAACATAAGGTGGCAAAAGACCTGTAAGCCCAAGTTTTTGGCGTTCTTCAACAGTAAATGCTGTTCCCTTATTTTAGAAAAGGATTATATAAGATATCATATGTATTCATAATACACCTCCATTATGGTAATAATACTCAATAAATTACTTTTTAATCATAATTGATATATATTATTAACATAAGTATAAAAATAATAATTAAAAATTAGTTAAAAATATAGTTTTTTATTATCTAAATTTTTAATTTTTGGGTATATAATAACGCAAATAAGGATTTTATCAAATTCAAAAGGAGAAATCATGATAAGAGTTATGTTTGTCTGTCATGGCAATATATGTAGAAGTACTATGATGGCGCAATGTGTACTAAGTGACATGGTGCAAAAGATTAAAGATGAGTTTGTATAGAGTCATCTGCAACAAGCACAGAAGAAATTGGAAATCCTATACATAGAGGTACTGTAAATAAATTAAATGAAGTTGGTGTTAAAAGTGCTTTGAGCATAGGGCTATTCAGCTTAAAAATCTGACTTAGAAAAAAATATGACTATTTCATAGCCTATGGATAGTGCTAATGTGAGAAGTATGAAAAGAATTCTTGGAGATAATGCAAATGTTCACCCTATTGCTTTGAATATGCAGATCTTAATAGAGATATTGCTGATCCATGGTATACGGGTAATTTTTGACAAGACTTACGAGGATGTAGTCTTAGGACTGGAAGGATTTTTAAAAATATTTAGGATATTAATTAGCTATACTTAATAATTTATAATTCTAAAATAATAAAAACACCTGTCTTATAAAATATATACTTACTAAGATAGGTGTTTTTAATAAACTATAACTAGTATTTTTATAAAAATAATTTAACAAAAACTTATATATAACTACTAAAAATATATTTTTTTCTTATATCTGTTATATAACATTGTAAGTTCGTCTACTCTTTTTTGTCATCTCTTTTTGTAAATCTGATGCTATATCATATTTTTGTCATCCACAGCAATATCTACTTGTAAATAGTGATCTCTACTGTATCTTTCATTAAATCCCATCTTACACTTTCTATCTTTGTCCAATTTACTATATCAAGATCTGATATATCTTCATTACCGTGTAATTTTACAAAAATCTCGTACTTTATCTCTATTTGATTCTACTATTCTTCCTTTTAATTCTTTTTTGCCCAAAATTCTATTGTAGATGTTTTTGTAAGATAATATTATTGCATCTGTAAATACATTATCTTTTTCAATACGTCCACTTTTTCTATGATATTTTTCAAGTGCTATTATATTTTCATATACAGTTGCTGGTGGTACTGAGAATATTTTTGTTTCTTTCTTCTTCACTATATTCTTCAAATACATCTGTACGGTATACTCTGTCTTTTTCAAGATATACTGCATCATCACCAGCATTTTTAGATAATTCATCTTGTATAAAAGAAACATCATACTTACCACAATAGGCTTGTATACCATCTATCATTGATTGATAAGATGCTGCCAAGACTAAATATAAATTTGAATTTGGATTGGTCGCTCTAAGTTCAAATCTAGTTTGTTTTCATTTTCATTATCTTTTATAAGACCTATAAGTATGAATCTATTCCTTGATGGTATAGTTGGAGATTTCCAGTGATGTTACTATACAGTATGGAGCCTCAAAGTCAGGGTTTTAATCTGTTAAATCCATCAGTAGTAGCTGTAACAAAAGGATTTATAACTTCATAATTTTTAAGTATTCCTGCAAAGCTCAAAACCTATACTACTCATATAGTATTTTCTTTTGTCTACGTGGTTAAATATGTTTATAAATTTGCCATTTTCTAATTTTTGCCATTAGACCTATGTGTACATGTTCCCCACTCCAGCAACTTTATCTGCAGGCTTAGCATCAAATGTCACCTCAAGTCCAAAAACTATTAAATATATCTAACACCAGATTTTTATTATAGTAAGATTATCTGCTGCAGTCACTAGGATCTGAATATTTCCAGTCTATTTCTAGCTGCTCCATTATATGACTTCTGGTCTCCATTTTCCGTAAGTTTTGAGTGTACACCACCTACTTCCTTATGTCCCATTTCTGGTTCAAAACCATATTTTTCCATAACTAGCAGACAGTACTCCATAGCTGTCCTTACATTCCCCTCTGTTCTTTTTCCAATGTTGTTCTTTTAATACTTGTGATGTAGATAGCTCTTCTATATCTCACCCTATTTGCTTCTGGAGTCTTACTAATTCCAATTCAGTAGCTGCTGATATGATAGTAGAATCTATTTTCTTTCTTCTTCTATACCTATTTCTTTTTGTATACTTTTATTTTCTTCTTATACGTTTCTTTTTATATTTTCTATCGCTCTTTTAACAACTCTTAGAGCATACTTATTTTCGTTTACTAGAAATGATGGTATTCTTAGTGTACCTACTGGTTTATCGATTATTTTTCATCTAGAAAAAGTTATAATCAATCATGCAATCACAATCCATATCAGGTATAATAGTTACTTTTGCATCATTTAAAGAGGCTATCTAAGTTCAGATTTCAGAACCATCAGTTTGGCACCATCTCTTTATATTTTCAGATCATCATTATTATACTTACAGGTATTCTCTCATCTGTTGCATTTTCCTCTAAGGGTCATCACTGCAAGAGAAACAATTTTATCTCATCGTGTTCTTTAAATATTTTCAAGTTTTCAATACTATGATTTTTCTTTTAGAGTAAAAGTAAATTATTTTTCTTTGGCAAATTTATATTCATAAATTCCCTCCTATTTTTATAATTATCAATGCTTTCAAAATAAATATTAAATTCTTTAATTCTTCATATACTGCATTATAAGCCATTATAGGCGCCTATTTTTGAATGTTCATAAGTTATACCACCTTGAAAATATACTGTATATGGTTTTCTTATGGGAGAGTCTGCACTAAGCTCTATTGGTGAGCCCCTGAACAGCTCCAGCTGCCATAATGACTTGACAATTGTATCCAGGCATATCCCAAAGGCTCAGGTGTAACAAAAAGAATCAACAGGAGCCGCTTTTTGTATAGCTTTGCAAAAATTCTATTACCTCTTGTTTTTGTATCAAATGTTATTGCCTGTATAATATCACTTCTCGTCTAGACTTGGGGAAAGACTTTGTGGTTTTCTTTTTCAAATAATTTGGCTGTAAATATAGCGCCTTTTAATGCTCCATTTACAACACTAGGTGCCATAAATAGCCCTTGTAATGTTAGTTCTATTGTACGCTAAATGTAAGTCGCACTCTTTTCCTATCTATTTGATGTTAATTTTTGCTACATCTTTTCTACTAGATTTTCACCTACTATATAACCACCTGTGATAGCTAGTCCACCACCTGGATTTTTATAAAGTGAACCTGCCATTATGTCAACACCTACATCAGTAGGCTCAAAATAATCTAAAAATTCTCCATAACAATTATCTACCATTATAGTTAGATCTGCTTTGTACTTCTTTAACTTCTACTATATTTTATATCGTCTATTAATATTGAACGTCTAGTAGAATATCCCGCTGAACGTTGTGCATATACACTAGTTTTATACTATTATCATTATATAAAGATTCTTTATACTTTGTATGTCAAAAGTCTCCACCATTTATAAGTTCTGATTGCTTATATTTTATACATATTCTTTTAAGACATCTCTTCATCAGTTATACCTATAACACTATCAAAGGGTATCGTATGGCTTTTACCACTATGGCTAACATTGTGTCATTTTGGCACAAGTAATGCATTAAGGCAAATAGAAAGTGTGTCAGGTACCATTGCTATAGATGGTCTTACAGTGCATCTTGAGTATAAAAACATAGCTATATATTTCTTCAACCTTTTTCTCTACAATATCATTATATCCATTCAGTAGATGTAGCAAAATACTTATCACTAAGTCTTGCTTGCATAGCTCTCAAACTTTTAATTGATTAAATTCTTTTATTTTATCTAATTTTGTGTTTCTTTTCGAGTTCTTGTTCTATTTTTAGAATATTCAAAATTACTTTTCATTTATATTCATCATACATTTCTAAAAATATTATTATTATTTTTGCATTTTTCACTATCTATTGATATGTATGTTGTATTTTATACATTTATATTTTACATACCAATTAAATACATAATTATAATTTTAAAATTAAAACAAAATTTTTGATAGATGTATTACATTTGTACAACAAATGTTACAATACAAAAATAGTTAAAATATGCAATATTGTAAATACTATTTGTTCATAATTAAAAATGTATTCATTTTGATATAGAATTACTTTTACTTATTGAAAATTTCTTATTTACATATAGTTAAACTTTTAAAATATTATTTAGTATTTTGTGTTATAATATTTAAACAATGTTTTTAAATATATTTCATAATTACATTGATAAATTATTGTAATTAATTTTGTAAATATTTAATTTAAAACATGATTACAAGATTAGGATAATTTGTTATAAATGAATAAAATATTATATATGTATTATTTGGAAGAAATAATTGATGGTACAAACGAAAAACTCATATATATAGAGTTCTTTGATAAAAACTAGCGTAGAAGACATAATAATACTAAAATAGACAATGTGTCTACACATATCAGTTATTTTGTTACAGCATCTGCCCCTAATGATAGACAAGTAAAATCTGGGAAAAATGTAGATTACAGAGCTAAGTAAATTAGAGTTGAAGAACCAAAAATCAGTGAAGGAAGAACAACAGCAAAATGGATACTTATGGATTATAATGATGTAATAGTCACATTTTCAAAAATGATGAAAGAGAATTTTATAATATAGAAAGACTTTTGGAAGGATGTGGTTGGTTATGAGATCCTGGAGTTTATAATATCTGCTATACTTGTTCTAAATCCATCAAAATACATATTGTAGTTATGGGATTTAGAAATGAATTATATATTTTACTCATTCTTGTATTCTTTCAGGTTTTTATCTATTATTATACTCTGTTTTTGTGTTTATATTTTTATCAACAAATATTTTATTGATGTTTTTATAAAAATCATCTCCACCTACTATATAATATATATTTTCATTATTTGTAAGATTATCTATGATAGAATAAAATTTTTCTACTATCCACCCATATATTTTGTAAAGGGAGTATTTTGCAATTCATCTAACTCATCTTTTATAAAATATATTCCTTTAGATGAGTCTGTATTCACGTTTGTTATACTTTTTATATTTTCTCTATTATTAAGTAGTGTATTATAATAGGTCTCATTGTCGCTATCAACACCTTAGAAGCAAAACTATATATATCTTCTCGTCTTATTTTCCATTCTATTATCAAGTTTAAATAGTTACATAATCGCCTACTGATAATTTTGATAATGCTTTAAATATAGATTTATTTTTCTAATATTTAGTTGTAAATCTAGCTTATTTTTCTTCTTGTAATGACATTATAGATAAGTGATGTACTAAGGATTTATCTGGTTCATCTCCTTTATCAAAACCATCAAGACCAACTATAGAAAATGGGATGCGGGTATCCAGTTTATAGTTTTGAGGTATTTTCAGCATAAATGTTTTTGTTTTATCATTCTCTTTTATTATATCTAATATCTTAACTTTTATATTTTTGCATATTTGCCTCTATTTATAAGATATATTGAAGTATTTACCCCAAAATAATATATATTTACAAAATTTAATTTTTATATTTGTCTTGTTTTTAAGTTAATTTATATACTATGCTTACGCAAAATATCCTTTTCACTTTTGAAATATCTTTATCTGTTGAAAAATATTCCCTTTTATATTTTTCAGATCAGATTTTTTAGCATATTATCTATTGTGTTTTCTTCGTGCTCTGAATATGGTCTTCTTGATACCTTTCACTTATGGTCCGTTTCTATCTTCTTTAAAGATATCTATATACATTTGTATTATTTTATCTTCTTTGTCATACATATTTTGCCATATCATACAATAATCATCATCTTCTTCATACAGTATTAGCAAGTATATTTTCTATCTTATGATAATGAGCTTATGTCAAATATTAAAGTCCATTTTTCTCTTATGTTTATACTAAAAATCAAAAGTATTTTTGTAATTCATCCTCTTGTATAATATAATTAATCAAATCATTTTACAGCAAGTATCATATCTATTTCCATATATTTTCAAAGTCTATATCACATACATCTTGTTGTATAAATATTGCTTTTCTTTAAACAGTTTCAGCTTTTTCTTTAGCTATTTGAAGTCATTTTCAAAACTTTTATCTATTCCTACTACTTCATATCCATTTTCTAATAATTTTGTGTTATATTACCTGTACCACAGCCTAACTCTAATATATTTTTATATTTTTCTTTTTCTTCCTCATAAAAGATTATATTTTTCAAACCATTTATCATAGTCTATATTAGACAAATTCATTGATTTATCATATATATTACTTAAGTATTTATATTCACTCCTATTTCCCCCATAAATAAAGCTACTCGCTTTTGAGTGCTTGCTTTTTATCTATCTTCATCTATGCACAAAAATACATAAGGTATATTTCTATATCTATCTTTTAAAATCAAGACCATACCCACTAAAAACTTATCATCTATTTGCATACCTATGTAGTCGCTTGTATATTCGCCTGTCTTCTGGCTTGTTTATTAATAATACACAAGTTTTTTATAGATTTTAGATGTTTTAAATGATTTATTAAAAATTCCATAGTAATTCCTGTATCAGAATATCATCTACTATTATTACATCATATCCATCTAACTCATAATCTATATCTTTTTATTTGTACTGAGCTGTTTCTATTTCTCCATCACCATAGCTAGATGTCATAATAAAATCTACTACTGGTTTTATATGTAAGGTCTGAGTAAAGAATAAAAGCACCTTTTAATATTGATATAATAAATAAATTTTGCCTTCATAGTCTTTTGATATTCTATCTCAACTTCTTTGCTATTTGTGCTGAATTTTTCTTCACTACATAACACTTCCCATCTAGATCCATCATTTTCTCCTTATTTATGTAAGTTAATACTACCTTAATATTTTATTAAAACATTATAATCAATAGTTGTTTTAATTTTTAGTAGTACATTTTACCTCTTATATCAAATGTTTCTTCAAAAGTAGCCATAGTATTATAAGTATATAGTCAGAATCTATTATCTGAGAAAATATAACAGCTCCATGTATCCTTCTCAAGACTACAATTCAAATCCAAAGCAGGTGTGAAATCCTAGATAATCAAGCGCAAAATAGCCTGCTTTTTCTCTGGTTTTATGTGTTGCTATCATATAATCTTTTGTAATAGGATTTACTTTGTATGCCAACATAGCAGCTGAATAAGTAATACACCATCTAAAACTATAGGAGTGTTACTACTACTACAAGCAAGTATTGCTTCTAACATAGACATCAGTTTCATATCCTCCTATTTTCCTAGGTACATCCATAAAATCATCTTTATTAGGCTTATTTATTTTTATATAGCTTGTTTTATAGTAACTTATTTTTATTTTTAGTATCCTCTATACAGAGCCTCTACCTGTTATTATATCTGGAGATAATTCGAAAATAACTGATATTATAGCAGATGCAGGCGTGGTATTTGCTATCCCATTTCGCCTATAAATATCATATTATATCCATCTTTTATAAGGGTTGTTTGCATACGTTACCCTATTTCTATGATTTTTCTAGCTGCTCCTTTGTCATCGATACCTTTTGTCACGATGTTTTTGTAGCATAGAAATTTTTCATCTATTACATTTTTACTTTTTCATCTGTTTTTATTCTAAATCTATTTGCCCAGTATTTTTGTATTTGAATATAATCACTATATAGAGCCTAGTGCAGAATATTTTTGGGTAAAGATTTGGAAAATGCCAAGCAGTAAGTGATTGATTATCTTTTGATACTTTTTCTTCGAAAACATCATTATCTAGACAAATACTAAAATAGCTTTTTCAAATAAGTTATGATTTTTGTATATTCCTGCAAGTTTTTACTGTTATATCTTCTAATTTTCCGAGAATTTTTGGGCATAAAGACTATCTTGTCTATTTTTTAGCAAGTTGCATAGATATTGTATCAGTATGTTACGTATAGTTTCTTTTATTAAATTTGACATATTTTACCTTTTTAAATTATATAAATAAAAAGTATGATATATTTATGTAGAAAGCTAGACTACACTAGTCTAGCCAAAATTGCTTATTTTACAGTATCTAATACTTCTATATACTGTTTTCTATTTCTGTTAATAAATCTTGATTTTTCCATAGTATCTGATTTTGTATATATATATAATTTTTATCTTTGGCTCTGTTCCTGATGGTCTTAATGTATACCAACAACCATCACTATATAAAAATCTTATAGCATTTGTTTTTCTATATCTATCTGTTGTATTATCTTTTATATTTTTCTTTTTCTTGCTTATCATAATCTGCATTATTTCCACTACATCTGCTTGACCTATTTTAGAGGATATATTTTTCTGATTTTCGTTCATCATTCTTGATATTCTTTGTTGTCCTTCTATACCTTCAAGTACTATTGATACAGTATTTTTCTTTCATAATATCCATACTCTTTTAAACAAATCATTAAGTACATCTATTAGAGTTTTTACCTTGTTTTTGTAGTATCCTGCCATTTCTGCAAATAGCTATAGCAGATGAAACAGCATCTTTATCTCTTACAAAATTTCCTGCATTATAACCTATACTTTCTTCGTAGCCGAATATATAAGTCTTTTGTTTTATCCCATTCATTTTGGTAATGCGCATATATTTTTAAATCCGGTAAGAACACTTATCATATCAACGCCAAATGCTATAGCAGTACCCATATCTCCTGTAACTATAGATTTTTACTATTGCGGGATTTTAGGCATTTTAGTTTTATCATTTAATGCATTTATTATATAATTTATTAATAGTACACCTGTTTGATTTCCATTTTAATGCTATTATTTTCCATTGTACTACTTCTACTGCTAGCAGTCTATCTGAATCAGGGTCAGTTGCTATAAGTATATCAGCATCTTTTTGCCAATTTTTCACTATACTCAAAATGCTTTTTGTATCTTCAGGGTTAGGATATTTTTATAGTTGGGAAATATTCCATCTGGTTTGTTCTTGCTCTTTTACCTATATATCATTTTTAAATCCTATCTAGTATAGTTCTTACTGCTATATTACCAGCACACACATTATGGAGTATATACTATTTTCACATTTTTATCTATTTCATCGTCATCTCTTTGAGATAATGAAATTACTTTTTACATATAAGCTTTATCTACTTCTTCGTTTATTACACAAGCATACCTTTTGTCTATAGCTTCTTGCTCTGATAATAAACTAGGTAATTCAAAACATCCATTTTATTTTATTTCTGCTAAAACTTTATCAGCTATATCGTCCTTTATTTGAGAGCCTCACAGCAATAAACCTTTGTAACCATTATACTCTTTAGGATTATGGCTAGCAGTTATATTTTATACCTGATGCACAGCCATAATATCTTACTGCAAAAGATAACTCAGGTGTAGGTCTTAATGAATCAAATAAACTGAGGCTTTTTATACCATCAGGTTGCCATAACAAGTGCTGATATTTTTAGCAAATTCATCAGGAACATATTCTGCAATCGTAAGCTATTGCTCCTGCTTTTTCTGATACTCATCTCCATATGATTCTATTACATTTGCTAGCGCATGAGGTTGCTCTTGCTATACATAAGAGTTCATTCTATTAGTTCCTGCGCCTAATTTACCTCTTAGACCAGCTGTACCAAATGATAAATCTTGATAAAATCTTTCCTGTATTTCTTTTTCATCATTTTTATATCTTGACTCTTTTCTACTTTTTCATCCTAATTTTGGTGAATTAAAGCCATTTTTCATAAATTTTTCATATCTCTACATATTTACCTCCAAAAATTTATTTTTATTATTATTGAAATTATAAAAACTCTTATTAAATATAAGTATATCCATTTTTCAAAATAAATTTAACATTTTATTAAAAATTTCTATGGCAAACATAGTTTTAATACTCTATTTTGCATAGATTGTACTATTTCTTGATTCGTCTTTATTCAAAGACATATCTGTAAATCTTCATCTTCTTGTAAAATTCGTATGAAATATTTCCTTTGCAATTACATACTACAATGTCACCAATTTTCATCAGTCATACCTGGTGAGAATATACATTTTCGTAAATCTTTCAATATATCTACTAGTTCTAGTCCTGTTTCTTCAATTCTCTTTTTGCACATACTTATGTCTTCAAATTCATCTATAAGGCCTGCTGGTACTTCATATATATAATCATTTATAGGTACTCTATATTGTTTTACGAGTACCATTTTATCAGTATCAAGATGATGAGCTACTATCATTACAGCATCTCTATTTTTCAGATTTTTACCTAAATCTGTACTCATCTATGTTTTTCTTGATGCTACATTCCAAGTCATTTCCTATCTTGTTTTGTATATTTTATTTCATACATAGATAAAACCTACTATTTGAAAAGCACAGTTACGTCTTTTATATAGGTTTCATATAGCCCCCGTTTTGTTTTAAGTCATATTTTCTTAATATAGAATTTTTCTACTTTATCTATATAAATTCTAGTTTCTGCATATGGTATGTCCAAGATTTATAATCTAAATTATCTTTTAAAAACCACTGTCTATCCATTTTCGATACATCAGGACCATATACGCCAATATAGCATAATATTCATTGTATTAAATCTTTCCAGTAGTTTAGAAAGATACCATACACCTGTGTATATTAGCTTGTTTTATTATATATACATTACTTGAAATATCTATTTTAGTTTTTGCATATTCAAAAGTATCATCAGATACTTGCATTAGGCCTTTGCTATTTGCTTTTGATTTTGCATAAGGGATTTGACTCTGTTTTTATTATTGCATAAACCAAATTTTCATCGACTTTTATATTGTTTACTATAATTATAAACAAAATCTATATCTTTTTAAGGATGTCTGCTAACATTTGATATTTCATCATTAAAATTTACATACAAAAATGCGCATACACCCAAAAGTATAGTGGTAATATCAATTTTAATCATTCATAATCCCTTATCTATCATATCTAAAATAACATTTATATATATAGCGCATCAATATCTGTTGTTATTTTGTATTATATAATTGCTATTTTTCTATTTTGTATTTATTATTTATTTTGAGAGTTTATTATACTAATAGATTCAATATAACTGCGCTTATCTCTTTTCATTATCCTATCTATTTGTATATCTTTTTCTACAACATATTAATATTATTTCATTACATTTTTGTATAAATTGGTTTCAAAAAGAAGAGGAGCATCTAAAAACTATATTGTAGTCTTTAAAAGAACTACTTGTCTATCTATCTCTTCAAAAATTAACGGATGTAGTATATTATTTAACTTATGTAGCTTTTGATTTATCTGAAAAACTATACTAGAGGTTTTTCTATATATTATAATCAAAATCTAATATATCATCACCAAAGTTTTTAACTATTTCAAAGTATCCTATATTTCCTTTTTGAGTTTATAAACTTTGATATTTTATCAGCATCAATTGCAGGGTATTTTGATATATAGTTTTACTAGCATGTAGACTTTTCCACTAGCGATAAGACCGGTTATACTCTATTATTTTCACGAAAACTCCTTTCAAAAATTACTATACAAAATACATATAATGATTTAAAAGTATTTACTATTCCTATGATTATATCATTTTTATTAGTACACTTTCAACCACAGATTTGCACTTTTACTTTTAATATAAATAGCTATTTATATGGTCAATTGACATTTAAATAAGTATTATGTATATATATACCCTACTTTGTGTCATAATTAATATTGCCAAAAATACGATCACGTAAAATATAAAACAAATATAATGGTTATGTTATAATCTCATAAATTAAGGAGATGTGCATGGCCGATTACAGTGTCTTTTTGATGTTGGTGGGATCTATAGTCAGATGAGGACCATCTAGCTCACAGACTACTGGCGCTGCTAGGATAGGTAGACCTGCATATGTAGCAAGGATTTCACCAAGTAGTACGTCACCTACCACGGCTCTTTTGCAAAACATATATGGGGCACGGTACCGATAAAAGCTCTTGTAGCTTGAGGTGCTTTGGGTATGTTACTGTACGAGTGAAAATCTTAGAGATTCCTTTTAGAAATACAAAAGAGAAATGTTAATTATGATTTTGAACAAGTAGATTTAGGAGATGTGTTACATCCAAATTCAGTAAAAGTTGAAATGTTTTATGAAGATGGTAGAGTATCTCATGTTATTGGCTCTTCCATAGGTGGAGGAAATATAAAAATAATAGATATGAGATGGTTTAAAGAATTGATTTTACAAATGCTTTTCCAGCATCACTCAAAATATAATGATGTAGAGACAATATCTTTTGTTTCAACATTTATTGGCTGAAATGAATACAACATAGATGATTACAGATATTGGCATAAGTAACACTCCTTGTAGAAATAGATAAAGAGCTTACAGATGAAATGAAATCTCAAAATATTACACAACGAAGAGATTCATACTTACAAAATACATTGCTGGAGATTATTAATATTTTCTATAAACAGATAGTCTTGTTATAGGCATGACGGCAAATTGATATAATAGATAATTACTTTTAGAATAATTTTAGATTTTATAGGAGAATATTTAAAATATGATTAGATACAGACTCAAATAGCTATAAAACAGTAAAAGACTTTCAGATAAATCTTGCTAATCAGTTAAATCTTACTAGGGTATCTGTACCACTTTTCGTAGGACTGGAGACAGGAGTTTAAACGATAATCTTGATGGCATAGAAAGACCTGTTTCAGTTTGGATCTTGGAGATTCAAAATAGAGCATAGAAATAGTACAATCATTAGCAAAATGGAAGAGATTTGCTCTTAAAAAGTATGATTTTGAAATAGGTGAAGGTCTTTATACTGGATATGAGATGCTATAAGAAGAGACGATGGATGAAGTACACTCTATATATGTTGGATCAGTGACTGGGAAGAGTTATATCAAAAGAAGAAAGAAACCAAGAGTTTTTGGTATGAATGGTATATATATTCTGTGTTTGAAGACACAGATGATAAATAGAAAATATGAGGTTGTTTTAGTACAAAAATTTGGCCTGTAGTGAAATATATGCACATCTGAAAGAGTTACTACAAAAATATCCTATTATGTCTCTCAAAAGAGAGAAAATACTATATGTAAAGAGCTGTATTTATCCAAGGAATAGGCTACAAATTATCAAATGAGAAGCTCCTCATGATCTTAGAAGTCCTGAATTACGATGATTGGTCTTTAAATGGAGATATATTATTTTATAATCCTATCTTAGGATTGCGCAACAGAACTACTCCAGTATGGGAACAGAGTAGATTACTCCTTTACAAAAAGCAATCTGAAAATAGCACAAACTACAGACAGATTTTCAGAGCATCATAAAGACTTGTTAGATAGATCAGCTCCCACTTGGCAATAGAGGTGGTATAGGGCAATCAAGAATATGTATGTATATGCTTGAAAACAACATATAGGACAAGTACAAGCATCTATATGGGATGATGAAAATATGAGAGAATGCATGGGCGCTGAATGTGCCGTACACTGGCAAATATTGCCGAGTAGTATAAACTATTGAAGTTAATTATATGCGTATAGTTCCGCTGATGCGTTTTATTCATTATGAGCATATTTGTTGTATGGAGGAAATAGAAATGGAAAAATAAAGAGAAATTGAAAAATCTCAATTAAAACAAGATTTACATGACTTTGGTCCTGGAGATACTGTAAAAGTACATCAAAAAGTAAAGAAGGTAAAAGAGAAAGAATTCAGATATTTGAAGGTGTCGTTATAAAAAGACAAAATGGTGGAATAAGAAACTTTCACTGTAAGAAAATATCTTTTTGGTGTAGGAGTTGATATTCCCACTTCATTCTCCATCTGTTGAGAAAAATAGAAGTTACAAAAGAAAAGGTAAAAGTAAGAAGAGCTAAGATAAACTACTTAAGACAGCGTTCAGGTAAAAGCTGCTAAAGTTAAAGAAGCTGCAAGAAGATAGTTAGAATTTGAAAACTACCAATAGTACAAAAATTGGTAGCTTTTTGACTATATAAAGGACTGATAAAAGTGGAAGATAGCATAAACTGGTATCCAGGGCATAGAAAAACTAAAGATGAGATAATAAAAATATAAAACTTGTAAAACTCTCGTGGTGGAAATAGTGGATTCAAGAGCCCCTATTAGCACAAAAACCCTGATATGACAATATGATAAACAACAAACCTAAAGTAATAGTACTAACAAAAAGACCTTGCAAAAGAAGATAGTATAGGTACTTTTATTTCTTACTATAATCACATCAATGCTAGTAGCAATAGACGCTACAAAGCAGTATATCTCCCCTATTAAAACTATTAGATACTATCAAAGAAGAAAATTATCAGAAAAATAAAAGAAAAGGAATGATAAAACCGCTTAGAATAATGTTAGTAGGTATACCAAAACGTAGGAAAGTCAACACTAATAAAATCAAATAATAGGTAAGAAAAAGTATAAAACAGGCAATACTCCAGGTATAACAAAATCTCAACAATGGATAAAAATAAAAAGGCGATATAGAATTGCTGGATACCCCAGGTATATTATGGCCACAAATAGAAAATAAAGAAGTATGCTGAAAAATTGTCATTCTTGGGTAGTATATACGGGATAAAGTAGTAGAAATGAGATATTTACTATGAATTTATACAATATCTTATAAGAAATAATATGCAAAAAAGCTTATTTGAAGAGTTTGAAAGTAAATGAAAATGAAGAAGATTTTGGAGAAATATTCTAAAAATTATAGCTAAAAACGTGGATTTTTACAAAAGGTGAAATAGACTATTTTAAATTAGCAAATGCTGTTTTAAATGATTTTTAGAAATGGAAAATATGGTAAAGTACAATTAGATAGTATAATATAATATTTGATTTTAGGAAAATAAAGTCTTTTCAAATTGAGAAATATACTACTTCAAAATTCATTATTTTATGAAATATTTAAAAACACTGAACTTTATAAAATTATAATTATATAAAGTTCGTGTATCTAATCACTTGAAAATATGAACAAATAGGTATAGTATATAAATAAGAGTATTTTTATTTGGAATATTCTTAATTTTTAAGGTAGTATTATGGGAGGTTATGAATAATTATGATGTAGTTATAATAGAGTGCTGGAGCAAGTGGTGTTTTTGCTTCTTATGAATTTACGAAAATGGATACAAATGCAAAAAATATAATGATAGACTCTGGTAATCACATAGATAAAAGAACTTGTCCTATATCTGAAGGTAAAGTAAAAAACTGTATAAAATGTAAACCTTGTAATATAATGAATGGTTTTGGCGGTGCAGGTAGCCTATCTGATGGAAATATATAACTAATAATTTCGGTGGAGATTTGTACAGATATATAAGTGCAAAAATAAGCGATAGAATATATGGAATATGTGGATAAGGTGCTATGTGATTTTGACGGAGAATACGTCAAATTATATTCTACAGCAGATACCAATATAAAGTCATTAGCTATAAAAATGATTTTGCACCTTTTAGATGCAAAAAAGTTAGACACTTTGGTACAGATAGAAAATGCAAAATATACTATTACATAAATATATAGAAAATAAGGTACAAACTCTTTATAACACAACAGTTGAAAGCTTAGAATATAAAAATGAGAGTTTTATATATCTACAGATAAGAATGGAGATTTTACAGCAAGTATGATATTGGCTGCTGGACGCTCTGGTTCAAAATGGATTAAGTCAGATATGTGACAAAACTGAAAGATAAAAACTATGAAGAATAAAAGTAGATATAGGTGTAAGAGTTGAATTACCGGCATCTGTATTTAAGCATATAACAGACGATAGTGTATAAGAGAGAGTAAAATAGTATATCAAACTAGAAAATATAATGACTTGTTAGAACTTTTGTATGAATCCATGGAGAAGTAGTGGCAGAAAATAGATGGGTTAGTAACAGTAAATTGCACTCTTGTCAGATCTAGTCTACAATCAGAAAATACAAATTTTTGCGATTGTTAGTAAGTAATACATTTACAGAACCATTTTAGAAATAGTAATGAATATGGTGAATCTATAGCTAGATTATCGAAATATGCTAGGAGGCGGTGTATTATCGCAACGATTTGGAGATTTAAAAAGAGGTATAAAGAAGTACTGTGCATTCTATACAAAAGAGCTTTTATAACACCTACACTAGATGCAACACCTGGAGACCTTAGTCTCAGTGATGCCGAAAAGACAATTAGATGATATAATAGAAATGATAGAAAGCACTTGATAAAATGAGCACCTGGAACAGCAAATAACGACACTTTGCTTTATGGAGTTGAAGTAAAATTTTATAATTCAAATGTTGAAGTCAATGAAAATCTGGAAGACAGTAATACAAAATTTATACGTTGTAGGTGATGGCTCAGGAGTAACACATTCCACTATCACAAGCATCTGCAAGTAGTGTATTTGTAGCCAGAAAAATAAATGAAAAATAAATATGTCTAGAATAGTATTAATAATATTCGTAAAAATAATAAACACTATGTAGAAAGTATTCCTGATAATGAGTCTATATATATTATGTGAGTTTTGCTTTAGGAGATATTATGTCTATTTATAACAAAAATATAAATACAATAAAAATTTTTCAATTTCTGACAAATGGGTAGAAAATTGTAAAATTGAGAAAACTAAATTGATTGATAAAATATAAGTTGAGTTTTACTAAATAAAATAAAAATTTTGCATTAACTGAGATTTGTAATTTAGCTATAAACAATGGGTATGGATTGCTTAGTTAAGGATATAAGCTTATTTAGTAACAACAATTCATACTCCATAATAGTATATTAAAAATAAAAGATAGATAAAATGAAAGATAGGAAATGCACAATATCCTCTATGCGAGACTATGAAGAAAAGTCTATAGCTAAAAAGACTCTATAATATCTGTTGTGGAAAGTCTAACAGATATTATAGAGTATAGATAAATAGGTCTAATTTAAGATGCGCAGTGCTTTATATATATTCGTAAGGATATAAAATAAGCACAGAAAAAGCACATAACTAAAAGATTTGAAAAATTTTAAAGTTATGTGCGTTTTATAATAGAATAATTTATATAGCGTTTTATTTATATGATTTGAGTATTACTTAATACAAGTTGTATATATATTTATTTATATAACTTTTAAAACATATCTTCAAAAATATATTCTATATACTTTTACTGTAATATTGTTTTTCAGCAACTGTCTTTTTACTATTACACCACCATCTATCCAAGTTAATTTATATTCATATACCATAGATGAAGGCGCTATATTCAAAAAGGTACAACAAAAAACATCTTTATAGATCCACTTATCTTCAATTTTTTCCCAACAACGAATCTCAGATTATCTAATGCAAATGGTAGTATATTAACTTCACTTATTTTTCCACTACTAATTTTATAATTATTATCTGCGGTTAAATATTCTTCTCTACTTGAAACAACTGTCTGCTTAGTTTTTGTTTCGTATAGTAGATTTAGAAAGGATGATAATACACTGGGACAGTATACTAAGTTCAAAATTATATTTAATTTACGCTATTCATTATATTCTAAATCCTCAAAATATATTCTATATTCTCTTGACGTTTTATCATAACTATCTTTGTATGTTATTTTTAAAAATCTTCATACCAATTAATTTTTAAAAATCTGATTTTGAAATTTTTACTTTTTATTTTGAACTTCAATTTTTCATAGAATGTGAATATGTTTGATCTAATTTATTATCTTTTTCATATATAAAATTAACTTCTATATAATTAAGTATTTTTCTTCAATCAAATATAATCTATATTTGCCATTATCAGATACAGATTCTAATATAGTAGTATACTTAGCATCATAATCTAAATTACACAAAATTATTATACAGTATAAAATCTAATGCGATTAAAAAACACAATATTTTTACTTAATTTCATCCCTCTGAGATATTATATAGCATACAAAAATCATATAATTAAAATATTTTATAATCTTAAAACTATGTACTTTTTTATAAGATTTATCTAGTTAAGCTGATAAAAATAAAATTTATAGAGAATCATTGTGAATAGGAACACTTACATATGTACCTTCTTTGAAAAGCTATGTACTTATTACACTAATTTATTTAAATACTTTATTTATACTTCTAGAAATAAGTATATATTTAAACCAATTTTACTAATATAGTTGTTAGTTCATCTTATTTACTGTGGTTATTGTTTTATTTAATTTTATGATTTTTATTTGTTTAGTTTATAGGTGCTAAAATTAATATACTTTTCTTATATTTAATATACCACATTTTTATGAATATATCAACTTAATAACAAGGTTGTCATTTATATTGTTTTTATTCCATCATACATATTTATATTATTATTGTATGTTATTATATATATTCGTTTATTAATTTTCATTTTGATATATAATTTAGTATTTTAAAATTAATTTAAAGTATTCTTTGTTATTATGAGAATGGATTTTATAGTTTTACTACTTTAATAAGAAATATTTATCCTAATACATCAGCTACAGCAAGTCAATATATTGCTGATTTTAAAGTATATATAATATCACTCTATAAACCTACATCTCAATGAAAATTGTGATTACTTTTTGATATAAAAATATTAGAGCAAAAAGTACTAATTGAACTCATGTATTCTCTCTCTAATTGGATCTACACAAAAATAGCTGATACTATAACTGATAAAAATGAAGAACTTAAAATGCAAATTAGTATTTGTACAATGTCAATATTTTTCATAATTATCTCCAACACTATATATTATTGATATTAATAGTTTATAGATTTACAAAGCCTCCCACCAGAAAATGATGGAAGGCTTTATTATTTCCTACCTTATACTCCTTTGAGTAATAAAAGTATCGCTAGTAAAACTCGCTTTGCTACTCTATTCCATCTCGATATGTCCATTGATATTATTTTTGTATAAAATGGCACAAAATCAAGGTTATTCTTATTTGTTTTAGCCCTATTATCCATTTTATTTCTGTTTATCTGATTTTTGCAAGATATTGCAAGCACATAAATACTTCTCTAGTTTATCATTCTTTATACCTAATACTAACTCCCATCTTTTTGGATGTACTAATATCCTCAAATTTCTATATTCTTTTGTTTTCAAATTTGACATAATCAGCCTCTCGTTATTTTCTATATATAAGCTAAATTGTGTATCAATTACTCTTTTTTATCTCTATATTTTTCAATAAGATTCCCTTGTAAGTCTTTCCATTCTACCCATCCGTTATTAGATTTTCCAACACTATCCAACCTGCACTTGACGGATTCATACATATAATATCTTCTTGTAGTATATTATCCTTTTATTTTGCATTTCTTCTAATAGATGGTATATAGCCTTTTCCAGTATTACACAAAACTTCCTTTTTAATACTGTGAATACTCCATCTTTAACTATAGTCTTTTCCCATTTACTTTTTCCGAAACCTCTTATGTTCCGATTTAATACATATCTCCCATCAGGAATCAAATCCACCTCAGTTTTAAGTTTTATTTCTTCTGTAGACTCTTTGAATACTTCTTTTTACTTTTTATCTTTTAGGATAAATTTGTTTACTGTCTAAAGAAGATATACAGAGATTTTTGCAACCTCTATATCTAACGCAACAATTCAGTTCCGACAATTCCTACTTTTACCAAAGATGTCATGGATAAGTCTTTCTCATCATATCCATCCACTCTCTGTGGCAAACTCCCTTTTAACCCAGTGATATTGGCATATCCATTGCTGCTCTCTAAAATCTCATTCCTATTTTCAAATTGCGTTTCTAGTCTTGCCAATCTTGACATCAGACCGGAAACAACTATTTGATCATTAAATATATTATTCCTTTTCGCATAATTTATCCTCTTTCTCTATATGTTTTACAAAGAATAAAACCAATCACACTATATTTCTCTGTCTTCCGCAACTAATAGCAATGTTCCATCGGTATGATTTATTATACAAGTAAACATTAGTCCTCCAAAATTAACTATCAGTCCAGAGCTCACACTGTGTCATAACAGTCTGGACAGCATCATCCATTCCTTCAGGCGGCAGATATTTATGTCAAAAGCTTCTGCTAAGCATACGTATTTTAGCTCCTTGCCGACTCAATACGCTTCTGCCAATCAATGGTTTTATTTTGCGTAGAGTATCTGCTAATTCTTTTGTTATTGCAATGAGTTCGTCATTTTTCATAAAATCTTTAATCGCCTGAGGCTTCAAGCTACGCATCATAGAAACGCAAGCTCATCAGCAGTCAGTCCCTAATTTGGTCTCTCTTGATGTGCTGCTGCAAATCTGTTTCTACACCTTAACACATCTCTTCTATAACTTCTTCATTGGTAAGCATACCGTTAAGATAAGCATCTCAGAGAGACGCTGCACAATCTCGCTGAACTTTTCAGATTTTACAATATTAGTTCTACGCGATAAACTGGAAACCTGTTCTGGCAATCAATCTGCAATAACAGTTCAACTGCACATATTCTTCTTCCTCTTTCATAGTTTCACGCAACTTCCTGAAGAAATTTTGGGTCGAACAAAGAAAGTCTGCTTTTGAGTGTCTGAAAATAAATTTATTACGCCATCACTTGCCAATACTACTCTGTTTCCTGGGTGCTCATATTTATCCCTTGCATTCCATTTCCACGTGGTGAGGAATCTTGCCGCCGACCAGTATTGGCAAGTCTAAGCACAAGAACTCTAGCGGTCTCAAAGAATGCTGGCCTAAAACGTACTATCTTCATCAGCTAAAGACGATCAGAGAGAAAGAGCCTGATGAAGCATAAGGGCTTCTCTTTTACAAAAAGCATCTTTATCATCAACCTTTTCTGCTACCCATAATAAAATTCACATGCACCACCATATAGTTTTGCTCTTTTCAGGTCCTGTAAAGCTCATTAGCTAAACTTTGCCGCTAATCAATCATATCCATCGGAACTCATCACGGTGAGCTGTTAATTTCTCCAAGGAACTTCAGGGATGCGCAACCTTTTGCAGCATCTGTATCGCCATAGTTCTTTTGTCGCGAGAGTAGAGGTCGTTCATTGCTTGCTTCAGAGCGGTAGCAATTCCAACATAGTCCAGCGACAAAGTCCGGCCTTCCTTATTCTCCTGAATACCCGGTATGACACGAGCAATTGCTTGCATAAGATTGTGTCCAGACGCCGCTTGTAAACGCCGCAGGCGGCAAGAGATGGAGACATCAAACCTGCTTCAGCCACAGATCATACAGCAATTGTAATCTTCATCGGACTGCTTTCATATCACTTTGAGTTTCTTTTGCAAGCTCTAAATTCTTATGGTGCTTATTGGTACAATCAATCTGTCGCGCACATTCTTCTGGGTCATGTTGCCTGAAGTCATAACAACACCGCTTTTTCAGTCCATGACTGTGAGAATGATTTAGAAGTATTTCTACGTAAATCTTCATAGCAAATAGAACGAGAATATGCAAAACAATCATCGCCTTTCCAGTAAGTAGATTCTCTCTATTATTTTCTCATAGTGGTCAATAATGTCGCAAACAAGGGAATTTATAGTGTTATCATTTCCAAGCACTGCTTTCCATCTGACCAAGCTCCTCTTTGCTCTTTTCAATAACTTGCATCATCTGCATTAAGAGCTGTTAAATCATACTCTGCATCAATTAATTTTCAAAGTATTTTTCATCAAGGTTTTAACTTCAATGACACGACTTTCATAATACACAGGACGAGTTGCTCCATCTTCAACTGCTTTGTGCTTTCATATCATATATGTCAATATAACTGCTGCAAATACTTCACGAGGTGCTGCGGTCTTTGGCTGAAATAGGCGTGCTTTCGGTAAATCCAATATATGCAGCGTTTGGAAGTGTATTACGAATAATTCTTGCTGTGCCAATAATGCGCTTTGCTACTTCATCTCCATCTTCTTTATTTTGTAATTTAATCACTTTCAGACTAGAGTCCAGTTGTCCTCTTATGAGCCTTCATCAGCCATAACTATAATATTTCGACGTTCAGACAGAGACTCGTTAGACTCCTCGAATTTTGCATAGTAGTGAAAGATTATGCCGTTTTGCCTGTCTGCCCTGCAAGCAAAAGTCTTTTCAGGTTTTCACGACTTTCTGCTTGTAACATTTGTTCTTGTCTTAAAAGAGTCTCTTACTTGCAAACCGTCCATAAAGCTGGTCATCAAGGTCGTTTCTATCTGTAAGCACAACGATAGTAGGGCTGGTCTAATGCTTCCTGCACAAATGAGCATAGAACACGCGACAGAGTGAGTTTACCCGCTTCCCGAGTATGCCAGAAAACACCACCCACTTACCATCAGTAATTGCACTTGTCTGTGTAGATTCAATCGCTTTTCTTACCGCAAAAATATTGCGGTATTACGGGAAAGAAATTTTAAAGTGTATTAACCCCTCATTTGAAAAGCAAATAAAGTTCTTAATAATATCAAAGCAATCTTTCTTTAAATACGCATTCCCTCAAAGAAAGTATCAAACTGAGCATTACTGTGTATTTTCGCAATTCCCATCCTCTCATTTTCCACTCCATAAAACGGTCTTCACGAAGTGATAGTACCAGCTTTAGATGTCAATTGATCGCTCATAACGCAGATAGCATTATAAATAAACATATATTGGAATTTCCTGCATATAGTTACGAGCTGTATCTATACGCTTTTCTCTCGAAAACATCCGTTTCTTCACGAGAAGGAGATTTTTAGTTCTACTATTACAACTGGTGTACCATTTAATGTATAAGGTATATCAGGACGTTTATTACAGTTTTCAATAAATGTCCATTGATTAGCCACACAAAGGAGCTAAGTTGTCTGGATTTTATAGTCAACAAGATAGAGCAATAGAGGTGGTCTGCCCTTCACCATCACATCAAAATACAGATCGCTGACAGGAATGCCATTTTGCAGATGGTCCGCCGTGTAGCATGTTTCTTCTGGCATAAGCTCACCACATTTTCAAAAATTTCTGCGAGTTTATATAGTGCTTCCTGAATAGCATCATCCGTATTCCTCTATTCAAACGATATAGAGATTCAGCAAAGCCTCTTCATATAACAATGGATTGTAAAATCCTTTCGATATCAGGACCATATACATACTCATTATCCTAAATCCATCTGAAATAATTCAATTATTGAGTTTCATAATCTGCTTATATATAAATGAGCAAATCTCTCTCCTTTATAGATTAATTTCATTTTAATTCTTTTTTATTCCAGTCCTCCAACAGATTACCATATTCTAAACAATAATTTAGGCAACAAGCTCGACGATATTTGATGATACTGTTTCCTGATGTTTCAAATGGTTTCCTGTATCATTAGGTGACTACACCAACTCCCAAACGAGAAAAAGCTTGCTTTCTAAGAATGCGATTTTTGGTGATGTACCCGTAATTTGCCAGAGTTAGAACCCTCTACATATCTACAGTAGCAAATGCTCAATCGCCTGTACTTGCAATTTCAGCATCAGGTGCTAACGCAGGTTATGTAAACATGGAATATTCCTGTTTGGTCGTCCGACTCATCTTTTATTGATAGTTCAATGACGGATGGTGTCTATTTTGGTATGTGTGGTTCTAAAACGACAAAATAGAAATATTCGACGCACAGAAACAGGTTCCAGCTCAACCACATTTTATCCTCAACACAGTGCTTCTATGTCTATTGCAAGTTTAAATGTTGAGAAGCGCATAGTTACAACTCGTTTGTCACCTATTTTGAAATGATAGGGCACAACAAAAGGAAAATACGCAATTAGCTTTAACTCAGCGGCACCCTTTTGCCAAAGTTAATGTCCGGTAGACAGCGTCTCTAACATCGACATTCGGCCCACTAGAAATTGTGTTTTATACTCTGATTGTTCTTGACTTTATCATCAATATCAGCTAACATTTTGGCTACGCTGTTGCGTTTCAATATCCGGTATAACAACCTCAATGTTGCGAAGTATCCCTTGTAATCGTATCGAATACTGAACCGTGAGTCATTGCTTTCGCTTTCTCACGCTATGTTTTATCAAGTAATACAAGAAGATTACTATTAATACCAATCTTTGGCTCTTATACCATAGCAAGACAGTGACGTGCCATTGTGGGAATGGTATCATAGCCAGTTCTCCAACAGTCTCCTCCAGGCTGAAATTGATGAAAGTGTCATCTTTTTAAGTAATTTTGTTGAGCTGACTGACAGCCCTACTTGTGTGATAGTCTGTGGAATAGGACATGTCGGTTTCTGCTATTGTTAAAATCCTTAACTGATAGCAGTTAACCCTTCCTCCCCAATAGCCTCTGCTTTCAGATGTTTTGGGTACCACCACCGATAGGAGTTTCCTACTATATCTATCAGTGAAGTTTCTCAGCTCATTCAGCCACATAATCAAGCTATCCTTCCTCTATCCAGTATATTTTCGATTGAGCAATCTTATCATTGCTCTTGTTTGACCATTGCGTACTGCAAGGTCGTATCTATTTTTCCCATGCAGAGCTGTTGTACCCATTCGCTGCTGGGCAGGTCCTTTATCTATGTGCCACTTGTTGCAAGCGTACGCCTGAACTTGTGGATGCACTTTTGTAACCCTAATTGCTTTCCAAATTCACGCAAACGAACCTCAACTCTCCACCAATTTTCAGCCTCGTGTGGCGATTTCAACGATACAAAACAGAGCCCGGATTATCGTCCGTTCTGCTTCCTAAAGTAATTCTTGCAAATGTATCTTTTGTTCTTGCATCAAAGTAAACAACCCTCTCTACTGCCCTTTGCGAGAAAACAATACATTTCTCTCTCGGTGAAAATCATTAATCATTGCATGTTCAGTAGCACCATTTCTCCTACACGCATAGCAGTAGAAGCAAAGCATATCTATCTATTGCGGTCCCTCGGCTCGGTACAGTTATCTCTCATAAGTTCCAATGCTTCGTCATGAGTATGTTTCTTTTCACGTTAGTGCCTGTGCTTATGTATTCGCCTGACAGGACTTTTCAGCATATAGTCCTCATCTTCCAGCACGAGTAGAGTCTCTTGAAAGAATACGGCGTATATTGGTCTACTGTGACTACTTTAACCTTTTTCTTTTCCTGATACTCTGTCAGGTATCCTCTTTATATCATCTGTAAACTCATATGTTTGACATCTGAGTTTCTCGAGTGCACAGCTTCAATAGTAGCTTTGTAGTATTTAAGAGATTTTTCGGAACATCCCTTCTATACTTTCTTTTGCAGATAAGAATGGTTCTCTAAAGTTCTGTTGCTCCAAAGTTTCTCTTGTTGCTTATGTCCTAACCCATCGTACTTGCAAGTGTATATTTTCAAAGCCTCCTGCAGTTTTTCTTCGATTTGTGCGCTGTTCAAATGTGGCAACATTCTCTGGAACAACATCTTTGATTACACCTTTGTTTCACAGTCAATCCTCCTTTTTATTTATTCTTATAGAGAACGACTTCTGCGGAAGTCCCTGATGATTAACTTCGCCACCCACAGAGAGTTATGAGGTATGTTATATGATAAACAATAATTTAGTGGCTTAAATGTAATATCAGGACATCAAGTTCGCTTGGACATCAGTTTCCGGTAATAAACTATCATAAAACTGATAACCTATTTGTTCTTGCTGATTAGATTTAATCAAGCCAGAAACATAGGGTGCAGCTATATCGTAAGAAATTCTCGAATTTCTTCATCGAGTAGGAACGATAAAGGCATAGCTTTGATAATTTTGAGTTCCTGCGGATACCCAATTGATGAAGTGCCCCATTGTTTGATAGTTAAATTTTTCAAAATATTAATACAGATACTCATTTTATCTCTATGGTTTTATCTGTTTTCAAATGACAATAGCTTCATTAGTTGCCATTTCTCCGTCAATGTTTACAATACGACCAACAGTAAACGAAACTAAGAATAACCGTGTTATTTGGTACGATCTTACATTATGCTTCTCCACCACTTCTTGCGTCCATTGCTCAAACGAATTGATATAGACTCCACAAGAGCCCATATCAGATATATAGAAATCAAGTAACATCATCAAGTTATTGGAAAACCAGTGTGGTTCTTTTCTTGCTGGTGGAGTTTTCCAATAGCAATGTCAAAATATTCATCTGCTCAGATAGTTGAACGAGCTGGATTGTTCGTAGTAACAAATTTTTCAGTATAAAGCCAATACTTGCTCAAGTAAATTATTATTTATCTCATTGTTGAACAATTTTGTACATCAATAGGCTTTATATGATGACTACTATTTTTCTTTTGCAAATCTATTGAAGGAATAATCGCGACTCGTTCGTTTAATCATCTGAAACGTGACATGATCTCAAACCTGTTGTTTGGCTTATGAGTCGCACCCAGCAAAATGTGGTCAGATTTCTTTCATTAAAATAGAAATAGTTCCCATCTACAGCATTTTCATCGGAGGTGCCACCTTGAGATATGCTGATTGACTCATCCCTCTTCAAGATTAAATCGCAAAAACATCTATTGAGTGTCTGTAGTTTCAGACCACGAAAAGCAGCAAATCCCCTTTGTTTAAGTGTGACAGTTTGGAAATTTTTGCTGGGACTTATGTACGGTTGCTCGCTAATACCATTGTTTCAATTCTGATATTTTAATTACTGGCACCTCTTTCAGAGAAATTTGTTTTTCTTTGAAAGCTAATCCATTTTTCCAAATTGCAAGGTCAAAAAGAGAGAATCTTTTTCCTTCCATCGACGACTTGATATTATATAGCTATTTTCATCATATTTCATAACCAATCGCCCCCAGTTTCTTACGAATCTCCTCTTCCAATTCATGAGATTTTTAACATAACTGCAGCTCTGAGGTCAGTCTTGTCATCTTTTCCTCAAAAGGCTCTCCGTCATCTTCTTGCTCCTCAATGCCTACATATCGACCAGGGTTTGAGATATAGTCCTGTTTTGCTATATCTTCTATTGACGCTATGGCAGAAAATCCTTTTTCTCCTCCAATTCTCCATTTGAAAATCTTCAAAGGTTTTCTGCTAATAAATCAATATCTCCAAGACTTCCATCTTCTTACTTCTTCATAAAAATCTCTATGTTTTCTATCAACCATATATCCATTTTTCTGGCATCAATAAATAGAGTCTCTTTTCCTTTCTGTTTTTATTTTTGTAATAAACCATAGTGTCACTGGAATAGTTACACACTATAAAAACAGCTGTGTCGGCAAAGCTGACAATCCCTTCAACGAGATCATCTTCATAATCTTTTCCTTATTTCTCCCTCTCCGGAAGATTGAGATGATAATGCCCCATTAGCAAAGTACTAAGCCTATTTTTCCATTAGGTGCTAAGTGATGAATCATATGTTGTATCAAGCATAGTTTGCATTTTCCCGATGGGGAGTTCCATATTTCCATCTAACATCATCTTTTAATTTATCTGCACCCCAATTAGAAAGATTAAAACGGTGGATTTGCCATAATGAAATCTGATTTTAAAGGTTTTATGAATATCAGTAAAAATGTGTCAGCATGGTAAGAACCGGAAATTGGCATCAATTCCTCTTATTGCCATATTCATTTTCGCCATCTTCCATCTATCTACTTAGATTCCTGTCCATAAACAGAAATATTCCCTCGATTGTCGCTATGAGCCTGTACAAATTTTCACTTTGTACAAACATACCACCACTACCCATGACATGGATCATACCTCTGCAATTATTGAAATGGTTTTAATATGGCAACAATTGTCTTTACAATACTTGAAGGTGTATAAAATTCGCCGCCCTTTGTTCCCTCGTAGGCTGCAAACTGAGCAATACAGTATTCATATGTCCTACCCAGTAAATCTTTACTTGCTTCTGTTCCATCCATTTTTACTTCGTTGGTAAATAAGTCAACAACTTCCCCTAAAATACTCTTTTATCCAAGTCAGGGCTGGCATAATTTTAGGGTAAACAGATTTTGAGTGTTATATTTCTCTTTTTCAATCGCTCATAGCGTCATCACCACGGTGCCAATTTCAGGTGTATGTGCAGTGGAAGAAATCTTACTCCAACGAGCCTCTTCGGAGTACAAAAGATATTTTCTTCTGCATATGCATCCCTATCGTTTTCCAAAACCGTCTCTTCTTTTAAAAGCTCCTCGTAGCGTTTTTCAAAAGGCACTTGAGTATATAACGAAGAAAATAAGACCATACGATAACGCTTTCTATATTCTGCCGCAGGAATATACAAAGAACGCAAGCTGCATCCCAAATTTGCTTTTCAAAACCCGATATTTTGTATTGTTTTGACAGCCATTATTTATTCACCATCCTCATAAACTCCATAATATCATCTAACGTACCAATCCAGTGATTTACAAATCTTCCAATGACTTGCACAGTAACATTCTTATTTTTATTAAGCTTATTAATCTGTGTATGTACCGACCCCTGCAAGCTCTGCCAAGTCTATTCTTCTTCATATTCCTGTCCAGCAAAATATGCCCATGGTACTCGCTTTCACGATAAAACCTACCTTCCAAGAATCTATAAAATCTCACATTATAACATAAATTCAAATCAAAATACTAGCGATAACTCTATTTTGATTTGAGTACATTGATATTAAATTTCTATAGCAAATGATACATGTAGTAAATTTTTCATTCGCTATGTACATTATCTCTATCGTTTCACATATCCTTTGTTCGAGAATTTAATTTTATTTGATAGGGTTTATCCGATTCTCTTTTTATCTCCGCTGAATAATTACTTTTCTTAGGTTCTTTCACTTAGTCCGAGATACTGATTGATGTTTGTCTTAAGTAGCTCAAGTTCGACTACCTCTTCTCCTATAACTTATCATCATGTTCTCCGAAAGTTATTTCTGTATATCATCAGCTCTTTTGGAATGTTGATTTTAGTAAAGATCGTCTTTCCATCCTTCGTGTTTGTATCTCTATGGCTATTTCTTTCTTAGATGCAGGAAACTGTTTTTATAAAAATATCAACTTCCCAAAAAGCCTCCCTTATAAAAGCTTCTACATACTTTTATTCGTCATCAAATAGATTTTATCCTTTCGGATCTATATCAATTGTAATGAGCTTTTTATTGTGATACAGGCTTCAGATGCTTGGTACTCTCATGGATTCAGGGCTTCCTGTCTTCCAAATTCCTTATATCTCTAAACTCTTTCTTGAGCTGATTTGCTCTGGATGATAATCTCTTAATCTCCGACTCGCAGCTCCACCATCGAGATGAGAAAATCTACCTCGAATTGCTATCAGCGTATTTCACTAGCTGTTGTCATGTGTGTTTCAGCCCATCGCTCTTATCCTTATGCTTGAGGTTCCCTGGTTTCGTGACTGCTTGATGTCAGATGATGTTGCTAAGTTCTTTCTCTATGTTCGAGATCCTATCTTTAATCAGTTCTTCTGTATGAGTTGTTGTCCTCCCAACGTGCGTCTGCTCTGGTAAATCTCTGCAGTACTTCTAAAAGCAATATGAGTTCCCATGCACCAATTTCATAACTATGAACTTTCTCTTTTGGACATCTTGCCAATTGATTGACTTCTTTATAGTCCTATCATTATCAAACTGTAGTCTTGATTTACAAGCCTCTCCTTCCAACTTTACAAATTTCTCAGATCCTTAATCTCGTCGAGTTTTCCTCTGTGTGTCTCTTGGTTGATGATATAGATAAATTATAGTTTCCCTGCATAGCCTGTCACTTTGATTTCTGATGTTCATATAGCCTGTAATAGGAATGGTATAGCACTTGCGTTCTCTATCAGCATCTATAAGAATTGATAATGTGATTAAGGTGGATATGAACTTTTATCGATAAGGAGTAGTCAACACATATTAATATTTGTTAGCTTAAAATCTTCTCTTAAGCAGTGAAACACATATTGCTAATACTATTATAAAACAAAATGATGTATATAAAATACATTTGAAATAGCAAACATACGTTAATACAAACAGTATTTCAACAATGGTTGAAAGATATTCAATTTGATATATTTATTGTCCTTATGCTTTACACCAATTTACTCACCAAATATTTAATCATAACTACCAGTTGAACTGGTGAGCCTCACTGACCCTATGAGGGCATATTACTTCAAACCTCTCAAGAGGTATTGAATAAGTCCGTCAACCGTATAATATTTTTCAGGCTGCTGCTAAAGCAGCTTTTTGTGTGAAAGAAAACCCCCGCCATGCGGGAGTTCAAGAGCTATGCCCTATGAGTGGACACTCCCTTTGATTAAAAACTAGAGTTACTTTCTGACAATAACAAAATAAAATCATAGGAGGTCATTAAAAATGAATGACAATGAGTTTATCACATACAAAGTAAAACTTTCAAATATCATATAGTATTTTGCACCCAAAATATAGAAGAAAAGTATTCTATGGGAAAAAAGAGAGATAGGAATAATATTGAGGGAAATTATGTGAATATGAAAAGGAATAACAATAATAGAAGCAGAGTGTTGTCCAGATCACATTCATATGTTGTAGAAATACCACCCAAGTATAGTGTATCAAATCATAATGGGTTATTTGAAAGGCAAAAGATAGTTGATGATATATGAAAAATTTGGGAACTTGAAATTCAAAATATAGAGATAGAGAATTTTGGTCAGAGGATATTATGTGGATACAGTAGGTAAGAATGCAAAAAGATAGTGGAATATATAAAGAATCAATTAGAAGAAGATAAAATAGGTAAGCAGATGAAAATAAGTTATAGAAGAAGACCCATTTATGGGCAGCACGTAAAGAAGTATAATGCAAATGTCAGAAAGTATGTACGCCTGTTAGGGCGTTGTTGAAATGGAGCCTTATAGGCGTGTGCTATGAAAACCACCAGCTACAGCTGGTGGATATTTATTGTGTAAAGAAAACCACCTCTATAATTAGAGTGCTTTAAAATACCTTATTTTAAATATTCAATTAAGTGTCTTGTAAAATTTTTAGAAAAATTGACACCTTTTTCCACTAGCCTCACTCATTTATCCATTTAGAAATACTGAGAGTATGCTCTTATTTTTCAGCTTGTCTAAATCTATTTTTATCTTAGAAATAGATTTTATCCTTAGTTTCTATCTCAAAATTAGGCTGTGGAAGTGTCTTATTTCTCTTCAATATAATAAGACACCATAGCCTCTAACTACATCATCAATATTACATACCTCTTGTATGCTATCTCCCGTCAGTAAAGCATTCATCTATATCATTATCTTTTCTTGTTCTTACTGTATGCTCTTTGATGGCTTTCTGGCTTTGTTGACTCTTTTCTTATCGATTCTATTGTTCCATCATATCTTTTCATCCAATAATGTACATACTGTCTTGTTACATGATATTTTCTCGCTGCTTTTTACATATCTTTTATTGCATATTCTATTATTTGCTTGCGTCTTTTTCATTCCTTCTGTTATACTTTTTTATTCATAAGAAAGCCTCTTTACTGATTTTATACAAAATCTTATTATATCAGTTGGCTTTTATACTTTTTGTCACAAATCTATTGTAGCATAACAGTATGAGTAACATAGTCTTCTTTTACACTATGCTCTTGAACACTCTCCAGTATTGTTATATTCAGAGCAAAATGTAGAAAATCTTGTCTCTTACTTTTTGCCTAATCATAGACTTCCACAATCTTTGCAATAAAGCATACCTGATAATATATATGGCTTATCTTTAGACTGTTTCACATCACGAAGTAACATTTGTTTTATTTGCGAGTAAAGATAGATTTTGATACTATGCTTTATGAGCATTTTCTGCTGCAATCCAATCTTCTTTTTGAAACATCTACTTATGCTTTTTGATTTATAATTTAACTTTGCAGTTTTTCCTTGTTCCAGGACACCAATATAAACCTTATTTGAAATAATACGGTTTACCATCTGAGTCACCTCATTTTTGCTACAATAAAGCCAGTATTGAAGTTATCACCATTATTTTCCTTATGCTTTGATGGTGTAACTGTTCCAATACTGTTTAGAAAGTTGGCAATAGCTTTTGAGGAATAACCTCTCTATTTTTCATATTAAATATTCGCTCAATAATATGAGCTACTTCCATATCAACTACAAGCGGATGTTTATTTTTATCATCTTTCTTATAGCCAAAAGGAGCAAATGATCCAATAAACTCACCATTCTTCCTTTTCACTTCTTTTTGATGATTTTCACTTTCATAGAAAATATCTCGACAATAACTATCATTGATAAAAATTTCTAATAGGAAGTATTAAATGTGTATCGCTAACATCCGCATTATCACTATCATAGTTATCATTTACAGATATAAAAGCGAATACCTTTTTCAGGAAAATATCTTTTGCAGATACTTCCCTGACTCAATATAATCTCTGCCCGAAACGAGATAAGTCTTTTTACCATAATGATGGAAAACTTTCCTTTATTCAGGTCATCAATCATATTCTTTAAAATTTGGACGCTCAAAATTAGAACCACTATATCCATCATCTACATATTCATAAAATAGATCAATGTTCTTTTCTTTAGCGTAAGATTTGATTATTTGTCTTTGATTTGAAATAGAGTTACTTTTCATTGCTGTCTCCCATCTTCTCTTGAAAGACGAAGATACATACACGCAGTGTTTCTCATAACAATCCTCCTAAAATGATATTTTGGCAAATAGTCATTTTTATGAAAGATCTTCTCCACTTATATTTTTACCGCACCCTATTTCTCTTTGTCAGCCCCTCAAATCTTTTATACAAGATTTACACAAATACATTTCTACAATATCCAGTAAATCAAGTTTTTCATTCTCGCTTGTAGAGGTAGGTTATTTTCTTAGAATAATCATCGACTATTTGCTTCTTACCCTTATCTTTCATAACTTCTTTTTCTTATTCATAGTCTAACCTCACTATTATTTGTAATAAGTTTTATGACATTAGTAGGTGCATTGGCTGCTACATTGGAATCTCACCACCGCCCCTTATTCCAGACGAGCTGCTTAAACTATTGAAGTATCATTATCACCATTTGTAACACAGAGATAGATTGCCACACCCATCCTTTATGTAGATCCTATTTATCGCTCTTTTTCTCTTTATCCTTGGCACTTACCAGTATTCATTTAAACCAATCTCTCAGCAGAAAAGTCTTATGTAGGTCATACCTCCACAAATGGATAACGTCCCACCTTGGTCTATTCAGTTGTCAAAGATCAATTAGCTTTCTGCTATGTAGGATTCTTTGCTTAATAACAGAATAGATTTTCTCTCTCTACCTCAAAAAGCAAAAAGGATAAATTTCCCCCTACACTTTAATAGTGAAAATTTATCCATCTTGGTAACCAGATTTATGAAATTTTTAAAAAGAAAAGCAGATTATAAAAATGATAGGATCCGCTTTATTAAACCTTAATTATCATTATATCCATTAGCAATTGTTGAAAAACACATTTTCCAATACTGCCTCTCGTTCTTTTATATGGGGATCATATGATAGTCCAAAGTATTCAATCAAAAATAATTAAAATACTTTTCAAAATATTCATCACCTTTTTGATTTATATAATGTTAATAATTTTGTATTGCCTCAGTGTTTGAGAGCTAAGATAATTTCCCATCTTTGCAACACCTTCCACACCTGTAGCAGATCCAATATATAATTTTTCCAGTTTTAGTATCTGTCAAGCAATATATTCCTGTAACCTTTTTCAATGCTTAATAATATGTAGGCATAATTTTATTACACTTAAAAATATCAGCTCAATTTCCCATAAGGTAAATTAACTCGATCATAACCCCTCAAACTGTTCTCCATTATATTGGCAAGGAAGTATTTCTTTTACAATACAATTTTCAATAATTCCATTCATCTCTAAAGACATACCTTGCAGTATTTCCTATATTTCATTACCAGTCTTCCGAAAAAGACTTGTATTTTTCTAAAATCTTCACATTTGCTCCTTACTATTGCAAGGAACGTCTAAAAATCCTCAGCTGCTGATACAAATAGCCATTCATCATTTTGACATTTTCAAAAACTGAATACAGCCCTTCCCAACATTAAAGTATTACCATACCAACCCCAATATGAACATTCCGATATACCACTATCTTTATTAGATTGCTCAAGGGTTAGTCATTTATCAATGTAAGTTATCTCCCCCTGCCCTTCTGTCATATTTAATTCTATTCTACTATTCTCAATTTCTTCCGTTGTTAACTTAAGAATCTCGTTTAACTTTATATCCATTTCAATTTCTCCTGCTAATCATTATAATTCAACTTTATACAATAGATTCACATCTTTATTATCTGACTTACTAGTTGATACATATCTCCACTTCTGGAGACCAATATATTTTAACTGTGATTTTGCTCTTGTAATAGCCGTATAGAAAAGTATTATGTGTTATCATTTCATCAACTTCGTTTGTAATTACTATTTTTACTGAATTATATTCCTCAAACCCTTGAGCTTTATGAATTGATACCGCATATGAAACTTGAAAGGGAACAATTGTTCTTGAATCAAAATCATCCGCATCGGTATTCTTATTTTTATACACACCAAATCTGATTACCGAGTTATTAGCTTCTTCATAAATATCATGTTCTAACAATTTCAAATTCTCCATCAATTATATCCATACCATTAATAACTTTATCAAGTTCTACATCAAATTCTATTCTCTCGTCTGCATTACCATCCGATCGATACGTTTTAAAATTCGTCCTCCATATTGTTGTAAATTACAGGACTAAATCTATCTGAGTCATGGAAACAATATTGATCGCCAACTTTAAAATGTTTGTATTCCCCACAAACAGATTTAGATGGATTGCTTTCTTTGTAAAAATCGATTAGTATTGTTAATTCCATACAATCCATCATAATTCAGACATAAGATAATCTCATCTTTATTAGATGCTTGAAAAATGGAGTCATCTAATTTATTTGAATATTTTTGTTTAGTGAGTAACTCTAATACGTTATCATCCATTTTTCTTACTCTGTTCCATAATTCTAGTAATTTTAGAATCATTACTTCATAAGGTTTTGTTAATTCTGATGATGATGTTTCAGGAATAAATTGTCGTCAATATTAAACCAATTTCCAAATCTTATTGATCCAATCTGGTAAGTATCTTCCCACCAAAATCAAAAAGCTTAAATGTTGCTTTTTCAAGTAATTTTCTCTATGTTCGAATTACTAACTGTACTGTATTCATCAATTATCAAAATATCATATTCAGTCGATATTCTATTATTTAAAATAAATTTTGTTATTGTCATAAACTCACAGTTAGAAGCATTTACTTTCTTTTTAAATTATCAATCGCTGGATTTGTTGAGCTAGAAACAATTATCTTTTATCCGAAAAAGAAATGTGACATAGATGATTGATTAATGTTGATTTTCCAGTGCCAGCTGCACCATATAATATCGCAACAGTAGAATTAGCAAAACATATTCTTAATTACTCTTCGCAATCAACTCCATTATTTTCTTCAGCTTTAAGCCATCTTGCAGAATTTGTATAATTAGAAAATCCCTTGTTCGGATAATTTTTCCAATCTATCAATAATAAATCTACAGTCTTTAACATATTTTTGTATGAATATTTGTCCTTTATCTATTTTTAATTCATTACTAGGTCTGCATGACCATACCACAATTTTTCATTATAATCGTTCATTAATATAGTTTCACCAGATTCATCAATATCTTTTAAACTTGTAAATAAATCACCATTTGTACATCTGTATTATTTTTCCACGCATCTTGCAAGCAACTCTGATTTATGTTCATCTGCTTCAAAACAATTAATCAAAATATTAAATGGAGGATTATGTTTTATTGGAGAAAAGTGAATGGAATATTATCAAACGGTATTACTCCGTTTTTAAGTATAAATTTGAAAGCCTGAATTTTGCTACACTGCTTCATATTGATTTTTAATAATAGTATTATTCATAGTAAATAAAAAGATATCTAAGATATTTTTCCCATTATGTCACTATTGATTATCTCTCTACAAGTATCTGCACATTATTTGTAACTTTTAGCTCTAGCTGTTAATTGTTCCTTAATCAAGTTATATTCCGTTTTCTTTAACGATACAATATCTAAAAGATTCAACTTAGATTTTGTCATAAAATGAACAAAGAGCCATTCTCTCTGAATAACCAACTTGGTTTTGCTTTCCTTCAACTAACTATAAAATTTTTAAACTCACATTCTCGAGTGAAATTTCCCCATCCAACTATTATTAAAAATAGGCATTTTGTGTTCCATTATTTCAATGCTTGTATTAATAAAATTCATTTTAGACGCTAATTTGACTCTATTGGTATTTTTGTAAAATGATAACTCTATTCGTCTTACTACTATAGTCATTAGTTGGTGAAAAAGTCACTTCATAATAAAATGTTTTTATTCATAAAGAAAGGTTTTATCTTATGAATGTAAAATCTATCAGCATTTTCTGGAATTATACACTTATATTTGTCAACTTCATTTTGCAGTCTTTTGATAATACTCCATAGTTTAGGATCCATATTTAGTGGAAATTTTTCTAAATTATGAAGTAAAATTCAAACTATAATCTTTTATTCATTGCAGTTCTTATTCTAAAAAGATATTCATAGTATTTCAGCATCAACCTTTCTGAATTTTCTTCAGTAGGCTTATAATGAGACACTACAATTTGTAACACTTTTTATGAAAAATCTTTACAACTTATATTTTCCAGTACTAAAATATATCTTATAGCATTTTGAATATTATCGTATGTAACTTCCAAATTTCTACCATTATCATATATTTTAAACATTATATGCTCTCACATAATGTCTTAAGTCTGATAATACATCTTGTGATACCACACCTCTTGAATCTCTGTTATGTTATCAATATGTTCACAAATAGCATCATCTAAATTATATAATTCCGAATCAATTTTACTTAACAATTAACTCCTCCAATCTATATCTAAAACATTTATAATCACAACTATATCTTGTATTTATATCAAATATACCCAAACTATAGTAATATTTCTTTTCATTAAATATCCACCAGCGTAGCTGGTGGATATTTATTTTATAACATTAGATGATTTAGACGGAACTGGGATTTACGCATTTACCGCCTTTTCTTATAGCGGTAGTAAAAAGCAGCATCAATATAATGTTGATCTCCCAACACAACTACACTTGCCTCTATCTTATAATTTCCCTCCAGACAGACCCTCATTACCTGATGGGATCAAGGTGTATAGTCCAGGATAATCATCAGCTAAACTCACCCACCTCAAAAACAATAGCTCAATAATGTTCCCATGACTATATGACTATGGTGGGAGCAATAATTGTTTTTCTGACTCGCAACGCTGTTGTAAACAAGCACATAGTAATAACATTGATTGCCGGAAGGAATCCAACCTCAAAGCACCACCGTGCAATAGAGTAAAAATGGCTCGTCGTCACAACGATAGTGACCGGCATATTGTATTTTCAATTTGAGAAGTTGATAAATATATCCCCTCAACCAAAAGTTCCTGCATGACACAACATTAAAAACGCAGAATCATCCACAACCATAACATCGGCACTTCGATCGGTTATGGTCAGTTGATGTGAAAAATGAGAAATACCTGCGTGATATACTAACCATACCAATCCCCACAATGACTCCAGTAGCTGTACCTCTCCAACATTTTCAATCACCGGAATCTTAACGTTCTTTTTCGATACAAAGGAATATTTTAGTGAATAGAATAATCATGCAAGAGAGAATCAACTCAGCAAAAATCTCAAATCGTTGGATTGTCACTTGAATATTTATTATTCCCGGACAGAACAGTCTCATCCAATATATTCCTATTTTCAAAAATATAATTAGTGCTCTTCTTCATTTAACCTCACTTCAAATTCTAATTTGTCACCCAGTAATTCCAAAAAGCCTTCCCACCAAAATATGGGCTTTTTATAACCTTTTGCTCATCTTATTTTCCTTAGGGTCCAATCAATATCGCTAATAAAAACTTAAATTCAAACAGCTCTCTTCAGACCTACCTTTTTCTTACTTTTTAGTATCAAAATAGTATCACTCAAGAGTGATCCTGCAAAACGCTAAAACACTGTATTTTCAACCATTATATGACAGAAATATATTTGTTACCGCTACTCCCACTCTTCTTGTTCTATTGTTCATTCTATTCCAAAGCATTCAATTTACATACTTTTTCGTTCTTCGAGTGCTCGAGAAATCGTCTATTTCGGCTCATTTTCCTAGATTTTTACGAGTTCCAGTACCAGTTCCAGCTCCATAACTATTAAAGATCACTACATATCCTCTTCAATACTAGTTCTTTCATATCATTGAAAAATCAGATCTCATGCATCTTGTTGAAACTGACCCCCTTGATTCGCAAGTTTATCTAGTATCTTGTCAGAATTTTAGTTATAATTGATATTTTATTTAATTCATTTGTAATCATCGATGCTATATCAAGATCCTTCTGACCACGAAGACGGTCATTTTAATTCGTCTCCTTACTCTTTCCAGTATTCAATGTATTCAATTCTTCCAAAACGTTATAAATATTAGGTTTAACCCGTGTGATTTCTTCATCATAGAACTGTCTTTCATCATCAGAAAGTATAACGAAAAGCAATTTTTCTATATAGTTATCATCTTTCATTAACTCTGTAATCTCGTACATACAGTGATTGCAAATAACTGTGAGATATTATGCTACTGCAAAATCGCGTGAGTTTTTGATAGTCTTCATAAATTCAGATTAAATCACTCTTATAGTCTAGTTGTTCTTCATCTACTGTCAACTTTATATGGTTCTTTTTCTAAACTGTGTTTAATCACTTTCATAATAGGTTTGTCCTTGTGACAGTATGATACTCTTTGTCTAATTATTTCTTCTGAACAAATCTATTTCTTTCATTTTTACCATAGTATATAATCTTGATAAGAAATCATTGTTTTAGCCCTGATTTTATACCAATCAAAAATAGCCTTTTCCCCCATGTGCTCAAAACCTGATGAAAAGAATATTATTAATTCAGAAATTTGATTTTAATAAATGTACGTATATATCTGTACTAAACCTTTTTACCTTTAATTCGTCACCATCGTCGTTTTACGCCCAAACAATATATAACCTCTCCACTATTAGAAAATCCTGATATACACTGTCCAAGATGTCATTTGGCAAAATAGGATAAACATATTTTATTCTATCAAAATCACAATTATCAACCTTATGTTTAATTATATTTAAATCAACCATCAATCATTCTCCTTCACACTTAAGTTTAAAGGAATCATATTAATTCCTGTCATCACAATTAGTTCCGCTAAAGATATTGATTTAACCATTCCATCGCCATCATCAATCCACACTTCATAGGAAAGTTCATCCATAGCTTCTAATTCTACCTGCTCATAAAATATTATTTTTGTCATCAGCTGGTCTCACTAACTATTCTAATATCAATTTCTATCATTAATGATTTTTGCTTGAAAGACATTATCTGTTGATTTTTCCCATTCTAAAAGATCACAGGATTATGTAGATGTTCTCTTTTCTTTCAGTTTAAGAAACACATTTTTAATACCCTTCTTCTCAAACTTTTGATATTTCTCCGCTGAATAAATGGAATGTACCGTATTATGAGTATATTGGTTAAGATTTAGATTGCCGGTATTAGCACTTTGTAGTATTTGCCTAATCTCCTCAGGTGTTTTATCGATATCTTTATAATTCGCTACAAGTCACCATTATGCAACCTTTCTTGTCATCTCCTCATGGATTTTGTTAGATTATAACTCTTTTTCCTTAGAGATCCGAAAACAATTCTTTAGCCAAAATCTCGATGTCCATTAAACCAATCTGTTAGCATAGTTATATGGACCTTCTCTTGCCTCATTCTTCACCTGTTCCTCCGACAACAATTTTCTCACCCTCTTCAGAAATCTTATCCAAGTTTTTCGTAGATATATATTCTATCAAAACACTATCGAAATTTTTGATTCTACTATCAACAAGTTTACTTCTAACATCAGGTTCACCTTTATCTGTAAAAGAATGCATTATATACATCTTTTTATGCCTCGTCTATCCCGTTATCAAAAATAAGTCCTCAGCTTCAGCAGCATAAGTTACCATTTTGGTCCTTATTCAACTTAGTAAATTGCCCATTTTGAAGTAATATTGGGCAAATTGAATAAAATCCTGTTTCCTTCCTGATGTATCCAACATTCATAGAAATTATTTTAGTAATTCTATTGTATCTTCCTGTATTAAATGTGGATTGCCTTTAAGAAAATTTAATTTGTATTATTATGCTGAAAGTATATGCCCATTCTTTGAAACTATACTTATTCTCTGACATACTTTTAAGCCAATATAAATTTCTCATCCCCTAATCGGTATTATATTGAAAACCTTTGAAACAACATCCCACAAGCCAAAATTCTTTTTCTCTCTCACACTGGGAATTGAAGAATCCGATTATTGTTAACTCCAATAATGGTCGTTTATGGTTTTCAACAGCGGCATAATAAGGAGTTTTCTCAAAACATCTCTCGCTTTCTCATAGAGATCTTGAGAGAAATTACCATTCTTCTCAATATGGCAACAATTAAATAAGTAGAACACATTGCTGCACTCAAACGTTGTCTAACAATATCCCATATAATCCTCAACAGCTTTCTCAAGTATTCTTTTATTCGATCACCTCCGGATAAATTCCACTTTCTTCCTGTTGCATATCAAACAATTTAGAATTAACAATTAAAGGAAAAGCTGAAGTTTTCAGTTCCTATCATTGGAAAAATCACAGAACAATTTCTATGGGATATTCTCTAATATCCCGCGAGCATTGAAAAGCTCCATCACGATATTCTAGTCTTGTTGACATAAAACATCATCATCTGAAAAGCTATTCTAATTAATATTTCAAATTCATCTTTGATAATTGTGACCTCCTCAATTTTATTATTAATTTTCGCTCTTTTAATTTCTATTATATTATCTTTTCCTTTGTAATTACCTTAATCATTTTTATTTCTTCATTAAATGTTAATACAAATGGTGCCATCTCACAGAATCTCTTTATAGAATCTTCTATAAGACCAGCATCATTGCTCGAAAAATCATAGTTAAATGTAGCTTTTACAACGTGAATTGAGACTATCACTATTATTATGAGACAGATTGATCTATTTCTTTAATTGTATTCCTCAATTTCACCTCCAATTCTTCTACGGTTGAAAAATCTCATCAACAACAATGTCAAGCCCATTTCTGATTATTATTGTTCCTATAACTTCCAGTGATTTTTAACTTTTTAGAAATCAAATGTGTCGATATGAATCGTCCCAAATTTTCCAGTTTTATTAATTTCCTTTTCTTTTGATGACTTTAAAACCAAATCCATAACACTCTTAAAATCTCAGGGTTCTCCGTCATGGGAAAAACTTATCGTTTCATCTTTTTATCATAATTTCTATTTTAATACTCTTCATTACTCTTGGAACAATTCCTTTTGCATTTTTGAGTTAGCTCCCATAACCACCCTTCTTTTATTCCTCTATCTTACCGCTTTTCTCTAATTCTCCAATTTTTCGGTAATCTGCTGATAAATTATAAATAGCGTCTTCCATATATTCATTTTTACTCATAAATTTTCTCCATGATCCTACGATGTATTCTAAGCATTATATTAAAATTCAACAAAAGCATATTTCTAATTATTCTGTGATTATTATACCATGGTTTTGTATGTCTCTTTCGGTTAATTGAAACACAAATTGAGATAAAACGCAGCTTGTACTTCTTTACTCTTGTTCATTCAAACAGTCTGTCTCTGCCTGATACAAACTAGCTAAGTCATTATTAAGCATCTCCCGTGTTACCACAAATCGTAAAGATTAGACTTGTGACATTAATTTCATATTGATATCAAAGTATTCTCATCTTTCATATACTAATCCTCCACAAATTCCAAGATATCATTCGGAGTCGATTCCATTGTTATACATATCTAAGTTTTTCATTGATACTCCATATTCGTCTCCCCACCCATATTAGCTAAAGTGTTTGAAGCAGCATCTGTGACTCTGAGTTAAGTCAGTTCTTTTCATATTCTTTTTCTATTCGATGGATCCATAATATAAGAAACACTCATAAAGCAACTCTAAAATTATTTTAATTATACCACATAAAATAGCGAAAACACAACCTGAAATATTTCTCTCAGTGTGACCGACTTACACGCCTCGCTCTCTCTCATCTCACTAGAAACGAGATTTACCTAAGTCAAATTCTCATTTTTATACGTAGGAGATGTATCTCAACACTCTGTCACCATTTAATCTCACTGATCTCTTTTCGTCCTCTTTCAGCAGCTTAGGATACGAATATCCGCAGCTCCTTCGAAAACCTCTCTATGGACTTCTTCATATATTCAATGTCATCGCGATAAACTAATTCGCGTTGAAAACGGTAAAATCTTTGTCCCGATCACATGTTCTTTTGTCATCCATCGTATTAGCATATGAATGGTTCCTGCAACATCAGCCTTTATAGAGTTCAAAACAATCTTCAAAGAGCATATTAAGGTAGCGGACATCTTTACCGTAAAATTTCTCTCTCGTAAAGTCACTGCCTCTTTCTTAGTTTCAAAACCCTCTTTTCAGCTTTTTCTCGCTCTGTCCGTCCCAATCCTTGTAATAGGAATGATGCGAGACATGTTCCCGCTCGTCCCTATATGCAGGCATTAGTCTCCCTCCTTCACAGCCTTGTAGATTTGTTCCATAAAATATTTTCTTTATTGATTCTTCCCCTAAGGACAAGAAAGCCGTTTTCAGCAAGCTGCTTATTCATATCTCCGATATGATTTTTGATAGAGCTTGTTGCTGCGATATATATGGTAAATCGGCAACTTCATTTGAAGTAAGAATAATTTCTCCATCGTACTTTCCTCCTTTCATTCCAAAACATATTTGTTTCTGTTTTGGATATAAAGTAGCTTTTTGTTTCTGTCAATACTTTTTCAAATTTTTATTTTTCTATTTATTTTTGCCTATTTTCGATTATATTATTAAAAGAGAAACAAATTTGCTCCTAAGGAGGTGTTTAAATTGAGTTTGGGTAAATTGATAAAAGAAATTCCGTGAATTCAGAAGAATTACTCAAAAAGGCATTAGGAGATAGAATACATTTAGATGATGTAAGGATAAGGCAATACGAGACTTGATCTTCGTACTCCTAAAGATGATGTTTTAGAAAATATTTCCGCTGCACTCCATGTAAACAAAGAGTATTTGAAAGAGCCTGATTATCCCTATACAGAACATCGAGTTTAATGCGTTTTTATTTAAATTTGGATGACACAGTATTGAGGTTAATATACGACCTAGTTATTCTGAATGATCGAAGATCCTGAATATACTACCACAGGTATATATTTCGGCAGTGAAGCTATTCTTAGAATCCGTAATTATGCTTGAACAGTGGCAGGAAAAATGAAAGAAAAATACGAGAAACAACGAAAATCACTAAAGAAGCCTTGCAGGATTGGAAATCAAACTACCCTGACAGTCTGAAAAAGATTATGTTCCTTTTGAGGAAAGCAATGTAAAATTTACAGAAAAGGTATAACCGCTAGAGGTTCCACCGGATATTATAAAGTAAGCACAGAAAAAGCACATAGCTGAAAGATTTTACTCCTAAAGCTATGTGCTTTGTTGATGAAAGAAAACCCCGCTATGCGGGGAGTTCAAAAAGGCTATGCCTATGAGTGGACAAAAACTCCCTTTGATTAAAAATAGAGTTACTTTCTGACAATAACAAAAATAAAAATCAAAGGGAGGTCATTAAAATGAATGACAATAAGAGTTTATCACATACAAAAGTATAATTGCAAATATCATATAGTATTTGCACCAAAAATATAGAAGAAAAAGTATTCTATGGGGAAAAAAAGAAGAGAGTATAAATACCACCTAAGTATAGTGTATCAAGTATAATGGGTTATTTGAAAGGCAAAAAGTAGTTTGATGATATATGAAAAAAATTTGGGAACTTGAAATTCAAATATAGAAATAGAAATTTTGGTGCAGAGGATATTATGTGGATACAGTAGGTAAGAATGCAAAAAGATAGCGGAATATATAAAGAATCAATTAGAAGAAGATAAAATAGGAGAACAGATGAAAATAAGTTATAAAGAAGACCCATTTTATGGGTAGCAAGTAAAGAAGTATAATGCAAATGTCAGAAAGTATGTACGCCTGTTAGGGCGTTGCTGGAAATAGAGCCTTATAGGCGATATGAGAAAACCACCAGCTACGCTGGTGGATGTTAATATTTTTAACCAACCATAATAGGATTTACTTGCAGCAACTTGGGAATATCTTTCTCTTTTATGTTAACACATAAAATAGCTGCACCAAGACAACCACACCCATTGCAAATCCTGTGCTATGCTTCACCCATCTTATCAATAAATGCTGTTCAGTATCTTTAACCGAGATTTCTTTATCAGCTATTTCTATCATTTGTTTTGTTATTTTTCTCTTTCTTCTTTAGAAATATCTTCCATATGGAGTTGATTACTTAATTCATCTAAAATTTGTTTATAGGCCTGAATTGTCAATCTTTGGCTTTCTTCATCTAAACAGTGTCGCACATTTTGTTTAACTGAGCTAACCATTGACTCAGATAGATTTAGCAAATGCAGGATATTGCTCTATAATCTTAATCGCAACTTCTTTGTCCATGTGGGAATCAAAAGAAACAACTCCATTATCTTATCCTTAGACAAGTTTCTAAAAGCTGTCAATTTTTAATGCATTCTTTACTTCTTCAACAGACACCAGAGTCTTGCTCATTCCTTACCTCCCATATTATGTTAAGCATTTAAAAATTAAAAGCTTAAATTCAACAACTCTCTTTCAGACCTGCTTTTTCTTACTTTTAGTATCAAAATAGTATCACTCAAGAGGTTTTTGCTCCTGCAAAACGCCGAAACGCTGTGTTTTTCAATAATTCTATAACAGAAGCATATTTGTTACTGTTACTCCCACTCTATAGTTCCTGGAGGTTGTTGTTATATCATATACTACTCTATTTACACCTTTGCATTCGTTTATTATTCTGTTGCTTATTCTTTCTAGTACATCGTATCGCATTTTATACCGATCTGAGTGTCATCCCATCACTTGATGCCACAGCTCTTATACCTACTAAATAAGCATAAGTTCTTTCATCGCCCATTTACTCCTACTGTTTTTACATCTGGTAATGTTGCAAATGCTTGCCACATATCTTTATATAATCCAGATTTTTCTAAGTTCATCAATATATACTGCATCAGCTTCTCTTAATATATCACATTTTTCTTTTTGTTACTTCACCTAGTACTCTTATACCTAGCCCTGGACCTGGGAATGGATGTCTAAAAATAAGATTTTCTTCTATTTCCAAGTTCTAATCCTATTTTTCTTACTTCATCTTTGAATAATTCTCTAAGGCTCTAATGTATCTCTTTAAAAATCAACATCTTCAGTAGTCCTCCGACATTGTGATGTGATTTTATAGTAGCAGAATCTCTAGTCCACTTTCTATAACATCAGGATAAATAGTACCTTTGCTACTAAAAATTCTATTTTACCTAGTTTTTGTGATTCTTCTTCAAAAACTCTTATAAACTCTTCACCTATTATTTTTCTTTCTTTTTGTTCGGGCTCTGTAACACGCTTTTAATTTTGAGTAAAAATCTATCTTCTGCGTTTACTCTTATTAGATTCATAGAAAATTTTTCTTTAAATATTCTTTCTACATCATCACCTTCATTTTTCTAAGCAGACCGTGATCAACAAATATACAAGTAGATTGTCTCTCCTACAGCTTTGTGCATAAGTACAGCTGCAACTGATGAATCTACTCCACCACTATGCGCAAAGGGCTTTTTATCTCCTACTTTTTCTTTTTATTTGAGCTATTTTCTCTTCTATAAAAGGCTAGTAGTCCAATCTCCACTTAATTTTACACACTTCATAAAAGGAAGTTTCTTATTATTTTATCTCCTGTATAGAATGTTTCTACTTCTGGATGAAATTGTACACAATGTATGTTTTTCTTTATTTTTCCATAGCTGCTATCTTTACAATTTTTTGTGTGAGCTACTACTGTTGAATCCTTCTGGTAATTGAACTATATGGTCAGTATGTGACATCCAACATATATTTTGTTTTTCTATATCTTTAAAAATTACACTATCTTCATAAGTTATCTCTGTTTTTCCGTACTCTCTGTTTTCTGCTTTTTCTACTTTTCCACCTAAATTCTTCGCAGTTAATTGAGCACCATAGCATATTCCCAATACTGGTATTCCCTAGTTCAAATATTTCATTTTGATATATCGGGATGCTTTTCTTCATTTACACTAGATGGTCCACCTGTAAATATTATACCTTTAGCACCTATTTCTTTTTATTTTACTTATAGCTTTGTTGATATGGTATTATCTCGACATATACATTGCACTCTCTTACTCTTCTTGCTATCAGTTGATTATATTGTCACCAAAAATCTATCTACTATGACAGCTTCATTTTTCATTTCTATGACTCCTTATTAGTTTTTAAATATTTATATTAAATTTAATTTGTCCATTTTTATAAGGCTAATTACTACAGGATGTTTTATCAAAATAGTTTAAGTACAGCCAAATCAGCTATATATCCTTCTTTTTATTTGACCTAAACTTTCCAATCCTAGAGCTTTTGCTGGATTTTTTTAGAAAGTAGTTTTTGATATTTCATACATAGGAATTTTTCCATCAATATGGATAAACATTCTAACAATTCACTTAGTTTTTGTCTGATGATAATATACTGCTTTCATCTATCTTTGAATAATCTTTTATTTTCTAATATTTTTGATGTACGTAACAATTTAAAATATATATCTTTTTCCATAGGTATATCATTGTTTTGTGATGTTATTTTTATTATGTCTGTAGTATCTTTAAAATCATTATATATTTTACTTCTGAGCTATACTCTGATGTACACACCTTTACTCCTTTAAAATGTGCATATTTTTACAAGATATGCAAGTTCTTCTATATTAGATTCATCTCTTAATTGTCTTATTCTATCTATTACTTTATCACCAATGTCTTCACTAAGATTAAGATTAGTCTGTATAAATGATTGCATATACTGGTCTTTATACATATTTATATTTCTACGATTATCTTTTTATATCATATGACACAAAAGTCCACTTTTTCTGCGTCTAACAGATATTTTACATCATCCATAGTTTTTGCAGAATTTATCTGAAATTTTTAGATGAGTTTTTGTTGTCTACTATTGATATAGGTAGCTCATCATAATTTTTATCCATTTTATTATCTTTGAAGTGTTTTCTATTTCACTTTCTTTTTGTATTGTATCCTCAGTAAAAGTAAACATTATGATACATAGATTGACACGCCAAAGATGCGTAATAATATTCTATATTTTTAAGTCTTCTTATAAAATCATCATATGACAATGTAAATATTTTTAGTATCTAAATTTTTACTATTTATATTTACAATACCTGGCATAATATAAGATCCTGTATAATCTATAACATACTCATCTTCTTTTTATATCTTTTTGTATAGATTTTATTATATTATCTTGTATAATAATATATCCTTTGTCTATTTTATCTTTCAATACTATCTTGTCTGAATAAATTATAAGCATTGTACACCTACTTTTTAATTCGCAGGTAAAAATATTCCCACGTATATTTTCTATAACATAATTAGAATAAAAGCCATTTTTTAAGTTATTGTTCATAAATAATCATACATTTTAAATAATTTTATTATTTTAGTTTTCAAACTTATGTATATTATATAAAAATATATTTTTATATAATTAATTTGTTTTTCAAAAATCTTTCAACTAAATTCCTCTCCTAATATAATTATTTTATCATCATCTATTTTTATTTTTTTATTTGTATATTATATTTATTTTTAAAAATAATCATAGTTTTCTTTTTATTACCTAATATTTTTGATGTATATTTTTAGGACAATATATGTACAATACATCAGAGGTATATTTATTTTTAAAAAGTTCTTCTTCTATTTTGTCCTTATATATTTCATTTATAACCAATTCTCCAAAAAGCGCTATGAAATGGACCTGCTACGACATCATTACCCATTGTAATATTTTTCTGTAGCTTGTAAACCTATTCTTATAACATTTATACCTGCATATTCAAACTTTTTGGTACATATATTTTTGCGTATTTTATTGTAGTTTGCAAATCTAAAGGTGTATACTCTTTATTATAATACATATTTTCCAGCTCTGTATCTTTTTATTACTAGTACTGGATATATGCGTGCTATGTCAGGTTTTATATCTATTACTTTTTCTATTGTATCATATAGTTTTTTTCTTTTTGTGTCTTTTGGCAGACCTATCATTATTTGTAAACCTAATTTTTATACCTGACTTTTTATGATATCTGATGCATAATAGACTATATCAGCTATTATGTCTATTACTTGTCTTTAGCACCTCATCATCCATGGACTGTACACCCTAATTCTACAGTATCTACTTTTATATTTTTAATCTTTTTATTACTTTTTCATCTATTTTTATCCGGTCTTGTAGATAGTTTTATTTGTATTTGTTTATTTATTCTTCTACCTATTTCATTTGCTAACTCAAGGCAGTTATCTTGTACTTCATCTTCTATTGCTGCTAAAACTACCACCAAAAAGGCTATTTCAACTATATCTTCTTCTTTCATAGTAGATATACTCTTTAGAATATCTGATTCCATAGCTTTTATAGTCAAGATTTGTTTTTTACCAGATATTTTTACTTGATTGCAAAACACGCAATCATTGGGACAACTCGTAGTGTGGTATATATACTGATGCTGTTTTTCAATTAATTCTCCATATAATAAATTTTTTTATAATATCCCCATTTTTCTAATGCATCTTTTTGCAGATATTTGCTCAGCATCTTTTTACTCCTGCCTGTACCCGTACCTATCATCTCATCATCACGATATACGCCCTATGGTAAACGTCCTATCATAGGGTCAGGTCCTTTTCATATCAAGCATTTCATATTTTATAGTTCTTCCTTTTACCTTTTGTATTTCCTCTTGCAACTTACTCTTATAGTCATAGTTTTTGTTAGATAAAGCTATTACAATATCTTCTTCTAACCATGACAAAAACATATTTAGACACTGTATCAAAAATCAGAGTCAAGATACATAGCAGCTATAAGTGCTTCTACAGCATCTGCAAGTATCGATGCTCGTTTATTTCCACCAGAGTTCTTTTTCTCCCTTACCTAATCTCTATATATGAGCCTATATCTATTTTTTTCAGCTACTTTCATAAGTGATTTCTCGCAAACTAATATTGAACGTATCTTTGTTAATTCGCCTTCTTTTAAATTACTCTTGTATGAAAATATATAATTACTGACTATAAGGCTAAGTACAGAATCTCCTAAAAATTCAAGCCTTTTCATTATCTTTTAGAACTTTTATGTTCATTTACATAAGAACTATGAGTAAGAGCTGTTTGCAAATAAGACTTTTTCTTTTAAATTTATATCCTATTAAATCTTCCTAGTTTATCAAATTTATTTTTCAATCATCAGATATAATTTCTCCTAACCATCTGAATTTTTTACGATATTCTTTAATATTATATCATATTTTTAAAAAAATAGTACATCTAAAAATATACAAATTAATTTGTTTATATTATAAATATTTATGGTATACATCAAAAATAAATTTGGAGGTGTATTTATGAAAAATAAGAATGTTTAAAGCAGCTTGGTGTCCACACTGTAAAAAAATGCTGATACGTGGTTAGAAGAGTTAATAAATGAAAATCCACAGTATAAGAGTATAGATATACAAAAATAGATATAGATAATGAGAAAGAAAAATTAGTAGATGTAGATTTTATTATGTCCCTACTTTTTATGCTGATTCTGAAAAAGTATTTGAAGGAGCTCCTACTAAAGAAATAGTAAAAAGTTCTTGATGATGCAATGTAGCAAAAAGATGATATTTGTCGATTAATTTTGACAATATCATCTTTTTTGAAAAATATCTATTTTAGTCTTTGACAGTTATTTATTTTTCCCTAAATCTATTGCAATTATGTAAAAATTAATCGTAAAATATATAATACGTTTTAGGAGATGTTTATGAGAAAATAATTAATATCAAAAACAGATATGTTAGCTTACAGAGCCTATATCTAAAAAGCATACTACTCTTTTCAATCCCAATATTTATAGGTAATTTATTTCAACAACTCTACAATATTTCAGACACTTTAATAGTTGCAATTTCTTAGGTAGCTCTTCACTTGCAGCTATAGTTCATCAACATCACTTATATTACTTATGATAGGTTTTGATGGTCTAAGTGTTGGCTCAGGTGTTGTTATAGCTAGATACTTTTGGAAATAAAGATATACAAAAATATGAAAAATCTATACATACTTGTGTGGCTTTTTGGTATCATATTGGGAATATTACTTACTACAATAGGTGTACTCTTTACTCCATATATACTATTACTTATGGATACTCCAGATGAAATTTTACAAGAATCTATAATATATTTTAGAGTTTATTTTTATGGGTTCTTTCTTTTTGTTATGTATAATATATTTGCAAATATATATTGCGTTCTGTTGGAGATAGTGTACATCCTTTACAATTTCTTATAATATCATCATTAGTAAATATAGTTTTAGATTATATTTTTAGTTGGTGCATTTAAACTAGGTGTTGGTGCAGCAGCTTTTGCTACTATTACATCACAAGCAGTAAGTGCTATCTTGTGTTTTATTTTTCTTATTAAATGTAGATGCCGAACATAAGCTTTATACTATCAAATGTTAGTATAGATAAGAAAATATTAAAACAAATATTAGCAAATGGTATACCAGCAGGATTTTCAAGGCTCTATAATATCACTTGCAAATGTAGTAGTACAATCAAATGTAAATCATTTTTGGAGAATATGCAGTTGCAGGAAATGGTGCTTATGAAAAATTTTCCGGATTTACTTTTTACCTATAACCTGTTTTTCGTTAGCTATGTCTACATTTATTAGTCAAAATCTAGGTGCAAAAATATAAAAAGAGTAGGTGCAATATTTGGTATAATATCTTGCGTTGTAGTATCAGAAATAATAGGTTTATCAGTATATTTTTACCATACCTTACGTAATGACATTTTTACCGATAATAGTGAAGTTATAGCTTTGGAATAAGAAAAGGAAAAATTTGCTCTATCTTGTTTACTTGCTTTTTCTCAAACAGTTATGAGTGGAATATTAAGAGGTGCTGGTAAATCTTATGTCCCTATGTTTATTATGGCTTTATGTTGGTGTGTAATTAGAGTAACTTATCTTACTATAGCTATACCATTATTTCCAAGTATGGATACAATATCTTGGGCTTACCCTCTTACTTGGTCACTTAGTAGTCTTATATTTATAATATATTATTTGAAACTTAATTGGGAAAGATTAAATACTATAATAAATTATTTATTGTGTGTTTTTATTTAAAAATAATATATAAACGTATTACCTTAATTTCTATACTTGTACAAATTATATAAAATTGGTATAATGGTTTAAAAATATAATTAATTGGTTATTATTAGATGAAATTAGTATGAATTATTATTTAGGAATTGTCTTGTTAATTTTTAGAAATCGTTATTATTAAATTTATTTTTATTTTAATCTAAAAACATTCAATTTTTATATACTAGTATTAACCTAATTTAAAAATAGTTTATTTATCTATTTTTAGTTAAATATGAAAATTCTATTACAGTATTACAAAAGAGAGGTTTATATGAAGAAAAAGAAATGGTAGCTATGATATTAGCTGGTGGTCAAGGTAGTAGGTTAAAAATGTTTACTGAAAACTCTTGCAAAACCTGCTGTCCCTTTTTGGTGGAAAATATAGAGTAATAGATTTTGTTATATCCAACTGTGCAAACTCTAATATAGATACAGTAGGTATACTTACGCACTACAAACCTTTTTGAACTACATAACCATATAGAGTGTAGGTGCATCTTGGGACTTAATAGACGTGACGGAGGAGCATTTATATTACCTCCGTATATGAGTGAAAAAGAACAAAATTTTACAAAAGTGTACAGCTCATGCAATTGAACAGAATAAAGAATTTATAGATTCCTTTAATCCAGAATATCTACTTGTACTTTCTGGAGATCATATATACAAGATGAACTACGAAAAATGTTGTTATCACAAAAGAAAAATAATGCTGATGTAACTATAGCTGTTATAGAAGTTCCTTGGAATGAGGGCTCCTAGGTTTGGTATTATGAATACCAATGAAGATGGTAGTATATATGAATTTGAAGAAAAACCTAGAAAATCAAAAAGCAATCTTGCATCTATGGGAATATATATTTTTAATTGGGAACTACTTAGAAGTGAATCAAAAAGCGGAAGAAGAAAATAGAGAAAAAGACAGATTTTGGTCAAGATATTATACCTTCACTTTTTAAATGAAGGTAAGAGATTATTTTCATATAAATTCAAAAGGATATTGGAAAGATGTCGGTACACTTTCTTCATATTGGGGAGTCAAATATGGATTTGCTAGATATAAATAATGAACTTAATCTTTTGATAGTTCTTGGCAAATACGTTCACATAATAAATCTCTACCACCTATGTACGTATCTAGTAGCGCATCTATAGAACACTCTGTAATTGCTGATGGTGCTATAATAAAAAGGTACTGTTAAAAATGTGTAATCTCATCTAACGTAGAAGTAGAGGACGGCGCTATAGTAGAAGATAGCGTTATAATGAGTAATACTAAGATAAAGAAAAATGCAAAAAGTAAAAAGCCATTATAGGTGAAAAATGTAATAGAAAAGCATGAAAATTCAAAAATATATGATGAACAAGGTGAACTTTACTCTATAGGAAATAATCTTGAAATAAGAGGTGATGAATAATGGTGAAAAATTATTTAATGGCGATATTAAATCTAAATGAAGATCATATAAATATGAGAGAACTCACTACAGATAGAACTCAGTTGCATCTCTTCCATAGCAGGTAGATATAGACTGATAGATTTTTATATTATCAAACATAACTAACTCCGGCATATTTAATGTAGGTATATTTTCTCAAAAGAAAAACACGTTCCTTTATCTGAGACATTTTAGGAGATGGCGCTCCTTGGGATCTTGATAGAATAAAAAGATGGATTATATCTATTCACTAATCAGTATGAATTAAATGAAAAATTAACACGTGGTGATATACAAAGCATATATGAAAATAGAGATTTTATATCTCGTTCTAAGCAGGAGTATATTCTTGTTACTACACCATATATGATATATAATTTTTAATTTTGAAAAATTATTACATTCTCATATAAATTCTGGTGCAAATATAACTGCTATGTATAAAGAAGTTGATAATGCTGATGTTAGTTTCTATGGTTCTTTTTGCATAGTATTTCTGATAATAAAACTTACAGGCATAGGTAAAAATATGTGTTCTACTAATATTACTAAAAACACAGCTATGGATTGTGTTATAATGAAAAAGATTATTGAATATGGTATATGATAATTTAGAAAGTGGAGAGCATATATATCTGGCTGACGCCATAAACTCAAAGTTGTTATCTGATAAAGTTAATTTATTCAAATTTGATGGATATATAAAAATGCATTAAGGACATACGTAGCTATAGAGAATTTAATAGAGATATACTTTGAAGAAAATATATCAAATGAAATTTTTTAGAAACCAAATGGACTTTATATATACAAAAATAAAAAGATGAAGCACCTACTTATTTTTCTGATGATTCAAAGGTTGAAAAATAGTATAATAGCCCCTCTGGCTCTTTGATAGAAGGTACAGTTAAAAATTCCATAATATCAAGGAAAGTAAAAATAGGAAAAGAGTGCTGTAGTAGAAAATAGCATAGTCATGAAAAATTGTATAATAGGCGAAAAACTCCATATATAGTAATATGATAAGTGATAAAAATGCAAACAATATCAAACTCTAAAAATTAATTGAGATTTTAATATGCCTATAATAATAAAAGGTGGTGTAATTTAATATGAAAATTCTATTTTGTGCATCTGAGTGTTTCCCTTTCAGTAAAAGTTGGTGGACTTGGAGATGTAATATATTCTTTACCAAAATCACTTGTAGATCAGACTTGCTCAGTTATACTACCACTTTACAAAAGATAAAAAGAAGAACAAAGAGATTTAGAACTGTAGATGAATTTTTGATATATCTCTGGATATAGACATCAATACGTCGGACTTCTTAAAACCGTAGATAATATAAAATTATTTTTATAGATAATGAACAGTATTTTTCTAGAGATACTGTATATGGACATTTTTGATGATGGAGAAAGATTTACATTTTTCTCAAAAAGCTATAGTGGAAACAGTAGTAAGACATTTTAAAGATTATGATGTATTACATGTCTCATCAGTTGGCAAAACTGCAATTACTATACCACTTATAAGAGAATATAATATACCTCTAAAAACAGTATTTACTATACACAATTTGAGATTTCAAGGTATATTTTCTTTTGATATGGTATTTGATATGCTTGGTCTACCACCTTACTACAATTCAGAAGATGGCATTTTATGGCAATGCAAATTATCTAAAAGCTGGAATAGTATTTTGCAGATAAAGTAACTACAGTAAGTCCTACTTATCTTGAAGAGATAAAAAGTGAATACTATGGAGAAAACTTGCATGGACTTATAAAACAATATGAATACAAAAATGCAAGGAATATTAAACGGTATAGATTAGTGAGTACGTTTTAATCCAGGATAAATATCTTTCATTTGAATATGATAGAATGATTTAAAAATAAATACAAAAATAAAATAGCTTTTTCAAAAAGAAATGGATTTACCACTAAGATGAGAATATTCCTATAATAGGTATGGTTTCAAGACTTACAAATCAAGAAAGGTCTAGATTTGGTAAATGCAGTTATAGATGAAAATATTACAAATGCAAGTACAACTCGTAATACTAGGTACTGGTGATAAGGTATATGAAGATAATTTTAGAGCAAAAGAATATCAATATAAAAACAAAATGCGTTCAATCAATAAAATATGATGATTATTTTGCATCAAAGATATATGCATCAAGCGATATATATCTTATGCCATCTCAATTTGAACCTTGTGGCTTATCTCAAATGATAGCTGATGAGATATGGTGCTTTACCTCTTGTAAGAGAAACTGGTGGACTTACAGACTCTGTAATTCCATATAATAAATTTACTGAGAAGGTACAGGATTTTCTTTCAGTACTTATAATGCACACGATATGTTATTCACGTTGCAAAGTGCAGTAGGACTATATTATGATAATAAGGATGCATTTTTGCAACTTATAAAAATGCTATGAATGAAGATTTTTAGTTGGAATAAGTCAAGTGAAGAATATATAAAATTGTATCAAAGTATATAGTTAATTCATCTATATAAAAAAATAAGAGCCTTTAAAAGTTTTTATTTTTATATCCAATATAACTTTTTGCTAATTTATCTACATATTCATTATATTTTACATTTGTGTGTGATTTTACTTTTTACAAATTCTATATCTAATTTTATACATATCTTACAAAATTTCCTATAGAGCTTTTTGTAAGTTCATTGTTTGCTTTTCCAAGAACCTGTAGCCCACATTTGCTTATACCATTATAATCAAAATATATTTTCACTTTTTCATATTATAATCATAAGCTTTTTGTATTACATACATAGATGCTTTTACTTCGCCGGATACATTTCTCATTGATATTAAGTTTTTCATCATTTGATGCAATATGCAAAATCTTTCAAATTTCTTTTCCATCAAAAACATAATACCGGCGTAAGAAAAATATTTTATACTATCTTCATAGCTACCATCTATGTGGGCTATCAGTATTAGGTTCTATATTAGATATAATGTCTTCTTCACTGTCGTGATACTGTCTGTGATTTTTCATCTGGTATATTTTCATTCTCTACAAAATTAATAGCATCCTGCTCATTTGTAAAGCTTTTTAAAAACCCGTCACTGGATATCCTGTTGTGTGTGTTTTCATTCGTCCTACGTATAGAATACTCCTTTTTGTCTACCATTTTTACTGCATAATATTTCTTTTGGCATAATATTTCCCTATTTCTATTTAATTACTATTCGTATCTTAATGCATCTATAGGATTCAGTTTTTGCTGCTTTTATTAGCTGGATAAAGTCCAAAGAATATTCCTACTGCCAAAAGAAAAATAACACTGCAGTTAATATTGACTGTGGTTCTATCTTTAAAGGCATTTTCATTGATTCACTTGCTACATAAGATAACAAAAAGCTCTAATATTGTTCCTATTATACCACCTACTACTGATAATATCATTGATTCTACCATAAATTGAGTAAGTATATCTCTAGCACCTAAAGATTTTTCTTATACCTATCTCTTTTGTACGCTCTGTTACAGACACCAGCATTATGTTCATGGCACTCATACCACCTACAACAAGCGATATAGCAGCTATAGCTCCTAGCCCCATAGATAACATAGATGTCATTTGATTTATTTGCATAGCTTGTTCTTCTAGAGATTCTATTGCATAATCACTTTCTTTTGTTTCTTTTATATTTTACCAAGAAATTTTTAAATTTCTTAGTTTCAGATTTCTAAGTCCAATTCTGTATTTATTGTATCCATTGCAAACTTGTCTCAGACGTTGCATGTATAAAGGAATATACGCCTGTTGCATCTCCTGATTGTAATTCTATCAAAAATTGTTTTCTATATATACCTCTATAATAGTAAAATGTCTTATTTGAATTATCTATTTCTCACTTGTATTTGCTTTCTCCTACTGCATTTACATTATTATACTAATTTTTGCAAATTCTTCATTTACTAATATAAAATCTTTCTCTATATCATTTTCAAAATCTCTACCATAAGTTATTTTTATTTGCAGTCAATTTTTATATAATTATAATCTATTCCCTTTTACTTGTACTTTTTGCTTTTCACCTTCTGAAACTTCTCTGCATAATAATTTGAATATCCTATATACTCTATAGTATTTCCTATTTTTCTTTTAGATAATCTATATCATCTAATGTAAAAATACTTACTTTCATCATATGTTTCATTTTCATCAAAATTAACATACACAAATAATCTATTTTTACCAAAACTACTTAAGAAACCATTCATAGAGCTTTTGAACAGATGATCCTACAGATGTAATAGTAATTACTGATGAAATACCTATTATTATACCCAACATAGTAAGAAAGGCGCGCATTTTATTTGCTTTGATAGAGTGATAATGCCATCTTAAAAATTTTCTAATATTAAGCCCATCTCTCACCCTCTTTAATCAAATGTTATTCTGTTTTCATTTATCATATCTGATATTATAGTACTGTCTTTGAATGTTATTATTCTTTTTGTATATTGAGCTATGTCTGGCTCTATGAGTTACTATTATAACAGTCTTTCCTTGATCGTTTAGTTTTGAAAATATCTGCATTATTTCTACAGATGATTTAGAATCCAAATTACCTGTGGGTTCATCAGCTAGTATAATAGGAGGTTCATTGGCAAGTGCCCTTGCTATTGCTACTCTTTTGTCTTTGTCCTCCAGAAAGTTCATTTGGCATATGATCTAGTCTATCTTTCTAGACCTACTTGTGCAGTAATTGTCTAGCTCTTTTTTCTCTATAACCTGATGATTTTTAGCATATATCATAGGTAATTCTACATTTTTAAAGATGATGTTCTAGATATAAGATTAAACGTCTGAAAAACAAATCCTATTTTTGGTTTCTTATATACGAAAGTTCATTTTCTGTCTTTTTCTTTATATTAATTCCCTCTAGTATATATTCGCCCTCTCCTTGCTTATCAAGACATCCTATAATATCTCATTAATGTAGATTTCCCAGAACCTGAAGAACCCATAATGGCTACAAACTCTCCATTATTTACTTCAAAACTAATACCTTTTAATACCTCTAGCTCACTACTCGCCCATTATATATATCAAATTTATTACTTCTATTAATTTATTAGACATAATTCTCCTGATAGCTTACTATTATTTTTATCTTCTTCTTTTTACATTATTTTGCCCATCTGAAATCACGAATCTTAGTTCCATCTATCATAGTTTCATCAGGTATTTTTACTACGCTCATACCCTCTTTACATCTGGAGATATTATTTGAGTTTCAAAAACTTGACTCTAATCCTGTTCTTACTTATATAGTGCCATTTTTCACAACAAGAAGATAATTCTTTCCATCTTGATTATATAGATTCAAATGGTATTTAAGAGTAGATTTTTCCTCATTTGTTTTTATTTTTAGCTTTTGCAGTAACACCTGTTATTAATCTACTGTCTGATTGTGTAAGTAATATTTTTATAGGTATTACTATGTTGTTACTAGTAGATGATTTTTCTCCGGTTGGAGATATTCTATCGACTATACCTTTTTACTTCTTCTTTTTCCAGAACATCAGCAGATATACTTACTTCTGACCTAGTTTTTATATTAGATATATCATATTCTCCTATTTTAGCTAATAAAAACTTCTTACTTTCATCTTCTATTACAAACATAGGTTTATGATCTTGTGTATCTTGCGCATTTCTACCTATTTTAGCATATACCTTGTAACTGTACCCGTTATAGGCGCTTTTTATTTTCAAATCTTCTAGTCTTTTCATCTTTTGGACTAATGTTTTGTTTTTATGTTTATAGCTTCTACAGCTGATTTTTAGGCGTAGCTTGATTTATTGATGTTTTTATAATATGTATACTCTTTTTCAGCTTCTTTAGCTTGACTATATGCTACTTTAGCTTGTTCATAAGCTACTAACGCTTGATTATATGATATTTGTGCTTGATTTTTGCATCTATAGCAGAATCTAACTCTTGCCTTGCTATAGCATCTGCATTATATAGTTCTTGTTGTTTTTGCTCATTTTTATAGCTGTATCAAGTGCATGCATTTTCTGCCGCTAATTTTGCATTATCTTCTCGACAGTTTAGCATTATTTGTAGAAAGTTTTAGTCCCTCTGTAGATTTATAAATATTGCTTACTTCACTATAGCCTTCTTTTAATCTTAATATGTCATATTCTATTTCTTTTTAGGATAGTTATTTCATCTTCTATAGTCTTACTATCTAAAGTAGCTAGTATTTGACCTTTTTGTACCTTATCTCCCTCTTTTTACTCCTATGGATATAACCCTCATAATTATAAGCAGATGTTATCTCTGCAGAGTCATTTGCCTCTATCTCGCCTTTTACTTCAACTAAAGTCTGTAAATCGCCTCTTGAAACTTTATTAACTTCTACAATTGTTTGTGGTGTATTATCTTGCTCATCATTTTAATACCTAAAATAGATAGTATAACAACTACTACAATGACTACTATCCATCTTTATTTTTCATAGATATTCTCCTTAATTACAATACTTACTATCATATCTGCAAGTTCAGTGCTGCCATAGATGAAATTTGTTCTTCGTCTTTTCCTTCATCACAACTCAACAAGTGGTTCTGTACCAGATGGGCGTATAAGCACCCCTACCTTCTTTTTGCCATAGTATCTTCTATTTCTTTTATTTTTGAGCTATTTCTGGTATTTCATTATAAGTTGTTTTTATATTTATTATTTATTTTAGCATTTACAATACTTGTGGATATACATCCATTATACTAGATAACTCGCTCATTTTTCTTTCTGCTTTGTTTTTAAGATTTTAGCTAAAAATAAGTGAACTTAATATGCCATCACCAGTTGTATTATGATCTCAAAAATATTATATGACCTGATTGTTTCCCCACCTAATGAATATTTAGATTTCATCATATTTTTCTAATACATATCTCATCACCTACATTAGTTATTTTCTAATCCTATTCCAAGTTTTTCAGCAGCTATATGCAAAACCCTAAATTGCTCATAACAGTAACTACTAATTTATCATCTTTTAGTTTATTATTTTTCCTAAGATATTTTGTGCACATATAAGCATAATTTATCGCCATCTACTATGTTTCCTTTTTCATCTACAGCTATTAGTCTATCAGAATCACCGTCATAAGCAAGACCGATATCTGCTTTTTGTTCAATAACTGCTTTTGCAAGTTCTGTGATGAGTAGATCCACAATCCCAATTTATATTAAGACCACTAGGCTTTGTTTGCTATTACACTTACATTTGCTTTTCAATCTTCTAAATACTTCAGGTGCTATTTTTGTATGCTCCATTAGATGTATCTCAATACTACTTTTTAATCCTTTTAAGTCAGTTTCTACGGCTTTTTCTAAAAATTCCATATTAAGATTCTTTTGGATTATCTCTTTTACCTGTCTACCTATTGCATTATGTGTTGGAAATTCTATATCAATATCATTGTTGTCATTATTTTTCCATTAACCTCTTCTATTTCTTCTTCTATAGAATCAGCTAATTTTTAATCCTTGTGAATTATTTTTATTCCATTATACCCATAGGATTGTGTGGATGCAGATATTACAGCATTCCATATCTCACTTTAAATGTCTTGTAAGATATGCTATTGCTGGTGTTGGTATTTATGCCAGCATCTATAACATCTATACCAGCACTTGTAAATCCGGCCATAAGTGCAAATTTTAGAGTATCTTTTGATATTCTGTATCTGTGCCTATTATAGCTACTGCTTTTTGTCCATCATGATGAGAATACTTGCCTATTACTGATGACCACCAGCTCTAGCTAATTTAAATGCTAAAAGTTGGTGTAAGTTCCTCATTTGCTATTTCCTTTACGCCGTCTGTACCAAAAATATTTTCTCATACAATCTCCCCATTTATTTATACTTATTTAATAATTAATTAGATTCTAATTTTTTATAATCAATTATATTATTTATAAACTTTCAATGATAGTTCTCTATAATTGCTATCTATTACGCCACTTATAACATTTTTATCGAAATAGTTTTCTGGATGATACTTATAAATATACATAGATATAGTGAAGTATCTCCAAGTAACATTTGTATAGCTATCTATTCATAGCTGCTGATGATATGTCTTGTCTAGTTCCTCTAATCGCATTTAGTTTTTCATCTTTTTACAGCATCGTTAAAATATATAAAATAATCTGTATTAAATAAATTTATGTTTTCATTTTCTTGATAATAATTTGACTCTTTGAATATACTATATCTAGGATCTGCGTTTGTGATCCCCATAGTAAAATATGACCATAGTAGGTTTTCTTGAATTTATATAATCCATAAATATTTTTAATTGTTCATCAGAATATTTTTATATTTGCTACAAAATTATTTAATTCCCAAGCATCTTTCTCCATTCATATTGTCAGTTGTTATATACTCACCCTTTGTACCCAAAAAGGACCATGATTTTGTACAGTAACTGATAATATAAAGTTGTTTGTATTAGGATTTTTCTTCAAGTTGTCTTTTGGTCATATCAAATATGGTTTTATCTGGACATCCATGCACCAACCAAATCTTCTTGCTCCTCTTTGTAAACATGGTCTATCTATAAACTTATCTATAGATAATCTTGGATACACTTTATCTCTATCCCAGTAATCGGCATTATGATTATGAGTATGCCTATAGTTTTAACATCACATAGTTTTCATATATGTCGCAAGAGAGTCAGGTTCTTTTTAAAAACAGAGGTGAATACCATAGAACCTTTTGCAAAAATATTTTGCAACTATATCCAGTAAGTACTTCATATTTCTGTATTTACTGTACCCCTCCAACAGTAGGTAACAGTGTTAAAAAGTCCAGATATACCATGATAATATCTAAAATTTTTAGTGATATCTCTATGATATTTATACCCATTTTTCCCTAATTTATCTTGTGATGGGCATAAATATCAAAAATGTCTCTGATTGTATTATCACTCGACATCCATATCAGTTTGTTTATTGTATGGATAACCTGCAAGTAACATATCTTTTTATCTACATTTGAAAGTTTATCCTTTTTATTTGTTTTATAAGACCATCTACTGTATCCGCCTTGTTAACATAATGCTCATCGTAATAACTTATTATAAGTGATTTACCAGAAATCAAAAATTTCCAAAACTAGATGTAGAAAGTACTTTTTGTTATAGGTGATACAAAATAAAATACATCATAAATAAAACAACTACTATCAATTTTACTATGAAAATATCATCTAGCATTGTACTTTATTAGATACAAAATCTGTATAATTATACTTGTTTATTATATGTTTGTAATTTTTAGTAAATATAAGCAATATTATGATAAGTATCGTAAACCACTTTTGAATAGGGTATTTTTGATATAAATAAATCCAGTGTTCCAGCAGCTTTTGGCAAGTTTTGTATCACTTATTTCTGCTAGTTGAAAAGCAACTTTAGATGTATTGCAAAACAGCTAAAACAGTTATTATTATAGAAAAATATTATATTACGTTTATATTTTTCTCTTAGGATTTGATATTAATAAATTTATAAGAAACAAATAAAAATGGATAAACAAAAACATTATGTAATCTCAAACCGTTTAATCCTGAGAATTATAAATACTGTGATAGCATAAAAGATGCTATTAAGCAATATAAAATATGATATCACTCTTTTTAATTATATCTTTATAATATATAAAAATATAATTTCATTTATTAATTTATATATTGCGCATAGTATTTTCACACACACAGATGAGAATCATAGATCTATCATAACTCATGATTCATCATTTGAAAAGTTCTTTATTTTAATATTTTTGTTGAGACAGTTCCATCCTTTTTTCTTTCTTCTTTATCATATGGCCATGTTAAATTTTTCCTGTACAGTATTTACTGAAAGAGTATGAAGACTATTTTTTCATACGTTGCACTTTTTATATCCTCTGCTAGATAATCTCATACTTTTATAGTCTTGTTCATCACTATTTAAGTCATCACTTTTTAAAATATCATCTAGTTTTGTGCTTTTCTTTTTCTTTTCAAGTTTTAAATTTTTAAATTGTTTTTATTTTTAATATTTTTAGATTTTTAATAATACTACTATTATTAGCTAGTATCTCATCATAATAGTTTTTATCATATCATCTAATATATCTTTTCTTGTTTTTAGGATGTATCTGCATATCTAATTTTCTTTTAAAAAGGTTTATTAAACCAGGTTCATCATCATCTTTTAGTTGTCGTTTCTTATTGAAAATTTTTCTCTTCTATTTCATCAAAACCACTAAAAGCTATTTTTCCATATCTTTTGATATTTTGATATACACTTTATTTTCAATATAAACTTACTAGACCTCCTGTTTAACAGGTTCATCTTTTTATGTATTAAATCTCATTTTGTAACGTTATATTTTTCTCCTTAAAGATTTGAAGAAATCTATCATATAATTCATTACTAGCTTCTATCTAGCTCAACATCTTCTCCAAATTTTTCATTATTTAGCTTAGATATTTCTTTTTAACTATTTATATTTTTATCTTTCAAATCTATATCTCTTTCTTCACTATAGAAAAAGACCATACATAACTATAGCACCCAAAATAGCAGATATAACTATCACATTACCTATTGATATCTCAATAGATGATAAAAATCTCACAGTTATCTTAGCTGAATTTTTGTAAAAACAATACCGTGGTAGGTAAAAATATTATGCCTAATAATAATCTGGTTTTCATATATTCCCCTCAATTTATAGAATATTTTTATGTATTTTAATTAATGTTAATAATTATATAATACATAATCTACTTATATATAAAATTTAAAAATATATTAATATAAATAGTATAAAAATTATATATTCATTTTCTATGAGTTTTGTATTTTAATAAATTTTTATGATATAATCAAATAAAACTTTTTGTATATCTGCTTAATCAAATTTTTACAGGTATTTATAATTTTGAAATCACTATTTTTAATATTTTTATATAATAAATCATTATATATTTAAAATTATATTTATTTTTCTGTTAGAAAGGTTTTTATGACTTTCAAATCAAATAATTGAACTTGATATAATAGATATGACTGATGAAGGTGGTGCTATTGCCAAAATAGATAATATTACAGTATTTTTAGATAAAGGTGTAATAGGCGATAAAGTATTAGCTAAAATCATTATTATGTACAAGCTGATGTATAATAGAAAAGTCAACATTAAGAATGAACAACAACTCTGTGAAATTCAAAGATGTTTGTGGGGCTGTCAAATACTAGATATAAGGTATGAAAACAACTAGAAATTATCTAGTTATACAAAAACTTAAAAAGAATAGGAAACATAGAAAATCCCAATGTAAAAGATATAATATATATGGATAATCCTTTTAGATATAGAAATAAAGTCCAAATACCTGTAGGAAAAATTAATGGTGAAACAAAAATAGTTTTTATAAACAAAAAGTCATAGATATAGTGCCATTTTTGATTGATAAAATTCAAGATAAAATAAATAACGACATAATAGATATAATAAAACAATATATAAAGAAAAACAACATATCCATATATAGATGAAAAACTCATAAAGGTGAACTAAGGCATATAGTAACAAAAATATCAAAGTCAACAAAATGAAATAATGCTAATATTAAGTTACAAATTCTGAACAACACTTAATGTAGAATATATTTTAGAAAAATAAAAGATATCCCAATGACTGCTCTATAATTCAAAATATAAATATAAAAAGACTAATGTAATACTTTCAAATAATATATATTATAACTTATGGAAAAACATATAGTAGATACAATTGATAGTCTAAGTCTTTAGAATATACCCAAACTCTTTTTATCAAGTAAATACTATACAGATGAACAAAATGTATGCAAAAAGTAATGGACTATGCTGATATAAGTATTAATGATACCATTTATGATTTATACTGTAGTATAGGTACACTATGTCTTTTTGTTATTTTCTAGCAAAACAAGTATATGGTATAGAGTTGTAAAAAGAGCTATACAAAGTGCAAATGAAAAATGCATCTATAAATAAAATATCAAATGCACATTTTATATGTGGGAAAGTGGAAGATGAGATAGAAAATTTGATAAATCAAATCCAACAAAACCAGATATTGTTGTATTAGATCCAGCTAGAAAAGGGTGTGAAGAAACAGTATTAAACACCATTTTAAAAATCATTACCTAGAAAAATAATCATATGTTTCTTTTGAACCAGCCACTACTTGTTAGAGATTTAAGTATATTATTAAAAATAAAGAATATACATTAGATGAGAATAACTCCATTTGATTTATTTTTGTCATGCTATGCATTTGGAGACGGTAGTGTATTGTCAAAAATTTCGCCTGCTTGCAACTATCTGTAGATATAATTCAGGAGTAAGTAGAGTATGAATGATGTAATAAGATAGAAAATTTGATAGAGGCATTCTCTCGATGAATTATTTCATAAATTGATTAATCGAAAAGCGCATAGCAATTGAAGAAATTTTGACCGAATTTACAGCTTCTTCATATGAGAAAATTTCGAGAAGCATTAATTCTCGAATAAAAATTAGAATAGTCTAAGAGAAAAATTAAGAAGAAAAATTATATTAAAAATCTTTGGGTATAGAATCAGATGAAAATATAGATTTGCAGAATATAATTTGCGAAAAACTTCCAGGATTTATTGGTCTTTAGAATAAATTGCTAATTTAAAAAGTGATGAGGAAATAGTTTTTGATAAACTGATAGAGTTTTTATGGGATAAAAGATAATATAGAAACTGAAGAAAATCTTAAGTTAGTACAGAATAATGGACATAATATTTATAAGATAGCTTGTAAATATATGAGTTAAATACTATCTTTTCGAAGTTCAAATTAAATCATTACCATTTTATGTAATAATAGGATAATATAAAACATACATGGAGCATATTGGGATAAATGAAGCATCAGCGGAAAGCTTTTATTTAGCTAAAAACCTTGACATATTCTACACTATTTAAGAAGAGGGCTTTTGAAGAAATACTGAAAAACATGGTTTAGGCAATATAGAAAAGGACGAGCATATGGAAGAAAAATGATAGAAGAGGCAAAGAAGGTCAATCTTACTGAGCTGTTTTTAAGGACTTGGTGTTTGTATTTGGGATTTCTAAGATTACCTATGTTCTCACTAGCCTAGAGAGAGTGAATATTTAGCTTAAATGAGATTATTATATATATTGTTGTTTTTGTATGTTTCATAAAATGTTTGGAATGCAGACAGTGTACATGATGAACCGCTATGGAAAGCACTAATTTATTGCATATCATCATTATGACAGCTTTTCCAAATGCCTGCTTTATTATTTATGGCTGCAAATGTCAGCCCGGATATGGAGGATAGCTGGACCGCCTTTGCTTTTGGCGATTCTATGGATTGCTGTCGCAATTTCTGCAATATCTTTTTCGCTTATACAGCACAAGCATAGTGGGAAAAAGATATAAAACTGATTAAGGATTTTCTAGCTGTCATCTTTTGTAGGATTAGTTGTTATTGTTACTAGCTCTTTATACCGGGAACAGGCCGCATCTTGTTGACTGGCTTTGGCCTCTATTTTTAATTATTATAGGCTCGCTCTATTTAGGAAAAGATATGGCTATGGTACCAATTAATATGCCCCATCTTATAGAAAGATTGACACTCTTTACCATTATTACTCTTTGGGGAAATGTTGATGGCTGTGGCGAATTTCTTCGAATTAGAGAAATTTTCAATAAACTCTGTTTTACTTATGTTTCAGATAGTGGCGTTGTTTTTGTTTTATATATCAGAATTTGACCACGCTATTGAGGAGAATCTTCCTCGTCAAAGTGGGCTGGACTCATTTACAAGCATTACTTTATTTGGTTTTGGCTAAATATCTGTACAATAGACTTACACTACGCTAATGATGCCATTGGCATTATAAGGGTTATAATGATGTTTCTGGCTTGTTTCTGTTTTTACCTTGGTGCTAAGCAATTCACGATTAAACAAAAAGAGCCATCAGCTGGATAAGAAGATAATGATTCCGTTTGTGCTGGTTTATATCTTGAGGGCTTGGCAGTTCCATTGTTTTTCCAGTCAAATATTCCTGTGTCTATTGCTCTTGCACCCCTGACGATTATTTTGGAAACGGTATTATTTGTTACATCTGTATTAAGGCGTTATCCAAAGAAAATCAGGGAAGAGATAATTTGGCCGTAAATGAAATGTCTATTGTGTTTTACAAGATTGATTTAGTTCGTGGACATTGTGGACTGGTTGTTTGATGAGTTATAATGTCAGTAACTTTCTAATTTGTAGGCTGTTTTTAAATCAACTTAGTCTGTTAATATAGCCCTCTACAAATCTCAGTTTGTGAGGAATAATTTTTGACGATGACTCCTACATATCGTTAAAATGCATCAGTAGATATGGATATGCCTTTGTATTGAGCTATACTAGAAGATGCACTGAAAACCAGCAGATAATAGAGTAAAAGATTGGAAAGTATATAAATTAGTATGAGGTGATTATATGGGTGAAATTAGAATTCATTAGGGCTATATAATATTAATGAGTCTATCAAGCATATGCGGATCGAGGTTCACTTCAATTCTTTTAAATGAATTTTGCAAATAATATAAATAAAGGTACCGCAATTAGAAATTTATTTGTAGATTTCTCTGAAATCGACATTTATACCAGATAAAAAGTATGAGAAAAATAATAAAACAAGTTGCTGCAAGACGCTGATTTATTATAGAAAGGTTAGAACAATTTAACGATAGATTTGTTCTATCGTTAAGTAGTTTAGTGGATATATTTCCACATGCATGCAAGACCACAGATGACATAATTAGTGTTAACTCGTCATGTTGAGACTGTGTGCCTCACTTTCACGAACTACATAGTATTGGTTTTATATTTATAGAGATTAAAATTTTAATAAATAGTATTATAAAAAGATATAGGAGACTACTATGGCAAATGACGAGTATATTGTTGGACGTTTATATGCCCCAATATTTATAATAATTATATTAGTGGTAATGATATATTTTCACAGACGTCATTTTCTTAAATATTTATACATTTTAAATATATTCTGTGTGTATTACTACTATAATTTCATATTTTATTTTAGTAAATCATCCTATTGAGAAAAAGTTTTCAAACCCATTGATGAATATTCTTCCATTTGTATGGCTTATAGCTACATTTTCATCTTATTCCTCTGTGTTGTTTCATATGGTTTTTGTTATAAGAACGCTACAAAAGGCATATAGGCTAGGATAATGCTTATAATTATTGGATTAGCACATATTGTTTGTTTCATAATATTTATGTATTGGTTTGTACTAGGAATATTATCATTGCAAAGTGGATAAACTTAATTAAAAATATATATTATCTTTTACAATGTAAGTAAAAACAGAAACCATATGATGAAATGTGAAATACTCATAAAATATTTTATATTGTAAAATTACTAAGTAAAAGGAGTAGATAATATGTGTAATGAAGTGATAACCTTAAACAATGGAGTAAAAATTCCACAACTCAGGGTCTTGGAACATGGTTTATTCCAATGATAAAGTAGCTGATGCCGTAAAATCTGCTGTTAAAATAGGATATAGACATATACAGACACGGCTCAGGTATATGGCAATGAACGTGGAGTTGGTCAAGGAGTAAGAGAATGTGGGTATTGCAAGAGATGAGTTATTCTGTAGTATCTAAAGTAGCTGCAGAATGCAAAACATATAAAGAAACTGTGGCAAGCATAGATAAGAGTTTGTCTAGGATGGAACTTAATTATCTTGATATGAAGTGATTATTCATTCACCACAGCCTTGGGCTGAAGTTAATCAAAGCTGACAATGAGATATGAGGAAGGTAACCGTGAAGATGTAGCTCTTGAAGATGCCCCTAAAAGAAGGAAAGCTAAAAGCTATAGGTTTATCAAATTTTCAAATACATGATATCGAAAAATATTTTGAAAGTGGCACAAATAAAACCTATGGTAAATCAAATACTACTACATATCAGTAATACACCTATTGAACTTTGTTGAATATTGTCAAAATGATATTGTGGTTGAAGCATATTCACCAATGGGCACACATGGAGACATTAAACCATAGTAGATAGCCGGATATGCGCATATAGTGTCAGCACTGCTATATGCTAAAATATGTCGATCACAACTTGGTACAGTTTCATTACCATCATAATCCAGGTTACAGATGAAGAGTAACAGTGGACTTAGACTTTGAAATCAGTAGTGAGGATATGGAAACACTTAAAATTTTGTGAAGAAACATTGAAAGTTATGGAAAATAGCAGTATTTTCTGGTATATGGTGGGAAAAATTATAAAATCATATTATTATTTAATAAGTATTAGTAAACCTCATATAAAAATTAATTAAATTTTATAGAGATAAAACCCCATAATAATATATAGAAGTTAAATTTCTAATTATTGTAGGGTTTTCATGCTAATCACTATATTGTCATAGTTTTATATAATCTCACTATTCTTATTTTTGTTTCAAATTTGAAAAGTTTTATATTGTCCATTTTCTATTGTTGTCACAAATACTGATTTACACTGATTGCTTTCATCAAATCTGAATGAGCCTGCAGTCACACCAGTATATCATATGCGCATCTACTATAGCAGAATCTGTTGACCAGCTTTTTATAGCTTCTACCATTAAATATACTGAACCATATCCGCGCTGAGAATGATTGTGATTTTCATAAGTTTCTGTTGTATGACAAATGATTAGCTTTTTCATCTTTATCATCTAATGCAAATGTATTGCAGAAATATGAACCTTCAATACTAGATAATTTATCAGCTCCCATAGATTTTATTACACCATCCCAGCCATCTCCACCTATAAGTCTAGCTGTTATTCCAACTTTCTTTGTTTGGAGCTATTAAAGATACTTTTTTGATAGTAATCAGGTATAAACAATACTTCTGATTAGCACTTTGTATTTTTGTGTTGAGTTTTTAAAAATCAGCATCTGCATCTTTATAAGACCCATCTGCAACTACTTCAATACCAAGTTCTTAGCTTTTTCTACAAACGCTGTTGCTAAACCATCAGAATAATCACTAGCAGGCTTCAAATAACTGCAACTACTTTTAACTCATCATTTTGCAAATTGTGCTATTACTTCACCTTGATATGATCTATAAATGGTGCTCTGAATATATTCTCACGATGTGTGTTATAGATTGAGCTGTACCTGTAGGAGTTAGCATAGGTATTTTATTTCCTGTTGCTATTTGAGCTACTGCATCAGATGGTTTTTGATGTTACAGCTCCTATAAGAGCTACTATCCTCTACTAGTTTATTAAAAAGCATTTGCTGCTTCCTACAGTATCATTTTTATCATCCATTTTATTTAGAACTATACCTAATACTCCGCTCTCGCTTCCATTTATCTCATCTATAGCAAGTTGTACACCATTGTATGTAGATATTCCACATCATAGCTGCATCTCCAGTAAGTGGTCCCATACCACCCAATAATATAGCATCTGAGCTTGCTTGACTATTTTCCTTTGTTTTTGTTCACCCCACTCACACGCTACAAATGTCATAGCTGTGAGTTACAGTTAGCGCTAAAGTTGCTAATTTTTAATGTTCTTTCTATAATAATACCCTTTGTGATAAAATTTATAAAATAAAATATTTTATTTACCCATGTCAGTTAGTCCAAAATGATTTACTATAGCATTTACTGCTTTTTTCACAATTAGACTGATTTCACTAAAACATTTTTACAGTTATCTCCGATGTTGAAATCATTTTATATTTATATTGTTATCTCCCAAGCACCTCAAATATTTCTGCAGCAACACCAGGATTTGTAATCATACCAGCACCTACTACAGTAACAGTTGATACATCTTCTAATATTTCTATTTTAGAGCCATCTAAACTTATGAGTACTTTTTCTAACACTTCCACTGCATCTTCTTTTTGCATCTTTTTCTATTACCAAAGATATTCTGTTTTACTCCTTTATCACCTGATGTTTAGGGTGATATAAGATTTACATTTACTTTCTTTTCTGCTAATGCTTTTAAGACACTACCAGCTACTCCAGGTTTATCAGGTATTCCAAACATAGTCACTTATTACATCTACATCGTGGGCTACACCTGTAACTACTCTTCTTTTCCAACAAATCATTTACCTCCTCAACTATAGTGTACCATCATTTAGATTAAAAACCAGAGCGAAGATGTATTTTTACTCCATATATTTTCCTAGTTCTACAGAGATCTTGATGTAACACTTTAGCTCCTTGAGCTGCTAGTGATAGCATTTCTTCACAAAATTCCATCTATGCACTTTTTACTCACTCTAGGATCACAACTATATACTCCATCAACATCTGTATATATTTCACAAACATCTGCTTTTAATGTTGCTGCTATAGCTACCGCTGTTGTATCTGAACCACCACGACCTAATGTTGTTATATCATCATTTAAACCTTGAAAACCTGCTACTATTATTATATTATCACTATCAAGTTCTTCTTTAATTCTTTTGAGAATCTATTTCAACTATTTTTGCTTTTGTATAAAAATCATTTGTTTTTATACCAGCTTGAGCCCCTGTGAGGATATTACACTTTTTCCTTTCGCTTTGTATTGCCATAGCCAAAAAGAGATATAGATACTTGTTCTCCCGTAGACACATAGCACATCTAGTTCCCCTTTTGTGGGTTTTGGATTTACTTGTTTAGCTAGATTCAATAGTTCATCCGTAGAATCACCCATAGCAGACACTATTACTACTACTTGATTTCCTTTTTCCTTTGTAGCTATTATTCTATTTGCTACATTCTTTATCTCGTTCAGCATTAGCTACTGAAGAACCACCATATTTTTGTACTATTAATGCCAACTTATACTTATCTCCTTTTCTTTTGTATTAAAATAGAATATATTTTTACAATGCAAATTAATATTTTTCAATACTTATAATTATATATAATTACTTTTATTGTTGGTTATAAATTTTTATTATAAATGTCATATTTACTAAAAATTAATTACTGTAATTTTATAGCACCTTGTCTCTACAGGCGTAAGTATCTGTACTTTTGCTTTGTATATTTCTCTTTATAACATTCCTTGTTAAGCATCTCATACAATTTTTCTGATTTACTTTATGACAAAAAGCTCATAAGAGTGGGAACCAGAACCACTTATAAATGTAGATAATGCACCATATTTTTCATTATATTTTCAAAAATTCATACTCTCTTTTTATAAGAGTCTATATGGTTGATGTATTTTATCATCTACTACTTTACTAAGTAATCATAATCATCTAGTAATCATAGCCATTATAAGTAATGATGCTCTTGATATATTATATATACAATCTTGCCCAGCATATACTGTAGGTAAAAATTTTTCTGCTATTTGAGTAGAGTAACTCATATTCAGGTATTAATACTATTGTATCCAACATATCTGGTGGTGTTATTTTTCTATATTCTACTTTTTCATCTAATATAACAGAAGCTGTTATTCCTCCTACTAAAGCTGGAGTAACATTGTCAGGATGCCCTCTCATTTCATTCGCTATATTAAGTAGCTGTTGTGTATTTAGATTTGTTTTTGCTATATCATTGGCGCAAAGCAGTGCTCCTATTACTATAGACGAACTACTCCCAAGCCCTCTTGATATAGGTATATCATTGTGAATATTTATCTTTAGTCCACTAGGTGTATATCCCACTTTTATCATATTTTGCTGTTTCATGTTTATGTTAGTTTCATCAAGTGGTATTTTATCACTTCCATCACCTGTTACACTTTTATTTCAAGTCCATTTTTATTTCTTCAAAACTTAAAGTGTTATATAAATTTACTGCCATACCAAGACAATCGAAACCAGGTCCCATATTTGCTGATGTAGCAGGGATTTTATAATCTTACCATATTATTCTCCTATTGCTTTTAATACTGCTTCTTTCAGTATTTTTATTTTTATCAGGTGTAGGTATTTGAGTCAAAGATGTTTTAGGATCTTCAGACCATTTCCAGTAAGCACACACACAACAGTCTCTCCACCCTTTAAAATAATCTTGTTCTTTTAATTTCAACTACCAGCAAGAGTAGTACAAGATGCAGGCTCTGCAATACCTTCATTTTCAGCAAGCATTTTATACGCTTTTTAGCTATTTCTCATCAGTTACCGCATTTACTTGTCCATTAGATTCTTCAAGTGCTTTTTAGCTTTATCTAAACTAGCTGGATTCCCTATTCTTATGGCTGTTACATAGTTTCAGGATTTTTACAACTTGTCCACTCACCATAGAGCTGCCCTCGCTGCTTGAAATCCTAATAAAGTAGGTAAATTGTTTATTTTACCATCTTCTTTATATTCTTTGAAACCCATCCAATAAGCTGATATATTACCTGCATTACCAATAGGTATAGCAAGATAATCTGGTGATTTACCAAGATTGCATCACATACTCAAAAAGCCGCTGTCTTTTTGTCCTTGTAATCTATATGGATTTACCGAGCTCACAAGCGTTATATCTTCTGTATTTGATATATCTCTTACTATATCCAAAGCTTCATCAAAAATGTCCCTCTATAGATATAACTTTTGCCCCATACATAAGAGCTTGCGCTAGTTTTTCCCATAGCTATATTCCCATCAGGTATTAACACGTAACACTTTAATTATATCTAGCTGCAAATGCAGCAGCTGCAGCGGATGTATTACCAGTAGATGCACATATTACGCCTTTTGAACCATCTTCTATGGCTTTTAGTACTGCCATTACCATCCCTCTGTCTTTTAAAAAGAACCAGTAGGATTAAGTCCATCGTATTTAAAATAAATATTTAAACCTAATTTTTCTGATAAATTTATACTTTTTATAAGAGGTGTATTTTCCCTCTAATAATGTAACATATAGTGTATGTTTTAGTTACTGGAAGATATTTTTCATATATATAAGTCCTTGATACATTTTAGTTGCCTCCTCTATTCTAATTATATTCTCTATTACCAAGCTATTTCCAATATTTTTCAAATTATCTATACAATTTCTAAAAAGTTTTTCATTTGTCAGTTATTATAACTATGTTATATTTATCATCGTTCCTTTGTTCTGTTATTATTTCTAGAGTTTTTATATCATATTTTTCAAAAGTAGATGTTACTTTTTGATACTGTATTATTACCTGAATTTGAGAGCATTCGTATATAATATTTTACTTGATATATCTTCTATACTCAATATGTTGTAAAAATACTGATCTCATTTTAGTTACTTTTTCACCCTTTAATATAGTTATATCTCACAACATCTGGACATAACAGCACTAGCTGTAGGAAGCGAGCCTGCTCCTGCCCCCATAATACATAGAACTTCCCATACATTACTCTTTATATATACTGCATTAAAAGCATCATTTACCTTTGATAATTGATAACTATTAGGTATAAATGCTGGATAAAACATGATGCCTCTATACCATCTTCGTGTTCTTTTGATATACCTAAAAGTTTTTATATTATAGTCAAATGCGTATTTTATATCTTCCGTACTTATCTTTGTTATACCCTCAGTATATACATCTTTAAATTCAACATATGCTGAAAAGCAAAGCGATGATAATATTGCTATTTTTCTAGCTGCATCTAACCCCTCAACATCAGCTGTAGGATCAGCTTCAGCATATCCCTAATTCTTGAGCTTCAGATAACACTGTTTCATAAGTAAGACCATATTTTTGATACATTTTTTGTTAAAAATAAAATTAGTCGTTCCATTTTACTATACCAGTTACTTCTGTTATTTGTTCACTAGATAAATGTTCTTTCTATTGTCCTTATGTATGGTATACCACCGCACACGCTAGCTTCATACATAAAAACACTTTTGTTCTTGTAAGCACTTTCATATAATTCTTTTTGAATGATTTGCTATCAAATCCTATTTGCACTTACCACACTTTTTCTCCATTTTCAAATGCTTTTTAATATACATTTTTCGCAAAATCTATACCACCCATAACTTCATTACTATATCAATCTCATCTGTAATAGCTTCATCTATGCTATTAGTAAATAAATTTGTATCAATATCTCTATTTTTATATCAGATACTAATATTTTTATTTTATATTAAATTTTACACCTAGTTGTTTAATATATTTATCATTATTCATATTTATAGCATCAAATACGCCTCTTCCCTACCGTACCAAAACCTAGTAATGCTATGTTTATGTTTTTCATAGTTCACTCATATAGTAATATACATTTATGTATTTTGTTTTTATGTACATAAAAAAATAATGTTGCAATTATACCACGATATAATCAATATGTAAAGTAAAAAATATAATATAATATCGATTATATATTATACTTCTTTGGTTATAATTTAATCTGTAATACTAAATATTTTTATAAAATAAAAATATTAAATATTTGTTAAAAACACATTTTATTAGAATATTATGATATAATATAAAAAAATATATAACAAAAAGGAAGTGATTTTATCAAAAAGAAATTTTTTATCATTCTCTTAACATTTTTATAATTAATATAAATTTTTTCTAGTGCTTACAGAATAGATACCTGGCAATGTCATCATATGAACTTTTATCTTCAAAGAAATTAATACCTACTATCTTAAGAAAAAATGACAATTATAAGAATCCTATAAATAGAATGGAATTTACACATCTTTTTAATAACTTACTTGATGTCAAACAAGCATTATGACGTAAAATACAACTACGAAATATAAGGATATAGATGATAATTATATAAATTTAGCATCTCATCTAAAAATTGTGATGTGGTTATACAGATGATACATTTAAACCTTTATATGAATATAACAAGAGCAGAAGCGTCTGTTATGATATATAATACAGAAAAACAGATAGCTTATTTAAAATCAGGATCTCATAAACAGATTTAAAGATTATAAATTTATACCTAATTAGGCAGTAGAAAGTGTAGGGGCAATATCAAATTCTAATATAATAAATGGATATCCAGATAAAACATTTGCACCATCCAAAAATATAACTAAACAAGAAGCTTTTTGTAATAATTGCAAAGTTGATTAATTCTAAAAGCAGTACTATTGATACTTTTAATATATCTAAAAATGATGAATATATGTCAAAGCAGCAATATGACTTTTGTATTAAATAATATACCATCTTCAGTATATAAAGCTGATATTGTAAAAAGAAAAATATTTGAAACTAAAAAGATAAAAGGATTCTTGTTTATTCAATCTTTAATAATATACGCCCACCTAGTAATAATGAAATAATTACGTCACCTAATCTAATTTTTGATGAAAAATTCAAAAACATATATAGCAGGTATAGAAAAAGGATAGTTAGTAAAACTGAACAACGTGTTTTTATGTATGATGTATATATCAACAATAAAAAATATATCCTATATTTCTAATAAAGAGTTTGGACCTTGGTATACGGTGCAAAATTAAAAATACTCTTAACCAATAGCAAGTATTGGTTAAGAGTATTTTATACACTCAATTTACTTAATATTTCTTTTGATGTTCTTATTGTATTTTTATTATTTTCTTCATCTAAGATAAAGTAAGGATTGATAATTATTTATATTTCAGGTTCTTTTGTGGATATTATAACCACGCTTGTAATCACTCTACTGAAAATTCATCATAAGATCATGCATACCCTTTATTGTGCCACCGCCACGCATGAAATCATCTATTATTATAACTTTAGAGCCTTTTTATGCTTTTTATAGGTAAAGACATAGTCTGTATTCTGAATTATTTTTACCTGTAACATAAGTTATATTTATAGATGGACCTTCTGAAATTTTAGTATTTTCTTTCTTATTATAAGAAGTGGTAAGTTCATTATCCTAGCTGTCATTATGGCCATAGGTATTCCCTTTGTTTCTATAGTTACAAGATAATCTGCTTTTTGAGTAATCTACTACAGATGCAAAAATTTTACCTATTTTTCAACCACAAATGGATCGTATATCAAATCTATTAAATATAAAAATCTACCAGGTAGTATCCTCTCACTAGAGGATAATTTTCACTATAGATTATTAAGAAAATAAATACATTCATCCCTATACATAGTAGGTAAATATTTTACTCACCAGTGGCGCCAGGTACTGTTATTACTCTACCTAGTTTTTGATCCTCAAAAATAACTTTTATTAAAGAAATGTCCGAACTTATGGTAGACTTTGCTGCTGAAAAACTTTTTCTGAAAAATAATTAAAAGTTAAAAATCTTATTAGGATTATCAGATAAAATCTTTGATATAGCAGCTAACCCATGAACTTTTAATTTCATAATAAACCCTTTCAAATAGAACTATATGTTTTAACTCATTCTCTATAAGATTAATCAAATCGTCCATTGCTTCTTTTTCATCAGGACCATCAGCTTTTATTTCTATAAATTCTCCATTACCAACAGATAATGCCATAACTCCCATTATAGATTTAGCATTTACTGTAGAATTATCCTTAGATATAAGTATATTAGACTTATATTTATTAGTATGTTGGATAAAAACAGCTGCAGGTCTAAAGATGTAACCCTAAGTCATTTAATATTTGTGATCTCTTTTTATCATCTGAAAAATCCTCCTCAAGAAATTTATTTGCAATACTTTCATCTTTTTAATTTATAATTTACACTCAGATTTACTAAGTGATACAGATAGCTTTTCACCCTAATTCTTTTAAGCTATCACTATCATTACTAAGCCTCAAAAGCTAATTTTTCAAATCATCTGGTAACAAATCAATGAATTAATTAGATATTCTATAGATGTCTTGAAAAACTCGTAGCTATCCTCGATAAAATTAGCTGTTTCACAGTTAACAACCCCTATTTATATTATTCGCACATTCTTTTCTATACGTATATCCTCAAACCTAAACATACTATTATGAGCACCTACCAAATTCAAAAATCAGATATATTTTCACTATCTTTTATATATACTATACTTATATCTTTTTCTTGAAGTTATATGGGCTGATAGTTTAAAGATATAAGTAAATTGAGTATACTATTTGCAAAGTTTTATCATCGTGAATCAAAACTCTAAAATGATAGTTTCCAGGATTATTGATAGAACCACACATCATCATAAAGAACTCTTAAAAATATTTTTATATCGTTTTTTCGAGTAGCTATCACTAAGTCAGTTTTAATTTCTTTTAGTCTATCTTTGCTAACAAAAATATTTAAAATGCTTAATTTTTCTATAATATCATTATCATTATTTGGATAATTTAAAATGTAAAATTGATTCCTACCAAAATTATAATTGTCGATTAATTTCAAGTGTTATTGAAAAATATTTTTAAAAATATACTGTATGCAACGAATAGATTTTCCGTTTTTATTTCAAAATTAATTATATCATTTTTCATTTTTTAAAAAATACCTGAAAATATAATAACTGAGTCTAAAAATACTATCATTTCATAAATAATTTTATACTTGTTACTTCTTCTCTTATTTCATTAGAAAATGTCATAAAACTCACCTAAATATAAGATAATTCTTTCTTTTTAACCTTTTCAAAAATCTCTTTTATTATTAAAGATACTTTTTCATTATCGTGAACAATTAAATTATACACAAAATATATCATCTTTTATAAAATTAACATTATTTTTAGAAAATACTATTTCATCTTCTTTAAAAATACTATTTCTTTTTTGATTGTTTTTCATATATTTGCTAATCATATTATCTGGTATATAACTGTTATTGATTAAAAATAATCAAATAAAGTCGTTCCGAAATATTTTTAATTCACACAAAAATCCTTTGGAGAAAAATCATCAGTTTTCACCACTTTTCAGACATTATATTTGTTATAAATATTTTTATGGCATTTGATTTTTCTATTTCTACTACCATCTATAATTAATACGGAAAAATACTAGTATATAAACTACCTGGTCCTGCTATTATTACATCAGAACGTCTTATAGCATCTATAGCATCTTCAGATGCTTTTTACATTCAGGTTGAATATATATTTTGTCAATTTTTGAAATTTTGTTTTTACTTCATTCGCTATTTTTAGACCTCGCCTACTACTTTATTGCCATTTTTAATAATGCAGATAGTGTTATATAATCATATGTAACAGGGTATACATTTTCCTCTTACAGCCAATATTTCTCGTTGTATGAGCTATAGCTAAATCTCCATGAATATCACTCATTGCCGCCAGATTACCAAATTTTGTCCTTTAAGACTCCTTTTGTAAATCTATATTGAAAGAGTTTTTCCATATCCGGTTCTATATTAGAAAAGTGCTAATATACAGTTCCTTCAAATCACCTGGTGGTAAAATATTCATCTCTTTTCTTTAATTTACCAGAACTACCACCGTCATCAGCCATTGTTACTATGGAATTTAACTCTATATCAAATAATCCTCTCAATATATTAGACTGCCACACTTCCTCCACCTATAATAGTAAAAACTATTTTACTTTTCATCTATACCTCAATTCAAAATAATCTCTATGCTTTTATATATACATTATAATCTTGTTCTTTTAAATAATCATATAGCTTATTACTTTATAGTGACAGAACGATGCTTTCCTCCTGTGCATCCTATGGATATCAATGTTGGTTTTTCCCCTCTTTTATATACATTAGTAAAAATGATATCATATCTTTTTGAATTTTTCAAAAATATAACACTATCTTTATCATTCATCACATATTCTTGTACTTTTTATCATTACCTGTTTTTCTTTTCAACTCTTCTACATAATATGGATTAGCATAAATCTCACATCATACATCACAGGTCTGAGTCTATAGGTATTCCATATTTGAAACCAAAAAGACATAATTGTAATAAAAACACTTCTGTTTTAACGTTCTCATTGAATATTGATATTATCTCTCTAAGATTCTATAGGTAAAAATTTGAAGTATTTATAACATATTTTCGCTTTTTCCTTTATTGGTTTTGAGCATTTTCTTTTTCACGGATTTATACCTCTACTATATCATCTCCATTAGAAAAGAGGATGTTTTCTTCTAGACATCTTTGTATCTTTTACTAATATCATTATTAGATTCTAAAAATATTATATCATATTCAAACTTATTTTCTTGTATAAAAACTAATAGCATTATTTATTTCTTTTAAAAACTGATAACCTCTTATATCTACACACTAATGCTATTTTTATCTAATTGACCTTTTTGAATCATCAAGAGTTACAAGTTTTGGTATTATTTCTGGTGGTAGATTATCTATACAATAATAACCTATATCCTCCATAACATTCATAGCTTCATCACTTTTTCCAGAACCTGAAAGTCCTGTTATTATAACTATTTTTTCATAAAAAGCTCCTAAAAAGTAAAATAATATATATATCTAAAAAGATAAAAATCTTTTAGATCATTATAAAACCCAGTAATTCATTCTATCTTTTCTTTATCAGAGCCAGTGACTTGAACATCATATAAGTAGCTGGGACACCCATAATTCTATTTTTATCAAAAATGCTCTAGCTTCTGAATCTTCATCTATATTTTTCTCAACATAAGGTATATTTTTCGTCCAAATAATCTTTCATCATATGACAATATGACATGATGTACTAGTATATACAGTTACATTTTTCATCTTATATTCTCCTTGTTAATAATATCAATACTAATTGTATAAATATTATATCCATTTAATGAAATACTAAACACTTTATAATTATTACTAACAAATATTTTGTAATATTTCATCTATCTGAGTTTCATCAAACAGATATTTTTATCACAAAAATGACAGCATATTTCTAAACGATGATCCTTCTGTTTTATATCAATAAGCTCATCTTTTACCTATTGTTTCTAAAGCAGTTTTCATTCTTTGTCTCACTACAATCACAATTATACTAACTTCTTTTGTAGATAATATATTACATCCTAAACCTTTCAATATTATACTCTATGTCTTCTGGAGTTTTTCCTTCCGACATCATACTAGTAACAGATTTAATATTTTTAATATTATCTTCTAAAAAGTAGCAATAGTTTCTTCGCTAGTAAACGGCATTAGAGAAACAATAAAACCTCCGGCATGATTTATAGTATAGTCTTCTCCAAACTCAAAAACTCCAAGACCAACACTAGATGCTAATTGTTCTGATTCTAACAAGTAAGCATTGTAATCTTGTGCTATTTCACCATTAAAAAGCTTATTATGACCAACATAAGGTTCTTTTTAGTCCTAAATCCTTTATTACTGTAAGTATACCATCTTTTTCCTACAGCTGTACTAACATCCAATTTTCCATCAGATTCCCTTAAAGGTATATCTACATAATAATTAGTTGCACACGCTTTTTACATTTCCAGTAGAATCAGATACACAAGTTATATTACCTATGTCTCCAGTTCCTTTTATTATTGTAGTTATTTTATTTTTCACCTTTTGAAGATAATCCCAATATGCTAGTAGCAGTCATACTTCTACCTATTGCAGCACTTACTACTGGTGTAGGATTGTGATATTTTTCTCATAGTTTCAACCATATCAGTAGTTTTAGCTACATATAAAGATACTTCTTTATTATCGTTAGTAGCATTTTATTATATAATCCATGAAACACCTACTAGTTACTTTTTTAAAGATAATATAGGTTCGCTTTTTATCTCTATACAATCCTTATTAATTAACACTTTTCAACATCTTCTCTTGATGGTATTTCATACATAATATCCATCATAGTTTCTTCTAATAACCTCTACAGACCTCTTGCTCCTGTTTTTTCTCTCTATAGCTTTTTAGCAACCTCTATAAGAGCATCATCTTCTATTTCTAATTCTACGTTGTCCATAGAAAAATAATTTTTAAATTGTTTTACTAATGAATTTTTAGTTCTTTTTAATATTTTTAAAGCGCCTCTTCATCTAAAGGATCTAATGATACAACAACTGGTAATCTACCTATAAACTCTGGTATAAGTCCATATTTAAAGTAAATCTTCTGTTTGAACCTTCTTATATACTTCTTCTTTCTTTACAGAATCTTTTGATACTATTGAGTACCAAATCCTATAGAATCCAAGACGTTTTTATTATTTCATCTATACCTTCAGCTCCACCAGCTATAAACATTATATTAGATGTATCTGTTGTATAAGTTCTTGGTTTGGATGTTTTCTACCTCCTTGTGGTGGTACACTGGCGACAGTTCCTTCTCATTATTTTTCAATAAAGCTTGTTGCACACCCTCTCCACTAACATCTCTTGTTATAGATACATTTTCAGATTTTCTAGTTATTTTTATCTATTTCATCTATATATATTATACCTTTTTGAGCTTTTTCTATATTATAGTCTGAGGCTTGTATCAATTTGAAGTATATTCTCAACATCTTCCAACATAACCAGCTTCTGTAAGTGTAGTAGCATCTGCTATTGCAAAAGGAACATCATTATTTTTGCCAATGTTTGTGCAAGTAGTGTCTTTCCAGATCCTGTAGGTCCCAACAAAAGTATATTGCTTTTTGCAACTCAACATAGTCTTTTATTTCATCTGATGTATATGTTCTCTTATAATGATTATATAAAACTACTGAAAGCACTTTTTGCTTTATCTTGTCCTATATATATACTCGTCAAAAATTTCTTTATATCTTTTTGGTTTTTGGTAATTTAGAGCTATCTTGTATGATATATTAGCGTCTTTAACTAAGTTCTTCTTCTATTATATCTTGACAAACAGATACACATTCGTTACAAATGCAAACATCTTTACCATAAATCATTTTACTTCATTTTTAGTTTTTCCACAAAAAGAACATCTAATTATTTTTCATCTTTCTTATTAGACATATTTTTCTCCTAAATTTAGTATAGTATTAGATTATTCTAATATTCCATCTTAAACAACACTGCTCTACAAGTCCATATTCTTTTTGCTTCATAGGCCGTCATAAAAAGTCTCTTTCTGATCCTTATTTATTATTTCTATAGATTTTCCTGTTTGCTCGAGACATTAACGTATTTAATTTTTCACGCATTTTTATTATTCTATCAACTTATCTTATTCTTATGTCTGTAGCTTGTCCTTTTTAGTCACCACCCAAAGGCTGATGAATCATTATCTCACTATTTGGTAAAGCATATCTTTTTGCACCTTTAGCTCCGCTACTTAGTAAGAATGCACCCATAGACGCGACCATACCTACACATATAGTAGATACGTCAGGCTTTATATATTGCATGGTATCATATATAGCCATACCTGCAGTTATACTTCCACCTGGTGAATTTTATATAAAGTGATATATCTTTATCTGGATCTTCAGATTCTAAAAAAATAACAGTGCGCCACTATAAGTGATGCTGTTTGGTCATTGACCTCATCACCTAAAAAAATATTATTCTTTCTTTTTAACAAACGAGTATATATCATGAGCTTCTTTCGCCTCTACTTGTTTTGTTCTATTACATAAGGAACAAATGGCATTTAGTACCTCCTAAACTTCTTTTTAATAATAAAATAATTTTAAGTGCATATAAAAATGTTTGAAATGCACTTAAAATATCTATAAATTATATTCTTTTGTTTGTTTATTTAAAAATTCTCTGTATTTCTTATAGCTATGTTTTTCAGCCATATATCTTCTTTTGTTCTTCTGGTAATATTTCTTTTATTTTTCTACATCCATATTATATGCTAATGCCATATTTGAAAGTTCTTCATCAAGTTGTTCATCTGTATAAGATATATTTTTCTATTTCTTTTTATTTTTCCAAGAACTAAAGAGCCTTTTACTCTTTTTCAGCTTCTGATCTCATTTTCATTTTTTAAATCATCTACTGATTTATTTATATATTTTGCATATCATCTATATTCATACCTTGATATGCTAAACCTTGTGAAAACTCATTAAACATATGTTCAACTTCTGTATCTATCATTTCTTTTGGTAAATCTATGGTAGAATTTTTACTATAGTTTCTATTATTTCATTTTCAAAACTCTTTATTAGCTTCTTTTTCCTTAAGTTCTTTTTATATCTACATCTTTTTAGTTCTTCAAAGAGTATCAAATTCACTTATATCTTTTTACAAATTCATCATCTAGCTCAGGAAGTTGTTTTTCTTGTATTTCATTTATTTTCACATCAAATGTAGCTTTAGCTCCAGCAAGAGAAGGTTCCATCTTGTTGTTCTGGGAAAGTAACTTCTATTACTTTTTCTTCATTTAATTTCATTCCTATTAGCTGTTCTTCAAATCCATCTATAAATGATTTTTGAACCTATTACAAGTGAGAAATTCTCAGCTTTTCCGCCTTCAAAAGGAACTCCATCTTTTTACCTTCAAAGTCAAGTTTTATTATATCGCATCTTTTTACTGCTCTATCTTCTATGTTTACATATCTAGCATTTTGATTTCTTTTTGCTTTTCTAAATCTTGATTTATTTCTTCTTCCGTTACTGTAGTATCAGGATACTTTATTTCTAAATTTTTGTAATCCCCTAAAGTTATTTCAGGTTTTATAACAACTTTTTACGTTTATTACTACATCACTACCTTTTTATCTCTTGTACATCTATTTCAGGTCTAGCAACAGGCTCTATACCTAAGCTATCTATACCTTTTACATATTCAGATGCAAACCCTAAGTTTATAGCATCTTCATAGAAAAATTCTTCTCCATAATATTTATCTACCACTAGCCTTTGGAACTTTACCTTTTCTAAAGCCAGGTATGTTTATTTTTACTTTTTATTCTTGTTGTAAGCATCTGTACAGTATTTTTGAAAATCTTCTGATGATATTATCATCTTCAATTCAGCATTATATCCTTCTATTAGTTCTAATGACATTTTAATCCTCCGATTTTTATATTTTAACTAATATATTATACCATAAAGTTAAAAATCTATAGTAATTTAATTAAAAGTTAAAAATTGTAGTCAAACATTTTTGACACAAAGCCTATAATATAATTTTTGATTATTGTATATCATATTTTTAACAATATACTAATTTTTATCTTTTTCTAAATCTTATTATATCACTTGACTTTCTTTTTATACTTTTTGTCACAAATCTATTGTAACATAACAATTTAATAGAATATATGAAAATACAGTCTATTATACATCTAAATTTAAGTCTATGTATTATGTTTAAAACTTTATATATTATAAATACTTTTAAATATAAAACCCCAGAAATGAACATTCTGAGGGTTTTGATAAAGACTATCTTTTTGAAAATTGTGGCGCTCTTCTTGCTGCTTTAAGACCATATTTCTTTCTTTCTTTCATTTCTTGAATCTCTTGTTAGGAAACCTTCTGATTTTAAAAGATTTTCTAAGTTCTGCATCAACTTCAAGTAATGCTCTTGAAATACCATGTCTTATTGCACCAGCTTGACCAGTAAATCCACCTCCTGAAACATTAACAAACACATCATATTTGCCTGCTGTTTCAGTTATTTCTAATGGTCTTCTTACTTCTCTTTTTTTGAGTTTCATAACCAGCACCAAAATATTCTTCCAAATCTCTCTTGTTTACTGTTATTTTTGCCATTGCCAGGTAATAATCTTACTCTAGCTACTGAACTTTTTCTTCTTCCTGTTCGAAATATTGTACCTTTTGCCATTAAAAATTTATCCTCCTAAATTAAAATTCGTATTTTTTTCAACATTTTGAGCTTGATGAATATGCTCAGAACCAGCAAATATTCTTAATCTTTTTCATCATAGGTGCTCTCAATTTATTTTTTAGGAAGCATTCCTCTTACAGATAATCTTATTATTTCTTCAGGATTTTTCTCTTGAAGTAAAGTTTATTTCTTTTAGGTTTCCTATATAACCTGTATGATGTCTATAAACTTTATTATCTCTTTTTACCTGTAACTTCAATCTTTTTCAGCATTGATAATAACTACATAATCTCCACCATCAACTATGTGGTGTAAAAGTAACCTTGTGTTTACCTCTTAATAGTTTAGCTATTTCAGTAGAAAGTCTACCAAGAGTCTTACCTTCTGCATCTATTAGATGCCATTTTTCTTTCGAACTTCTGAAGGTTTTTGTACATAACACTTCATTTATAAATTCCTCCTCAATATGCATAAATAATCAAATACACTCTGTATCATAAGTCCAGGGGCTAATGGACAACTTATCTATACATTTCTCCCTATTGTAATATAAATCTTATATCTTGTCAACTGTGTTTTTAATATTTTAAGATTTTTCTTGAAAAAAATTTTAGTATATTTTTAATATAATAGTATTTTTATGGTTGAATATTAAAAATATTCTTATTAACCTTACTATTAGATATTGAATTTGTAGATTTTATGTGATATAATCTACAAATAATTTTAACAACTATATTGATAAAGAGGTCATTACAATGAGTGTTTTAGAGATAAGAAGAATATTTAAAAACCCAAAAAGAATATGTTGGGAAAAATATAACTGTACAAGGTTGGATAAAAACAGTAAGAGATTCTAATAAATTCGCATTTATAGAATTAAATGACGGTACTACTAATTTACAAATAGTGTTAGAAGTTGATAACCTTGATAATTTTAAAGAAGTTGTAAAATATCAATATATACCGCTATTGAAATAAAAAGGAGAATTAGTAAAAACTGAAGCTGCTAAACAACCTTTTTGAACTTAAGGCTCAAGAGATAAATTTACTAGCTACATCGGATACTGATTACCCTCTTCAGAGACATACTCTTGAATATCTAAGAACTATAGCTCACCTTAGACCACGTTCAAATACTTTTTCAGCTGTATTCAGAGTACGTTCTTTGGCAGCATATGCTGTCCATAAATTTTTCAAAGAGAAGAGACTTCGTTTATGCTCATACTCCACTTATAACAGCATCGGATGCTGAAGGCGCTGGAGAAATGTTCCAAGTAACTACCATGAGACATGGATAATGTGCCTAGAGATGAACATATCGATTATAAACAAGATTTTTGGTAAAAAAACACATCTTACTGTTAGTGGACAACTTGAAGGCGAAATATACGCTATGGCTTTTTAGGAACATATATACTGGTCCTACTTTTAGAGCTGAAAATTCTAATACTGCAAGATCATGCTTGCTGAATTTTTGGATGATAGAGCCAGAGATTGCTTTTGCTGATTTAGAAGATAATATAGAATGTAGCAGAAGATATGGTTAAATATATAATCAGATATTGCTTAGAAAATGCAAAAAGAAGAAATGGCATTTTTCAATAGTTTTATAGATAAAGGTCTTTTTGAGAGACTTGATAATATATTAAATAATAAATTTGAAAGAATAACATACACAAAAAGCTGTTGAAATTCTTCAAAATTCTAATCAAAAATTTTGAATATAAAGTTGAATGGGGTATAGATTTACAGACAGAACACGAAAGATATCTTACTGATAAAGTATTTAAAAACCTGTGTTTGTAACTGATTATCCTGAAAAAAATAAAAAGCATTTTACATGAGAACTAATGACGATGGTAAAACTGTTGCAGCTATGGATTTACTAGTGCCTGGTGTAGGAGAAATAATAGGTGGTTCTCAAAGAGAAGAAAGACTTGATGTATTAGAGATAAGAGATAATAATCTTGATAAAGAAGCTTACTGGTGGTACTTAGAACTTAGAAAAATATGGCGGTGTTAAACATTCTGGATATGGTCTAGGTTTTGAAAGAATGATAATGTATCTTACTGGAATGCAAAATATTAGGGATGTAATAGCTTTCCCTAGGACTGTAGGTTCAGCAGATTTTAAAAGCAAAAATATATAAATTTAATATTAAATTAATTTTTATATTATATACTACTTAAATGTCTATTATGACTCATTACTAAAAATATATTCTAATGAGTCATAATTTTTAATGTATATCTTTTAGCTATTTAATATTATACTTAAATTATATTGTTTTTGCTTTATACATTTTTGGGTAATAGCTAGTATAAGTTTTTATTTTTACATATTTTATGGATATAGGTGATATAATTTGGATTATTCTAACCACTTGGATGAACATTTTATAGAAGAGGTAGTAAGTTCTAATAATATAGTTGATATAATATCTAGTTATGTGCAACTAAAAATGGGTAATAATTATAAAAGGTCTATGTCCTTTTCATAACGAAAAAACACCTTCATTTGTTGTCAATGAAGATAAACAAATATTTAAGTGTTTTTGGTTGTGGTGAAAGGTGGTAATGCTATAGGTTTTTGATGAAAAAGGAAAACATGAGCGTTTACAGAGGCGTTAAAAAAATCTGTGTGAAAGAGCTAATATAACCTACCCTACTACAAAATATTCTGATGAACATATTTTACTAAAAAGAAAAAGAATATATCAATTACATAAAAGATTTAGCCAGATACTACTTTTCTAATATGCAAAAATTTAGATAATTCTATGCAATATTTGCAAAAATAGAGGTATCAATGAAAAACTATTAAAATTTTGGTCTAGGATATGAAACTAAAAATTCAGATTCTGTAAATTACTTATTAGATTTAGGATATACTAAAGATGAATTGATAGAAAGTCAAGTTTTTAGAGAAAAATAATCGTATATATTCTATATTCTTCTCTAGAATAATATTTCCTATAATAGATGTTTCAAATAAAGTGATAGCTTTTGGTGGTAGGAGTATGGGTGATTCTATGCCAAAAATATCTTAATTCCCCAGAGAGTATTATCTTTAAGACGAACTATATGGATTAAATCTTGCAAGAAAGTATAACTCTACAAGAATAATACTTGTAGAAGGATATATGGATGTAATAAGATTAAATCAAAATGGAATAGTCAGTGCAATAGCGTCTCTTGGCACATCTCTTACTAAAGAGCAAAGCGAGTTAATAAAAACAAAATAAAACAGTATATATATGCTATGATTCTGACTTCGCTGGAATAAATGCAACAACAAGAGCCATAGATATATTAAAAGAACAAAAATATAGCTCCATACATAATAACATTAGAAGATGCAAAAGATCCTGACGAGGTTTTTCAACAGACATAAACCTATCGATTTTTAAAATGTAGAGAAATCTGTATCTCCACTGACATTTAATATAGATACTTTAGCAAAAAATTATAATTTTTGATATCCATTCACAAAAACTAGAATTTTTAGATAGAGCTTGTGATTTACTGGTAAAATCTGATAGTGAGTTAGAAAAAGAATATCAGATAAAAAGGTTATCTGCGCTTACTGACTTTTCTATAAAAGCTATAGGTGTAAAAAGTATATGGAGAATATTTTTTTCTCCAAAAAGGTTCAATATAGATAATAAATATTCTACATCGAGTAGTTCTAAGATATTAAATAAACCCTAATTTTTGATAACAAACCCAAATTATAATAGATTAAAAGAAATTCTTATTAATAATAATTCCTTGATAGTATTTGTAACACCTATATTAGATGCAGAAGAACTATATGATTCTGAAATAAAACAGCTATACAGAAAAATCTAATGAATATAATGATATAACATTCAAAGAAGAAGATGTACTACTTACAAAAATTAGCATTTTCTATTAAAATATGAAAATTTTTCATAAAAAGAAATAGAAGATAGTATTAAAAATGAGAAGGATTCTTTCAATATAATTGAACTTTCAAAAATATAGATTTTTATATGGGTGAAATAAAAAGAATTTTTAAAACTAAATGTTTAAATTTCCTTATATTGTGCTATAAATCAACAAATAGATAATTTGATTTTTAAAAACCCTAGTAGTTATAAAAAATGAGGGATGATTGTGAAAAAGATAAAAATAGTTACCTTAGATGAAAATACACCTAAAAACGAGGGTAGAAAACCTAAGAATATAGAACAAGACGTCAAAAATACGGAACAACTACCTAAAAACGAGGGTAGAAAACTTAAAAATAAAGAGCAAGATGTTACATCAGAAGATATAATTTCACCCAGAAAATGACACTACTAAACAATATGATGAAGATACTGTATCTGATGATTTTGATGTTGATATATTAGAAACGGATTTTTGAACCATCTGTTGAAGAATTAAACGATGAAGAACTGATAGAGATTTTTCTAATATAAATATATCTGATGTCTATAGTGAAGATGACGATATGCTTACATCTCATGAGTGCTGATCAAGCTGTACAATCTCTTATAGAACAAGGGAAAAAGAGAAGGTTATATAGATTACGATTCTATAATAAATACTATGGATAGCTATGATATAAGCAAAGATAAAATAGAAGATATGATGATAAATTTGCTAGTTTTGGAATTGATATAGTAGATGATATAGAAAAAGAAGGCACTCCTACTGAAGAAGATGAAAAATAGCCGAAGAACATAGAAATGAAGATATAGATATTTCTAATTTAGACTTATCTATGGTTAAAAGGTAATATAGACGATCCTGTTAGAATGTACCTAAAAAGAAATAGGTAAGATACCTCTTTTTAAGTACAGAAGAAGAAATAAAACTATCTGTACTTATGGTAAATGGCGATGAATATGCTAAAATGAAGATAGTTGAAGCAAATTTAAGACTAGTTGTATCTATAGCAAAAAGATATGTCGGAAGAGGTATGTTATTTTTAGATTTAATACAAGAAGGTAATCTTGGTCTTATAAAAGCTGTAGAAAAGTTTGACTATACAAAAGGATTTAAGTTTTTTCTACTTATGCTACTTGGTGGATAAGACAAGCTATTACTAGAGCTATAGCGAGATCAAGCGAGAACAATAAGAATACCTGTTCATATGGTTGAAACCATAAATAAATTGATAAGAGTAAATAGACAGTTAGTACAAGAATTAGGAAGAGATCCAAGACTGGAAGAAATGGCAGAACATATGAATATGTCACAGGATAAAATAAGAGAAATAATGAAAAATAGCTCAAGAACCTGTGTCATTAGAAACTCCTATAGGTGAAGAAGAAGATTCTCATCTTGGAGACTTTATACAGATGATGATGCACTAGCCCTTCCGAAGCTGCAGCATATTCATTATTAAGAGAACAGATGAATCAAGTTTTAAATACTCTTACGGATAGAGAAAGAAGAGTGTTAAAGTTAAGATTTGGACTTGATGATGGTAGACCTAAGACATTAGAAGAAGTTGGAAAAAGAGTTTGATGTTACAAGAGAAAGAATAAGACAAATAGAAAGCAAAAGCCCTTAGAAAACTAAGAGGACCTAAAAAGTCTAATAAACTCAAAGACTATTTAGATTAAAAATGAATATTTAAACACAATAAAAAGTATAAGATTCAAGTTGTTATTGAGATTTTTATACTTTATTTACTACTGGAGAGAAAATGGATTTTACACATTTGAGATAACAATGGTAACGCTATAATGGTAGATGTATCTGAAAAATATAACTAAAAGAATTGCTATAGCAACAGGCAATATAAAGATTAGTGACAAAAATACTGACATCTATAAAAATTTAGATAATAAAAAGGTGATGTTATATCAACAGCCAGAATAGCAGGTATAATGGCTGTAAAAATACACCTAACGTAATACCTCTATGCCATACAATACTTATAAATAAAGTGAGTGTAGATTTTTGAAATAAACGAAAATGAAAAATTATATAAAAGCAATATGCACTGTATCTTGCAATGGTAAAACAGGTGTAGAAATGGAGCTCTTCACGGAGTAAGTGTATCACTACTTACTATATATGACTATGTGTAAAGCTATTGATAAATCAATGATTATATATGATATACACCTACAAGAAAAAGTGGTGGTAAAAGCGGAGATTTTAAATTTAAAAAGTTTGGAGTAATTATGATTGATTTTTGGTGAGAACAATAGACTATGCTAGAATATCAATAACAGATAGATGTAACCTTAATTGTATATACTGTATGCCAAAAGATAAAAAGATAAATTTTTAGATAACAATAAAATTATGAGTGTATCCGATATATATATAATATCTAAACTTTTATCTAATATAGGTATTAGTAAGATTAAAAATTACAGGTGGTGAACCACTTGTAAGAGATGATATAAAAGATATAATTCAAAGAATAAATAGCATAGAAAATATAAAGAATATAACAATTACTACTAATGGTGTATTATTACACAAATATATAGATTTTTATATAGTAATTCTGTAAAAAGATATCAATATTAGCTTAGATTCACTAAATCCACAAAAATATAACGATATAACAAATTTCAAATTAAATAAGATACTAGATACTATATCTTCATTAAAATTTTATAAAGATTTAAATATAAAAATAAATGTAGTACCTATAAATCTACAAAATGACGATATAGTTGAACTAGTAGAATTTTCTCAAGTTAATAATATAAAGTTGAGATTTATAGAACTTATGCCTATAGGCTGTGAAACAAAGTTTGAATTTATTTCTAACTGAAAGAATAATGCATATATTAAATAATATATATAGTAATAGCTTACTTTCTAATAAAATACATGGAAAACAGTCCTGCAAAATATTTTTCATTTTGATAAAATTAAATACTGATATAGGATTTATTTCTGCAATGTCCCATAATTTTTGCAATACTTGCAATAAAGTAAGAATATACGATGGAAAACTAAAACCTTGTATAAATTTCAATGATACTCTAGATATAAAAATATGATTGCTGATAAAATAGATTATAATATAATAGAAAATAAAATTTTTAGAAAGTATATATAACAAACCTACATAGTTTTTGATAAATGTAGAAAATACTGATAATAGAAAAATGTATCAAATAGGCGGATAATAAAAACACATCACTTTTTAAATGATGTGTTTTTATTATCTTCTTCTGTGTGCAGAAGTTCTACTTAATTGTTTAAGTGACTTTTAAAAGCTTCTCCAGTACCCTTTTGCCACACAAGATATAGCATCTTCTGCTATATATACTTTTATTCCCGTTCTAGCTTCTATAAGCTTATCTAATCCCCCAAAGAGAGACCCTCCACCAGTCATAAGTATACCTTTATCAGATATATCAGCTGAAAGCTCAGGTACGTTCTTTCTAATACAGAATGTACGGCATCAGCTATTTGTATTACACTTTCTTTAAGTGCTTCAAAAGACTCTTTTTGAAGATACTTTTTACTATTCTGGCAATCCAGAAAGCTGATTTCGTCCTCTTACATCCATATAAACTTCTTTATCTCTATCAAAAAGCTGAACCTATATTTATTTTTATTTCTTCCGCTGTTCTCTCACCTATAAAGTAAATTATGTTGTTTCTTCATAAATTTTATTATGGCTTCATCAAATTTATCTCCAGCCATTTTTTTATAGATGTACTCTCAACTATACCACCAAGAGATATTACTGCCCATCAGTAGTTCCACCACCTATATCAACTATCATAGTACCACTTGGTTGAGATATATCAATACCAGCTCCTATAGCTGCCGCTATTGGTTCTTCTATTAGAAAAACATCTCTAGCTCCAGCGTCCATAGTAGCATCTATTACTGCCTTTTTTCAACCTCTGTAACGCCCAGAAGGTATACACATACTATTATCTGTGGTTTAAAAATCTAAATAATCCCTACACCACCTGTAACTTTATGTATGAAATTTTTCAACATTTTCTCAGTCATATCATAGTCAGATATAACACCATCTTTTAATGGTCTTATAGCTACTATGTTAGATGGAGTTCTACCTAGCATTCTTTGAGCTTCTTCCCCAACTTCTAACAATTTTTCCAGTATTAGTATCCATAGCCACTACAGACGGCTCTTGTAATACAATTCCTTTTCCTTTTTACATAAACAAGTACAGATGCTGTACCTAAATCTATCCCTATATCAGGTGAAAAACCCATAACATTCTCCTTAAATAATTTATTTTCTTGTATATTTTAATACAATAAACTTAACTCTATATTAAATTAATCTTCTATTCTCTTAATTTTTCCCACCTAAAAAGAACGTATTTTTATTTTCTATATCCCATATCCCCCTATCTATGTGATATATATCTGTTATTTTTCAGTGTCTCCCTGTGCTACTAAGCCTGCCAATATAAGTGACGCACCAGCTCTTAAATCAGTAGCTTTTACACTAGCTCCTTGTAATTGTTTTATACCATTTTACAAGAGCTGATTTTCCTTCTATTTTTATATCAGCACCCATTCTTTTAAGTTCATTCACATTCATAAATCTATTTTCAAAAACAGTTTCAGTTATAAGAGGCTTGCATCACCTAATGTAAGTAATGTCATAAATAAAGATTTGCATATCTGTTGGAAATCCAGGATGTGGCATAGTCTTTATATCAGTTGACTTTATTATATCAGGGCCCTTTTTACTTGTATAAAATCCCTCCTTCTGTTATTTTACATCCAACCTCTAAAAGCTTTGCTATAACAGGTCTAAGGTGATCACTAATAACATTTTTACCACTATATCCCCTCTTGTTATGGCTGCCGCTACCATATAAGTTCCTGCTTCTATTCTATCAGGTATAACAGTATACTCTATTTCATTTAATTTTTAACACCTGTTATTTTTATAGTATTAGTACCAGCACCTCTTACTTTTCCACCTAATGCATTTATAAAATTAGCTAAATCTACAATTTCAGGTTCCTCAGCTGCATTTTCTATAATAGTTATGCCTTCTGCTAAAGCTGCGGCCATCATTATATTTTTCTGTAGCACCTACAGATGGAAAGTCTAGATATATATGTCCACCTAAAAAGTTCTGTCGTATATGTGTCAATAGAGCCATTTTCTATTTCTATTTTTGTATTTAATGCTTTAAATCCTTTTTAAATGCAAATCTATAGGTCTTGCTCCTATTGGGCATCCGCCTGGCATAGATACAGTAGCCCTTTAAATCTTGATATAAGTGGCCTAACACTAAGAAAGATGCTCTCATCTTTCCTACCAAATCATATGGAGCTTCATTAGTAGTTATGTTGCTGGCATCCACCATAAGTGTATCTTTTTCAAATTTTTTACCTTAGCTCCTAAATATCTAAGTAATTCACATATTACATTTACATCACTTAAATTAGGAACACCTTTTATTACAGTTTGTCCATCTACAAGAAGTATAGCTAGCTATTATTAGTAAAACTGCATTTTGCACCACTTATAGTTACTTCTCCATTTAATTTATTACTATTACTTACTATTAAATGTGACAATATTTACATTCCTTTCCTAGCGAGACTTATTTTTCTATACTGAATATAATCTTATCGTTTTGACTATTTATTTCAACATCTTCATAATTAACTATTAATTTACTTTTCCTATATATAATTTTTATATTTTATCATCTATAATTTTCATATCTTTTAGCATATTTAAAGATTTATTATAGTCTTTATCAAATAAAACACCTATAAGAATAGCCATATTTTCTATGTATGCAACGTCAAAATCAACTTGTTCCTTATACTTTCCAACTACACCTAATCTTTTTATTTTTGACCAAAAATGCCCTGTTCATATATTGCTATTAGACTTCCTTTAGACAGAGAAGTGAACTATACTATACTCTGTTTTATTTTTATGATACTTTCAATAGATTTATCATATATAAATTTTTCTTTTGTTTTTATTTTATAAAATTTTCATATTTTTACAAAACATCTTTATCAAATGAAAAACTTTGGAATTTTTAAGTGTATTTATATGTGAAAAATATAAGGAGAATTATAACAGCATACATTATAACTTGATTTCTTCTTACAAGCTTCATATTAACACCAAAGATTTACCCTCTAATATATCAGATGCTCGTTGCATTCTATTTATTCTATGTTCCTTTATTCTTTGTGAACGTGAATTTCTAATAATATCATCTCCAAACGAACTATCTTACTATTTCTGATGAAAATCTTTTTACTTCTCTTGCCCAATTAGAACTAGTAGAATAACTAATACCTATATCATCTAAAGAATATCCTTTAAAATATGATGCGCCTTCTTTCAAATAATTATTAGATAAATGCTTAGCTACATCATATATACTATCTGCTTTAGTTTCATAAGACTTAGCACTAGAATATGGTGAATTATCATATGCTTGAAATCCAAAAGATTATTTTTATCCTGTCTATTTTTACTACGACCATAATTAGAGCTCCAATTTTGCTATAGCCATCAATACTACTGCATTTACACCATACAAATCTTCAGCTCTTTTTGAAATCTTCACCTAATCCAGCTAATGGACTACCTGCCAATTTTTCATTTTAAATCTGAGGCACTATAGCTAGTAGTTTTTCTAACGTCATCTGTATCAACAACTCCATTTATAGCTATAGATGATACTGTTTTTGCTAAGAGGTTTTTACAGATGCAAATTGTTCCCTAGTTATACTATCGGTATTTGAAAAATAGGAGTATCTATAGTTTTATTTTTCATAAGATATTTCATTAATTTGCATATTCTCATCGAAAATTGATGTGTTTTTAGATTCGCTTATTACATCATTTACATTTTCAATTCCCATTTTATATTTAAGTATAGAATCAAATCTATTTTTGTGCTGTATAATAATTTTTGAGATGGACCTTGATATCCTCTTACAAACTGACTTATTTTTATATCCATATTAACCTCAATAAATATAAGATAAATTAAGTATTAGACGAAATTACTCGACTATATTATAGACTTAAATATCTACTTTTGTCAATAAAATGAGTAAAAATTATTTAAAATAGTAACTTAAAATTTATATGATTAAGCAGTACTTAAATATTTTTTTAAATATATAAATTACATTATCAATTATCTAAAAATTATATTTTTTATATTGCTGTTTAAGAATGCAAATTTTATATTTTCTTTATCAAATTCGTCTTTTATATTTTTAAAAATATCATACTTAACAGTAAAAATAATCATTATTTAACACCATTACTTTTTGATAAAAATATTTACATATTGTATTTCTAAATCACTTACAACACAAAAGTATATTATCTTTATCTAGAATATATTCATAGGATAATAGTATATTTTTTTATTATATTAATAGCTTTATTATGATCAGATTCATAGCTTATTCTTGTATTTATAATCAAAACTCTTAAGGAATTTTTGAGAAAAATTAATTAAATGATTTGTTGTAAGATTTGAATTTGGTATATATATATTTTTATTGTCAGCTGTATCTAATGCAGTATTCATAATAGTTATACTATATACTGTGCCTGATACACCATCTTTTTGTTTCTATAAAATCTCCTACTTTAAACGGCTTAAATATTAATATATTATTCCTGAAACAAAATTGGATAGATTGCTTTGTAATGCTAAACCTATAGCAAGTCCAAGTGCTCCTATAGTCGTAACAAATGAAGACGATGGAACGCCTACAACAGTTAATGCTATTATTAGAAAAACTAATATTATAGTAAAGTATAATACTTGAGATCCTGTTACTGTTATATCAGCATTACGTTTATTCATTACTTTTTAAATAAATTTTCTTTAGATTCTTTAGCTATTATATATCCTATAAATATTATAAAAATGCTATTATTATATTAGGTGTCTGTTCTTTTAATTTAGCTAATAAGCTTTCATCTAATTGTGAACTTAACTCGTGTATTTCCTAGAGTTTGCATACTGCGTATATTCCTTTAAAAATAAATTTAAAAACACCAGGTATTGCTCTATGTCCCATACCTATAACTACCTCATCAAGATATAATAATCCTACTGACAAAAATGTAGCTACAGCTAAATGCTCGTTACTTCTAGCTATTCCTATTTTTCCACCTACAGAAAAAGCCTACCGCTTTTTCCCAAAACTTGATCTCATAGCTTCTCTTGCTGCTCCCATAAGAGCTCCATCATATATATGAGAATCAGGTATCAAGCCTGTTCTTTTTAGACGCTACTAAAAGCTCTTTCTATAATTTTAGGAATTGATGATACCAAATCTCCACCTATATCAACAGCAACTGTTTCAAATCCCAAACTTTTTATATCTTTTTCCTCTTCTTCTCTATTAAGAGTACTAGCCATATATATCCTTCTCTTGCCACTTCTTTACTTGATTTGTTATTCATATTTTTACTCCATTTTTATAAATTTAAAAATACTTCTAAACATCATCCCAACAACATAAGAATATATTTTCTATTATCATTTAATAGAAGATCTAGATAAAAATAACAAATTTATTTTTGTATTTTTATTACTTTTTATGTATATTTTTCAGACAAGTTTTTAATAGTCGCACCTGTTGTAAGTATATCATCTACTAAAAAGTAAAGTTTTATTTTCTAATATATCTAAGTGTATAGACTCAAATGCATTTTTCATTTCATTTTCTCTGTCAGCTAAAGATAATTCAAAATAGACTTTTTTTGTATTTTTTATTCTTTTAGATACATCAACTACTTTTTATTCAGCATTTTTCAAGATGTTCACATATAAGTTTTACTTGATTATATCCTCTATACATATATCTTTTTTATGTAATGGTACATAGCTTATATAATCAAATTCAATGCTTTTTATCTAAAATACAATCATATAGTATTTGTGAAAAAAATACTCAGCAAGATATGTTTTATTATTGTATTTTTATATCATGTATTAATTTTTAATAACATCATTATATACAGTAGCCATCATGTACATTATTTATATATATCTAATATTTTTCATTACTTCTACATCAGTAACTAATATTTTTATTGTACAAAAATTCTATTTTGGCATAACATTTTTACACATAGACATATGATATACTTATAGGTTCACCACAAGATATACAATAAAGATTTTGTGGAAATAATATACTCATATAATCACCAATTAATATAACTTATAAAACACACATTAACTTTTTATAAATTTTTACATCATATTAATCAATATTACAACTATTAAATGATTAAAAAGTGCAAAAACCTAAATTAAATACTACCAAAAAATAAATATATAACATATTACATTAATAATATATATTAAAATTTTTACTAAAATGCTTATATAAAATATATTATGTATTTAAAAATTTTTATTTAATTTATTTCATATCTTTTTGAGTAAAATGAATAATTTATCCACTTAATACATCTTAAATTTTTATTTACATCTTACTTGAATAGAATTTATATATCGTGATAGAATTTACAGGTAAAATTTTTAGTTAAGAATATAAAAATAGTTTTTAATCTTATAATTATTTTTATGTTATTTATATAAAATATATCAAACATATTTTCTTTGGAGATATTAAATGAATAAAGATAAAATAGACAGTCTCTTGTTCCATTAAGAGTATTAGCTTTAATTATAGTTATACTATACCATCTTTTTCCATATAAAGTTTCTGGTGGTATATTAGGGTGTAGTCATGAATTAGCAGGATTTTTGACATATAGAAAATTAGATAACCTTATAGAAAAATAATACTCTTAATTTAAGAGATATCATACTAAAAACTTGAAAAATTGTTTGTACCACTATGATAGTTTTGTCATTATCTTGGAGCTATATATTTCAAAAACAAGTCTTTTTATGATTCTATAGATTCTGCTATAGGTTCTGTTTTTGCAGTTGATAATATAAGACAAATAATGAGTAAAACTTTCTTACTTTGATAGACATAAGCGTATTCAATATGTTCACCCACTTATGGGCATTATCTCTTGAAGTACAATTTTACATATTATTTCCTATTTTTTATATCAATAACTTCAAAAAACAAAAACATTACAGGTATTCTCATTAATTTTTGATATCTATAATATCTATATTTTTGATGATCCACCTTTCTTTATCAAAAGCTGAATTTACCAGAATATATTATGGTACTGATACTAGAATTTTTAATTTCACAGTCGGGTGGCTTTGGCATATTATTTTTCATAACAATTACAAAAACATATATAAATAATACTAGTTATACTATAACAAAATATATTTTTCTACATAATAACTATCATACCTGCATCAAACTCTCAAGAAATATCTATGTATACTTTAGTTTTACCTGTATATACTATTTTTATTTCTATTTTTGTAGTTTTATTATCTTTAGAAAATAAAAGTATATTATGATGATAAAGTACATACAAATAAAATAAATATACTATTTTTAAATTGTATAGATTATCTTTCTGACGAAGTTATTACTTATATGTTTGGCAGTTTATAATAATGGAACTTTTCAGAGATTACTTTAGTAATATTCCTATAAATTTTGTGTTATATAATATTTCCCAAATATGCTTGGTTTTATTGATGTCAGAATTTGTAAACATTATTTTTCACGCTATTATTCATATAAAAATATATAAGCTCTTACAAGTTTTATAATAATTATTATTTTTCATTGTTACCTAAAGATAAGCAATATATTAATTCAAGACAGCAATTAAAATCAGAACTTATGAAAAATCAACAAGAAGAAAATCTTGATATATATCAAGAAAAACTGATACTAAACCAAAAATTAAAAGCTAATAAGACGAAAAAGAATTTATAGCAAAATTTAATGCTAAGAAAAATAAAAAAACTTTTAGATAAAGTTTTTTTACAGATAAAGCAAATCAAATTGTTACAAAACTCATCTGTTACATTAGTTGGAGATGAGTGTAGCACTTGGTGCCAAACCAAGATTTGAGTATCTATAGGAGATTCCTATGTAGATTGCAAAGTATCAAGACAGTTCCACACAGGGGTTAATATAATTGAAAAATCTTTATGCTAATGGACTTTTTAAAAGACATAGTTAGTTTATAGCTCTTGGTAGCAATGGCCCTTTCACTCAAAAATGATATGGAAAGAATATATGCTTGTTGCAAAGGGAAAAATTATTGTTTGTAAATTGTGAGTACCTGAAGCTATTGAAAAATCATCTAATGAAAAATACAAAAATTTTGTAAAAACAATAAAGATGTATATCTTGTAGATTGGTATGCCTTTGCAAAGAATAAACCAGAAATATTCTACAAAGATAGAACTCACCCTATACCGGAAGGTGCCAGTATGTATGCTGATTTAATAGCATAATAGAACTAAAATAAATTGTTATTTATTAAAAATCTAATTATATAAAAATACTATCGGGAGACAATATGATATATATAGTGGGTATAGGTGTTGGAGATAGTGATATTTTAACCCTGAAAGCAAAAATATACTACAAAAAAGTGATATAGTTATAGAAACGTTCGACAACTAAATAGTATTATTGACCTTGAAAGACTCTCTAGAGTTTATTGAGTATGAAAAATATCACAAATACTTGATATACTAAAAAGAACATAATGGCAAAAATATAAGTGTATTAGCTTCTGGCAAACCCTAGTTTGTATGGCATAGAGCGATTATATAATTAAAAATAATCCTACTAACGATGAAATAAATATAATATCTGGTATTAGTAGCATATCATATCTTTTGCTAAAGAAAAATAACTATGAATGATGTGTATATAACATCTTTTCACTCAAGACAACTAAATAAGAAAATGCTAGAAATATCTAAAAAGACGGCATTTTTTTACTGACAATACTACCAGTATATATGAAATAGCAAAAATATATATTAGATTTAATCAAAAACCCATTATTTATAATAGGGAGAAAACTTATCCTACGATAATGAAAAATAACAAAACTATATGCAAATGAGATAACAAAAGAACATAATTTTTAAAATGTATGTACTCATAGCATTAACAAAATAGGAGTAGTATTAATGACCAGTTTATTTCCCTCATATGTATCTTTTGATGAGTGTAAAAATATTATAAAAACTAAAAAGAATGATAATATATATAACTTCAAAAGAATTTATAAAAACAAGAAATAATAGATGATAGTGTTATAAAGGAACTATTTTCAATTCAAGAAGTGCAATTTGTACCAAAATACAACATAAGCTTTGATAATATAGATAAACTGAATCAATATTCTAGTATATTAAGAGTAAAAATAAACCAATTATTTCCAGCAACTAAAAGAACTCAATGGAAATTTAAAAATAAACTATATTGAATCAGATATGAAGTATCTATAGATAAATCCATAGTTTACAACTCATTAATACAAAAATGCAGAAAAACATTGGAAGATATCATACAAAACGAGCTATCTCTAAATATTTCTATAGAGATATTACTAGATGAACAAAAATTATCATAGAACGAATATATAAAACAACAAAAATGAAGAGTGGAATTGTAATAATACTCTAAATACTATATCAGATGATATACAAAACCTTCTCAAAAAGAAACAAAAAGTAGAAATAAAAAGGTGAAGCAATAGATATATCTACTATAACAGGAGACATTGAAAACATAATAATAAATGGACAGGGTATATGGCAAAAATATAAAAAGAACTGAAAAATGGTTTCAAAAACTTATAGAATTTGTACTTAGTGATGATACTGGTGCTATATATTGTAAAAATTTCTTTCTCAAGAGGATGATATTTCAAATGGAAATACATAAAAATTTCAGGTTCTGCTTCGTATGATACATTTAAAAAGATTTAGTATTCACTGTAAAAAGTCCAAGATTTAATAAAAATATCTAAAAAGACTTATCTCTAGAAAATGGTAGATTTACACTGCCATACAAATATGTCTCAAATGGACGCACTCACTACTGTAAAGTCTCTTTTTAATAGAGCAAAAGAATATGAACATACAGCTATAGCTATAACTGATCATGCAGTAGTCCAAGCATATCCTGAGTAATGGATGTTGCTAAAAACTGGTATAAAACCAATATATGGTTGTGAGTTTTTATTTAATAGATGATGTACAAAAAGCATATAAATATAAGAAAACAAGCAAATTTTGATGATGAATATGTGTGTTTGACATAGAGACTACAGGTTTTTCAAATCAAAATGATGCCATTACAGAAATAGGTGCAGTAAAAATCATTGTGAGATAGTTGATACTTTTTCACAATTAATAAATCTAATCGTCCTATACCAGAAAAATACAAAAATTAACTGGTATAACAAATGAAATGGTGTATGATAAACCTGATATATCACAAATTTTACCTAGTTTTTAGATTTTGCAAAAATTCTATATTAGTAGCACATAATGCAGATTTTGTGATACAGGTTTTATAAGAGAAAATGCTAAACAGTGCAAACTTGAATATGATTTCGATGCTATAGATACCTAGTATTAGCAAGATTACTTATGACTAATCTTAAAAATCATAAATTAAATACTATAGCTAAAAAGAGCTTGGAGTATCACTTGAAAACCATCATAGAGCTGTAGATGATGCTACCGCAACTGCTAATATAGATTTTATAGCAAAACTTAAAAATTTAGATATTGAAAATTTAATGATATAAATAATAAATTAAAAAAATGTGGAGCTAACTAATATACGTTCTACTAACATGGTTGTATTAGCTAAAAATCAACAAGGCATAAAAGATTTATATAAATTAGTGTCTTTATCACATACAAAATATCTAAGTAATTCAAAAACCTCTACTACCAAAATCAGAGTTGATTAAGAAAAATTTAATTATTGGCAGCGGTTTTTTTATGAGAGTGACATATTTTCAGCAATACTTAACAACAATTCTATAGGAGAAATAGAACACCTTGTTGATTTTTATGATTATATAGAACTTAATCCTGTAAATACTATGTGTTCTTTAATACAAGAGGAACGAGTAAAAGATTTTGAAGAATTAAAAAAATATAAACAAAAATATTTGATATAGCACAAAGAAAAATAAAATAGTTATAGCAGCTTCAAATTCCCATTACTTAGATGAAAAGAGCAATTATATAGAAAAATATTAAAAATTGCTATAAAAACGTGATGAAAAATCAAATAACGAACTATATTTTAGGACTACTACACAGATGATAGATGAATTTTCTTATCTTGGAGAAGACATTGCATAGTAATAGAAAATACAAACAAAATAGCAGATATGATAGAAGACGTCATGCTTCTGTACCAGATGGTACCTTTCCACCTATTATAGAAGGTTCTGATGAGGAACTTAGAGCTATAGTGTTATGAAAAAGCAAAAGAATATACTCAGATAATCTGCCTGAAATAGTAGAAAAAGACTAGAAAAAGAATTAAATTCCATAATAACAAATGGTTATGCCGTAATGTATATAATAGCTCAAAAATTAGTTACAAAATCTTTATCTGACGGATATCTTGTAGGCTCTCGTGGTTCAGTAGGTTCATCACTAGCTGCATATATGAGTGATATAACAGAGGTAAACGCACTACCACCACATTATGTGTGTCCAAAATGTAAGAATAGCGAATTTATAACAGATGGTTCATATCCTACAGGAGCCGATATGCCTGATAAAAATTGTCCTATCTGTAATGAAAAATATGTAAAAGATGGTTTTGATATACCTTTTGAAACATTTCTTGGGTTTTGAAGGTGATAAAGAGCCAGACATAGACCTTAATTTCGCAGGGAGAATATCAGCCAAAATGCACATAAATACACCCAGGAGCTTTTTGGAGAAGAATATGTGTATAGAGCAGGAACAATTGGTACTGTTGCAGAGAAAACAGCATACGGATTTATAAAAATACGAAGAAGAGAAACACGAAAAATTTTCTAATGCACAGATAGAAGTACTACAACAAAAATTGCACAGGAATAAAAAGAACATCAGGACAACATCCTGGTGGTGTAATGGTTGTACCAAAATATAAGACATATATGATTTTTCACCCTATACAATATCCTGCAAACGACAAAAATCAGGAACACTTACAACACATTTTTGATTACCACTCTATAAGCGGTAGAATTTTTGAAACTAGATATACTTGGTCATGATGGACCATCCATAATAAGACAATTGGAAGACTATACTAATACAAATGCTACACAAGTACCATTAGATGATAGCCTTACTATGGAATTATTTTCAAATACTAAATCTCTTAATTGCAATCTTGAAGAAATAGGATTGCCTTACAGGTACACTTGGTATACCTGAATTTGGTACAAAATTTGTAAGACAAATGTTAATAGATACAAAACCAACTACACTAGGAGAGCTTATAAGAATATCAGGACTTTCTCTATGGAACACTTGTATGGGTAGGCAATGCAAAGATTTAGTAATAAATAATGTAGCTACCTTAAAAGAGGTAATATGTACTAGAGATGATATAATGAATTATCTTATATTAAAAAGGACTAAAACCAAAGACATCATTTAAAATAATGGAAAATGTAAGAAAAAGGTAAAGGTCTTACAGAAGAATTTGAAAAAGATATGGTTGACAACAAAGTACCGCAGTGGTATATAGAATCTTGTATACAGTATATGTTTCCAAAAGCCCATCTTGCTGCATATGTTATGCTTTCTTTTAGAATCGCTTATTACAAAATATATTATCCACAAGCTTTTTATGCAACCTATTTTACTACAAAAAGTTCTTGATTTTTGACTCTAGTATAATATCAAAAGGAAAAAGATACAGTTTTTAAATAAAATAAAAGAGATAAATATGTTAGGCAATTCTGCTAGTGTAAAAAGAAAAAGGTCTTTTAACAGTACTAGAAGTAGCTTTTTGAAATGTTCAAAAGAGGTATAAAACTTGAAAAAGTAAATTTGTATAAATCAGACGCTACAAAATTTAAGTTATCAGAAGATGGCTCTATAATACCTCCATTTTTAGCCATGCACAAGGTCTTGGAGATGGTAGCAGATATATATCAAGAGGCTCAACAAAGGTGAATTTATTTCAATAGAAGATTTTAAAACTAGAACAGGTGCATCAAAAACAGTAATAGAAGAACTCACAAATAATGGTTGTTTAGATTCATTGTCAGACACTAATCAGCTTTACATTTAAGTTTTAAGATTTGATATAATATTTATTTCATCTTATATAAAAATAAATATCCACCAGCGTAGCTGGTGGTTTTTCATATACGCCTATAAGGCTCTATTTCCAGCAACGCCCTAACAGGCGTACATACTTTCTGACATTTGCATTATACTTCTTTACTTGCTACCCATAAATGGGTCTCTTTATAACTTATTTTTCATCTGTTCTCCTATTTTATCTTCTTCTAATTGATTCTTTATATATTCCGCTATCTGCATTCTTACCTACTGTATCCATCATATCCTCTGCACCAAAATTTCTCTATTTCTATATTTTGAACTTTCAAGTTCCCAAATTTTTCATATATCATCAAACTACTTTTTGCCTTTCAAATAACCCATTATACTTGATACACTATACTTAGAGTGGTATTTATATCTCTTCTTTTTTCCCCATGAATACTTTTCTTCATATTTTGGTGCAAATACTATATGATATTTGCAATTATACTTTAGTATGTGATAAACTCTTATTGTCATTCATTTTAATGACCTCCTTTGATTTTTATTTTGTTATTGTCAGAAAGTAACTCTATTTTTAATCAAAGGGAGTTTTTATTCCACTCATAGGCATAGCCTTTTTGAACTCCCCGCATAGCGGGGGTTTTCTTACTACAATAAAAAGCACGCTATTATGCGCGCTTTTATTTTTATTATGTCACCCTAGATATGCCTTCCTTACTACATCATCGTTAAGTAGTTCACTTGCTATACCAGATTTTTATTATTTTTCCTGTTTCCAATACATATGCTCTATCAGCTATCCCTAGTGCCATCTTTTGCATTTTGCTCTACTAATAATATAGTAGTACCCATTATTTTTATTAAGATCTTTTATTATTTCAAATATCTCTTTTACAAGAAGTGGAGCAAGTCCCATTGATGGTTCATCTAATATAAGTATCTCTGGTCTACTCATAATAGCTCTACAATCGATAGCAAGCATTTGTTGTTCTCCACCAGATAAAGTTCCTGCAAGTTGATTTTTACGTTCTAATAACCTAGGAAATCTAGCGTATATATCTTCCATATCTTTTTCTTATTCTCTGCACTATCTTTTTATACTGTAACTTCCAAGCATAAGATTATCATATACTGTAAGATGTGCAAATATTCTTCACCTTCAGGTACTTGTGCTATACCTTTAATATTAAATGCGCCTTTGTTTTTGTTATATCTGTATCATTGTATTTTTATAGTACCACTTTTTCCTCTTATAATTCCAGATATAGTTTGAAGTGTAGTAGTCTTACCTGCACCATCTGCACTCTATAAGTGATACTATTTCTCCCTTTCTACTTTAAGCGATATATCTTTTTATAGCTATGTATATTACCATAAAAACATTAAGTCCTTCTATTTCAAGTAATGCTCATTTGCCCTCCCTTCTAATCTCCAAGATATGCTCTAATAACTCTCTCGTCTTTTTATAACTTCTTGTGGATTTCCTGAGTTAACATTCTTCCATATTCTATAACAGTAAGTTTCTCATATACCAAGTACTAAATTCATATCGTGTTCTATAAGCAATATAGAGATTTTGAATTTATCTTTTAATATAGCTATAGTTTCCATAAGCTCAGCTGTTTCTGTATCATTCATACCTGCAGCCGGTTCATCTAATAGCAATAATTGTGGTGATGTAGCCATAGCTCTAGCTATTTCTAATTTTCTTTGCTTTCCATAAGGAAGATTATCTGCTTTTTCATCTTTATATTCATCTAAAGAAAATATCTTTAATATATCAAAGGGACTTTTTATATATTTTTCTTCTTCTCTATAAAATCCTTTTGTTCTAAATATAGATCCTAAAACAGTAGTTTTTAAATCTTTTATTAAATGCTATCGCAACATTTTCTATTACTGATAATGACTTAAATAGCCTTATATTTTTGAAATGTTCTAGCTTATTCCCATAGATACTATTTGATGTGGTTTTTCCATTTATTTTTTGTGCCATTTAAGAGTATCTTCCCATCTGTTGGCTCATATACACCTGTAAGCATATTAAAAACTGTCGTTTTTCCAGCTCCATTTGGACCCTATAAGACCTACTATTTCATTTTTGATAAATATCTATATTGACATCTTCAACTGCTTGTAGCCTCCAAATTTTTATACCTATATTTTTAGCTGATAATATTAGATTACTCATTTACTGCACCACCTTTTTCTTGATGGTTTTGTCCCACTAATAAGATTGGTAAGAAAACTCTTTTGTACCCAAAAAGTCCTGATGGTCTAAATAACATCATAAGTATCAAAACTACTGCATATATAAACATTCTATAATCATTGAAACTACGAAGAATTTCTGGAGTACAGTAAGCACTATAGCCCCTATAGCCGAACCTGTAAAGCTTCCAAGACCTCCAAGTACAACTATTACAAGTATATCTATAGATTTATTAAAATCAAAGTTCTTTGTCTCTAATATACCTATATAATGTGCATACATCCCACCTGCTACACCGGCAAAAATGCTGAATAAGCAAATGCTAATGTTTTGTAAAATGTAAAGGTGTATACCTGAGGATTCTGATGCTATCTCATCTTCTTTATAGAAAGTATTGCTCTACTATAGTCTTGATTTCATAAAAGTATACATCATAAACACACAAACAACCATAACTATATAAATAACAGAAAAGTTTTTATACAATTTTTATACCACTAAGCCCTTTTGCACCACCTGTAAATTTAAAAACTCTATTAATACTCTGATTATCTCACAAAATGCAAGTGTAAGTATGGCTAGATAATCACCTCTTAATCTAAGAGCTGGTATACCTATAAGCACACCTATTATCATAGCTACTAATCCACCTAATATAAGTGCAAGAATATATCCACTCATACCACTTACTAAGCCAGATTTTTGTAAAGAGTGCTGCTGTATATGCTCCTAAAGACATAAAACCTGCAGATGTCCAAGTGCCATCTGTCCAAGACAACTCTGCTGTTATATTAAGGCTTATGGCAAGTATAATATTTATACATACCTAGCATAATTATTCCACTTATATATGAATTTATAACTTTAAATTCTATAAGTACATTTATTAGGACGAATAATATGCTTACATCCAAAATATTTATTATAAAATTTTTCTTATTAAATGTATTCATACTACTCCTATATTTTTCTTTTCTTATTCATACCAAATATTCCTTCCGGGTTTGAATAACAGTACTACTATTAATATACTCAAACACCACAGCATCTGCAAAGCTCAGTAGATATATAAGCCTTTGTAAGAGCTTCTACTATACCTATAACAAATCCCCTATCATAGCACCAGGTATAATACCTATACCACCAAGTACAGCTGCAACAAATGCTTTAAGTCCAAGCATAGAACCCATAGTAGGTGTTATTTGCGGATATGATGATACATATAATATAGATGCTATAGCTGCAAGAGCTGAACCTATAGCAAATGTCATAGATATTGTATTATCTACATTTATACTCTACTAGTTGTGCTGCCGAAAAACTCTTCTGATACTGCTACCATAGCTTTTCCTGCTCTTGATTTTTGTCAAAAATAATTCCAACAATATCATTATAGCAACTGATATTAATATAGTAATTATTGTAGATATATTTATAGTAAGATCCCCTATTTGTATAGGATTACTCGAAATACTGTATCAAACGGTCTTGGATTTGGAGAAAAATAAGCATAAAAGCATTTTGTAATAATAATGATACTCCTATAGCTGTTATAAGAGACGATATTCTAGCTGAATTTCTCATAGGTCTATAAGTTATTTTTTCTATCAATATACCAAGTAATGAACAAAAATAATTGCTGGTATTACTGCTAAATACAGTGGTAATCCATAGATGTAAGAGTTCCTATGCAAATATATGCAACATAAGCCCCTACCATTATTATATCCCCTGATAGCAAAATTTATAAGTTTAACTATACCATAAACCATTGTATATCCAAGTGATACAAGTGCATATATACTTCCTATTTGTAAACCCATTTATAAGTTGTTTTATAAAAATCCATATATACCTCCCTTCTTTTTATTTAATTTCTAATCTTATCATTTCACTATTAATTATATCTTCTGATCATAGCATCTAATGTCTTTTCTAATAAAACATCTATACTAATTCCCCATCATATCAGCACCTTTTACGATTATATCTCTATTACACTCCAGATGCAAATTTCCTATCTTTAAATTTTTATTTAAACTTTTCAGTTCCATATCTTTACAACTTTTTGATGGTCTCATAAGACTACAAGCCCCTATAAGTCCTGTAAGTTCATCAGTTGCATAAAGAACTTTTTCCATATAATGAGTAGGTTGTATATCTACTCTATGTCCATATCCATGTGAACATATAGCATTTATAAAGTCTTGCTCTATATCTTTTAATATATCAACTACCTGTATACAATGTTCATCAGGATACATCTCATAATCCAAATCTATGAAGTAGACCTACAAGTGCCCAATAATCAACTTCATCTTCAAAACCATTTTCTCACTAGCAAACACTCTCATAACCTGCTCTACAGTAAGTCCATGCCTTATATGAAAAACATCTTTGTTGTACTTTCTGAGCAACATTATAGCATCAGTCTCTACAATACTTACTTTTTCTCATAATTAACTCCTAACATAGTTTTTAAAGAATTCCTTTGGCGGGAATATGCAGGAATCGAACCTACAAGAGATTTTTTTGTTCTCACAATGGTGTTGAAGACCATGAAATGCACCAACATTTTTAATATTCCCATATTTTTATAAAAAGGCTCATATAAAAGAGCCTTTATAATTAATTTAATTTACAACTTATTTATTCATAAACTCAATCTATTTATTACTCCAGTTTATTTTTTTGTCATACCACTTTTCTCAAAAAGTCATTAGTTTTTGAAAAGTGCTTGCAACCAAAAAACCTGAATGAACTGAAAAGGACTAGGATGTGGACATTTTAATATAAGGTGTGATTTATTAGTTATAAGTTTTTCTTTTAATTGTGCATTTTTTACCCCATAGCAAATAAACTACAGGATTTTTATCATTGCTTTTCTATTATAGCATCTGTAAGTGTCTGCCAACCTATTTTTGAATGTGAATTTGGTTTTTGATTTTTCTACTGTCAAAGAAGCATTAAGTAATAAAACTCCCTGATGAGCTAAATAGCTCAAATCTCCATCTTCTAAATCGGTTGTATACCTAAATCATCTTGTATTTCCTTGTATATATTCTTAAGAGACGGTGGTACTACTATCCCTTTTTACAGAAAAATGAAAGACCATTTGCTTGACCTACTCCATGATAAGGATCTTGTCCAAGTATTACAACTTTAACATCTTCATAATCAGTATACTTTAATGCATTAAAAATATCATACATATTGGGAAATATAGTTTTTGTAGAATATTCTTTTTCAAAAACTCCCTAATATTAGCATAATATTCTTTTTAAATTCATCTTCTAAAATATCATCCCATTTATTCCCTATATTTACCAAAACAATCTCTCTAAAAATATATCTACATATACTCAATATCAGATATTTCGAATACTATACCCCTTTTAGTATCACTATTAAAAAGAAAGTCCTTAGATACTCCTAAAAATTTTTCTCCAAATAATCTATATGGATTTATTTTTAATTTAAAATTTTGAACTTTTTTCTGTCAAATTTGACTTTTCATATAAATAAGCATTTTTAGTTTCTATTATTATTTCTTCATTTTCCAAGTGTATATCTGCATTTTTCTACAAGAATGGCTCTATCTACTGCCAACTCATCAAGATTTTTATTACTAGGTTCTATATAAGCTCCTAATAAATTGCAACTAGGATAATCAGAATTTATAGCATATGCACACGATGTGTTTTCTATATCGTATTTTTTGAGACATATCCTTATTAGTATATGCTCTTACAATAACACCATTTTCTATTAAAGATGTCCCTATAATATGGCGCATTACTCCCTCCCAATCAAAAATGGAAGAAGTCCATATTTCCTTGATTTTTGTATCATCCTCATTTAAAGAAGTATATAGTGTAAAATCCTCTGAAAATAATTTTTCTATCAATCAAATTATTTTTCAATAACATAGTCTGCAGACAATATTTCTCATCATATATCTCAAAAATATTTGTAGGTATTATTATATATATCAGTTTTTATAGGCTTTTTATCTCTAAAGAAAGTACTCTTTTCATATCAGATATTATATTACTTTCATCTATTTTCTTATATTCAAAAACAATATTGCTATCATTATATATTAATGTAAATTTGTGTATACCACACTCACTATTCATATGTAGTTTGTTTATGTTTTGATAGTGTATACCTTTCACTTAAAACCCTCATATTTTATTATAAAACTACTTGATATAGCATATAGACTTTTCCCTATAACTTCTAGTAAATCTACCAGTTTTTCTATCTGTAATAGTATCTTGCTCAAATATTACATTTTTGTATATTAAGAGTAGTAGTATGACTATATGGTTTCGCACCATTTTTTCAGCTATATAATATCCATAATCATCATCTTCACTATTAGCCACATAGCTAATATAAATCATATCATTTTCATATATTCTAAAAGATACTAGCGCTTGACTTTACATTTACAATCCTCATCTACTACATTATCTTTAAAAATACGCAGTTTTTATTTTTATCTGAAAATCTAATTTTTCTTTCATAGCCATATCCATCCCCTTCCATAAAATTTAATCAGTAGTAATTATACTAATTTTTTACAAATAAGTCAATTATGATAAAACAATTTTTGTTTTTATATTGAATATTCTCATTTAGTTATGTTATAATATTTTTACCCTATATATAATACTTTTAATGATTATTTTAATATTTTTATAGGCGAATTAACAAAAATTATATAAAAGGAGTATCTATGAAGGATTTTACACTAGACTCATTTTTGAATGATATTTCTTCTTTATCTCCGTTAGTAGAGCGAATACGAAGTAAATATATTCAGTTTATGTATGAATATAAATCTGTTACATACTAATAATAGCATACCAAGAAACACTCAAGAAAAATAGACAAATTCTTGAAACATATAACGATATTTTAATTAGTAGTGCCAAAAAGTATTTGACAAATTTGAAATATCTAATGACTTCGTAAAAATTATATGCTTACTATGAAAAATGCCCTAAAACAACTAATAATGAGATAAAAGAATACGAAAATTTTCTTAATGAAATTAATAAAAAGAAAATATTAGAATTGCTAGTTGTGTTGAATAACACTTCGATTGTACTTAATAATTACACTAATTGTAAAAATGCTATAAAATCAGAATATGAAAAATATAAATGATTTATGTATATCTATAATAGAAAAATACACACAACTATTTAAAATCTACTGTACAAACTATATTGTCTGAAGTAGATGATGATGAATTTGTATTTGATACTTACAGAAAATAAAAATATAAAAAATGCTGTTGTAATGATATATTTATCATTTCAACAGCATTTTTATATATTCACGCTATATTACATTCTAAATAAAATCTATAAAAATTATTAGGCTTTTTATTTTTGATTTCTTCTATAAATAAAGGTAACACAGCTACAGCATCACCAACTATACCTACATCAGCCACTTCAAATATAGGTGCATCTTCGTCTTTTGTTTATAGCTACTATATAATCTGATCCTAATATACCAGATACAGTGTTGAGTAGCGCCTGATACCCACAGCCTATATATATTTTTGGTGCAACTATTTTTCCTGATTGTCTCTACTGTTGTGTTCTTGCTACTATTCCACTTTCGTAACTGGTCTAGTAGTCTCACTGCTCCACCAAGCTACACTTGCAAGTTCTTCAACAGTTTTATACCATCTTCATTACCTATACCTCTCACCACAAGTAACTATTACTTCTGCTTCTTCAAGATTTACTGATTCTGCTATTTCCGTTACACTTTTCTTTTATTACAGTATATAAATCTTTTACTCAAAAGTTTTCTATTATTTCACAAGGTACTTCTTCTATATCACTTGATACACTTGTTTTTGGCTCATTATAGCAAATTTAGTTTTTCTGTATTTAGAGTAACATCTCTTAATACAGCTCCACCATAAAGACCTGTAGTAAATACTATTTCACTATCTATTTCTATTTTAGATACATTAGCAATAGGAGATGATTCTACCTTAGCTGCTGCATATCCCTAATACATCTGCCATAGGCGTAGTACCTGATATTAATAATTTTGGAGAATATTTTTCTACTACTTTTCGCAAGTTTTTTCCATAAGCTCGAAGATTATATACATCTGATTCTACTTCTAATATTTTACTTAATCTGGGAAAGATTTTATAGTTTTTCTGTAGTTTCATCTACTTTTCCTATAACTACAGCTACATGATCAAAATTTGCTGATTTTGAAAGTTCTGCCTCTAGATAGTACTCAGAGATGCTGTTATAGGAGCATTACCGTCACATTGAACATACAATTCATTAATATGTTTGAATTTGCCATTATAAATATCCTCCTATAATACCTTAGCGTCTTTTATTAAGCCCATAGCTTCTACAACTGCTTCTTCTACAGGTTTTCCAACTATTTTAACACCTGATTGTCTTTTTGGACGTTCATAGTGTGTTTTTACTGTTATTGTATCTGTTTTAATGTTATATCTGTTATTTCATCTATAGCTTTTTCTAGCTGCCATTTTATTTTTACAGTAGCATATCTAGGATCACAAAGAGGTTTACTTACCGTAACTACACAAGGTGTAGCTGATTCTCACTATATGTCATATCCCATTTCTGTTTTATGTTTTGCCAACACTTTTGAATCCACTATTTTTATATCTACTAAATCAGTAACAACTCCAACATTAAGCTCATTAGTGCAGCATAACTCCTACTTGACCTGTTGTAAAGTCTGTTGTTTCTTTTTCCGCAAAATACTATATCAAATTTAATTGACTTAGCATTTTCTATTTTTCTTATACCTTCTGCAAGAGCTTTTAGCTATAGAATGAGAATCTGATTTTGATATTTGTCATTGATATTATTGTAGCGTTATTCCACCTACTGCTAAACAATTTTTAAGAGCTACTTTACCATCTTCATTTCCTATTGTAAGAACTGTTATTTCTCCTTCTCCCTAACTCCTCTTTAAGTCTTGTAGCCATTTCTAAAGCATAAGTATCAAATGCATTTTCATACTTCTCATACTTGTTGGTGTAAATTTGTTTGATGATTCATCGTATCCTATTTCTACTCGAATCATCGAAAACTTGTTTTACGCACACCAATATATTCATAAAAATCTCTCTTATCAAAAATAGTATGAGAGTGCAAGCAAAAATAATATCTTTACATACACTCACTTATTATATCTACAGTTTATATTTTTAAAATTATCTGCATATATTATTAGCAACAACTATTCTTAAGATTTCATTTGTTCCTTCGAATATTTGGAATATTTTAGCATCTCTTAGTAATTTTTTTCTACTGGGTATTCTCTTGAGTATCCATATCCACCAAATGCTTGTATACCATCACTTGTTACTTCCATAGCTATATCAGACGCATAACATTTGCTATAGCTGATTCCATAGTTAAATGGTAATCCCATATCCATTTTTGTAAGAGCGTGAGCTACCATTTGTCTAGCTGTTTCTATTTTTCATTTGCATATCAGCAAACTTAAATTGCATAGCTTGATTTTTGATGATAGGTTTTCCAAATTGTTGTCTTTTCTTTTGTATAAGCTATAGCCTCATCTAATGCTCTTTGAGCTATACCAGTAGCTATACAACCCATCCAAGTTCTAGCTTGATCAAGGGTTTGCATTGCTATTTTAAACCTTCTCCCTCTTTACCTATAAGATTAGATGCTAGTATTCTACAATCTTCAAAGTACTACGTCAGCTGTATTTGATGTTCTTATACCCATTTTATCTTCTATGGTTTTGCAGTGCTTAGTCCTGGTGTTCCTTTTTCTACAAAAACATTGATATGCCTTTTTACTCCAGCTGATTTATCAGTCATAGCTGTTATACAGTAAAAATCTGCAACCTCAGCATTTGTTATGGAAACATTTTCTTCCATTAAGTATGTAACTATCCCCATCCTCAATCAGCAGTTGTCTTTCCAGCACTTGCATCAGAACCAGCACCTGGCTCAGTAAGACAAAAATGCAGCAAATCCACCATCTAGTATCATATCGCAAGCTTTTTCTTAAGCTCTTCGCTACCAGCCATAAGTACAGGTTTCATTCCAAGACCACTTGCTGATATAGTAGTTGCAAAACCTGCATCAGCAACAGCCATTTCTTCCATAAGTGCAGCTATATCTACCTTTGATAGACCCTATACCACCATACTCTTCTGGTACTTCTAGTGCAGTATATCCTTGTTCTATAGCTTTATCATATATATCTTTTTATTATTCGCCAGTCTTATCAAATTCCTCACATTGTTCTTTAACTCATTGTCACAGAATTTCTTTATATCAGAAAGTAAATCTTTGCATCTTCAGAAATAATAGTTTAGCCATTTTATAATCCTCCTAATAATTAATAAAAACAACAAATAAGTACAAATTTGAAATATAGTTTAATATATACCCTATCTTTCCCCAAAAAGATAGGTATATAAATATAAAACTAATCTACTTTTATAGCAAACTTTTTCCAGGATTAAGAATCATTTTAGGATCAAATGTTTCTTTTTATGCCTTTCATAAGTCCATAGCTACTTCTCCTGAAAAACTAGCTAGGTAATCTCTTACCAAGACCTATACCGTGTTCACCAGATATTAAGCCACCCATTTCAGCCGCTTTTTGTATATATCATTAAAGAAGTTCTTCAACTTGTTTTTGGAATACATCAAGTTGCATATCATTTGAACAAGCATATATGTGTAAATTACCATCACCTGAGATGTCCAAAACTCTTAAACAGTAAAGTCAAACTTTTCTCCAACTCCGTAAACATATTTTACATATTCAGCTATTTTTATTTACTGAACAACAACGTCACATCTCATCAAGAAGCTCTGTTTCTGCTTCTATAGCTTCTAGAATGAACTCTAGCTGCCCAAGCGTCTTTTTCTTAGCTGGAGTATCTGCAACAAGTACATCTACTGCTCCTGCTTCTAAGACTATTTCTGCTGCTTTTTCAGTTATTATATCTAATTGATCCTTATCCTCTCCATCAAAAAGTCAATAGAAGATAAGCAATCTATATCCACACCTTCAACTTCTTTAGGGTATACAGCTCTGCCTATATATCTTTCAGATGAAAAAGCACTCATCTCTTTTTCCATAAATTCTACAGCTGTGGATTTAAATGATTTAAGAATATTTGTGGGACTGTAGCTATACATTCATCAAGATTTTCAAAAGGTACTATTAAACTTATAGTTTCTTTTTGGAGCAGGTATTAGTCTTAGAGTAAGTTCTGTTATTATACCTAAAGTACCTTCAGAACCAATCATTAGATTTTATATAGCTATATCCTGTGCTTGTTTTTGAAACAGTCGCACCTCACTTTTACAATTTCTCCTGTTGGTAATACAACAGTCATAGCTCTAACATAATCTCAGTAGTTCCATATTTAACAGCTCTCATACCACCGGCATTTTGTAGATACATTACCACCAAGTGTAGCAAATTTTTCACCTGGATCAGGTGGATACATAAGACCTTGTTTTAATGCATCTTCAGCAAGTTCATTAAGAAGAACACCAGGTTCCACTTTAACAACAAGATTTTCTTTGTCATATTCTAGTATTTTATTCATTTTTGTCATATCAATCATAACGCCGCCGTACATAGCAACAGATGCACCAGTAAGACCAGTACCTGCCCTCTAGGTATTACAACAACATTGTTATCATAACATAGCTTAACCATCTTAGCTATATCTTCAGTATTTGTAGCTTCTATAAGCACTTCTGGATATCCATTTCCGCATATTGGCATCTCATCATGTGAATAATCTTCGTTTATATCATCTCCTGTATGTACTTTTCCAGGAACTATCTTTTTGAACTCTTCTACAAGTTCAGGTGTAACCTTGTTATAAGTTTTCTCGCTCATATAATCCTCCCATATCATTTTACTATTTATATAAAAATTTGGCAGTATGATAACGCTTTTTTAAAAATAAAAAGCTACAATACGCCAAAACTAAATACACTGACCTTATGATTATTTTATATCAAATAACCTAAATAATCTTAAATTAATCATAAAAACAAACCAAGTATTTTATACTGGTGGTGTTCCCAAAAATACAACCAAACCATATACAATTGAAAAATAGTATGAAGTATTTTTACAACTGCATTTAGTATTTTTACTTTCTTCTCCAACTATGTTAGCTGCTGCTGTGGCTACTGCTATACTTGTGAGATACTATCTTCCAGCTGTTGACCCAAGTGTATTAGCAGCTATCAACCAAGACTGGTTAACACCTAGTTGCTCTGCTGTTGAAGATTGTAATTTTGCAAATAAAACACTGCTTGAAGTAGAACTACCTGTTACAAATGTTCCTATAGCCCTTATAAGTGGAGATATAAGAGGGTAGAATCTTCCTGTAGCTCACCATAAAAATCAGCTATATTTTGTGTCATACCTGAATATCCTCATTATCTTAGCAGTAGATATAACTGCTATTATAGTTATTATAGTTTTTTACCATTTGTTTAAAAAGATGCCCTAATACTCCAAAAATTTCATTTACAGGACACTTTTGAACTAATCCGCCTACTATACCTAGCTAGTATTATAAGTACTCCTGGTGTAACAAGCCAAACAAATTCATAAGGCTTTTGCACCTTCTCCTGTATAAATATGTACTGCAGTTTTTACAGTGGCTAGTGGACCCCTATCATAGGGAACATTGATGATGTTATTACTAGGAATAGTAATACAAATATAAATGGGCTAGCTGCAACAAAACCTTGATTTGCAGTTATCACCTCATCTTTAGCATTTTTATCAACAGCTATGTCAAAATCACTAGCTTCATTTTTTTGCTAAAAAACTTAGTTGCCATAACTATAGAACCCATACAAAAATACTCCGCCTATTACAGATGGTAGTTCTGCACCCACGAATTGAGCTGTAAGATATTCTGATTAAGAATCCAAGTCCAGCAATAAGAGTAACAATTCCTACACCTTTAAATGACTCACTAAATGATTTCCCACTATGTTTACCAACCATAGCAACAAGTATAAAAAGGTACAAGCACGCTCATTATAGAAGATTGTAATACTACATTTACTGGTACAACAGATCCAGATAATTCAGTTACCTTCATAGCTGTAACTGTAGGTATACCTATAGAACCAAAAAGCAACCGAGTTGTATTAGCAACAAGACAAAGAGCAGCTGCAAAATATAGGCTCAAACCCTACTGCAATAGTACACCTAGAGGTATAGCAACAGCTGTACCAAACCTGCCATTCTTCCATAAAAGCTCCAAAACCCCAAGCTATTATAAGTGCAAGTATACGCTTGTCTTTTTGATACTGATGCTAACATTTTTGATTACTTCCATATACTCGTATGTACAACAAGATTATACACAAATATAGCTGCTACTATAACAAGACATATAGGCCATAACGCCATAGCAACACTCTCCAAGAAGCTCAGTAAAGACATCTACAGGTCTTTGTTTCCAAATAAACAATGCCTCCAAAGCAGCTATAATTAAAGCTGCAGGACAAGCCTTAAATCCTGGCATCTTTAGTACACTAAGCACTATTATAAGAAAAATTATAGGTAGTAATGCCAAAATAAAGTCTAACAAAAATCACCTCCATAAATTAATAAAAAATGTTTACATTAATTATAATTTTTATATTTATTTGTCAAGAAAAATGTTTTTATATTATTTTTAACATTTTTATAATAGTAAGTGGTGTATTTTTAAAAACTTCCAATTATAATATTTAAACTTTACTATATTAGCACTTTAAAACACAATCTATCCAAAATTTTCGTTCATATAATGCAATTAATTTAATAATTTATAATATAAAAATTTATTAATCATTAGACTCTTTGTTCAAATTCTTTTGCTATATCAATCATCACATCAGATATTTTTATATGTTGAGGACATACTTTCTCACATTTTTACAACTTATACAATCTGATGCTCTTACTATTATTTACTGTATACACAGTTTCATAATAAAAATCTTGATTCCAATCATCATATATAGTTTTTGCATTATAACAAGAAAAAGATTTGGTATTAATATATTTTTAGGACATCCATCTACACAATATTTGTAATCAGTACACGGTATTACATTTTTAGATTTTAATATATCTATTACTTCAAATATAGCCTTTTCCTCTATATTATCAATTTTTCTAAAATTTTTAAAATGATTCATATTGTCTTGTATTTGTTCAAATGTACTAGAACCTGATAAAAACAGCTAGTAACTTCATCATACCCACCTGCGAATCTCATTGCATAACTGGTATAACTATTATCACTATCTAGTCTATCAAATACTTCTTTAGCTTCATTTGGTAGATTTGCAAGACTTCCACCTTTTACAGGCTCCATGACTATTACAGGTTTATTGTGTTTTTACATACATCTAACGCCTTTTTACCTTGTACAGATATATCCTCATAATCTACATAATTAAGCTGTATCTGTACTACCTATCTGTGGATACTCACATAATATATCATCTAATACATCTGCCGTAATTATGAAAAGATAGACCAATATGTTTTTATTTTTTCCCTCTTTTTAGTTCAAAAGCCGTTTTCATAAGCATTGCATTTTTGAATTTTTAAAAATTTTCTTTTATTTTGTGAGTGCATTAAATAAAAATCAAAAATATTCAACTCCACACAAATCCAACTGTCTTTCAAAAGGGCGTATATCTTCTTGTTTGTCAAAATAATCGTCTGTTAATTTATTTGTCAACATATAGTCATCTCTTTTATATCTACTAGTTAGACATCTTTTTATAGCTTTTTCACTCTTTCCTGATATATAACCCATGTGCCGTATCAAAAATAATTAAATCCATTACCTATAAAAATAATCTACCATTTTAGAAAATTCTACATCATCAACTTCATTATCATTCATTGGCAATCTTTCATACATCCAAAACTCTAATCTATACTTTATATTTTCAAATTTCATTTTTATACCTCACATTAACTTTTACCAATAAATATTAAAATATACTATAAAAACAATAATAATCTAAATTTAAAAACTAATAATATTAATTATAACTACAAACAAATATTTAATATTATTATAATAATTTATATATTCAAAAAACAGACCTTAGAAAGTAAATTAAACTTTACACTAGTCTGTTTTTAGTATTATTTTACATTATATTTTTTCTCAACTCATTTATTTTTATTTTACATAAGCTTCTTGTTGTTTTTGTGCCAATAAAGTCTGCATTAATTCTTCTTTTATATCTTCAAATTCTTTTTGAGTCCTTATCTGTTAAATGTATAAGGTGATATCCAAATTGTGTTTTTACTGGTTCAGATATATCTCCGACATTCATAGAAAAAGATTTTTCTTCAAATTCCTTTTACCATTTGTCCTCTTCCAAAAACCTAAATCTCCACCATTTCTTGAAGATGGACAAGTAGAATACTTTCTTGCTACATCAGCAAAAATCATCTCCATTTTTATATTTTCTCATAATTCATTTGCTTTTATCTAGATTATCTACAAGTATGTGGCTAGCTTTTTACCCTTTGACCCCTCCAAATTTATCCTCATTTTTCCTCATAATATACTTCTTCCTCAGTTACTTCAACATTTTCTAATAAAGTATTTATTACGTATTGAGATATAAAGTTATCTTTCATAGATTCAAATTCAAATTTAAATTCTTCACTTCTAATAAATCTGTACCTTTTGCATCCATAGCCATAAGCTTTTGATTAATGTTCTTGTAATAAATAGTATTCTCCTTTTTTCTCCAGAAAATTGAGCTAGCAATCTTCTATCCATATTTCTTTTCATATATTCTAAATCTTTTTCTGTAATTTTTAATTCCCAATAGTAGTTAATACTTTATTTTCCATAGTTATCTCCTTTTTAATTATTCTAAATATTCATAATATATGATTATTAATAATCACAAAAATTACTTTATTTTCACCTTTTTCTCTGCTATTATCCTTATAACAGTACCATCAAACCCAAAACTTTCTTTATCTTGTTTTCTAAATACCTTTGATAAGAAAAATGGAATAGTTCCTTATCATTTATAAATACTATAAATGTAGGAGGTTGTACACCAGCTTGAGTAGCATAATATATCTTTAGTCGTTTACCCTTATCAGATGGAGGTTGATTTAACATTACTGCATCACCTATTACATCATTAAGTACACCTGTCGATAATCTCTTTCTTGATTGTTCCAAAAACATAATCTATCTGCTCAACTATATTAGGTAACCTCTTACCTGTTTTTGCTGATATAAACTCTATCTTTGCATACCGCATATATGCAAGTGCATTTTTTCACATCGGCTGTATATTCTTCTCATGGTATTTGTTTGTTTTTCTATCAAATCCCACTTATTTACAACTATTATAACAGGTTTATCTGTCATGAGCAAGACCAGCTATCCTTGCATCTTGCTCTGTTACCATTTTGTGTGGCATCTATCATCATAAGCACTACATCTGCTCTTTTCTATTGCTGTATATGCTCTAAGTACAGAGTATTTTTCTATATTGTCATATATTTTATTTTTTTCTTTCTTATACTCAGCAGTATCTATAAAATGTGTATTCTTTACCATTTATTACACATTTTTCATCTATAGCATCTCTTGTAGTTCCTGCTATTGGAGATACTATTGTTCTTTCTTCACCCTATTATAGCATTTAAAAGCGATGATTTACCTGCATTTGGCTTTCCTATTATGGCAACTTTTGTGAACTCATCTTCCTCTAATATAAGCTCTTCTTTTGGAAATAATGCTACCACTTCGTCCAATAAGTCCCCATGCCAAGTCCTTGTGATGAAGATATTGCGTATATACAATCAAAGCCTAACTGATAAAAAAATCATAATAATCATCAGGTAATTTTTGAACCATCAACTTTATTAACGGCTATTATTACAGGTTTTTTGATTTTCTAAGCATAGTTGCAACTTCAAAGTCTTGGGGATGCAATCCATTTTTCCATCAACTACAAAACATTATTACATCAGCCATATCTATTGCTACCTGTGTTGCTTTCTCATCATAGATGGTATAAGTGATTGTGTATCTGTTTCTATACCACCTGTATCTATAAGAGTAAAAGTGTAGCTGCCAATTAACATCTGCAAATATCCTATCTCTAGTTACACCTGGTGTATCTTCAACTATGGATATTTTTCTCCTACTAATTTATTGAACAATGTCGATTTACCTACATTAGGTCTACCAACTATCGCTACTGTCTTTTTCATAAAAATTACCTTTCTAAAAATTTCAACTTTTCTTCAAGTTCTTTTATAGAGTGTTTTTCATAACTCTTATAAAAATTTTCTATTACTGAATTACTATCGCTAGATGCTTTTCTATATTAGTTGCAAAGTTCTCTTTTCTCTCACTTTGTAATAGTTCATCTTTTCTAGTTCCTGATTTTTCTATATCTATAGCCGGATATATCCTTTTTGTGCTATACTCCTATCCAAAGTAAGTTCCATATTCCCAGTACCCTTTAAATTCTTCAAATATCACATCGTCCATTCTAGAACCTGTATCTACAAGAGCTGTAGCTAATATAGTAAGAGATCCTCCCCTTTACATTTCTAGCTGCACCGAAAAACTTTTTGGTCCATATAAAGAGCTGGATCAAGGCCTCCTGATAATATCTTTCCACTCTGATTGTATAGTTATGTTATATGCTTGCTAATCTTTGTTATACTATCTCAATAGTATTACTACATCTTTTTAAACTCTACTAAACCTTTCGCATGATTAAGCACCATTTCTGCCACTTTTTATATGGTTTGATGGTAATTCATCAAATGTAGAATATATAACATCTGCGTCTTTTACAGAATCTTTTATATCATTAACTTCTTCAGGTCTTTCATCTATAAGTAATATTATAAGTTCTATTTCCTTATTGTTTTTCCCTTATGGAATTGGCCAAAGATTTTATCAAAGTTGTCTTTCCAGCCTTTGGTGGAGCTACTATAAGACCTCTTTGTCCTTTTCCTATAGGAGCTATAACATCCACTATTCTGGATGATAAATCTTTAGATATATTAAGATTGAACTTTTCTGTAGGGTATATAGCAGTAAGGTTATCAAATGACTCTCTTTTTATAGATTTTTTTCAGGAGATTGCCCATTTATTTTATGCACATATAATAAAGCTCTAAACCTGTCTCCCTCTTTGGTGGTCTTACTATACCTACTATATGATCTCCTGTTTTCATTCTAAATCTTCTTATTTGTGTTGGTGACATATATACATCATTTTCTGTAGAAAGATAATTTCCACCCTTAAAAATCCATATCCATCTGGCAATATTTCTAGTACACCGCCAGCTATTTCATTATTTTCATCTACAAATAAATCCCTCTACTTTTTCTTTTGATTTTTGAGAAATATTTTTCTTCATTTTTATATCTTGTTGTACATCTAAATTTTTCTTCAATTTCTTGTATTTCCTTTAAATGCTCTATCAAATCAGATTTTTCATTTTTCGAATAATTTGATACGTCTTTTTCTTTTTTTGCTATTTCTTTTAACTGCGTTAAATTTAATTCTTCCACTTTCGTCATATATTCTCCTGATTTTATGAAATTCCACCACCTGTTGACATCTCAAACATAGGTAAGTATATAGATAATAAAACTACTGCAACTATACCACCTATTAATATTATAATTACAGGTTCCATTAATGATGTCATTTTCTTTATAGCCTCTTCTAATTCTTCTTCAAAAATTTCTGATGTTTTTTGATAGCATAGTATCTATAGCTCCTGATTCTTCACCTATTTTTATCATTGATATCATCATAGGAGGAAATATCTTTAATTTTTAAGTTCAAACGACATAGGGTGAACCTTTTTATATTATCAAGCACATTTTTCCATCTTTTTCTATGAATTTATTGCCCGTAATCTCAGCAGATGATTCTATAGCTTGTATTATAGGTATACCACTTGTTATAAGTACAGCTAGAGTAGATGCAAATCTTGAAGATACTATTATCTTCATATACTTTCCTATTATTGGAAGATTCAACTTTCTTCTATCAAATTGTAACCTTCCAGTAGCAGTAGATAAATATGTCCTTATAACAAAAACTGTAGCAAATATTGCAGCTATTATTATATACCATTTATGTATCAGCAAATCACTAAGATTAAGAATAAATACTGTTATACCTGGTAGCTGACGACCATTAAAACATATCCTTAAACATAGGTACTAATTTTACTATAAGTAATACTGTAACGCCTATAGCTGCTATAAGAATTATTATTGGATATATTATGAGCACTTTTTATTTGAGCTTGTATCTTAGCCTCTTTTTGATAATGTATAGCCAGATTATTCAAAAACTCTATCTAAATTACCAGACAATCCCCTGACCTAACCATAGAATAAAAAAGAGGTGGAAAAACATCAGGCCTTTTTGTATGGATGTAGAAAATATTGCACCTTTTTTTGTAAATCTTGATGTATAAATGATAAAGCTTCTTAATGTGGGGTGTTCTGTTTGTTCTCCCAGTGTTTCTATGCAAGAAAGTAGTGGCATACCCAAGCATGTAACATAGTATATAATTGTTTTTGCAAATATAGATAAATCTCTTGATTTTTACCTTTTTTTACCTATTTTTTTATATCCAAAGAGCTTGAAATACTAGTATCTTGCACAACAGATACAGGTCTTGCTCCTCTTGCCTTTATAGCGCTTATCACATCACTTTGACTATTAGCTTCCATATTGCCTTGTACTACTTTTTTCCAGATGAATCTATCTCTTTATATTTGAATTTGGCCAAAACCCTACACCCCCAACTCTCTTATAATTAATTCTTGATCAACTGCATATTTTGCCGTTTCAAGAGATATTCTTCTGTTTCTATATAAATTAATTAAACTCTTGTCCATAGTTACCATACCAAATTGTGAACCTGTTTGCAAAATTGTATGCATTTGATGAGTTTTCCCTCTCGTATAAGATTTCTAACAGCCGGTGTAGCAAACCATTATTTCTAATGCTACAACCCCTCGATTCACCATCAATAGTAGGCACTAATTGTTGAGATATTACAGCTTCTATCATACCTGCAAGCTGTGATTTTATTTGTTGCTGTTGATGTGGCTCAAAAACTATCTATAATTCTATCAATTGTTTTTTTACTGCACCTATTGGCTATGCAATGTAGACAATACCAAGTGACCTGTCTCAGCAGCTGTTATAGCTGTAGATATTGTTTCTTGATCACGCACTCTCCAACAAGTATTATATCTCGATCTTCCCTAAGAGAAGCTCTTAATGCATTTGAAAAGATTGTGTATCTATACCTATTTCTCTTTGATTTACTATACAAGTTCCGTGCCTATGCAAATATTCTATAGGATCTTCTATGGTTATTATATGAGCATTCCTATGTTTATTCATATGCGCTATCATAGACGCTAGTGTAGTTGATTTTACCAGAACCTGTTGGTCCTGTTACTAATATAAGTCCTCTTTGTGCATTACAAAGGTTAGTTATTATTGAAGGTAGTCCAAGTGATGGTAAATCTGGCACAGAAAAATTTATTAACCTCATTACCATACAATACAGTACCCCTTTTGTTTGAATGCATTTACCCTAAATCTACCTAATCCTTCTGCAGAATAAGATAAATCTATTTCCCCTCTATCTTGAAGTATATTAAATTGCTCTCATATTTAATACTTGTTTTTACAAGACTAAGCGTGTCATATGTCTTCAAAACATTTTTACCAAAGGTACTAATTTCCCATGTACCCTTGCAAGTGGTGGTGCTGATACTGATATATGAACATCAGATGCTTTTTGTCTCCACAGCAATTTTTAAAATAGAATTTATATTAAATACTGATGTTTGATTTTCAACCATAGAATCAACTTGATTTGTATGACTCAATTTTTCCATATTTGTATATATCCTTAATTTATATTTTTAATCTATGCTATATGTTACTTTTAACATTTCTTCTATAGTAGTTATGCCTTTTAATACAAGTTCTATAGCTGTTTGATTAAGTGTTTTCTCATACCTTGTATACAACGTTGTTTAATATCATCTATAGACGCCTTTATTATTTACCATTGCTTTTATCTCTATCCATTATTAACACTTATGTATAGCTATATGTCCAGCATATCCTGTGCCAGCACAATTATTACAACCTCTAACTGTTTTTAACTTTACTGGTTTGTCTATTTGTAAAAGTTTCATTTCCTCTGGAGTTGATATATGCTCCTGAGAACATTTTGGGCATACCCTTTTTACAAGTCTTTGAGCTATTATACCTATTACAGCTGTAGATACCATATAAGGCTCTATTCCATATCAACTAGTCTTGATATACTGGATGCTGTATCGTTGGTGTGAATGTAGAAAGAACTAAGTGTCCTGTTATAGACGCTCTAGTAGCTATTTCAACAGTTTCATTATCACGTATCTCCCTACTATGACTATATCAGGGTCTTGTCTTAATATTGATTTTAGCCCTGCAGCAAAAAGTGAAAGACCAGCCTTATGATTTACCTGTACTTGATTTACACCTTCTAATCTATATTCTACTGGGTCTTCTACAGTTATTATATTTTTCTTTATATCATTTAATTCCCTAAGAACCGTATATAAAGTAGTAGATTTACTCGGAACCAGTTGGTCCTGTTACAAGTATAATACCTTCAGGTGCTTTTTATTATCTTATCAAATAATTCAAGATTGTATGGTGTAAATCCCAGTTGTTCTTTCGTAAGAAGAATAGAGTCTCTATATAAAAAGACGTATAACCACTTTCTCACCATATACAGTCGGTAACAGATATTCTTAAATCTATTAATTTACCATCTACTGATGTCTCTATTCTACCATCTTGTGGAACTCTTCTTTCAGCTATATCCATCTTGCCCATTATTTTTATCCTAGTAACTAGTGCTGAGTGTGTTACTTTTGATGGTGCCATTATCTCTTTTAAATCTCCATCTATTCTAAATCTTATTCTTACTATTTTATCAAACGGTTCTATATGAATATCACTTGCTTTCATATTGGCTGCTTGAGTTATAATAGAATTTACCAGCCTTACCATAGGAGCATTTGATACATCCGTATTTTCAAACTCTTCATTATCAGGAGAAGAATCAGTAACTCATTACTAAATTCTTGTACAGCTCTTTGTGCATCATTAGCAGTATCATAGTTTTTACTGATAGCTTCTTTAATGTCTGCACTAGAGCATATAACAACATCTATTTCTTGACCTGAAATAAGTTTCACATCGTCTATTGCAAAAATGTCTAATGGATCTGACATTGCAAGCATTATTTTTACCCTTATTCATCTTTAAAGGGATAATATTATATTTTTAGCTACTTGCTCACTTATCATATTAGCTACTTTTTGTTCATCTGTATATCAGAAAGATTTACGTAAGGTATTTTCAGTTGTATTTCCAATACCTTTTAGCATTTTCTTCCTCTGATATTATTCCTTCTTGTACCAGAGTTTCTCCCAACTTTTTATTTAGTCTTTTTGAGACTCTAAAGCTAAAATTAGTTGTTGCTCACTTATAGCTCCACTTTCTACCAGTATATCTCAAGCCTTTTTTCTTTTTGCATATAATCTCCTTTCTATTTTTACATCATATTTGTATAATTCATATTGTTCAATTATCTCATTTAATATCTTAGAATAATTTTTATCAGTAGCATAACCACATTCATACAGCATCTTTTGTAGCTGTTTTATAATCTTTTGAATTTGCTACCCTTTCTATATGTTTTTTTGTAGTGCCTAATAAAAAGACCATGGTATCTTACAGAATCTTCTAAATTCATAAAAACTCTAAAAGCATCTTTTATAACCACAGGTTTGCCCTCTATATACTCAATGGTTTCAAAAACTACTTTTTATCACTTTTTATTTATACTTTTTATACCGAAATAATTATGATATTTAGCTGATAAATTTGATTTGCCCTAATCAGATTCAACTATTGCTTGTGATATAGTTACACTAGGCAATATATTATATTTTTCATAATTTTTCTGAGCATATAAATTCACTCTTTTCTATAAATTCCTCCTTTGTTTTTTATGGACTTATCTATAGTTTGATTACTTATTTGTGATACTTGTTTGATATTATAATAAATATTGAGATTATAATCAAAACGGAAGATATAATTGGCAAAAGGATATATTACTTTTTAATTTCAATTTCTTTTTCTTGTATATTTTTTCTTCATAATTCACCTTAGATATATATTTATCTTATCTATATACCCATATAAACTATGAAATAATAGTTTAAAATACTAGTAAATTATAACATATTTTTGTAAAATATACAAAGGTTATAATTTGATGAAAAAATTTTTATATTTTAAGGAATTTTAATTATGATTAAAAATTATGTAAAGAATATCTGAAGATATCTACATATGTATCCAGAAATTAGTATGAATGAATATAAAACAACCATAAAAATATGTAAAGAGCTAAACTCTATGAATATAAATTTCTATACCATACAAAAACGGTAGAGGCGTAATAGCAAAAATAACAGGGAAAAATACTACAAATACATTAGCCCTAAGATGTGAAATTGATGCACTACCTATAAATGAAGAAAAATAATATATCTTATAAATCAAAAACAAAAAGCAATGACATGCCTGTGGAGATGATGCTAATATGGCTATAGTATTAGGCGCCATAAAAATACTTAAAAGATAAAACTTTAGATAAAGATGTATATTTTATTTTTCAAACTGATGAAGAAATAGCAAGAGGTGCTATAAACTATAAAAAAAGAAAAAGTTTTTATAAAGATATAAAAATATAATATCCATACATACAAACCCAAATATAAAAAGTGGAGATATAAAAGAAGGAAATATTATAGCAGGTGTAGAAAAGATTTGTAGTAAATTGTACAAAAAAATAAGTAAAGAGAATATAAAACAACTATTATTGTATGAGTATGGAAATTTTTATGATGATGCTTATATAAAAATTAAGTTTTCAAAAATTATGGATAATAAACTAATTGAACTATACATTATTTTTGATAAAGAAAAAACTATATAATATAAAAAACAACTTTCAAAAACTATAGATGTAAATTTTATACAACTGACACTACCTGTAATAAACGATAGTACTTTATATGATAAATCCATGCAGGTTTTATCACTTATGAACTTAAATAATTCATATACTAATTATATATATGGTGGAGAAGATTTTTTTCTTATTATTTACAAGAGGTATGTATATTTTTAGGTGTACGAGACGAAAAAGGATTTGTAAATGAATTACATAGCCTGCTCTTTTGACTTAGATGATAGCATTTTTATATTTAGGTTCTTTATTTTGTAGTAAACTTATTGAAATTATATAAAATATTTGATTTAAAATTTAGTAAAAAGTTCTTTATTTTTTTAAATAAACTGTTATATAATCTTTTTCCGAACATTTTATGTTTTTCAATTACTATCGTTCTTTTTAAAACCAATATACAACTATTTAAGTTAAATGGTTTTTATTTCGCATAGTAAAATAAAATATCAAGGGGAATTATATGGAAAAATTTGACCAAAAATGATAAATCTTGTATATCAAGATGTCAAACCAGCTATAGAGTTGTACTGAGCCTGTTGCTGTAGCTTTTGCAGGTAGTGTTTGCAAAAAGATACGTAACAGGCGATATAAAAGTAGTTCTTACTACAAGTAAGAACATATACAAAAATGGAAAAATCTGTAATAGTGCCGAACACAAATGGTAGAGCTGGATTAAAACTAGCTTTTTACACTAGGACTTTTATACGGAGATGATAAGAAAAATCTTCTAGTTTTATCAGATATTACAGATAATCAATTAAACAATACTCTAAAATTTCTTGAAAATATTGATATATCTGAAGAAATAGAGTATAATTCTCTAATATATACATAAAAAGGAGATATATCTACCACTAAAGAAACTATACAAGTGATAATATCTACAGCTCACACTAATATAGTTTTTATAAAAGTAAATGATACTATCTTATTTGAAAAAATGTTTGTGATACATCATATCCGGAAGATGAAATTATAAAAACATTAGATTTTTGATAAACTTATTCAAATGGCAAATATAGCTGATATAGATGATTTGCAATATATGAAAGAAGAATAGCTCTTAATACAAAAAGTATCTAATGAATCTTTGGACGGTGATTATGGACTTAATGTAGGAAAAACACTAAAATACCTTCAAGAAAAATATAATAGGAAATGATATAATAACAAACATAAAAAAATAGCTACATCTGCTGCTGCTGATATGCGTATGGGTGGTGGATCTCACCAGTTATGACTAGTGGTGGTAGTGGAAATCAAGGTATAGGTGTAATACTTCCTATATATTTAGTTGCACAAAAAGGAAAATATAGAAGAAGAAAAATGTTAAGAGTACATATTTTTAGGACATATAGTCAACAAATACGCAAAAAGTATATTCAGGAAAACTATCTGGTATGTGTGGATGTGCTATAGGTGCAGGTGTTGGTGATATGCAGCTATTACATATATGTTAGGGTGGCACCAATGAGCAAAATAAAAGGTTCTAGTAATAATCTACTAGCCAATCTTACAGGTATGATTTGTGATGGTGCAAAAAGACAACTGTTCATTAAAACTTTCTTCTTGTGTATCAGAAGCTACTATGTGTGCATACTTAGCTCTAAATAAAGTATGATTGTAAGAAATAATGTAGGCATAGTGTCAGATACTATAGAAAATACTATAAAAATGTAGAATACTTTTGCAATAAAGGATTTGTAAAATCTGATGAAGTCTTATTAGATTTAATAAAATAAAAGGAGAATTTAAAATGAGTGAAAAGAGATTATCTTATATTAAAACTCCTACTGATGTAATAGTAGGATTATTCATAGGTATGAATTGTAACGAAAAATCTATACAAGTTTTTATGTCTTTAAAGTATATACTTTGGTCAAATAATATTTTATTCAGTACCACTTATAATAGTAGGATTTATTACTCCTGCAATAACAGGTCTTAAACAAAAATGCAAACAAATTACTTTCAACTGCTCTATAATTGCTTATTTTTTTCTTCTATAGGAGCTGCATTTATGTCAATGATTATGGGATATGTACTTATACCAGGACTTAATATAGCAACGGATGTTCAAGGTGCTAAAGAATTACCTGAAATATTGTTTAAGCTTAGATATACCACCCTATGTTTTCAGTTATGACAGCACTTGTTACTTCAATACTTTTTGGTCTTAGCTATTATATGGACTCAATCAGAAACTTTAGAAAAATATTTGTAGAGTTAAATAACATAATGATGGTTATAGTTACAAAAGTTATAGTACCTATATTACCATTTTTCATAACAGCTACTTTTTGATGACACTTGCTTATGAAGGCGCTTATAATATATCAAACTACTCAGTATTTATAAAAAGCTATAGCTATAGTACTTGTTATGCACTATGTATGGCTAGCTGTACTTTATGGTATAGCTGGAGGTATATCAAAATCAAACTGTTAGAAGTTTTAAAACACTATGGTCCAGCATATCTACAGCTGTAGGTACTATGAGCTCTGCTGCTACATTACCTATATCTCTAGAATGTGCCAGAAAATCAAAAGTTTTAGATAGAGAAATTACAGATTTTGCAATACCCTATAGGAGCTACTATCCATCTTTGTGGTTCTGTTCTTACTGAAGTATTCTTTGTTATGACAGTTTCAAAAATAATGACAGGATCATTGCCATCAGTTGGTACTATGGTATTATTTATAATACTATTAGGTATATTTGCTGTTGGTGCTCCTGGTGTTCCTGGAGGTACAGTAATGGCATCACTTGGTCTTATAATTTCTGTACTTTGGATTTGACCAAAGTGCAACTGCCCTTATGCTTACTATATTCGCACTACAAGATAGCTTTGGTACAGCTTTGTAATGTTACAGGTGATGGTGCAATAGCTCTTATGTTAACGGGATTGTATAAAAAAAGCAAAATACTTTTAAAAAGTAGATATTACAAATGATAAATCATTATGGTTATATCTACTTTTTTATTTGATATAATAACCTAAATATGATATAATACGGAAAAATTTTAAATACTTAATTCTAATTAATATTACTAAACAATAACTCTATTTTTATATGAATTAATTTGGGAGATATTATATGTCCTCTACTATTGGAAAACAAAATTACAGATATCTTTATATGGAGAATCTTATGCAACTGCTATAGGTATTGTAGTTAATGGCTTTGCCTAGTGGTTTTAAAAATAGACTTTGATAAATTAAATAAATTTTTTACAAAGACGAAAAACTAATCAAAATAAATATACTACTAAAAGAAAAGAAACTGATGAATTTGACATACTATCAGGATACTACAATGATAAGACTACAGGTACCCCACTATCAATAATAATAAAAATATAGATGCACATTCAAAAAGACTATAATGAAATTTTTTGAAAAATGCGTCCATCCCTATGCAGATTACACCGGATATATAAAAATACAAAGGGTATAATGATATGCGTGAGGTGGACATTTTTCAGGTAGACTTACTGCACCGCTTTTGTATTGTAGGTGGCATCTCGCTACAAATATTAGAAAAACTTGGAATTTCAATATATTCGCATATATCATCTTTATATGATATAGATGATATTCCCATAGAACAGGTAAGTATAGATGAACAGTAGCTGGAAAAAGAAATAGCTATTTTTGATGATGATAAAAATTAAACAAGCAAAAATTTACTGGAAAAATAACACACGATAATGACTCTATAGGTGGAATAGTAGAGCTAATAGTTCATAATATGGTTATTGGTGTAGGATCGCCAATATTTGATACTATAGAAAGTAAACTTTCACATATGATATTTTCAATTCCATCTGTAAAAGGATTGGAATTTGTAATGGTTTTTTTCTTCTACTAAATTAACAGGTATTCAAAACAATGACGCATTTGAAATAATAAATGGACAAGTAATAACTACTACAAACAATCCCAGGCGGTATAAACGGCGGAATATCAAATGAGTATGCCCTATAACAATGAAAGTAGCTATAAAACCCACAGCTTCTATAAGTAAAACACAAAAATACAATAAATATAAAAACTATGCAAAATACAACAATCAATATAGCAGGTAGACATGATCCCGCAATAGTGTTGAGGATACCGCCTGTATTAGAATCAGCAGTTGCTATAACACTTTTAGACATATATTGGAAGAAAAAGGTGATTTTATTTATGAATATATCTATAACAACGATAATATATATATAATATAGCCATAATAGGTATGCCAGGCTCTGAAAAACTACTATAGGAAAAGAAGTATCTAAAAATATCGAACAAAAATTTGTAGATGCAGATGAACTAATAGAAGAAGAAAATAAAATCAGTATACCACAAATATTTGAAAAATATGGAGAAACCTATTTTAGAAAAATTAGAAAGCAATATGATAGAGAGAATATCAAAATCCACAAACACTGTTATATCAACTGGTGGTGGATATGTTCTAGATATAAATAACTATAATCATCTAAAACAAAAGCTCTATAATATTTTATATAAAAAGAGATTTAGAAAAACTAGATATTTCAAATAGGCCACTATCAAAAGGTGGCATAACAATATTACAAAACCTTAAAAGAAAGAATCTATATGAAAGCTTTTCAATTATGAAGTTTATAAACATAGATATAATAGAATGTGCAAATAATATATACAACCTTTTTCTAAAAAGTGATATAGTGTTATAGATTTATTGCAATTTAAAAATATAATAAGTTATATTTTAAATTGCCTTGCAAATCTTAAAAAGGAGTTTTTATGCAGATGTTATTGATTACATGAAAGTAATAAAAATATTTACTGATATAAGTGATAATATATGGGATGTTCCTGAACTTAAATTTGATTCTACCAAAATCTTCTAAAATTCTTATAGATGCTTTTAAAAAGGAAGGTTTTTATGTACAAGAAGGTGTAGCCAATATGAAATATGCCTTTGTAGCTACTTATGGTAATGGAGGAAATACTATAGGATTTTTGGGAGAGTATGATGCCTTACCAAATCTTAGCCAAGTAGCTGATAAGCCTGAAAAATCTTTGTATATTAGAAGGTGCAAACGATCATAGGTTGTGGCTATAATGCACTTTGTAGTGGCACTCTTGTCGCTGCATTTGCTACATATATATAAAAGACAATAATATAAAAAGCTACCATAAAATATTTCGGATGTCCAGCTGAAGAAAGTGGATACGGAAAAGTATACATGACTAGAGATGGTATTTTTGATAATGTAGATATTTTTATAACTTGGCATCCTATGACAGAAAATAAAGCTTGGGAAGAAAAGAAGTCTTGCTGTTTTTCAAGCTACTTTGAATTTAAAGGAGTTAGCTCTGATGCTGCAAAAAGCACCGGAAAATGGCAAAAGTGCACTTGATTCAGCAGAACTTATGAATATAGGTGTAAATTATCTTAGAGAGCATATACCATCAGATGCAAGAATACATTACGCATATTCTAAACTCGTGGTGAAGCAGCAAATGTAGTACAAGCAAGTAGTAAAATTTTTATATTATATAAGAGCTCCAAAAGATGTTCTGTAGCTAAGAATATATTTGATAGGGGTTGTAAATATAGCTAAAGGTGCCTGTTTAATGAGTGATACTACAATGAATTACAAACTTATAAATGTATGTCGATCATGTATACCAAACGAAGTATTACTAAAAATTATGCACAAAAATATGGAATTAGTAGGAGAGATAATATATACTGATGATGAAATAAATTATGCACAAAAATTTAGAAATACTTTAGATGAAGATATAATAAAAGAAGCTGATGATATAATAAAAAGAAGTTTTTTTATAATTTACCTGAAGATGAAAATAAAAAAATATACTAAAAATCCAATGACTACAAAATTATTCCCATTAGATTTATCAAAAAGAATATGGTATGCCTCTACCGATGTAGGAGATGTTAGCTATATAGCCCCTACTGTACAACTTATGAGTGCCTCTATATCCAAGGGGTACAGCTATTCATATGTGGCAATGTACAGCTATTGGCAAATCTTCGATATTTCATAAAGCTATGCTATATGCAGCAAAATCCATGGCACTGACAGCAATAGACTTAATAGAAAATAAAGAGTATATATAAGAAGCAAAAGATTTATTACAACTAGGCAATGAAAAATACTTTCCATATATATCATGATTCTATGCCTGAAATATAATATTCATATATATAAATGTAATGTGATTTTATTTTTGGGGTATAAATGAAGTAAATTTTTCAATTGTTTCAAATAATTATTGAAATTTATGCTTATTTGCTGTATTATATTAAAAGGTGATGAAAATGAAAAATGATAAAAATGGTTTTTAAAATTTTTAGAAAGAAATGGTATATGGCTTATACTATCTATTCTTATAATAGTATTTGCATACATTAGTGGGGACTTTTAACTCTATTAAGTCTGATAAATCACAGACTAAGTATATACCATATGGTACTTTTTTTCAGAAATGGTAGAAAATGAAATAAGTTATGTATTTTGAATCCAAATTCTTCAACAATACAGTTCTTACCAACTCAATGAGTATCTTCAAAAATAAAAAATATTAGTAACAGAAGAGTATGTTTCTATGGTAGATAGTCTTTCTACTACAAAAGACACATATGTGGACGAGAAAAGTATTGCCAAAGGATGGTAGATTTAAGTTTGTTACTGAAAAATCCTGTTTCAGATAGCATTTAGAGAGAATCTACTAAAAAGGTATAAGAGTGTTTGCTATAAAATCATCTCGCACTATGGATATAATTTTTGACTATTCTTCTAAATGCTATGCTCTTATGATTTTTATATTTATGATGCTTTATTTCCAAAAGAAGATTTGAGCTGGCTGATAATGAATTAGTAACAGAAGTGCCTCGATACAAAATTTACGAATATAGCAGGATATGAAACTCTTAAAAATGATTCAAAATTTATACTAGATTTTCTAAAAATCCAAAAATCATATGAAAAATAGGTGCAAGATTACCTAACGGTGTGTTATTTTATGGACCTCCTGGAACAGGTAAGACACTTATGGCAAAAAGCCATAGCAGGTGAAGCAAGTGTTCCTTTTTATAAAGTAAATGGTTCAGATTTTGTAGAGTTATATGTAGGTCTTGGTGCAAGAAGAGTAAGAAATCTATACAAGACTGCAAAGAGAAAAATGCACCTTGTATAGTATTTATAGATGAAATAGACTCTATAGGTGGTGCTAGAGGTAGTATAAAAGGTTCATCTGAAGATGATAAGACTCTACAGCACTTTTTAAATGAATTAGATGGTTTCTCAGCTAAAAAAGGTGTAATTACTATAGCTGCAATAAATAGATTGCAAGATTTAGATCCTGCACTAGTTCTGTCCTGGTAGATTTTGACAGACATGTTGCCGTTCCACTACCAAATAAAGAAGAAAGAACTCAAATACTAAATCTGTATAAAGATGGAAAGAAATTATCTTCTTCTATAGATATAGAAAATTAGCAGCAAAAACAATAGATTTTAGTCCATCTGAACTTGAAAAACTTATTGAATGAGTCTGCTATAAAAGCTGTAACACGTGGCAGTGAAATAATAGAGCAACAAGATATAGATGACGCTTTCTTTAAAAATAAACAATAAAAAAGGCGATAAGAAAGAAGACAAACATCAAACTGAAAAAGAGAAAAATAATAGTATATCATGAAGCAGGATGCAGTAGTAGGTCATGTACTAGGTAAACCTATATTAGAAGTAAGTGTCATAGGTACTACATCTGGTGCAGGTGGATATACATTATCACAACCAAAAAGAAGGTCTGCATAGCAAAAACAGATATGAAAAAATGAAGTCAAAGAACTTTTCATGGTGGTCGCAGGTGAAACTATGCTAGCTCTAAACGATGATGATATAACAGTAGGTGCAGTAAATGATATAGAAAGAGCTACAAGGATAATATCAAATTATATAAAAATACTTGGTCTTAATGGTTCACTTATAAACCTTTGAAGAATTAGGTATGAGAAGACCCTAATGATGAGATAATAGAACAAGCAAAGCAAAATATCAAAGGAACTTTTGATGAGACTCTTGATATACTAAAAGCTAATAAAAATAAGTTAGATAAATTAGCAGAAATATTACTTGAAAAATCTGTAGTAGATGCAGATACATTCTTAAAGATAATGAATGAAACAAAAAGAAGATTATGAACTAGAACAACAAAATCCTGTACTAGATAGTGTGTCTTCTACAGAAGATGTATCTGATAATGCTATAACAGTTGAAGATAATAACTCAAATAGTAAAATTCAAGGATTAAAAGATAAGTTATCTACTCTAAATGATGATTTATTACCAACATTATTTTGGGAATTTAAGGGGCTGACTCCATTTATGAGCCAGCCCTTTATTTATTGAATATATGGAGGCACTCTATGGCAAATAGAAGAATTTGTAAAAGATATTACCAAGATGGAAGATGATTTTTGCACAATGGTATACAGATGTACTAAGAAAAACTGATATGGTTGATTATTCTCAAGTGAAAGGATTTATGGTAATAAAGCCTTATGGATATGCAATATGGGAAAAATATACAATCATATCTCGATAAAAGATTTAAAAGAAACAGGACATCAAAATTGTTATTTTCCATTACTATACCAGAAAGCTTACTTAATAAAGAGAAAAAGAACACGTAGAAGGCTTTGCACCAGAAGAGCATGGGTAACTCACGGAGGATCAGAAGAACTTGGTGAAAGACTATGCGTAAGACCTACATCAGAAACCATAATATGCTCTATGTATTCAAAGTGGTTAAGAACATATAGAGAACTACCTTATCTATATAATCAATGGTGTAGTGTAGTAAGATGGGAGAAATCTACAAGACCATTCCTTAGAACATCTGAGTTCTTGTGGCAAGAGGGACATACTTTACACGAAACTGAAAAAGAGGCTCAAGAAGAAACACTACAAATGTTACAAATATATACAGATTTAGCTGAAAAAAATGCTTGCTATACCAGTAGTAAAAGGCATAAAAATCAGAAAGTGAAAAATTTGCAGGTGCCCTATGCAACATACACTATAGAAGCTCTTATGCATGATGGAAAAAGCTCTACAATCAGCTACATCACATAATTTAGGTCAGCACTTTACAAAAGCTTTTGATATAAAAATATCAAAGTAGAGAGGGAAAGTTGGAATATCCATATCATACTTCTTGGGGGCAAGTACAAGACTTATAGGAGCACTTATAATGGTGACATGGAGATAATCGTGGATTAGTATTACCTCCACAAATAGCACCTATACAAGTAGTAATAGTACCTATACAACAAAAAAGAAGGTGTGCTTGAAAAAGCAATACAAATAAAAATAATCTGCAAAAATATTGGTATAAGAGTAAAACTGGATGATGATGAAAACTCTACAGGTTGGAAATTTAACGAATATGAAATGAAAGGTGAAATTTCTAAGAATAGAAATAGGACCAAGAGATTTACAAAATAACATAGTATCAATATCAAGAAGAGATACATTAGAAAAAGTCAACTTGATATAAACGAACTTACAACTCAAGTTCCAAATATGCTAGATGAAATACTAACAAGGACTTTTTGATAAAGCATTAAAAAATAGAGAAGAAAAGACATTTAGCTTTTAAAAACATATGATGAATTTAAAGAACGTATGAACACTAATCAAGGATTTGCAAAAACTATGTGGTGTGGCGATGAAGAATGTGAGATCAAAGAAGAGACAGCTGTAACTATAAGAGTGTATACCATTTGAACAGGAAAATCTAGGAGATACTTGTCCCTTTTGTGGCAAGCCTGCAAAAACATATGGTATATATGGCAAAAAGCATATTAAAAATTTGACGTTTAATAGACACAAAAAGATATACAATAATGGAGAATATTATACTTCTCAAGCATAATAAACTTATATAAAAATTCAGAAACGTAGTATATTATTTATTTTAATATAAAACCAAAAATTTGAAAACTGATTATCAAAGGAGATTTTTCAATGAAAACTAATAAAAATAATATATGGAGCACTTTTTAATAGCAATGCGAATAATTTTACAAAGATTTTTTTGGTATACAAAACACCTTTTGTCAAGAATTAGTTTTTGCATTTGTACCTGCTATGATGATCTGGTATGTTTTTAATCCTATAACTTGTGGTATGATAGGTGTTGTAACAGATGTGCTTGGTTTTTCTCTATTCCCTAAAGGTACGTATTTTATAGGATACACTCTAAGTGCTTTTTGTGGGAGGTTATATAAACTCTTATTTTCTTCTATAAAAAGAAATAACTTATAAAAATGTAATTTTGGCAGTACTTCTAAATACTGTGTTAGTAAATATAATTATGAATACATTTTTGGCTTAGAATAACTTCAGTAAATTCATTGACTTATTTGCTTACTACAAGAATACCTAAATATTTTATATAACAGTACCTATCCACATAGTTTTATTTATGGCGATATCTAAGGCACTGCAAAGAACATCACAATTTATATATAATACATCAGGTATAAAACTTAATTTGTTTTTATACCCTATACTAATTTTATAAAATTTTGATTTTTATTAGTTTCTATGTTTTGTATAATATTGGTATTATCTTTGTATTTCATTGATGATACTTTTTATTTATGGAGTTATTATGGAATTTGACAAACTTTATTTTTATTTTTGAATTTATAGGCACTGTAGCTTTTGCAATATCTGGTGTAATAGTAGGCATAGATAGAAAAATGGATGTATTTGGAAATATTGTTTTAGCACTCATGACAGCTGTAGGTGGTGGTATTCTTAGAGACTCTGATTCTAGGTATAACTCCACCATCTACCCTAAAAAATCCATTTTCAGCACTTGTAGCACTTATTACTGCTATTGTATTTATGATATTATTCTCACTTAAAACATCAACTCAACTCAGATAGATTTTTGTATATGTATAGAAATCTTATGCTCTTTTCAGATTCTATAGGACTAGGTATATTTACAGTAATAGGTGTGAATGTAGGCATAAAAAAACGGATTTTCAGACAATATAGGATACTAGTACTTGCAGGTACACTTACAGGTGTAGGTGGTGGTATGGTGCGTGATATGATGGCAGGTATGATACCTCAATATATTTACAAAAACATATACGCAGTATCTTGCATAATAGGAGCTATTATTTATATATCTATACTCGATAAAATAAATATGAACTATTCTATACTTATAGGAGCTACGCTTGCATTTATTATAAGAGTATTTTCTGAAATATATAAACTTAATTTACCCTAAGATAGAATAAATAACTTTTATAATTTAATTACTTATGAATAATTATTCAAGGACTTTAATATGAATACTTTACGTTGCATCAAGAATATCACATATAACAAATTTCCATTTACCTTATATAGAACAATTATAACACTGTCTCATGTGCTATCTCAAGGAATTTCTGATATAAATGTTGATAAAAATATATAATATAAATTTTGATTAATTCTATAAAAATATAAAAACTATAATTGATGTAAAAATTTTTAGAACAAGAAAAATATGATTTAATAATTACAAATACAACTCTTGCAAGTTTTATAGTGAGAATTTCAAAGCAAATATCATGTGTGAAAAATTATGGAAAAATTAATAAATATTGTAGATGGTTATTTATTCTCAAATAATACACCTATATTATATATATTAGCAGAAAAATGTGTACCATCTACTGACAAAATAATAACTATGAACAAAGAGGATTATCATCTAGCATATAAATTATGTTTATATAACATTACAAATATAAAAAGGAATGGGTATACCTACTCACCTCTTATAATAAAGAAATAAAATCAAAAATTAGAGAAAGTTTTTGATATTAATGAACATGATATATTGCTCACTTATGCTGCTGAGCTTTCCAATAGGAAAAAAATCAAATATATCTTATAAATTTATGCCAAAAAATATTAAACATAATTCCAAATATTAAGTTAATATTAGCAGGTACTGGAGAGCTAAAAAGATTACTATGACCTAGAAATTAAAAATAGCCTTGAAGATAATATATTTCTAGTAGGATACATATCACCAATAAAAGAACTCTTATTTTCTTCAGATATAGTCATATCATCTAGTAAAAGCGAAGGATTACCATTTAATATAATGGAAGCAATGAGTCTAAAAATACCAGTAATAGCTTCAAATGTAAAAGGACATACAGATTTGATAGTAGATAATTATAATGGATATCTATTTAATGACGAAGACGAACTAATAGAAAAACTCTCACATCTTATAAATAATAAAGATATAGAAGCTTTTAAAAGAAAAATGAATATAACTTTATTCAAGATTATTTCTAGAAAATGTAATTGATACAAATCTCAATCTTTTTATGAATTTCTTTAAGTTTTGATTTATATAAGGTATATGATAAAAATAAATAAATAAGTTTTATCAGTCATATATATGTATATGCTTATTTATACATTTTTCATAATACTTCATATAATCCCCTGATGTTATTTTTCTAACCAGTTTTTTGTTGTTTAAATACCACTGTATAGTCTCTGCAATACCTTGTTCAAATGTATAAGATGGAGACCAACCCAGTTGTGTGGTAATTTTTTTGATGTTATCTATGGCATATCTTCTAATCATGTCCAGGTCTATCTTTTTATATATTTTATAAGATTTTTCAGATTTACCTATTGTAGATATTATCAATTTTACTATATCTATATTTGCTTTTCATTATTACCACCTATATTATATACTTCCCCTATCGTACCTTTGTGTAATACAGTATCTATAGCTATACAGTGATCTTTTACATGTAGCCAATCTCTTATTTGCATACCATCTCCATATACTGGTAGTGGTTTGTCATTTTCATGAGTTATTTATCATAAGAGGTATAAGCTTTTCAGGAAATTGATAAGGTCCATAATTATTAGAACATCCTCGTTATATTCATAGAGATGCCAAAAGTTTCATAATATGCTCTAACTAACATATCCGCACTGGCTTTAGATGATGAATAAGGTGAGTTTGGATTAAGAGGTGTAGTTTCTGTAAACATACCTTCTTCTCCAAGAGCACCATATACTTCATCTGTAGATACCTGTAAATATTTTACACCATCTTTATACCTCTTGAATATTTATCCTCAGGAGTTAATTTCCAATATTTTTTTAGCATTTTTCAAGTAGATTTTTGAGTTCCTAGTATATTTGTTATCAAAAATATCTCTGGATTTTCTATACTTCTATCTACGATGAGATTCTGCTGCAAAGTTTACTACTGTATCTATTTCATATTTTTAAATATTTCGTTTACAAGAACTTTGTCACATATATCTCCTTTTATAAAAGTATAATTCTTTTTATCTTCAATATCTTTTAAGTTTTTCAAGATTACCTGCATAAGTAAGCAAATCCAAATTTATTATATTGTAATCATATTTTTCAAGCATTAGCTTAACAAATTGAGAACCTATAAATCCTGCTCCTCCAGTAATTAGTATATTCTTCATAAAATCACCACCTATTATATAAATTTATTAAAATTTTTCAATCCATTGAATATTAAATTTGTCACACTTAAAATCTATTCATTAGCCACACGTAAGATATATTTTTCCGTAATCAGATTTCATAAGGGGTTCTGCTAATTTTAATAACTGCTCCCTACTTATAAAACCTCCTATATGCAATTTCTTCTATAGATGATACATATAATCCAGTCCTTTTTGAAGCGTATGTACAAAATTAGAGGCTTCTAACAATCCATCATGAGTTCCAGTATCGATTTCATGCAAATCCTCTCCCAAACAACTCTACCTTTAAACTTCTCTTTTCATATACTCTTCATTAACAGAAGTTATTTCAAGTTCTCCTCTTTCAGATAGTTTTACATTCTTAGCAATTTCAACAACATCATTATTATAAAAATATAACCCTGGAATAGCATAATTTGACTTTGGATTTTTGGTTTTTCTTCCAGAAAACAACATTCCAATCTTTATCGAACTCAACTACTCCAAAATCGCTTGGATTATTAACATAATATCCAAAAATTGTAGCACTCATGGTCTACATCCTTAGCTTTATTAAGCATTTCAGAAAAACCCCTTGAATAGAAAATATTATCCCCAAAACTAGACAAACATTATCTTTGCCTATAAAACTCTCACCTATTATAAATGCTTCTGCAAGTCCGTTAGGACTTTCTTGTATAGCATAAGATATTTTTAAGTCCATAATCCTTTCCACTTCCAAGAAGATTCTGATATAAATAAATATCTTTAGTGTAGATATTATTAATATGTCTCTTATGCCTGCAAGCATAAGAGTAGATAGCGGATAATATATCATAGGTTTGTCATATATTGAACTATTTGTTTTGATATAGATTTTGTTATAGGATATAATCTAGTACCTGAGCCACCAGCAAGTATTATTCCTTTTCTATATTTTTCTCCTCTTACTATAAATTATAAATTTACTACATATATAATTTATTAAAATTATTATTATATTTATTATACTTTTGCTATTAATTCATCAACCGATATACTTACTAAATAATATAAACCAATATTATCGATAACAAAGTACTTATTCTCATAGACATAAAGCTTATAAAATTTTTCCTTTGTAAACTTATCATTAAACACAAACTTTGTATTTGTATAATATGCAAATACAACTGCAATAAAAATGCTATAGTATTTGCATAACAAAGGAATATTTAATATTGATAATAGTTTAAATGAAATTATATTAACAATAACTGTTAAAACGTCAAAAATACCATATAAAAATAAATTCCTTTATATTTGTAAAATCCATTATTTGACATTATCTAATATCTCTTCTAAAAATTTTATATTTCTTAAGTGTCATATCTATTATTAAATCCATATTATAATATTTATAATCAGCTAGTCTTCCGCATAAAAACAAATTTTTATATTTTTAGAATATTCAACATATTTATTAAATAACTTAATATTTTCTTCATTTATTATAGGATAATACGGCAAGTTCCCCTTTTCCGCATTTTTATTATACTCATAAGGATACTCATAAGCAACTGTAGAGTATTCTCCCTGTAGTTGTCCATTTATCTTGTTATATTCCGTTATTCTTGTATAAGCTACATCTGGAGATGGACAAGACAGTATATGAGTTGGTAGTATAGAATTTGTTTTTGCTTTCATATACAAACTCCAAAGATTCATATGGCAAACTACCATATATTTCACCAAATAACTCATCTATTGCACCTGTAAATACCAATACATCATATTTTATTCCATCATACAAAACGACATTATCAACATCATCAAAACTTATATGGTCAACTGCATTTGTATTTAGAATTATTTCTATATTTTATGGTTTAACATATTTTCAAATAACTTTGTATAGCCATACTTGAGCACATATTGAAAATCAACATTCAAATATCTTTCTTCATAATTAAGCCTCATCTTAACTCTATCCAAAAACACTTCTATCCAACTGTTCCGGTTGCATATTCCATTGCTTAGTAGTATAAGTCTTATAGGCTTTTTCATATAATAATTCGCCATATTCCCTTATGTCTTCATCAGCACTACTTATTAAATCAAATATAGAAACTGTGTCACAACCTTTAAACTCATTTCTAAACTTCTTAAGTAAAGTTGATGCTTTCTTACCTCCTATCAACTGTTGCATAGTCATATAATTAAATGGTAATCTAACATAATTCCCATCAATATGACTAAGTAGTTTTACTTCAAAAAGGTATCAGTTCAGTATATTTTCCTAGAAATTCTACAATTTCATATTTATTTGTATTAATTAGATGTGGTCCATATTTATGAACTAATACACCATATTCATTGAAATAGTCATACATATTTCCAGCAATATGTGATCTTTGCTCAATCATCTTAACTTTAAAGTTTTTCCTCTGCTAATTTTTTCGTGCTATTATGCTTCCCTGAATATCCTGTTCCTACTACTAAAGCTTTCATTTTTATCCTTTCATTAAACTTTTTAATAAATTTGATATAATTTTTACCCATTCTGCAGTTTCTTTTATACTATTAATAAAATCTGCTTTTGCTTCATATCCAGTATCTTTTATACAATTCTTCTATATCTATGAGTGTATAATCTATATTTGTATAATCTTTTATTGTACCAAATTCAAGTTTTATAGTAGGATTAATAATATCTCTTGTTTCTTCAATTATTTCTCTAAAAAGTCCTAAATTTACGATGTCCTACATAATAGCTTTTCTGAGGAATACCTAATTCTGCTATTTTTTATAAGTCCTTCTACCACGTCATCTATATATACCCAATCATACATCATATCTCCGCCTACTAACTTGGGAGAATTACCTTTTAATAATTCTGAAATTACAATATTCTGAACCATTCTTGATTCATCATTTGGTCCAAATATACTTCCAATTAATGCAATGTTTGATGAGAATATTATTATTAAATGCTAGAGTTTTTAACATCATTTCCGCTAGTAATTTACTTGATCCATAAATACGCCATTCTAGGAAAGATATTATACTTATTAATGTATGATACTATCTCTAGTTCATTAACAGTTCCAGCAAAAATAAATTTACTAACTTTCATTTTACTTACTGATATAATAGTATCACATGAATACATTCTTTAATTGCCTTTCATACGATGTTAGAGCATCACCTGATACTCCATCCCAAGATAAATGAAAAATAATCTATTTTATCATCAATATACTTAAATAAATCAATATAATTTTTTTAAGATCCAACACTATAATCTTTTAAATTATTATTTTCAACTATGTCTTTCATCTTTTCTTTATTTCTACAACGGCATATACATAATATCCATCATCCAATAACCTCTTACACAAGGCTTCTAGCCAATAAATCCACTTGCTCCTGTGATTATTACTTTTTTTCATAATTTTTCTCCTAAAAATTAACATCACTATCTTTCAAAAATGGCGCTTCTATCTTTTTAGATAGAATAACATTATCTATAGTCCAATCAATATTAAGTTCAGGATCATTCCATAGTATTGCTCTATCATATTCTGGATAGTATAATTCGTCAACCTTATATTGAACTTGTGTGTTATCCTCCAAAGATATACATGATGACCATAGCCTTTTGGTATAAAAATTTGTTTTCTATTTTTTCTCAGACAATATTACACTTATCCAATTTTTTATATGTAGGCGATGATTTCCTCAAATCTACAACTATATCCAAAATACTCCTTTAGTACATCTAAGTAATTTTTGACTGTGCCTTAGGATAATTTTTGGAAGTGAATACCTCGTATAGTTCCTTTAAAGACATTAAATGATTATCTTGCTACAAAAACTGTATCTATGCCATATTCTCTTAATGTTCTACTTGAATAACTTTCTGTATAATATCCTCTATCATCTTCAAAAATACTTAGGTTCTAATATTTTTACTCCCTCAAGCTCTAGTTCAATAATTTTCATAATCTATTCTCCTTTTACAATTTCAATAAAAATTACTTTTGTCTTTCAATGTACAGGTATTCATCATTCCTTGCTTTTTCATTATTTATACAATTATAAAAAGGATTTATAGAATTATAAAACTGGTCATCACTACCTATATCAATCATCTCAACTTTACCTTGTTTTATAATATCAAATGTAACATTGTATTCAGGTGGAGCTGTAAATATTCTTGGTGCTTTTAGGTACCCTTTATTTCCCCATAATTCCAACTCACATTTATATTCATTATCCATACTGAAAGAAATCTGAGCTGTAACATTATTATTTGATAAAGTAACATCTCCATATAATTCTACATCAAATTCATCTATATAGTACAATTTTTGATGTATCTATTTTTATACTTTTCTCCAAGTAATTCAATCATTAGACGTATAGGATAACCTCCACAATCAAGTAATGCTCCTCCACCTAATTTTTATTATATCTAAAAATCTTTACCACTACGCATAGGAAATCCAAAACTACATCTTATCAGTCTTAAATCTCCAAGTTTTTATCATTTATAATTTCTTTTATTCTATGTAGTTGTTTATGTTTCTAAAAACATATAGTTTTCTTTGAGTGCGAGTTTCTTTTTCATTAGCAATTTTTAGTAAGTCTTTTGTATCATCTAATTTAGTTGTAGAAGGTTTTTCCAAAAATAAGATGTTTTCCATTTTTCAAAGCTTTTTAGCCCACTCTATAATGCAACGCAGGAGGTAAAGGAATATATAAAGCATCATATTTTTCATCATCTATAATTTGTTCATAAGAAGAGTAACCTATTCCACCATATTCATCTATAAATTTTTGTATTTTTCTAAACTCTTGATGCTATTCCAATATAATTAAACTTATCGTTTTTAATCAAAGCCGGTAAAAATCTGCGAAAAGCTATTTTCTGATGTACCTATTATTCCTATATTTATCTTATTCATAATTTATTCTAAGCCTCCAAAACTGATAAGAGATTTCTAAGCTGAATATTTAATATATTATTTATTTTTATAAGTTCCGCCAATGTTTTATAATCTACCCAAAAATAATTATCTGGAAGATATTTTATATCATCTTTATTTATATTTAATATTACATTATGATTTTTGTTCGTGATAAAATCTTCCACCTTCCTCAGATAAAATAGTGTCAAATATAACATTATCTTTATTTTTTCCATCTATCAAAAATAACTTATCTATATGATTTAGTTCATCATATTCATGATCCTGCTTCAAGTTGAACTGAAGGAGCAAGTTCTATCTTATCAAAAACACCCTATCTCTGGCACAGCTTTTTATAAGAAATTTTACCATATCATCTTCTATACAAGTTATAAGTCCAAAAACTGCCTTTCCTACTGCTTCAAATAGTGGTTGCGTCCATTTTTACTTCTCTACCTTCTATTTCTATTTCGCAAAATATAACTTTAAAAATGATATCTATCTCTATGACAAAACTCATCAAAAATTCCATTTCCAATTTCGTATATCGTTCAAAGGTACAATTCTCTTTTTATCATCGTCAAACATCTTGTAGTTATTAATATAATGATATATTTGAGTTATAAGGATTAACTTTATCACCCTCATATAAAGATAATTCCCTTACTTTTTGGATAACCAATACTTTTTCTTTTCATCATCTGTTAAATTTAGATATGGTATACAAGATAAAACTGTTCTCGTATCCATATTTACAAGATTATCTATTTTTCATAAGTTCTTTAATCTGTTTTTAAAGTCATCCACATATGAGATGGCAAAAACATCTATATCTTCATTAATCAACACAATTATATTCCTGTTTCTTTTTCCAAAAATCTTGATGATTGCTCAGATTGAATCTGATCAACTAATACTTTATATTTATCTGCATTTAAAAATATTCAAGGTATGCCGGTTTTTGCCACCATGTTTCATGCGTAAAGTTACTCTTAGTCGCTTGAATAGTTGGTGATATTTGTATTTTTATTAATATTACCTGGCTCAATCTTGGCTTGCATAAGGAAAAACATAGTTCCATCAAAAATTTTTACAAATTATTCCTAAATATCCGATTTCATCTTGAATTAATATGGGCTGTTCCAGCAACATATTATTAGAAGAATTATATTTTTTTAATACCTTTTATCTGAGTATTATCTTCATTTCTTATAACACCATCTTCATCCAAAAACCAATTAGTTTGTGATATATCTTTTTATTTATAGCAACTTTAAGATTTTTATTTTTCTTCAATCCAATACAGTATTTCTTCATTTGATTTTTAATATACTCATCAAACTACCCTCATTATCCTCATCAAAGTTTAGTTTTTCTCCACTACAACCAACGGTCTTTTAAGCACTCTTGTATTAATACTAAGTATATACTCTCCAAGTACACCTATAAAAATAATTGAATAGCTCCAATTAAAAATATCCCTATAATTATACTTGCGGTTCCTACAGGATATTCATTCCAATTAAAAGTTTATTAATAAAAATAAATATAGCAAATAACAAACTGAATATCCCTAAAATCCCTCCTACAAATGTAGCCATTCTCATCAAAGTTTTTGTATAAGATGTAATACCAAGCATAGCTACATCATATAATTTTAAAAATTAAAACCAGACTTACCTCTATTACTCTCTTTTTGTTTATATTTAAATATATATGGATTCATTGCAAATTCAGAAACTATACCTTTTAAATATGGAGCTGAATCAGTTATTTGCTTTTAAAAATTTCAATAAACGATTTATCATATAGTCCATATCCATTATAATGTTGTATTTGCTTATCAACAGCCAATTTTATCTATTATCTTGTAATAAATTGTTCTTAAAAATGTACCAAAAATCTACTCTCTTCACTTTTTATGACCAACTCACTACCTTATATCCTTCTTCCCATTTTTACAAAATCAGGCAATAGTTCAGGAGGATCTTGCAAATCTCCAAATAACATAAATGTAGCATCACCTGTACCCTGTTTTAAAGTGAAAAATACATTTCTTATAAACCCAAAATTTTTGCATTTAATATCCCTTTTTACTTTTTATCCAATTTACATATATTTTCTATCTCTCTTTCCATGTACCATCAGGAGAATGATCATTCTACAAATCATCTCATAATCATAACTTTAAAAGTTGACTATCAAATACTGCTTTCAGCCTATCATACATTAATCTTATACTTTTCTTCACAATAACAGGGAATTACAACACTTATCAAGCAACATACCTCTCATTTATTCAAAATTAAACTTATTATATAAATATCACTGTACTAATATATCAAATAATTCTCTTCTAAATAATTTTTGTACATAGTCTTTATCCTTCTTCCAAAGAGTAAAATTTGTCATTATATCCCACTTTTCTAAAGCTTATCCATTTCTGCTTGAGTAAAATATTGATATTTCTCTTTAATATTCTCAGGCATATCTATAAATTCAATATTTTCATTTAAACTATGCATTAAATGTTGCTTTTGCCAAATCATAAAAACTTCTTGCTTCTCCTGTCCCTAAATTGAATAAACCACTAACTTCTTTTATTTTCTATCATAAATTTTATAACTTTGCAAATATCTTTTACATATAAAATCCCTTTTTGTTCTCCGTCTCCATATCCTTCTTTATATGATTTAAATAATTTTATATTATTTGATTTCTTTTATAGAATTATATCCATGCATTATTACGCTAGCCATACTACCTTTGAAATACTCATTTTTCGATCCATATACATTAAAAATTTAAATCCTACCCATTGAAGTGGTTTTTATTTGTGCCCATATCAAATAATTGTTTGCTATATCCATATCCATTTAAAGGAATTAAATCTGTAATTTCATTTTTGTCATCAAAACCAAATCGTCCATCTCCATAAGTAGCTGACTACTCAGCATAAATAAATCTAATTTTTATTTTTCAACACAAAAATTCCATAAAGTTTGGTATATTCTACATTATTAATGTTCAGATAATCAAAATCTTTTTCTGTAGTTGCACTACAAGCTCCCATATGAATAATATAATCAAAATCTTTAAAATTATATAATTCATTTTAAAAAGTTATTTTTATTATAATAACGTATATACTTTTTATTGACTAAATTTTTCCATTTATCAGTGGAAGCTATATTATTCACAACAATTATATCTTCTACTCCAAAATCATTTAACTCTCTTACAATACAACTGCCAATAAATCCAGCTCCCCTGTAACAATTACTTTCATTATATTTACTCTCCTCTTATTAATAAAACAACTTATCTTAGTTTTACAACTTTCTAACATAATATTTAAATATATTCTTTTATTACTATTTATAAAAATATTATATTAACAATATCTATATATCTTATAGATAAAATTTTAACTAATACAATAAAACCTATAATAAATAAAGATGGTATTATTGACGAAAAATATATAATATTTTTATAATTAATTATATTATTTTCTGATGTTTTTATGACTAAATAATATATAATATATAAATATAAAAACTAATACAGCAGATGCTGACACTATTAAATATTCAAGTCCATCAAAATTAATTAAATTATTTTTATAATTTCACTACTGCATTTGTTGTATTTAAATTTAATTTTTCTTTAAATAATAATTGTATATAATGTAACTGTAACAATTTATATCAGTAAAACATATTAGAGAGAACAAAAACATCTAACATATAAAAACAAATTTTTACATTTATTTTCATCATCAATAATAGATACACTTATTATTAGAAAGGTATATAGATTATAAATCTATAAAAATGTTGCCAACTTAATAAACAAACTATTAACATAGAAAGTCGATATATAAAAACATTATATGATTCATAAAATTTATTATCAAAATATATACACCTATAATAAAAATATAGCTATAAAGCATAATGAAACCGAATAATATCCAACATTTAAAATACTTCTTCCAAAATACCAATTAATAAAGTCAAATTCTCTATACCATCTATAATAAAAATTTTTCTTTTACTAAAATAAAAACTATGGGTAAAAAGAAAGTGTATACTATAATTTTGTAAATCTTATTAGTCATACTAGCTATACATATTATAGAAGGTAATATGGATTTAATGTAACTGTAATAACTAAAATATAAGCTTAACTTTATTTTATAAAATAAAATAAATAATAACAAAAAGTATTCAAATAAAAATTTCATTTTGTGCTGAGTATCCTATAGATATAATAACAATATTTGAAAAAGTAAATGATACCGCAGCTAGAGAACTCTTCTTCGCACTTTGTGTAAAAATATAACTATATTATATATTATTGTAGAGGCAATATATACGTTTAATATCAAAAACGATTTTGAATATAACATACTATAAAAATGAATTAACATTCAAGTTTTTATCAATATGAGTAAAGCCATAAAGGAAAATTCCATAACCCCCATATCAAGTTTTTCTAAAAATACATCCGTTCCTAATTCAAAAACATTTCCTCTAAGACTCTCTCTTGTTATTATATAATATTCTCTAATTCTTCCACTAAATACTGCATCCCATAAAATCTCACTGATCATGTAGTATATGCTTTACCATCAAAATAATCAAAAACTATAATACTTAAAATTAAAAGACAACAATCCCATAGAAAAATCTATAATATCTATACATATCTTTTTATAACATAAATAGGATTAAAATAAACTTGCTTATCTTCCATTATACATCTCCCAACATACTTTTGTTTATTATATTTGTACTCGAATAACCATCAACAAAATTTATAATCTCTACTTTATTTGCATACTGTCTACCTGCTATATCATCTATTTTGTAATCTCCGCCTTTAACAATACATCAGGTCTAATATGTTTTAAAACATTTTCTGGAGTATCTTCATCAAAAATAATTATAGCATCTATGAAATCAAATGCAGATAAAACAGATACTCTGTCATTTTCACTAACAATTGGTCTTTTTCTCCTTTCAAAGCTTTTTACACTCCTATCAGAATTTAAGCCAACTATTAGATGGTTTGCAAATTTAGATGATTCATATAGCGAAGTTATATGTCCTCTATGTATAATGTCAAAACATCCATTTGTAAAATGCTATACTTTCATTATTATCTCCATATTTTTATTAAAACATTCAGTTCATTAAGTGTATATACCTTATTCTGTAAAGTATTTTTCATTTCCTTATTTATATATAATTCTATTTTCTTCTAATGTAACTGTTGCAGTACCTGCTTTTTTCCAACAACTATAGTTCCAGCAATATTTGCTAATCTTGCACATTCTTCTTGTGGAAAATCATTCGCTATTAAATATCCAAATGTGGCATTTACAGTATCTCCTGCCCTGAAACATCAACACTTCTTTTGCAATTTCAGAAAAATGAACTATAGACTCATTATTAATTAATGATATTCCTTTTTCTGACCTTGTTAATAATATATTTTTAATATCATATAATAAATCTTTCGATGTGTTTTTCTATGTCCTTATTATTATTTTTCTATTTTAAAATTTAATGCTTCATTGTACTCAATAAAAATTAGGTGTTATATAATCTGAATTTCTATATTTGGTCCAAACTTTATTTTTGGGATCAACTATTGTTACTATGCCCAAATTACGTGCCTTCTGTATAGCATACTGAATTATTTCTTCAATGCAAACACCTTTATTGTAATCAGGAAATAATAAGTACTTTTATTTTATTTAAACTTTTATCTATATTAATTTTTAATTTTCTATATCTTCAAGAATTGGTTTTTCATCATCATTCAAAATCTAATCTTGCAATTTGTTGTTTATTTCAATTACTCTCACCATTGTACTATAATTATTAGATACGACAATTCCATCTGTATCAATTTGATTAGAATTTAATAATTCTATTAATTTTCTGCCATAATAATCATTACCTATAACACCACATACAGAGGCTGCTGCTCCCAATGCTGCTAAATTTACACACACATTTGCAGCGCCTCCTGCCCTATAATCTTCTTTTTCTAACTTTACCACAGGAACAGGAGCTTCTGGAGATATTCTGCTCACACTTCCATAGATAATAATAATCTAACATTAAATCCCCAATAACCAATATTTTTCACTCTTACAACAATCAAAAATACTCATATATATTTCCTTTCATTATATTCAAACAATCTTCATATACTTTATTTTTATCTACCAAATTGATACATAATGCACTTCCATCATATGGACATATCAATGGTGTAATCCTACAATTTATACATTTTAGAAAATATCATTATCAATAATTTCTATTTTATGAATATTATCAAGATTATAATTAGGATAAAATCTTCCGTATTCCCCAAGCTCCAGCTATAACAATTGTAGGTATATTGGATATAATACTCAAATGTGCTCCGCCGCTATCATTAGATATAACAAATCTACTTTTTGAATGTATTCTTTTTACTTTCTACAATAGTTAATTTCCGCAAATAAATTAACCATATTTACATTTCTACTAATCTTATATCAAGTAAAAACAAACTCTCTTCTTTTGCTGTACCTAAAATATAAAATTTCAAATCATATTTATAACTTAATTTATCTATATAGCCGAAACTAAAATTTTCAGCTCCCAACACTTATACTTAGATCCACTTGCTCCAGGAAAAATGCAAATACTTTTTGAATTACTATCATATTTTTCATTTATCATATATTTAAATTTTTAAATAAGTGTATCCACAGCCATATAGATATTCTTCATATCTATCTGTTTCTAAAACTGAACTTATATGCACTAATTTATTTGTATTATCCACTATAAAAATAAAAAGAATTGCATCCAACATTAGTATCAGGGAAATAAATGATATTCACTATTGACAGATAAATTGTAAATATCTGTTAATATATGTCTTGGATCAAGTGTAAAAGTGATTACCTTTTTAGATTTTATTTTTAAATAATTTAAATATTATTAGTAATCTATTAATGCTAACTATTTTCATATTCTATAACTTTTGTGAAGCATTTCATATATTTAGCATATTCACATATACCCATGCTTTTTTACATATTAACACTAACTTCTCATTTTTATTAGAAATCTGCTCTAAATAATCTGATACAAGCAAAAAGTCTCCCAATCCGGCAAACATGAGTAACAACAGTTTGATCAGGTGTATCTAATCTTGATGATAACCTTAATAGTCCTATAATCTAAGCAATATAATCACTAGTATATATATTATAGATGATATTATACAGTTTTCTTTAATATCTTTTTAGTCAACTCGTCTCCTGATCTCACAAATACACTATTTACTACCCAATCATATAAACTGGTACAATTTATACCTATTTGTCCTATTTTTAGTGATTCCAGCTCTCATAGCTGCTTGTGTATCTCTATCATTATCACCATGAGCTATAGACTTACTTATATCTATATTATTTTCTATATATAGCTTTATTAAATAAAGCCGATTTTTGGCTCTACAATCGCAATCTACTCTATATTTTTGATATTTTTAGACTCAATATGATGAGGACAATAATAAAACTTATCAATATGAGCTCCATATTCCAGCAAGAATCTTATTAACTTCTAAATGTAAATTAACTACATCTTCTTCTTTATAAAAATCCCTTGCTACTCCTGACTGATTAGTGATAACAATAACCACATATCCATTTTTATTTAATATACTAATAGCTTCTATTGCATTTTCAATAAACTTCCAGTTCTTTATATCGTGAACATATCCAAAATCGATATTTACTGTTCCATCTCTGTCTAAAAATGCTGCCTTATTCATATTTTGACAACTCTTTTCAATTATATAACAAATTGTATGAATAACTGTAATATGAGCTTCCTGTATATGTGGTGTATAATCTGAGGGTATTATCAATTTTTATCTGCATTTTTGGCCATTTCACCACCATCTCTACCTGTAAGTACAATATTCACCGCTCCTATTTCTCTAGCCTTATTCATTGCATTTAAAAACAATTTTTAAATTTCCACTTGTTGATATTGAATAAATATATCTCCACTTACAGCATTCGCTTCTATTTGTCTAGAAAATATATATTCATACCATAATCATTTGCTATAGCTGTCATTACAGATGTATCTGTATTCAAACAAATACAAGGATATCCTCTTCTTTCTAACAAAAATCTCCTGACAAATCTCTCCAGCAAAGTGTTGTGCATCTGAGGCACTTCCACCATTACCACATATTAAAATCTTTTAATTGCATCTACACAAAGCATTGCTATGTCTTCAATAGTACTTAAAATTTCCTCGTTTTTCTAAAAACACTTTCTTTTGTTCTTATACTATTAGTAAAATGTTTTATATATATTCATTCATACTATTCCTACTTTCTTATAATAATCTTTAAAATCTGTTTAAATTATTATCTATATAATTATTCTCCATTATTATTTTATGTTCGTCTGACATTTTTCAATATATTAGTATATACATAATTTACATTGTCACCATAAAAATATTAATATTGAATCATCTTTAGCTATTCTCAATAATTCATCAAAATATGTTTCAAATTTTAAATATTCATTTTTCCAGAAATATAATCATATCAAATATTATAAAATCGTAAGTATTATCTATACATAGATATATTTATACCAGTTCCATATTTTTAATTTTTATTTTTACTAATCATTTTCTGCCATAGTATTGATGATGTGTCATATTTTTCATTTGGCAAATCTACTATCATAGTAATTCTATTATAACTCATAGGCATTTCAAATAACAATGTAGATTTTTCTTTTGTAATAACTGCAATATTTTTACCAAATGGATTTTTGTTTTATATAATTATTTGTTGTATATCAATGCTATCAGCCTTGGTATTATCACTCTTTTTCTAAATATATTTTATATTCTAAATTATCTATAGATTTTTAAGTACTCATCTGCCTTTTTAAATATCAATTCACCCTGTTATAGAATATGTACACTCTGGATGATACTGCCCTTTAGGACAATGAAGATTCCAATCATTAGTAACTGACATACAGTTATTACACAATTCAGAAACAATATTTATATTCCTCTCATATCCATAATAAAAAGCGGGTGTAGGTCCAAACCCTACTATACATTTTTGTTGACAATTGTGATGCTAGATGCACCAATCCTCCTTCACTATCAATATAGCAATTCTGAGTTTTTAAAATTATAGCTGTCTCATCAAGCGAACAATCAAAAAGCATATAAATGCACATTTTTAACTCTACCTGCTGTTGGAAGTCCCTGTTTGAACAATAGTATATTCTGGATAATTTACTTTAAATTGCTCAATAAATTTTTCTAAATTTATTGAAGAATTTACAACTTTGTTTGAGACTCTCCTCCCATATTTTTATCTGACCATAATTTATTGTTATATATTTTTATCATTCAAATTATACTTACATAAAACATTATAAAGTATGAAGGATTCAATATAATACAAGAGTATTTATTATTATCACTAATTACTCCACCCTGCTGACAATTTACTCCATTTATTGTCTCCAGAAGATTGAGCTTTTTAAAAATCACTAATTGTCGTAATTGTTGCTCTGATATATCGACCCTATTCTTTTTACATATTCCAACATCCTACAGGTTTTTATATAAAAATCATATGACTTTGACTTAATAGATGATAAATTGTGGTGATATATTGTTATCCCGATAGATCAAAATGAAGAGATAAATCATATTTTTATTAGCATTTATGAATAAATAGTTATCCAAATCATGAACTATAGTTATATTTTTCCTTTTCCCATAAACAAAATTTGCAAATCCTATTCTATCTAAAAATAATGTTATAGATATGTTATCTGATAATGCAAGCTCATCCACAAAATTAAGGTATACAATATAATCTCCCAAAGCTCCACCCAAATATATAGCTATTCTAATTTCTTTTTGAATCAGTTATAATATCCTATATAATTCACAACTATTTGTTAAAGATATATGATCATATTCTCCGTTTATTTCTTTTTCAAAACATTTTCTAATATTTCAGCTTTTTAAAAACATAAATGCTTGATTTTATTTTTGCTCGATATTTTCTAAAAAGTTGTGATTCTCATATCTATTCCTTTATATAAAAATTATAGTTGTTTGTATTTTAGACATATATCTTTTGTATCTCCAAACATAACAGCTTTTCCTTTATTCAACCATAATGTCTTTTTACAATCTATTTGTTCTATAGAATGAGATACCAATATAACAGTAGCACCATCGCTAACCATTTTTACTCATTCTATCCATACATTTTTCTGAAACTTATAATCTCCTACAGAAAGTATTTCATCAGCAATTAAAATATCATATCAGCCTGATGTAGATATAGCAAATGCAAGTCTAGCCAACATTCCAGAGGAAAAATTTTAACTGGAACTTCAAAAACTCTGACAGTTCTGAAAAACTCTATAATATCATCTAATTGTTTTTAACATATCTTTCCTTGAATAGCTTCAAATCGCTCCATTCAAGAAAATATTTTCTCTAGCGAAAGTTCCATATCAAATCCTGCGCCTAATTCTATTAGCGGAGCCCAATAGTTCCACTAACTCTTATATTTCCTATAGTGGGCTTTTAAAACACCTGCAATCAATTTTAAAAGTGTACTTTTTCCTGAACCATTTAGACCCACTCATACCTAATGATTCTCCTTTTTTATAGCAAAATCTATATCCTTTAATACCCAAAAATTCATCATAAAATAATTGTCTTTTAAAACATCTTAATAATATATTCTTTAATATTATCAACTTTTTCTTTACTCAAATTGTACTTCATAGAAACTTTATTTACTTCTATTATGTTCTTACTCATCTACTCCCCTACTCATAAATTATATATTCAATATAAATTTATCTTGTGACTTATAAAAATAAATAATCCTAAACAAAAGTTATTAGTCCAGTCTTAAAACAAGATAAATTATATTTTTAAATCCATAAAATTTCCGTATAAAAACTATATTTCTAAAATAATTTATATAATAATATAATGGATTAAGTCTAAATAACCATATTACATTATTAGAGTATAATTGATATTGGATAGTGGTGTAGCATACATCCATCACTGTCATTACAACATTCCATAAATGAACAATATCTCTGAAAAATACAGATGCAGTTGAAAGAATTAGTGCAGAGTCCACTTACAAATAAAAATACGTAAAACAATAATAATGGCAAAGCAATTATAGATATATATAATTTAATTTTTAGAACAGGAATTACTATTATTAATGCTAATAGTGAGAATATAAATATTATTGTACTTGACGCAGCTTTTGACAAAGTAAATAAATACTTAGGCACATATACCTGTAAATGAAGCATTTCCTGTAATTGAAAATAATCCATTTGTAGTAACTTCTGATACATAATTAAACAACAGATAACCTGTCAAATAATATAATGGAAAATGAGGTATCTCTGACTTAAATAAATTTCCAAAAACAAATGATATAACTATCATCATTAATAATGGATTTAATAATGACCAGATTATTCCTAATACAGATTTTCTATATTTTACTTTTATATCTCTTATAACCAACTCTCTAAATGAGAGGTGTAAATTTAAACAACCCTTTTTATATAACTAATCATATATCCCTTAACCTACACCTTTCTTCTCGCTCTCATCATTCCTTTTCTAAAAATGGAGGCTTTGGATCTTGCATATTCCAATAATATCCATTAGAAGATGATATTTCAAAAATGTTCTTTTAATATCTCATAATATCTGTCCCAATCATCTTGTCTATGGTACAGTACATATAAACATGGTGAAAGTGGTAAACTATCATCTTCTATAATATTTTTCATTCCTCTCAAAAGCTGCTCCTTCTGCACCTTCAATATCCATCTTTTATTACTAGGCTTTTCTTTGTCATCAAAAATCATCTAACACTATATTATAGTTTTCTTTATCTCCGACTTTGCCTTTTTATAATTTCCACTTTATCTTTGTAATCTGCTGTAGATTTTTAAATATTCTACCCATTTTTCATCATATTCAAAGAAATAAACTTTTTACACTTATCTAAATACTTTATACCAAAAATAACCTTCTGCAGCTCAATATCTAATAATAATATAGAATCTTGTGGTATATCAATCCCGTCTTTTCTACATCTACATATCTATGTGGAGTATCTTCTTCTGATGTCGATCATTTCTTTATAATATTCCTTTGCATCATTTTCATTTTCTCCCCCAAAAAGTTTATGTCCTTCAATATAATTAAACCACAGACCATCTTCACTATACATTTCACATTTTATTTCTTTTTTAGTTTTTGATAAAATTCATCTTCATAATATGTTCTACCTGTGCTTAATTCATAATCATAATCATAAATACTCTATTATAGATTTTTGCTCGCTATCAATTTGTCATATTTTTCTTGTCTGAGTAATATTCTAATATTTCCAACCTAATTATTCTTGAATCTATTCTAGATATGTTAAGAAATCCAATCTCTTAAAACTATTTTTCATCTATTCTTATAAATATCTCATCTCTATCTTTTTCAGTACTTTTTAGTTTAGATTTATAATCATGTGGAAATTAAATATTCAATATCTATATCATACTTACCTGCTCTTTTTAAAGATTTCGTCTCTATCTTTTTCTAATATACTAATTTTTCTAAATTTGTATAATTTTGTAAAAACTCTATCCATTTACTCATTTATTTTTATCTATTCTATTGAATATTTCATTTCTATCCTTTTCTAATACACTGATTTTTCTAAATTTGAATAATTGGGTAAAAAACTCTATCCATTTGCTCATTCATTCTATCTAGTCTATCAAATATTTCACTTCTATCCTTTTCAAGAATATTCAGCCTTTCATTAATTTCTATATTATTAATTCTATTATCTTCCATTGTTTGTTTCATCATCGTATTCAAATAATTTCTCTTTTTATTATTCGTATACTCAATCTATTTTTGCCTGTTTGTAATAAATATTTTTAATTTTTATCAAACATATCTTACCTTTCTTGATATTTTATCTATAATATATTTTCTTCATAATATCAATAATTTTTTATAGGAAGTAGACCTACCAATATAGGTTTTACCATATAAATGTATCTTTCTAATCCTATGCCTAATTTTTAAAATATCTAATTTTTAAAAATCATCTATTCTATAAATGAATTTTTTCTTCTGCCTCTTTATCTTCTCTAAAAATATAATTCTTCTTGATATTATATCCCAATCTATTATCAAGATACAACCTTATAAATAAATCATAATCTTCACATCTTCTGGTTTCTTTTAGATACTCTATACATATCATCAAGTATATCTTTTCTAATTATTATACTTCCATAGATTAAATGGAGATGTAAATAAAAATCTCTATTGTTGGACACTCAGGAAATTTAAAAACACCATATTTCCCATTTCCATCAAAAAGAGAAATATTGCTTCAACCAATGAATAACCTATGTTATTTTCTAAAAAATTAATTTGTTTTTCTATCCTATCTTCCCTTGATATATCATCTACATCTTGTCTTGCTATATAGCTTCCACTAGCATAGTTTATACAATTATTCAAAGAGTAAGCAAGTCCCATATTTTTAGAATTATGTATTACTATTATCCTATCATCTTGTTCTTTCAAAGCTTCTAAATATTGGGATACTCACAACCATCATCACATATAACAAATTCAATATTTTTATAGGTTTGATTCAATATAGAATTAACAGACAAATCTATCATATCTAAATTTTGAGGATTAAACACTCCCATTATAACAGATACTTTTTCAATAATATTACTCTCTTTTTCTAAAATATATATTTAATAAACTAATTATATATTATAAAACTTAATTTCGTTAATTGTACCATAACTTTTTATTATATTTCAACGAAAATTTATATTGATATATTAAATATATCCGTCAATATATAATACTTCTTTTCCAAACTATATATATAAATTTTATTATTTTTGTTTTTCCAAAACTTAAATCATTTTTCAAAATATCTTGTATTATTTTACATATTCTTGTATTATATTATATTGTAATTAAATTATAAATATAAATTTTAAATTCTAATTACTATTACAAACAATTGGAGGCTTTTATGTGTCAAAATAATAAAACTTTTTATATAACAACACCTATATACTATCCTGGTGGTAGATTACATATAGGACACACATATACTACTGTTGCTACTGATGCTATATCAAGATATAAAAGATTCACTGGTTATGATGTGAAAGATTCCTTACTGGTACTGATGAACATGGAGAAAAATACAGCTGAACAGCTAGGTATGGAACCTAAAAATATCTTGATGGTATGATAGCTGACATAAAAATTGTGGGATACTATGGAGATATCTTATGATGATTTTTATAAGAACTACTGAAAAAGACATAGAAATTTGTGTGCAAAAGATATTCCAAAAATTATATGACCAAGGTGATATATACCTTGGCGAATATGAAAGGTCATTACTGTAGTACCATGTGAAGCTTTTTGGACTGAATCTCAGCTAGTTGATGGAAAATGTCCTGATTGTCATAGAAAGTACAAAAGAAAAGAAACATCATACTTTTAGACTTTCAAAGTATACCGATAGATTAAAAACAATATTATGCTGAAAAATCCTGATTTTTGTTTTCCTGAAAGTAGAAAAATGAAATGTTAAACAATTTCATAAATGCTGGCCTTGAAGATTTATCTGTATCACGCTCTACTTTTTAACTGGGGTATACCTGTACCTTTTGATAATAAACTATGTAATATATGTATGGATTGATGCTCTTTCAAACTATATCACAGCTCTAGGATATGATAGTGATGATGATAGTTTATTTAGAAACATATTGGCGGCAGATTTTCATATAGTCGGTAGGAAATAATGAGATTCCATACAATAATATGGCCTGCCCTTCTTATGAGCTCTTGACTTACCACTTCCTAAAAAGGTATATGGTCATCAGCTGGATACTTTTTGGTGAAGATAAAATGAAGTAAATCAAAAGAGTATAGTATATCCAGAGCCTATAATAGAAAGATATGGTATAGATGCTCTTAAATATTTCTTACTTAGAAATTCACTTTTTGGACAAGATGGTAATTATACTAATACAGCCTTCTTAAATAGAATAAATTCCGACCTTGTAAATGACCTTGGAAATCTATTGTCTAGAACTATTTCATGATAGAAAAACCTAATAATTGTATAATACCTACATCTACTACAAAAACTCAATTTTCATAGATAGTCTTGTAGATGTAGTTGAAGCTATGCCTAAAAAGTTGATTCTGCTATGAACGAAATAGCAATTTAGTGTAGCACTTGACGAGATATGGAAAGTAATAAGACGTGCAAATAAATATGTAGATGAGACTATGCCTTGGAAGTTAGCTAAAGATGAAAATTCAAAAGAAGAGTTAAACAGTGTTCTTTACGACTTAGCTGAAACTTTAAGAATAGTAACTGTAATGATAAGTCCTTTTACTTCATCATACAGCTGGAAGGATATTTGCTCAGTTAAATACTCCTGAGGAACTATATGAAAGTGCTATGAAATTTGGACTTACACCTGAAAATATAAAAATAGAAAAAGGAAATATTATTCCCTAGATTAGATGTGAAAAGGAAGCTATTATAATGAGCGAGATGTTCGCACCTAAAGAAGAAATAAAGGAAATTTGAATGAAGAAATAACTATAGATGATTTTGATAAACTTGACCTTAGGGGTTGGTAAAGTAATAGGCTAAAAACATCCTGAAGCTGATAGACTTCTTGTATTTTACTATACAATCTGGCAATCATACTGAGACAGATAATTTCAGGTATTGCAAAATTCTATAATCCTGAGGATTTGATAGGTAAAAATATAGTTTATGTGGCTAATTTAAAACCTAGAAAATTAAGAGGTCTTGTATCTCATGGTATGATACTTTCTGCTGCATTGGAAGATGATAGTAAGTTAATAGTATTAAATGCTGACGGTATAGATGATAGTGCTATAGTAGGATAGGTGATATATGATTTTTGACTACACACGCTCATCTTGATAGCAGAGATTTTTGCTAATGATTTAGATACTGTTGTAGATAATTTGAAATGTGCAGGTGTAACTTTTAATGTTGAATCCTGGATGTGATATACCTACTCTAAAAATCAATAGAGTTATCTAATAAATATGATTTTATATATTCTGCTATTGGTTTCATCCACATAAGGGCAAAAATATATGAATGAAAGTTCTGAAAAAGAGTTAGAAAATCTAGCTTTTTAAAAATAAAAAGGTAGTCGCTATAGGTGAAATAGGTCTTGATTATTATTATGAATATTCTCAAAAGGATGTTCAAGAAGAAGTTTTTATAAGACAAATTAAATTAGCTCAAAAGCTTAATCTTCCTTTTTCACTAATACACTCTAGAGATGCCTCTAATGATACGTATGAATTACTGAAAAATACAAAAAGATACTGACTGTGTACTTCGTGTTTTTCTCAGAGTAAAGAAATGGCAAAAGTATATCTGGATTTAGGATGCTATCTTTCTTTTTGCAGGGACCTGTTACTTTTATCTACAAATCTTCAAGAAGTGGCAAAATATACTCCACTTGATAGAATATTTATAGAAACAGACTCTCCTTACCTTTCTCCTGAACCAAAAACGTGGCAAAAAGAAATGAACCTGCAAATGCTAAAATACACTGGCATAAAAATAGCTAATCTCAGGAGATGAATGAGGATAATTTATTTAAAGCTACTTATAATAATGCAGTAAAATAAATTAAATGAAAAGTTTGATATAAATTATATATGTTAAATTTAATTTTTGTATTTAAAATAAAATTTGAAATTCACTGCATGATTAAAAATAATTTTTATTATAAGTTAGGAGATTTTAATGATTGTAAATATTTTTATGGTTTTGTATGGCTCTTGCTGATAGTGTCCCAGGGTATCTGGTGGCACTATAGCATTCATACTTAGTTTTTACGAGAAACTACTAGATAATGTTCATAATATTTTCAAAAAGATAATGATAGAGAAAATCAGCAATTCCTTTTTATAGTAAAACTCTTAATAGGATGGGCTATAGGTATGGGAATGTCTGTTGTTATATTATCTTCTCTTTTTGAGAGTAATATATATACTCTTAGTTCTGTCTTTTTAGGACTTACAGTATCATCTATACCTTTTATTATAATATCTGATGATATAAAAGGAAATTACAGTAATTTAGTATTTAGTATACTTGGTATTATGCTGTAGTAACAATATCTTTGTTGCGTTCAAAAGTATCAAGTGGCACATCAATAGATTTTTCAGATTTAAAATTTACTACAATATGGGTATATTTTATAGCAGGTATGATAGCCATAACAGCAATGGTTCTTCCAGGTATATCCGGTTCTACTTTGCTACTTATATTCGGACTTTATGTACACGACTATAACAACTATAAAAAGAATTTTTTTACATTTTAATTTTTCTGTTTTAGGCGGTCTTATAACAGTGGATTTGGTATAATATGTGGTCTTGCTTTGTCTATAGGTATCATACGTTCTGCTCTTAAAAATTATAAAAAGCAAAACAATATATTTTATATTAGGTTTGATGGTAGGCTCATTATATACTATATGTATGGGTCCTACAACTTTAAAAAACACCTCTACCTGCATTAAGTCTTTCTACATTTTAGTATAGTAGGTTTTTATAGGTGGTATATTTATTCTTTTAGGTCTTGAAAATATTAGAAAAATTAGAAAAATGAGTTAGGGGTAATTGTTTTGAATATAATCAAAAGAAGTGGGCAAAGTATTATTTGATATAAATAAAATAAAACTTGCCATAGCATTTATAAGTGTAGGTATAGAAATAGAAGATAATGAAATAGATATTTTTATCTACACTTGTAGAAGATAAAGTAAAAATAATTTTCCTAAAGACCATATGGTTACAGTGGAAGAAGTACAAGACCTTGTAGAGATAACATTAATAGAAAAAGGTCACCATAGTGTAGTAAAATCATATATACTTTATAGAGCATCTCATCATACACTTAGAAAAACAATAGAAGATTTTACTGTTTATTTCAATGATGAAAAGTATTTAATCTTATGAGACAAATACAGCAAGATTTTTAAGGAAGATGTATATAGCCTAGCATTTTTATATGCAAAATTTATATCTTTTGCAAAAAGAAAATATGGGCTATAACGAAAACATATCTTTACTTATACGTGCTGCTGAGTGAGCTTACTTCTAAAGAAGCTCCAAAGTGGGAATTTATAGCTGCTAGATTCCTATCTTTACAAATAAATGACACTATAGAAAAAGAGACAAATATGCTAGAAATTTATAGTTTTTCTAGATAAAATAAAATATCTTACATAATTTATATGGAAAAATATATACTTGAGAACTATTCTGAAAGAAGATATAATAGAACTTGAAAAAATATATAGACTATTCTAAAGATAATCTATTTAATTATAGTGGATTAGATTTATTATCAAAAAGATATTTAATAAGAAATAAAGACGGCAAAATATTAGAAAGTGTACAAGAAATGTTTATGGGTATATCTATGCATTTAGCTATACCTGAAGGAGAAAATAGGGTATATTGGGCTACATATGATATGCTCAGCAATTTAAAAGTTACTATGGCTACACCTACTATGTCAAATGCACGTAGCCATTTCACCAATTATCATCTTGTTTTATTGATACTGTACCTGATAATCTTGACGGTATATATCGCTCTGTTACTAACTTTGCAGGTATCAAAACATGAGTGGTGGTATGAGGATTATACTTCGGTAAAGTAAGGGCAATGGGCTCTAATATAAAGAGGATTTAAAAGGTGTAGCTGGTGGTGTATCAAGATGGATAAAACTAGCAAATGATACTGCTGTTGCTGTAGATCAATTAGGTGTGAGACAAAGGAGTGCTTGTAGTGTGTATTTAGATATATGGCATAAAAGACATACCTGAATTTTTACAACTAAAGACTAACAATGGTGATGATAGAATGAGAGCATATGACATTTTTCCCTGGTATATGTGTACCTGATTATTTTTGGAAACTTGCCAAAGAAAATATAGATGCAAATTGGTATATGATGTGCCCACATAAATCGAAAGTTATGAAAAGGATATTGCCTTGAAGATTATTTTGGTTGTGAGTGGTTAGAAAAATACCAAGACTGTATAAACGATACACGTATAGACAAAAGAGTAATAAGTGTAAAAGATCTTGTAAGACTAATAATAAAATCTGCGGTAGAAACTGGTACACCTTTTTATATTTAATAGAGATATAGTAAATAAATATAATCCTAATCCTCACAAAGGTAGTAATATATTGCTCTAATTTATGTACGGAGATAGCTCAAAATATGAGTCCTATAGATAGTATATCTACACAAATACAAGTAGTAGATGATGAAGAAATAGTCATAGAGACAATGAGAACCTGGTGATTTTTGTCGTATGTAATCTAGCTTCTTTAGTACTTGGCAATATAAACGTAAATGATTTATCAGAACTAGAAGAAGTTATAAACACAGTTATAAGAGCATTGGATAACGTGATAGATTTAAACTACTATCCTCTACCTTGTGCTAAGATAACAAATCAAAAATATGAGAGCAATAGGTCTAGGTACTAGTGGATATCATCACACATTAGTAAAAATGATATAAGTTTTTCAAAGTGAAGAACATTTAAAATTTGCTGATGAACTGTAGAAAATATAAATTATTTTGCAATAAAAGCAAGTAATCAAATAGCTAAAGAAAAAGGTAGCTATAAATATTTTGAAAATTCTGATTGGCATAATGGAAAATATTTTTGAGAAACTATAATTCTGATAGATGGCATACTCTAAAACAAAAATATAGCTAAAAATGGACTAAGAAATGCATATATAATGGCTATAGCCCCACTGGTTCAACATCTATAATTTCTGGTACTACGGCTGCAGTGAGATCCTGTAATGAAAAGATATTATTTGGAAGAGAAAAAGGACAGATACTGCCAAGAGTAGCGCCATCTCTTACTCCAAAAACATTTTGGTTATATGAAAATGCTCATAATATTGATCAAAAATGGGTAATAAAAATCTGCTGGTATACGTCAAAGACACATGAATCAATCTCAATCAGTCAATTTATATATAACAACTCAATATACAATGAGTAAAATACTATCACTTTATATACAAAGCTTACGAAGAAGAAGTAAAAACTATATATTATATAAAGTAAATCATTAGAGTAGAAGATTGTGATAGTTGTAGCGCATAAGGAGACATAAAATGAGTGAGTTACAAAGAAAAGCTCTATTTAATGAAAATGGTGATATTGAACTTAGCAAAGAAGAATGTTAAATGGTAATACCACTAATCTTAATGATTTTAACAATATGAAGTATTCTTGGGTGAAGTGACTGGTATAGGCAAGCTATGAATAATTTTTGGATACCAGAGGAAATAAATTTATCTCAAGATGTCAAAGATTATAGAAATTTATCTGAAAATGAAAAATGCCTATGATAAAATACTTTCTTTTCTTAGTATTTTTAGATTCCATACAAACTGCAAATTTGCCAGTATAGGTGAATATATAACTGCAAATGAGATAAACTTGTGTCTTACTATACAAGCTTATCAAGAAGCTGTACATTCTCAAAGTTATGGATATATATTGGATAGTATATGTTCTCCTGAAGAAAGAATGAGTATATTATATCAGTGGAAGGATGATGAACTTCTATTAGCTAGAAATAAGTTTATTGGTGAGCAATATAATGATTTTTATAATAACAGAACTAAATATAATCTAGTAAAAACAGCTATTGCTAACTATGTTTTAGAGGAATATATTTTTATTCCGGGTTTTATGTTTTCTATTCTCTTGGAAGAATTGGTAAAATGCCTGGTACTGTACAAGAGATAAGATATATAAACAGAGATGAAAATACACATCTTTGGCTATTTTAGATCTATTATACTAGAACTAAAAAGAAGAAAGCGAAATATTTACACAAGAAAATATAGATATATTTAGAAACATGATAAAACAAGCTGTAGAGGAAGAAATTAAATGGGCAAGATATGCAATAGGCGAAAATATACAAGGCCTTTCTATGACTATGATAGAAGATTATCTAAAATATCTAGGTAATCTTAGATGTAGAGGTCTTGGATTTGAAAATATATATCCTGGTTATGAAAAGAACCTACCTCTATGTCTTGGGTAAGTGAGTATTCTGATCTAATGCCATAAAAACAGATTTTTGAGGCAAAAGGTGTCAGCATATGCAAAAATCAACTGTAATAGAAGATGACTTATAAAAATACCTAAATTAAAAATGTTTAACTTTTTAATTTAGGTATTTTTATGCTCTAAATAAGCTCTAATTTTTCTTCTAATTCTTTTAGTATCTTGTACAGGATTTACTTCATCATCTGTAAGTGTTCTATCATTTTGTACGATATATTATTGAATACGCCATTGATTTTTTCCCTTTTTCAACTTGTGAGCCAACATATATATCGAATAACTCTACTTTTTCCACTATATCATTAGCATTTTCGCTTATAAGATTTTCTATTTGTGAACAAAGTACTTTTTCATCTACTACAAAAAGCTATATCACGCTTTTATTGCCGGGAATTTAGATACATTTTTGTGCTAATTTTACTTCATATTTACTTTCAAATAATTTATCAAAATCTATCACAAATATATATACTCTTCTTTTTATTTCATAGTTTTTCTAATATTATTGGATGTAATTCCCCTATATACCCTACTTCATTATTTCCTGCATATATTTTTGCACATCTTTGTGTATGAAATAGAGTATTAGTATGATCTACTTCATATTTTCTTTGATGTATACCTATATTGTCAAATGCTCCCTCTAACATAGATTTTAGTGCAAAAAATCCATATTATCTCCATATATTGCACCTACTAATTGTCTTTTGTATAGGTTCTTTATTATCTTCTTCTTTTTATAAATATATGTCCTATTTCAAAACCTGCGAAAAATCATTTTTCTTGTATAGTTTGTTTTTACTACATTCATCATAGATGGTACTAGAGTTGTTCTCATTATTGATTTATCTTCACCAAGAGGATTTAGTATTTTTAATATTTTATCTTTAGGGAAGTTTATCATATCCAAATCTTTTTCACCTATAAATAGGTATGTTATAACTTCAGTAAGTCCGTTTGACATTAAAGCATATTTTGCATTATCTTCAAATTTTTGATAGGTGTTTTTCTCCAAACGTAACAACAGAATTTATATTTTTGATATTATATTGTTAAATCCGTATATTCTAGCTACTTCTTCTAGTATATCATCACTCATAGTGATATCATTTCTGTAAAATGGTATTTTTATATTCAATATAGTACCATCTACTTTTACTTCAAAAATAATTTTTTTCTAATATGGTTTTTTTATTTCATCTATTTCTATATCATTGCCTAATTTTTGATATTATGCATCTATACTTATTTGTCTTTGCTCAATGTTTGTAGATATAGTATCTTTAGTATCTCCTACTACTTTTTCCATATCCATATTTTTCTATTAAATAGCAGGCTCTATCAAGAGCAAGCTTAGGTCTTTGTAAATCTATTCCTTTTTCAAATCTACTTGAAGAATCTGTTCTAAGTCCCAATTTCTTTGATGTAAGTCTTATACTGTCTTGTTCAAAACTAGCACATTCAAATACTACTTCTGTTGTAGTATCTGTTATTTCTGAATTTTTGTCCACCCATTACACCTGCTATAGCTATAGATTTTTCACCGTCTGTTATCATAAGCATACTATCATCTAATGTTCTTTGAACGTCATCTAGAGTAGTAAACTTTTCTCCATTTTTAGCTCTTTTTACAACTATTTTATTATTCAACATTTTTGAATCAAATACATCATAGGTTGACCATACTCTAACATTACATAGTTTGTTATGTCTACTATATATTTATAGGTCTTATACCTGCTTCTATTAATCTTCTTTGTATACTATATGGAGATTTTTCTATTTTTACATCTTTAATCTTTCTTAGCATATATCTTGAACAAAGATTTTTCGTCTTCTATTTTTACTTCAAAAATCAAATTTTTCATCTGTTGTTTCAAATTCGTTTTTAGGTATATTTATAGATTTATCTATAGTTGCTGATACTTCTCTTGCTATACCTATCATCTTGAACAATCAGGTCTATTAGCTGTAGCTCAAATTCTATGATAGCATCTTTTTAAATCCAGTGCTTCTTTTATATCTTGACCTAATGTAAGACTTTTATCTAATATCCATATTCCATTTTTGACTTTTTCATCTACGTACTTTTCATCTACATTTAATTCTTTACAAGAGCACAGTATACCATTTGATACTACTCCTCTTAATTTTTCCTTTTTGTTATTTTTATACCATTTGTAATGTAGACATGTGCATAGCTACTGGAACAATATCTCCTATTGCTATATTTTTGTGCACCTGTTACTATTTGTATATTCTCTCCTATTCCTATATCTATTTGTGTTATCTGTAATTTATCTGCATCAGGATGTTTTTCTATTTCTACTATTTTACCTACTAATACATTACTTATTTCTTCTCCAAGGTATTCTATGGTTTCTGCTTTTGTTCCTGTCATTGTCATTTTATCAGCTAGTTCTTGAGCAGATATATCTATATCTACAAAATCTCTAATCCATTTTACCGGTACTCTCAATTTTACCTCCCAAAAATTAATCTATTTTTACTGTTTCATCTTATAAGTTTTTATTTTTAAAATGCTATTTTTAAGTATTAAATTTACGTCATTTAAACTTATATTCAAAGCTTTTAATAACTACTGACTAGAATTGTTTTAAAAACCTCATATCATTTTTCAGTACATATATCTTATGTCATCTATTTCATATTTTATCATAGTTATTCTATCTATTCCAAAACCAAATGCAAATCCACTATATATTTCAGGATCTATTCCGCAATTTCTAAGAACATTAGGATGCACCATTCCAGCTCCTAATATCTCTATCCATCCTTCTCCTTTACAAGTTGGACAGCCACTTCCTTTACATTTCAAAAACAAGAAATATCTACTTCTGCACTAGGCTCTGTAAATGGAAAATTATGCGGTCTAAATTTTTATTTTTGTATCTTCTCCAAAAATCTTTTTACTAAATTCTTCTAATGTATATTTTAGATTTTGCAAATGTAATACCTTTATCTACTACAAGACCTTCGAGTTGATGAAACATAGGGTGAATGTGTAGCATCTGGTGTATCACATCTGAAGCATCTACCTGGAGATATTATCCTTATAGGAGGCTTTTGTGTTTTCCTCAGTTCTTGCTTGTACTGTAGATGTTTGTGTTCTAAGTAATAAATCTTCCCCAAATAAAAAGTATCAGTAACATCTCTTGAAGGATGAAATTTTGGTGCATTAAGTAAGTCAAAAATTATTTTTCTATAGTATCTACTTCTGGACCTTCTACCACTGAAAATCCCATTGATGTAAATATATCTTCCAATTCTCCAGTAACAATAGATAATGGATGAGAGAACCTGTAAATCTTGGTTTTTACCGGCATAGTTACATCTATAAACTCAGATTTTTAATTTTTGTTCCATTTCTATAGTTCTTCACTAAAATCTTGAATTTTTCTTTCTATTTCTTCTCTTACTTCATTTGCTAATTTACCAATTAATGGACGTTCTTCACTAGACAACTTTCCCATTTGTTTTTAATATTTCAGTAAGTTCACCTCTAAAATTTTAATCTTAGATTTTTCAAGATTATTTTTATCTGATACAGTTTTTACTTCTTCTATAAAATTTTCTTTTTATTTTTGTAACTGTTCTCTCAAAATTTTCACTCCTTATCAACTTTTTCTTTATCAATTTCTTCTTTTTAGTAATCTCTTTATCATTATCTATTTTTATATACCAATTCCAAGTAATAATAATATCACTCCTGCAGGATATAAAAATTTGATTTTTAAATAGCTATTATAATACAACATACAGCTAATATTATAAAGATTATTCTGCTATATTTTTCTAAAAATTTGACATTTTTATCCTTTTTATTATATTAAAAATTAGTTCATCATTTCATATATTAATATACCACTTGCTATGGCAGCATTTAAAAGATTCTGCATTTCCACTCATATTTATTTTTACTCTTTTGTCAGATTCTTTTTATTATTTCATCTGATATACCATTTGCCTCATTACCTATTACAAGCGCTATATCTTCAAAAGCATTTTTACTTGATATACTTTCTTTTTAAACAGCTAGAATATATTCTATACCCTTCTTTTTTATGAATTAATATCTTCTAATCCAAAAATCCATATAATATATACTACCCATAGTGAGATCTTACTACTTTAGGGCGAAAATATGTCTACAGTTCCCTTTGTATAATATATAGTATTAATCCCAAACGCATCTGCTGTCCGTATTATAGTACCTACATTGCCTGGATCTTGTAATCTATCTAATACAAGTATTTTATCTGATTTTTATTTTATTTTTATCTTATCTTTTTCATACACTGCTATTATACCTTGAGAAATTACTAGTATCAGATAATTCTTTGAATATTTTCATTTTATAGATATTATTTTTATCATCTATTTTCTTTATGATTTCATCTTGAAATCCGTCTTTAATCACTATAAAACTTATTTTTATAATCAGATTCTAGAGATAAGTATATATTTTTATTCCTTCATCAAAAACATATTATCTCTGTATTTTTCTATTTTGCAATGATTTTTACAAGTTTGATATATTTATTATCCATCGATTGTACTGTTTTCATACATCACCATTATATTGTTTTTATATCTATTTTTCTGTTCAAAATATTTTTAGATTTTCTTCTCTCCAAGTAAAAAGTATTATATCATTCTCTTTTAAAGGTTCTTCAGGGATTTGGTGTTATTACAAAATCATCATCTTTTTATAACAACTACGTTAAGATTATATTCTTTCCTTACATTTAGTTCTATAAGCGACTTACCTATCCAAGACTTAGAGTGTAATTAATTCAAATATAGCATAATCTGGATCCAAGTCTATTTTTGTCAAGAATATTATCAGATACAAGATTCTTAGCTATTTTTATACCACTATCTCTTTTCTGGACTTACTACTCTATCAGCACCTATTTTTATAAAGTTTTTTCATCTATTTCTGTACTTGCCTTACATACTATATAAGGTATCTTCATTTCTTTTTAATAATAAAGTTGTTATTACAGATGATTCTATATCTGAACCCATACTTACTATTGCTACATCACAATTAGGTACACTATTTCTCTAAGTACTTGTTCATCTATTTGAGAAGTTACTGCTTTTTGTAACATCTCCAGCTATATTTTGTATTATTTCTTCATTAGAATCTATAAGCTAGAACATCATAGAGCCCTAACTTATATAGCGTAGTTGCAATAGCTCTTCCAAATCTACCACAACCTATTACTACAAAATTTTTAGCCAATGTTTACCTCCTCTTGTGGATATTTATATTTTTAGGTGAACTTGTTTTTACAAAAGTATATAACACTGTAAGAGAACCTACTCTACCTATATACATTATTAATATTATCAATATTTTGGATATATTATTAAGGCTAGGTGTTACACCAAGTGTGAGTCCTACAGTAGCATAGGCAGATGTTATTTCATATAATATGGTTAAAAATCAATATCACTCACATAAGATACTATCATTGTCCCAATTATAACTATAAAAATCCTATTATGAGATTAATCAATGCTTTATTTAAGACTTTATATGGTATAGTTCTACCAAAACACTCTATATTATCTCTTTCTTTTTATTAATGAATATACTGATATCATTATAACTGCAAAAAGTTGTTGTCTTTAAACCACCTGCTGTAGATGCCGGAGAACCGCCTATAAACATAAGTATTATAGATAAAAATTTTGTACTGTCTTTCATAGAGCTTATATCTATAGTATTATATCCAGCCGTCCTAGGGCTTACAACTTGAAATAAAAGTTAGCATTTTTCAAAAATTCATATTCCCAATAGTTTTTGGATTGTTCATCTCAAAAAGAAAAACAAAATTGTAGGTACTATAGTAACTGTCAAAGACGTAATTATTACTATTTTTTTGTGTAAAGAAAATTTTTGAATTTTCTTTTCTTTCCTATTTCAAATATAGTAGAAAAACCAAGTCCTCTAATATTATAAGTGCCATAATTGTAAAATTTATTATTATGTCATTATAGTACTTAGTAAGAGATGAAAAATTTCCTATTATATCAAATCCAGCATTACAAAAAGCTGTAATAGAATGAAATATAGAATACCAAACTCCTTTTTAATAGTCCATATTCAGGTATAAATACAAAAAGATAAAAATGCAGCTCCTATAAATTCTATAATCAAAGATAAAAAAATAATATATTTTTGCTCATTTTAACTACACCATTTAATGTATCAGAACCTATGGAATCTTGTATAAGTAATCTTTGAGATAATGATATTTTTGCCTGTAAATATTATTCCAAATGTAGCTAGGGTCATAAAACCAAGTCCACCCTATTTGAACAAGTAGCATTATTATAAATTTGCAAAATCAGACCAATATGTACCAGTATCTACAACTATAAGACCAGTACACATACAGAAGATGTAGCAGTGAAAAAGGCATTTAAAAACCCTATACTCTCTCCATTAGCCGATGCTAATTTTTGTATTTAAAACAAAGCGCACCTATTAATATAATTATAAAAACCACTAGCTAATATCTGACTATTAGAAAAATTTTTCAATAGTGAATAAATCATAAAAAAATCACCTTTTTTAAAGACAATAAGGTCTTTTAACAATCTTATTAAGACTGCCAAAAGACCTCATAAGTTGTTATTTTTCCTAGGGGCTTGTTTTTGAAGTTTTTACTAATGCTTCAAATCCTGCTGGATCTTTTTATAGCTATTTCAGATAGCATTTTTCTGTTTATATCTATATTAGATAGTTTTAAACCATCATAAATTGTGAGTAGCTTAGTCAAATTGTCTTGTACCAGCATTTATTCTAGCTATCCATAATTGTCTATAATTTCTTTTCTTTTTGTTTTTCTTCCTACATAAGCATATGAAAGAGCCTTCATTACAAACTGATTAGCAGTTTTTAAATAATTTGAGATCTAGCTCCCCTATATCCCTTAGCTAATTTTAATATCTTTTTATGTTTTTCTTAGCATTTAAGCCTTTTTACTCTTGCCATTTGTTATTCCTCCTAGTTTTATTTGTATGGTAATAATTGTGTTATTCTTGAAGCATCTCCACTAGAAACAATGCAGCTTTTTCTGAAGTTTCTTTTTCTTTTTGAGATGTTAATATATGTGATTTAAAAAGCTTTAAATCTTTTTAGTTTTCAGTGCCAGTTACTTTAAATCTTTTAGCAGCACCTCTATGTGTTTTCATTTTTGGCATTTATTTTTTCCTCTAAATTTATTTCAATAATATATATTATATTATTTTTAAACTATTAATTATTTAGTCTTTGGTGGGTCTACCATAAGAACCATTGTATTACCCTCTAGATGTGGTTTTTGAAGTTATAGGCGAAGCATAGTCCTTTATTATTTCTATGAACTTTTCTATAACAACTGTTCCTAACTCTTTATGACCAAGTTCTCTTCCACGAAATCTCACAGTTACTTTTTAACTTATCCTTAGATTCCAAGAATTTAATAGCCATATTAGCCTTAGTTTTCAGGTCGTGTTTTTCTATAACAGGTCTTAATCTTACCTCTTTTACAGATACTACCTTTTTGCTTTTTCTTAGACTCTTTTTCTTTTTAGCTATTTCATACTTATACTTCCCAAAATCCATTATCTTACATACTGGTGGATTTGAGTTGGGCGATATTTTCACCAAGTCAAGATTTTTACTAGTAGCCAAATTCTGAGCTTCCTTCGAAGACATTATACCTAGCTGTTCTCCATTTTCTCCTATAAGTCTTATCTCTTTATCACGAATTTGCTCATTTATTTGTTGCTCTTTAATAATAATACACCTCCATTTTAGGGTAATCCAATAAATATTTTTAAATAGCAGACAGAATACTCTATCCGCTATAAATACAAATCAATTCACAAAATAAATTTAATATAATTACCTTATTCACAATATGATAAGGTGAGAAACGGACATTTCTTCTTTCAACATAAAATATTATATACTTTTTTAAAAAAATGTCAATACTTTTTATTAAATTTAGTTTATTTTCTATTATTTTTATTTCAATCTAAAACATACTTAATATTTCATCTACTTCTTTTTTGTATGAACTTGTCTTATTTTTGTGCTAATTCTTTACATTTCTCATAGTTAGAAGAACGTATTATACTTTTTATCGTTGCTACTTGTGTAAATGCAACAGAAAACTCATCAAGTCCCATACCAAGTAATAATTTACAAGCTCTCATCACTCGCAAACTCACCACACATACCTACAACTATATTTTTGCTCATAAGCCCAGCATCTATAACTTTTTGTATAACATCTTAATACAGCAGGATTAAACGAATCATACATATTAGATATTTTATCATTTCCTCTATCTACAGCAAGTATATACTGAGTAAGATCATTTGTTCCTATACTAAAGAAATCAACATATTTTTGCAAAAACCTTCTGCCTCCATGAGCAGATGCAGGTGTTTCTATCATCATACCTACTTTTATATCTTTTGTTGTATGCTATATTTTTATCATCCAATTCTTTTTACATTTTTCTAATATAGCATTTGCTTCTAATAATTCTTCTATAGATATTATCATAGGATACATTATGCTTACATGACCAAATGCACTTACTCTTAACAATGCTCTTAATTGCTCTTTAAACATATCTTTTTAGTTCTAAAGATATTCTTATAGCTCTAAATCCTAAAAATGGATTTTTCTTCTTTTAAAAATTCATAATAAGATAGTTCTTTATCTCCACCTATATCAAGAGTCCTTATTATAACTTCACCTTTACATATCTCTACTGCTTGTTTATAAGCTTCAAACTGTTCATCTTCTGTAGGGAAATGGTCGTTTTTCCATATATAAAAATTCGCTCCTAAATAGACCTATGCCATCATATAGTATTTCACTGCATTTTTACATCTTCAACACTACCAACATTTGAGTATATTAAAACTCTTTTTCCATCTTCAGTTTGTCCATCAAGATGAGCTTCTTTTTCAATTTTTCTTCTTTTTCTTCAAATTCTATTTTTCTTCTTAAATTCCTCTATTAGAATCATCATCAGGATTTATATACACATCTCCATTGCTGGCATCTATTATTACAAAAATCTCCATCTTGCACCTCACTCATAAGATTATCTACACCTACTAGTGCAGGTAGTCCAAGATTTCTTGCCATTATACAAACATAAAGCTTGTAACTCCTCCATATTGCGTAGCAAAACCAAATACATAATCAAGATTCATCGTAGCTGTGTCTGATGGAGCCAGGTCTGATGCTATTATAACAGCTGGTGTATTCATTGCTGATAGGGTTTTTATCTGAACTCCTTTCATACTACTAAGCAATCTTTGATAAACATCCTTTATATCATCCACGTTGCCTCATATATTCATCGTCCATAGATTCAAATATCATTACAAACTCATCTATAGTTTCTTTAAGTGCTATCTGTACATTTTTCCTTCATCTATTTTTGAAGTTGTATTTTTCTAAAAAGTGCAACGTCATTTACTAATTCTAAATGTGCTGAAAATATCTCATTATCTTTTTGCTAAAACACTTAAATCTTCCGTAACTTTACTTACTGCATCTTTTAAAGTAATTTATTTCTTTTTCTTTATCGCTATATACATAATTATCTGGCTCTAATGACACTTTTTCATATTTATATACTTTTTCCTATGGCATAACCTTTTGAAGAAGTCTTTTTCTACTGAAATTTTTCATATTTTGCACTTCCCTTTCATTAAAAAAATTAAATATAATCACTATAATTTATATCCAATTATAAGAGTAAAAATCATTTTTATAACACATAAAAACCCTATATAATTAAACTAAAATCTATAAAAACAATTGTGAATATATCTAATGTTCATAGTAAAATTTAAATCATTATATATGTTTTTGCCAAATTATAATTCTCCAATTTTAGTATTTTTGTATTACAATATAATTTATATTTTTATACAAAAACAGTCTACATCAAATAAAAATTATCTGATATAGACTGAATAAAAATACCATTGTTACTCGCTCAAGTCCACTTTCTATAGCTTCTACTAATACTTGTAAATCTTCTACTTCACTATCGCCTTCACATTCTATAGTTATTTCATCTCCACAATTCATTTGAGCAGACATGAACATTAAGAACGCTTTTTGCATTTACTCTTTTTATCTCCTTTTATTAGAGTAGTTGATGATTTGCAACCACCAGCTATTTTAGAAAGTACACCTGCCGGTCTTAAATGTAGACCTGTTTTATTGCTTATTGTAACTTGTTTGCCTACCATTTTATCTCTCCTTACTTACCTATAATTTAAAGAAAAATATTACTTATAATCAAATAATAGTTAAATAATATAAATAGTATTCCCTATTTTTAAATTAATAAACAATTATTGTTATTGTTTAGATTATATCATATAAATTCACAATAAAAAAATTTCTTCAATATGATGTGAATACTTAAAATTAACTTTTTATATCAGATATGTTCAGTAAATTATATAATTATAGATAATGCGCTCTTAACTCTTCAGGTGTTTTTAGCTGAAAAATAACCTACAGGTGCATCTAATATAGTGCAAGCTCCTTTTTACCATCTTGTATCATTTTATATAATGCTCTTACGCAAGCTATATTTACTGATGCTGTAAATTCAGGATTACTATCAAGATTTAGAAAAATTCTATTATTTCTTTATTTTTCACTTGTAGAGCCATATCTTATAACTTTTCCACCATAGAGGCAAAAGCATTATGATTTTTATTTAATTCTTCTTGAGATATAAAGTTGACTATCGTTTCATATCCTAAAAATAGTTTGGCATTTGTTTTATTTCTTGTTCTATCTTTTCTTTATCATAACCTTCCTTTGCCACTACATAACATTGTCTAATATGTGATGTTTCTGCTTTTTATTTGTATTTTTTTCTCCATTTTTAACTTTTGTATAACATCTTCTTTAGGGAACTGTATATTGTTTTTGCATCAGCTACACCATCTAATCTTCTTATAGCATCTGAATGACCTTGGCTTATTCCCTACCCCAAAAAGTATAATTTTTCTCCTTGTGGTAATATACTTTCTGATAATACTCTCATTATTGAAAATATTCCCGGATCCCATCCTGTAGATATCATAGCAAGTTTACCATTTTCTTTAGCTATTTTTATCTATACTTTCAAAATATTCAGGAACTTTTTGCATGAGTATCAAAACTATCTACTGTATTGAACAGTTGTACTATCTCAGGAGCTTGAACTAATATATCTGTAGCAGAACCACCACAAAGTACACATATATCTATCTTATCTACATAATTTTTAAGATTTTTCCATTGTATCTACTTTTTGCTCCTAGAGTTTTTACTTCATTTGGATTTCTTCTAGTAAATACTGCTACTAACTGTATATCATCATTATATTTTACAGCTTCTTCTACACCTTTTCCAAGATTTCCATAACCTATGATACCTATTTTTTATCTTTTTGCATATCACACATCCCTTTCTTTATCAAACATTCATTTTATGTAATTCTATAAATATTTGAATTTTTGTTGTAAAAAAATAACTATTAATTTTTTAGATATTTTTATCCTACAAATATCTACTGAAACAAATTTTAATACTTTTTTGTATTATTTTTCAATAATTTTTATATTTTTAAAAAAATATAGCCATATTATAGGAAAATTTGAGAAAAATATGTTATAATTAAAAATATTTTTATTTTTATGGAGATATGGATGAAAAATTATTTTTATTTATACTAACAATATCTATGAGTGTTGCCTTACATCTTGTCTTAAAAATATCTACTCCTGAAGATATGTTAAGCTATACAGAATTAGATAAAGAACAAAAGATATGAAAGATGCCGTGAGACAGTTTTAGACCTATTAATAGCACTGTATATCCTGTATATTTTTCTGAAACTAAAAAGGGTGAACTATGATATTAAGCGATTTAGATTCAGACTCTTCAAATGAACTTATTTCATTTTACAAAAATGCTTCTGATGACAAGATAGGTATGTTCATACTAAAAAACAAAATCTTTTATGGATAAAATTATATGAAGTTATTTTTGACTCTTATGAATTAGGTAATATATCCGTAGCAGATTTGGATGGTAGAAGTACTAAGGAAATTTTGATAGAATATTATAATAATAGTGATAATGTAAATACCAAAAATCTAAACATAGCATATATGGACGGAACAAATATAAAAGTTAAAAAAAGATGATTCATATATAGTTATGAAAACAGCAGATATAAATAAAAATGGTAAAAAGCAAATTTTTATATATATAAAGATTCTTCTAATTATCTAACTTTAAACTTAATATAGATGAATTCAATAATAAAAATATAATAAATAAAAAAAGCAAGTAGACCCTAGGTAAAATAGAAAACGCCTTATGATATAAATATAGGCACTTTATTCGATGATGTTATGGCTGTATTTTATAGATTATAACAATGATAGTAAGTATGAAAAATACAAAAGTATTAATGTATAATAGAAAAACTGATGAATTTGTAAATATACATAGTTTGATAAAGGGAAAATATGTTTTTAATGTTCCTAGTGCAGATATAGACAATGATGGAGTAATAGAGGTAGCATATAAATTTAAATCTCCTAACTATGCTGTATCACTACAAGATAACAATGATCTTAGTATGATTGATGGATATTTTAAAAATTAAAAATGATTATACGCTTGAATTTGTAAAAGAGCTTTATGAAAAATAAATCCTTTGGTTATGTAATAAACTTCCCACTTAGTTTTTGAAAAGGAAAATATACATTATATACATCTGATGATTCTACTGATATAAATATAAATTATCTTACTAACCAAGGAAAAAGAATATTTATTAGCAAAACTCAATTATATAAAGAAGTTGACTGGCAAAAAGACTCTAAAATGCGGGAAGATATGCAAATTATAAAAGAAGATCAAAACTATGTAATAGCAGGTCAAGTGTTTGACTTTAGTGAAAGCTTAGAGGATACTGAAAAGGAAACGTATTTAAAAATGCGTTCTGATATATTAGTACTATCTAATATTATAAAAGAAAAATTAGAAAATGGAGTATATTTATGAAAATATTAGTTTTTAGAAGATGAATTTTTCAATAAGAGCTTTGTCACTCTCAATCTAAAAAGAGAAGGCTATGACGTTATAGAAGCTGGTTCTGGAGAAGAGGCTATAGCTTTTATTTGATAAAAATCAGGATATAAATATGGCTGTATTAGATGTAATGCTACCTGGTATAGATGGATTTGAAGTACTAAAAGCACATACGCAACAAATCACAAAAATATAGGTATAATAATGCTTACAGCTAGAACAAACGAAGAAGATAAGGTATTAGGATTAGAATATGGAGCTGATGATTATATAAGCAAACCATTTTTCTCAAAAAGAATTAATAAGCTAGAATAAGAGCACTTATACGCAGAGTAACTAGTGTAGATATGGTTAAAGAAGAAATAGAAAAAGTAACAAGTGGAGAATTTACACTAATTTTTCAGAAAGAAAAATTTTTAGAAAAGATGAAGAAATAGAGCTAACTCCAAAAGAATTTGAAATATTAGAACTTTTTATGAAAAATAAGGGAAAATCTTTATCAAGAGATGAAATACTAGATAGAATTTGGGGTAAGAATTATTATGGTGATTTAAAAGTCGTTGATGTAAACATTAGAAGAATAAGAATGAAAATAGAAAGTGATGCATCAAGTCCATCATATCTAAAAACTGTATGGGATATGGCTATAGGTGGGAAGAAGATGAAAATTGATTTTGGCATTTCAGAGATACAAGAACAGCTTGACTCTAGTATACAAACTAGAATGCTAAAAAGAATTTTGCACTTATGATAGTTTTAACTGTTATAGAAATAATAATCATATCAGTAATATATAATTACTATTACGGTGGTATAAAACAAATATTAAAAGATAGAGTTACTCTATCAGCGGAATTTTTAAATAAAACTGCAAATTATTCTTCTGCCGTAGAAAAAGCAAATGTTATGTTTGCCAGCTCTATGACATCATATGAAGAAAAATTTTTGGTACAGTTTATAGATAAAAGATAAAAATCTTATCATAGATTCAAGAGGTTTTACTGATAATACAGAAATAAATACACCTGATGTTAATGCAGCTTTAGAAAATAATATAAACTTATATAAATATACAAGTAAGTATACAGGTGAACAGATTCTTTCTGCTAGTAAACCACTTATGAGATATAGTAGTATTGATGGTGTTATCAGATTTTCTGTATCACTAGAAAAAGTTAATAAAGAAAATGCGCAATCTTATAATAGGAAGTATATGGTATATTGATAATAGGTTTTTATATTTACTCTGTCTATGATATCAAAATCCATAATAGAACCACTGCAAAAACTTAATAAAAACAGCTGAAGAATTCGCAAAAGGTAATTTTGATGCAGTCGCAAGTAAGAGATATAATGATGAGGTCGGAAAACTAGTTGATACTATGAATTTTTATGGCTAAAGAGATAAAGAATACCGAAAAACTTAAAACAGAGTTTGTATCATCAATATCTCATGAATTAAGAACACCACTTACATCCATAAAAGGTTGGAGTGAAACTTTACAAATGAGTGAAGGATATAAAAAGACTCTGATGTAGCAATAGGTCTAAATATAATATCTTCTGAGGCTGAAAGATTGAGTACAATGGTTGAAGAGTTATTAGATTTTTCAAGATTTCAATCAAATAATATGAAGGTAATAAAAACCACTTAATTTAAAAAGACGTTATTTTTCAAGTATATAGACAATTTTCTAATAGAAGATCTATAGCAAAAATAACTTGTGATTTTAGTGGTGATGATACTATAGTAAATGCAGATATAAATAGATTAAAACAAATATATATAAACCTTCTATCAAATTCTATAAAATTTACTAAAGAAGATGGTCTTATAGAAATAATAGCTATAGGTTATAAAGATGAAATAGTAACTGTAGTAAAAAGATAATGGAATAGGTATAGAAAAATATACCTCATTTAACAGAAAAATTTTATAAAGTTAATAGCAGTATTCCTGGAAATGGTCTAGGACTTGCTATAGTAGACGAATTAGTCAAACTACAAGATGGTACTATGAGTATAGAAAGTGAAGTCGGAATAGGTACTACCACTACTATAGTATTTCCTGCTTATAAAGAAGAAAAATAGAAACTCAAGACTTTGAACAATCATTAGAACTTGAAAAATATCAGATGAAACAAAAGTATAAAAATATGGAGCTATTACAAAATGATTAAAATCATAGCAATAGCTCCATATTTTCTAATAATTAACTGTTTTTATTTCAGTCCAAACTCTGTCATAAACTTCATTATAATCTTTTTAAATCTATAAATATTTCTCCAATAGCAGTTATATCTCCTTGTGGATACATTTTTCATGTTCTTCTTCTGGAAAGTAATTTTATAGCCTCTAAATTTGGAGATGAATATTTTTATATATTCGGCATTTTTAGCTGCTATTTCCGGTTTATTCATAAAATTTATAAATATTTCTGCCTCTTTTTATGTTTAGATTGAGTTGGTACAACCATACAATCTATTGAGACATTGTACCTTCTTTTGGTATAGCATATTCAAAAATCTGGATTTTCAGATTTTATATACATAGCATCACCTGACCAAGCTAATGACATATCAGCTTCTCCACCTATAAAGAGCTGTCTTATAGTAATCTACTTGATAAGAATTTACAAGTGGCTTTTGTTTTATAAGCTCTTGTTTTGCCTTTTTCTATTTCTTTATCATTTTTGTATTAAGAGAATAACTCCAATTTTTAAGTGTTATACCTATTGTATCTCTTGATGAATCTAACATTATTATATTCCTTTTTATATTTTTCATCCCAAAGTATATTCCAAGAATCTACTTTATCCGTAATTTTCTTAGAATTATAGACAATACCTACTGTTTGCCACATATATGGTACAGCATATTCATCATTTTCATCATAATTTAACTTTTTAAATCTATTGTCTATATATTTGTAGTTTGGTATATTTTTCAAAATCAAGTTTTTGAAGCAGACCTTTTTCTCTCATTATACCTACCATATAATCAATAGATGGGAAAAAGCACATCATAATTTGTACTACCAGCTTCTATTTTTGCAAGAAGTTCCTCATTATTATTAAAAATTTTTCATAATTAACTTTTTATACCTGTCTCTTTAGTAAAATCCTCTATAACTTCAGGATCTATATAATCTCCCCAGTTATACACATTAAGGAGTTATATTAGAACTAGCAGAATTTTTATCATCTTTTTCTCAGATGAAAGTACATCCACTAATTACAAGCATACAAATTACTAAAGATAATAAGATTTTTTTCAATTATTTGCCTCCTTAAAAATAAAAATAAGTTAAAGTTTTTCTTCGCTCTTATTAGAGCGTATCTGTATTACTACCATAAGTGTTACTATTACAAGTAACATAAGGCTAGTAAGAGCATTTATTTTTGAGAAACTTACCTCTTTTTGTCATTGAGTGAGACTTTTTATAGATAATGTTGAAATACCTGAACCTGTAGTACTTACTATAAAGTCATCTAATGACAATATAAAAGACATTATTATTCCACTTATTATCCCAGGTTTTATCTCCGGTAATATAATTTTTAAAAATGTCTGTATGGGTGTAGCGCTAAATCTTGTGCAGCTTCTGCAAATTAGGATTAAGTTGTTGTAATTTTGGTAAAAACTGCAAAAACTACATAAGGTACACATAAAGTAATATGTGCTAATATAAGAGTTAAATATCCTAATTTCAAAAATGAAATAAAGAAAACAATGACAATAGCGATACGCCTATAACTATATCAGGATTTATCATAGATATATAACTCATATTAAGCATTATATTTTTTTGTTTTAGGCCCTCATAGAATGGATACCTATTGATGCAAGTGTTCCTATTACAGTAGATACAATTGACGCCATAATAGCTACTAAAAAGTGTTATATAATGATGATATTATTGATTTATCCTTAAATAATTGTTCATACCATTGCAACGTAAAGCCTGCTCAAAGTCCACCATATTTAGATTTATTAAAAAGAATATACAATCAAAACTATAATTGGTAAGTATAAAAATAAAAATATTATTATCAAATATAGATTAGATAATATAGTTGAACTATTTTTACCATAAAAGCACCTCCATTATCATTAGAAGAATACTTATCAAAAGCACTAGCATAGTTACAAGTATTATAGTTATAAGCACCATAGATATAGCAGAACCAAACTGCCAGTTTCTAGCTGCTAAAAACTGATTTTGTATAAGATTTCCCATGAGCATACTATGTCCACCACCAAGTAAATCTGATATTACAAAAAGTAGATATGGCGAGCATGAACACCATAACTATACCAGATACTATACCTGGCATACTAAGCGGAAATATAACTTTTCTAAATGTAGTTATAGTATCTGAACCCAAATCTCTAGCAGCTTCTATATAGCTATTATCTATTTTCAAAATAATAGTATATATAGGGAAGTATCATATATGGTAAAAAGTTATAAACCATACCCATAAGAACAGCTCCATCAGTATAAAGTAATGTAAGTGGTTCTTTTATAATGCCTATATTTATTAAAAAGCATTTATAGGTCCATTATCTTTTAATATAGACATCCACGCATATGTTCTAAGCAAAAATTGAGTCCATTGTGGTAAAATTATAAACAATATCAAAAAAATTCCTAACTCTCATTTCCTTACTAGCTATTATATACGCTACAGGATATCCTATAATAAAACAAAGTAAAGTGAGAGTATAGTGATAGTTTTATTGAACTGACATCCAAATAAATAGGTTCAAAAACTGTTTATATCTAGAAATAGTAAAATCAGTAGATAGCTGACCTATCTTAGATGAAGCACTAATAGAAAATATGAATATTATAACCAAAGGGTACTATGGTAAACAAAGTAGTCCACAATATATAAGGTCCAGACAAAGAGATATTCATCTTTTTGCCTCCTTTTTCATTACGTGTATTGCGTCAGGTATAAATTCAAGACCTACTATACTATCTACTTGTACCATATGAATAGTATGTATCATCCATTCAAAATTTGTCTTTTCGTCTACTACTATGACTTCATAATGAACACCTTTTAAATACAACATCAGTAACTTTTCCAGTTATTTTTGCATTTTCAGGAGAAATTATATTTATATCTTCTGGTCTTATTACTACGTCTACTTTTTACATTATTTCCAAAAATCTTTATCAAGACATTCAAAAATCTGCTCCGTTAAAAGATATCAAAAATCTTTTATCATAACACCATCTATTATGTTGCTTTCACCCATAAAGTCTGCTACAAATCTATTTTTAGGTTCATTATATATATCTTCCGGCGTACCTATTTGTTGTATTACTCCATGATTCATAACAACGATAGTATCAGACATAGTAAGTGCTTCTTCCTGATCGTGAGTTACATATACAAATGTTATACCTAACTCCATTTGCATAGTCTTTAACTCATATTGCATATCTTTTCTAAGTTTTAAGTCAAAGAGCTGCAAGTGGCTCATCTAGTAAAAAGTACTTTTTGGCTTGTTTATAAGTGCTCTTGCTATGGCAATTCTTTTGTTGCTGACCTCCAGATAAAGAATGTGCACTTCTATGTTCAAAACCTTCTAAATCAACTAACTTTAGCATTCTTTTTACTTGCTCATCTATGCTCTTATTATCAACTTTTTATTTTTAAGCCAAAAGCTATATTGTCATATATGTCCATATTTGGAAAAAGCGCGTATTTTTGAAATACTGTATTTATTGCACGTTTATGTGGAGGTACATCATTTATTCTTTTTGCAAAAATAAATCGCCACTGTCAGGGTATTCAAAACCACCAATAATCCTAAGTGTAGTAGTTTTACCACATCCACTAGGACCCTAATAGAGTAATAAATTCATTTTCCCTGATGTAGAGATTCATTTCTTTTTAAAGCATCTTTGCCGTTATACGACTTTTGATGCCCTTTAAATCTATAATTATATCTCCAATTAACTACCCCTGTAATGTAAATAATGTATAATTTTTATCCATTTGTGCCTTGTAAAAGAGGAGAAAAAGGCACCTAATATTAAATATAATTTTAATTGTAAAATACATATTTGTCAATGGTTTTTATAAGTTTCAATACTGTACATTTTTAAAAATAAATAGCTCAAGCATACTTATAAAACACAGTTATGTAATATATATACCTAAAAATAAAAATCACACTGCTATAAAATAATAAATCAGAAATTAATTATAATTTTTATTTTATAATTCTACATTTAACTATATTTAAAAATAGAACATATTTTTTTAAAAATCATATTAATAACTCATATAACTTATTTTTATTATATATCAGTATTTATTTTTATATTTAGGTATTACTTTTATAAATCAAATAAATATTTTTCTCTTCTTCCTGTTAATTTTCTATATTTTTCCTTCTGGTATATTTCCTAACTTTAGCTTTCCTATAGATATTCTTTTTTAATTCTTTAACTTCACGTCCTAAAGATTCTATCATTTTTCTAATTTGTCTGTTTCTTCCTTCATATATAACTATCCTGTAAGAACTTTGGGAAAAATCATACCAAATCTATTTCCAGCTTGTGATGTTTTTACCATCTATAACTATGCCATTTTCTAAATTGTTTAAGTTGCATTTCACTAAGTCTGGCATTAAGAGTAGCTATATATGTCTTTCCTATATGATTTTTGGATGAGCTATCTTATTTGCAGATCCCCATCATTAGTTACTAAAGTAGTCCACCTTGTATCATAATCCAACCTACCTACTGGAAACACACTTATATCTGGTGGAAAAAGTCAGTTATACAATATCTGCCAAATTCATCTGATACTGTAGTTACAACATTTCTAGGTTTATTAAACAAATAATAATACCTTTTACTTTTATTCCTGATATAACTCTATCATCTACTTCTACCCTCATCTTCATCTGTTACATAATATCCCATATTTTTCTAATATTTCACCATTTATTTTTTTACTTTTTCTCTTTTATAAGTTCATCAGCTTTTCTTCTTGAATATGATGTCTTTAATGCTATAAATTTATTTATTCTCATTTTCTCCTATTTTATATATAATACTCAAAAAGACCTTGACGCATCTTTATTTTTGTACTACATCTTCAAGCAGTGTCGTATTTTCATAGCTGTCACAGTTACTTTCATATCTATATTTTGAGAAAAACCTATAGTTTTTAATATTGATTTTAATTGCAGCAAAAATTATTATCAAATAGAGTTTTTCACTTTTTATCCTGTGTTATAAAGTCCAGCTTTATAGTTTTTATTTTTATTATAATTTACCATAGTTTTTACATTACCATAATTTTTGGTATCAAGTGATACGCCTATGTTTATCTCATCTTGTTTTTCAAAGATTTTTGTCTTTTTCACAAAATATTGTAGTGTATTTTCATAATTTTTGTTCTGTCTTAAATGGTATTACATTATAATTGTATTTTTCTAACATACTAGACAATATATCTAACTTTGGTGCTACTTGTTTTTCTAAGGTTTTTAGATAATTCACTTTCTTTTGCCTAAAGTGTTTATAACCGTCTTAATATCATCTTTTGCTTTTTCATAATCTACACTAAAGTTCTTCACTTCTGTTTTCTCACTTATCTTTTTATTTATATTTTTGCCACATTTTCTAACATTTCTAATATATCTTTTGAATTCAAATTCAATTGTTGAACATCATTAGATATATTTTTATTAATGTTTATGTCTTCATCTGAAAATTCTTCAAACATAAAGTTGGATGAATTTTTATTTAATATCTCCATATCTTCTGCAGAAAAATCCTCAAAAGTATCTAAAAGCCTGTATATAGGAAGAATCTTTTTATCTGAAATTTTTATTGTTAAGTGACAAATTTATATTTTGAATATCTGCCTCTATATCATTTTGTATATTTTTATTATTTAGCACATCAATAAGTCCTGTGAGATCCTCTTTTGAATTTGTATTTAATTTATTTTAGCACTTGCCTGAGAAAGTGCATTTATATTACTAGGACTTATATTAAGATCTAAATTTTAAGTAATAAAACATCTTTAAGAGATACATCCTTTGGTACTATAGTTGTGTCTGATTGTTTTTGCACTACAAAATCTTTTTGTTTTGTATATCTTTTTATAACATCACTTATATTTTGCTCTAAATCAGACTGCTCCATATCTATAGCAAAGTCATCACTTTGCAATATATTTAGTGCAAATTTTAACTCTTTCGCCTGTTCAAAATTTTCTTTTTGTTATAGGTATAGATGATTTCATCATATCTTTTATAATTTCTTTATTATCTGCACTTGGAGTTTTTCCTAATTTTTACGAGCATATCTTGTACTTTTAATTCTTCAAGATTATTTCTTTTTACTCTCATCGATTTCTGGTGATAATACAATCTCCATCTGGACCTATCATCACAGAAAAAGACATATCTTGTCCTATAAAAATTTTCCATGTTTCTAGCAGTTGATGCTGAAAACTGTTTGCCTGTAGATGTCTGTATAAGTACAATATTTTTGATTTACATCTATATACTCTACCTCGTACATTCTCTCCTCTATTGTGAGTTCATTAGCATCTCCACTTGTTTTTTGCGGTGTGAAGTCAGGTCTGTGACCGAATCTATATCTATTCTCATAAAATCACCTCCTGTGATTTAATTATTTATTCTCATCCTTACCAGTTCTATAGCTTCCTTTCCAGTAATGTGTTCTATGCTCATTTGCATAATACAAAGAGCTGGAAAAAGACTTTGTCTATATGTTTATTTCTATTTTCTTCACTATCTTCTTTGAAATATTTCATAGCTAATATAAGTTCTGCTTTTTATATCATCATTGATTATTTTTATTTTAGCCAAATGCTACGACACTTCTAAAATAGGTTGTATATTCTTCTCTCACTATATCATCTTTTCTACTACGCAAAATGAACATTTTTCATTTTTATTTATAGCATCTATTTTATGACCTATTTTACCACTATATGAAAATATATTTTACCATCATCATAAACATAATTTAATGGTACTATATATGGATAATCATCATCTCCTATCAAAGACAGTTGACCATAATCACGATTTTTTAAGTATCTCTATGCTTTCATCTTCATTGTAATAATTGTTTTATTCTCCTCATTGTCTAAACATTATAGCCTAAATCCATAGTATTAAGTATCCCTTTTAATATTATGATTTCTTCTTTTATCTAATGTAATCCCTTTTCCCATGAGACTCATGTTCTTCATCCCAGTTCTTATATCATATTTAGGCTCTCTTTTTATTCCAAGATACTAAATTCAGTTCTTTGTCCAACCATTAGATGCTGTGGATAACCTCCAAAACTGCTTTATTTCAAATGTCAACTTAGCCATACTCTAAATTCCTTTCAAATTACATATTATAAACTAACTGATATCACTAAATTTTGAAAACATAAACGTAAGTATATTTTCATTCATAACATTCTATAAAACTAAGATTGCTAGTGCATTCTTCTTTTATAAATGCCTCTAGTCCATATATTTCATCTTATATATGTCCTCTTCTTATCAAAATAATTTTATATATCATCATCACTGCAAAATACCTATCTACTATATCTATATTTATCATCTATTGGCTACAATCTATACCAACTTTCTTTATCTGATACTACAGCAACTATATAGTATGTGACACATTGTATTTTATATCAGATGCTATAGCATATAAGGTTTATTATTTTCCTCTTAAAATACTTTATACTTTCAAAATCAAACTCCCTTAATATTTGTAAAGTATATACCCTCAGTGTAATCGTCTGATTTTACTAGATTTGTTTAGTTTGCTTTATATTTTTATTCTTCACTGTATATACCTTTTTATAATTTATTCTACTATTACGTTTTTATCTTTTACTCTCAAAATATTTTTATATCTATATCTATCTTTTTCTGTGGTAGTTATAAATGTCTGGCATATTATATAGTTTCTCTATCAACATTTTTCTTCTATTTATGCTCTAGCTTTCCACTAAATATACTGTCATCTAGTATGACAATGGATACTGTTGCTTTCATATCTTTAATGAGATCTCATTTTCTGAAAGTTTCAATGCTATTGTTTGCAGTCTGACCTCGTAGAGCCAAATTTTCTGATATCTATATCACCTATAGCTAACATTATATCATCTTTTTGTATTCCTTTACTAGATGCACGATGTTGTATATCATCTTGTCTTGACTAATATATCTAGTATTTTCTTTGAATCAGTCTTTATATTAGGATTATACTCTATAACTAATTTCTTTCTTTTGAGATGATATTGTAAAATGTGTTTTATTTGCATATAACAGATATCTGTGAATTCTTTTCTATAATTCATTGTCCATCATATCAGCCATAATTGTTCACTGGCATATATCTAACATTATTTCATCTATTGTTGTGATTTTAACATAGAATTTTTATTATCTAATACTTTTTATTATAATTTACAAGTATATTATAATAAAATGGGTCTTATCTGTGATATTTCCTTATTCATAAAAGCTGCGTCTATGTGGAGAATCCGATACTATGTATCTTCTGGAGAAAATACAACAACATTTACAACTCCCATCAAATCACTAATTTTATCTATTGGATTTGAATCTATATTTATTGCTCCCTGTATTTGATAACTTTATATCTATATGGTATTTATCATTATTATTTATTATTTCAGCTTTATATATGCACTTTCTAAAAATTGTATTGTTTCCTTTATCTTTATTTGTCCTAAAATGATTTTGCAAAAGATAAAAATGTATAGCTTCTACTATATTAGTCTTTCCCTGACCATTTTGCTATTATCCATGTATTTATCTAGGGTGAAAATTCTAATTCAATATTTTCATAGTTTCTATAATTTGTCAAATTAAGACTATTTATTAGCATCAAACTCTACCCTTATTTGTTTTGACCATCTACTCACTTCAAGTCATCTACTCTTATCCGTTTTTGTAGCTCTATTTCTCCATTTACTTTTACTTTTTATCTGTTATTAACATATGAGCATATGAGCCTGATGACTGCTTGCTAACCAGCTAATTTTAACAACTGCAATCAAGTTTTATAAATTCTTGTATCTATTTTTACTATCATATTTATTCCTCCATAAATTTTTGTAATTATTACATATTTCACTTTTAAATTAAAACATTAGAAATATATATATAAATTCTCCATTTAATTTTAAAATCATCACTTGGATATGATTTATTTATAGCTTGTTCATTTTCTAATATTATATCATTATCACATATCGTAGATGCTACCATACATTTGCCAGTAGCAATTCTGTGATTATCAAAAGGAAATCAACTTTTCCACCAATCAATTTTCTCCCATAATATATATTACTAGACTATCTTCATACTCTATATAGCTTCTCCCACCTAGATTATTTATCATAGTAACTGGATGATTTTATCCTATCACTTTCTTTTTACGTCTTGTAATCTTTTAGCATTATAAAATCTACTTTCTCTCCTATGCTAGCACTTGCTAATACAGTAAGCATAGGTAATAAATCGGCATATCGAATACATCTATATCTTGTGGTATAAGCTTATCAAGATGATATACTTATCTCATTTTGTAGTTTTTATATGTGCACCAAATTTTTCTAATATTTCCTAATATTCTTTTATCTCCTTGCAAAGACGAAAAATTTATATTTTTATTTTTATCTCATCTTTTCCTATAGC
>BNJT01002387.1_pt1 | contig 204925 bp, 219 predicted proteins | sample 8540491 | NCBI WGS metagenome assembly BNJT01 (sample SAMD00202455, study PRJDB9452) | human saliva metagenome | host: Homo sapiens
AGAGCTTCTTCCCTCAACTCCTCTGGAGTCAGATCCGGTGGCGGGGTCCACCCTTCAGGAGGCTTCGGCACAGGAATCTCACCATGCTTTACTTTTCCGGGTTTGTTATCCACGACTTCCTGCCTTTCGCTCTTGTTGGTGGCATATATCTTGCATCCCTATGTGATCTCATTAGCTTATGTTCTTACCATTACGGTCGGCCACCGACAGGCTGATGAATCCGCCGGCACGCTTGTATCACGGGGCGCAGGACTCATGCGTCCTGCGGTAACGCCTTGGTGCGATCTGGCATAGTCACTGAGGCAAGACCGGCAAGCCCGTATGCGATGATAGGCACCCACAGGGCAGTCGTAACGGCATCACGAGCATCGGCCGTATCCTGGAGGATTCCGAAGAACACTGACCCGGCAAGAGCGACGCCGAGCACCATACCGATCTGGCCGAAGGTGGTCAGAGTGCCGGATGCCGCTCCAGCATCCGGGGTGGGCACCGCCTCAAGCGTGATACTCGTGAGCGGCATGATGAGGGTCATCATGCCGGCACCTACCAGCGTCAACGGGGCGGTGACGTCCCAACCCGTCAAAGCCGCACCGGCGGTCCAAATCGTCCACATGACCCAGGTCAGCGCCGCTGCTTGTACTATCCCGCCAAGTAGCACGGCCCACTTGCCGAGTCGCTTCGTCGCAAAGATCGCCAGAGGTGCGGCTGCCATGGAGCCTAGTGCGAAAGGCAGAAGCGTGAGCCCCGCTGCCAGTGCAGTGAAACCGAGAGCACTTTGAACGTAATACAGCAGAATGAGCACGTACCCGCCGTTGCCGATCGACGAGAGCACCTGCACCAGCTGTCCGCTCGCAAAGCCTCGATCGCGAAACAGTGGGAGTGGCAGAAGCGGGGCTTTGTGAGCCTTGAGCATGCGCCCCTGCTGCCACACGAAGGCTGCGATGACGAAGGGCGACGTTATCAACATTGCCCAGATCCACCATGCCCACCCCACAGCGCGGCCGTCGGTGAGCGGGAAGACGACCAGAAAGACACCAACGCCACCCAGCACCACCCCAACCAGATCGGGTCTGAGCGGATGCTCCGAACGACTTCTCGGTACGAACAGGAGCGCTGCCACGACAAGTGCGACGCCAATCGGCACATTGACGAGGAAGATACTGCGCCAGCCCATACCAAGAAGATCTGCCGTGACGAGCCAGCCGCCGAGGATCAGTCCCCCGACGGCCCCTAGCGCGCTCAACGATCCAATGATGCCCAGGACAGGGGCGCGCTCCTCCGGCGCGAACATCACCTGCACACTGGAGAGCACCTGAGGCATCATAATCCCGGCGAACCCGCCTTGAAGCACACGGCACGTGACAAGCAGGTCACCTGTCTGCGATAACGCTGCCCCGAGAGAGGCGAGAGTGAATCCCACGATTCCAATCACGAAGATGCGCCGGTGCCCGAAGATGTCGCCCAGTCTCCCGCCTGTGATGAGTAGGGTCGCGAACGCGATGACGTAACCCGCGACAGTCCATTCCAGCTGCTCCGGTGTCGCTTCGAGGTTTTTGCCGATCGTGGGCAACGCGACGTTGGTAATAGTCGAGTCCATCAGATCCATGAACGTTGCCACCATCAGCACAGTGGTGGCAATGCCGCGTGACCTCACGACGTCTTGTTCCTGTGATCTTTCCTTATTCTTCATGTTTCGTCCTCTCACAACTCCAAAATGTGTACAGTGTACACATCTATCATGAGTATACTGTACACATGTGCCGTGACCGGCGCAATCCGATCCTCGGCGGAACAGCAAGGAGAAAAAGTGATGCACGCCAATCCAGACACCCCGCCCAAATGGGTGAGGTGGCTGTGGGAAGTCGATGCCTCTGAGGCAGCCGAAAAGCAGGAGGAAGGTAAAGGGCTGGGCGTCGGCAAGATCGTCCGCGCGGGTATCGCGCTCGCGGACGACGAAGGGCTGGAAGGTGTGTCAGTACGCAAGCTGGCCCAGCGCCTAGGCGTGAGCACAATGGCGGCGTATCGGCATATCAGCTCCCGAGACGAGGTTATCGCGGCCATGGTCGATGTCGCCTTCGGGCCACCACCAGTCCTTTCGGATCAGCCTGAGGACTGGGCTGGCGGACTAAGATGCTGGGCGCTCGCCGTCCACGCCCGCTATGACGCACATCCCTGGCTCCTAGACGCCCCGGTCCACGGTATGCCAACTGGACCGCATCGTCTGCGATGGATGGAGGCGGTTCTACAAATACTTGCCTGCGTGGAACTTGATCTCCAGGAGCAGCTCAATGCAGCGCTGCTCATTGACGGACACGTGCGCACCGTCGCCGCACTGAAGCGCTCCCTGGCAGCCACGCACGATACACGCCACGACCCCACCACGAACTGGCTCTTAACCCGCCTCGAAGCCAACGGACTGACATCCATGACGCAGGTACTCAAGGCTGGGGCACTCGATGACGAACAAGGGTACGAACTCGACTACGGCCTCGATCAGATCATCGCCGGGATCAAAGTCAATAGCACCTCAGGTGATGGTCGACCTGCGGAGTGAGACGCGAAAGTTGGGGGTGACAACTCACTCCAAGTGGGGAACCCCTTAAAGGAGAAGACTGACTCCACGGACACGTTGAAGTAGTAGGCGATGCGCATAAACGCAATACGGTTCGTGAACGGTGATGTCGGATATGGTCACTGGCCGGTATGGTAGAAGACGGTTGCCCACATACAGGCCAGACTACCAATCGCCTGTTTCATGAGAGTCATCATATACACGTCATTAAGATTATTGAGGTCAAGCAGACGGACGATCTCGCCGCTGCATGGCAGGTCGACTATGGGGACGATACTTTTATTGAAGACGTTGAGGACTAAGGCATCCCACGCTTACAAAGGCACTCACTAACCAGACTGACCTCAACACAGAACCCAAATTACCCACAACGGTTACATCACTTTACTTAAACACAGGCCTGATTCAGCAGCATCAGAGAGCGCGTCATTGAGCGCCTTAATCAATAAATCAAGATCATCAGTAAGGTTGAGCTGCTTTATAGCACATAAAGGATGTCAAGTTTTAGAGACAAGAGAAAACGCTAAACAACCTGCATTCGATCGGTTCCCACCACATACTCAACCGATAGGGTGCCACCAATCGCTTCCAAGTAACTACGAATCGTACCGATCTTAGTTGTCTCTAGGTCACCATGTTCAATCTTGGAGATCTGACGCTGACCAACACCAATTCGCTCAGCAACCTGGGCTTGCGTCAACCCTGCTTGTTCACGAAGCTCACGCAGACGATAAGCGCGAATCTCCGCATACATTTGAGCCTTATAGACATCGACCTCCCGCTGATCAACAGGATGATTAATCAAAAATTCTTCCAAAGACATTGCCATTTCAATCACTTTCCTTCTTGGAGTTTTTGAATATGCTCATCAAATAGGTCGTCGGCGAGCGGAATATTCTTCTTATACCATCGATCCCAGTCGCCCGATTTATCTCCACCCAACAAGAAAATCGCAGACCGAGCTGGGTCAAAAGCAAATAAAATGCGAAGTTCTGAACGCCCTGATGAGCCCGGTCGCAGCTCCTTCATGTTTCTATGCCGTGAAGCTGCCACAGTATCCACCAATGGACGCCCTAAAGCTGGACCTTGCTCCTGTAAAATCTGCAATGCCGCGATAACTTGCCTCAAAGAAGCAGCATCAAGCGACTCTAGCCACTCAGAAACAAGCTCAACATCCACATCCCACACTATCTAAGCGTAGACCATGCATGGTCTAAAATCAAGAATTGCATTGGCAACGCCAGTGCTCGCCCTCCCAGCCGCTCCCATCAACCGGAACTGCTAACCAGATCGCACCACGATTCCAGCATCAAACCAATGGACAAGCGTTGTCGCAAGCCCGATTGCCACTATCGCTTCTTGCTCACTCAAAGGTTCTTGCCCCGCCTGCCCTCCATGTCGATCATGCTGACCGTGCCATAGCAGGCGGATCATACCAATAAGAACGTCTTTTGAAGGAGCTCTTTCATCCTCCCGCCTCATTGGAAGCGACCAGTCCCCTTGGTTCTCTAGGTCCCTTAGAACAGTACCTAATGTCGCCTTCTGATTGGAAGGAGAAATCCTTGGAATTGCAGCGTCTTCTACCGCCAATATAGCGAGCCGATAAGCTTCGCTGCTATTTTGCTGGATTCCATAAAGATTTTCCCATGCCTTAGCAAGATGTTTCCCGGCTCTCCCAGCACGTTTAATAACAGAATCCACCCCAACTTGCACTCCCAGAGGAATTCTCCGAACAAGTCCTCTTTTGCCAGAGCGAGCCCCTACTGTCCACGCAGATTTGCATCGTGTCAATATTTCTTCTAGTTTATCCGCTTTCGCTCTATCCGAATGAGCAAGAATATAGTCAACAACTTGAAGATCTTTAGATGTGTCTTGCAAAGTAATTATCACATCATGGATGGGATGAAAACTATTCCGCACATCAGGAATCCTTATTTGAAGCGTTTGAAGCATTGGCTCGACTATTCTTCGATCTAACCGTTGCACGCTTCCTTTAGTCGCATAATCTTTCTTACCGATAGTAATCTCAGAGCGAACCCACTCCCACAACGCCGAATACATCCACTCAGGAACCCCATCATGGAGTGCATCATATTCGGCTATTTCCTCGTCGGAATCAATGCCAAGTGGACGCCAAGAAGTTTCCGATGCCACCTTTCCCTCCCCTACACATTAAACTTAAATTCCACCACGTCTCCATCGGCCATGACGTAGTCTTTGCCTTCCATGCGCACGCGCCCGGCAGCTTTGGCTTCAGCCATGGAGCCTGCGGCAACAAGCTCGTCAAAGGAGACGATTTCGGCTTTGATGAATCCGCGTTCGAAGTCGCTGTGGATTACGCCTGCTGCTTGTGGCGCAGTGTCGCCCTTGTGGATGGTCCAGGCGCGGGCTTCTTTGGGACCTGCGGTGAGGTAGGTTTGCAGCCCGAGTGTTGCGAATCCGGCTTTGGCTAGGGAGTGCAGTCCGGGTTCGTGCTGCCCAACGGATTCGAGGAGTTCGGCGGCTTCCTCGTCGTCGAGTTCGAAAAGTTCAGTTTCGGTTTTGGCGTCAAGGAATACGCAGTCGGCTGGGGCGACGAGGGCGCGGAGTTCGTCTTTGCGCGCGGCGTCGGTAAGCACCCCTTCATCAGAGTTGAATACATAGAGGAAGGGTTTGGCGGTGAGTAGGTGGAGTTCGCGGAGCGTCGCCAGTTCAATTTCGCCGTTACCCGCAGCGGAGAAGAGGGTGCGTCCGTCTTCGAGGATGGTTTGTGCTTGTTTGACGGCTGCGACTTCGGCTGCTTTTTCTTTGTCGCGCTTGGCTTCTTTTTCTAGCCTCGGCAGGGCTTTTTCGATGGTTTGCAGATCAGCGAGGATGAGTTCGGTCTCGATGACGGCGATGTCACTGCTGGGATCGACGCGGCCGTCGACATGGATGACGTCGTCGTCGGAGAAGGCGCGGACGACTTGGCAGATGGCGTCGGCTTCCCGGATGTTCGCAAGGAATTTGTTGCCCAGCCCTTCATTCTCGGAGGCGCCTTTCACAATGCCTGCGATGTCAACGAAGCTAACGGTGGCGGGTTTGATCACTTCAGACCCGAAAATTTCAGCAAGTTTGTTCAGCCGTGGATCGGGCAGTTCGACAGAGGCCAACGTTGGGTTCGATGGTGGCGAAGGGATAGTTCGCTGCAAGCACATCGTTGCGTGTGAGGGCATTAAAGAGGGTGGACTTGCCCACGTTCGGCAGGCCAACAATTCCAAGAGTTAAGGTCACGGTTGTTTATCCTAGCAACGCCACCGGACACGGCTCTACTGCCACCATCACCCCTATCGCACGGCTTATCGACGCCGCGTACGCCACCGCCTCACGCACCTCACTATTTCAGTCTGTGGAATAAGGTGCTAGGATTTTTCCACGTAGTGGGACGGTGCACGCGAAAATTACCCGATGAGCTGGGCGCCAACCCAACGCTACCGCAAACATTGTCGAGTACCGGGCATACTTTCCGGGCCACCACCTGAAGGCCCGTGATGCCTGTGGTGTCTCATCGTTAACATTTCACACGTTGGAAAGGCCCGTCAGCATGGCTGATCAAACTAGTCCTCGTCGCGAAGTGTTTTCCACCCGCATCGCGTTTTTGCTCGCAGCTATTGGTTCTGCAGTGGGGTTGGGAAATATTTGGCGTTTCCCGTATGTCGCCTACGATAACGGCGGCGGCGCGTTCCTTGTTCCTTATATGATTGCACTGCTCACTGCGGGTATTCCTCTTCTTTTCTTGGATTATTCGTTGGGGCACCGTTTCCGTGGTTCCGCTCCCCTAGTGTTCCGGCGGATTCGCTCGTGGGCCGAGCCGGTGGGCTGGATCCAGGTAGGGATCGCGTTTTTCATTACTATTTACTACGCCGCGATTATTGGCTGGGCCGGGCTGTACACGGTCAAGTCCTTCAATAAGGCATGGGGCGATATGCCGGAAGACTATTTTATGAAGGACTTCCTGCAGGCCGACACCTCCCAAACGGTGTCCACGGAGATTGTTCCGCAGATTGCTATCGCTTGGCGCTGGTATGGGTACTGGCGATTATCGTCATGGCCATGGGCGTGGACGAGGGCATTGGCAAGATTTCCAAGGTTTTCATGCCGTTGCTGACCGTCTTGTTCATCATTGTGGTGATCCAAGCACTGTTTTTGGATGGTGCCGCTGAAGGTTTGAATGCGTTTTTCACTCCGAACTGGGACGCCTTGCGTAACCCCACGGTGTGGGTTGCAGCCTATGGCCAGATCTTCTTCTCGCTGTCGGTGGGCTTCGGCATTATGCTGACCTACTCCTCCTACTTGAAGCCGCGCACGAACTTGACGGGCACGGGCTTGGTCACGGCGTTTGCGAACTCCTCCTTTGAGGTGCTGGCGGGCATTGGCGTGTTTGCAGCCTTGGGCTACATGGCCACCCAGCAGAACGTCCCAGTCAGCGAGGTTGCCACCTCCGGTATTGGTTTGGCTTTCATTGCATTCCCCGCAATCATTAACCAGATGCCGCTGGGCGCTGTTTTCGGCGTGTTCTTCTTCGCCTCGCTGACTATTGCTGGTTTCACCTCCTTGTTCTCCCTACTGGAGGTCGTGGTGTCTGCGGTGAAAGACAAGCTGGATCTGCCGCGTAAAACCACGGCAGTGAGCGTTGGCGTGGTCATGGCGTTGATTTCCTTGGCGCTGTTCTCCACCACCTCCAGTCTGGCCACGCTGGATATTATGGATAAGTTCACCAACAACATTGGTATCGTCGCCATCGCCCTGATCGCAATCATCGTGATCGACTGGATTCTGCGCCGCACCAACGAATTTGCCCTGCATTTGAACGCAGTGTCTTCATTCCAGGTGGGCACGCTGTGGCGCATCTGCGTGGTGAATCTGACCACGATTGTGCTGGGCTACACGCTGATGCAGGAGCTGTTCACCTTGGTGTCCAAAGCCATATGGCGGCTATACCTCCACCCAAGTAACCATTTTCGGCTGGGTTGTGTTGGGCATCATTGTCTCCGCCGCGTTTGCTTTGACAATTGTTCCGTGGCGCGGCTCTTTGTCGTTGGTTGGCCCACCCGGCTCGGACTTTGGTATTGATTCTGACTTGCAGCGCACCATCACCCGCCCACGGAGTACGCTCCCGAGGCGGCGCGCCGCCGGGTTCGCCGCCGAGCAAAAAGTCCGATGACTAGCTACACTCCGGGTACAAAGACCCGCGTAAAAGACCCCAGCTAAACAGAAAGGAATCGCTGACATGAGTGGTACAGCAGTGATGATGATGGTGTTGTTCATGGTGGTGATCTGGGGCGGTCTTGCCGCTAGTATTATCGCCTTGCGCCGCAACCCGGATGAAAAATCGGGCCTGCTCGGTGAATCTGAGTACGCCACAGACGAGGTATTGATCAGCCACGAGGTGTAACCCCTCACCGAATCGCTGGTATGTCAGCAGCCCCGCTACATGCAGAATTATCGGCGTGCAGCGGGGTTTTCGAGCATGATGGGACAAGTGAGCAATAAACAGTCTTCAGAGACGCCCGCTGATGCTCTGGCTGACCCAACGTCGACCACATCAAAGCCAGCATCACAGTCGGCATCAAAGCTGCCAGCGTCCGACCTGTCTGCGTCAGAGGCAGATTATTTGCAGCATTTACAGCTGGAGGCTTCTCGCACGTTCGAGGAGTTGGAAGGCGAGGACCGTATTGATCGTTCGGAGGTTATCGCCGACGGCGTGAAGGAATTCGCGTGGTGGTGTCTCCGCCTCCTTGTGATCGCGGTGACAGCCTACGCCGCGTAGTTTCTGCTCAGTAAATTTTTCGCGTGGCATCCTCCCCCTCGCGTTGGCAATCCTCATTTGTTCGGTGCTGTGGCCTATCACACGCACGTTGCGCAACGATGGCGTGCCCGCAGGGCTGGCGGAATTTCTGCTGATCCTTGCGGCTTTTGGGTTTTTCGGCGGTTTGATTGCGCTCATTGCGCCCAGCAGACCAGCAATCCCAAACCTTGTACTACCAAGCGTTTGAGGGCGTACAGAAGGTGCAGTTGTGGTTGCAGGGGCCCACCGCTGAATGTCCGCGACGATGACATCAATAAATGGTTTACCGATGCCACCATATGGTTGCAGCGACAATCCGGGACCATCGCAGGTGAACTGTTCGCAGGTATCGGCGTTGCTTCAACGGTGATGGTCACGCTGGGTATTGTCATTGTGCTGACGTTCTTTTTCCTCAAGGATGGCGACCGTTTTCTCCCGTGGCTTCGCTCCATCACGGGACGTCGCGCGGGCTGGCACCTCACAGAACTACTCACACGGTCCTGGAACACTCTCGCCGGCTTCATCAGGGCTCAAGCTATTGTGTCGCTTGTCGACGCCGTGTTCATCGGCATGGGTCTGGTATTCCTCGGGGTTCCTCATGGTCTGGCGTTGGCAACCCTTACCTTCATTGCGGGTTTCATCCCCATCGTGGGGGCATTTGTCGCCGGGGCGCTGGCGGTGTTGATTGCTTTTGTTTCACTGGGCTTCACTAAAGCCCTCATTGTTTTGGCTCTCGTTGTTGCAGTGCAGCAGCTGGAAGGAAACATCCTATCCCCATGTTGCAGTCCCGCGCCATGAATCTGCATCCCGTGATCGTGCTGTTGTCAGTTACCATCGGGTCAAGCCTTTTTCGGTATTGTTGGTGCTTTCTTGGCCGTTCCCGTGACTGCACTTGTGGCGGTGTTGTTCCGCTACCTCAGTGACATGGTGGCGTTGAGGTCCGGCGAGAAAACCGCTGATCAAATTGAATTTTGCTACGGCAGCTGGTTCGCTCACCGGCATGCATGGCGAGGTGCTGGGGCGCAAGCTGCGTGCCGCCCGTCGTGACCGCCACGCCTCAGCATCCAGCGCAAACAGTGAGGAAGGAACCACCATGGTGATGCCAGCGAGGAGGATCCTGAAACGCTTCTAGCACGCTTGTCTGACGCATCAGCGAAAAATTGTCAGTTGTTCCACAAAAATAACAAAGCCCAGTCAGTAGTTCCGGAGAATCCGACCCAACCCTAGGTAACGATTAGCGCTCGTGTCCAACACACTTCCAGAACATCACGCCCGCGAGCACCGCAGCTCCACGCGGACTTTCGGCCTTCCCATGTAGTCGAGCACTCATCATGCTCGCAGCCCTGGCTGTGGGATTACTGATCGGCGTGCGGCAGCGAGACCATTGGCCTGCCCCTTCCTTATCGCTTTTGCTGCGGGCAGCGTCGTGGTGACCATCCTCGTGGAAGGCACGCGGATTGATGCTCACTGTTGGGCAACTCCCCTTATTGTTTGGCATTTCACTTCCATTGACAGCCTGGATGATCAATGCCTCGGTGTCTAATGTCCCGCAGAAGCTGTCAGCGACAACTATTCTCACCTTGGTGTACCCGTTGGCGCAACGCTTCCCAACCCTTGGCTTGGTCACGTTGGGGTGCGCTATTATCGCAGCTCTGCGTATCTGGCAGTTCAGGCGAACCATGGTCGCAGGCTCGGAGTGCAGGAGCGCGAGCGTAGAAAGACGCAAGAGGCGGACCGCACCAACCGTGAAACCGCCTCACGTGCACGCCGTCTGAGCAGCCGTAATCAGCAAGATATTCCTCCTCACAAGGAGCCAGCCGCGGCGTCGCAACGCGTGACGGTTGAGGAACTGCAACGTCGAGCGTCAGCACCGGAGGAACCACCCCAGCAGCCCGCACAAGCGCACTGTACAACGCCCTGGGCCCCAGCAACGGCCTGCCGCTCAACAACCCCACGCGGCACCATCGACACCCGAGCAACCGAAGCGCACTAAGCCGCAGTCACCACCTACGATGGTGATTTCCCTGAAAGCCTCGCCGAAGACGGGCGCGCACCAGCGCCCTGAGGGAGGATCATCACAGTAAAGCACGAGCGCTCAGGGCGCCCACCACAACCTCCACGCCGTGCCGCCGCGTCCACCGAGCGGCGCGATGCTCAACGCCGTGAGGCTCAGCGTCAGCGTCGCCAGCAGAGCCATGCGTCAGGAAGCACCACCAAGAGCACCCCGCCAGGCGCACTCGGCAACAGCCACAACGTTCGGGGGTATCCGCCGACCCACTGCCGACGCTGGAAGCAGCAGGGCAGGCGGCCAGACTGGTGGCCATGACCAGCAGCGTCCCCCACAAGCGCACAGTGCAGACGCCGAGGTGCAGCAACCACAGCGGTCGTCGTCACGCGCGGAGGCACACAATCACAGCACCGGCGGTGGCCGGTCCACGTCGCGTGGTAGCGAATCGGCGCAGGCGCGAGGGCAGCGCCAGCGTGATCAGCAGCAACGTGACAACCGTCAGCAGGAGTCGAGGGCAGTCGCAGCAGCGCCGCCAGCAACCGCGTCAGCAACCAGCGGCCTATGAGGAACAGGGGCAGCCGCGGACTGTGCAGCGCCGCCAGTGCGGAAGGTCCAGCCGCGCCGTGATTCGACGGGTCGGGATAATCGCCGTAACAGCCGCCACGACGACCTGTATTAACTAGCGGCCAGAAGGCGTGCGGGCGGGGCGCAAGACGCGCGGCAGGGAGAACACGAGGTTTTTCGGCGGCGGTGGTGACTTCTTCGACGGTGTGGAAGCCGTGGTCGTCGAGAAGCTTGATCACATCTTGGACCAGAATTTCCGGCACCGATGCCCCTGAGGTAACACCAACGGTGGTGACCCCATCGAGCCATTCCGGCTTAACCTGGTGGGCGTAGTCCACGAGGTAGCTTCGGCATCCGCCTGCGGAGAGCAACCTCCACAAGCCGTTTGGAGTTGGAGGAGTTTTGAGAGCCAACAACAATCACTAGGTCACTGCGTTCCGCGATGGCTTTGACAGCTACTTGCCTGTTTTGGGTGGCGTAGCAGATGTCGTCGCTGGGCGGGTCGGTGATGTGCGGGAACTTGGCTTTGAGTAGCTGCACAATCTCCATGGTTTCGTCCACAGAAGCGTGGTTTGGGAAAGCCACACAAGCTTGTCCTCCGGCCCAAAGTCAAGGGAGTCAACGGACGCGGCACCATCCACAAGGTGCACCACATCGGGGGCTTCCCCGGCGGTGCCTTCAACTTCCTCATGGCCTTCGTGCCCAATGAGCAGGATCTGGTATCCGTCACGGGCGAAGCGTTTCACTTCATTGTGAACTTTGGTCACCAGCGGGCAGGTAGCGTCGGGGTTTCCAGCGACAACGCCTTCGCTTCTGCATGCACGGCGGGGCTGACGCCGTGCGCGGAAAACACCAGGTGCGAGCCTCAGGGACCTCGGTAGTTTCATCAACAAAGATGGCACCCCGTTCGGCGGTGTCCACAACATAACGGTTATGCGATCTCTTTGCGCACGTAGACGGGTGCCCCGTACTTCTCTAGGGCACGTTCGACGGTTTCGACGGCGCGGTCCACACCTGCGCAGTAGCCGCGGGGCGCGGCGAGCAGAACTTTTTTCGCGTCTGCGGCTTCAGGGGTTGTCATGTCCTACAGCCTATCCAAGTAGGGTGAGGTGTGCGTAGTCTAGGGTCACTGTCGTCGGTGATGGTCCGGACAAACCGCCTATAGTGGGCGTTATTGTGTGCCTGATGCGCACCACACGTACCGTCGTTATGTGTCCAATGTGTTGAGGAGTCTGTGTGAGCAACGAGCCAACGTCGCCGAAAATCCGTGGCCGGTTCGGGAGGTAAATTCAAGGTCAAAGCATGGATCGAGCGTCTTGGTTCGGTGTGGGTTGAGACCAGCTTGCCCAGGTAAACATAAAACCGTCATGGAGATTTTCGTACTTAACGTTGCGTGACGTGAAGCCGAAATGAGCCTACCGTCACGTGCGACACAGCTCTGCTAAAACGCCCCCACTCCCCTGCGATGGTGACCGCGTGGTGGTGTACGGCAAGCCAACGTTTTTCACGGGCCGGGGTTCATTTTCGCTGCGAGCGACAGAGATTCGCCCGGTGGGCGTGGGCGAACTACTGGCCCGCATCGAGCGCCTACGCCAGCAACTGGCCAGTGAGGGCTTTTCGACGCCTCCGCAAACTGCCTCTCCCCTACCTTCCGCGCTGCATTGGTTTTGATCACTGGTCGCGGTTCAGCCGCAGAGCGCGACGTGTTGTCAGTGGCGGAAGACCGCCTGGCCACACGTGAATTTCAAAGGTGATCAACACGGCGGTACAGGGCGCCCCGGCAGTTCGAGTGATTACCGCCCTTGAAGCACTGGACGCGGACCCCGGGTTGACGTGATCATCATCGCCCGCGGCGGCGGTTCGGTGGAGGATCTGCTGCCGTTTTTCCGAGGAAGCGCTGCAGCGCGCGGTCTCACGCGCCCGTACCCGGTGGTATCGGCGATTGGGCACGAGCCGGATAACCCGGTGCTGGACAATGTAGCTGACCTGCGCGCCGCCACCCCCACGGACGCGCAAAGACGCGTGGTTCCGGATGCACAGGAGAAGAGCTGCTGCGCTTGGATCAACTGCGTCAGCGCGCCGCCGCAGCGCTCCGAGGCTGGGTGGATCGCCAGCAGCAGAACCTGCAGGCGCTGCGCTCCCGGCCGGTGTTGGCAGATCCGTTCACCCCCGGCCCCGCAAGAGGAAGAGTTCAGCGTGCGCTGACCATGGTGCGGCGTGATATAACCTGCTCAGCAGCCACGAATCCCAGGTTCCGGGCCTGCGCGCCTAGGTTTCGGCGCTGGGCCCGTCGGCGACGCTGGCGCGGGGTTACTCGGTGGTGCGGGTGATTTCCGCGTGACGGCTCAGGGCCGGGTGAGTGACCAGCTACGAGCAGGCCCGCCAGGTAGCCAGCTGCGCGATTCGTGTGGCCGATGGGTCCGTCACTGCCGCATCTGTGCCCATTCCCCGCTGATAAACCCTATATGAGGGACAACAATGAACGGGGAATGCTTTCCCCGCCGTTGAAACGCTCACCTACGGGGCCGCGCTGGCGGGCTTATTGAAGTGAAAATCCTGGAACTCGGGCAGATGGGTCTGGACGGTCGCCCGAAAATACTAGGAGCGCGCCAGGCCTTGTCAAAGGCTGCTGCGAAGAACACCTGGCCGGGGCGCGTCGGCGTGTGGAGACCGCCTTGAGGCACCAACAGCGAAACGATGCAACCTAGGGGCCTATGGGCGTCGATGGAGCGCGGTCTTCAGCGTCGCTTCCATGAGCTGCGTGTACTCCGGTCTCGCCTGCGGTTCCAGACACCAGCAGCCGCACGTCACCGAGGTCAGCGACCCACAGCACGCAGGCATCATGCTCCTCGGACGTGTACACGTGAACGTCCGTTCCTGCGATGCTTGTCGACGTCTGTTCCTTCCGCGCGTAGTCGTCATGGTCCTTCACTGCATCCTCAAGCGGGCGGTCTGTTTGAAGAAGCTGCACGCAGGCACCCTGGGCGGTGACCCAGCCCACCACGGGGCGGGCACCATCAACAGAACTGCGGCGAGGCGGAATTAGATCGTCCAGCCGTCGGGCATCTGGGGTAACGCAGCGGGAAAGCCATCCCCGTGCCTCTATATCTAAAAATTGCCGGGCATCAACCTCCTGGACAGGACCATTTTCAGGGCGTCCCGGGTTGAGGCTGCACATGCTCGGTGAACGCAGCCGTAGTGTGCCATCACCGCGATAATGACAATGAGTGTCATGCTGATGTCTCGGCCGTCTTGGAAGATACGAGGTTTGTTCTCAGCCACCTGGATAGTATGGCAGACTTTCACCGACTCCCCCGATTCGGGTGGACAAAAGCGGGCAAAAAGCGTACGCATCAGTGCAGAATAGAAATGGTGGTCATCACCAACACCACCCTTTTAGTCATCCCCTTTATATTCGGGCGTTACGCCCGCATATGCCCAGCCACTGTGGAGGCCGCACAGATGAATACCCGCCAAACCGAATGTCAGACCGTAACCTCGCCATGGAATTGGTCCGCGTGACCGAAGCCGCAGCACGCTCGCGTCTGGACGTTGGGTTGGACGAGAATGAAAAACAAGGCGACGGTGCCGCAGTGGATGCCATGCGCAAACTAGATCAACTCGGTGAACATGCGTGGCGTTGTGGTCATCGGTGAGGGTGAAAAAGATGAAAGCCCCATGCTGTTCAACGGCGGAAGAGGCACCGGCCGGTGCCGATGTCGATATTGCCGTCGACCGATTGGCGGCACCACGCTCGCTTGGCGGAAGGCCGCCCCAACGCTATTTCAGTCCTCGCAGCCGCAGGGCGCGGCACCATGTATGACCATCCGCAGTGTTCTACATGAAGAAAATCGCTGTTGGCCCCAGAGCCGCAGGTGTCATTGACATTAACGCGCCAGTAGCCGTCAACATCGGCGCCGTTGCCAAGGCTAAAGGAATCTCCCCTCGGATGTCACCGTGGTGGTTCTGGACCGCCCGCGCCATAATGACCTCATTGCCGCGATCCGTGAGGCCAGGCGCCAAGATCCGTCTGATCAGGGACGGCGACGTCGCCGGTGCCGTTGCCCGCAGCCAACACACCAACTCGTGGACATCTGCAGTGGGCATCAGCGGCACCCCAGAGGCATTATCACCACCTGCGCCATGAGTGCATGGGGGTGAAATTCAGGGCAAACTCTATCCGACTCGCGACGAGGAAATCCGCAAAGCTCAGAGATGCAGGCCTGGACCCGTACCGTCCTGACCACCAATGATCTGGTTTCTTCCGATAACTGCTACTGTGGTACCGGCGTGACAACGGCGACATGCTCGCGGTGTCAGCTATCGCCAAAACAGCGCCACCACCCGCTCCTGGTCATGCGCTCCCGCTCCGGCACTGTTCGTTTCATCGAATCCGTCGCCAGCTAGCCAGCTGCAGGAATACTCTGCGGTGGATTACAGCGCCAGAACTAGCCATACGCAGTGAGGGTGTGCGGAGTGCGAAACCCGTCACACTCCCGGGGTGGGCACCCTTCGCCACACAGCCGCCCTACGCCATGCCTTGTAGATAGGTTCTACGACTCTCTTAGTGAAGGTGGATTTTTCGCGACCGAGCAGGAATTCCGCATCGAACTTGACACCATGGGTGATGAAAGTTCCCGTCAACGCCCTGTGGCGTGCACAAACGCGCGCGCCGTGAGCTTTTCCCATCTCAGGCGCGGCCTCGAGTCACTGGTCGCGCCATGGGCCTGCAGAGGCAGCCTGCGCACAGGTGAACCAGGATGCGCCTGAGCGCTTATGACGCCGCAGCGCGCCATCATCGCCGCTGCAGAGAAATCGCCGACGGCAAGCATGACGCCGAATTTCCCCATTGACGTGTTTCCAGACCGGTTGGCACTCATCCAACATGAACACCAGAGGGTCATCGCCTCTATCGCCGCAAAGAACGGCGTTGAGTTCACCCCAACGATGACGTCAGACATGGGACGGTCCTCCAACGAGCACTCACCGCAACCCACGTGGCGCACCGGGGGCCGCCGTGAAGACCTCATCCCGGCCTGAAGATTGCTGCAGGAATCGCTGGCCAAGAAAGCTAAGGAATGGGAGAACGTGGTCAAGTCCGGCCGCACCCACCTTATGGATGCCGTACCGGTCACCCTCGGCCAGGAATTCAGCGGCTACGCCCGCCAAATCCAGCCGGCATTGGGCGTGTTGAGCAACACTTCCCCCGTCTCGGCGAACTGCCCATCGGCACTGCGGTGGTACCGGCTGAGACACCTGCCGACTTCGGCGGAAAGGTCACCGCCGAGCTGGTCAACCTGACTGGTGTGGAAGAACTGCGCAGATGCGTCAGCGGTACGGGCACGCCAGCCGCGACGGCGACTGGTGGAATTCTCTGGTGCAATGCACGTTCCATCGCGGTCTCCCTGACCAAGATGGCTAACGACATCCGCTGGATGGGTTCCGGCCCACTCACTGGCCTGGCCGAGATTCACCTGCCTGACCTGCAGCCCGGCTCCTCCATCATGCCCGGCAAAGTCAGCAGTGCTGTGCAGACCGCAGCCCAGGTTGCCGCACAGGTGATAGTATGTCACGAGTGCTGCGGTTGCCTTCGGTGGCGCCCAGGGCGCCTTCAGGCTCAACGTGTTTATCGATGATGGCCCGCACGTCCGCTGAATCCGCGCTTGCCTGCTAGGCAATACCGCTCGCGTGTTTGCCGCCAAGCTGGTTGACGGCATCGAGCCCAGCGAGGGAGCGCATGAAGACGCTTGCAGGTCACTCACCTCCATCGTCACGCCACTGAACTCCGCCATCTGGCTGCGAAAACGCTGCCAGGTGGTCAAGACCGCCCTGTGAAGGAAGGCAAGACCATCCGCCAGATGGTTGATGACCTGGGCTTTGTTGACGGCGACAACCTCACCGAGGAAGAGGCTGGACGGCAGCTGCAGATATGTTGGACATGGCCGCAGCACGGATCGCGACTCCAAGTAGATAGCCTGATCACTGTGCCGCCACCCACAGCCCCCATGCGCGCGCAGCAGAGGTGTGCGAATGTGTCATCAATGCTATCCTCGTTGCCGTCAAGCAGCAAGCTTCAGATTGATCGATTCAGCCCTATCAAGGTAGGTGGGCAGTTCATCGCGCGCAGCGCCACCCTCGCCGGTGGCAGAGGTTGACGATATAGCGGTTTTTCTTCACAAAGGGCGATACGTCATTGCCCGATTGGGGTTGCCAAGGAACGCCAGCCGTGATTGTGCGGGCGCAATGCGCGCGATTCCTGGTCAAAAAGGCGGATCCCACGAAATCCACAATCGCCTGGTGAAAATCAACATTGGCGTTTCCCGACATCGATCAGTTCTCCGCCAGCATCCCCGCTTCCCCATGGTCGCAGGCCTCGCATGCGCCGCAGGCAATCAAAGTGCGGTGTGCATCGCTGTCGAGCATAGGTGATGGCGCCGAGTTTCACGGAGCGTCGATAAGCGTAAATGTCCCATGGGTCCGGGCGGTCATGGTGCGCACTAACACCCGCGATGCGGCACGTGTTCCACCAGGCCGTCGCGGCGGCAGCCGAAACGCCCGCGCAGAGTATTCGAGACACACCGTATTGCTGCAAGCGCTACTTCGCTCAACTGAACGCCCGGCACGGGAACAATAATAATGCTGGCTGTAATGGAGGCGCGAGAGTTGCTCCACCACGATGATACGGAGGTAAGAGGGGATGTCGGGGCGTCCCATCGTGTGTGCACTCATAGAACTCACCATAACGGACATTTTCGCGCTGCTGCCAGCCTTACTAAGGTACACCTCTCAGCACGGTCAGCTTTCAGAAAAAGAGCAGTTCAAACGCGGTAGCGTGCCAACGGTTCGGGGAGTTTTCTACCCCCGTCGGCTCCCCCTTGTTACTTAACGCTATTCCCTGGAACACAAAGAGGGATATACTGAGACCCGCAACACATTGTTGAACAATTAATGCTGACCCTCACTTAAGCCCGTGTGCGCGCGTTGGTGCCTGCGGAAGGTCACGCAGATTACCACACGGCTAACCATGCCGCGCAGCCATCACAAGATTGGAGCATGAGCCTTGCCTGAACAAACATCACAACAGTCCAACGCTCGGGCAGGCTGCGGCCAGCGCATCAACGCGAACCGCTCTTCTCCGGCGCCATTTTCCTCATGGCAGCCGCGCCATCTGGCCTGGATTTGCCCGCAACCGCCGTATTTACTGGCAAACTGGGAGCCGCTTTCGCGTTTGCGATTGTCGTCTCAATCCTCCTCGACATCGCTGTGCAGTTGAACGTGTGGCGCGTTATCGGCGTATCCGGGATGCGTGCCCAGGAACTTGCACCGGGTGATACCCGGCTTGGGCTGGGTGCTCGCTGTTCTTGTGGCCATTGGCGGCATTGTATTCAACATTGGCAATATCGCTGGTGCGGGACTCGGAACCAACGCCATGATGGGGCTGGATGCGAAAATCGGTGGTGCTGTGACTGCAGCCATCTCTATTGTGTTCTTCCTCGCTAAAAGACTTGGCGGAGTGCTGGATAGGGTGCTGGTTTTCCTGGGAATCCTCATGATGGGTTTGACGCTCCATGTGGCTATCGTCCCAGGGCCACCTGTGGGCGATGCGCTGCACAAGCGTCATGCCAGAAAAGGTTGACTGAGCTGATCATCACTACCCTTGTTGGCGGGAACTGTGGGCGGTTACATCACCTCACGCTGGCGCTCACCGCACGTTGATTCCGGCAAGGTTGGCGCGGAACACGTCAAGGATGTCTCAATCCTCTGTCACAGGTATCCTGCTCACCGGCATCATGCGAGTCCTGCTGTTCTTGGCGGTGTTAGGCGTGGTCGCTGGCGGCACCGTTCTGGATCCAAAGGGTAACCCCGCAGCCCAAGCTTTCCAGGTAGCAGCAGGTGATCTTGGCCTACGCTTCTTCTGGCGTGGTCTTGTGGGCTGCGGCACTGAGTTCCATCGTTGGTGCTAGCTACACCTCGCAGCCTTCCTCGTGCCCAACACACCCGATGAAATCGCTACAGAACTGGGTGACCATTGCATTCATCGTCATTTCCTGCACTTTGTTCCTCATCCTCGGCACGCGCAGCCACGCTTCTAGTTTTTGCTGGCGCGTTCAATGGCTCTAGTACTCCCCATCAGCTTTACCCTGTGATGATCTACGTTGCAGCTTTCCGTTCCAGGATCTTCTCAATGGATACAAGTACCCACTGTGGCTAATCATCATCGGCATCGTGGCAACGGTAGTGGCCTGGATTCTGGCGCGGAACTCCTTCTCGGGCGTATTTGACCTGCTCAAATAGCACGTCACCATAGAAAAAGACACACACCCCCACAAAGAAGGGCCAATTCTCATGCATACTTCTCCGTCAGGAACCTCAGCCACCCCAACCATTGACCTCCAGCAGCGATCTCGGCGAGCTTCTGGCTGCATCGGACTATCGGCAACGACAGTGCCGTCCTCGACCTGGTGACCAGCGCCAGCATCGCATGCGGATTCCGCAGGCGACCCGCTGGTGATGATCCGCACGTGTGATCTCGCCAGGGCGTGCGCATCGGCGCGCACGGGATACGCGACCTCGCAGGTTTCGGTCGGAGAAACATGGATTACCCGCGATGATTTGCGGGCGAGCATCTACCAGATCGGCGCTCTTCCAGGCGGCGGCCCGATCGGTGAGGGCTGCAGGTTACCTACGTCAAACCGCATGGTGCCCTGTACAACCGCATCGCCCGATAAAAGCCAAGCCATGGCCGTGATTGAGGGTTCCGCACAGATCCCACACTGGAAGCTCATGGGCCTCGCAGGCTCTCCGATCCTCGACTGGGCGTCCCGCCGAGGGCTGTCCACCCCTGCGGAGGCTTTTGCCGACCGCGCCTACAACGCAGACGGCACCTGGTCAGCCGCTCCCAACCCGGCGCGGTGCACCATGATCCAGATGTCGTGGCAGGCCAAGCTATTGCCTTTGCCACCGGCGCTCCCATCACCAGCATTGATGGCCGGGAACTGATTGTCCAGCTTGATTCCTCTGCGTTCACGGCGACAAATCTGCGGCGATTAGCCTTTCGCGTCGTATCATTGAACAGCTCGGTCACGTTGAGGGTGGCGGGCATGTTCAGCCATGAATATTGCACGCAACGGCGATCACGCCTTGATCATCGACCTGGACAGGTCTCGACGACGTGGTGGATCTGCACGCGCAGATTCGGGCACTGACCTTCCGCAGGTCCGCGAGCTTGTCCCTGCAGCCCGAACCATCACTGTTCACCTCAATCCGCACATCGCATCTCAGGCAGATACAGCAGCAACCTTGGAAACATTGGTGGTGGGCGCGGCGTCGACAAGCGCCCTGCACACAGCAACGGTGACTATTCCCACGCGTTACGACGGCCCTGATGTATCCACCCTTGCCGCCCACCTTGGCATCCAGTGAGCGCGAGCTGATTGATGCACATACCGGCATGAGTGGCGTGCGGCGTTCGGTGGTTTTGCTCCGGGGTTTTACGACCTACGCCGACTGGCGACTGGTGGGATGTGCTCGGCGTAGCCAGCTCGTCCCAGCTAGCGCTGGTTCTGTGTTGCTGGGGAGTTTTCGGGTGCATCCCCAGGCGTCGCCGGGTGGATGGCAGCTGCTGGGCACTACGACAACCCCGATGTGGGATCTGACGCGGGAATCCCCGGCGCTCATTCAGCCTGGGGATACCGTGCGATTCGTGGAGGTTGACGATGTTTAGAGTACTGGCCAGTGGCCCGCAAGCGTTGTTCAGGACGCGGGCCGTTCTGCGTATATGTGCTCAGCGTGAGTCCTTCTGGTGCGTTTTGACCGCGCGAGCGCCGTCCAAGCCAACCGGGTGGTGGGTAATGCTCCCGCGCGACGGTGGTGGAGATCCTGTTCGGCGGGTTCAGCGTTGAGGCGCTGACAGCAACAAATTGGTGTTTACGGGCACCAACGCCCTTGTGCATGTGGAGCACGCCAATGGCTACCCAATACATTGAGTACACTCACACATTATCGGACGTCCAGCCCTTTCGCGCTCCTCCTCTCGGTTCGCACAGCAGGGGTTGCGCACATATTTCGCGGTGCGTGGTGGGTTTGCCCCGCAGGTGCTGGGCAGCGCGTCGACCGACATGCTCAGCGCTATCGGTCCCTGATCAGCTGCGTGTTGGTGACGCTGGTTGTCGGCACTGATGTATCTGGCCCTGCGCTGGTACTCCCTGGGTGCGGGATTGTGCGCGCCTGTTCGAGCCATGACGAACACTGTCACCTTGGGCGTCATTCCTGGCCCTCAGGAAGGTGGTTTACTGCGAGTCTGTGGAGCGTTTTTATAGCGAACCGTTTGAGGTGAGCAGCGAGTCAACCGCATTGGCATCCGGGTTCATGGTGAGCAGCCACTGGAACGAGCTTTAGCTGGGGAGATAGCCAGCGGGCATGGTTCGAGGATCTATTCAGGTTCCGCCGAGCGGGTTTCCGGTATTGTTTGGGTGGACCACCCGGTGACGGAGAGGCTATCCGGTAATCGGTGTGTTGGATTGGTGTTCTTCTGACTGCACCGCCCAGCTGCGACCTGGGGATATTGTGCGTTTTCGGCGGGTGGCGGCGGAGTAGTCCGGTGACTCTTGGGCCTGAGCTGCCCGTCCCGTTCGCTTCAGTTGACCCCGCACGTCCCCTCGTCCACTAAATTTGCACCGAGTGCAGCACGCACTAGGTTTACTTTGCGTGCGGTGAGGAAAAACTATCCCTGCGCAGGCGAAACGCCATGCACATGTCCATTACTGATCACGCACCCGGTTAGTAATGGACCATGGATTTCGATGCCGTCACCGTTGAAGATATCTGCCAAGCAGCAGGTATTTCGCGGCGCACCTTCTTCAACTATGTAGATTCCCAAAGGATGTGCGCGTGTTCGGCGCAGCCCCCAAAGAAATCGGCGAGCGAGAGATCGCTGCTACGAAAACCGCCATGCGAGGACGTCCTGGAAGCTCTATCGCCTCAGCAGCAGACTGCTTGACCCCTACTTGAACCGCAGGGACCCCAGGATGGGCGACATTCTGCGGCGTCGTAAGTGTATTGCGTTGAAGCACCCCAGAGCGACAAGCCCAGCTAGCGGTGCAGTTCACAACGTGCGAAAATCCGCAATGCGTCTGCTTGTGGCCTAGCTTTCGAACAATGGCCTGACCCGCCGACTGCTAACCCAGCCCGTAGAAACGGAAGCATTGACCTTGGTGAGCATCATGTCCAGCGCCATGCAGTTAGGCATGCAACTGGATTCACAGCAGTTTCTCCCCGGCGCAACGCTGATGGAAGGTCTCCAGACAAAGCTGTCGAGATGCGCTGACAAACATCACCGAACTCCTGGAAAACCTACCACAAAGAAGAAATAACTCGCCCAGCTCAGACCATTTCGACCCCACCCCCACGCAAGCTCCACTCCCCTCACACCGCAGACATCGCCCGCTTGCCGTTGATTTTCACGGCACTGATGCTGGCCATGTTGCTGAGTTCGTTGGGGCAAACTGTATTCTCGGCGCACTCCGCACCATCGTCGGAGAACTCGGCGGCGTGGACCACATGGACGTGGTGATTACCGCATATCTGCTGGGTGAGACGATTTCGCCGCTGTCTCGGCAAGCTGGCGAGCCAAACTGGCCGAGTTTCCTTGGCACACTTACGGGTTTTGTGGTGGGTTCCTGCTCGGCGGCCTGGCCACGTCCATGATGGTACTGATTGTCGCCCGCGCGATTCAGGGTACTTCCGCTGGCGGCATGATGATCCTCGCGGGCCATCACGGCTGACGTGGTTTCCGCCCGTGAGCGTGGCAAATGCGACGGGCATCATCGGTGCCGTGTTTGGTGTCTCCCTCGGTGCTCGGCCCGGTACTGGGTGGTTGGTTTACCGACGGCCCCGGCTGGCGTTGAGCCTGTGGCTCAACGTTCGATCGGCATTGTCACGATTATTGTTACTGCCCTGGTTCTGCGTGTCCCGGCGCGCGAGAGAGTGACGATGGACTGGCTGGGCATCCTCATGCGATCGTTGCCACCACCAGCCTCATTCCTCACAGTGACCTGGGCGGCAACAGATGACGGACCAGCCCCAGATCATTAGCCCTTGGCATCACCGCCGTTGTGTTTGCCGCCGTATTTGTGCTGGTGGAGACTGCGTGCGAGATCCGCTGAGTCTCCATGACGTTTTTGCCAACCGTAATTTCGTACTCACCACGTCCGTGGGTCTGGCTGTGCATCTTCATGTTCGGTTCCATGTCTATCTGCCCACCTACCCGCAGATGGTTGCATGCCATGTCCCCACGCCGATGGTCTGATGATGACCCCGTGATGCTCGGTGTCATGGGCACCCTCCCCACGTGGGCGGCATCGTCTCCGCACCGGCAAATACAAGCGCTACCCCATCATTGGCGTACGTCGCCGCAGCAGCATTGGCACTGCTATCCACCCTGGAACCCGACACCAGCTTGGTTGTCATTTGGACTGTACCTATTCCTCTTGGGCTTCGGGTGTGGTAACGCCATGCAGATTCTGGTGCTGATTGTGCAGAACTCCTTCCCCATCGCCGTGGTTGGCACCGCCACCGCAGCAAACAATTCTTCCGGCAAATCGGCGGCGCGATCGGCTCTGCGCTGGTGGGCGGCATTTTCGTGGCCAACCCTGCACGACCAGCTGGCGCCCGCATGCCCGCGCAATCAAGAGTTGGGTGCCGACGCCGCGACACAAAGACATGCTCGCCTCGGCACATCCCGGCTCACCCGGCCGTCACGCACCACCTGCCGGAACCGCTGCGCCCGGCCATCGACTATGTCCTACAACGATGCCCTCACCCAGTATTCCTGATGCTGGTGCGTTGGCGCTGGTGTCTGCTGTAGTCCTCATCTTTGTGCGTGAGGCAACCTCAGGGACGCATCTCCTAACGCATCGCTTATCGACGCCCCTCCGACGCGCAGGGCGACCGACCTTCCGCTGGTTGTTCGCCCGCGCTGCTCTTCACAGCTTTTTCCTTCGCTGTTCGCTTAGGGACGGCCTGCCTGGACGTGTTAATGGCGCCCCTTCGCGATCCCCACGAAATCTGGATCGCATCGCTATCTCATCAGCTTCAACCACACCAACGCGATACTGGTGGGTTGGCCATCCTATAGTCCCGATGGGCCGTGGACTTGTTGTTTATCGACCGCAAAAGCGGCCTGGGCGCGAGCAACCCCCACGTTTGCCGCCACCACGTCAAGAGCATCGAACACCGCCGAGCATCACCTCATTGTGCTCATCAGGGGCGTAATTAACGTGCTGATCCTCAAGATCAGCTGCCGAAAGTTCGTCCAGAAGAGTCAGTTCACTATCCTGGCACCGCCACGCAGGTTGCTCCTCGCACAAACGCACCACATGAAAACGCTCATCCACCGCCGATCCGGGAGGCGGACCAGCAGCAAGATCGGGGCGAGTGCGGTCGTCGGGGCGTCGGCGCAGCAGTGGAAACGGGTCACGCGACTCAAAACTATGCAACGCGCCGTGCCCAGTCCGTTCCGCAAACCGTGTCAGCCATTTGCCGAGCTGTGCCCTTGCGTAGGCGATCGTGAGGCTCATGCAGAAGATGTTACCGTTGAGGAGTGAACGAAGAATCTGCACGCACCCCATCCGGCTACAATGAAACCCCAGACAGCGGCCAAGAAAACTCGGATCTACCTGCCGGCCACGCCAGAGGAGTTCCAAAATACGGCACTCACCCACCAGAATTTGTCGGAACTACAGCAACCCGCCGGAATGACGCAACCTCCGCCGCAACGGCCCCCACCCACGCCCCCGTGGTCGCGAAACTCGGCATCACTATCGCCGCCCCTCAAAGCGCCGACTTGGACAAGCGACCAAGCAGACATCAAAGCCCTGCTGAAAACCAACCCGATTGGCTGCGGCAGCACGCACCGCGATGGCTGCAAAGCGTGAAGAACAGCGAGGAAGAGCTTCGGAACCTGGGGAAATAGCACTGTCGACTATTTTGAAGAAACTCGTCCCAAAAGCGCAGCCTTTCTTTCTACACCTCACTCACGAATGAGCGCTTTAATGGCGCAGCGGCTGTCCATAGCCTGGTATGCCTCGTCGATGTGATCTAGGTCGGTTTCAGGTCGAAAACCTCACCGAGGTTAATCTCCCCGGCGAGGGTGGCGCTGCAACTCCAGCAGCACTCGCGGACCGGTGCAGGGCCGCCACGGGTACCGTACATTGCGGAAGAAGGTTTCCCCACCCTCATCAATCAGGGCTTCATGGGGCAGACCACACGACCAACAATCGCGCCGGGTCGAGCAATAGCAAAAGCGGTTTTCGGTGGCATCTCGCTACGCATTCCAGCACGGCGTCAACACCAATGCCGTCTGTGAGCGCGCGACCTCAGCAACAGCGTCATCCCCGCGGGAGCGGCAATGTCGGTGGCGCCCCACCTGGTGGCTAGCTTCTGGCGGGATTCGTGACGGCTCATGGCAAATGATGCGCGTGGCACCGAGCAGCTTGGCGGAGAGCACGCCAGCAGACCAACCGCGCCGTCACGCAACCACAGCCACCGTGCTGCGGGTTTCACGCCAGCGGCAACGGCAGCTGTTGGCCGGTGCCCATCACGTCTGTGAGAGCGAGAAGGACGCGGGCTGTTTGTCACTGTAATTACCGGCGGGGACCAACGGCCGTACCATCAGCCTGCTGAATGCGCACGTAGTTCGGCCGGCAGCCGCTGCCGGGTTCTCCGGCACCGAAGCCACCGTTCTGGCAGGCGGTCTGGACGCCATTTTCGCAGTGTGAGCAGGTGTTGTCGCTGAAGGCGAGGGCACGATCACCAGGTCACCGGGTTTCGCATGGTGGTCACATCGTCACCGATTTCCTCCACCACACCGATAGCCTCGTGGCCGATGGCGTCCTGGCCATGCTCGGAGTCGCCCCGGTAATACCACAGGTCACTGCCACACACGCAGGCTCGAACCACGCGCATCACAGCGTCAGTGGGCTGCTGAATGGTGGGCTTAGGGTGGTCCTCAGCGCAATCAGGCCGGGCTTTTTAAATATCGCTGTCTTCATTATCTCTTTTACTGTGGTATGAATTGCTTGCCGTAGGTCGGCGGAACGCCTCTGGATTCCCATTAGCGCTGGCCAGTGTTTCCTGGCCGCACCCTCGGCAGCCTGCCAATCAGGCGATTTTGCCGCCAGGTATCGACGCCGCGATTCCAACAGCGCGGCTCCTCCTCCAGGTTTCAGCCTGCCGCTGCAATAAAGCGACCTGATTATGGGCATGCACCGGGGTGGCACCGATCATATGTGAGGTAGTCGCGCATGTCTGTGATGGACAATCCAAGGCCATACAAGCACGCAACATTCTTGATAAAACCAAGATCATCCTCGCTGTTACACGCTGTTTACTACTCGAATCACGGAGATCACGGGGATAATGCCGATGCTTTTCGTAGTAGCGCAACGTGCTCGATGGCAGTCGGACATTCGACACTTGTTTAATGGAATAGTGTCTGAACTGGCCATACTGCACGAGCGTAAGAACTTCAAGCACTTTAAGTCAAGAACGCCAACCCATGGGCGTGTCTTGTGTCATTTGGGCATGCAATTTTCATTCAGCAGGCGTGCTACTGCTGCTTTTGATGTTATGATGGCATTGCACGTCGCGTCGGCGCGGTCGCCCTCCACTGCACCTCCTCCTCCTGCCGTGCGGCGGCATCAGAAACACCGCGTCACAACCGACAAACACCCGCCTGCAGCATCCTTCCCAGTCCGCAGGCCACACGGTCCGTTACCCTGCAGGCTGGAACTGGCAAGAGTGGCCGCGCAAGAAGAGCAAGCCTGCAGCTTGCCCAGCAGTTTGTGAACCTCACCGATTCCTCAGCCGTGAAATCCTGGCTGGACAGGAATGCCGACACAGCGGATAAAAACGATCTTGAAGACTTCCTCACACACAAGTCCAGCGGTGATTCCCTACTCACACCGAAAGACCTGTTTGGGGCAGTAATCTCAGTCTTGGGTGACTACGCTGACATCACCTACGCAGGAATGATCGCTGCTGCCAAGTAGACGGGCGACAAAAATCACCGACAACGTGGGCAGAAGGAAACCGAGTGTGGCTGCAACAGCCTCGATCTCCTCAACTCGAGTCACGCCGATGGTGTGGGGCTGGTGTTCATCCCTGGACAACGGCACCGTTAAGGGCATTATATACTGTGAACAACGTGGGTGGCCAGGCCAAAGCTGTCCGAAATCGTGGATTCGTCCGGGCAGCTCAGCAGCCGTTCAAGCTAGCTCACTTACCGACGCCGCCGAATCACCGTTGTCGCGACCAATACTGCGGCTAGAAGGACAACAATCCCGCCAACAGCAACGCCGATAGCAAGGCGTGTGGTTGCGCTAGTGGATGACACATCGGCGTTCGCGGCGGCGGTGGATGGTGCAGAGGACGCTGGGTGGTGGACGTCGATACGCTTTCTCCCGGCAGCTTGAAATCCGGGAGAGATCGGACCGGCGACAGCGACACCAACCGAGCAAAAAGCAATCTGGTGGCGGACGGGCACTGACAGGGGTTTTTCTCGTCGGTGTTGTCGCCAATGTTCCTGGCTACGGTGTGACTGCCAGATGGTGATCACCGGCAAGCCAGGCGGGATTCGGCTGGTCGGCATTAGCAAAGGAAACAGCACGGGCGGTGCCAAAACGTACCGGTTTATTCACGTCCGTCACATCCAGAGGTGGTGGCACCAATCAAGTCCACGCTTTCTCGGGCGGGATTTCAGCAAAGCAAATTCAAACTCCTTCACCGCATCTTCGAAGAGCTGACCGTCTACGCGCCCTCATCAATAACGCTGAGTTCAAGTTGAGGTTCTGGCCCCAACCGGCCGGGATTTTCACGTACTGAGTTTCACCAATAACAATCTCGGAGCGGAATGTTGGGGAACATTTGGCGCGCTATCCGGCTCGGTACCTGGGGTGACCAGCTGTTGCCCCACCGCAGGAACTGGTGCAAGGTCAGTATCTTTGCGAACGGGTGATTGTGCTTTTATTAGCGGGAATCCCCACATCGCTGAGCTGCGGGACCGCCACGATGGTGGTGTCAAATTCACAGGGCTTTTGAAACCAGAAGTTCCGCTCAACAGAAAAGTCCAGCAGATATTCTTCGCCAGTGCATCCGGAGATTGCGGTTGACAATAATCTCGCCAGAACGCGGAATGTTCATGTGATTATTTGAGTCAATATGCTTCACACTAGGCCGTGCATTGGTGGCCTTTACTATCCTGGACGCTTTGTATCAACCTCGATGCCGCCGGGCAACGAGTCCGCCCGAACCAACCTGATGTTTGGCGGTATAGGCGACATGCAGTTGATGGCCTTCCAGCACGCGGACCTTCACGTAATAGTCCTCTGCCGCAATTTCATCCCACCGCTGAGTTTCCACAGTCAGGCTGTGGGACGACAACAGGACCGGCGTTCACCGTGGGAACCTTATCATCGCTGTTTGCGGAGGCTTTCACGCGCTTTGCTGGCAGTTGATAGCCCTGGCCGGTGCGCAAGGTCACGGTGGTCGAGAGTGCTGCGCAACGCTTCCGCACGTCAGCATCGGTATGGGTGCCACCGGTCGCCTGAGCGACGCAGCTGAGTTCGGTGCGCGCGGCGTCGTCAGCTTGAAGCCCACCGTGTGAATCAGCAGGTTGGGATGCTCCCGCTTTAACTCATAAGCGATGTCGCAGACGGGAGGCGGAGCGCGGGTTTTCAATACCGTCGGAGATAATTACCACGGTTTCGGCCTGCTTGGGCAATTTGTTGCACGGCTTGTTGAATGGATAGGCAATGGGTGTAGCCTCTCGAGGTTATCCCTTGAATATCTCCGACCAGGCTTTTTCGCCGTGCGTTGACCCGGCGCGGACAGCAGCGTCACATCCTTGCAGCCAGCGGCCTTCTCTGCGTCGGAGCTACCAGTTTTGGTGCCGTAGGTCATCAGACCAAGTGGGGGCATTATCAGGGACGTCGTTCAAAATCCGGTGAGCGCTTCCTTGGCGGCTGCCATGCGGGTTTTCCGTCCACGTCTTGGGCCAGCATCGACCCTGAGGCATCAGGATCACCATGGTTGGGGCATTGCCATCGGCCTGCGCAGCATGCTGAGTTCCTTGTGTGCGCTTTGGTCTGGGCCGCAGCCTGCAGAGCAACATGTGGAGCAGCCAGAAACGATCCCCGATCAGGCCAGCACACCACGAGGTGCGCAATCGCCTTGGCCAGCGCTCTATATTTTCATTATCACCTGATTCACCATTCCTTATCTATTGCAGAATTTGAAAAACCACAAAATAAAGGGGCCTTCAGATCGCCCCGCGGATACAAGTATGCCACATTTAGCTGTTTGCTATTAGCTATTCTTCTAACCGGCTGTTTTTACCACACTTACCGATGCCGCACCCGCCAGCGCCGCCACCCCTCCGAGGTTTTCACCTGCTGGCGCAGGTCGGTGACGGTGTAGCGTGAGCACTGTGAAAAATTTCTACCATATTGTTCGGTTTCGCGAGTCATGCGCTGTTCGCCCGCGACGTTTGATGCGTTGGTCCCCGAGCAACTGCCGGGACGCCAACGCACGTGGACCTATGGGTCTGGCGTGTGTGAGCTTGTCGCGGCTGCCCCACTAAGCAACCGCCGTACCCGCAGCGCCGGAGGTTTGTTCTCCAGCAGCCTGCTTCTCGAGGTGTGGCCAGGCAACATCTACATGGCGCGTAACTACCTCACAGCAGCAGGATCCCCCACGCTCGCCTTTGGCCAGGCTGTAGCTGTTGCCCGCGTTCCACTACAAATCCCGTTGATTCGCGGCGCATGGAAAATCTACCGCGAATCACCCCAGTAACTTAGACCAGCGTCCACTCCTCAAGGCCCTCATACAGTGGGTACTGCGCGGCCAAGGCCGATACGCGGGCAGCGCAACGCCTCCACGTCGGCACCCTTGCCAGCGGCCAATGCGGTGCCAATAATGTCTGCAACCTCGGTGAAAGCAGCCTCGTCGAAGCCGCGCGTCGCCAGCGCCGGGGTGCCAATGCGCAGCCAGAGTAACCATCGGCAGGCGCGGATCGTTCGGCACGGCATTGCGGTTGACGTAGTGCCCACCTCGTGCAGCAAATCCTCGGCTTCCTGCCCGTTCATCTCGGAATTGCGCAGGTCAGCAAGTACTAGGTGCACGTCAGTGCCGCCAGTCAGAACATCCACACCGGCTGCCGCGCAATCCTGAGCGGTGAGACGTTCGGCCAAAATCCGAGCACCATCCAGGGTGCGCTGCTGACGCTCCTTAAACTCCTCGGTCAGCAATTTTCATGGCCACGGCTTTAGCAGCGATGGCGTGCATGGGCGGACCACCCTGCTGCAGGGAAGACCGCCGAGTTCAACTTCTTTGCCCATTCTTCCTTGGCCAGGATCAGTGCCGGAACAGGGGCCACGCAAGCGTTTTATGCACGGTCGTCGATACCACATCGGCGTGCGGTACGGAGAGGGTGCAGTCCGGCTGCCGCCAAACCGGCGAAGTGGGCCATGTCCACCCACAGTTTCGCTAACCTCATCGGCAATGGAACGGAAGGCGGCAAAGTCCAGGTGACGGGGTGAGGCCGACCAGCCGGCAATGAGTCACGTTTGGCTTTTTCGGCGAGTGCTTGCTCCTGCCGCGATCGCATGTCCACGCATGGTCTCTGGGTCAACGCCAGTGAAATGCGCTTCATACAGCTTGCCGGGAAGTTCAGCTTCGTACCGTGGGTCAGGTGACCGCCATGAGCCAACGACAGGCCGCGATCTTCTCCCCGGGTTCGCCAGTGCCATCAACACAGCAGCGTTGGCCTGCGCGCCGGCATGTGGTTGAACGTTGGCGTAGTCGGCACCGAAGACGTCTTTGGCGCGGGCTATGGCCAAGTCCTCAACAATGTCCACGTTTTCACAGCCACCGTAGTACCTACGTCCCGGGTAACCTTCAGCGTATGTTGTTGGTCGGTACAGATCCCTGAGCTTGAAGCACAGCACGCGGAACAAAAATTCTCCGAGGCGATCATTTTCCAACGTATCGCGCTGGCGGGCGAGTTCCCCGGCCATTGCTGTAGCCACCTCGGGGTCCAGCGCTGATGAGTAGCTGGTACAGGACATTGTTGTGGGTAGCATCGGACGTGTGGCCGCCTTACCTTTCATAAAGCCAGTCCCGCCACAGACCTCGCGCACGGGACATTGATGAATGCACAGATAGTGTAGCGCTAAACACACTGGATTACCAGTTCCTCTTAACTAACCCCACCCTAATGCCCTATAACTCGTCACCACATGCACAATGGTTCCTATGGTTCGCCAGCACCCCCAGGACATCAGCCCATACCTGGATTTTTTGACCGACACCAGTGGCGCAATCTGAGAATTCGATGCCTCAGGTCTTGACTGAAAAAGAGCTGGTCAAGCTCCGTGGTGTTGGCGATCGCATTGACCTGGACGAGGTCTCTGAGGTGTATCTCCCCTCAGCCGTCTCATCCACCTGCGGGTGCGGGCGCGCCAGGAACTCATGGCATCAACGGCCACGTTTTTGGGCAGTCCCGTCGAGGACGTTCCTTTTTGTTATTAGGGGTGGCGGGCTCCGGTGGCGGTGGGAAAATCCACCACAGCACGTTTGCTGCAAAGTGCTTTTACAACGATGGGAATCACACCCACGCGTGGATTTAGTTACCACTGATGGCTTCCTCTACCCCGCCGCTGAATTAAATCGGCGCGGAATTATGAATCGTAAAGGCTTTCCAGAAAGCTACGATCAGCGCGCACTGCTCCGGTTTTGTCACAGATGTAGAGGCCGGCAAACCACGGTGCGAGGCACCAGTGTATTCTCCACGCTCTATGACCGCATCCCCGATGAGAGATCATTATTGATCAGCCAGACATTCTCATTGTGGAAGGGCTGAATGTACTACAAACCGGCCCAAACCCTCATGGTTAGCGACTTATTTGATTTCAGCGTCTATGTTGATGCCCGCACCGAGGACATTGAGCACTGGTACATTGATCGGTTCCTCAAACTGCGTGAAACCGCCTTCCGCACGCCCGGCGCGCACTTTTTCACTACGCCGCTGAGCTTGACGACGCCCACGCGGAGGCTGAGGCCCGCGAAATTTGGCGAGTCCGTCAACCTCCCGAACCTGGTGGAAAATATTCTGCCCACTCGCGTGCGTGCATCGTTGGTGCTGTTTAAATCAACAATCATTCCGTCGAGCAGGTGCGAATGCGCAAGGTTTGAGTTAACCGTTTGAGTTAGCTGCGCACCCGTTCAGCAATGGCATCGAGTTCCGCATAGTCAACGCGATCAACATCTGTGTTGTAGGGTGTCAATCATGTTGTTGTCGTTGGCGTTGCGGTTGATTTTGCCTTTGAGCATATTGACGATGGACCAAAGCACACCCTTATGAACACGAGAAATTTCCGAATAGTACGGGCGACCCGGGAGGTAAAAGCGGGTTGTGGTGTCCGCGGCGTCGCCAAGCAAACAGGCGCTGGGTCCTTATCACGGGCATGGTCGGTAGCGTCATCCCCGACGGATGCGAGGGCAACCCTGCGCCCTGGTAACCCTTGGGGTCTTTGATAAAGGTAGCCCCAGCAACTGCCGGACCGAAGACTGGTGAGAGCACGATGACCGTCTGCACCTCGGGTTGCTTTCCAGCAACGCAGGGTGCGTCATCAGGTGTGTGCTCTGTGGTGTCTAATCGGCGGGCCAGTTCTTCGGCGTAGCTCGGTGGAGCCGTAGACAGTGCTGTAGAAGAATCGGGTATGTTCATGAAAAGGGTTACTTTCCAAAACGTCGAGTTCGTGAGGAGTAGGCGCGTAAGGCTCAGAGAAGTCAATGCGCCGGAATGCAGGCCAATAGGTATCTGTGAACCAAATTTCTGAATACGCGGCCTGCCAGAGAAGGAAACCGGAAAGGCGCTGCTCACCGGAGGTGCGGATCACCAAGTCTGGGTCAGGCTGCCCGGACGTGTACAGGTGGCGGAGATGGAATCCACGTCAACGTTGCCGGCAATATCCTCGGCTGCAACGCTCGTGAAGTCTTGTTCCTGGATGAGTTCTTTCACGGCGTCGACAATTTTCCTGGCGGCCACCGTAGCCCCACGGCAACGTTGACAGCGACACCGGTGTTGTTGTCGGTGTTGCACACAGCGTCCCGGAGGCGTTGTGCAATATTGTCCGGCAGAAGATCAAGGTGTCCGACCAACCGCACGCGGCAGTTGGTTTCAGGGGCGGCGAGTTCTGCAACAACGTCGGCGATAATGTCAAAGGCAGGTCAAGTTCGTCGCTTTCCCTGCCCAGATTTTCGGTGCTCAGAAGGTACACAGTGACAAGTTCAATGTCAGTGTCTTCGCACCACCGCACCATTTTCGCCCTATTTTCTTGGCCCCACCCTGTGCCCGTGACTCGCATCGGCGAATCCTGCTTCGCGGGCCCAGCAGCGATTGCCGTCACATCATCACGGCAATGTGCTTGGGGTGTGGGCGCCCTTCAACTCGCGGCGCAAGCGTTGTTCATACACCGGGTAGAGAGGCTTTTGCAGAAAATTCACATTCATTAGTGTGGCGGGTGATGGACGCGTAACTGAGGCGCTGTGATGAAAGCTAAAGAAGCGTTTCTTACCTACTTCTGCAGCCCTGCTCTGCCATTGCCGCATCAACAGCAGCAACGTCAAAACACATCGAGGCCATTGGCTTCGGCGAATTCACGGCGACGATTCAGGCGCCTAATGCGACAGGTTACTGCCCAGCCAATGCAGAGAACCGCCACGAAAAACAGCACGATCACTAGCGTAGCCCAACGGAGATGCTTTCCCGAACTCAGGCTAACGGGCCCGATCGTTCCGCCTGAGGCTACTACGTTTTACTGCCACAGCATTCAGCATGGTGTCCCTACTCGTTGTCGTCGCTGTCCGCCGGAATCCCGGCGAACAGGTCATCCTCCGGAATCGAGTCCGGACCCGGGTGGCCGCAAGTTCGAATTCTTCGGTTGGCCACAGCTTCTGTTGTACGTCAACAGGCGTGCCGAAAAGTTCCGGCGGGGTCAATCTGAGTGGCATGGGCCCGCAGGACGTCGTCACGCACATCAAAATACTCGGCGCAGGGCACCTGGGTGGTCACGCGTGCCATAATGTCCGCCTGATGTGGTTTCCAGCGTTCCAAGATTTCGGCGTAAGGGCTGGTTTTACCTTCCTCGATGAGCAGGTCGTGGAACATTTGCAAGCGCTGACGAGATAAAACCGTGGGTGTAGTACAGCTTAGGTGGCGCCCTAGGGTTTACCCAGCTCAGGGTGATAATCCGGGTCACCTGCTTTATCCCACGCAACCATGGATGTTTCGTGGACTTTCAGGTGATCTGGGTGCGGGTAGCCGCCGTTTTCGTCGTAGGTGATGATCACATGCGGACGGAACTCGCGGATCACCTGCACAAGATCCTGCACCACTGTATCGGTGTCTTGTAGAGCGAAGCACCCTGCGGGCAGCTCGGCTTTGCCTGCCCTTTCGGCCAACGGATCGCCCTGTGGCGAAGCCGGAATCCACATAACCCAACCAGCGGTGTTTGGCCCCCAGAAGGCGAATGGCCTCAGCCATTTCTTCTACGGATCTCTGGATGCGTTCCAGCACTCCTGGGCGGTTCATGGCCGGGTTGAGAATATCGCCACGCTCACCACCTGTACAGGTGACGACCATCGTCTCATTCCCTCCCGGGCGTAACGAATCATCGTTGCCGCGCCTTGCCGCTTCATCATCAGGGTGGGCATGAATAGCGGGAAGACGGAAACCGCTCACGGTGGGCGAGGTCCTTCCTTAGGGTCGGTCTGTCTGCATGTGGGCTAAGATGGCACCTATCCCAGCCATCTTAGCCCTACATTCCGTCATGTATATGATTAAACTGTTTACGCATATCACGGCATGAAAGTTTCCGCACCATGACACGCCTACCCCCACCTCATCACCCAGCGCGCGCTACAACGCCGCGCCTGGAAAAACTCCAGCCATCGTCGGCAAACTCATCGCCGTGGGTGCGGTGGTGTTCGTGGTTCTCGCTGGAATTGTGATTTTACCAGTACTGCAGAAAGTCACCTCCGCCACCGTCTCCGCCACCACCACAGGCTTTTTCGCGTATCGACGACCGCACACTCACCGTCTCCGTGGATGTCACCCGCGACAATGTTGAGATCCCCAGCTACTGCATCATCACAGCGCTGAACTACGGAAAAAGCAGAGGTTGGGCGCGAGAATTCCTCATCGAGCCAGGTGGTGACCGGACGAAACGTTTCTCCGTGGACATTTCCACCCGAGACGTGGCTGTTGCCGGCACTGTGTACGGATGTTCCGACAACCCGCCGAGTTACCTGAAACCGCTTTCCAAGTGATCGTGGTAAAAATTCTGACACTATTTGACCACATGATTGTGCAAAGGTATTCACATGGCTGACGTGCAGAAGCAGTACATCACACCTGAAACGAAGCAGAAGCTGGAGGATGAGCTCAACGCACTCATCGCGCACCGGCCGGTCGTCGCAGCTGAAATTAACGAACGCCGCGAAGAGGGTGACCTCAAAGAAAACGCTGGTTACGATGCTGCCCGCGAGATGCAGGGACCAGGAAGAGGCCCGCATCAAGCAGATCTCGAAATTCTTGCCAACTCCACCACCGAACGCTCGGGCATCAGAAGAAGGTGTGGCGCACATCGGATCCGTGGTGCGTCTACTACAGCGGCGACGAAAACGATAGGAAACCTTCTTGATCGGCACCCGCGCCGCAGCGTCCGACAACAAGGACCTGGAAACCTATTCTGAACAGTCTCCGCTGGGTGCCGCAGTGCTTGGTGCACGTGAAGGCGACACCCGCGAATACACAGCCCCCAACGGTGTCACCAACACCGTCACCATCTTGTCTGCGGAACCCTACAACTCGGAAAAAGCCGCGACACCACGTGCAGCCTCCTAAAGGCGTGAGCAAAGGATACCTATCAACGATGAAACGCTCATCTTTGTACACTGCACTTGTCAGCGCAGTTATCGGCCCTAACACTGCCTCATGTTCTCCACCACACCAGGTGGATTCCCATAAACGCGTTGACACTGCCACATCAGTGACCGCAGGACAGGTGGTGCATCCCGCGCAGTGTCGGCTGCATCAACAAACAAGACATCCAACGCGATCCTGCACCCGCTGCAGGATCAGCTCCTACCTACATTGACTGTACTGGTGCCCCGTTACTCAGCCGAATTATATTGCCCTAGCTTGCGGCGATAATAACGACCGCTGGTTAACATCACATGGAGTCGCTGGGATGCAACCGAGGCGGTGGGGACAGCAACCCGGGAAACCAATACCTGCCTCCCGAACTGCGCTGATGGTCATATCGAATCAGCCAATACAACGTTGAGGTGAAAAATGGGAGTACCCACCGAAACCGATCAAGGCATGACATTCACCCAACTCACCGTGAAACAATGAGGTCATTGCACAGTAATTTGGCATAAGAAAATCTCCACTCGGTTTTTACCGGGTGGAGATTTTGTTCATTATTTTAGTTGCGGAAGTAGCTCAGCAGTCAGAAGGATCTCGGTGTACAGCCACACCAGAGTCACAGCCAAACCAAGAGCCACGCCCCACGCCATCTTGGACGGAGCACCAGCGCGGACCAGGGAGTCAGCCATATCAAAATCCTGCAGGAAGCTCAACGCAGCCAGCACGATGCAGACCAGGGAGAATACGATCGCCAGCGGGCCGCCATCAGTCAGCGGGTTACTGCCGGTGAACATGTACAGCAGCACGTTACCCACGCTAAGGACAACCACGCCGATAATGCAGCCGGTAAGAATGCGGTTAAACCGCGGGTAACCTTCACCGCACCGGTCTTGTACACGAACAACATGCCGATGAACACGCCAATGGTTCCCAGAACCGCTTGGCCGATCATCACACCAGCGTCAACGTTCTTACCCAAGCTGTTGCCCAACAGACCTGTGAACAGTAGCGAAACACCACCGACAAACAGGCCCTCAAACACGGCGTAGATGATGGTCACCGGGGCGGAACCGTATTTCTTGCCAAAAGTGGAAACAAGAACAGTAATAAAGCCACCGATTCCACCAACAATGGTGAGCAGCACAGCCAACGCCGGGCTAAAAGTCGAAATGGCAAAGTTAATAACAGCGAGCGATGATGATGCCCAGCGTGATGCTGGTCTTTGCAATCACGTCATCGACGAGTCATTGCCCGATCAGACGTTTGAACCTGCTGACCGCCATAAGGCATCTGCTGATACGGATTCTGGTAGGCGCTCCTGTTGCGGGAGCTCGTCAACGAGCTGAAAACCGAGGTTACTACTGCACGATATACATGTCCTTTCGTTGTTAGCACTGCACGTTACATACTGTGCAACGCGCGCGCTATGTCAAAAAGTTCCCGACCGCAGTTATTTTACTTTCTCATTCAATACTTTCGCACCAATTCATACCGAGCTCGGCACCATGTCACGACGTCCTTCAGCCCCGGCTGATCTGGCATAACTACCGTCGTAGGCCACGGGCAAGGCAATGGATTGCGCCAGCAACTTCTAGCTGCGCATCGCTATCCTTGAGGATGGTCACGCTCTCCCCGCGCCCATGAAACGACAGAAGTCCCCATCAGTGAGATGTGGCCGTGCCCTTGCACACCCATATAGACATGGTCTCCTTCGGCGCCCTGAACCGTGCAACCAGGGATACGGGGCACTTCGCCTGTAGCTCCCATGCCTGTCATCCCCAGCGAGTATTTCGACGGTGCGCAACCGGTGTGGCGTCGAAAAGCGCAGGGTCAGACTGCTGGTGGCAGCAAAACCAACCATATTGGCCACCACCGCAACACTGAAGCCCAGCGAGGCAGTTCGATGCCGCGTGCACGCGATAGGCTGTGCGCCACTCGCTAGATGTGAAAGCCTGTGCCGTTGACAAACTGACGCTGCAGGGTGCGCGAGCTAATACCACCGTGGCGCTGGGCAAACTCCTCAAGCCCGGTCTGATCAGCGCGGGATTATCTGCAATCGCGCAGGATACAGCATGCGCCTCAGGAGTCTGAGCCACCGGCGGCAGAGCGACAGGATCATCAAAGATGCGCAGCAACGCCGGAGACGGACGCATTGCGGGAATGGACAAGCCCGAGGCTGCGTGAAAACTCGTGAACAATCACATCCGACCAACGCACACCCATGAACCCGCCGCGCGGAACCTGAAATCGTATGTCGGGGAACAGCAGCGGGATGACCAGGCCGTTTTCTTCAGCCATGACTGATTCCGGCGAATAATACACGTCACCAGCACGGAGGCTGTGCTGTGGAGGTCGAGTGGGTAACAAGTGCCGTTCCTTCCTGGCACCACAACAGCACCGGCCCCGCAATATGCAGATCCATCCCGTATCCTTGCTCAATTTGAGGGAAGCCTAACCTAAATCAGAGTAGCCCTTTTTCTGCGGATTATGCTAGTGCCGCGCAAGTTCAGGTGGGGTCGGTGTGATATCGAGACAGTCCAAAATGGAGGTGTTTTTGTACCTGGCAGTGGGACCTACATGACACGCATGGAAAATGTGCTTATCTCCAGGTCGCAAAAACACCCCAGTTTTACGCTTGAGCATAAGCACACTTTGCAAAACTCAAACTGCATTTTCTTGGTGCCCCAGTCGGACTCGAACCGACACTGGGCGGATTTTAAGTCCGCTGCCTCTGCCAATTGGGCTATAGGGGCGCGCTCATGATTCTAAACCATCATGCGCGGTGATATGGAATCGAGCCGGTAGCCCGCCCAACCTACTCCCCGGCGAGTTCAGCGATGATCCCGTCGAGGATGTCTTTTTCCGAAATGGTCATCGTATGCACATCGGCTTCCTCGGCGAGCAGGGCCATAATGCCGTTGACCACCACTGCCCCACCTGCGATCACGTCAGCGCGACCTGGGTGGATGACTGGGTTGATGAGAGAGTTGCTCCGAGGATTCCCGGATCAGCTGCGCGGTAAAGTACACGGAGGCGTCGAAACGCAGGACAGATCCGTGGATGGCGTGGGGTCGTGGGTTTCAAGCCCTGAGCAAGGGCGGATAGCGTGGTGAAAAGTACCGGCGCAGCCCACGAGCGTGCGGGTCGAACCGATCGGGACGTCAGCACGCACGAGCAAGCTGCTCCGCCACACAGGCGTCGGCCTGAGTGACTTCCTCCGCAGTGGCCGGGTTGGAACGCATGATGCGTTCACTGGGCGGACGCATCCCATCTGCGCGGAGTAACTGCCACTGATTGGGCCGCCGTGGGAACCCACCACAAACTCGGTGGAGCCTCCCCGAGGTCGACCACACAGAACAGCCCGTCCTCTGGGGAAGATCAGCGACGGCACCTTTGAAGGAAGCGCCGCTTCCTCCTCACCACTGATGATTTCCGCCTGCGCTCCGGGACCACGCGCCCTAGTAGTTTCGAGCGGTCATAGCGAAAAACTCATCTTTGTTGGCGGCGTCTCGCGACGCCGGGTAGCCACCATGCGTACCTTGTTCACACGCTCAATGTCCATGATGGTGGCGTAGCCTTCGAGCGCGTTGGCGGTGCGCGCGAGGGCAGCGTCCGAAGTGACCCGTCTCGTCCACGCCTTCACCTAGGCGCACGATCTCCATAGTGCGGTGAATTTCTTTGATTTTTCCGTCGGTGGAATCGCAAATGAGCAGGCGAATCGAGTTTGTTCCGCAATCGACGGCGGCGAGCCGGGTCATCGCCCGACCTCAGCGTGGGTGAAGTCAAAGTCCTCCAGGTTGATGCTCAGATCGGCGCAGGTGGGCCAGTCATCGGGCACGGCGGTGCCACGCAGCCCAGCATGATCAGCCGCCATGGCCACGGCTTTCGGTCCCCAAGCCGAAAATGCTGCGGCCCTTCCGCCAACGCATAGGCGATGAGAACGTGCGGGCATTTCACGCGATCAGGCATCCCGCCGCCGGAAAAGTCGGTTCCGAGGTCTTCAATGGCGTTGCGTTTGGCCAGGAAATATTCGTGGGCACGCTGATAGTCGGCTCGAAGTTCAGCATCGGTTTTCTAGGGCGCGCGGTCATCCACTTCATCACGTGCGCAACCTCCAACCGCGATGCCTCGGAGGTGAGTCAGGGGTCGGTGAGGTAATACAGTGTAGGGGAATGGCGTTCCGTCGTCCAGCTTCAGGGGCGGTTTTTTACCACACCCGGCGCGCCATCTGGACACCGGTAGGATATGTCGAGCACTCCACGTGGGGGTGCGACCCAGTTGCGTGGCTACAGCGTCAAGGTCGGCTGCGGTAACTGTCATAGCCACACTCATATTAGGGCGCTTGGGTTGGTTCAATTGGCGGTTGGGATGCTCTGTTCAGGCTGTTGTTCCTCCTGCTGCTTGTCGACGCCCCCCGAGCTTCAGGTCCGCATCAGAGTCGGCGATGGAGCGCCACACCGTGGTGTACCAGGCATCTGATTCGGGTTGGGCCTCCTCTGCGGAGGTGACACTGGAATCACTGTCCATGGCGGGGTCAACGATACGGAATGCAGTTTTCGCCTTCTTTGACCACGTTCAAGCGGTTACGGGCTTGCTCTTCGACGTAAGCTTTGAGTTGTATTTATCCAGTTCAGCAAGAAGTTCTTCTTTTTCGTTTTTCCTTGTTGGCAATATCCGATTGGGTCTGGGCAATGTCGCTGCGCTGCTGGAAGTAGTTGCGCAGGGCAGGCAATGCCAAGGAGGAGCAGAACGAGGACGATCACCAGGGTGAGGGTTTGGGCTGCACTGAAGGGCGCGGTTCGCGGAATAGCGGCCCCGGGCCTGGGTCCACGTGCGGAAGCATCTGTGCGTCGGCGCGCTACAGGGACGACTCGATTCCGCTTTTTTCCTGCATCCTTCATAGTTTCTTGATACTAGCGTGCGGGAGGCAGGGGCGTCGATAAGCGCGCCGGCAAGAAGCAGAGAAGCCGACCCTACCGGGTTCGGCGGGTCGGCTTCAGTGGTTAGTGTTTAGCCCTGGAAACGCGGGAAAGCGTCACGGCCGGCGTACTTGGCGGCGGCACCGAGGGTCTGCTCGATGCGCAGCAGCTGGTTGTACTTGGCCACGCGCTCGGAGCGGGCGGGAGCACCGGTCTTGATCTGGCCGCAGTTGAGGGCAACGGCGAGGTCAGCGATGGTGGTGTCCTCGGTTTCGCCGGAGCGGTGGGACATCATAGTGCGGTAGCCGTTGCGATGGGCCAGCTCAACGGCGTCGAAGGTTTCGGTGAGGGTACCGATCTGGTTAACCTTCACCAGCAGGGCGTTGGCGGCCTTCTTCTCAATGCCTTCACGCAGGCGGGCGGGGTTGGTGACGAAGAAGTCGTCGCCGACGATCTGCACTTTGTCGCCAATGGCGGCGGTGAGGGCGGTGTAGCCCTCCCAGTCGTCTTCCTGCAGCGGATCTTCGATGGAGACGATTGGGTAGTTGGCAATCAGGGTCCTCGTACACCTTGGACATTTCCTCAGCGGTGTGCTCGCCGCCTTCGAAGTGGTACTTGCCGTCCTTGTAGAACTCGGAGGATGCGACGTCAAGGGCGAGGGCGACATCCTTGCCGGGTTCGTAGCCAGCCTTCTTAATGGCCTCCACGATGAGATCCAGTGCTTCCTTGGTGGAGCCAACGGAGGAGCGAAACCGCCCTCGTCACCCAGGCCGGTAGACAGGCCCCTTTTTCCTTGATAACGCTCTTCAAAGCGTGGTAGACCTCGGCACCGATGCGTAGTGCTTCAGCGAAGGATTCCGCACCGATGGGGCAATCATGAATTCCTGAACGTCCACACCGGAGTCGGCGTGAGCGCCACCGTTAACAATGTTCATCATCGGCACTGGCAGGGACGTGGGCGTTCGGGCCACCAACGTAGCGGAACAGTTCCAGGCCAGCCGAATCAGCAGCTGCCTTGGCCACCGCAATGGAGGCACCGAGAATGGCGTTGGCGCCCAGGCGTGCCTTGTTCGGGAGTTCCATCCAGATCGATCATGGTCTGGTCAACGAGGCGCTGGTCGTCGGCTTCGATGCCGCGCAGTGCGTCAGCGATCTCTTCGTTGACGTTCTCAACGGCCTGCAGCACGCCCTTACCCAGGTAGCGGTCACCGCCGTCGCGCAGTTCGTGGGCCTCATGCCACCAGTGGACGCACCGGAGGGACGCCTGCTGCACCGTGGGAACCGTCATCAAGAAATACTTCACACTCGACAGTGGGGTTGCCGCGGGAGTCCAAAATCTCGCGAGCGAAAACGTGCATAATTCCAGCCACAGTGGCCTCCTAGCCAATTGAAGGATTTGTTGAATCTTTCCTTTGCGCAACGGCCCGACGACTGTGTGAACTTGTGCCCGATCAAAAGCCCGATCAAAAACATTCAAACATTTGTCGTGCGTCACGCCTAGATTCAATTGTGGCACGGAATGCCTCGGCTTACGAGTGTGAGGCAGAAAAAGTTAGTAAAAACCACTCGGTTTTACCCAGCGGGTTGCTCCAGTGCATACGATGCCGCAGCGTTGCGCATTCACCAGATACTCCGACGACGAGTTGTAGGAACGGATAGCCTCCGTCCACCCCTCGGGGTGGACAAATCCTATTATGCGCGCACAACAAGTTCGCAGCGGAGAGAGCGGCATCGTCAATCTGGTTTGGGTTAGCGGTGCCATCACCATCCGCGTCACGCCCATAAATGCCCCATGAACCTGGGATAAACTGCATCGGCCCTACGGCGCGGTCAAATTCGGAATCACCATCAAGGGCACCGTGATCGGTGTCCTTGATTTCGGCAAACCCGGGCGATCCCGTTGAGCTGAACCCCAATAATGGGCGGATCGATAAATCCGTTCGCGTCGATCTTGCTACCCCCGAAAAGTTTTCCCGAGTAGGTACCGTGGCGCGTCTCTACATGCCCAATACCAGCAAGTGTGTTCCATGTAACATGGCAGCTCGGCCAGCTCTCCTGAGCGATCAAGGCAGCGTTTCCATATGCCTTCAACGCATCAGAGGGATACCCGTCTTCTCTGCAATCGGATCCGCCCAAAACGCAAGCTTCAACGACGTGCGACCCGATTCGTTGATATTAATATCCGGCACTGCGGCGCTGCCGCAGGCGGAACGTCCTGTGGAACGGGCTGCAAAGTCCGCGTCGGATTCGAAAACATCAAGTGTGGATAGCAACCACCCCACCACAGTGATCACAAGCACAATCGCTAAAACCGAAGCCAGGCCACAACCTACAACACGCCGCCGACTATCCCAGCCCAGCCTTCCCTAGAAATATTTCAGTGAGGTATTACTTGGCAGCTATCTCGGTGACTGCGCGCGCCAGCAGAGCATTCCACCACTGTAGTACGGCTGCAGTACAGCAGAAACCCACAGCGAACGATACTACTTTTTCCTACAGGCAGCGACTGTTGATGCGACCTCAAGCAGCTACTCCTCCAGTTCTGCGGCTCCACCTCCGCCAGAGAAGTTGCGCTGCAACTCAGAGGTACGCTCCTGCTGCTCCACCTTTTCCTGCTCTTTCCCTTCCCTGCCACAAACGCTTTTGCTCATCCACCGGGACAACACCCACCGAGACCATCAAAAAGATACGGTTGTCGAGAACGCATCTTGTCCACAAACGCCTGCGCAACATCATAAATATTAAAAGGAGCCGCGATTCTGCGCTACCTGCGCATGAAAGAGCACCTGGAGAAGCAAATCTGATAATTCGAGTTTGAGCTGATCCTCTGCACCGAGCTCATTCGCCTCCCACTCGTCGACAGCCTCCGCATACTCCTCCAATTCCTCCCGAAGGAAAGGCAACAACGTACGGTGAGTTTGCTCACTTTCCCACTGTCCGAGGCGCACAGCGTCCCGAATCACGCGAATTGCCTCTTCGATGCTGCTCCGGTTTGTTGACTCAACCTCAATCTGGGGACTCGTCACTAATAAAATACGAGGACAGCTCAATGAGCTCCTCACCTGCAGCAAGCCGGTTCTGCACCTCATCAGAACGCCGCTCGGTACTCACCAGCACCGGCGCGCCGTCCACAACATCTGCTCCTAGATCAGCAATTGCCCAGCGCACACGGATGGGCACCTCCTCGGTATATTCCACGCTACCCCCGGAGGTGGACAACTAATTCAAGTGGTATCAACGTGGGCTGTCGTGGGTCTAGAAGCAGAACAGACATGCCCAAAGTTTAACGTGTTTGTCTGGGAGTGCTATTAAAACCCCTTTTACCAACTAATGTGACAGCGTGACCTCATCTCACCCAGACACAACGAAAAAGACCCATAACGTCCGCATTTGGACCTTAGTGTCACTCATCATCGGCTCCACAATTGGTACCGGAATTTTCGCACTACCCCAAAACGCGGCATCAGTGGCTGGTCCAGGCGCAATGCTTATCGGCTGGTCCATCGCTGGCGTGGGTATGCTCTCCGTCGCCTTCGTGTTCCAGATCCTGGCAAGCCGAAAGCCACACCTCGACTCCGGTGTCTACTCCTACGTGCGCGCAGGGCTGGGTGACTTCGTGGGTTTCGCGTCGGCATGGGGCTACTGGATGGGCAGTGTTATCGCGCAGGTTGGATATGCAACCTTATTCTTTTCCACCTTGGGGCATTACCTCCCACTCTTTTCTGCGGAAAACCGCTGGGCCTCGGCGATGGCGGTATCACTTCTGACTTGGCTCATTTTCTTCGGCCTGACCCGAGGAATCCGCCAGGCGGCGTTTCTCAACCTGGTGACCACCGTGGCCAAGATTCTCCCCATTCTTGCTTTCGTGCTGCTCACCGCGTTTCTGGGGTTCAGCTGGGATAGGTTCACGATGGATTTCTGGTCGCACTCCTCCAACGTGTCGGTGATCGAGCAGGTGAAAGGATTCATGGTGTTTACCGTCTGGGCCTTCATCGGTGTGGAAGGGGCCAGCGTGTATTCAAAGCAAGCCCGCACGCGTCGCGACGTCGGCCGGGCCACCGTGATCGGTTTTACCACCGTGCTCGTCCTGCTCGTCACCGTGGCCACCCTGTCCTATGGTGCGTTGAGTCAGGAAGAACTGGCAGGTCTGCCCGATAACTCCATGGCCAGTGTCCTGGAAGCAGTAGTGGGACCGTGGGGCGGTGCCTTTATCTCTATTGGTCTGTGCCTTTCGGTGCTCGGCGCATACGTATCGTGGCAGATGCTCTGCGCTGAACCCATCACCCTGATGGCCTTGGACGGCCTGCTCCCCCAGCAGCTGGGACGCACCAACAAAGCCGGCGCACCATTCTATGCGCAGCTGGTATCCACAATTGTCATCCAGATCCTTGTCATTGTCTTCTTCCTCAACGAAACCACCTATAACTCCATGGTGCAGCTGGCCACGATGATGTACATGCTGCCCTACTTTTTCACCTCGTTTTACCTGCTGCTCCTCACCATTCGTGGGCGCGGCATCGCACACCCTGGTGCTGGCACGCATTTCGACGACTCCGGCCCTGAGGTTTCCTCGCAGGTAAACCGCAGGCACGGGGCCGTCGCGGCCATAGCTACGATTTATTCGCTGTGGCTGTTCTACGCCGCAGACGTCACATATCTGCTGTTCGGCGCACTATTGGTGATCCCCGGAATGGTCCCCTACGTCTGGACTCGCCTCCGCACCGGAAACAGAATATTTAACTCCTTTGAATGGTGCGTTGTAGCGTTGGTCGCGCTCGGTGGCGTGTGCGCCATTTACGGGTTAAGTACTGGAGTACTGAGCCTGTCTTGAGCCCGAACAGCCTCTCGGGGCGTCGTTAAGCACTAAAGGAGGCCATGCTGTGACCGGAGTCATCATCGGTTTTGCCATTATTTTCAGCATCGTTCTGGTTGGCTACATCCTGGCGAAGACGGGGATCATTGCCAGCGGATCCGAACGCCTGGTGCTCAACCGCATCGCATTCTACTCCGCGACCCCCGCCCTGGTTTTTATGGTGGTGAGCAAGGCTGATGTCGAAACGCTGCTGTCGCCTGTGGTGGCCGTGGCAGCCCTCTCGGCCCTTGCCACCGCAGGAGTCTACGTTGCGGTGTCCCGGATCTTTTTCCGTCACGACGCCGCGACCACCTGCATCGCCGCAGCCTCATCCGCGTACGTCAACTCCAACAACATTGGGTTACCTGTGGGCATGTACGTCCTGGGAAATGGCAGCTATGTTGCACCGATTCTGTTGTTTCAAATGGCACTGTTCACACCCATTATTCTCGCGATATTGGCGGCAGCTACAGGGGATGGCAATCGGCATAAAGTAGCCCACATTATTCGCGGATCTTTGCTGAGCCCCATGGTGCTGGGGGCACTCGTGGGAATGGTGGTGAGCCTGCTACATGTGAACCTTCCAGACGCAGTGCTGAGGCCTTTGGAAATTCTTGGCGGAGCCTCTATTCCCATGATTTTGATCAGTTTTGGCGCGTCGCTTCATTCCAGCCGTGTGCTGGATACTCCCGAACAACGCGTTGGTGTACTTACGGCATCGGTACTCAAGGTGTTAGGAATGCCAGCATTTGCTGTAGCCATTGGCGCTTTTGTGTTCCATCTTGACGGCGAGTTGCTCTACGTTGCCGCAATCCTCGCAGCATTACCCACCGCGCAGAACATTTACAATTACGCCGCTACCTACCAAAAAGGCACTGTCATTGCCCGCGATACCGTTCTAGTGACAACCTTTGCGGCGCTCCCAGCAATGCTTCTGATCAGCCTTATGTTCGGGCGTTAATACGGTATGCACTCTCACATCACGCCACACAACTTCATTGACGGCACGGATGGCTTTGAGTGTGTGAAGTCCTCAGAGGATATTTTCATTCCGATTCGATCGAAGTTTTCTCGGCACGACACAATGAACGGGTACGTGCGCTACGAATCCTCCGTCATTTTTACCTACTCACCTGGGATTGAAAGCGACGACGACTGGTGGGGGCGTGGCCTTTTTGAGGTTACACAACCACCTCAATAGTGAGATATGCCGCAAAGACACGCCCGCGAGGAGTGCCAAAAATCAACGGCACCCCATCAAATAATGCTTATAGTAGTTAGCAAAAAGTAAGAAGCTAATCTTCTATAAGGAGCTTTCCCTCATGGGACTTAACTTCGCAGGCTTTGTATGCAACCGCCGCCTCTCCGATGGCGACCTGGCTGCCATCGTCGGACATGCCATCACCGCTGATGGCACCGCGTCCTTTTCGAGGACGCGGCCTCCGCATTCCACGATCTTCAAAGTGTTGACGTCCTGCACACGGAATCCGGCACGCTCGGACTCGTTGGCATGGACAGCATCCTCTCGCTCACACCCAGCTCCGACGGCGACATGTTCTCATTCCTCGTCTCTGACGTGTCCAACACCTACTACGGCCAGCTCAGCCGTGACGGCTCCGTGGTCGGCAAATCCGTCCTGGCCATGGGCAACGTTGTGGAACAACATGGCGATGCCGTGTTCACCGACGACTACGAGGAACGTAGCGAACTTGTGTGGAACTACATCCACAAGTGGACCGGCATCTCCCCTGAACGGGACTTAGAGCACCGGGAGCTGGTGCACTTCAGCTTCTAGCAGGCTACGCCCCTGGATCCTCCGTCGGTGCCGCGCGGTTACCCGCCGCGTGAGCACCAATATTAATATCAGGACTTCCCTCGGCGGCCCTATCAGGGCATTTTTCGTGCTGACAGCGGTAGTGGTGCTCGCCCACCGTATCCCCATTCTGAATCACGTCGCCACTGTCCAAAAGGTAGTGAGCAAGCGGCCAGATATCTGATTCCACCTCGCCACGATCCACACTGTGGGCGTGCACCTGCACATCGGGAAGTCCGAACAAAAACAGCCCCAAAGAATCCATAACAAACTCATCCTGCTCGGATCCCGCAATGTTAAACGCCCGAACAGTGCACGCAAGGTTCAGTGGCGAGAACCTACTCTCATCCATGGAGCGAAGAAGCTCTGCGGCGTCGTAAAGATCACCGCAGTGCAGCACGTGCACAACATCGGGACTGTAGGGTGGACACCATAGCGTGGATAGCGGCGGCATAGATGCTGAGCCGCAGCAACAGCGGGTAGTCCCCAGCCATGATGGCGGTGAACATTTCCGTCATGCCCATGGCGTAATTCATGGTGGCAAGCACTTCTTCTTCACGCCCTTTGATGCGCCACAGTTGCCCCGACTCCAGTGGCGACAATAAACCAGCTTTATCCTCTACCTCCCACATACTGCTGAACATCAGCATGGGTTGCATGGGCACGTTGTAGGCTGCGGCCAAGCCGTCCAAAACAATCAGTTTGTCCTTGCATGTCATGGGCCCAACATCGCAGCTGCGCGCTATGGCATCAGCCACCACGCGCGCATCCAGATGAAAAATCCGGCTGTTCATTCCAATAGAACAACACGTGAAACGGTCCAGGCTCAGCTGGTTGTTCATCTATCTTTTGTCGGTGAAGCATACCGCTTAGTGTACGGAAACTAGCGGCGGCTCCTCCGTGACGTTCTGTCAGCAGTTCTAGACGGTTTCCCCTTTCCCTGCGCTCCGCCGACAGAAATCACTCGTTTCTGTGCGCCCTGGGCATCACGATCCCCGCCGCCAGTCACATCGATGCCATCGACGTCAAACATGGTGGCAATGAAATCCGCCACCCACTGCACCAAGTCAACATCGCGAAGCTGCGGGTCAGTGACATTACGGCCTGCTTTGGGGAACGGCAGCTGGATTGCTTTGGCTGCCGCGCGATATGTTGCACCCGGGAAGAGCCGTTTCAGCCGCACCTGTTGGGAATCGAGAAGTTCCACAGGGTGAACTTTGATGCGGGTTCCCTGCACGCCGACGTCGGAAAGCCGCGCCGCGCGCATGACATGCCGCAAGCGAGCGACGGCCAGCAGACGGAAACCTCCACAGGAATGGGACCGTAGCGATCTTCCATTTCTTCGACGGTAAGCCGCAGATCCGTTTCGCTGGTGGATTGCGCGAGCGCGCGGTACACCTCAAGGCGCAGGCGCTCGGGTTGACATAGGTATCAGGAATGTGGGCATCAACGGGCAGGTCGACACGTATTTCTTTGGGTGCTTTATCAGCACCATCGACCACTTTGCCGTCGGCGAGCGACCGGAACGCCTCCACTGCCTCACCCACGAGCCGCACATACAAGTCGAACCCCACCCCGGCGATATGCCCGGATTGTTCCGCACCGAGAACATTCCCGGCACCGCGCATTTCAGATCCTTCATGGCTACAGCCATGCCGGCACCGAGGTCGTTGTTTTGCGCGATTGTGGCTAAGCGGTCGTAAGAGGTCTCAGTAAGCTCAATGCCCTTGGGATACAGGAAGTAGGCGTAGCCACGTTCGCGGGAACGTCCAACACGTCCGCGCAGCTGGTGCAGCTGTGACAAGCCCATGTGGTGCGCATTCTCCACGATGAGAGTGTTCGCATTGGCGATGTCCAGGCCAGTTTCGACGATGGTGGTGCACACAAGAACGTCATAGTCGCGGGCCCAAAACCCCTGCACGGTTTGTTCAAGAAGATCCTCACTCATCTGGCCATGCGCCACCACAATGCGCGCTTCCGGAACTAGTTCCCGCAGCTCACGGGCACGTTTGTCGATGGACGCCACCTTGTTGTGCACATAAAAACCTGGCCGTCGCGCAGCAGCTCCCTGCGTATCGACGCCGCGATTTGCTTATCCTCCTGCGCACCCACATAGGTGAGCACAGGGTGACGGTCCTCCGGCGGCGTGAGGATCGTGGACATTTCCCGGATTCCGGCCATGGACATTTCCAGGGTGCGGGGAATCGGGGTCGCAGACATGGTGAGAACATCCACGTGGGTGCGCAACGCCTTGATGTGCTCCTTGTGTTCAACACCAAAACGCTGTTCCTCGTCCACCACCACCAGACCAAGGTTTTTCCATTGCACACCGGTCTGCAGAAGTCGGTGAGTCCCAATGACAATATCCACGGTGCCATCGGCAAGCCCCTGCGTAATTTTCTTCGCATCTGCATTCGAGGTAAAGCGAGATAATCCCCGGATTGTCACGGGAAAACCATCCATACGCTGCTCAAACGTCGCCAGATGCTGCTGCGCCAACAGCGTGGTAGGAACCAACACCGCCACCTGTTTTCCGTCCTGCACAGCCTTAAAGCAGCGCGCACCGCCACCTCGGTTTTGCCGTATCCCACATCGCCGACAATCACGCGGTCCATGGGCACGGCGCGTTCCATGTCCCCTTTCACTGCGTCGATGGCCAGCATTTGGTCCTCGGTTTCCACAAAGGGGAAGTTGTCTTCCATCTCCCGCTGCCACGGCGAGTCAGCAGCGAAAGCATGGCCCGGTGCGGCTTGCCGCTTGGCGTACAGTTCCACCAGTTCACCGGCAATTTCCCGCACGGCTGCGCGGGCTTTCTTCTTGGTGTTTTTCCAGTCAGACCCGCCCATTTTCGACAGGGTTGGCTTCTCCCCACCCACGTATCGTGACAGCATGTCCAGGCTGTCCATGGGTACATACAGCTGGTCCGCTGGTGCGCCGCGTCTCGACGGCGCGTACTCCAGCACCACATATTCCCTGCGGGAGGTTTCATCCCCCGTGTTGATGGTGCGCTCCGTCATCTTGACAAATCGCCCGATGCCGTGTGTCTCATGAACCACCAGATCACCGGTTTCAGCGCCAGCGGGTCGACCTTGTGACGGCGCTTGGCAGGACGTCGTTTAGCGCCCGCGATATCGCCGACACGGTTGCCCGTGAGGTCTGTTTCGGTGATGACGATAAGCTGGCCGTCGCTACTGTCAAACACCAGACCGGCGTGCGATAATGCCTGGTAAAGGGTGACTTCCCCACCGGTTGGTTGAGCACCCGGCGTGGCCACGCTAGTGGGGATTCCCTTGTCTGCAAAACGCTCCACCATACGTTTAATCGGTCCCGCGCCGGGCGCAATATAGGCGACCGGGCCGCCTTTCCGCGTGTGTTCCAGAAGCTCAGCCATCATTGCATCGATCTGTGCGACGTCACCGCGGGGCGCAGGTGCTGGCTGGAAGGCGAGCGGCAACGTATCGGTCTCGTCAGCGGCAAACATCCCCTCCGGGGCAAACGTCCACCAGGAATTACCTGCCTTCGTTGTGGCGATTTCCAGGGACTCGTAGGACCGGTACGAGCTGGCCGAAAGGTCCAAGCCTTCCGCAGCGACGGGGCCACTCGCGCCCATGGCTGCGGCCTCCCAACCTGCGGCGAGAAATTCCGCGTCGGTGGCCTCCAGATCGGCGATGCGGGTACGGATTTTCTCGGGATCCAGCAACACAACGTGTGTGCCTTGGGGCATCAGTGCGGGCAGTGGGGTGAGGGGGGGCGTCGATAAGCGCAGGTATCAGTGCCTCCATGCCGTCGGCGGGGGTGCCATCGGCGAGCTTAGTGAGCAGTTCCACCAGCGTCGGATTGCCCGGGTGTTGCACCGCCAATTGTTGCGCGCATCGCGAGACCTCCTCAGTCACCAGCAGCTCGCGGCAGGGATACACCTCCACGCGGGCGACCTCAATATCCGGGATGGTGCGCTGGTCGGCCACCGAAAACTGACGAATATCAGTGACCTCATCGCCCCAAAACTCAATACGCACCGGGTAATCCAGCGTGGTCGGGAAAATATCAATAATGCCGCCGCGGGTGGCAAACTCCCCGCGCTTGCCCACCATGTCCACGTGACTGTAACCACGAAACACCAGGTCACGCGTAATATTCTCAAAGGAATACTCACGATCCACCTCAACCACAAGCGGATCCCTGCCTGGTGCGCTGGACAGAATCGGCTGACAAAAACGCACGGGCCGCCGCCACCGCGACCTTCAACTCGGGAAGTTTATGCAGCACCTCCGCGCGCTGACCCACAATATCCACACCGGGGCTGAGACGTTCATGCGGTAGGGTCTCCCACGACGGAAACCACGCGACGCTCTCCCCCATCATTGCTCGCAACTCCGCCGTCACGTCCTCCGCCTCACGCCCCGTCGCCGTGACCAACAACACCGGCGCACGCTGCGCGATGCCGCCACCGTCCACGGGCGTGATTGCGCAATGCCTGTAATGTGAAGATACGGCTCACCAATGTGCGTGAGCAGCCCCGTCAGCTTTTCGGGTCTGTAGCTGCGGATTTCTCAACAAACCCGCAAGCATCGGTGTGGTGCTGTTTATGGTGGTGTGTTTAGTGGTGCGCGAGGAATTCTGGGTGGACACCAAACCAACAATATACGATGGCCCGTCACTGGTTACGGTTGACTGATCTTGGTGCTGTGCTGGTTGTTGCGTCCGAGGTCGCTGAGGGGCGTCTGGTGAGATAGTCGCGGACTCTGCCAGCGGTGTTGGCTCCGTAACAGGCTGCGGTGATCAACTGCGGATCCCGCTCCATCCGTGCCAAAGCCATTCCAACACAAAGTTACAATATGCGCTGCCACCTGCTCCTTTTGACGGCTCCCGAACATCCAACCACCATTGCGCCGTCATTGATACCATTCCCACCAGCGCCTGACCGTAGAGGACCGCATGGTCGGAATCAAGGCCAGAGCGGATAAACGCCTGCTCAAGAATATGGGACACCTGAGCAACCGCCTCATTCAACATGGTGGAATAGCTGCGCTCCCCGCCCTGGGCGAGACATCTCGCACCAGAATCTGAAACCCATCCGTATGCTCCTCCACATACGTCAGCAGCGCCAACACCGCTTGCTCAATGCGAAAACGAGAACGACCATTTTCCAAGGCAGCCGTGATAATGCCCTCCAGCCGCAACATCTCACGATCCACCACCACGGCATACAGCCCCTCCTTTACCCCCGAAATGCTCGTACAACACAGGGCTTTAGAAACACCAGCCCGAGCAGCAATCTCCTCAACACTCGTCCCCTCAAAACCGCGCTCCGCGAAACACACTCCGCCCAATAGCTGATCAACTGTTCCCTACGCTCTTTACCCGTCATACGCCGCTTTCACCATAGGTAACAGCCTAGCGGGGTTGGGGTTGATGATGATGGTTGTCGGTGGCGTGGAGGCGGTGGCGCGAGGCGGTGGCGTGGAAGCGGTGGCGTGGGATCGCAGGTTGAAATTGCGCATCGCAGGCAATAGGGTAAAGTAGCTGAAGCGAGCAATGGAATCTTCCACATGCTTTGCGGTTCCCCGTGGTGTAATTGGCAACACTCTGGTTTTTGGTACCAGCTTTCTAGGTTCGAGTCCTGGCGGGGAAGCAGACGAAAATACCCGCTGATCAGTGCTTTTTGGTTCTGATTGGCGGGTTTTTTCTGCGGTTTTGACGTGGGTTGCTGTGACCTGCGGTGTAATGAGGGTTAAGTGACTAGATCCGGGACACACTTTCTGTCCATTAGCCCGGTTTTTCGTGCGGACTCGCTCACTCACATGAGCCAAAGTGTGACCGGGCAACATCATCCCCACTACCTGTCCCCTCATTTTTCTGCGCCTCGGGCCTTTTTCCCATGCAGTAACACGCTTCATAGCGAGCATTTCCAAAGCTTGATACTCCTCGATCCATTGCTGCTTCACGGTTTCATCACGTAACCATTTTTCGTAACGCCCGCTGCGCCTATACACCTCTTCCATCAGGGTTATATGCAGTCCCTCCCAACACCCCACTTGCAGATAATGCCCATCCTCAGTACGCACAAGATTTACAGTCGCATCTTTCACTCCCAATGCTAGTCAAAGTCATAACGTGTGTTTGCATCTCAACCCGCGCCGAACTGAAAATCTCAGCGCCCCGTCATAAACCCGCAGCCGTCACCGCCAAACCCGAGCTAAGCTCACAAACCCGAGCTGAGCTCAGCAACTCGCGCCTGATCATAAATTTGAGCTTTATCATAAACCGCGCGAATCCGTAAACCCTGCGCGGAACCGACAACTTTTGCCGATCAAGCACTTGAGCAACCATAAACCTAGCAGAGCCAGTAATCCCAGCCGACCCAGGACCCGACGAACCATAAACCTGAGCTGAGCCATAATCTCAGCTGACCCAGAAACCCCAGCATATTCACGAACCCGAGCCGAACCAGCAACCCATGCGGATCCATAAACCCAAGGCCGAGCCAGAAACCTCAGCAGAGTCAGTAATCCGCGCATTTTCGTAAACCCTTTCGCCTCGTCATAAACCCACGCCAACCCAGAAATCTCAGCAGAGTCAGAAACCCATCCCCCAATGTCTCCTTTTTTTCACTCGCCGTTCCGGCAAATTAATTAACGCCCGAATTCGGCGAAGTCGATGCCCATAGTGACGCATCTCCTCTTCGGTGAACTCCCAATATTTATTTTTCCGATTTCATTTCCTACCTTGCTTGCCACTTCCCCACAATTGTTCCATCTTTCCCATGCCAAATATTCATCTACCAATCAGAGTAGAAACAATATTAAGTGGGATATTCTTTTTCGTTTATGCTTCACACCCCGCAGATTTCCCATGCGGTTTCTAGTGGCAGCGGAAACATACCACTCGTAAATCACCACCGCCCAAGCATAGCAAATTCGCTATAAACTCAGCCGAAGCACCACTCCCCCTTCTCACGCCACAAGTGTGACCATTGAGTCCATTGGTTGCAAACTCCACACCCACAGCCGCATACACGCCCAGATCGACACCTTGCCAGACCCAACATCCAAACAATCGAGCCGGTCAAATGACACCAGCAGAGATGCGATCGCCCCCCATCATCCACCACACAAAACGGGGCCTTATTCTTAAATTTAATTAAGTATTATCTTATCAAAGGCGCCCTTCAATGACAGAAAAGGGCGAAAATCCCGCAGAAACGGGCGCTTTCGGGGGTGTTTTTTACCCCCTTAACTACCGAAAGAACACACAAAAACACATAGGTATCTACTTATCTATGTCCACCTGCAGTAATGATACCTCTCATTAGCAAAGCTCAGGGACATAATCCCTGGACACCACTCGTGTGATCTTTTCACTCGCGGGGGTATTTTTTCAGGATTATCACATAAATGATTAATCTAATTTATGTAATTACGTTTTTCGATCGATCCTAAAAAAACGCTGGTCGAAGCGAAAGACGCCCCCATGAAGCAAAGCCTTTCAATTAAGGAGGAACGACATGCTTCACCGCACTAGCCGTCGCAACCGCACCCGCATCCTGATAGCCGCAGGTCTGAGCCTTTCCATGACGCTCGGCCACAGCATCGTCGCCTCCGCCGAAACCCCTCACACGGTTCACTACAACCAGGTCGTTGCTCAGGCCGCTCCCATCAATCCCATCACCATTCCCGGCCTGCCGGTACAGCAGATTGATCCTAATTCCGCACGTCATATAGGTGCCGGACTTCCCAATTTTGGTCAACTTGGTCCGATCCTGGCATCGTTCGGCGGTGCTGCTATTTTTGCGATGCTCGCCTCACTCTTTGGCCGCAATAAGCAAAGCATCACCGCAAATCGGGGATCGCAGCCACGAGTCCAGGCCCCTGCTGCCGCACCGCAGCCCGCTCGTTCCACTCAACCAGCTCAACCTGCACAACCCCGGCAATCTGGCAATGACGCCACGAATGCAGGCCACTCCAGAAACAACTCCGGCACCTCCTGCGCGAGCGATAGCATCGTCCCGAATTACGGTGCATTGGCCACGGCTGATGCACAGGCAATTGTGCAAGAAACCAACCGCGTCCGTGCCGAACTTGGACTCTGCCCCGTCGTGTGGGACGAGGACTTAGCTGTTGGCGCGAAAGGCTGGGCCGACCACCTGGTGCGCATGGGCGGCTTCGAACACCCTGCTCACGGCAATTTTGGCGAAAACCTACTGGTCTCCAACCAGTATCGTCGACCCAATGCTCAGGATGCGCTGCAAAAGTGGATGAACTCCCCTGGTCACCGCAAGAACATTGTTGATCCACACATCACTAGGATCGGCGTGTCCATAGCTAAGCATGAAGGCAATATGCCCGGTGGCATCCTCTACGTCCAGCGATTCCGCTAAAGATTCTGCACTTCACCACCTCTAAATGTGGGTGACTCCCCAGTTGTTGGGTGTCACCCACATTCCTTTATATATAGGCATCCGGTAGCGTGGAACTGGCATTGACATATGTTTTTATGATCGGAGTTCTATGGCTGACGATATTGCTGTCATTATTTTGGCAGCGGGCGCGGGTACGCGAATGAAATCTGCAACCCCGAAGATGTTGCATGAGGTTGCGGGGCGTTCCATGGTGGCGCACGCGTTACACGCGGCGGCGGGGGTGCATCCTCAGCATTTGATTGCAGTGGTCGGCCACGGCCGAGACCAGGTCGTTCCTGCTATTGCTCAGGAAGATCTGAGCGACTATGGGGTCACTGAGGTGGCAACCGCAGTTCAGGAAGAACAAAACGGCACGGGTCATGCCGTTGCCTGCGGGTTGAATGAACTGCCAGACGATTTTAGTGGCACTGTGTTGGTGACGACCTCCGATATTCCCATGCTCAACGCGGAAACACTGGCTGCTCTCCTCGCAGAGCACGACACTTTGCCGCGCGCGGCAGTGACGGTGCTGACCACGAACGTCGATAAGCCCACTGGTTATGGACGCATTGTGCGGACCGCCGACGGTGAGGTCATGGGCATTGTGGAGGAAAAAGACGCGACCGAGGACCAGCGCGCCCTTACAGAAATTAATTCCGGTGTGTACGCTTTCGACGCTGACCTGTTGCGTACGGCGGTGACCCAACTGGACACCAATAACGCCCAGGGCGAGTTTTACCTGACGGACGTGATCGGCATCGCCCGCTCCAATAACCGCAGCGTGCGCGGGCATGTGCTTGACGACGCCGCGCTGGTCGCCGGGGTCAACGACCGCGTGCAGCTAGCCATGATCGGGGCGGAAATGAATCGCCGTATCTGCGAACAGCACATGCGCGGCGGCGCGACCATCGTGGACCCTGCGTCAACGTGGATTGATGTGCAGGTGGAGGTAGGGCAAGACGTTATTATCCTGCCAAACACCCAGCTCAAAGGCACAACGCGGATTGCCAACAACTGCGAGATCGGACCGGACTCAACCTTGAAGAACATGATCGTTCGTGAAGGCGCCTCGGTGGTGCGCACGCACGGTTCCGATTCACAGATCGGCGCAGGTGCCACTGTTGGACCGTTCACCTATCTGCGCCCAGGAACCGTTCTGGGCGACAACGGCAAACTCGGCGGTTTTGTGGAAACAAAAAATGCACAGATTGGGCGTGGGTCGAAAGTCCCACACCTCACCTATGTGGGGGATGCGACGATTGGCGAGGAATCCAATATTGGGGCGTCTTCGGTGTTCGTCAACTACGACGGCGTTAACAAACACCACACCACTATCGGCAGTCACGTGCGTACCGGATCCGACACCATGTTCATCGCCCCTGTCACAGTTGGTGATGGCGCTTACTCAGGAGCAGGTACAGTAATTAAGGAGGACGTACCCCCAGGGGCACTGGTCGTGTCCGGGGGGCCTCAGCGCATCATTGAAGGTTGGGTTGTGCGCAAACGCCCCGGCACCCCCGCAGCGGAAGCAGCAGCCCACGCCCTCGACGCTGACTCTACCCAAGCAGCTCCAACTGCAGACTCAACTCAGGAAGGTTAAGCAGACCACGATGACTGCTCACTGGATTGACAATCAAAAAAATCTCATGCTTTTTTCTGGGCGCGCCCACCCAGGACTTGGTGAGGCAGTGGCCAAAGAACTGGGAGTCAAGCTAACTCCCATGACGGCACGCGACTTTGCCAACGGCGAAATTTTCGTCCGCTTTGAAGAGTCAGTGCGTGGCTGCGATGCCTTCGTTCTGCAATCACATACCCAGCCGCTCAACAAATGGCTGATGGAACAGCTGCTTATGATCGATGCACTTAAACGCGGCTCCGCCAAACGCATCACCGCAATCCTGCCGTTCTACCCCTACGCGCGCCAAGACAAAAAACACCGCGGTCGCGAACCCATCTCTGCCCGCCTAGTTGCGGACATGCTCTACACCGCCGGTGCCGACCGCATCATCTCCGTGGACCTGCACACCGACCAAATCCAGGGCTTTTTTGACGGTCCGGTCGATCACATGCACGCCATGCCGATCCTCACCGACTACATTAAGTCCAAGTACCCGTTGGACAACATCTGCGTGGTCTCCCCCGATGCGGGCCGCGTGAAGGTCGCCGAAAAGTGGGCCAACACGCTTGGCGACGCCCCCCTGGCCTTTGTTCACAAAACCCGTAGCGTCGACGTGGCCAATGAAATTGTGGCAAATCGCGTGGTTGGCGATGTTTCTGGCCGCACTTGTGTGCTGCTGGACGACATGATCGACACCGGTGGAACCATTGCCGGTGCCGTTGGCGTACTTCGCGAAGCTGGTGCCGCCGACGTGATCATCGCCTGCACCCACGGCGTGTTCTCCGGCCCTGCCCGGGAACGCCTCTCTGGCTGCGGCGCCAAGGAAGTGATCACCACCGACACGCTCCCCCAGACCACAGAAGGCTGGGATAACCTTACCGTGCTCTCCATGGCACCACTCCTTGCCAAAACAATCCGCGAAGTGTTTGAAAACGGCTCCGTCACCTCACTGTTTGAAGGTCAGGCGTAGCTAGCTTTTCGTACTTTCTGCGTTTTCCCTCGCCTAGGACTGTGTGATAACCTCTATGAGTCTCGGCGAGGGCTTAACAGCCGTTATCGACGCGATTGTTTTTCCACAGGTCATACAGCCTGCGAAGACTCGACGAGTACATCATCGAGTTCGGACGCAGGCTTTTGTTGTGTCTGAACCCATCACACAGTAACAACCACCTGAGGAGGAACAATGTCCAACAAAGCCATTGATCTAGCCGCAACCCCGCGCACAGAATTCGGCAAAGGTGCCGCCCGCCGCGCCCGCCGCGCTGGCCTGATCCCTGTTGTAGTCTACGGCCCCGGTTTCGAGCCGAAGCACATCAACGTCGAGCGCCTGGAATTCACCGCTATCGTTCGTAACCACGGCTTGAACACCGTGGTTAGTGTTGACATTGATGGCGGCAAGCAGCTGGCCATGATCAAAGCCGTTGACCAGAACGTACTCAGCCTGGAGATCGACCACGCCGACCTGCTGGCCATCCACCGCGGCGAAGAGGTCGAGGTTGAGGTCCCGGTTGTGTCCACTGGCGAGACCGGCCCTGGTGCCATGGTCATCCAGGAAGCCGACACCATCCGCGTCATCGCCGACGTTCTCTCCATCCCGGACGAGATCGCGGTGCCTCTCGACGGCCGCGAAATCGGCTCCCAGATCCACGCTGGCGACATTGCCCTTCCGGAGGGTGTCACCCTGGCTGACGACGCCGAGCTGCTGGTGTTCAACTTCGTCGCACAGTCCAGCTCTGTCACAGAAACACCCGATACCGAGGCTGAGGCAGAAGCTACCGAAGACAGCGAGTAATCACTCTTGCGAAAACCCCCAGGCCGCCGGTCTGGGGGTTTTGGTTTAGAGGGCTACTATGGGTTAGCTGGAACCGAAGCTTGAACCCACAACTGGACGGGATTCTGGCTTCTTTGCAGCGGGCGGCGGAGTTGGATCATGCTTCGGCTGCGGTGTCGGCTCGGGTTGAGGCGTGCTCACATCGCCTGTGGTCAAGACCTTACACTCTGCAAGTCTTGTCGCTGATGCCTTATTGTCTTCACGCATGAGGGCAAAGAATCGGCTGCGCTGCTCCGCGTTGAAACTTTTCAGCAGACCTGGTTTGTTGGCACCGACTTCCCGGATCGTTTCTGGGTTCTGCTCTGCGTACGTGGTGAAAATCTCGGCCACCCTCAAAAAGTCGCCGGTGGTTTTAATATCACGATTTTCGAAAAAGCTCTTGGTATTCTCTTTAACCGTTTCACACTTCTCGGTGGGAACGAGTCGCACATGGTAACCGTACCCCTTCAAAAAGTCCTCCGGCGCGGTTGCCCCTGCAGATGGCATAGCACCTGTCGCGGCAATAATTGCAGCAAGCGCGATTGAAACAACCCTGGTCTTTTTCACTGTTTATCCTCCCGAGAGATACATCAACACTGCGATTAGCAAATTTACTATATATTGTTGGGTCCGTCAACAACTGCGCAGGTGAGGTATCATCATCCCTTATGAACGCAACACACGCAGACTCCCCCTGGCTGGTCGTTGGCCTGGGAAATCCCGGCCCACAGTATGAAACAACCCGCCATAACGTGGGCTTTATGGTGCTTGATGAGTTAGCAGACCGCACGCTACCCATGCCGTCCACATTCTCTATTCATAAGCGCTCAAATTCCCACGTTGTGGAAACTCGTTTTGGAGACAAGAAAGTTATCCTGGCCAAGCCGCGCAGCTTTATGAACCTCTCCGGCGGCCCCATTGCGGCGCTCATACAATTCTATAAAAGTGCCAAAAGAAAACATCATTGTGGTCCACGATGAACTGGACCTTGATTTTTGATACTGTTCGCCTCAAACTAGGCGGCGGCGATAATGGACACAACGGCTTGCGTTCCACCACCAAGTCGCTCGGAACAAATGATTATTACCGCATCCGTGTCGGTATTGGACGGCCACCGGGGCGACAGGCACCCGCCGACTATGTGCTGAGACCCTTCAGCAAGGAGGAATTCGAAGGACTACCACTCATCTGCGAACACGCTGCCGAAGGCGCGGAACTCATCATCAACCAGGGATTAGAGCTGGCCCAAAACCGCATTCATGCTCTCTAATCACGGTGTATTACTACCACTTACGGGCTTTCTTGAGAGCCTTGGCCAGCGCGGCGTCGTCAAGCTCAAAGGCACCGGACTTGCGGAGACGATGAATGACCACGGGACAGATTTTGCAGCGTTTTTTGGAGCGGCAACATTTTTTCTTACCCCCCTTTGACGCTTTTTTGCGCAGCTTATCCATCTTCACGACGCCATTCTAAGACATGTATCTAAGCCAAACCTAATCCCCAGGTACTACCGAGAACTTTAGTATCATGTGTGATATGACCACATATGTCGCTATCCCCGAAGACCTTATCTTGCCCGCCGACCTGTTACCCGACGACTTCGACGACGACGTGATCGGGGTGTGCTGGGTGGCAGTGGTGATAGGCGACAGCGTTGAGGACATCACCGAGATCATCACGGAAGAATACGACGAGATCAGCAACGAGCAGGCCAAAAAAACATCGCCGAGTACCTGATCACCGCCCGTCGCGCGCAGCAGGAACAATTTGGCGATGTGACCACCAATCTCGATGCCGCGTTTGCCGAGCTTGAGCAGCACGGGATCATCGCACGCGCCTATTGCGGCTGGACCGTGGGCGAAGGCCAAGCCGAGATCCTCGACGAAGCCGCCGACATCCCGCGCGCCAATGGTGAACCCTGGATCGGGCACGTCTTTATCACCGGCCAGCAGATTGAAGCCTATATCGAATTCGAGGGCGATGCAGCGCTTGACATGGCCTACGGCGCGATCCTCACCGACGAGGAAGATGCCCTCCCCGACAGGGAGGCTGACGAACTCTATGAGACTAAAACCCTGGCAATGATGACCGACATTGTGCTGCCGACGCTGGCGAAACACGGCGTCGAAACGCAATGGAGCGGGAGCATTGCCGACCTTGTAACCTTGACGAACGCGGTGTACTACCAGCCCATTTAGCGCGGCAGAAGTGTGCAAAGTTTGCTTACGCTCGAGCACGAAAAACGCCATTTTTCGTGCCTCGACATGGGCATACTTTGCATAGCGCAGGCTGTGTAGTGAGTGCACGCAATATCAGGGTGTTTTTCAGGGTTTTCCCCGATGTTGACACAGCCCCCAACTCTCTAGGCTAAACCGCATGAAAACAGCACGAACCCTACTCGCGGTGCTGGGAACACTACTTGCCACTCTGGTACTGGTTGTTCCCGCACAGGCTCAACAAGACCGCTACGAACAACTCGCCCACGACCTCCACACACCCGGACTCGCCGTGGTGGAATTCGACACAAACGGCATCACCGACGAACACTACGTTGGTGTGGACGGCAACAACAATCCCATCACCGCCGATTCCCTCTTCATCTGGGGATCAGTGTCTAAATCATTCACCGGCGCACTTGCTCTAGAACTGGCAGACAAAGGGCTCATCGATCTTAACGCCCCTGTCACCCAGTACTATCCCGAGTTCCGAAACACAGCCTTCGGCAATAACGGTGCCACCATCACCGATCTGATTCACCACACCTCCGGCCTCCCTCGTGAGCTAGGCATCTACCCGCGTGAACTGCCAAAAGTCATTGAAGCAGTCAAAGAACTCAAAAACGTCAACCCCACCGGCAGCCATTCTTACTCCAACATCGGCTACATCCTCCTCCAACACGCCATGGAACGAGCAACCGGGCAAAGCTACAGCGAACTACTCACCCACTACCTCAACCCCGCCACTGGAATTTCACCGATCAGCACCAGCAAAGAAGCAACCGAAAAGGGTGTCCCTGAAGGATATGTGCCTTTCTACATGGGCAACCGTACAGTGTCAGACCCAGTTCGCGACGACGAAGCAGGTGAAGGCTATCTTGCGGGCACGGGGCGTCAACTAGCAACCTATGCTGCCTGGCAACTCCGTCAACACCAACAAGGACAACTGCCCAGCACCTTCAGCACAGTACCAACAGGCGAAGGTTCCTCCGAATACGGTGCAGGTTTAGAGTACGCAAAAGCCACAAGCAGCATCGACGGCTCCGAGGTGGAAATTGTCTCCCACACTGGTGCTACCTGGGGTTACACGACATATCTTGGTTTCAATCAAACCACTGGAAAAGGTTTCGTCGTGCTTCTCAATTCCCAGGGACTGCGCAACCAGTTTAACGTGAATATGTTTATTAAGGAGGAAGCCTTTATTGCGGAAGCACTGGGCACAGAGTCCCACAAAGATCTTCCGCCCAGTATTGCATTCGGCGACATTACCCTCTGGGTCCAGGTTGCGCTCATAGTGATACTGCTCGTCGCCATTGCACTCACCCTACGCACATGGGTACGACGTCCAGCACCGTCACGTACGCAACGCCGCACTATCATCACCATTGCCAGCGCTTTGATTCTGGGGCTTGGCACGACAGCCGCAATCATGATCGGCGTACCAGCAGCAATTGGTGGGATGACTTGGAAGGAATTGCTCATATCCACCCCTGATCTCACCCTGAACTTCTGGGCGCTAGCTGCGGAAACAACCATCCTCGCGTTGATTATCACCGCCCGCCAACTCGCATGGCGACGGAAAACGGCAGCCGCAAGCGGTTAACCGCGTAGGGTCACGAGGGGGTGCACACCCACATGAAGCACCCCGCGTGACCGCAACCAACAACCAGCTAGACCTACAGTTCGCTCAGCTCTTTACGCCGAGGCAGAACCGCTGGCCGAACGCCCGCAATCTCTTCGACAATACGAATGACCTGGTTGGAGTAGCCGAACTCGTTGTCGTACCAGACGTAGAGAACAAGATGGTTATCTTGGGCAATGGTGGCCAGCCCGTCCACTATCCCGGCGTGGGTGCTGCCTACGAAGTCGGTGGACACAATCTCGGGGGATTCGATGTACCCGATTTGCTGTCGCAAGCCGGAGAGCAGTGAGACGGATCGCAGGTAGTTGTTTACCTCGTCGCGGTCCACATCCTGCTTGAGCGTCAGGTTCAGCACGGCCATGGACACATCGGGGGTGGGGACGCGGATGGCGTTGCCGGTGAGTTTTCCGGCAAGTTCCGGCAAAGCTTTGGCTACGGCACGTGCCGCGCCGGTTTCAGTGAGCACCATGTTCAGGGTGGCTGCCCTGCCACGGCGTGAGCCCTTGTGGAAGTTGTCAATAAGGTTCTGGTCGTTGGTAAAGGAGTGCACGGTTTCCACGTGCCCGAACTCCACACCGTAGCGATCATTCACAGCTTTAAGCACCGGCGTGATGGCGTTGGTGGTGCAGGAGGCCGCACTCAAGATCGTGTCATCTGCCTCAATGACATCGTGGTTGATGCCGTACACGATGTTCTTCACATCCCCTTTGCCGGGTGCGGTGAGCAGCACTTTAGACACGCCAGTGGATTTGAGGTGCTGTTCCAGGCCCTCGCGGTCGCGCCAGCGTCCAGTGTTGTCCACCAGCACTGCGTCGTTAATGCCGTAGCGCGTGTAGTCAACGGTGGCGGGGTCGTTGGAATAAATGATTTGGATGGGCGTGCCGTTTGCCCACAGGATGTCGTTGTCGTAGTCGATGCTGATCGAGCCGTGGAAGGGACCGTGTACGGAATCGCGGCGCAGCAGGGACGCACGCTTGGTCAGGTCATTCTCGCCGTTTTTGCGCACCACGATGGCACGAAGACGGCATCCGGTGTCCACGGATTGATGGTCAATAAGGATGCGTGCCAGTAACCGACCGATACGACCAAAGCCGTACAGCACAACGTCGGTTTGCTTGTGTTCGGTGCTGGTGCCGATCACGTCGGCAAGTTCACGCTTCAGGAACTCACCGAGGTCGCCTCCTTGTTCGTCGTGCAATGTGACCAGGTGCCCCAGATCGATAGAAGCAGTACCCAGGTTCATGGCCACCAGTTCCTGCACAATGGGCAGTGTTTTTTCCAGTGGAAGTTCGTGTTCGGTGATATGTCGGGCGTAACGATGCGACTTGATGATGTCCACATCACTCACATTCACCAGCAAGCGTCCGAAAACCGAGGTCACTACATTGTTGTTACGGTGCAGCTGTCCGAGAAGCGGCAACATCTGCTGCGCTAACGCAATCCGTTCATTCCAGTCATTGTGTGCCTGGGCAGCCATAATATCGATCAGTCCTCCGAAGTGGGGTCAAGAGTGAATACGTACATAAACCTACATTCCAACGCCCGTTTTTATGGTTTTCAACCAAATCGGGGGTAAAGATTCTGCATGATCGCATCCACACTCCCCTCCCGAGCGTGCCGGAAACCACTTCCTGCCCACGCAGCGACATGTGTCGAATCACCGCTAGCCGCAGACGCCTTCCGTAAAGGCCCCATTAACGTATTCACATGAGGGTACATAGCGGGGGCATCGACATTATCCAGCATGAACTGCGTCTCGACGCCCACCGCTACCGCAGCATCCACCGCATCAGCACCGCGTAATCGACGCCCGCGCCCCAGCTCCCACATTATGCAGGCAGCGACCGTCGCGGCGTCGATAAGCCCAAACGTGAACGATATCATAATGTTAGTGACTAACATTATGACGTACGATGGCAAGCATGACGCCCTCACCTAAATGGGATCGGACCCACACGCATATACAATTGGTCGCCCTGGAACTCTTTACTCACCAGGGATATTCCGCCACCACTACCGCACAAATCGCAGCCGTTGCCGAGGTAAGCCAGATGACGCTTTTCCGCCATTTCCCCACCAAGGAGTCGCTGATTCTTCAGGATCCGTTTGATCCGGCGATCGCGGAAGCCGTCGAAAAGCGCCCAGCCAAAGAAACGCCGCTTCGCGCAATCACCGCAGGAATCCAGTCGCTCCTCGATACCTTCACCCCAGATGTCGAAGAGCAATTGCGTACCCGGCTACGCATCGTAGCTGATAATCCCGAATTGGCAGCGGCAGCAATCCACAGCAACGACGAAACGATTACCGCAATCGCCACAGCGTTGACTTCCCGGGGCGTCGACAAGCTCACGGCAACGGCTGTGGCAACCGCAGTCATTGCTGGACTGACCAGGGCGTTAATAGACTGGAGTACGCACATCAATCGGCCGCTCATGCCGACGTTGCACGGTGTTTTACATGCTTTAGCGGGTACTCATGCTTGAGTTACGCAACGTTTCGGCGGCAAACCGCAGGATTACTCAGCTCAATTTTTCGGTGGCAGCAGGCGAAATCGTCGCGCTCATTGGCCGCAACGGCGCCGGCAAAACCACACTGTTACGGCTCGCGCTTGGCCTCATCCACCCCACCACCGGTACGGTTCGCCGCACCGTGGGCAATGGCGATATTGGGCAGCTTATCGACGCGCCGTTTTGCTATCCCGAGCTGACCGTGAGTCAAAACCTACGCATGCATGCTTGGTTATATGGCATCGACCCTGAGCGCATCACCGACTCCATCAACCAGTGGGAGCTGCAACCATACCGCGATCGCCTCTTTCGGAAACTGTCGCTAGGAAACAAGCAGAGGGTGGGTTTAGCTGGGGCGTTTCAGCATCAGCCGCGACTTATCGTGCTTGACGAACCCACCAATGCCCTTGATCCGATGGGAATAGTCACCCTGCGTACTGTCGTGAAAGAGCGGGCGGCCGCGGGATGTGGCGTGGTGGTCAGCAGTCACCATTTGGATGAGGTGGCCGCCATTGCCCATCGCATTGTCGTGGTAAATTCCGGGCGCATCATTACAGAGTTGTCCCCTACCACCCCACAACTGGAAAACCGCTTCTTTCAGGCCATTCTTTCAGACGATCAATCAAACGCCAATGCAGACACTTAGGCGATAAGTTGGGAGAAGTTTTCTATGTCTATGTCATCTTTTCGTCACTCGACGTTAATAATTACGGTGAAAGTCGAGGCTCTCAAGGTAATAAAATCCGCAACGGCATGGGGAGTCACTGGCGCGATGCTGGCCGGAATCCCACTTGTTGTTTCGGCAATGATGATTGCTATCGCCCACAACAATCCGGTCATTCTCGCCAAGGCGGGAGCTGCTGCCACTCATGATGGGAATGGTTTCTTCTTTGTAGCGACACAGATCACAGCGGCTGCGGAAATATTGGGCTTTGGCACCATGATCGCCTGGATATATGCCCGAGAGTTTATGGATAACACCGCCATCGGACTAGCCATGCTACCGATGAGTCGGCACATCACCATGACAGGCAAATTCCTGGTTTATGCAGCATGGACCCTTATCACTCATCTGCTATTGGCTATCGTGATGCTTCTGATCGCCGTGGGATTCCGCTATGGATTCCCTACAGGAGCGCACATCCTGCGGTTCCTCGTGCTCGGAGCGTTCACACTCCTCGCAACCCCCGTTATTGCGTGGGTTTCTGTGTGCACTCGTTCCCTTATCGCCGGCTGCGGCACTGCCCTTGCGCTGATTATTCTCGGCCAGCTTGGAACCTTATTGGGTGCCAATAGCGGCTGGATACCACCAGCCGTTCCGGCATTGTGGGCGTTGCAAATTGTTCCGACGACCACGCCACAGCTGCTGGTTTCCTGGCATTATCGGTGGGATTTGCCAGTCTTACCTACGCCCGGTGGTCCCGCATGCAGCTTGCCTAACCCCACGTCAGCACCGACGTTGGCCAAGACCGAAACTACCTGGAGGCTGGGGCCGTATGCCCAGACACCCGTTCAATTTTGGCCCCAATGAGATTCTGCATAATCGCATCCACGCTCCCCTCCCGAGCGTGCCGGAAACCGCTTCCTGCCCACGCAGCGACATGTGTCGAATCACCGCTAGCCGCAGACGCCTTCCGCAAAGGCCCCATTAACGTATTCACATGAGGGTACATAGCGGGGGCATCGACATTATCCAGCATGAACTGCGTCTCGACGCCGCGCGCCCACCTGCCCGAAAAAGCCCTCGTCACAGCCGTTTTCTCCCCATCCCGAACCATCTGACGATGCACCTCACCCGTCCCCGCCTCATCTGCCAGCAAAAACGCCGTGCCGCACGCCACCGCCGCCACACCCGGCCACGACAACGCCTCCCGAACAGCCTCCGGCGTCCCAATGCCCCCAGCAGCCACCACTGGAATCGGTATATCCAGACGAATCATGTCCTTTAAAGATGTCTGATCAAGCCCCTCTGCCACCGTCCATGTTGCACGATGTCCACCGGCTTCAGGTCCTTGAACCACCAGCGTATCGACGCCCACCGCTACCGCAGCATCCACCGCATCGGCACGCGCAATCGTCACCCACGCCTCAACCCCCAGGCTATGCAGAGCAGCGACCGTCGCGGCGTCGATAAGCCCAAACGTGAACGACACCACGCGCGGACCCCAGCCCTCACCAGCGGCACGTAAGATCAGCGCCATCTTGGCGTCCCAGCCGTCCGTGGGATCCACCGAGGTCGGGTCGATGCTCAAGCCGTGCCGCGCAGCGTAGTTGTAAAGAGGTGCAAACGACGCGGGATCATCGTGCGGCATGAACACATTAACCCCATAAGGGCAGGGTCGTAGCCCGCATCTGACGCTCCAACGCCTCCGGCGTGAGCATCCCAGCAGCAAGAAAACCAAAACCACCCTGCACGCCATGCGGCATCCGTAAGCGTCGGAGTAGACGGACCGCCCGCCATTGGTGCCGCAATAATCGGGCATGTAAGAGAATTAACTAAGGCTTTCATCATTGTTTCCGAAAAAACGCTTACCTGCGAAATGCACCGCATATGTGACAATCAACGGAATAGACATCCATAGCGGCCAAAAGACTGTAGGGCCAGACATCACTGCGACTAAACCCCAGATTACGACACACACCAACGTGGCCACGCACGCGACATACCAGGGAATACTCATCCCCAGTTCAACCCAATTAACCGAATTCTGTTTATTGGGTTGCTGCGCGTTATTCAGTGATGCACTCCGCAAATCCCTGACAGATTCCCACGCGTCAGCCTCCGATGATGATTGGGCAATAACTGCCAAACGACGATCCAATTCACCGATATCAATAAGCCCACCCTCGAACGCATTCTGCGCAACCTGCGTGGCTTCCGCATAGCCTATTGGCACGGGAAATCCGCCCGACTGTTCCATAGGACCAGGTGTTGACATACAACCCCGCCTTCACTCTCGTATAAACCGCGTCAAAAACACCAGTCTATGCGAAAACCCTTCGAGGGTATCCCCCGCTCTATGCCCCCCACACAACCCCGCACCCGCATAGCAAAAACAAACAAGCAAACAAAACAACAAAAAAAGGGTGGGTGGGGTGCCCGGTGCGCCCACACCAGGCACACACAACACCCCACCCACACTATCTGGAATTATCAATGCTGGCAGTAACCTACTCTCCCACACCCTCCCAGGTGCAGTACCATCAGCGCCCACAGACTTAGCAACCGGGTTCGAAAAGGACAACCGGGCGTGACCCTGCGACTATCACCACCAACACACCCAACACAACAACACCCACCAACAGCAGCGGTGTTGTGTCAGACACTGCACAGCAAACCACGAAACCACACACCACCCACAACGGCAGCGACTTCCTGTCTTTCATCATTCCTCTCGTGTTGTCAACACACGCATATGTTTTCCCACCATGCCCTATCGCACACAATCCTGCGGCACACCACCACCTATTATCTATGGTGATAGTTTGTGTCGGTCATATTAGTATCGGTCATCTCACAACACCTTACGATGCTTCCAACTCCGACCTATCAACCCCCTCATCTACAGGGAACCTCAACAGAAACCTCATCTCACAACAGGCTTCCCGCTTAGATGCTTTCAGCGGTTATCCCTCCCGCACATAGCCAACCAGCCATGCCACCGGCGTGACAACTGGCACACTAGAGGTACGTCCATCCCGGTCCTCTCGTACTAGGGACAGCCTTGTTCAAGTTTCCACGCGCGCGGCGGATAGAGACCGAACTGTCTCACGACGTTCTAAACCCAGCTCGCGTGCCGCTTTAATGGGCGAACAGCCCAACCCTTGGGACCTACTCCAGCCCCAGGATGCGACGAGCCGACATCGAGGTGCCAAACCATCCCGTCGATATGAACTCTTGGGGAAGATCAGCCTGTTATCCCCGGGGTACCTTTTATCCGTTGAGCGACACCACACCCACACGTTGATGCCGGATCACTGGTCCCTGCTTTCGCACCTGCTCCACCCGTCAGTGTCACAGTCAAGCTCCCTTACTGCACTTACACTCTACAAACCTGATTACCAACCAAGCCGAGGGAACCTTTGGGCGCCTCCGTTACCATTTAGGGAGGCAACCGCCCCCAGTTAAACTACCCACCAGGCACTGTCCCAAAAACCCGATCAGGGCCCACAGTTAGATGCACACAACAACCAGAGTGGTATTTCACCAATGACTCCACACCCACTAGCGTGAATGCTTCCACGTCTCCCACCTATCCTACACAAGCTGCAGCACACACCAATACCAAGCTATAGTAAAGGTCCCGGGGTCTTTTTCGTCCTGCCGCGCGAAACGAGCATCTTTACTCGTACTGCAATTTCACCGGGCCTATGGTTGAGACAGCAGGGAAGTCGTTACGCCATTCGTGCAGGTCGGAACTTACCCGACAAGGAATTTCGCTACCTTAGGATGGTTATAGTTACCACCGCCGTTTACTGGGGCTTCAATTACCCGCCTCACACACCACCAGGGTGTGCTCACGAGTCCTCTTAACCTTCCAGCACCGGGCAGGCGTCAGTCCGTATACCTCGACTTGCAACGTCTTCGCACGGACCTGTGTTTTTTTAATAAACAGTCGCTTCCCTCACTTCTCTGCGGCCACACACAACGCACACCGCACAAGGGTGATTGCCGCACATGGCCCCCCTTCTCCCGAAGTTACGGGGGCATTTTGCCGAGTTCCTTAACCATAGTTCACCCGAACGCCTTAGTATCCTCAACCAGACCACCTGTGTCGGTTTCCGGTACGGGCCGTGCACACACATCGCTAGAGGCTTTTTCTCGACAGCACAGGCACATCAAACATCCCCAAAACCTGGGTACGCATCACGCCTCACCCATAATGCAGAACGGATTTACCTATCCTACGGGCCACACGCTTACACCACAATCCACTAAGTGGCCTTGACTACCAATCTGTGTCACCCCCATCGCTTGGCTACCAACGATCAAGATCCCACGCACCACACACCAAACCAACACCAAAAAGCATTGATCCCGTGGCGGTGGGTGGTTAGTACAACCGAGTCACCACTGGTCGCGCATACACGGGTACGGGACTATCAACCCGTTATCCATCGACTACGCCTGTCGGCCTCGCCTTAGGTCCCGACTCACCCTGGGAAGATTAGCTTCACCCAGGAACCCTTAGTCATCCGGCGAACACGTTTTCCACATGTTTTTCGCTACTCATGCCTGCATTCTCACTCGCACACACTCCACCACCACTTCCGTGACAGCTTCTCAGCGTGCACGACGCTCCCCTACCCAACACACACACTGTGTGTTGCCGCGGTTTCGGCGGTGTACTTTAAAAAGCCCCACTACATTATCGGCGCATCACCACTTAACCAGTGAGCTATTACGCACTCTTTCAAGGATGGCTGCTTCTAAGCCAACCTCCTGGCTGTCTTCGCGATGACACCTCCTTTTCCACTCAGCACACCCTTAGGGGCCTTAACCGACGATCTGGGCTGTTTCCCTCTCGACGTCACGGAGCTTATCCCCCGCCGTCTCACTGCCACGCTCGCATATTATTGGCATTCGGAGTTTAGCTGGCATCGCTAAGATGATCGTCCCGCATCAACCAACCAGTCGCTCTACCACCAACAACAACCACGCAACGCTGCACCTAAATGCATTTCGGGGAGAACCAGCTATCACGGAGTTTGATTGGCCTTTCACCCCTACCCACAGCTCATCCCCTCAGTTTTCAACCTAAGTGGGTTCGCGCCTCCACAATGTTTTACCACCGCTTCACACTGGCCATGGGTAGATCACCCCGCTTCGGGTCCAGAACATGCCACTCACACACCCTCATTAGGATTCGCTTTCGCTACGACTACCCCACACACACGGGTTAACCTCGCGACATGCCGCTGACTCGCAGGCTCATTCTTCAAAAGGCACGCCACCACCCCACACAAACAGGGGCTATGACGGATTGTAAGCACACGGTTTCAGGAACTATTTCACTCCCCTCCCGGGGTACTTTTCACCCTTCCCTCACGGTACTATACTGCACTATCGGTCACGCCAAGTATTCAGGCTTACCGGGTGGTCCCGGCAGATTCACAGCAGATTCCACGAGCCCGCTGCTACTCGGGAAAAATACGCACACACCCCAACCACATGTCTTCAGGTACCGGACTGTCACCGTCTACGGCAGGCGATTCCACACCACTTCCCCTAACACACAATCCAAGGGTGCCCAGCCAGTGGTAGCCAGCCAGACACACGCATCCCACAACCCCCTACACGCAACCCCTACCAAGTATCATCCACGCATAGAGTTTAGCCATCACCTCCGCCTTCGCTCGCCACTACTAACGGAATCACATATTGTTTTTCTTCTCCTACGGGTACTGAGATGTTTCACTTCCCCGCGTAACCCCCATACCACCTATTTCATTCAGCAGCAGGTGACCGCACATAACCACGGCCGGGTTTCCCCATTCGGACATCCTCGGATCAACGCTTAATCGGCAACTCCCCGAGGCTTAACGCAGCCCTTCACGTCCTTCATCGGCTTGACATGCCCAGGCATCCACCGTGCGCCCTTACAACAAACACACCACCTATCCAGTGGTGCGCCACACGAAAAACACACACAAAACAACACAAAAGAAATTAAACAGAAAAATGATTTCGCGTCCACTATACAGTTCTCACACAACACCACCCCACCACCAGCAACCACCACAACAATGATCACCAGCAGACAAGGGCTTAAAGGTTCCACAGTTTATTGTGTGGGACACCCAACAGCCACACCAAGCACCACACCCCCTATTGGATACACACCACATATTCTCCCTAGAAAGGAGGTGATCCAGCCGCACCTTCCGGTACGGCTACCTTGTTACGACTTCGTCCCAATCGCCAATCCCACCTTCGACCACTCCCCCCACCACAGGTGGTGGTTAGGCCATGGGCTTCGGGTGTTACCAACTTTCATGACGTGACGGGCGGTGTGTACAAGGCCCGGGAACGTATTCACCGCAGCGTTGCTGATCTGCGATTACTAGCGACTCCGACTTCATGGGGTCGAGTTGCAGACCCCAATCCGAACTGAGGCCGGCTTTCAGAGATTAGCTTCACTTCACAGTGTCGCAACCCGTTGTACCGACCATTGTAGCATGTGTGAAGCCCTGGGTATAAAGGGCATGATGATTTGACGTCATCCCCACCTTCCTCCGAGTTGACCCCGGCAGTTTCTCATGAGTCCCCACCAAAAAATGTGCTGGCAACATAAGACAAGGGTTGCGCTCGTTGCGGGACTTAACCCAACATCTCACGACACGAGCTGACGACAACCATGCACCACCTGTGCACCAACCACAAGGGAAGACGTATCTCTACGCCGATCTGGTGCATGTCAAACCCAGGTAAGGTTCTTCGCGTTGCATCGAATTAATCCACATGCTCCGCCGCTTGTGCGGGCCCCCGTCAATTCCTTTGAGTTTTAGCCTTGCGGCCGTACTCCCCAGGCGGGGCGCTTAATGCGTTAGCTACGGCACAGACTGCAAACACACAGCCCACACCTAGCGCCCACCGTTTACAGCATGGACTACCAGGGTATCTAATCCTGTTCGCTCCCCATGCTTTCGCTCCTCAGCGTCAGTAACTGCCCAGTAACCTGCCTTCGCCATCGGTGTTCCTCCTGATATCTGCGCATTTCACCGCTACACCAGGAATTCCAGTTACCCCTACAGCACTCTAGTCGTGCCCGTATCGCCTGCACGCCCGGAGTTAAGCCCCGGAATTTCACAGACGACGCGACACACCACCTACGAGCTCTTTACGCCCAGTAAATCCGGACAACGCTTGCACCCTACGTATTACCGCGGCTGCTGGCACGTAGTTAGCCGGTGCTTCTTCTCCACGGTACCGTCACCCACCAAGGTGGGCTTCGTCCCGGGCGAAAGGAGTTTACAACCCGAAGGCCGTCATCCCCCACGCGGCGTCGCTGCATCAGGCTTGCGCCCATTGTGCAATATTCCCCACTGCTGCCTCCCGTAGGAGTCTGGGCCGTGTCTCAGTCCCAATGTGGCCGTCCACCCTCTCAGGCCGGCTACCCGTCGCCGCCTTGGTAGGCCATTACCCCACCAACAAGCTGATAGGCCGCGGGCTCATCCCACACCGCACAAGGCTTTCCACCATGACCCCTACGCCATGGTCGTATGTGGTATTAGACCCAGTTTCCCAGGCTTATCCCACAGTGCGGGGCAGATCACCCACGTGTTACTCACCCGTTCGCCACTCGAGTACCCACCACCAAAAAGTGGAGGGCCTTTCCGTTCGACTTGCATGTGTTAAGCACGCCGCCAGCGTTCGTCCTGAGCCAGGATCAAACTCTCCAACCACAACACACCATGCGTGTGTTGCGCACAAAACAAAACAAAAACAATAAAAATAGTGTTTCAAGCGTGTATCTCTTCAACAAGAGCAACACACCCCTACCACTACCAGGGTCGGGGTGTGCGACACCCACACAACACTAGTAGTGTGTGGGTGTGTGTAGTACTTGGTACGCTATTGAGTTCTCACACAACAAAAAAATAAGCATCCACCAACCCCTGGAGCACACGCGTGTGTGCTGGGGTTTTGCTTCGGGGACCTGATATAAGTTACCCACCGTGTGGGGGTTTGGCAAACCCCCAGCACAACACAGGTTTTTGCTAGCGGTTGTGGTGGTGGGTTGGTGTCATACAGGATGTCGTGCGGGATGGTTTCACGGTGGGCCCAGTGCGATGAACAGCACCACACACCCACCACACTCAACAACCCAACGAAGCCCGAAGACCTGCCAACAAGATGGGACGGAATGGTTGGCGAACAACATTCTCGGCAATGAGGTCGCACTATCAAAACCTGCAATACGGCGCCGGATGGTTTTCGCATTCGGTGGGGATGTCGCGGCGTCGTTAGGCATTAACATCAAGCACATACGTGTGATCTTGTTAGGTTTTACAGCGCTGATCGCTGCCGACATCGTGGCAAATGCCGGTGCGATTAAGTTTATCGACTTGATCATTCCACACCCGTGCAGAATGCACTGACACCTTATTTGCATCACCGCCCCATTCGGTGGCATTTTGCTGTCGGGTGCCACCATGATATACGCGCACTACCACCCTCTTTCCTGCGGCGACCCCCAAGGCCATTGCGTGGACATCAAAGTAGGAAACGGCTTATATTCCGGTCCCCAATCATCGGCGCATAGTCAGCCAAAACACGCCACAGCAGGTGCTCACCACCAAACACATCAAAGACGTGTTTGACTGTGGACATCTCGGATAGCCCCCGTCACATCCGTATTCATCGGGAGTCATCATAGCGACTACGCTCAGAGGAATGAGTGCTAAAGGAAAATGGGATCGCCGTTCTTGGCATCGTAAGGCCGGACGTCCGGTCTCACTGTGGCTAGGAGCCATTGTCGTCGCCGGATTGGTCCACCAGTTTCTTCCCAATTCACGCTGGGTACTCATTCATCTGTTTACCCTCGGCGCGGTCACGAATTCGATTGTGGTGTGGTCACAGCACTTTACGGAAAAGTTCCTACACGCTCCTGCCCCCGACGAGGCACGCCCGTGGCAGTTGCGCCGAATATACGCCCTGAACCTAGGCATTGTGGTGACTGTAGTGGGCCAACTGACTACTTTCTGGCAGGTCACCACCGTGGGTGCGGCTATTGTTGGTCTAATTCTTGCGTGGCATGCAATTGCTCTGGCCAGACAGTATCGGCAGCACAATGAGCAGCAGCGTTACGCGCCTGTGGTGTTGGCGTACGTTGCTAGCGCCTGTTGCATGCCTTTCGGCGCGACGGCTGGGGCGCTGCTTGCGGCGGGCGTCGGTACGCCCTGGTATGACCGCCTGAAACTGGCGCACCTGGCCATTAATATTCTTGGTTTTTTGGGTTTTGCTGCGGTGGGGTCGCTGGCCATACTGTTCCCCACCATCTGGCGCACGCGCGCAGGCACGGACCGCATGGGCCAGGTGTTGTCGTTGACTATGGTTGGCCTGTTGACCATCGTGATTGGGTCACTTCTGGGGTTGGGGCAGATCGCGGGCGCGGGCTTGCTGATCTATTGCGGCGGCTGGATTATTGCCGCCTTCCCCTGGGCAAACAACGTCCGCACCGTACTGCAGGAGCCGCGAGACCGTGTGACTTTTGCCAGCGTGTCCGTCGCGGCCGCACCATTGTGGCTGATCGGTTCGCTGTTGTATCTGGCCATTCAGGCCATTGAGGCGGATACACACGTCGCACACGTGAACCTGCCAACCCTATCCTTGCTGGTGGGATTTGCGGCACAACTGCTCATTGGCGTCATGAGTTTCCTCCTGCCCTCCACTATCGGCGGCGGCCCCGGAGCGAGCCGAGCTGGCCTGCAAACCCTCGACCGCGCTGGACTCTTCCGCTCCACACTGCTGAACGTGGGGCTAGCGCTGTGGCTTCTCTCCCCTTCCGAGCGAGTCACGAGCGTCGTATCCGTGCTGGCCCTGGCAAATTTGGCCGCGTTTATCCCCCTGGTAGCTATGTCCGTCCGCGCTCAGCGCGCCGTACTAATGAAGCGTGTCGACGCCCCGAAAGCCCGCTCCGCTCCAGCCTACAGCCAGGTCACCGCCGCACTAGCTGTGCTGGCGCTGGTGGCTGGCACGCTAGGTGGCGGTTTCGGTTCTGGCGATGGCGGAAATTCTGGTGGGTCTTCGAACACCGTTGCCGCGACAGGTGAAACAACGCGGGTGACAGTGTCCGCGAAAGGAATGTCGTTCGAGCCGAACGTCATTCGCGTTCCTGCTGGTAATCGCCTAGAAATCACGCTGGTGAATAACGACAATCAAATTCACGACCTAAAAGTTGCCAGCGGTGCCGAAACCGGGCGACTCGGTTCAGGCGAGCAGGCCACCATTGATGCAGGTGTGATCGGTAAGGAAATGGAAGGATGGTGCACCATCGCCGGGCACCGTCAACAGGGCATGACGCTCACCATTGTGCCTGATCAGGCTGGAAGTGGCGGGCATAGCGGCTCTGGGAATCACAATGGGCATGGTGGACATGGCGGGCAACACCAGCAGCATTCTGCGCAGAATAGTCAGAATGCTGCGCCGCTGGAGCAAGCCAACTGGCGCAATCCCGAACTAGCGCCCCGAGAAGACACGGATATTCACCACGTGACACTGGATGTGCAGGAAATCAGCGGACCAGTACGTGGAGTGGAACGGGGCTGGTGGACGTTCAATGGACGCCCTATGGGGCCAACGTTGCGGGGCAAAGTTGGTGACGTGTTTGAAGTGACACTGAAACAGCGGCACTATCAGCCACTCCCTTGATTTCCATGCCGGGATGGTCTCGCCGGACGAACCAATGCGGTCCATTGCCCCAGGTGAAGAACTTGTGTATCGCTTTACCGCCGAGCACGCAGGCATCTGGCTCTACCACTGCGGGACCGCGCCAGTAAGCATGCACATTGCGTCTGGAATGTTCGGTGCCGTGGTTATTGACCCCCCTGACCTGGCTCCCGTTGACCACGAGTACTTACTTGTGCAGTCCGAGGTCTATGGGCTAGAAGGCACTTCCGATACTCCCGTTGACTCCGAAAAACTAGCGGCTGGGGTTCCGGATGCTGTGGTGTTCAACGGCATTGAAAACCAATATGTGGATAATCCGATACAGGTAAAAGCGGGCGAATCGACACGATTCTGGCTGCTCAACGCTGGACCAAACTTGTCCGAGGCATTCCATATTGTAGGAACGCAATTCCACACCTCATACAAGGAAGGTGCCTACCTACTCCGAGATTCCGAAAACCAAGGCGGCTCACAGGCGCTGGATCTGCTTGCCGCACAAGGCGGATTTATCGAGGCGCGCTTCCCCGAAGCAGGAACCTACACCATGGTCAACCACCAATTCATCGACGCCGAACGCGGGGCGATGGGGAAAGTCAAGGTGGAGTAGGCAGCGTGCAACGCTTGGGTAAGCCCGTACTTGCTTCTTCTGGAAGCGGTACGGGCTTTAACGATTGCGAAATCCCCTCGATGGCCTAGCAGATATCAGGTTCCTGACTGAGCAGAAAAGCCATGAACAGCATCCAAACGCGGCCACAAAGTATCATGGATCACATTTTTGTTGTTCAGGAAACCTTTACGCACCAAACAGCATCCAAGGCACTACAACACTTGACGACGCCAAACATGATTGGCATCGAGGTGCCATTTTTAACCCAAAATCAATAAACACAATCAAAGGATCGGGTAATGAATGTCAATATGACAAAAGAATTCTCCTCAACACTTTTGGAAATGCAAAGAGGGCGAAATCTCTTAATTACAGGACACACGGGAACGGGAAAATCGACCCTACTTTACACATTCATCAACGAGTATTCCCGCGGAAGAAACTGCCTCATTATAGCACCCACCGAAGATGCAGCATCAAAAGTTGGTGGTATGACAATCGGTGAAGTATTCGGTTTTTCACAAAGCGAACCCGTCAATACCACGGGACCATACCACCAGACGCCCAATCAAGAATATACAGAGGTTCTAGAATCATTAGACGTTCTCATTATAGACGAAATTTCTATGGTAAGAGCTGATCATTTTGACATGATCAACACTGCCCTCAAGAGAACTAAGCGGAATAGTAATCCCTTTGGAGGCGTCCAGCTAATTCTTGCGGGACATATACTTCAACGGCCACCAACCCTTCGCGGCAATGAACTAGAATTTTTTACCGGATATCCATGGAATAGCCCTTACTTTTTTAGCGCACACTGCTACCCATTACTGGAACTATATAAAATCGAGTTGACAACAACATGGCAACAGAAAGATAATGATTCCATTGACGACATACACCCGATCTACAGTGAGCTAAATGTCTGCACTAACATTACTGAAAATACTCACATTTTAGACTCTACTATTCAAGATGAGGATAATAACGAAAAAACACTAGATCACCTGAGCTATCTAAAATATGCACATCACCAGCCCATATCCACAGCGGTGCATAACAAGGTAATGGATACACTATTTGGCCACTTGGGGGAAATCATTCTCACGAACAAGCCCTCTTATTACTTCAGAATCCATTGAACAACTTCTCCATGGCCCCTCCGCCTGGATATGCAGGGACAGAATAGATTTCCTTGATAGGATTTCTCAAGGCAGCAATCCGTTTAAAATAGAGAAGCAAAGCAACAAAAGTTACTTCCCAAAGATGATAATTAGTCTCATACTGTGGTTTGCAGCATTTACGATCATTAACTCAAGCCCCACAATGAAATACGGTACACTTATTATCGCTTCCGAAGCATTTTTCATAATATACACACCACTTACCTTTATCTACGCGCTTTACACAATATCCCGCATGGATAAGTGTCCGGAGTGGAATATAAAGAAATCACTCGCCAAGATCGAACGTGAACTAGGTGGCCCCGTAGATGAAAAACTTGCCATATTCTATATAGACATTAACTATATCTCTCCCCTACATCAAGATATCTTGAGGTCCATGCAATGGCTGTATGCTGATGCCTCCATCAATAATATGCCGCTTTCCCCGAAGCAATGGCGAGAACTCACAACAGCAGCTTTACAGTCAGCCGATATTTATCTTCAAACGGGAGATATAGAACCGGCAAGAATACTCGGCGAGCAAATTAAAGTTTTCCGCCCCTATGGTGGACATTTCGGTTAGCGGTGCCACGTACCAGCTTTGCCATGACGGCAACAATGCCGTTGCTTTGCCAGCAGTAAGTTAAGTTTTTTGGCTTGACCCGCTATCCTTATACCTTATGAATTCTCCGCTCTCTTCCGAGGCCGCCCGCCGGCGCACGTTCGCTGTGATTGCCCACCCTGACGCTGGTAAATCCACGTTGACGGAGGCGCTTGCGCTACACGCGCATGTGATCGCGGAGGCTGGCGCCGTGCACGGCAAAGCTGGTCGTAAGGCTACTGTGTCAGACTGGATGGAGATGGAGAAGGACCGCGGCATTTCCATCGCCTCATCAGCGCTGCAGTTTGAGTACGCCCCGGAAGGCCATCAAGGCGAACCGTACATGATTAACCTGGTGGATACTCCTGGTCACGCAGATTTTTCAGAGGACACCTACCGCGTGCTCACTGCCGTGGATGCTGCAGTCATGCTTATCGACGGCGCGAAAGGCTTGGAGCCACAAACCCTCAAGCTGTTCCGCGTATGTAAGGCACGTGGATTGCCGATTGTCACTGTGGTGAACAAGTGGGATCGCCCCGGAAAGTCACCTTTAGAGCTGGTGGACGAGATTGTCACGGAGATTGGGCTGCAGCCCACTCCCCTATATTGGCCGGTCGGCGAGGCTGGTGATTTCCGGGGTCTTGCCAAGCTGAGTGATGAGGGCGAACCGCAAGAGTACATTCACTTCATTCGCACCGCCGGTGGTTCTACCATCGCGCCCGAGGAGCATTTCACACCTGAACAGGCGCTTGATAAGGAAGCCGATGCCTGGGAAACCGCCACCGAGGAGACAGAACTGCTGGCCGCCGACGGCGCGGTACACGACCAAGAACTGTTTCTTGACTGCACCACCTCCCCCATGATTTTCGCCTCTGCAATGTTGAACTTTGGCGTACATCAAATTTTGGACACTTTGTGCGAACTGGCACCCGCACCAGGCGCGCGTTTGGGCGATCAGGCGGCAGTCGCGGCGTCGCAAAGCGCCATGGACAATGGTCGTGAACCGGGTGACGAGTTTTCGGGTGTGGTGTTTAAGGTACAGGCGGGGATGGATAAAAAACACCGCGATTCGCTAGCGTTTATGCGGGTGGTGTCGGGCGAATTTGAGCGCGGAATGCAGGTGACGCATGCACAGTCGGGGCGATCGTTTTCTACGAAATACGCGCTCACGGTGTTTGGTCGCACAAGATCAACGGTAGAAACTGCCTACCCGGGCGACATTGTTGGTTTGGTAAACGCAGGTTCGCTCGCCCCCGGCGATACAATTTACACCGGAAAAAAGGTTCAATTCCCGCCGATGCCGCAATTCGCGCCCGAGCATTTTCGCACCTTGCGCGCAAAAAGCCTGGGTAAATACAAGCAGTTCCGTAAAGCGCTGGAACAGCTGGATTCGGAAGGCGTGGTTCAGGTGCTCAAAAACGATGCGCGTGGCGACGCCGCACCCGTCATGGCCGCCGTTGGCCCCATGCAGTTTGAAGTAATGCAGGCCCGCATGGATAACGAATACAACGTAGAAACAATCGCCGAGCCAGTCCCCTATTCCGTGGCACGCCGCACCAATGCGGAAACCGCACCAGAATTAGCAAAACAACGTGGCGTGGAGATATTCACCCGCACCGACGGCGAACTCATCGCCCTGTTTGGCGATAAATGGCGTTTGCAGTTCATTCAAAAAGAGCACCCCGAATTCTTCCTGGAAGCCCTGGTGGCGGATTAAGCAAAGGCGACAACGCAACCAATAACAAAGACAGGTATAAGAAGCATCGCCATAACCGCCCAGGCGCTGGGCCTAGCTAAGTTCAGCGCCATGGTGTTGGCATCGAGTTCGATAAAAGTTCGAGAATCCTCCTCGTCCCAATAGAACATTCCTCTTTTAATGCTCTTGGTTTGTAGTTACTGGGTGGGTAGATGGCATCTGCGTGACGACGCGCGCGTATGTCAGCCGACACAGCCCACACCAGCACTGCTGCAATAAAGGAAAGACAAAGATAAAGCTCCCACGCGCCAACAGTCCACACAAGAGCACGTGTGACCAGGAAAGATATTGCAGTGGTGACACTTAATGTGAAGAACCCCAGTGTTAACTGAGTTGTTTTGTTAATCAGAATCGTCCGCTGACGAGACACTGCATCTCTTTCTCTGCCGTTGTATGCGAAGAACTGAGAGTATCCAGCAAAACCAGCTCCTGCCGCGATCACAATGGCAGGCCCTAGGCCAACAAGAAAAAGAACAGTAGGGATAGTTTTTGGCGCTGCATTATCAACAGTTCCATCCTGACCCCAGTGAAGAGGCAGAGGGTCTGGAAGCTGAGGATAGTGATACAACGCGACAGCAATGGCAACAACCATTACCGCGTGCGCTGCCACATACCACCACAATGATCTCATAGGAAGAAGTCCTGTCATGCCAGATTTTCAAGAACTTTATACCGCCAGTTAACAATAATCCCCACAAGCACCCACAAAACGCCCAAGAGTGTCCACTGCAACGGCGAGGATTCATTCGGTAGGAAGAACATGATAGTGCCAGATATATGAAGACCACCATGAACACCTATCGCTGCCCAGACGGAATGAGAAGCAAGTCGCACTATGGCAGCGGCAAACGCAAATCCTAGAGGCATGATGAGATAGATGAAACGTTCAACAAGATTTTGCTGACCACCTTGCGAGACGATATGTATGACCCCGAACGTCACCACACTGAGCGCAACAGCGAGTTTAGTGTTTCCCAGCGAAGGAATTAACCAGCCACGAAATATTATTTCCTCGGGAATAGCTTGCAAAAGGAATCCAAGCCCAAAGGCGAGAATCATATTTGCCCACCATGTATCACCCGATGAGTCTTCTGGAATTCCTTTTACTCCAGCAAGATATGCAATCCCCATAGTAATGGCAAAAATAATACACGCCACAGCAATCATAGAGAAGAACCATAGCACCCCACGGCTAGTAAGGCGTAAGTCCACAATGGAAAATGGCATCTTGTCTAGATAACGACATAAAAGCCATACAGATGCGCACGCAACTAATGTAGTTAACGTGACGCAGATCAGAGTTACAACGCAGAACAGCGCTATACTTGCGTTTCCGTGGCCAACAGCCTGCCTTCGGGCAGCCTTAACCCAGGGAATTAATAGAGGCAGCGTTGAGGAAAGATCAGCTACCACGAGGATCACAACAGCGAGAATAGGCCTTAAAATGATACCAGGTAGCCTCAAAGACTGATGAGATACATTATGTGAGGTTGCCATGCTCTCACCGTCCCATGGCACAACCTGCCCCGACAGTGCCCCGAGTCATCGAAACTCGTGACCCACGTCATGGGCACACACACGTCGCTACTGTTAAAATTTATTTTTATGGCTCTAAATTATCGATCACCAGGTTTTTACCTTGTCGCTTTTTCTTTAGTATCCATCATTCTTTTATGCCTCGAACCATTATTTTATGCGGGTAAGTTTTCTGACCGATTGTATTTTTACGCACAAGTAAGATTTGTCATCATCATCTTATTAGTGGCCATTGACGCGTATCTCCTCTATTGTTGGTCAAAAAATCCACACAATAAGCCACTCGCAGCCGCCACAGCAAGCGTTAATATTATTTTATTTATGCTCGGAGATATCACTGTTTCATCAAGCACTATGGCCGTCGCACTGTGGATTGTTCTTCGTTCTTTTGGTATGCGTGTCTGTTGGATTATTGTTGCTGCTTTCGTCATGATTGAACCTCCCACTCTTCGCATTATCAAAGGTGAATCACTATTAGATATGTTCTGGCGGGCGATCATAATGTGTATCCTTCTGGTGCTGTATCTATTATTGGCCTGGCTTCTAACCTCTTTTGAAGAAAGCGGCGAGCGTGAGCGGAAACTTGCGGTAGCGGCGGCCGTCGATAATGAGCGAAGTGAGGCGGCGCGCATGCTTCATGACGGCATTGGGCAGCAGCTTGTGGCGATCACCATGTCGTTTGATGTGGCGAAGGCCCTGAAATCCACAGAAGAGCACGATGCCTGGATGGAGGTTGATCACGCTCACACGGTAGCTACGCAAGCGCTGAGGGATCTGCGTCGATGGGTGCGTGCGTTGGATCCACCGCCCGCGCCGGTCCCTGAGGACAGCATGCAATTAGTCACCGTCTTGGAGTCACTATCGCAGGCATTTGCCAGCACTGGCCTGGAGTTTACATTCAAGGCCCGCAGGCGAAGCATCATTTGGGGGCTACTGCCGGTGAGATTTTCCAGGTCACTGCCAGGGAGGGCCTGTCCAACGCCCTGCGACACGGGCACCCGGATGCGCTGCAGTTCACTTTGAAATGCACAGATGATGCAGCCACTCTCACGGTGGAGGACTTTTCTACCTCACTGCAGCGCTCAATTCCAGCGGAGTCTAAGGATGAGGGTTACGGTCTGCGGTCGCTGCGGGAACGCGCCGAGCAAGTGGGCGGAACGCTTCACGCCGAACCCACCACCGAGGGCTTTTTTCTGGGCGTATCCCTGCCACTGACGGAAAGTGTGTGACCCCATGATTCGTGTGCTTATTGTCGACGACCAGCAGCTTCTTCGCCGCGGCCTGAAACTTCTGCTTGCGCAGTCTCCTGAAATCCAGGTGGTGACCACCTGTGCGTCGGCCGCAGAAACCCTGGTCAGCCTGCACAACAGCGAGGTTGATGTGGTGCTCGCGGATGCCGTGATGCCTGGCATGGATGGCCCCGAGCTGGTGGAACAGTGCCGCACGTTGTGGCCGTCGCTGCCGGTGATCATTCTGACCACGTTCGACGATGCCACGATTGTCCGGCGTTCCATCAAGGCCGGGGCCGCTGGCTTTTTACTCAAAGACGTCTCCCCCACCACGCTTGCGGAGGCAATCACCGCCGCCTACGACGGCCACCCCTATGTGGACCCACGGGTAGCGCACTTGCTCGCTCTTCCTAGCCGATTCGCGGGGCTGACCCCCACCGAGAAAAACCGTGGCGGAGCTGGTGGGCCAGGGACTATCCAACAGGGAGATAGCAGCGGAACTTCACCTCGCGGAAGGCACAGTGAAGAATCACATTTCGGCACTGCTACGCAAGACCCAGGTACCTGACCGCACGCGGCTTGCACTGCATTTTTCACACCTAAAAAGCGCCCCCACCAATCGCCCCACCAAATTATTGCGTTGGTTGTGCATTTTTACATTCACCGTGTAGCATTCGGGGTTGCTTAACTGTCTTCAACACCCAATCCCCCGTTACGAGGTGATCTTTTTATGGCGCAGCTGCTCTACAGACTCGGTAGACTGACTTACCTGAACCGCTGGAAAACACTGGTGGTGTGGCTCCTGCTCATCGCAGGCATGGCAGCCGCAGCGGCAAACCTGTCACAACCGCTGTCCAACAACTTCTCCATTCCCGGCTTGGAATCCATTGAAGCCCAAGACAAAATCAAGGAACGCTTCAACACTTCCGACGATGCCCTCACCGCCCCCACCGCAAAGGTGATTGTGCAGGCACCAGAGGGTAAAACACTAGAGGACTCCGATGTCAGTGCCGATGTGGACAAGCTGGTGACCAGCCTCAAAAATTCCGGAAAGTTGAAAGACACCGACGAGCTGGTCAATCCAGTCATGGCCGCCATGGGCATGAAGCAGCAGCTCACAGAGCAGAAAGCTGCGCAGGGCATCCCACAGGAACAAATCGACGCGGACCTGAAAGCCATCTCCCCGCTCAGCGAGGACAAGCGCACAGGCACCATTGACATCACCTTCGACGCGGAGAAAGCAGCGGATGTCACCTCCGAACAGCGCGATGCCATTACCACCATCATTTCCAATGACAGCGGTAACCTCACCACCGCCTACTCCGGCAACGCCTTCCAAGACAGCGAATCCCTGGGAATGCAGAGTGAACTCATCGGCATCACCGTCGCCGCGGTAGTGCTGATCATCACGTTCGGTTCCCTTGTCGCGGCAGGTCTTCCACTGCTCACCGCCGTGGTGGGCGTGGCATTCGGCTTGATGGGTGTTACCGCCGCCACCGGCTTCACCGACTCCATCAACAGCATGACCCCCACCCTGGCCTCCATGATTGGTCTGGCCGTGGGCATCGACTACGCGCTGTTTATCCTCTCTCGTTTCCGCAGCGAACTTATCGACCACATCAACGGGCACGACCTCACGCCTAAGCAGCTCAGCACCCGCCTCCGCGAGATCAGCAGAGAAGACCGCGCTCACCTCGCGGGCTTGGCGGTAGGCAAAGCCGGTTCCGCCGTGGTGTTCGCTGGGTTGACCGTGCTCATCGCGCTGGCGGCGCTCACCATTGTGAACATTTCCTTCCTGTCGGCCATGGCCCTGGCCGCCGCCGCGACCGTCGCCGTCGCCGTCCTCGTGGCCATCACCCTGCTGCCCGCCATCCTCGGCCTGGTGGGAACCCGCGTCTTCTCTGTCACCGCACCGTTTGTCACGGCACCAGATCCTGAGCAAGAAAACCCACTATGGGTCTACGCTGGATCCGTCAGGTCCGCTCCCGGCCACTCGTCTTCCTTGGCGCTGGTGCACTCGTCCTGATCCTGCTGGCCATTCCCGCCATGAACCTGCGCCTATCCATGCCCACCGACGGTGTCACCGAACCCGGCTCCCCCCGCCGCGTCGCCTACGAAATGACCGAAGACGCTTTCGGCCCCGGCCGCAACAGCCCCATGATCGCTGTGGTCGACGCCACTTCCACGCCGGAGGATCAGCGCATGCAGAGCTTTGGCGCGGCCGTCGAAAAGCTGCAGGGAACCGACGGCGTAAGCAACGCACAGATCATTGCACTTAACGACGCCCAGGACACCGCACAGGTCCTGATCACCCCCGAGTACGGTGCCACCGATGAACGCACCAGCGACCTGCTGCACGACCTGCGCAACAACGCCGACAACTACAAGATCACCGGTGTCGGCCCCATGTTCGAGGACATCTCCCAGCGGCTTAACGACGCCCTGCTCCCCTACCTCGCCGTCGTACTCAGCCTCGCATTCGTTCTGCTCATGCTGGTCTTCCGTTCTATCTGGGTGCCGCTGATTGCCACCCTCGGATTTGCACTCACCGTGGCGGCAACTTTCGGACTTACCGTGCTCATCTGGCAGCAGGGTTTCGCTGGACTGGTCAGCGACCCGCAGCCGCTCATCAGTTTCCTCCCCATCATGCTGGTCGGCATCGTCTTCGGCCTGGCCATGGACTACCAAGTTTTCCTGGTCAGTCGTATGAGAGAAGGCTACGTACACGGCAAAACCGCAGGCAACGCCGTGGCCAACGGCTTCAAGCACGGCGCGCGCGTGGTCACAGCCGCAGCGCTCATCATGATCAGCGTGTTCGCCGCCTTCATGCTCATTGACGAAAAATTCATTGTGGTCATGGGCTTCGCCCTAGCCGTCGCGGTATTTTTCGATGCCTTCATCGTTCGCATGACCATTATCCCCGCAACGATGTTCCTCCTTGACGACCGCGCCTGGAGACTTCCCCGGTGGCTAGACCGTATGATTCCTCATGTAGACATTGAAGGCGAATCGCTCACCAGAAAGGCACCTGTGCACTAATGTGTGGTCTCCGGGAGAGGAAAAAGCAACAAACCCGCGAACGCATAGCCGCAGCGGCGGTGGCGCTCCTGTCCGAAGAAGGGGACGAACACGCCACCGTCGCTAGGATTTCAGAACAGGCCGGGGTCTCCCCCCGCACTTTCCATAACTATTTTTCGCGCCGGGACGATGCGTTTTTCTTTTTCTTTGAAACGTTGGTGAACCGCTGGCTGCAGGAAATCACCGACGCCCCCGCAGACGAAGCACCAATTGACCTGCTCAAGCGCATCATCTTCGCGCAAGTAAGCCTCGCCGATGATGACCCCTATTCGGCGAAAAACGTCATGTACTTGCTTGATCACACGTCAGCCTCGTTGGGGCGGGACCTAAATGAGCGGGCACAGGGCTTGTTCCTGCAACTGGGCAACGCTCTCTACGAACGGTACGGCGGCGAGCTGGACTGCATTGACGCCCACATCATCACCATCTTGTCGTTCCTTTCTGGAGGGCTTGCCCTAAAAATTGGTGATATTGCCCCCTACAAGGAAGTACTGCATGCCGTGTTCGACATTCTGGACCACGGCATCAACGGGACACCGTCCTCTTAGTGTTTTTAGTCTTCGGAGGATAACACCGAGTCAGAAGACAGCAGGTCGTTGGTGGTTAATGCCGACGACCCGTCCACGATTTCACCATCGGTGTCCATATCTGGGACACTGCCGCCGTCAAGCCCAAATCCGCGGGCCATGATGGGCCAGAAGCGGTGCAGCGCATCCTGCCAGTATCCCCAGGAGTGCGTTCCGGTGAGCCGGAAATCCCAGGAAATATTGTCACGGATCCCCAGGCTGTCTGTCCGCGATTTGAGCAGGTGGTTGCAGTAATTTGCGGCCGCTTCGATCTGGAAGCCCGCGGTTCGGCGATCTTTCTTCTCCCATTCTTTCGGCGCGTTGGGGCCATTCATGTCGTTGATGCCATATGTGCCGGAAGCAGAGAAAACGTACAGGTTGGGTTGGTCCGCCAGTTTTTCGGCGTTGATGTACACATCGTTGTACCGAGACTGCGGAGAGTTCATCGGCCCCCACGGATCGTCCGGCTCAGCGGGAGCGTTGTAGATGGTGGCGGCTACGGTGCGGCGCCCCACCCAGGAGTTTGTCAGCCCGCAACCAGAGAGGGAACCCACCGAGTCGTACAATCCTGGCTGGTGGGTGGCGTAAATAAGCGCGGTCGCCCCGGACATGGACATGCCGATGAGGCTGCGTTTCCCGTTGGCACCAATTGCCTTTTCTAGTGGCTCTGGCAGCTCATGGGTGAGAAAGGTCTCCCACATTTGTTTTCCGCCCTGGGCGGGCAGTTCTGTTTCCCAGTCGGAGTACAGGCTGTACGCACCAAGCATGGGCATAATGACGTGGACATTGCGCTCCCGCATGTAGTCCACCATGTCGGTGCGGGTGATCCAGTTGTTCTCGCCTTGGCCGCCGTCGCCACCACCGAGTGCATAGAGCACGGGCCTAGGTTGCGAGGTGTCTTTGGCGGGTATCCACACTAGCGGAATGGTGCGCCCCATTGACGGGGAGTAGGCGTTGATCTGCCGGATTTTTGTGCCGTCTACTTTTGCCCATTCCCGCAGCCTGGCCAGCACTTCTGGATTCATATCGATGGTGGCTGTAGGCAGGTGACTGCGACCAGCAGGAAACATGGGGTTGGTCTCTTGCGGCTCTTGGGAGCTGTAGAGCTCGAAAGTGGTGTTGTCACTGGATCCACCTCGGGTCAGCAGGGATCCGAGCTTAGGAATTTTATGAAAAGGCCCTTGCGCACGGGGGAGATCATTGTCTGCGGGGTTCTTCACAATGGTCGGATCCATGCCATAGTCGTAAGTTTTTTCTTGGGAATTTGCAGGGGTAATCCCAAGCAATACACAGGTGATAGCAATCAGCGATGCCGCCATCTTCATACAGCTAGATGCGTTTTTTACGCCCATATGCAGTCCAGTCTCTCTTGTATTATGACCACCAATGTAGGAATGGTGCAGTATAAGTTCTAAGATTGATACTCAGAGAACAATTTTATTTAGGAGTCTCAATGGTAGATTATCTCAGCCCACAAACTATCACCGACGTCGTTGCAGACGGTATTTTCGCCCAAGCAGAATACGACTCCGATTTCAACAGCAACCTCGGCAGCATCGCCCACGTCGATGTGGAAAGTGCTGGTGACAGCTTCGTTGTGCACTTCAAGCCCACATTCGGCTCGATCTTTACCGCCAACGCCGAGCAGGTTGCAGTGCTGAACTCTGCGCAGGGCATGCTGCACTGGACGTCGCCACGCGCTCATCAAGCCCACACCAGCTTCAACATTCCTGAGTTCGAGGGCGATGTCCCCTACTCCCCCTCGCTGTTCGCCGCAGCCCGCACACTGCACGGCAACCGCCCTGCCCTCTACGCACCGCAACGCAACGGCGAAACCCCCGTCCTGGTTCTCGACACGCCACCACCCACCCCCAACTCCCGGCGCGCCCTCACCCACGGCATCCCCCTACCTACTGCCCACCATGGACATCCGCCGTGCACTACGCGCCTACGCCGCCGCCACCGGTCTAGGGAATTTACGAAACTGACACCACCATTAGCTTCAGCGACGGCACCGACCTCACCCTAGAAGACAACCTGATTAAGTGCATTTCCGGGGATTTCAGCCTCGACGACTTCCGCGCCGATGCCTTCTACTTCAACGTTGAGCAGCAACTGCTTTTCGACGCCCTGTACCCCAACTCCCCCGCCACCCCTACCGCCCAGTTCGACCCGGTGACCAGTCTGCTCACCTTGTTCTCCCAGTTTGAGGCGGGCAGGCCCGCGCTGACCGTGCACGCCATGGTGCTGGCAACAGTACGCGACGACACCTGGACCTGGGCGTGGGCGAGCAACCTGCCCCCGCACCTGCAGCAGGCCAGCCTGAAGCTCCGTGAAACCGGCGCGCATCTGGGCATTCCCGCTTTCCTTTACCCGCAGCTTCCCGTCTCGCTTGCCGAATCCTGGGGTGTACTCACCGCCGTCAAACCGCCCCTGCAGCGCTGGATCCACACCGCTGTTCCCCTCGGCGACGGGACCACTGCCGTTTTGCTTTTCGACCACCCCGAGCTGCGGCTCCCCACAGCAACGACCGACGCCCTCCACGCCACCCTTCAGACACCTCTACCCGCAGAGCTGGATGCCCGCCAGGCGGTGCGCTCTTACGCGCGGCTGCGTGGAGTGAATTCCTCCTTCGACCAGCTGGAAGAACACGCCATTGTGCACGCCCCCGAAGCACCCATACATGTGACTTTTGACGGGGATCATCACCTGCTGCACACTGAGCTGCCTGTATGATAGACCAGTGAATCCAGCAACGCAGCTACTCGACGCCACCCTCGTGATCGGTGGCGCACCCATCCTCTGGCGTGAAATCATCGGCAACGTCTTCGGCCTGGCCAGCGCCTACGGCGGCATGAAACGCGTGGTCTGGGCGTGGCCCATCGGGATTGTGGGAAACCTGCTGCTACTGACCGTCTTCCTGGGTGGGGTGTTCAACACGCCTCAAAACCTGGATCTCTACGGCCAGGCTGGGCGGCAAGTCATGTTCATGATTGTCAGCGCCTACGGCTGGTATCAATGGTCGGCCGCACGACGCCGTGGCCTGCGCGAATGCCAAGACACAGACCCGTCGCGATCCATTGTCAGCACCCCCGCCGAAGACTCCGTCGCTGTGCAGCCTCGCTGGGCACGCCCCCGCGAACGTGTTGGCATGGTTACCTTTTTGATTGTGGGCACCCTGGTGTTCGCTGGGGTGTTCACTGCGCTGGGCTCGTGGGGTCCCTGGGCCGACGCCTGGATTTTCACCGGCTCCATCCTGGCGACATACGGCATGGCGCGTGGCTGGACGGAATTCTGGCTCGTTTGGATCGGCGTGGACATTGTCGGGGTGCCACTTCTCCTCGCCGGAGGCTTTTACCCCTCAGCTGTGCTGTACATCGTCTATGCATTCTTTGTTCTCTGGGGCTTCGGCGTATGGCTGCGCGTGCAACGGCGAGGTGCGGGAGTGGCGGTGGCATCAGCGCGGACCTGATGTCCTCCGGCGTGCAGCGATTATTCCGAAAAGCCCACGTCATTGCCATAAAACATGCTTCGAACCCGTGGAAACGAGCAAGGTCAACGACGGTGCGCGGAATGCTGGTCACCGTCGCTCGCTGACCAGTGATTCGGTGTCTCTGAGGCAATCTTCCCCGAAAGCGCATGCCCACTTCCTGCGGTCTCACTCGTCCTTGAGTCACGTAGTACTCCACCGGAGCATCATCGACTATGTACACCCACATTCCCCAAAGAGCAGCCGCTGAGATTCCGGCCAGAATGTGCGTCCCGCTCGCACCGACCGCCAACACGCTTAGACGGTGCCGCTCCCAGGGTGGTGCCTCGGCAAACACCCCCATAGGCACATATGCCCCAGGGGCCAATTTCAGGTACTCACCCGATCGACGTTTTCTACTGACCTGTTGCCACTCCGCAGCCGAAGCCCCCGAGAAAAAACCAGCCCACTTATCTCCTCCACAAAAATCCCCCCCGAAAGCCCGAACCCCGAAAACCTACAACTTAGGACAAAATCGTACGGTACGTGCGCACGTCTACATCCTTGTAATCAGATGGGGTGAACTCGGCATCGCGGGTTTTGTCGACGAGCACGGCGCGCACGCCTTCCGGGAAATTGGGTTCCCGCCGAAGCTCTGAGCCAATGGCGTTTTCGTTTTCCAGAGCCACGCGCAAGGACGAAACCTCAAGGTTGGCGTTGAAAAGTTCGACGGTAGCAACCACGGAACTTGGGTTGGCGTCGCGCATCAAACCGTGCACCAGCTCCACAAATTCCGCGTTAGCGCACTCCGACAATGCTGCGGAAATGTCCGGCCAGGTGGGGTGCCCGAAGCACTCTTCGATCTCGGGGAGCCATACCGCCAGTTCGGACTCCCCGGTAGGTTGGGTGCTGAAGCGTTCGAGGGCGTCGTCAAGCGATTCGGCGATGACAGTGTCCATGAATTCGCCGAGGTCTTCGGAGGGTACGTAGTCCGTGGCCAGGCCGCTCCAGAGCATGTCGGCGGGGCTGAATCGCCAGCCGGTGAGTAGCGCAAAACTCGCAAGCGCGGGTATGGGGCGGCCGGGTTCGCCGACCATGCGCGCCATCATCCAGGTCATGCCGACGTCGGGGCTGAAGCCGATAACCATTTCCGGCATGGCGGCGAGTGCGTTTTCTGTGATCACGCGGTGCGAGCCGTGGGCGGATATACCCAAGCCGCCGCCCATGGCAACCCCGTCGATGAGTGCGACCACGGGTTTCGGGAAGTTGGCCAGCGCGTTGTTCATCTCGTATTCGTCGAGGAAGAACTTGTCGCCGGCCTTGTAGGAACCGCCGGTGATTTCCTCACGAACCAGCCTGACATCGCCACCGGCGCAGAACGCTTTCGGCGAGCTGGAATAGATGATCACGCGGTGCACGTCCGGGTCGTCGGCCCATTTCTCCAGGGCGTCCGTAATCAGGTCCACCATTCGGGGGTTGAGGGAGTTCAGGGCTTTGGGGCGGTTCAGCTCAAGCAGCCCTGTGCTATTGCGGACGGAAACATTGACTGGACACACACTCATACTCATAGTGTCGCACAACACTTTAGTCCGCTATAGATATGCGTTACTTTTTGCGTTTCTTGTGCCCCTTCTTACCCCGTTTGCCCTCGCGCTTCTCGACGCCCGCGTTTTCCACACGTCGCCTCTCCAGATGCTCCGCCACATCTGGAACATAGCGGAAATCCGACCGAGGTGGGCGTTCGTAGTCCTGAGTAGACACCGGACGCTCTGGGATCTCCGGCAGGGGGCGGTTAATCTTCTCGTACGGAATCGTGGACAGTAGGTGATTGATCACATTAATGCGGGAGCGCTTCTTGTCCTCCGACTCCACGATGTACCACGGCGCCGATGGAATATCCGTGTGGATAAACATCTCGTCCTTCGCCCGGGAGTAGTCCTCCCAGCGGGTAATCGACTGCAAATCCATGGGCGACAGTTTCCACCGCCGCAGCGGATCCTCCCGGCGCGAGGTAAACCTGCGAACTTGCTCTTCATCTGACACGGAGAACCAGTATTTCCGCAGCATAATGCCGTCTTCGGTGAGAAGCCGTTCAAAAATCGGGGCCTGGTGCAAAAATCGCCGATACTCCTGCGACGTGCAGAAACCCATGACGCGTTCCACCCCGGCGCGGTTGTACCACGAGCGGTCAAAAATAACGATCTCCCCAGCCGTGGGCAGCTTTTCCACGTACCGCTGAAAGTACCACTGCCCCTGTTCCCGGGAACTGGGCGCGGGCAGAGCCTCAATGCGGCAGGTTCGGGGGTTCAAGTACTGTGTGATGCGTTTAATGGCGGACCCTTTGCCCGCAGCATCACGGCCTTCCATGATGACCACGATGCGCGCCCCGGTTTCCACCACCCATTGTTGCATGTCCACCAGTTCTGCCTGGAGGCGTTTCAGCTCTTCCTCGTAGGCTTGTTTCTCAAGCTTCGGCGGCTTTGTGGAACTTTTGGAACTGCGTTTTAGGTCACTGTTTCCCATAGGGTTAGCGTACTACCAAGGTAAGACATCGGGCGTGGCGGGGGCTGCCCCTCCGCGCCCCCGATGACACCCCTGAGCTGCCGCGTTAGTTGACCTTAAACTCCGCCATTTCGTCCCACTCCGTCTTACCAGGGAATGAGCGTATTGATGATGGTCGGGGTTTCCACCAGCAAGGTCGGGAACAACTCGGTGGCTTTCTTGAAATGCTCGGAGTTCACGTGCGCCTCCGCCGCGTCATCCTGGAAGCCCTCTACCAGCACGTATTCGTCAGGACGGTCGGTGGAGCGGTACCACTCGTAGAACAGGCAACCCGGTTCAGCGCGGGTGGCATTGGTAAATTCGGCGGCCTCATCGCGGAACGTCTCAACATACTCTGGACGGACCTTGAACTTCACGTTGATCAAATCATGCCGCTCAGTATAGCGAGGTCGCGCTGAAGCACCAGGCCCGATTAACGACGCCCCGACTTCCGTCCCACTTATCCCTCCAGCTGCTCCCCCAGCTCCATCCATTCCATTTCCAGGGTTTCTATCTCGTCGCGAACACCGGCTAGTTCGGTATTCAGTTCGTTGAGGGCATCCATGTCAGTGGCCACCTCGGCCATTTTCGCGGTGATGCCCTGCTCGCGTTCCTGGAGTTTAGTGATTTTGCGTTCCAGCGACGTCATGACCTTGCGGGTTTTGTGGTCGGCGGCCGCATCGCGCTTCTTTTCGGCCACCGCAGCGCTACCACCACCAGCAATGACGCCAGAACCAGCCATGTCCCGCCGCCTGCGCAGATATTCATCAATGCCGCCGGGAAGGTTGGTCAGGCGCCCATCGCCAAACAAAGCCCAGGTGGAGTCGCAGATGCGCTCGATGAGGTAGCGGTCGTGAGAAATGACCACCAGTGTTCCAGGCCAGGAATCCAGGAGGGATTCCAGTTCTTGCAGGGTGTCAATGTCCAAGTCGTTGGTCGGTTCGTCGAGCAGCAGCACATTGGGTTCGGCCATCAGCACGCGGGTAAGTTGCAGGCGTCGGCGCTCACCACCGGAAAGGTCACCGACGGGCGTGCGCTGGCGTTTCGCGGAAAAACCCAATCGCTCCGCCAGCTGGGAGGCGCTGAGTTCCTTCTTTCCGAACTGTACGTAGGAGGCGACGGATTCCACGGCGTCGAGAAGCCGCATGGTGGGGTCCAGATCGTCGAGTTCCTGGCGCAACCATCCGAGCCGCACGGTTTTCCCTTCGATGCGGCGGCCCGTGCCGAGAGCGTATTCCCCTGCCAGCACGCGCAGAAGTGTGGTTTTACCGGAGCCGTTGACGCCTACGAGGCCGATGCGTTCGCCGGGGGCAAGCCGCCAAGTCAGGTCGCACACGAGGTCGCGACCGTCGGGCGTGGCAATATAGGCATCCTCCAGCTCAATAACCACTTTCCCCTGGCGCTGTTTAGAAAAGGCCATGAGCTCCACGGTGTCGCGGGGTGCCGGGACGTCGGCAATGAGTGCTTCGGCGGCTTCGATGCGGTAGCGCGGTTTCGAGGTGCGGGCGGGGGCACCGCGCCGCAGCCACGCGAGTTCCTTGCGCGCCAGGTTTCGACGCCGCTGCTCCACTGCGTCGGCCTGCCGCGCACGTTCGGCCCGGGCGTACACCCAGTCGTTGTAGCCACCCTCGTAGGTGTCCACCTGCCGTCGTGCACCTCCCACGTGCGGGTGGCCACGGTGTCCAGGAACCAGCGGTCGTGCGTGACCACCACCAGCGCCGCCTTGGTTTTCAGTAGGTAATCAGCCAGCCACTGCACCCCCTCCACGTCAAGGTGGTTGGTCGGTTCGTCCAGCACTAGCAGGTCCAATTCCTGCACCAGTGCCGCCGCGAGGTTGGTGCGCCGCCGCTCCCCACCGGACAGCTGCCCTACTTTGCTATCCAACCCGAGTTCGGTGATCCCCAGGCCGTCCAGCACGTCACGCACGCTGCTTTTCGACGCCCACTCGAACGTCTCCACCCCCAAAGGCTTCAGCACGACGTCGGCCACCGTGTCCTCTGGATTCAGGTTGGCTTCTTGCGTAACCATCGCCACCCTGATGTCGTTCATCAGGGAGACGCGTCCTTCATCAGGCTGCTCCTGGCCGGTGAGCACCTTCAGCAGGGTGGATTTGCCGCCGCCGTTCAACCCGACCACGCCGATGCGGTCGCCGGTCTGCACGCCCAGGCTCACCCCATCAAGCAGGGTTTTCAAACCAAAGGACTTAGAGACGTTTTCTACGCTGACAAGATTAGCCACAGTACTGTTTAGCTTTCGTTGGTGATCAGATGCGCCCCGGCGACGGGGCCGTAAGTGGTGTAGATGGCATCGGCAACTTTTTCTGCGCGAAGCCTAGCCGCAACCTGCTCCGCATGTGTCGCATCCCTACACAAAAACGCGCAGGTGGGGCCGGAACCGGACACGATGCCATTCAGCGCCCCGGCCTGGATTCCGGCGTCCAGAATATCCTGCAAACCGGGCCGCAGTGCCACGGCCGCCGCCTGCAAATCGTTGGCCAGATGCGGGGCGACCTGTTCCGGGTCACCAGTGAGCAAGGCGCTCGCCAGCGCATCAACCGCCCCAGCGCGCGGCAGTTCGGGGTTGGTGTCCCGAAGTTCATCCAGCGTGGCGAACACTGTGGGTGTGGAAAGTCCCTCCGAACTCACCGCCAGTACCCAGTGGTACTTCCCAGAGGTGGGCAGTGGTTCCAGCTTCTCACCGCGTCCTGTTCCCAGCATCGTGCCACCATGCAGGGTGAAGGGCACATCGGAACCCAGCTGCGCAGCGATCTCCTCCAGCTGCGTATTATCCAACCCGTTCAGCACCGCCATGATACGCAGCATGGCGGCGGAATCGGCAGACCCGCCCGCCATGCCACCAGCCACGGGAATGCCTTTATCAATGTGCACATTCAGCGCCTGGGACACCCCCGCGAGTTCAGCAGCCTTCCACACCAGGTTGCTGCTATCGGTGGGCACTTTGTCCGCGTCGGCACCGGCTACCGAGAGCGACGCGACCCCTGCAGTCCCCTCACAAACACTCACGCTCATGCGGTCGGCCAGCGCCAGCGACTGAAACACCGTGGTCAGCTCGTGATACCCGTCCGGTCGCGCATCCCCCACGCCCAGGTGCAGGTTCACCTTCCCATGCGCCACGGCCTCGTGCCGCAACTGCGCAGCTAACCGCACAAAATCATCAACGCCCAGTTTCTCCCCGCGCAGGGTTGGATCAATCCCGGCACGCACCAGCGCCTCCTCAGCGCGTGACGACGCCCCGAACACGCCCGCAAGTGCCGCCCTCAGGGTTTTGCGGCGCTGGGCAAACGCGGCGTCGATAAGCGTGAACGCGGAGTCCTTCACACCGTCTGGCCACGGTGACGGCTGGAAACGGTCGATGCGCACCAGTCCGGATTCGATCTTCGGCGCGGGCCAAAACACATTCTTGCCCACCGCCCCGGCGCGACGAACCTGACCGTAGAACGATGCCTTGACGCTGGGTACGCCGTAGACTTTCGAGCCGGGAGCGGCGGCGAGGCGGTCGGCCACCTCCGACTGCACCATCACCAGCACACGGGTGATGGTGGGGAACTCTTCAAGCAGGTGCAGCAGCACCGGCACCGAGACGTTGTAGGGCAGGTTGGCCACCAGCGCTGTGGGCATTGGTGCGCCAACATCGTCGACGTCCTGTCGGGTGACCTGCAACGCATCCTTCACGATCAACCGCAACTTGTGGGCGTGCTCGGGGGCACGCCAGGCAAGCGTGGCAGGAAGCTCCGCAGCAAGGCGTGGGTCGATCTCTACGGCCGTGACGTCCTGCACCGTATCGATCAACGCGAGGGTCAGCGACCCCAAACCAGGGCCAACCTCCAGCACATGATCCTGGGCGGTTACCTCTGCGGCGGCAACGATCCGGCGGACGGTGTTGGGATCATGAACGAAGTTCTGACCCAGCTTCTTTGTCGGCCGAATATCGAGCTTATCCGCCAGCTGCCTAATCTCCGCCGGCCCGAGCAACGCTGAAGTGTGGTTGACCATAGTGCCTATAAAGTTACCGCACCCAGGTTACGGCGCCACATGCAGCACTACCGGCCAGTTCGTACCACCTCCAGGTTTGGTGTGATCCCAGTGATTCGTGTTGATCCACGTCCCATCCTGCAGGTGCTGGGCCTGCGATTCCGTGAACGCGGCGGGCCATTTCACGCCATAGTTGCTGCCATTGCTGTGGTCGCCAAACTGCCACACACTGTTGCCCACCGGACGGAATTCCAGGTCGTAACTCTGCCCCGCCTCCAGCACCACATCCTGCGGAAGCGCCACGTCGTACCATGTAAACGAACCGACAACCCTGGTCAGCTTGTGGGTGGTGAAATTCGCCTCTGGCTGTTCAATCTGGCCCGATGCCAACACCCGATCCCCCTGTTTAATGCTCCATCCCAGAGCACCGCCTGTTGACGCTGCGGACGCCACCGAAAAACCACTCACCCGCTTCTGCGTACTCGGCGTAAAATGCTCGCGCACTGGCTTATTCTGGCTGGCAGCGTAGATCCTTTCCGGGTGAACACTCCCCGACTCCATGTCAAACATTCCGATGCTCTTGCCGGTGGTGAGGCCCACTTCCATGATGGGCGACAGCAACTTCTCCCCTGAGCCGTCACGCGTTAGGTCATCCCAGTGATAGTCCGCTGTGTTGTCATTGGCGGGCCGAGAGCCCATCAGGGTGGACCAATCCGTGGAGTTGAGCCAGCGCGCGGGCTTACCGTCCTCCTTGACAGTTATGGAATTATTGCTGCTAATAAAGTTATCCTGCGGCTTCGGGTCCACATTCTCCAGCACCACGTGATATAGCTGACCGCTCGTGAGCGCGTTTTTGCTCTGCTCTATCGGAATCTCCGACAACAACTCCTGTTTCGTCTGCTTCTTTCCGTCCACCAGTTTCGGTTGGTAATGCGTCACCGCCAGTGGTTCCGCTTTCAGATCGGGCCTGTGCTCGGAGGATCCATCGTCCGGCACGACTGTGATCTTAATGTTTCCGCCGGTGCCGCTGGCATATCCCGATCCGGTAGGCCAGTAAAACCTCAGAAACGAAAGTTCCCCGCTTTCTGTGGCACGGAAGCGATTGGACACGATTGTGAACTTAGATTTAGCTGCGCCGACCACTGTGTTGCTCAGCGCAGTTTGCGTGAACACTCCTGGGCCATACAGGCGCGACATTTCCTGCGAATCGAGACGATAGCCCTTCTCCGTGACGGGAACAAGGCGGTCATGGCTGGTAGGTGCTTGGCTGGCGGATGGATCAGCGGCTGCACTGGCAGGTGTGGTTGCTGATGCACTTGCCGACGTAGACGTGGTTGTTGGCCTGGTTGTTGAAGGCTCCGCACCAGCGGCGGTGGTGGAACCGACTACAATCCCGGCCATGACCAGCGCCGTCGTGGCCACCTGCAATGAAAGAACTCGCGAGCTAACAGTATTTGGTGCGCAAAGATCGGTACGACATAGCACGTAGCCTAACAGCTATATATGCCAGAAACTATGCTCACACTCCGAAAGGTATAACTTTTTCTACATAGGGTAGATCCCGCCACCCCTTAACGGGGAGACAGGTTCACCCCCACCACACCACAGTGCGACAGGGGTGAAATACCAACATTAACTAGCAACGTGATTAGCGCAGTCCCAACTTTGCGGTACATGCTGGCCATGCACCCCAACCCTGACCAGCTTGGACTTTACTGGCCACTGCGATTTGCTGTTCACGGGTAGCCAGGTGCGCCTGGGGAGCGTATTGGCCACCGCCGTAGGCAAGCCATGTGGACGGGGTGAACTGCAAACCACCGGAGAAGCCGTTACCAGTGTTGATTGCCCAGTTGCCACCCGCTTCACATTGCGCAAGGGAGTCCCACACCGAGCCATTGGCTACTGAAGGCGCGCTGGACTTTGCCTTAGTACCACGCTTGATAGTGGCGGGCTTAGCCGGAGTGACTTCCTTCTCGGAGATGACGGTGTTGCTTTCCTCTTTGCCGTTGACAATACGGATGGAACGCTTAACTTCCTTGCTGCCGGGCGTCCCCGCCTCTTCAACAACCTCGTCACCCTCGAAGGCGGTTGCATCGTCCTTGTAGTTTGCGGGCGCCTCGAACGGCACGGTCTCGCGGACCTGATCAGTGCGGACGCGGTCAATACGCACGTCCATGCCGGCTTTAACAGGAGAAGTGATGGAGGGAGTCACCACATCCTCTGGATTGAGGTTGATATTCCTCCGCCGAAGAAGGTCACCCACATTGGAGGCGGCCATCTGCGTGTAGGTAACGTCGCCGCCATCGTTGATGGAGACGACCTTCGGACGGGTAATGTCCAGCTTCATGCCGTCGGCAGGAATAACGGTGTCGCGCCCCTTGGACAGCAGGTCGCCTTCGTTCACCCCACCGATTTCGGAGCCGATTTCAGAGACGAGCTCGTCAACTGTCAGCGCAGTGGATTTGATGGTTTTTTCCTGACCATCCACCACGACCGCCACGGACTTCGCAGACCGAACCTTAATTGACTCGGTGCGGGTCAGGCGTTCGCTGGGGGAAGGAACAATAAGGTCGTCGGGTCCAATTTTAATGCCTGCTTGTTTCAGCGCCCCCTCGACTGAATTGGACATGGTCACCAGATCCATCTGCTGACCGTTGACGTCAATGGTGACGTCTTTTTGTTTACTACCGCGAGGCCGCCACCAACAAGAAGGGTGGCCAGCATGCTCCCTGTAGCCATACGGAGGGGCACAGAGGTGGAGCCATTGAGGCGGTCAATCTGAGACTTTTTGTGAGTAGTCACTGAGAAAGTCAACTCCATTTCAAGGCCGTGTAAACATCAATGACCATAACGATACGGTAACATTACCCCTTTGTCTAGGTGATTCGAGCTTACCACGGTTGACATGCAGTTATTTTGTTCAGAAACACTTAACAACATGCTTAATATCGACCACATAGCAGGTCACATAAGTCTCATAAGTAACAACAAGGCTATTACGCTTAGGCCCCATACCCCCGCGAGACCCCCGAGCATGTTAGCTATATCTCTAAATCAAAATCATCAGCCCCGTCTAGCCCCAGCCCAGATTCGATACGCCTCTTGGCGGCCCGCATCCGCGCCACATCAAGCAGAGTGTGGGAGGTGCCCTCTTTCCAATACCCAAAAATCCTCAGTGCGGACCGCTCCAGCCCAAGATCTTCTTTACAGTAGCGCCTGATAGCGCGCATCAGGTCACGCTCCCCCGCCGCCCACACGGTTGCCGACGCCGCGATACCCAACTCTGCACACGCAGCAGCAAGGTCCCCAGTCTCCCCAAGGTGAATGATGGTTGCCCGGTCCGCACAATCAGCCACATAGGCTTCCGCATCAGCCTGTGGTGCCGCAATCACCACTGTTGGCTTCTCCTTAACCTCGTGTTGATACAGCAGAATATTGCGCACGGCGGGCAGCGCCGAGGCGTCGGCAAGCATGTAGTTGACCGACGCGGGATTCAACAGCTGATGCGGGCGCGGGCCTTTGACCACGATGCGGTCGCCAGGATTCACGGACGCCAACCAACGCATCATCGGCGAGGTGGTGCCGTGCGCGACGGCGTCGATAGCCACGTCATAGTCGCCAAAGACCTCTGCGATGGTGTACACGCGTGACGATGTCGCGATGCCTTCAATAACATCGTTATCCACGGGCACTTCCATGCGGAGGGTGGTATTGGGACGTCGCCAGGCATCGGGATTGCGGAACCCTTCAAACCGGCCACGGATGCGAATGAATGTGGAATTCAGCACCTCCAGGGCGGTGACCACCAGCTCCCCTTCCTCCAAGCCACGAGTGTGGTCGGGATGGGTAAGCACGTCGCTCATTTCCGCAAGTTCCGATTGCGTCAGTTGATGCTCGCTCACGATCTTTACCTTTCTCGCACAACCAAAGACTATTTTTGTTATATAGTCTAACAAAAATCTTTACCTGCTGTCTTGTGTCAGAATTAAGGAATGCCCAGAAAAACTCACGGCAGGCCGCCCAGCATCACCCTTGAGCAGATCGGAGAAGCAGGCCGCACTATCACATTGGATAAACTCACCATCCGCGGGCTAGCGGAATACTTGAACGTGAGCGAGATGTCCATCTATCGGCATGTCCGCAACCTGGAGACGGCACGAAACCTTGTTGCGCAGCACATCATTGCCCGTGAATCCCTCCCCGAACCCCACCACGCCGATCCCGAGGATTCTCTGACGGACATGGCCCAAGCGCTGCGTCGCTTTGTGCAGGACAATCCCGGCATCGGCACTTTCCTCACCCAACTCACCCCTGAGCACACCACCGCCTTGAGCGCCATCGAAAAAACCCAAAACGGATACGCAACTAGATACGGATGGCTCCCCCATCAGGCCAGCATCGCCCTATCAGTGGTGGCAGAACACGCGGTTGCCCTTGCACACCTTGCTCCGCTCAGTCATCGCGACAACGCGCTGGCACACCACAGCGAACTCCCCGGCAACGTCCCCACGATCACTTCTGGGGCACGCATGACGGAACAGTGGAGTCCAGACGATTTTTTCAACTGGTCCATGCGCGCCACCATCCGTGGCACCCTTGACATGCTCGGACTACGCTAATCACGCCTGCCCGTACACGCGATCAAACGTGGCCGAAACTTCCTCAGCCAACTCTTCTGGACTCAACCCACGCGCCTCTGCCACACACAGGGCGGTGTGACCGATCAGCGACGGTTCATTCCGCGACCCACGGAACGGCTCAGGAGTCATATAGGGAGCATCAGTTTCAATCAGCACCTGCCCCGTTGGTGCTAGCCGCGCCGCCTCCCGCAGCTCCTCGTTCCGTTTAAACGTGACGTTGCCCTGCAAAAGACAGCACGTAACCGCGGTCCAGAGCCTCCCGCGCAACATCCAGCGGGGACGAAAAACAATGCAGTATGGTGGCGCGCGGCGCTGGGGCATCCGCCAACACACGCAACAGGTCCGCATCTGCCTCGCGATTATGGATCATCAGCGCCTTATCCGCCTCCACCGCACGGTCAATGTGCCACCGCAGAGCCTCCTCCTGCATGTCCAGAGGCGCACACGTCTCCGATTTGCCAATCCAGTACGTGTCCAGACCGGTCTCCCCGACCGCCACACACCGCGGATCCGCAATCATCTCCACCAACCGCGCCTGGGCAGCCTGATCCAATTCACCCACCCGAGTCGGATGAATCGCACACGCCGCATATACCTGGGGAAAAGCATGCGCAGCTGCCAATGCAGCCTCCGCTTCCGCGAGACCATCCCCCACCGTGCACAGCTTATCGACGCCCGCCGCACCCGCGCGCTCAACTAACACTGCGGCATCATCCTTGCACGACGCAAGGTGCGTGTGGGCATCAATGAGCCCAGGAATAGTGCGCGCCGGAACCGGAGTTGGACGTGGTTTCTTTCTTGACATAAGTCCTCAGTGTAGCGAGGGCGTGATGTCCATCCTGTCAGGGCACAGGTGCATCGCGACCCGTAGCTACAGTACCTATTGCCATGTATGCGTGAAGAACATCAACAAAGCCCAAGGTGAAATAAATTGTAGAAACACACCATCACGGAATAGAATTCCGGCATAATTCAAACGCCTCTAAGGATGGTGCGCGTGACATTATCAGATCAGAAAAAATATAGTGACGCAAACGGAACTACTAAGCGAATATTCGACATTCTTTTGTCCCTTGCCATGCTTATCTTGACCTCGCCGATCCTGCTTGTTACCGCTCTAGCCATCAAGCTTTACGATGGCGGACCCGTCTTCTACCTCAGTGAACGCATCGGTCGCGATGGAATCCCCTATACCCTATGGAAATTCCGAAGCATGGTTGTTGACGCCGATACTAAGGTACACGAACTTATTCGACAGCAGGGTGGCAATGCTCTGCTTTTCAAAATGAAAGATGATCCACGACTCACCCCCATCGGACGTTTTATTCGTACATACAGTATCGACGAACTACCGCAATTCATTAATTCACTCAATGGAACAATGAGCATTGTGGGACCACGCCCACAGGTACAACGCGAAGTTGATGAATACGATGCGGACATGCATCTCCGGCTCACCATACGTCCAGGTATCACCGGACTATGGCAAGTCAGTGGCAGATCACATCTGTCGGCCAATGAAGCCAAGCGCCTGGACCTCTACTACGTCCACAATTGGTCAATGCTGCTCGACATGAAAACCATTGCCCGCACAGTCGGCGCCGTCGTCACACACACTGGAGCCTACTAAGCATGGTTGCTACACCTGGGATGATCTTTGTCCGCACCCTTTCCCAACTTTCCACCACCATCAAAGCCGCACACATGCTACAACGCACCCCTATCAGGGGTGGATATTTTGCCCCAATGATCACATTAGTCACAGAGATTGACAAATAACGCACGTTTTAGTTGTTAACTTTAGCTGAGTTTTATATTAATGTATTGTAGGTTCCAGATAGTGAGAGGCGCGCAAAACAGACGCTGCTCAAACTTTCTAGGTTTGAATACCACCCCTATGATAGGTTAGGTTTCAGACCTAAAAAGGTCTTTAACTGCGCTTTTGCAAACCAAACGGTTTGCACCTACTCAGTATCTAAAACTTAATATTTCATGATACTAACCTGTGTGATCGAGTTTGTCGGCGCTCGGCAGTCTCATGAAAAGTCCTATAGGACTACTTCTCTCTGTATTCCGTCTGAAAGGTCTCCCCATGAAGAACATCCGCAAGTCCGCCGTTGCCGCCGCAACCGCACTCGCCCTGACCCTGGGCGGCGTCGCAGCTGCTCACGCTGCAGAACAAGGCCTCCCCACGGATGTTGCCGCTCAGCAGGGCTCAAGCTCTGAAGGTGGTAAAAGTAAAGATGCGAAAGCCGTTGGCTCCAGCGACAAGTACCTAGGCGAAGACGGCAAGCCGAGCGCAGAACTTCAGAAGAAGTACGAGGCTGATAAGGCCGCCACCGGCGTTCAGATGAGCTCCGAGGAGAAAGATGCCAACCTCCCGAAGTGGGCTAAGACTCTGCGTGCTGTGACCGCCACTGGCCTGGTTGGTTCCTTCCTCGGCCTTGTGGTCTTCCCCATCATCAACTTCCTGAAGTTCCAGGGCGTGATTCGCTAAGGGCACCCCTACCACAGCTTCCCCGTTTAGTGGACTCTAGTTAACCCTTCCTAGAGTCCACTTTTTGCATCCCCCGACCCCCAATATTCCTGGATATGCTAGGAGTTCACCGGAGCCCAGGACGGCCCGGTTTCCGCCAGTTCTGGGTCCAGTTTCGCAATGAGTGGCCGTGGTTTGCTGAGGGCGGTGCCTGGCACGACGTCGATACGCTTCCACACCGCCTGCTGGTCACGGTAGTTACCCATGATCACGGGGTAGCTGCGTCCCTTTTCGGGTAGACCCGCGCCCACCGGTTCGACCGGCTGATCATCTGTGACCTCCACAACCTCAGGCAGTGCGGCCCACACGCCGTCACGCCCCAGGGTTTCGTGAACGGCCTGCGCCGTATGCGGTAGGAAGGGGGTGAGCATGGTGTTGCAGTCGCTGACCACCTGAAGCGCTGTCCACAGCACTGTGGCTAGACGCTCGCGTTGAGTTTCATCCTTGGCCAATTTCCACGGTTCTTGCTCCGCGATGTAAGCGTTGGCTTCGCCCACTACGTGCATAATTTTAGTAATGCCCTGCTTGAACCGAGAAGTGGCTGAGAGCATCGCCAGCCTCATCGAACGTGCGGGAAGCGAGGTCAAGGATGGCCTGATCAGCATCGCTAAGCTCGCCAGGGGTGGGAACCTCACCGAAGTTTTTATGCGCCATGGAGACTGTGCGGTTGACCAGGTTGCCCCAGCCATTGGCCAGCTCGTTGTTAATGCGACGGACAAACTCGTCCCAGGTAAAGTCGGTGTCGTTGTTTTCCGGTCCCGCGACAGCGATGAAGTAACGCAAGGGATCGGCACCAAATTCCTCCAGGAAGTCCTTGACGTAGATGACCACCCCCTTGGAGGAGGAGAACTTGGACCCGGACATGGTCAGATACTCAGACGAGACAACTTCGGTGGGCAACTCCAGCGAGCCGAGCTGTCCGACCGTACCCTCACGGGAACCTTCACCACGGTAGCCCAGCAGTTCAGCGGGCCAAATCTGAGAGTGGAAGGTGATGTTGTCTTTACCCATGAAGTAGTACGAGACAGCATCAGGGTTGGTCCAGAACGTGCGCCACGCCTCTGGTTCTCCGATGCGATAGGCCCATTCAATGGAGGCAGATAGGTAGCCCACAACAGCATCGAACCACACGTAGAGTTTCTTGGCATTGTTGTCCTGCCAGCCCTCAATGGGGATGGGCACACCCCAGTCAATGTCGCGGGTCATGGCTCGCGGACGAATGTCCTCAAGAAGGTTCAGCGAGAACTTCAGAACGTTGGGGCGCCAATCTTGCCGCTCTTTCAACCACGCAGACAGGGCGTCGGCCAGTGCCGGAAGATCCAACAAGAAGTGCTCGGTTTCCACAAACTGCGGTGTTTCGCCGTTGATTTAGACACGGGGTTGATCAGGTCGGCGGGATCCAACTGGTTGCCGCAGTCGTCGCACTGATCGCCGCGCGCGCCGTCGGCACCACAAATGGGACAGGTGCCTTCAATGTAGCGGTCCGGCAGGGTGCGACCCGTGGATGGCGAGATAGCGCCCATGGTTGTTTCTTTGACCATGTAGCCGTTGTCGTGCAGACCACGGAACAATTCCTGCACCACCGCGTAGTGGTTGCGGGTGGTGGTTCGAGTGAACAGGTCGTAGGACAAACCCAGCCCTGCGAGGTCGTGCACGATCTGGCGGTTGTAGCGGTCCGCCAGTTCTTGCACGGTCAAGCCTTCTTTTTCGGCCTGCACCAGCAGCGGGGTCCCATGCTCGTCCGTGCCGGACACCATCAGTACATTCGCGCCGGTCATTCGCTGGTAACGGGCGAAAACATCGGAGGGCACGCCGAACCCCGCCACATGTCCAATGTGACGGGGACCGTTGGCGTAGGGCCAGGCAACAGCAGTGAGCACAGACTTTGTCATGGGTTTCACTTTAATTTATGGCGTCACAACGCACAGGAACTAGCCAGAAACTAGTCGGTTTTGGGTGCGCGGAAGCGGATGGGACGTCGATTGACGCGCGCCGCCTTGCGGGCGCGACGGCGCTGTTCAGCTTGCAGTTCAGCCCGCATTTCGGAGTGGACACGACGTTCGCGTGCCAGCCTCATAGCGAACTTTTGCTGTTCCTTGTGGTCGAGGTAGAGCGGATCGTCACTGAGTCCTCGGTAGAGGGACACCATCAGCCCGATGATCACCACCAGGAATGGGCTGGCCGCAATGATGGTCACGTTTTGGAGGTTAGACAGGGCGTCGTTACCGCCGGAGACCAGCAGGGTCAATCCGATGGCTGCGGTAAGCACACCCCAAGCTGCGGTGACCCACTTGTTAGCAACGAGCACGCCTTGCTGGCTCATGGACCCCATCACAGTGGCTGCGGAGTCTGCGGAGGTGATAAAGAACGTAGCCAGCAGGATCATGGCAACAATGGCTGCAATGGTGCCGCCAGGTAGGGAATACAGTAGGTCGAAGAGCTGGCGTTTCGCATCGCCCTCACCCCACACTGAGCGATTTTCCTGCTCGAAGTGGATGGCAGTGCCGCCGAAGATACTAAACCACACCACGGTGACTGCTGCGGGGATGATCATCACGCCAACAACAAATTCGCGGATGGAGCGGCCACGGGAAATGCGGGCAACGAACATGCCAACGAAGGGACTCCAGGAAATCCACCATGCCCAGTAGAAGATGGTCCAGCTGCTCAACCATGTTGCGGTATCACCGCTATCCAGATCGGCCGTACGGGATGCCATTTCAAAGAATGAGTTGAAGTAGCTGCCCACGGACATGGGGAGCATGTTCAAAATACTCACCGTTGGGCCAAAGACAAACACGAAGATCGCCAGGATTGCCGCCAGCACCATGTTGGCGTTAGAGATGTACTGGATTCCTTTGCCCACGCCGGACATGGCGGAGAAAATGAACGCCAAGGTCAACACGAGCACGATGCCCACCAGCACTTTCATGCTGGGCGAGGTGATCAGACCGGTACGGTCCAGGCCAGCACCAATCTGCAGCGCACCAATGCCTAGCGACGCCGCGGTGCCGAACACTGTGGCCACGATAGCCAACAGATCAATGAGGCGTCCCAGCCAGCCTTCTGCCCGACGTTCACCAATCAGTGGAATAAACGCAGAGCTCAAAAGCTGTTTTTTACCAATACGGAAGGTATTGTACGCGATGGCCAGGCCAACGATGGCGTAAATGGCCCAGGGGTGCAGCGTCCAGTGGAACAGGGTGCTGGCAAACGCATTTCCGATGTCATGCGTTTCGTGCCCAGGCACACCGTTGCGGTAGAAGGTCAGGGGTTCGGTGGTTCCGTAGAACATCAAACCGATGCCCATGCCTGCAGCAAACATCATGGCGAACCAGGAAAAGTTAGAAAACTCGGGTGCTTCATCATCTCGCCCAAGCCGGATGTTGCCGAACTTACTACAGGCAATCGCGATAATGTAGAACACAAAGATCGTGCCAAAGAACACGAAGGCCCACCCCAGGTTATCCACCACCTTGGTCAGTGCGGTGGCCGCGAAAGCGGAAAACGACCCTGGGAAGAACAAGCCCCACACCACCACTGCGACGATGATGAGTGCCGCTGGCGCGATAACCCCCCAGTTCAACGTTGCTGAGTCTGACTCGCCCTCCAGCTCAATTGGCTCTTCGACCAGTTCCGGCGCAATGTGCTGCTTGTGATCCAGCATTGCTGCGAGTTCTTCAGTCGCACTGATGGGAGTCTCCACCACTGGGTCAACATATGTAGGATCGGGGTTTGTCATATCTTAACGATGGTTAGTTTGTTACATACTTTTCAAGCCCAACATGCTTTCACAGGCCATTTTCACTACATGTTACCAATTTGTGATGTCACTTATTCCCAGCCCAGAATAGGTTTTGTGGGCAAAATGTAACAATTTCGTTAAGATTTAGGAGCGGTGAGCCAAAACCGCATCATATAACTCTTTCTTAGACACTCCGTGCCGAGCCGCCACCTCCGCACAGGCTGTTTTCAGTCGCTCCCCCGCCGCCACAAGATCTTCCACGGCAGGAACCAACAGGTTCACATCTGCACCCGCCTGTGTCGTGCCTTCAATCACCACGCTCACCTCACCGCGAATACCATCGCGCGCCCAGTCAGCAAGCTCCCCCAACCCACCGCGACGTACTTCTTCAAACGTTTTTGTCAATTCCCGACACACCGCAGCGCGACGATGCTCCCCCAACACCTCCGCGGCCTCAGAAAGCGTGTCCGCAATGCGGTGTGGTGACTCAAAAAAAGCACACAGCACGTTTCTCGCCACGAAGCTCTTCCAACCACGCACGGCGCGCCCCCGATTTGCGTGGGGCAAAGCCGTCAAAGCAAAATCTGCCCACCGGCAACCCCGAGAGAGCAAGGGCCGTGGGAACTGCGGAAGGACCGGGGAAGCATGTGACCGGAAGGCCGGCGGTGTGCGCGGCGTCGATAAGCGCAAACCCTGGGTCGGATACGCTGGGCATGCCGGCATCAGTAACCACCACAACCGTTCCTGTCCGCGCGGCATCAAGCAGCTGTGTGACGCGATCTTGTTCGTTGTGGTCAAAGTTGGACACCACTCGGCCAGTAATCTCCACACCCAAAGCTGCGGCCAACGAACGGGTACGGCGAGTATCTTCCGCCGCGATCACGTCCGCCTGTGCGAGCGCCTGAGCGAGTCGGGGCGACGCATCCCCCACATTTCCCAATGGAGTAGCCGCAATGATAATGCCGCGGGGCAGCGGCTCAACCGGGATATTCATAGTCATAGTCTCGCATACCTGCCCCATAGTCACCCAGTATTTACCCAGGTAACACTACCCCGATTCGCACACTCCCACTAAGATGGGTGCAGTGACCGAACCCCCACAGCAGCGTACGCTCCAGCTAACGCACGACGCCACGCACCAAGCCGCGCAGCACAGCCCCGATAACGGGGCCATTGATCCAGTGATTGCGGCGCGTGAACCGCACATCCTGCGATGGACCCGCACAGACACCTGGGTGTTCAGCATTATTGCCATTGCGACGCTGGTGTCGCGGTTTGTCTTGATTACTTTGCCACCAGTGGCGGAACCCCCGTGTTCGACGAAAAACACTATGTTCCGCAAGCGTGGGACATGGTGCGTTCCACCACCAACCCCATGATCGGCGGCATCGAATCCAACCCTGGGTTTGGCTTGGTTGTGCACCCACCGCTGGGAAAACAGCTCCTCGCGCTGGGCGAATTCGTGTTTGGTTACTCGCCGCTGGGCTGGCGGATCATCACTGCACTGTTCGGCACGGCGACCGTGCTAAGCATCATGGGACTCGCGCGCCGCATCAGCCACTCCACCGCCGTTGCAGCCTTCGCCGGTACTCTCGCGCTTTTCGACGGCGTGCTGCTCACCGCCTCACGCTTCGGCATGCTCGACATTTTCCAGGCGTTTTTCATCGTTGCGGCGGCCTACGCGCTTGCCCGCGACCATGAGCAGATGAATCTGCGCCTGCACCGCGCCTACGTGAGCGGCCTGTGCAGCGTAGGCGAGCTTGGGCCACGGTTTGGTTTCCGCTGGTGGCGGTTTATCTGCGGGATCATGCTCGGGTCGTCCCTGTCGGTGAAATGGTCCGGCCTGTACTACATTGTCTTCTTTGGTCTGCTCAGCGTCGGGCTGGACATGTGGCTACGCCACCGCTACCGCATTCGCCGCCCCATACTGGGCAGCCTTGCATATGACGCATTTCCGGCTTTGCGTCCCTGGTCATCGTGCCTGTGCTGCTGTATGTCTGGAGTTGGCGGGCCTGGTTTGCCCACGAGACCAGTATCTACCGGCACAGCGCTAGCAACGGCGACATTGACCCCAATTCGCCCCTCATGCTGCTTCCGGACGCCCTAGCGGGGTGGTTGCACTACCACCAGACCGTGCTGGAGTTTCACTCCTCCCTTACCTCCTCGAACGGACACAGCCATCCCTGGGATTCCAAACCCTGGTCGTGGCTAGTAGCAGCCCGTCCCGTGCTCTACTATTCCAGTTCCAATGAGCACTGTTTTCTCAGCGACGGCCCCTGCCGCAGCATGATCTACCTCTTTGGTACCCCGGCGATCTGGTGGCTGACAGTCCCCGTGGTCTTATGGGCGCTCTGGTGCCTGGTGGTGCGTCACGCTATGTACGTCCTCATCCCACTTGTCGCCTGGGCGGCTGGGTTCCTGCCATGGCTTGCCACTTTCGACCGGCAAATGTACTTCTTCTATGCTGTGCCGCTGGTGCCCTTCACCATCGTCCTCATCGCCCTCACACTGGGGCAACTGGGCAGCACCGGACAACCCCTCAACCAGCTGCGCGCCAACCGAGTCACGGGACTGGCGCAACGATTGTTCGGTGCCACAACCCGCACCGGCGCGCTGTGGGTAATCGCCTACCTGGCGCTGGTGGCCACCATGTTCTTCTACTTTTCCCCTGTCCTCTACGGCATGGAGATCCCCGACAACACCTACTTTGAAATCATGTGGCTACGCAGCTGGCGCTAAAAGCGCTAACACGGCTGGGCTGGCACGGCTGGACTAGTAAGGCTGGGCCGTAATCGACCGCCACACTCGACCAAACTCGCCAAAGCCGCTGCTGTTCAGCCACGCACACAGCAACGCGGCTGCGGAGGCCACCAACAATGCCAACCCAACCAGTCCCTGTGCCGTCATCTGACCCAACACCAGGTCGCGGGTGGCAAAACCACAGCTAAACGCCGCAAAAGCGCCGTAGACAGGCATGAGCGCCGCAGAAATCTGGGGGCGCCAGGCCGCGAAAAACAACCCGCAGGCAAGCGCCAGGCGGATGGCCGCGGCGTCGACAAGCAGCCCTGAGGCTGCCGATGTGTCCACATCGGACACCCCCACCCCCGGTCCCACCGTGGACAGCGCTACCAGGCGATATGCCCACACCACCAAACCCAGTCCCACGAGGATCAACATCACGCGTGACAGCGCGAGCCCCAGGACGCGGGACGCGGCGCGACGGCGACGCACAGGCTCCACACCAGCGAGAATCACCTCCGATAGGTCTGGAACCGCGTCCCCAACGGGCACCTCAGTCAGGCGCAGCTGCCGGTTCAGCCGAGCAGCCTGTTCAAAAAACGCTTGACACTCCGCGCAGCCGGAAAGGTGCGCGTCCACCACGTCGTCGGGAACCCCCGTGTCCTCGCCATCAAGGCGCGCCGACAGCGCAGCCTGCACCCGAGCGCAGTCAATCATCGGGATAAGACACCGTCAATACTTGCTCGCCCCGAACCAAAAACAACAATCATCAATAGCGACACAATCAGCACCAACACGTATTCAAAACCACCATCGGCGATAAACAATCCCGAATTGAGATGCACAAAATACAGCGCCGCCAGCATCAACAACGCCAACGCACCAGCCGCCAGCGTGGTGAGCAGCCCTACTACCAGCAGCGCCCCACCCAGCAACTCTCCCCCACCCACAATGTAGGCTGACAGCTTCGCCTGTGGAATCCCCTGCGGCACTGAGCTTCCCAGCTGTTTCAACCGGACCGTCCATAAACAGTTTTTGCCACCCATGGGCCACAAAAATGAGACCCAAGGTGGCACGGAAAATGAGCAGTGCGGCATCCCTAACAACTGGTTTATCCATAGCCGATAGACTACCCGTCAGGCAGTGGGCACGGAAACCTTCCACGCCCACCTGGGGACGACTGTCAGGGGTGTCACGTCACCGAATCGACGCACCGAACCAGACCTGCCTAGCCGACGCGGCGGGTATCCACATACTCGTCCTCCCACACCTCAGGCTCCTCGTGTCCAAAGTTGCTGTGGAAGGTATCAAGATTGACAAAGTCGGGGCTTTCATCATCCAACTCAATGACGATCGCGCCGGGCCGACGTAGCCGCTCCGGGATGCCCAATTTCTCATCGACTGCATTACGCACACCAAGCCGAGCGCGCCGCATATGACGGATACGCTGGGTACGCAGTGCGCTTTCCGCACGCACATGCCGGCGCAGCGCGTACAGATACAGCACGGTCAGCGTCGCCGAGATCACCAAACTGGTCCAGAACCAACCGCCGAATACAAAGCCAACCACCACGCTGATCAGCACCACGCCGACGAGCGTGGCCAAGGTACGCTGGCGACGTTGGTAACGGCTCATGGCCACAGCGGCATCAACCTCGGGGTCGTAACCGCCACGCCCGCGACGACGCGCAGCAAAGGCAAGATCCTCATCAGTGAGGTCCTCATCCGCAGCAATTTCCTCACTCAGCTCGGCCGCAAGAGTGGAATCATCATCGAAGGCATCATCGGCAAATTCATAGTCCGCGTCGGGGTCCAGGAAATCGGCCGGAGACATGTAGGCATCGTCGTAGTAGTACGGTTCGCTTTCGTCGGCCAGCTCGAAGGCATCAATCTCGTCGTACGCATCGGCCACAACAGCGAACGTGTCGGTTGAAGGCGGGCTATCAATGTCTTCAATGAACAACGACTCGGCGTTCGGATCGTAGACCACCTCCAGCGCCTCATCGCTGCGCACCGCATCCACATCACCATACGGACGCTCAGCATCGACGTCCGCGTCCTCTACCGCCTCATGCTCGCTCACCTCATGCAGTTCCACCGCTGCCGCAGGATTCGGCTCAGTGTAGGCAACCACAGCATCCTCTGTGTGAGCATCCTCTGCGCGGCGATTCGCATTCACAGTTTCCTGTGCTGCGGCCAGCACCTCAGTGAGCTTTTCGCTGACGAACAGCGGTTGCGGGTCGTCGATAAGCCCATCGGCAACCGGCAGGCCCTCCAGCTCAACAGTGTCATCGCTTCGATCCGCATCCTCGGCGCGGTCTTGCGTGGAAACGCTGGCATCAGCATCGTCGGTCGCACGAACGTCCTCAGCACTGAAGCGGGGGCGCTTGCGTGGCGGCGTGGGAGTGTCCCCACCAGCAACAACCACGCGGGTTTCCTCAAAGGCATCATTAGTGCGACGAATCGGGCGGTAGCCCCGCAGAACTAAGGGAGCGAGGACAAACAGCCACACGACAACAATGAGGCCAATAATGAGAGCTCCAGACACGAGGCCACTTCACCTTTCGCGATCAACCATTCTTCACAACAGTCACAAAAATAACACGTTCTTCACGTACGTTAGTGGTGCGCCAACGCCATGCGGGGAGGCACGCCGCAAAATCAGACAGCTTAAGTAAATTTTGAAACTACCAAAAGTGCTACACGACCTGGCCTTTATGCCGCAGACGTTCTATACAACTGAGGGAGTAATCATCATCACATAAAGCTACAAGGTAATGGTCCTGCCAGCGGCCATCAATGTGCAAGTTTCGATGCAGGTAGCCCTCCTGACGAAAACCGTTTTTCTCCAGTACGCGTCCCGACGCCGTGTTCGACGGTAGGTACGTTGCCACCACGCGGTGCACGCCCACGCGCTGCAACGCATGATCCACACCCAACGCCACCGCTGCCGTGGCCACACCCTGGCCGGACAATGCACTATGCACCCAGTAGCCCACCCAACAATCCGAACCCACGCCGTGCTGAATCGCTCCCAACGTCAATTGCCCCGCAAAACGCCCATTCACCTCAATGGCCAACGGCACCACGGTCCCCGCATCAGCGGCACTGCGTAGCTGCAACAGTTGCTGCCACCACTGCCGCTTGGAATGTGCGTCCTCCCAATCCCCCATCACGGTTGGTTCCACCGGCTGGAGAATATGCTGGTCCGCAATACGCATATCCTGCCAATCTTGGAAATCCCCACGAACCAGCGGACGCAAACGCAGCACCATATCTCCCGCGCCGTCGGAACGATTCACAGTCACCGACTGCGTGGATTCCGGCCACCCTGGATGGATAGCGTGCCGGGGCATCATCGGCGGGGCACCATTCCCCCTCCGACCTCTCCGGCCAAAACCAAAAAGATCAAGCATAAGCACTAGGCGGTTTGGGACAGGAAGATAACTTCAACAACATCGCCTGGGCGGATATGCGTCACGTCCTCGGGGATACGAATCATCGCGTTCGCATCCCCCAAACCCGCCAGCAAATGGGCAGGCGCACCACTCGCACCGCCAAGCCCCTCCACCAGGTAATCCTGAGTTTCCGCATCCCGCATCAAGCGTGCGCGAATATACCCGCGACGACCTGGGCGGGATTCCAACGGATTCAGCGCGCGTGCACGAACAACGCGCCGCGCCGCATGCCGCTTCCCCAGCGCCAATCGAATGACCGGGCGGATGAAAATCTCAAATAACCAGCGACGAGACGGGGTTACTGGGCAGCAAAAACACCGGGATACGTTCATCTCCCAGTAATCCGAACCCTTGCACAGAGCCTGGGTGCATGGCCACGCGGGTGGTATCAATCTCACCCAAGTCGGCCAACACCTTACGAATATTCTCGTTACCTGAACCGCCGACCGCGCCAGAGACCACGATGATCTCACTGCGCAGCATCTGCCCCTCAATGATTTCCCGGATACGACGGGGCTCACCAGCCGCAATGCCAACGCGATGCACATCAGCGCCTGCTTCCCTACCAGCAGCCGCCAGTGCATAGGAATTCACATCAAACACTTGCCCCAGGCCCGGTTCGCGGTCAATATCCACCAACTCGGACCCCACAGACAGCACCGACATACGCGGTCGTGGATACACCAGCACTTTCGACCGGCCAACGGCAGCCAACAACCCAATGTGTGCTGGTCCAAGCACCGAACCGGGGGTTACGGCGACATCGCCAGGTTGAATATCATCCCCAGCGCGGCGCACAAACGCTCCGCTGCGAACCGGTCGAGTCGGCATGACTCGCTTTTGCCCACGGTCGCTCCACTCTAGGGGAAGCACGGCGTCGGCAAGCGTGGGAAGTGGTGCGCCTGTGTGCACGCGGACGGCCTGTTTCGGCTGCAAACGGAGAGGTTGTTGAGAACCTGCTGGAACCTCCCCAACCACGGGTAGGGACTTTTGTGGAGCGGCAGCATGCTGCCTACTACTTCGTTCCTGGGTGTCCCCGTTGCTGCGCGCAGCATCACCATCGCCCTCCGCACGACGACGCTGTTGGTGATGTAGGCTCCGCTCGCCACCAACATCAACGGCGCGCACCGCGTAACCATCAATGGCGGCCTGCGCGAAACCGGGGAGGGCCTTGGCAGCTTGTACCTCTTCGGCACACATGAGGCCCATCGCGTCCGCAATAGCGATCCGTACTGGTTCAGGTGACACGGCCGCCTGCGTCACCAAAGCTAGCTGTTGATCCACGGACCGCATACGCGAGGTTCCTTCCCGAAGTGCTTAATCCTGATTAGCTAGCAATCTTTCCATATAACGCCGCAAACCCGGGCCATACGTTGGGTCCTGCAAGCCAAATCCAAACAAGCACGAATATACCCACCCGGGTTGCCTAAATCATGTCGCTTACCTTCGTGCACCACAATATGCACGGGGTGACCTTCTTCAATGAGTAGCTCAATAGCATCAGTGAGCTGCAACTCTCCACCCTTACCAGGGGTGATACGGCGGAGGGCGTCGAAAATTGCACGATCAAGCAAGTAGCGGCCCGTAGCCACAAACGTTGAGGGCGCATCCTTCACATCCGGTTTTTCCACCATGCCCCGAACACGTTTGACGTTCGGCTGATCGGATTCCTCAATGTCGAACACGCCGTAATTGCTCACCTCGTCACGGGACACATTAAAGGCACACAGCACGGAACCGCCCAGCTCAGAGCGAACTTGCGCCATTTTCTCCATAACGCCCATGGGCAACACAATATCGTCGGGCAGCATCACGGCCACCACATCTTCGTCATCGTCCAGCACCTGTTCCGCAAGGCCCACCGCGTGCCCCAAACCAAGCGGCAGCTCCTGCAGAACTGAGACGGCTTGGATCAATTCTGCTGCGCGTTGAACCTTAGCGAGCTGCTCCTCTTTACCCCGCTCAGCCAGGGTGCTTTCAAGGCGCTCATTATGTTCAAAATGCGCCAATACGCCTTCCTTATTCGGCGCGGTAATAACGGCCAAGCGAGAGGCCCCTAAGCGAGAGGCTTCCTGAGCGATGAGTTCGATGCCGGGGGTATCCACAACTGGAAGTAGTTCCTTGGGAACCGTTTTTGTTGCAGGTAAGAAACGGGTTCCCAAGCCGGCCGCCGGAACCACCACGGTCTTCACCGCGAATTTGTACTCACTGATAGGGTCGGTCATACAGCTAGATTACCTTGCTGCGGCGTTACCCATGCCTCTAACGCCATTCAATCACAGCTTATTTTTACGAAAATTTTATATATTTCAGATTTGATACTCACCGAAAAACGCGCAATGCCCCATACTCCCCACAGCACCGATAAAAAAGCGCAACTACGGCACTACCTGCTCAATCAGCGCGCCAACCACCCCCACCGACTGCGTGACGACGCCGCGATCATCACCCATCTGCGCCCCCTCCTGGCCACCCTACACAGCGACAGTGACCGCTTTCTAGGCACTAACAAAGTTTCCCAAATCACACCCAAAATCACCTCCGATACTTCCCCCTGTGAAACATCCGTCAGGACGGCGGACAGTTCCCGCGTTGCCGCCTACGTTCCACACGGCAGCGAACCCGGCGGCGACACACTCCTTGCCGCTCTCATGGATTACACCTCCGAGCTCTATCTCCCATGTGCAGGCCCAGCTGGGCAGATGACCTGGTCACGGCACGATGGCACCCAGCCACTCCGCACTGGACGTTACGGAATATCCGAACCCAGCAGTGACCCCGATCCAACTTTCACATTGGAAGGCTGCGCCCTCATCATCGCCCCGGCTGTAGCCTGCTCCCCTACTGGGCAGCGCTAGGCAGAGGCGGCGGATACTACGACCGCGCACTCGCGCCACTGCATACAACCTCACACCGCCCGGTTGTGTCCACACTGCTCTATAACAATGAAGTTCGTGACGATGTTCCGGCAGAACCGCACGATATGCCGGTTGACGTGATCATATGCCCGCAGGGGATCATCTGGACAAACCAGTAGAGGGAACCTGTCGATGGACTTCACAGTCCAAGGAGGCATGAAGATCACCACGGTCCTCCATGCACCCGGCTGGCACCGAACCCGCCTCATTCGACGAGCCATTGCCATCCTTCTCATCCTGGTGTCCGCAGCCCTAGCCCTCCACAGCGCACTCAAGAAAGATCCGCAGGTTGTTGTTGCGGTGCGCACCATTGACGCCGGCAGCACCGTGACAGCAGAGGATGTTGCGTTACGCCGCGTGCCACAGAACCTCCTCCCCGAAGGGACTTTTGACTCCACCGACGATGTGGTGGGACACGTAGCTGTTGCAGCCATTAGCCCCAATGAAATCCCATCACATCTCCGATTCGTCGGCTCCGAACTCGCTAGCTATCTTGTGAATCTGGACACACCTGTAACCAATCAGGAGACTGACTCGGCACAGGAAAATCTCGGTCCTCCAACTTTGGTACCCATTAAACTGGCCGATCCAACACTCGCTCACTTACTCAACCACGGCGACACCGTGACCGTGGTAACCCACGACGATAACGCACCCGAACCGATCACGATTGCCGCTGGTGGACGTGTAGTTTTGAGCACACTTCAACAAAAAAGTGGCGGATTTGCTGCAAGCACGTCACACGAACCCGGAACCATACTCATCGCACTACCCGAAACTCCGGCAAAACGCGTTGCCGCCGCATCATTAACCTCGCCATTGGCAGTTGTGCTAACAGGTGAGCGGGCAAAGGCGAACGGAATGGAATAACTTTTTGTTCCAATTTGGCTAAAGTGTGCTGTGATCAAAACGGGCCTACGTTTGTCCATGCGGAGAAATAGGTCACTGTTTCGACCAATCCCAACTAGAACACGCCGACATGAAATTCATTGGGAACCACCCAGTATTTTCCTGCCGGGGTATTTGTACGCCATTGGGAATGCATAACACTAAGGAGTATTCATGCTTAAGGGCTTTAAAGATTTCATCCTGCGCGGCAACGTGATCGATCTGGCTGTCGCCGTCGTCATCGGTGCTGCGTTCACCGCCATCGTCACCTCATTTGCGGACAACCTGATCAACCCGCTGATTGCTTCGGTCGGCGGCGCAAACGCTGACGGCCTCGGCTTCTACATCCGCGCAGGCAAGGAAGCCACCTTCATGGACTTCGGCAAGATCATCACCTCTGCCCTGAACTTCCTGATCACCGCAGGTGTTGTGTACTTCATCTTCGTGCTCCCCATGAACAAGTTCAAGGAACTCGCCGCAGCTCGCGCTGGTACTGCTGATGCGGACGAGGCCGATGAACTGTCCAGCGAAGCAGAACTGCTTGTTGAAATTCGCGACCTGCTGAAAGCCCAGCGTTCCCAGCGCTAAAAGCGTGTAGGCCGGGACTCTTCTCACCCGTTCACACACAAAAAAACGCTACAGCTTAAATGCTACAGCGTAATAAAAAGAAATTAACTCGATTCTTAGAGCCTTTTAATTTTAGGCGTCAAGAATCGAGTTAATTTTTATATGCACAGCTCTCAACCCCAGTGCGGTGGCTTCTCAGATATCCAAAACTCTTCGTTCAACTCCACGCTATCTGCATCCCGCTCGCGTCGTTCATCTGGTGAACGCTTCCCCAACGAAAACAGATCTTCGGCACCAGGTTGATCCCACGAGCGGTCAACAAATGGTGCCGTAGAGGGGCGCTCTACCCTGCGGCGAGCACGACGGCCAGGAAGATCGCCGCTACGCGCCGAACTCATGCGTTACTCATTTATCAACAGACCAGTCCTGCAGCTGGTCAATAACATGGTGGACCAGTGGCCCCAGCGTGGCCATGCCGTCGCGAATCGCGGCACGCGAGGGGGCCAGGTTCACCAGCACAGTTGACCCCGAGACCCCAGCGACGCCGCGTGACGTGCACGCATCAATCGCACCACACGCCAGCGCAGACGCACGCAACGCCTGAGAAATGCCAGGAAGGATCTTATCCAATACGGCACGCGTGGCATCTGGGGTTTTGTCGCGCGGACCAACGCCTGTCCCGCCGACGGTGATCACAAGGTCCGCGCCCCCGATGACGGCGGTTTCAATGGCCTGGCAAATCAGCGAACGTTTCGACTGCACACGCACCACTGCGTCCACCGCAAAACCATCTTCTTGCAGCAACTCCGTGACCAAGCGATCTGTGTCCTCCCCACTGCTCAGCGCATGGTCTGCCACCAGAACGACCAACGCTCGGCGCTGAGCGGGGCGGTCGCCTAGTTCCTCGACAGCACGAAGATCTTCGGCGTTTGGCTCCTCAAGGAACTCAAGGTCGTTCTCAAGGCGGGACATTGGTGTCAGTCCTTTCTACAGACGAATTACTTCTTTTCAGTGAGAGTGACCTTCACGTCACGCACATCGCCTGAATCGGGTCGGGTTACCTTAAGTGTGACAGTTTCTCCGAAATCTCGGGCGCGAATCGCGGTAATTAGTGCATCTGCGCTGTCAATCACACGATCATTCACCCCGACGATCAGATCACCCTGGGTGATGCCTGCCTTTTGTGCCGGCCCGTCTGGTTCCACATCACCCACGAGCGCACCGCGCTCACGATTGTTGTTGGAAAGCCGAATACCGATCATCGGCTGTGTCACTTTACCCTCATCCATCAGCTGCTGCGCGATGCGGCGCGCTTGGTTGACGGGGATGGCAAAGCCCAGGCCGATGGAACCCGACTGCCCGGAGTCACCCGAGTTGGTGGCGATCACCGAGTTCATGCCAATGAGCCGCCCCTGCATGTCCACCAGCGGCCCACCGGAGTTGCCGGGGTTGATGGCGGCATCGGTTTGCACGGCGTCGATAAGCGACGATTCACCGCCCTCGCCCCAGAGGCGCGCACGGGACGGTTGAGGGCAGAAATGATACCGCTGGTCACAGTGGCACTCAACCCCAGCGGCGAGCCAATGGCTACCACCTGCTGGCCCACCTGCAATTCATCGGAGTTGCCGAAACTCATAACGGGCAGGTTCGATGCATTCCGCAGCTTAATAACCGCAATGTCGGTGGAACCGTCACCAGCAACAAAATCGGCCTTGTATTCTTTGCCGTCGTTAAGCAGCACCGTAATCTCGCCGCCCTGTTGGGCGCTGCTGACCACGTGGTTATTGGTCAAAATGTTGCCATCGTCGGAAATAATCGAGCCGGACCCCTCCTCCACGGAATAACCGTTGGAAACGCGAATAGACACCACAGCCGGCAGTACGTTCTCCGCGACCTGCTCAACTGAGCCTTCTTTGTCGGTGGCCGTGCGGTGCACCGCCGGTTCACTCAGCGCATTCACCACCGAGCCGCTGCTGTTCTTCCACGGTTGCCCCACCGCAACGCCAGTAATCGCGCCCGCGCCAAGCGCACCTACCAGCATCAACGCCAGCGCCGTGCCTAAACTCACTGTCCGCTTCTCCTTCGGGGCCTCCGCCACGGCCGTCCCCTGCGGACCGCTTATCGACGCCGCACCTACCGCAGCACCCACACCAGCTCCGGCAGCGGTGGCTTCAGGGGCCGTGGGACCAGCAGCAGAACCGGCAGCGGTGGGGCCAGGCGCGGTAGGCCCAGCAGTGGAAGCGGCACTGGTCTGCGCTCCCATACCAGGCATTTCCGAGGTTTGATGATTCACAGGCTGCTGCGCCTGGTCAAAACCCTGGTTGGGTGCCTGAGAATAACCCGCAGGTGGCTGCTGCGGGCCAGGCGTCGGCCCCTGGACCGGGGGTTGTGCATACTGGTTATCATGCGGGGGTTGTTGCGGATCGAGGCGTCGATAGGGGTCGGAAATGTGTTCAAATTTACGATCGTCGTTGTTATTCATACCTACATTGTTACCTTGTTCGCTGTGTCTTAGCTGTGAGGCCACTGCCAGCTTATTGTGAAAGACTGGCAGTTCCCTGGCAATGCAACCGCCAGTTGATTCCCTGACCAGGCGGTTTCTTGGGCGGAGGTGGCATGCTTTCCGGTACATGCTGCCCAGGTTTCCTTCACGTCAGCTGTGAAGGAAACCTATGTAAGAAAAACTCACTGCGCGTCACTCATCAGTGTAGCGGCGCTGGCGCGATGCCCACAGCTGACTAAAATCGTCCATTTTGATGCCCTGAACAGGCCCTTTATGCCGATTATCGGGGCGGTCCTTCACCTTAGGAAGTGCCCGTGGCAGTGGCTTCTTCTTGGTCCTATGCTTGTCAAACAGCTCGGGCTGCAGACTCACATTGAAGTCCGCTTCTGGTGCACCTGGCGGGAACGGATTACCAGGCAGGGTTACGCGCATGAGCGCACCGCCATCATCGGATTCCTCCGCAACAATCGTGCCAGCGTGACGATTAATCACCTGCTGCACAATCGCCAATCCCAGGCCCGAACCAGGCATTGAGCGCGCCTTGATGGAGCGATAGAAACGCTCAAAGACTTTCTCACGGTCTTCCGCTGGGATACCCGGGCCGGAGTCGGCAAAGGTCAGTTCCATGACACCCTCCTTCTCAGACGTCATGGTGATGCGCACCTCGCCATCCTGCGGGGACCACTTAGCGGCATTATCCATGAGGTTGAGGGTGGCGCGCCCCAAGGCAAAGGGATCACCATAGAGGAACCACGGCTGCGTGTTTAAGGTGAACTTCACGTCGGGGCGACGGCGTTGCACGCGTTCCCAGAGACGTCTCCAGGCATTCCACCAAGTCCACACACTCAACAATCTGCTGTGGTCCGTCCTCGCGGGCAAGGTCGACCAGATCACCGATCAAGGTGGACAGCTCCTCGATCTGCGCGATCACGTCGCGAGACAGCGACTCCAGCTCTTCTGGCGGAATGGCCGACTTGGATTGAGAGACCATCATCAACAATTCGACATTGGTGCGCAGCGACGTCAATGGAGTTTTCAGCTCATGCCCAGCATCAGCGACCAGCTGTGTCTGTCTCACTCTGGAGGCTTCCAACGCCTCCAGCATGTCATTAAAACTCCGGGTGAGCTGAGCCAATTCGTCATTACCCACCACGGCAATGGGACGCAGATCGTCCGTCTGCGTCACATACTCGGCTGCCTGCTGCAGGCGCATCACTGGGCGCAATCCTGTGGTGGCCACCACAGTGCCCGTTGCAATGGCAATGAGCACGCCCAACGCGCCAATAATCAGCAGCACCGTACCCAGAGAACTGATCAGCTGGTGGGTGCTTTGAGGTCCCGCGCGAGAATCAACGTGGCACCAACTTCATTGCGCAGCGCCAAAACACGCTCATCGCCGCTGTTGTTGGTCGACATGTCCAACTCCCCGCGCAGCACAGCAGCCTCATCATTCGTAATGGGCAGATTATCGCCTATCCCCCGAGCTGCGCCCGGCGAGAAGTATGCCACACGCACGTCGGGGTTGTAAGACTTAAATGCCTGAATCTCAGCCGTGGGGCTCAGCAAAAAGCTTGGGTCGAAACTGTTCTGCAGAAATGCGGAAGCTTTTTCCTGTAACTCCTGGTCCACTGCGTTCGTCAGCGATGTGGACACCGTCCAGTAAGCCACAATGGTCATCATGGCCACAGCAATAGCCACCATGGATGCCGTCACCATGGATAATTGCCATCGCAACGATGCTTTACGGTCCCAACCTTGGGGTTTAGTTTGTTCGGGCTCAGTAACAGGTTCAGCCCCGTAGATGTCATCTACAGGGCTTGCGGGTTTACGAAGCATCACGGTGCGGTCTCACGCAAAACATAACCAACACCACGAACGGTATGGATTAAACGAGGCTCACCGCCCGCCTCAGTCTTGCGTCGCAGGTAACCAATATAAACTTCGAGGGCGTTGCCAGATGTGGGGAAATCATATCCCCAGACATCTTCCAGAATCGCACTGCGACTGAGGACCCGACGAGGATTGGCCATCAACAACTCCAGCAACGCAAACTCGGTGCGAGTAAGGCTGATGGTGCGCTCACCGCGCGTGACATCGCGAGTGTCTGGGTTCAGGTGCAGATCCTCAAACACCAAGTCCGAGGTAGAGGCGTTGCCGATGGCTTCCGCCGCCGCGCGACGGAACAAAGAACGAACACGTGCGAGTAGCTCCTCCAAAGCAAAAGGCTTGGGCAGTAATCGTCTGCACCTGCATCAAGCCCGGCCACACGATCAGACACGCCGTCACGGGCCGTCAGAACAAGGATGGGACGATCATCGCCACTGCTGCGGAGCGTACGGCACACCTCCAAGCCATCCATGCGTGGCATCATGACATCCAAGATCACGAGGTCGGGTTGCTCTTTGCCGATCTGATCCAAGGCTGAAGCCCCATCTTCAGCTAAAACCACATCATAGCCATTGAAGGTGAGTGACCTGCGCAAAGATTCTCGTACAGCTTGTTCATCATCAACAACAAGAATTTTCATAACCACCATTGTGCCTTGTCCTGCTGTGAGTTTGCTGTGTTAACCCCCCTAAAAGTTCCAGTGTTTTCCCTTAATCTCCCCGTGACCAGCAAAAACCGCCTCCCCAAAAATTTGAGGAGACGGCAACAAAAACACTGTGACCCCCGAAATATGAGGTAACCGTGTCGTGTATTAGAACTGCTCGACTTCCACAAGACCCATGCGAGCTGCGCGCACGAGGCGACGCGGGATGCGGTAGGTGTGGCCGTCAATAGTAACGTTTTGGAGGGCGGCGTTGTTCGCCTTCCACTGGGAACGGCGGGCGCGAGTATTTGCGCGGGACATACGGCGCTTTGGTACTGCCATTGTTCTTTCCCTCCTTAGGACTTCTTAGCGCGGCGGGCGAGACCACCGTAACGGCGTTGGAACTTCTCAACACGGCCAGCAGTGTCCATGAGACGCTGAGCGCCGGTCCAGAACGGGTGCGACTCGCTGGTAACATCCACAACAATCAGTGGGTACTCGTTGCCATCTTCCCACTGAACAGTGCGGTTGCTGGTCGCGGTGGAGCGGGTTAGGAACTGGTGACCCGTACCCGCATCCTGGAAGACCACCGGGTGGTAGTCAGGGTGAATATCCTTCTTCATTCTCATCCCTTAGATCAAGTACATGTGCTTCTCGGCGCGCCTGGACGCTACCGGGTGGGAAATCCCGTTATCCACGACACGCCAAGTGACCTCATCCAAGAGGCTTAACGTACGCGTCGTTGAATCCTACAACGTAGACCGCCGAAACCGAAATCCCATATCCCAACAGCAAGAAACCACTGCACAGAGGCGGGAACAATTCGACCGCTCAATACTAGTCTCTAGATAGGCAAGAACGCAAAACCCAACCACGCCTTCTTTCTGTACCCTCCCCACCCCCACCGCGACCTGCGGCTTAGCAAAAAATTTTTCCCAAGATTAGGAAATCAGCCCACATCAGGGTATGGTTTTCCCTTGCTGTTGTCGAAGTATTCGTTTACGCCCCGTCTCAGCTGGCAAAGCCGCGCCCCGAAGGTCCCTACAGTGAGGTTTCTTTGGTGCGGCTGCGGCTTAACGTTGAACGTGGGCGGCTAGGAGAAAGTTTAAGTCCATGTCGGCTATTTGCCAGGTAACGGGACGCAAGCCGGGTTTCGGCAAGTCTGTCTCGCACTCGCACCGACGCACCAACCGCCGTTGGAACCCCAACGTGCAGCGTCGTCGTTTCTACCTGCCCTCTGAGGGCCGTACCATCACGTTGACTGTGTCCACCAAGGGTCTGAAGGTTATTGACCGTGACGGCATCGAAGCTGTGGTCGCCAAGATCCGCGCCCGTGGAGAGAAGGTTTAACACATATGGCACGTAACGATATTCGTCCTATCATCAAGCTGAAGTCTACGGCTGGCACCGGCTACACCTACGTCACCCGTAAGAACAAGCGCAATAACCCCGATCGCATCACCTTGAAGAAGTACGATCCGGTTGTTCGTAAGCACGTTGAATTCCGCGAGGAGCGATAATTTATGGCTAAGAAGTCTAAGATCGCCAAGAACGAAAAGCGCAAGGAAATCGTCGCTCGTTACGCGGCGCGTCGCCAGGAGCTCAAGGCCATCATCAAAAACCCGAACACTCCTGATGAGGAGCGTTTGGATGCCCAGTTCGAGCTGAATCGCCAGCCGCGTGACGCCTCCCCGTGTCGCGTCCGCAACCGCGATGCCGCTGACGGTCGTCCTCGCGGTTACCTCCGCAAGTTCGGCCTGTCCCGTGTCCGCGTCCGCGAAATGGCTCACCGCGGTGAGCTTCCGGGTGTTCGTAAGTCCAGCTGGTAAAAGGGAGTTGTAATGAAGCGCAGTAACGTTAAAAAGGCGCGGATGGAGCAGTCCCGCCGCCCGAAGAAAAACCCGCTCAAAGCCGCTGGCATTGAGAAGGTGGACTACAAGGACATCAACACCCTTCGTCTGTTCATCTCTGATCGCCACAAGATCCGTTCTCGCCGCGTCACTGGTTTGACCCCGCAGCAGCAGCGTCAGGTTGCTACCGCTGTGAAGAACGCACGTGAAATGGCTCTCCTGCCGTTCACCAGCCGCTAAACCGACTGGGGACACAACACGCTATCCCATAGTTGGCCAACAACCTTGGGACCTGCGATGACAGCGCACTTTAGCCGCTGGCATTCGTGACACGGCATAAAGTCCTTTTGGCCCGCATCAATGCTCCTTCTTTGTGAGCACAGATGCGGGCCATTATGGTATCTACATAAACCTCTCTTCTTGGAGTTCTCCAGTGTTGCATGCCTCCCTCATTGAACTAGCTGAACAAGCCCCACTGTGCACCGACCAGGCAACGCTTCGTGGTGTCCTCACCGAATCCCACGACTTGACCCGTAATGCCCTCGCACACGACACCAACGCCGTTGAGGTGGCACACTGGTTTCGCGTCTGCTTACCGACGCCCTGCACAGCCCCGCCGCCACGGAACTTACCGACGGCCGCATCCAAATTGTGACCGGCCCATTCGGTCGCGGCGAGGGAATGCCCACCTCCCCCGTGGAATGGCTCAGTATCCTCCCTAAAAGCGTGCCGTACCAGTACAACCAGAATCTGGAAAAGGTTCTGACCGAAACGGGATTTGTGCTAGCGCCCCTGCCTGCAACACTGCTGCCCACCACTCGCGAGGATTGGGAACATCGCATCGATCATGCTCTGGAGCATGGGGATGGTGAAGCATTGGGAGTGTACACCGATGCCGGCACGTGGATGGCAGAGAAGGTTTTAGCCTCACGCATGGCCCCACCGGCGTTGCTTCGCAATGCGGTGGAGCACCGGCCCCCGGCGGTGCAAACTCAGGCTGGGCTCCCTCGCAAGGACGTGCCCATTGATATTCGCCGTGATCTTCTTAGCCCATTGGCTAGACTGGCCCGCTGGGCAGCGATCGCGGCGGGATCCTCGGCAACGGAAACGTTGGACCGGATCGCGGCGGGCGTGCACGGGGGCGTCGTCACGCAGCAGGAGGCGGATTACCTGTCGGCAGCGTGGCGGGCAGGCATTGCCTTACGCCTAGAGCGGTGGGCAGAGCATCTCGATGGCAACGGAACGACACTGGACCAGTTAACGCAGGTGCAGCGGGCGTTGTTTGGGGCGTGCTGCCGGGATGTGTCACTGGTGATGCAATCGATTGCAGCGCACCACAGAGTGTAAAATCAGATGGCTACAGCCTGAGTACAGAAGGAACGTGACAGTATGGCAGTGCCGTTGGTCGCCCACGCAAAAACAGCCCTCGTCGGCGGGGAAACACCGCTCGCGAGGAGATTCTGGATGCCTCTGCGGAGCTTTTTACCACGCGCGGTTTCGCCACGACCTCCACGCACCAAATTGCCGACGCGGTGGGCATTCGCCAGGCGTCGCTGTACTACCACTTCCCGTCCAAGACGGAAATCTTTCTCACCCTGCTGAAATCCACGGTGGAGCCGTCCATGACGCTCGCGGCCGAGCTGGGTGCTTCCGATGCGAGTCCCGCGCAACGCCTGTGGGCGTTGGTGGCGGCGGAAACCCACCTGCTGCTATCCACACGCTGGAACGTCGGGCGCCTGTATCAGCTTCCCATCGTAGCCTCAGAAGAATTCGCAGAATTCCATGCCCAGCGCCACGAGCTGAAAAATACCTACCGCACGCTCGCTGCGGAAATCGTGGGTGCTGACGACCCTCGACTGGATCTGCCCTTCCACATCGCCCAAACCGTCACGGACATGCGAGACAACACCGGCACAGCCCCCTACCCCGCCGACGGAGCATTACCGGAAACCGCCATCATGCTTGCCGACGCCGCCCTCACCGTCATTGGCGCTCCCCTGCCGGATGACCGCATCGAACGCACACGAGAGCTTCTGTCCAGCTAACTGACCTGAGTTGCTTTAGCAGTGACCGGCCGTGGATTCCCGGATGGACAGTTCTGGTTGAAACAGTTCTGTGTACGGGGTGTCGGGATTCTGCGCCGCAGCCAGTAGGTTGTCGGCGGCGTGCCACCCCATCTCGCGCATGGGCTGACGTACAGAGGTCAGGGGGGTAATGAGTTCCGCCGCGACTTGAATATCGTCGTAGCCGGTGATGGCCATTCCTTGGGGGATGGGAATGTTCCTAGCGCGTAGCACCCGCATCGCCCCAATGGCGAGAACATCATTTGCGCAGGCAAAGGCGGTGACAGGTGAGTCGTTGGTGTCGCTGGACGTGTCCAACAACACCTGAGCCGCTTCCGCACCGCCTGCAGCTGTAAACGCAGAGGCTGTCTGGAGTGTGAGCACATCCTCAGGATCAAGGCCGTACGCACGCACGGCATGGCACGCGCCGTCCCAGCGATCCACCGCCTGACGCACCGAAAACGGTCCGTTAATAAAACCAATGCGGCGATGCCCCAGCTCTAGCAGGTGATTAATGGCGTGCGATTGTCCGGTGACATCATCCACATCAACGGTGGGAATGCCAGTGATAATGGCAGGGTGGTCGAACAGCACCACCGGAACCTTGAGCTTATGGATCACCCGATCAAGTTCCTCCACCACTGCAGGTGATTGCGTGCCGCAAGGCGTGAGGATAATCCCCCTGGTCTGCATGGATTCGTAGATTCTGAGCAGTTCCAGCTGCCTGCGCGGTTCGCCATTGGAGGAGGCGATGGTCATGATGCAGCCATCGCGCTGGAGGCGCTGGTCAATCCCCTGCGCCGCCTCCATGAAAAACGGGTTGGTGAAATCCAGGATGATCACACCCACGGTGGTGGAGGTGCCTTGGCGCAGTTGACGAGCCGATGCCGAACGCACGAAACCGAGGGAGGTCACGGCGTCATGAACCCGCTGGCGAGTTTCCTCACTGACGCGTTCGGGGTGGTTCAGCACGTGGGACACCGTGCCGACGGATACCCCGCCGCTTTGGCGACATCGCGCACTGAAGGCCGGGGTTGTTCACCGCTCATGGTCACTGCGGACATTCCCCTTTGCTGTGTCCTCCTTCCCTCTGCCTGGTGTGGCATGTGTGGAAGGTAGGTGATGGAAGATACGTGGGAAAAGTCTACCTCAGCTACCTTTTTTTCACCCCGATGCGGGCGTGCACTACCGGGGGGTGACTGTGGGCAGTGCCACAATGTAGCAAACACAGCGACTATTGACACATCAGCTACCCCTTCTTTATGGTTAAGAATGAAACGTTTCAAACAACGAAACGTAGAACTTTCTTCACCATTGCCCCAGCTTAACCGCTCCATCACAACAACGCCACAGATTTGCGAAACCTGAGAAATGAAACGTTTCAACATTCTGCGCTGTAGCAACCCGTGATAGCCGCACCAGACACCCCCGACACCAGCAACAGGACCCTCACCACCATGCCTGATCAATCCCCCGCCAACCCCTCACCACCCTCCTGAACACCACCAGTGCCAAAGATCCAGGCCGCGCCTGCTTCCTTCTCCACGTCCGCCCAGAAGTCCTCGAAGAATATGTAGACGTGCATCAACGGGTCTGGGAGGAGATGCGCGACGCCCTTACCGCAGCAGGCTGGCGGCACTACTCCCTCTTCCTCAACCCCGACACCGGCCTGGTCGTCGGATACTTCGAATCCGACGACACTGCAGCCGCCATGGAAGCCATGGCCGACACAGACGTCAACACCCGCTGGCAAGCAGAGATGCAACGCTACTTCGTCCAGCCAGACGGCGGAACCCCGACCCTCCTTCAGCAGTACTTCTACCTTCCCTAATCCCCGTGAAATAAGGACCACCATCATGTCTCAACCCGCACCAATCACCGGGTGGAAAGCCACCGCAGCGGTGTCCATGTCTAACTACATCGATTCCGGCTCGATCATCGCTATCGCCACCTCCCTCGCCTTCTGGGGTGCCGCCTACTTCCCCAACGACGACGGCTCCATTGCCGGCATCCTCGCCGCCTTCAGCTCCAACGCCTTCGGGGCCGCCATCGGTGCTCTGATCGGCGGACCGCTGTGCGACAAGTACGGGCGAAAATTCATCTACACTTACGACCTGCTGGTATACGCGCTCGGCGGTATCATTGTCACCTTTGCTATGAACCTGCCCATGCTGTTCATCGGATTCGTGATTATTGGCCTGGCAGTAGGTGCCTCAGTACCTGCAGGCTGGACCTACATTGCGGAGTTCGCTCCAACTGAGCAACGCGGCCGACACATCGGCGCCACCCAACTGGCCTGGTCTTTTGGCCCCTTCATCGGATTCGGACTGGCCGCCGCGCTAGCACCACTGGGCTTGCTGGGCAGCCGCATTGTCTTCGCGCACCTCGTCGTCATCGCGCTGGTCACCTGGTGGATTCGGCGTGGCCTTCAGGAATCAGAATCCTGGGAGGAATCCAAAGGCGGAGCCCAAGCCAAACCGCCATCAATGTTCGCCTCCTTCCGCGCACTATTTAGCCGGAAAGTCAACATCACAGCGCTCATCTTCCTGGCCGCCATCTATACCTTCTGGAACCAGGCGGCCAGCCAAAACGGTATTTTCCTGCCCACCATCCTCAACTCCATGGGCTACGACACCACGCGGTCCGACCTGTTCGCCATGCTCTCCTGGGCTTTTGTGATCATCAGCACCGTGATTTTCATGTACCTGGTGGACCGCGTGTCCTACCGCTGGCACTACTTCGCTGGCGGCCTGCTGGCCATCGCCGCGTGGATCCTGCTGGTCTTCGGCCCCTCCGATGCAGCTTGGGTGGCCTTCGGTTACGCCATCATCTGGGGCTTGTCCGCAGGTCCCTCGGCCCAAGCCTTCTACTCCGTGTGGTCACCTGAACTGTTCGCCACCCCATACCGCTCTGGCGCGCAGGGCATCGTCTTCTTCATTGTGCGCATGGCCAGTGGCGCGATTTCCCTCATCTTCCCAGTCATCCTGATGAAGCCCAACGGCCTGCTCATTGACGGTCTGATTCTCATCGGCTTCCTCGTTGCCGCCACACTCATCGGCACCATCTTCGCCCCGCGCACCCAAGGTAAGAGCCTGGAACAGATCGAAATCGAACGCTATGGCACCAAAGTCACCAATACCACTGCGACCCAGTAACCCAGCACACCAGTAAGGATCTTCCACCATGACCACTCTCAACGACTACACTCCGAAGCCCGTCGCCTCCTTGAGGAACAAACCATCGAACTCCCCTCCTGGGCGTTCGGAAACTCCGGCACACGGTTTAAAGTGTTCACCACCGGCGGCGTGCCACGCACCCCCTACGAAAAACTGGAAGACGCCGCTCAGGTAAACGCCTACACCGGCATCACGCCCCGCGTCTCCCTCCATATCCCCTGGGACCGCGTGGACGACTTCGCCGACCTTGCCGCATACGCCACAGACCACGGCGTAACCATCGGGGCGATCAACTCCAACGTCTTCCAGGACGACGACTACAAGCTCGGTTCACTCTGCCACAGCGACCAGCGCATCCGCATCAAGGCCATCGACCACCACCGCGAGTGCATTGACATCATGAACCAGACGGGGTCCACCGACCTGAAAATCTGGCTGGCCGACGGCACCAACTACCCCGGGCAGGATTCCATCCGCGCCCGCCAAGATCGCCTCGCTGACTCCCTCCAACAGATCTATGCCGACCTCAGCGAGGGCCAACGCATCATCCTGGAATACAAGTTCTTCGAGCCCGCGTTTACCACACCGATATTCCCGACTGGGGTACCGCGCTGGTGCACTGCCAGGCACTTGGGTCCAACGCCATGGTGGTTCTGGACACCGGACACCACGCCCCAGGCACCAACATCGAGTTCATTGTTGCCCAGCTCCTGCGCGTCGGACGGCTCGGGGCCTTTGACTTCAACTCCCGCTTCTACGCAGACGACGACCTCATGGTCGGTGCCGCCGATCCTTTCCAGCTTTTCCGCATCATGCACGAAATCGTCTCCGTGGGGGCGCTGGACAAAAACTCCGGTGTGAACTTCATGCTGGACCAATGCCACAACCTGGAAGAAAAAATCCCTGGCCAAATCCGCTCGGTGATGAATATCCAGGAAGCCACCGCAAAAGCTCTGCTAGTCGACCACTCCGCCCTTACCGACGCCCAGCACTCCGGCGATGTGCTCGCCGCCAATGCCGTACTCATGGACGCCTACAACACCGACGTGCGCGATGCGCTCGCCGAACTGCGGGAAAGCAAGGGACTCGCCGCAAACCCCATGGCCGCTTTTGCGGAATCCGGCTATCTTGACACCATTCGTGCGGCCCGCGCAGGCGGCGAACAAGCAGGTTGGGGGGCTTAACCTCCATGTCCACCCTCCACCTCGCGATCGACCTGGGCGCCTCATCCGGCCGCATCATCGCGGGCACCCTCAGCGGCGGCACGATCACCATGACGGAGATCGCCCGCTTCCGTAACCGCCCAATTGCTCTGCCCACCCGGCGCGGCGACTGCCTATACTGGGACATCCTTGACCTGTGGGAGTCCATTGATCAGGGACTCGCGCGTATCGACGCCCTGACCAGCCTCACTCCGACCAGTATCGGCGTGGACACGTGGGGGGGTGGATTACGCCCTCCTTGGGCGCAATGGCGAACTGTTGGCCAATCCGTCTTGCTACCGCTGCCCCCGCACCGACACGGCGCCAGAGCAGTTCTATGCGGACCTAGCCCGGGACGAGCACTACCGCCGGACGGGCATCCAATTCCAGCAGTTCAACACCGTTTTCCAGCTCATCGCAGCTGCTGGAAGCACGTCCCTCCAACATGCCGAACAGGCTCTGCTCATGCCGGACCTGCTCACCTCCTGGCTGGGTGGCGAACCACATACCGACATCACCAACGCCTCCACCACCGCACTCCTGGATCCCGTCACTAGGGATTGGGACGATGCGGTAGGGGCGGTCGTCGAGAAGCAAACGGGGCGGCGGCCAGCCGAGCTGTTCGCGCCGCTGGTGGAACCGGGAACCGTGGTGGGCCAGCGACGCGACGCGCAGGTAGTGACGGTGGCCTCGCACGACACCGCATCCGCCGTGGTCGCGGTACCCACTGATGCACCCAACCCCTATTTTATTTCCTGCGGCACGTGGTCGTTGGTGGGTGTGGAGCGCACCCAACCCCTCACCAGCGACGCAGCCTGCGCAGCGAACATGACCAACGAACTGGGGTACGGGCGCACTGTTCGTTTCCTGAAAAACATCATGGGTCTGTGGGTGCTCAACGAATGCACGCGCCACTGGAACGACGCAGACATTCCCACCCTGTGTGCGCAAGCGGCGTCCATTCCTGCTGGTCATTGCGTCATACCCATCAACGATCATCGCCTGTTTGCTCCCGGCGACATGCCCGCCCGCATCCGCGCGATAGCCGCCGAACAAGGCCAGCCCCAACCACATACCCAGGCGGAGGTGACGCGCTGCATCATTGATTCCCTGGCACTCGCCTATCGACGCGCCCTGCACACCACCGAGGCACTGACTGGCACGCCCCTTAACACGGTGCACATGGTGGGAGGCGGCATCAATAGCACGCTGCTGTGCCAGCTCACCGCCGATGCCACGGGCATTCCCGTGGTCGCAGGGACCACCGAAGGAACCGCTCTGGGCAATCTGGTTGTTCAGGCCGCAGCCACCACGCCCCTCGGCGCCGATCGTGAGGCTGTGCGGGAGATCATCCGCGCCTCCGTCACCACCACCATGTACTACCCACGAAGCGAACAGTTGGCGCTGTGGGGACCGCCTCGACGCCACCATTTCCCACTAACAAGGAGAGACCCCCTATGAACCCCACCATCACCGACGCGCTCGCCGACATGGGCGCAGCCGGGCAACGTCTTGACGCCATGCATGCCGTCGAGGCAGGCGCAGGCAACCTTTCCGTTGCACTCCGAGATGTTGATGGACTCGACGAGCTCTTCCCCGATGCCGAACTCGGCGCCCCCTTACCGCTGGCCGTACCGGAACTCGCAGGATACACCGTCCTGGTCACAGGGTCCGGGTGCAGGCTCCGTGATGTCGCTCAGCAGCCAACGCGCACCGTCTCAGCCTTCATCATCGACCCCGACGGCACCACTGCAACATGGCGCTACCACCACGACCGGGCCTTTGCCCGCCCCACCAGCGAATTCAACTCGCACCTCGCGGTCCATGCGGACCAGATTGGACGCCGCGGCATTGCTATTCACGCGGTAATTCACGCACAGCCACCCTACTTGGTGCAACTTTCCCACAACGCAGCACTGCGCAACAACATCGACTTCAACAAAGCCCTGTTCAGGTGGGAACCAGAGACCATCGTCCAACTTCCCGACGGCGTGGAAATCCTAGACTTCATGGTTCCCGGGTCCGATACCCTCATGGAGAACAACGTGCGAGGACTACGCGACCACCGCATGACCATCTGGTCCAAACACGGCATCATGGTGCGTTCCGACGTCTCCCCCCCTTGACGCCGTGGACAAAACCGAATACGCCGAAACCGGTGCCATGTACGAAATCCGCAACGCCATGGAAGGCGGACACGGCCAAGGGCTTCTCGACTCCGAAATCATCGCCGTTATTGATGCCTTTGGCGTGGATACCCCCTTTTACCGCTAGCTAGCCCGCACCGTGCGCCCGTGCCAGCACACGGTGCGCCTGGGCGATCAGCGGGGCGTCCACCATCTCCCCGTCCAGCTTGAACGCGCCGGGGTAATGCTGGGACTCATCCACCACTCGCAGAGCCCATTCCACCTGAGCGGGTTCGGGGCGATACGCCCGCCGCACTGTCTCCACCTGTTTCGGGTGAATGCAGGCGCTTCCGGCGAAGCCTGAGCGGGCGGCGTCGACAGCCTCTTCGAACATGCCCTGTTGGTCGTGGAAATCGGCATGCACTGCGTCAATGGTAAATTTTCCAGCAGCAGCAGCGTGAATATGCATCAGAGCGCGCGTCAGGCGCATGGTGTCTCGGTACGGGCCTGGACGGTTATCGGGTGCGCCCTCGTCAGGCATGAACCGGGAATGCGTACCCCCCAGAAGAACGGTCAGGTCTTCCGCACCCCAGAACAACCCCACCACGTCCGGGTGTTCAGCAATGCCCTGTATGCCCACCACCGCTTGGGGTGTTTCTATCATGGCTATGACGTGCAGACCTTCCAGTTCCTTCGGAATGTCCGTGTATACCTTGGGCACCATCACCAGGGAATACGGGGTGGAGCGTACCATCTCCACGTCTTCCTTAAATCCTGGATCATCGGGGCCGCACACTCGGACAATCACGCGCGATGGGTCCAGCGATGCCTGGGCAATGTTGTTGCGTGCCACGTCGCGCTCCGCATCGCCCGCGCCGTCCTCTAGGTCAAGGATCACCATGTCCGCGATCGCCGCCGCCTTCGGGAAAATGTCGGGGCGATTTGCGGGTGCGAACAAAATAGCGGGTCCAACAATCAAGTCATCAGGCCGTGAGCGATGCATGGCTCTCCTTCCATCTCATCCACATTATCCCTGGAAAAGCTCCGACGCGTCTATCAACCATTTGTATAGGAGCAGTTAGTGGGCGAAATGCCGCGCACCGGTCAGGTACATGGTCACCCCGGCTTTGTTCGCGGCATCAATAACCTCGGCGTCGCGGATGGAGCCGCCTGGCTGGACCACCGCAGTCACACCGGCATCGGCCAGCACCTCGAACCCGTCGGCGAAGGGGAAGAATGCGTCCGAAGCCGCCACGGAACCAGGCGCACGTTCCTCGTCACCCAAAGTGTTGGCGCGTTTAACAGCGAGTTTTGCAGCATCCACCCGGTTGACCTGCCCCATTCCCACACCAACGGTAGCACCGTCACGGGCCAGCAGAATCGCATTGGATTTGACGGCACGAACCGCTCGCCACGCGAATTCCAGTTCTGCCAGCACCTCATTGGATGCGGCGTCACCAGCAACAAGAGTCCAGTTGGCGGGGTTATCACCCTCAGCATCAATCAGATCGCGCTGCTGCACCAGCAGGCCACCGGAGATTTCCCGACGCTCCACCCCTGCGCGCTCAGGGGCCGGTGCCTGGAGGATGCGGATGTTTTTCTTCTGGGCCAGGATGTCCACCGCGCCGTCTTCGTAACTGGGCGCGATGATCACTTCGGTGAAAATCTCAGCGACGTTGGTGGCCATCTCCACGGTGACTTCGCGGTTGGCGGCGATAACACCACCGAAGGCGGACACGGGGTCGCAGGCATGTGCGCGCTGGTGTGCTGCGGCGATGGACTGGTCGGACACGGCAATGCCGCAGGGGTTGGCGTGTTTAATGATGGCCACGCAGGGACGCTCGTGGTCCCAGGCGGCACGCCACGCGGCATCCGAGTCGGTGTAGTTGTTGTAGCTCATTTCCTTGCCGTGCAGCTGGGTGGCCTGAGCAAGTCCGGCAGGTGCGGCGTCGTCACGATACAACGCCGCAGCTTGGTGCGGGTTTTCTCCGTAGCGAAGCGGTGTGGACAGCTCGTAGGTGGCACCAATCCAGGCTGGGAATTTTCCGGTGCCCGCCTCAGCGTTATTGCCCAACCAGGTGGCCACGGCGACGTCGTAGGCGGCGGTGTGGCGGAAGGCGTCGACAGCCAGTGCGGTTCGTTCGGCGCGGGTGAAGCCACCAGCGGCGAGGGCGTCGATAACCTCGCCGTAGCGCGCGGGCGCCACGACCACGGCGACGGAGGGGTGGTTTTTGGCGGCGGCGCGCACCATGGAGGGACCGCCAATGTCGATTTGTTCCACACAGGCGTCAAAGTCGGCACCGGAGGCGACGGTCTCAGTAAAGGGATACAGGTTCACCACCACCAGTTGGAAGGGCTCGATGTCAAGGTTTGCGAGCTGATCCAGGTGGTCGTGTTTGCGGGTGTCAGCGAGGATTCCGGCATGCACACGCGGGTGGAGAGTTTTCACGCGGCCTTCCAGGCATTCGGGGAATCCGGTGAGCGTTTCCACGGGCGTGACGTTGATGCCCAGGCCCGCGATGGTTGCTGCGGTGGAGCCAGTGGAGACGATCTCCACACCAGCGGCATCTAGGGCGCGGGCGAGGTCATCGAGTCCTGTTTTGTCGTAGACGCTGATGAGGGCGCGTTTGATGTTCTTGCGATCACTCTGGTCGGTGCTCATACGGATGCAAACCTTTCATTTTTTAACACACTCACGATGAGTGCCCGCTCCACCTGCTTGATGCGTTCGTGGAGAGTATCTTCCGTGTCGTCAGGCTGGATGACAACGGCTTCCTGCGCAATGATGGGTCCGGTGTCCACGCCCTCATCTACGTAGTGCACGGTCGTTCCCGTGACTTTCACTCCGTGCGCCAGCGCGTCCCGCACGGCATGTGCCCCCGGAAACGACGGCAGTAACGCCGGATGCGTATTAATGACCTTCCCACCAAACACACCCAGAAATTCCGGCCCAAGGATCCGCATAAAACCCGCCGACACCACCAGATCGGGGCGATGCGTATCGACGGCCGCCGCAAGCCTACGGTTCCACTCCTGCCGATCCTCCCCCAATTCCACGACAGCGTGGCTGATTCCTGCGGCCTCCGCGCGTGCGATGGCCTGGCACGGCTGATCAGCGACAACGCCAACAACCGTGTAGTGCTTATCCGCCGCGTCAATGATTGCCTGGGCGAGGGTGCCGGTTCCACTGGCCAGAATCACCACTCGCATGGGTGTGTGTTGAGAGGTCACGCCGATGATCTTAATCCCTTTGAGTGAATTCCTGAGTGGATTCCGACTCTTGGATCTCGGAGTTGCTTTCGGGATCACTTTCAGGGTCTTCGTCTGCGTACTCGTCAACGTCCTCATCTATCTCATGGAGATCGTCAGAGTCGTCCACTTCTTCTTCTGTTTCTTCTGCAGGGTTCTCTGTCGTTTCTTTATCTGCCTCTTCTTCATCATCCGGGTAATCCAGATCTTCTGGATCATTCGGGTAATCCGGCTCAGGCGGCAACGGCATCGCTGCCGCACGACGACCCATCATGTTCTGAACCCCAGAGACCAAGAGCCCCACCCCAGACAGCCACGCCACCGCCAGCACCGCCGTCAACCATGTCATGGGGCCGGTCTGGCTATAGACACCCATGCGTCCCGTAATGAGCAGGCACGCAATCAGTGTGTATAGCCCGGTGAACAAGCCGGAGACGATCATCTCGGCAAAGGGCTGATCCGTGCGATCTAGGCGGCCACGCACCGCCCACACAGCCAGCACCACCGGAATGATCAGCAACGCACCGGCAAAGGGGTACACAGTCTGAGGAATCACCACAAACCAAGGCAGCGTCGGAAAGGGAACTGTGTGGGAGCCAAACAACGAGACCCAGGCGTCCCCAAAGTGGTACTCGCCGCCCAACAGCACGGAACTCGACCCGACCATGACGTTTGGGAGGTACAGAAGCGACAGCAGCACCAAACCCGCCGTGCCCACGCCGTGGAAGTTGGAAAACAGTTGCCCTAGCGAACTGGTGTGGGCGGCCATCATGATCACAGACAACAGCAGCCCGGCCACGCTCACTGAGCCCAGGAACTTCAACGCCGTGAAATTCGCGTCCACAATCCACTGCGGCAGGCCGAAACGACGACACAACGCACGCCACAACCTGCTCCCCATACCAATCACCAGCACCAAAACGTGCACCAGCAGTGTGCGCCCTAAGGCAGCCAACAGCGGCGGCGCATCAACCGGGAAGACGGACGCGGCGTCGAGAAGCATGGCCCAGGAGATAAGCGTCAGAGTAAGCGGAAAGCCCAGCGCCAGCCCCACCAGTACATTCAAGTCGGCCAAACTAACCTTATCCTTGACCGCCTTGAACACGCGGTTGCTCAGCACGGCGACGAGGATAAGCGCAGGAAGAATCGGTACGGCAGCGACCACCTGCCCGTCACCCGATAATGGAGAGGCGTTAAACAGCAGCCAGAGCTGGGCAATTGTCGCCGGAAGTGCCACTAATGTCGTGTTCGTAAACATCAAACCTGCTATGGCCAGCATCAACAGGACTGAGACGATAATCACATTAGGTACCACAGTGAAAGGTAGGAAATAGGTAATCCGCCCTTTCAGACTCACCCGATCCGCCTCTTTTTCACGCCCCGATTGCCGCCCCCGACGTGCCTGAGGGACACTTCGCACACCCGAATCTATGCGCCCACGCGAACGCGGACGACGCACCGAACGTGCTTGTGGACTCGACTTTTTACTCACCCCCCCACACTCTGCCACGCCAAGCCCACCGCATCGGTGAGGCGCGTCGAAGCCCCCTTCAAAATTGTTCGATACGAGAGGGTTCCAGCGGGGGTAAAGAGGGCTAAAACCACCACCCCCATCAGTAACACTGGCCCCAACTTCGTCGAAAGACCAGAAAAATATTAGGAAACGCAGCGAAACAGGTTGCTGGAAATGTAACAAACCGTTATCGTAAATCCTCGTTAGGTAACAAGATGGTTACAACCGAGAATCATCGAGTTTAGGAACAACGAGGAAGTAGGCTTCATGCAACAGAACGCTAAGCGGAAAACCGGCGGCGCCCACCGCAAGCAGACTGTATCGCCCGCAGCCAAGAGCCGCGTAGCACTGCTCGCAATGGCAACCGGAGCAGTCTCCACCGCAGGAGCAGGTGGAGCTGCAGCGGCACATGCACAGGCGAACACCACCGAGAATCATTCCATCGAGCTGGCAAGCGACGCTTCATCCTCGTCCCTTCCATTGGATGCCGCACCCCAGATCCTCTCAATCTCTGAGTTCAAGCCGGTATCTAACCTCAGCGAACAGCTCACCAAAGCTATCCACTACAACGAAGAGCGCGTCGCAGCCGACGAAGCAGCCCGCGCCCCACAGGTCGCCGCACCAACGCAAGGCACCTTCACCTCCCCCTTCGGCCCCCGCTGGGGCACAATGCACAACGGCATTGACATCGCCAACGACATTGGCACCCCAATCAACGCAGTCATGGACGGAACCGTCATCGACTCCGGCCCAGCCTCCGGCTACGGGCAGTGGATCCGCGTCCGCCATGACGATGGCACTATCACCGTCTACGGCCACATGGAAACCCTTGACGTATCCGTCGGCGAGCACGTGACCGCAGGCCAGAAGATCGCCGGAATGGGCAGCCGTGGCTTCTCCACAGGTTCCCACTTACACTTCGAGGTCCACCCTGGTGGCGGAGGCCCCGTTGACCCGGTTCCGTGGCTCGCAGAGCGAGGCATCTCCGTTTAAGCAGTTCTCCTGCTGTCAGCTAGAAGCTGTTAACTTCCAAAAACACCCAGTCCCATCTCGGTTACAGGGACTGGGTTTTTGGCGTTCTCGCAAGGAGCTGGACTGACCACAAACGGCGTCATTCCCTTGAGAACTTCAGGGCAGCGTGCATTACCCAACCTGCCACCGCTCAGCAAGACGCGCTGCCCAGTCACGGGCGTGGACCAATTCGCCATCCCGCAAAACCGGCGGAGTGCCGGCAACAAGAAATGCTCAGCGGGAGTATCCACCTGAAAGCCGATACGCTTGAGCTTCTTTACTGATCGCTTCGCAGCAGAACCAAACCACGCACCACCAGGCACAACGGTGTCAAAGGCCGCCGCGCGGACACTGCTACCGTTGCCACGAACTTCTTCCAGCCATTCCAAAAGTCCAGCGCAGTTGTCATACATCCGCGCACCTTCCATGGCCAGCGCTTTCTCACGAGTCGCGGGCGTGGGTAGGCGGCCATTGTGGGTGGGTGCGCCAACAATGACGGCATCGCCATCGGCAAAATCCGTTGGCGCACTCGCGGCACCGTAAAGGACAACATCAAGTTCGGTGGCAATCACTTCACCGATACGTCGAGTGTTACCGAAGAATGATTCGGTGATCACATAGAGAGTCATTCCAGTTACCTCCTTAGGGCATGGGGCACATCACTACCCATCGTCACCCCGAATGAGAGTCACTGTCAATATGAAAGTAACTCTCATTGCGTGTGATGTTTGTTATACTGGATTGCGTGGATGAGCCGCCCCTAACACTAAGCCTGCGCGAACAACGACACATTGAGGCAGTGCATCACGTCACCACCATTGCGTTCGAGCTGTTTGAACAGCAGGGATACCAAAACACCACCATCGCGCAGATCGCCAAAGCCGCGAAGATTTCCGAAGCAACGTTTTACCGCTGGTTCGGCACCAAGGAAGGGCTCATCACCACAGATCCGCTGCGCAATCAGGGCGGAAGCATGCTGAAGCTCATTGATCTCGATGACCTCATCGGATCCATTGATCGGATTGCCGCCACCTCGAATTTTTCGGGAATGACCTACATCCTGCAGGAACCGTCTGTCCGCGTAGCCATCAACGCCGAACTTGATGACTACGCCGAACAACTTATCCCTGACCTACAACAACGTGGGCATTCCCCTCTCAAGGCACGCGTACTCGCACGGTCACTGGTGTTCGGTGTCTACTTCGGCAGCCTGGAACAGTGGTATCTCGACGGCAGTGTCCGCCCCCTGAGGGATGTGTTTTACGACGCCTGACCAGCACAGGATTCATGGAACAGCTCACAGCTTCTCCATCGGAAGACCACCAATAAGCATCAACCGGACCGTCCCAGACGAGCCGAAATCAATAACCACGGTCGCGCGCACGCCAGTGCCGTTGACCTCAAGCACGGTACCCAGACCGTATTTTTCGTGGTTCACGCGGTCCCCCACCGCAAGTTTCAGCTCCTTGTTGCGTCCCCCGCCACGCTGGGGGCTGGGGGCGGCGGGTGGCTGCCACGGCCTTGATGAGGCTTGGTAGGAGCTCTCACCCCAGTCGTCCCACTCATTCCAGGACTGGGCTTGTGGTTCCTCTCGACGCCAGTCCACCAGATCGCCGGGTATCTCTTGGAGGAAGCGCGACGGCGGGTTGGTCACAGGATTGCCCCAGGAAGCCCTCATCAGCGCTCTAGAGACGTACAAACGCCGTTGGGCACGCGTTATACCCACATATGCTAAACGGCGCTCCTCGGCGAGCTCACGCGGGTTTCCCAGCGCACGCAGATGCGGGAACTGACCGTCCTCCCATCCAGTGAGGAACACGATGGGAAACTCCAACCCTTTCGCCGTGTGCAAGGTCATGAGGGTCACCACACCCTGATCGTTGTCGGGAAGCTGATCCGCGTCCGCGACCAGAGATACGCGTTCCAGAAACGCCTGAAGGCTCCCGGGTTCCGGCTCCCCCGTATCCTGCTGCTGCTCATCGTCCGCGTAGGCCAGCATGGTGGCCACATCGGAGGTGAATTCCTAGCGACGGAGACCAGCTCGTTGAGGTTATCCAGGCGCGTGCCATCTTGCGGGTCGTTGGATACCTCCAGTTCGCTGCGGTACCCAGTCACGTCCAAAATCGACGACACGATCGCCCCCAGGTCCGGCAGGTTTGTGTCTTCATTGATGGAGGTCTGCGCGATAAAACGCAGGCCGTCCATCATGTCCACGAACTTTGCCACGGCGTTTTTGGCGCGGGTGCCTAGCATGCTGACCTTGCCGTTCGCGGCGTCGATAAGCGCAGAACCGAAGCTCATGCCATTGGTGTCGGCGTGCAGGGCAATGAAGGCTTGCGCGCGGTCCCCGATACCGCGGCGCGGGGTGTTAATGATGCGCCGCAGCGACACACTGTCGTCTGGGTTATCCAGTACACGCAGGTAGGCCACAATGTCGCGGATTTCCTTGCGCTCGTAGAAGCGGGTGCCGCCCACAACTTTGTACGGAATGCCCGTACGAATGAACACATCTTCCAGCGCCCGGGAGGAATTATTCGTGCGGTACATCACTGCAATGTCGCTAAACGACGCCCCGTCATCGGCAAGGTTGTCAATTTCCTGGGCAATAAAACGCGCCTCGTCCTGCTCGTTATCCGCCACATAGCCGACCAGCTTCTCCCCGTCCCCTAGGGCAGTCCATAGCCGTTTATCCCGACGTCCCTCGTTCTGGGCAATCACCGCGTTCGCAGCGGAAAGAATGTTCTGTGTCGAACGGTAATTCTGCTCCAGAAGAATCGTGCGCGCCTGTGGGTAGTCCCGCTCGAACTCCTCAATGTTGCGGATCGTCGCACCACGGAAAGCGTAAATGGACTGGTCTGCGTCACCCACCACGCACAATTCGCTCGGGGGCGCCGCATAAGGATCGTCCGTGGGCTTACCCACCAGCGTTGACACCAGCATGTACTGGGCGTGGTTGGTGTCCTGGTACTCGTCAATGAGCACGTGGCGGAAGCGGCGTCGATAATGCTCTGCCACCTCAGGGTGCCGCTGGAAGATACCCACCACTTCGCCGATGAGGTCGTCAAAATCCACGGCGTTGGCGCGGCGCAACTGCGCCTGATAATCGGCGTAGACCTTGGCCACCACCACCTCGAACTCGTTGCGGGTTTCTCCGCCTCGGTGGCAGCATCCTGCGGCGAGACCAACTCATTCTTCAAATTGGAAATAGCCGTGGCCAAGGAACGCGCAGTGAACTTTTTCAGATCCAGCTGCATATCCTTGGCAATCTGCGCGAGCAGTCGCCGGGAATCGTCCGAATCATAGATGGAAAAATTAGTGTTCAAGCCGGGGATCATGCTCGCATGCTGACGCAGGATCCTTACACACGTCGAGTGGAAAGTGGACACCCACATGCGTTCTGCAACCGGACCCACCACATCCATGACACGTTCCCGCATTTCCGCAGCGGCTTTATTCGTAAATGTGATCGCCAAAATCTGGCCCGGATGCACCCCACGGTGCTGCAGCAAATACGCGATCCGGCGGGTCAATACCGCTGTTTTCCCAGAGCCGGCACCTGCCACGATCAGCAACGGCACACCGGTATGCTCCACAGCTTCTTTCTGTTGCGGATTCAACCCCGCAGTGAGATCACGCGAATTTTCCATAGTGATTACTAACCTACAGGGTGCGTCAGACATCATGGCAGAATATGGACCATGCCCGAAAACTTTGAGATCCGCATGCCGTCCGGCACCGATGACCCCCTGTCTGATGCGGAAATCCAGCGGTACCGGGAAGAAATCAACCGGCTGGACCGCGAAATCCTGGATGCTGTGAAACGCCGCAGCGACATCTCCAAAGCCATCGGAAAGACACGCATGGGCTCAGGCGGCACCCGGCTGGTCTACACGCGAGAGCTGGCCATTATCAACCAGTTCCGCGAAGAACTCGGCGAAGAAGGCCCCGCCCTGGCAAACATTCTCCTGCGTTTAGGACGCGGACGCTTGGGCTAGCTGGGCTTGGGGTCGCGCAGCTTGGGCTAGCGGGGCGGAATGGAAATCAGCTTGGTTTCCAGGAATTCGCGAATCCCCTCGAAACCGCCCTCGCGGCCGACACCCGACTCCTTCACACCGCCAAACGGGGCTGCCGGATCGGACAGCGCCCCCTTGTTGATGGACACCATGCCCACCTCCAGAGACTCCGCCACGTTCAGCGCGCGCTCCAAGGATTCACTGAACACGTAGGCCGCCAGGCCAAAGTGAGTGTCGTTAGCCAGGCGAATCGCCTCCGCATCGGTGCTAAAGGTCTGAATCGCCACTACTGGGCCGAAAATCTCCTCCTTGGCAATCCTGGACTCAGCTGGAACCTCCGTGAGCACTGTGGCGGGGTAAAACGACCCCTCCCCTTCCTCACGAATCCCGCCCAGGCATAGGGTCGCGCCTGCGACAATCGCATCGTCGACGAGTTCCGCCACCGAATCCACCTGATCCGGCCCGGACAGTGCACCCAACGTCACGCCGTCCTCGTAACCCGGCCCCATGGTGAAGCTCTTCATCTGCTCCACCACAGCGGGCACGAACTCATCCACCAGGGACTCGTGCACCAGGAAGCGGTTCGCCGCGATGCATACCTGTCCCGCGCCGCGCATCTTCGCCACCGCAACCTCGCGCGCGGCGAGGTCCACCGCGGCGTCGTCAAGCACAATGTACGGCGCGTTACCGCCGAGCTCCAGGCTGACGCGCGTGGTGTGCTGAGCGGCCTTCGCAGCGAGCTGCTGCCCCACCTCCGTCGAACCGGTGAAGGTGAGCTTGCGCAGGCGCGGATCGTCCAGCAGGTCCGAAATCACTGAAGCATTGGCCGTGGGCAGCACGCTGAGCACTCCGTCCGGCAGGCCCGATTCCCGGAGAACCACCGCAAGATACAGCATGGTCAGCGGGGTTTCGATGCCGGTTTCACAATCGCCGTGCAGCCCGCCGCCAACGCTGGGGCAAGCTTGCGAGCGCCCATCGCCAGTGGGAAATTCCACGGTGTCACTGCAAGCACCGGACCCACCGGTTGCTGAGTCACCAAGAAGCGCGCGTTATCGGTGGGGCTGGGACGGAAATCACCGCGAACCCGCACCGCCTCCTCCGCAAACCAACGGAAAAACTCGGCGGCGTACGCCACCTCAGCCTGGCAATCCGGCAGCGCGCGACCCAACTCTAAACTCTGAAGCAGCGACAACTCCGACGTAACATCGAGCAATAGCTCGTACGTGCGGTACAGAATCTCCGAACGCTCCCGCGTGGACATCGCTGCCCACTCCGCCTGCTTATCGACGGCCGTGTCTAACGCCCGGCGCGCATCCTCCGCCGTAGCCGACGCTACCTGGGCTAACTCCGCACCCGTTGACGGGTTATACACCGCAAACGTGCCGCCATCAGAGGCATCGGTGTAATCGCCGTTCATAAAGAGCCCCGTTGGGGTGTAGCTCATCAAATAATCGATGCGCTCCTGCACACTCTGCGTACCCGCAGTCTGCGAGGGCGCGGCATGCATACCGTGCGAATGGGTTGTGTGTTCTTGGGTGTTGTGCGCTTGGGTTTGTTCTTGGGTGTTTAGCTCTGTCATGGCTACCACTATGCCAGCAAAACTAACTATTGTGATTATGGGGTCGGTGTGTGTCTGCTGTGTGTCTTAGGTATCAAATTAAGTGACGTACTCCCCAGGCGCGCGTGTGTGAGATTGACTAACGTGGAAAGAGGTTAATACCCATTTCATAGATAGTTTCTTAAGGAGAAAACATGGCATCCGACATCACCTCCACTACCCAGTGGAAAGCGTTGGAAAACCACCACAATTCGCTACGGGAAGTAACACTGCGCGAGCTTTTCGACGCCGACCCCTCCCGCGCCTCCACACTCACCTTCAACGCTGCGGGTTTGCATGTTGACCTCTCTAAAAACCGCGTGAACGATGAAACCCTGGCGCTGCTCATTGACCTTGCCAACGCCGCTGGGCTCAAAGAAAAAACGGAAGCCATGTTCACCGGTGCCCACCTCAACAACACCGAGGATCGTGCCGTACTACACACCGCGCTGCGACTACCCGTGGAGGAAGACCTAGTAGTGGACAGCCAAGACGTCGCTGCTGACGTGCACGACGTGCTTGGGCGGATGCGTGATTTTGCTCATGCCCTGCGCTCCGGCGACTGGCTGGGACACACCGGGCACACCATCAAAACAATCGTCAACATTGGTATCGGCGGCTCCGATCTCGGCCCCGCGATGGCGACGCTTGCCCTGCGGGAATACGCCACCGCCGGAATTACCGCCCGCTTCGTCTCCAACGTTGACCCAGCAGACTTGGTGAGCAAACTTGACGGCCTAGACCCTGGCTCCACGTTGTTTGTGGTGGCATCCAAGACCTTCACCACCCAGGAAACCCTGGCCAACGCCACTGCTGCACGGCGCTGGCTTCTTGATGCCTTCGATGGCGACCAGGCCGCCGTGGCCAAGCACTTTGTCGCCGTCTCCACCAACGCCGAGAAAGTCGCCGAATTTGGCATAGACACCAACAACATGTTCGGCTTTTGGAACTGGGTGGGCGGCCGCTACTCCGTCGATTCGGCCATCGGGCTCTCGCTCATGGCAGTGATCGGCCCCCTGGACTTTATGCGCTTCCTCGACGGCTTCCACGCCATGGACGAGCACTTCCGCACCACCCCGCTTGAAAAAAACGTGCCCGCACTCATGGGTCTACTGGGAATCTGGTACACCGACTTCTTCGACGCACAAACCCACGCTGTGCTGCCTTATTCCCAGGACCTCGCGCGCTTCCCCGCCTATCTGCAGCAGCTCACCATGGAATCCAACGGCAAATCCGTCCGCCACGACGGAACCGCCGTCACCTGCGACACTGGCGAAATCTACTGGGGCGAACCGGGGACCAACGGGCAACACGCCTTCTTCCAGCTCATGCACCAAGGAACCAGGCTCATCCCTGCTGACTTCATCGGGTTTGCCCGACCTAAAACCGATCTGGCAACCGCCGACGGCACAGGCAGCATGCACGACCTGCTCATGAGCAACTTCTTCGCACAAACCAAAGTCCTCGCCTTTGGCAAAAACGCGGTAGAAATCTCCGACGAAGGCGTACCCGTGGACCTGATCAACCACAAAGTCATGCCCGGCAACCGCCCCTCCACCACCATCCTCGCCCAAGAACTCACCCCGTTTGTGCTGGGCGCACTCATCGCGCTCTACGAGCACATCACTTTCGTGCAAGGCGTGGTGTGGGACATCAACTCCTTTGACCAGTGGGGCGTGGAACTCGGCAAAGCAAGCCAACGACCTGCTCCCCGCCGTGACTGGCGCAGCAGCGCCTGAATCAGGTGACCCGTCCACCGATTCTTTGATTGAGTGGTACCGCGCCAACCGGTAGGTTTGGTTCTTTTGGGGTTTCTGGGAGTTTGGTAGATCATGGCGCAGGGGTGGCTGCCAATGATCTACCAAACTCCCGCTTTTCACTGGTCGAACGTGCAGTTTGATAGATCATGGCAAGCATGAAAAGTGTGCTTATCCCCAGGCCACAAAAGGGGATGTTTTCGTGCTTGAGCATAAGCACACTGTGCGGGGCTTAGCATTTTTACACCGTTTGCATCCAAGTATGTATACGTCCAGGCAACAAAAAACGCATTTTCGGACCTAACGGTATACACATTTCACACACCACCCAGCGCCCCAAGCCACAACACTTTCCATCTCGGGGGTAGATCAATCCAGCACCCCATTTTTACGCGAGTCTGCTACCTTTTCAGAATGCAGCATTTCAGCAGTTCAGGCCAACAAAGAAATTTATATAGCAATATAGCTACAGCCGGCACGCGGCCGTGCGGTTTGGGGGACATGTTCGTTGTGTAAACTGTCCATGGTCGGAAAAACGGTTGGGAAAAACAACATGCGCGCAACGCAGGGCAATCAAAGCGAGGGAGCAGACAGTGGGTAAAGTAAAGAGCCTTGACTTGTACCTTTCTGGACAGTTTGCTGCTTACGTCTCTCGCGACGCTAATGGCGAATGCCTACTTCAATATTCAGATGAATGGCTTGCCAACCCAGATGCTTATCCTTTTTCTTTAAGTTTGCCTTTACAAGCAGATCCACATACCACCAAAAATATAGAATACATTTTACAGGGTTTGCTACCGGAGAATAAGAAGCTCCTGTCTGATTGGGGTCGGCGCTATAACATTGTCAACGCCAATGATGCTTTTGAGATTCTTGGCCATATGGGCGAGGACATTGCCGGCGCAGCACAATTTGTTCGCACAGGTAACATCCCTGGTTTTGATGATTTTTCCCATCCGCTCAGCGACCGCGACGTGGAAACCCTCATTGCATCGGTTCGGGAATTCGGCGGTGCACTCCCCTCACATCGTGTGATTCCCCGCGCTACCCTCTCGGGGGCGCACGAGAAGATTGCGCTGGCCTACCACGACAAGCAATGGTTCTTGCCTGATGGGACCACCCCGTCTACTCATATTTTTAAACCTGCATCGATGCAGTTTCGGGACATTGATCGCCTTGAAGCTGCGATCATGACGGCGGCACGCACCATCGGAATCAATACGGCGACGGCCGGGTTAGTGGGCGTCGGCAGTGAGCGCGCGTACGTGACGGCACGATTTGACCGCACCATGCTGCCGGAAGGAACTCTCCGTATCCATCAAGAAGACATCATTCAGGCATGGGGTCTGAGCCCTGAGAAGAAATACCAAAAGGCGGGCGGGCCGTCGTTAAGCGACTATGTGCGGTTCCTGCGTGAGCATTCCAGCAACGCCGAGGAGGATGTGCAGGCGCTGGTGCGGCAGGCAGCGTTCAACGTGGCGATCGGCAACGGTGACGCGCACGGAAAGAACCATTCGCTGCTGATCAAACCGGGCGGCGAGGTTCGGCTAGCCCCCGCATACGACCTCATTTCCGTGGCACCGTACCCCAGCTACAGTCAAGAACTTGCACTGTCTATTGGCACGAATTTTAACTTCCGCACCGTCACCATGAGCGACTGGAAACAGTTTGCCACCGATGCCGGGCTTGAGGCCGACTGGGTGCTGGAAGAAGTAACCACCATCTGGAAAGGCGCTCCCGAACTCATCCTCCAGGAAATCCAGGACCACAAGGCACCCGCACGCATCTTCAACCCCGTGGCCCAGCTTTTCGACACACTACCCGGACGGCTTTAGGTGGCGTCCAGGAGGCAGTCCGTCTAACGTGAGCTGACAATCTCCTTGCCGAACGGGAAAGCACGTCACCGGGATCATCTTCACGTTCGCAATGGCCAGCGGAATGCCAATGATGGTGACGGCCTGCGCCGCCGCCGTAGCGATATGCCCCGCAGCCAGCCACAAGCCCGCTACAAAGAACCACATCACGTTACTGAGGCCGCTCATCGCGCCCGCACCCGGCTTCTCCACCACCGTGCGCCCAAACGGCCACAGCGCGTAATTAGCCATGCGGAACGATGCCACACCTGCCGGAATGGTCACCACCAGAACGCACGCCAGCAGCCCGAAGAAAAAATACCCCAACGACAGCCAAATCCCGCCGGTGATCACCCAGATAATATTCAATAGCGTTCGCATACCCCTCCAGTGTAGCTACATCACAAAACCCGGGGCTGGCACGCCGGACACCACCAGATGATGCGCTCCAACTCCCCCTCATCACCACCCTTATCGACGCCGCCCAACTCGCCTTTTACAATCAGCGTCCCGCATCGACGGCACGGTCTGTTATTCCGGCCAAACACGTAGCCGTTCTCCCCGGCGCGTCGCACCCCCGTGGTCACGCGAATAGGTGAATTACGGTTCGCCCACATGACTCGACGCACGATGTCCACGATCTTTGGCACATCCGTGTGAGCAACCGGCGTGGCAGGGTGCACGCCCGCAATGAAACACACCTCCGCGCGATACTCATTTCCCACTCCCGCCAGATTCCGCTGATCCAACAACGCCGTGCCAATCGGGCGCTCTGGCCTGGCGAGAATCCGCTTTGTCGCTTCCTCCGGATTCCAGTTCTCCCCCAGCACATCCGGCCCCAAATGAGCGATCCGATCTGGGTAATCACGCAGCGAAAACACGCGCACAAAACCCAGCTCAAATCCGACCGCCTCAATCGGACGCGGGTGCGGAGTGCCATCCACAGCCAACACCACGCGAGCCTTATAGCCAGGCTTCTTCCACCTATCACCCTTGAGATGAAACGACCACGTGCCCTCCATTTTCAGGTGCGTATGCAGAACCCGCTCCCCCAGCTGCATAAACAAATGCTTGCCGTACGGCCAGATGCGCTCGACGGTCTCCCCCGTGAACGTGGTGGTAGCGACCGAGGCTACCCGCAGGTCCGTATGCAGCACTTCCCGGCCCACCAGGAACTGCATCCTGGACGCCAACTGAAATACCGAATCGCCTTCAGGCATGGTGGCTATTGTGCCATAGGGGGTGGGGGTTCAATATTTCCCCGTAATGTTTGCTTATCAAACTGTCCTGTTCAAGCCCCAAAAACGACAGTTTGATAAGCAAACACTACGCCACACCCCTAATCCCCCAGCTCAGCCAATGCCTCACCCAGCGACCGACCCCCAATGCCACTGGCTCCAGCACCGCCACGCGAACCAGTACTCCCGGCTCCCCCCGATGCTCACGCCGCGTGGGGTGATGTGCGCTCCAGCGGCGCGGAATTCGGCAAGCAGGGCGGACTCCAAAACAGGGTCGCCGTTGACTTTCTCCACCGTGATTCTGCTGGTCATGCCCCGCGCAATCGCATCGCCCAAAGCGTGCACGACAAGCCCCACACAGTCCTCGCCAAGGAGAGTGAGGGTGCGTCCGCCGCGCGTGAGGTGGGCGATAGGCTGGGCGTCGTTAAGCACAACCAGTGCCCCAGCACCACGAGTAAGACGAGCACCATCATCGGGCCACGGCAAGCTGGCACCGTAGGGATTGGCGGGGTCAGCGGCGGCGAGAACCACCACGCCACATGGCGCAGAGGCGCGTTCGATACCGCGCAGGCGGTCCACCACGGCGGGCGTGGAAAACTGCGCGGCCCCCAGAGCGTCGATAAGGTAGCCGCGGGTGGCTTTGCCAGATTCCTCAAACCCGGCGAGAACCTTGTAGGCGAGGGCGAACCCACCGATGGTGTCTTCGGCAACCACGCTGCCACGAGTGACCACGCCGTAGCGTTCCAGCCATGCCTCACCGTGGGCGATGGAGCGGTGGGTGGCGTCGGTGGCAGGGGTGACAGCCAGCGACCAGCGCCCCAGCATGTCGGGCGGCGTAGGGTTATTGCGCACAGGGCCGAAACTGGTGCGTCCCCGGCGAAGCCTGCCGCGCACGGGGCGTCGTTTCGCGCGGTGCGCGGACTTTCCTGACGTACCTGCGGCGAGGCGCGCACGAATCGGCCCGAAGCCATCCGGGGTGACCATACCCATCTCCACGAGTTCCCACAACGTGTCCTGTAGTTCGGTGGCCTGCATCGTACCCGGCACGACGAGCCCGCCGCCAACGTCGCTGAGCAGTTCGGGAAAGTAGAATCCGCCGCCGCGCGCCAGCAAATCCACCACCGCTTGCTGAGTGGGTGTGAGTGTGACATCCACAATCGGCGCGAGTTCGGCGGCATAGTCGCTGGGCAGCAGCATGATCCAGGGATCGCGCGCCCCGGCTTTGCCCGCACCAACGATGCTGACCTCGCCGCTGGTGGTGAGTTCGTCCAGCATGGTGGGCTGGTAGCCCGCCACCCGCGTCGGAAAAATCCAGGATTCCCACGCACTGGCAGGCAGCCGCACACCCGCCAACTGCTCCACCACAGCAAACACGCCGTCGGCACCCTGCAGTTCGGGGCGCTGCCCTACCTCCGCAATACCGTGCCACTGCTGCAGGAACCGCGCGTACGTGTGTTGGCTCACCGGCTCGGCCTGCTCCCGCGCTCGCGCCAAACTCCGCAGACGAATGGTCCGCAGCACGTCCTTTGCGCAATACTCCTGCGTATCGACGCCCTGCCGATACCTCCCCTCTACCACAATCCCGGCGCGTGCCGCCTCCCGGACGATGGTGTGCGCGGTGCCCACGCCAAGGCCAAAAGCCTCTGCCACGTCGCTGACGATGAACGGCCCACGGGTTTTGGCGAAGCGATGAATTAGCTGTTCCAAGGCGTCATCCACGAAATGCGTGGGTGCCGAAACCCCAGGCGGGACGGGGATTCCCAGGGCGTCGCGAAGCAGCGGAGCATCCGTGCTGATGGCGGCGTGCTCCCGCCCGGCAATACGTACCTGCATCACGCGATTACCAAGAGTGAGCAGGGCGGCGAAGGGCTCGTCGAAGGCACAGTGCGCGGGCAGGTCATCGTAAGGAATCGGACCGACCACCCGCAGTATGTCCGCAAGCTCTTCAGCAGTGCGGGCCTGGCGACCGGGCAAGGGTTCGCTGCAGCTCAGCGTGCGTCTGTTCGATCACGTCCGGGTCGAGCAGTTCCCGGAGCTCCACCGTGCCCTAGCAGCTTGGCCAACAGCGCCGGGTCCAGAGCCAAGGCGGCGGCGCGCTTCTCCGCAAGGGGACTGTCGCCCTCATACAGGAACGCGCCTGTGTAATTAAACAGCAACGAAGAAGAGAACGGGCTGGGTTGCTCCACCGTCACCTCAGCCACCTGAACACGACGTTCACGCAGTTCCCGGCATAGATCCTTCAAGGCGGGCAGGTCGTACACGTCCTGAAGACATTCCCGCACCGTCTCCAAAATGACGGGAAACGAGGGGTACTTCCGGGCAATATCCAACAGCTGCGCCGCGCGTTGACGCTGTTGCCAGAGCGGCGCGCGCTTGCCCGGATTCCGGCGCGGCAACAGCAACGCACGGGCGGCGCACTCCCGGAACCGGGACGCAAACAAGGCCGAATTACCCACCTGCTCCGCCACGATCTGCTCAATATCCCCTGGGTCGAACATCACCAGCTCGGTGCCCGGCGGGGATTCCCCCTCGGGGAGGCGCAACACAATACCATCGTCACCAGCGACAGGCTGCGCGTCAATCCCCGTCTGCTCCGCGATACGCGCACCAATGGCCAGCGCCCACGCGGCATTCACACCCCGCCCATAGGGGGAATGCAGCACCACGCGCCAATCCCCCAGCTCATCCTTGAAACGCTCCAGCACCAGGGTCTTCTCGTCCGGGACCACCCCGGTGGCCTCCTGTTGCTGCTGCACATAATTCACCAGATTGGCGCGTGCATTATCGCTGAAAGCCGCCACTCGCGCCGGGTCAGCAGCTAGTTCGCGGCGAAACCTACCCACAGCTTTGCCCAGTTCGGCGGGGCGGCCCAACCCGTCCCCGTTCCAGAAAGGCAGACGGCCCGTATGCCCCGGCGCGGGTGAGACCAGCACCTGGTCGCGGGTGATGTCTTCCACCCGCCAGCTCGTGGCCCCCAAGGTGAAGATGTCGCCCACACGGGATTCGTGCACCATCTCCTCGTCCAACTCACCAACACGGCGTGGGGCTTTCGTGTCCTCCGAGCCGATGAGGAACACGCCGAACATGCCACGATCAGGAATTGTTCCGCCGCTGGTCACCGCCACTCGCTGCGCACCTGGGCGCGCGGAAAGCATACCGGTGATGCGGTCGAATACGATACGGGGTTTGAGCTCGGCAAAATCCGTTGAGGGGTACACGCCGCTGGCTAGGTCAATGACAGCATCGAACACGTCGCGGTCCAGGGTTTATACGGGTAGGCACGACGGACCGTCTCGTACCAGGTGTCCACGTGAATATCGGCCGTGACGGTGGCGGCGATGGTCTGCTGCACCAGCACATCGAGGGGGTTGGAGGGTACTTTCAGTTCCTCAATCTTCCCCTCCAGCATGCGCTCCACCGTTACGGCGGTTTGCAACAGGTCACTACGGTTTTTCGGATGCAGCACACCTGTTGACACCGCGCCCACCGTGTGACCTGCACGCCCCACACGTTGCAGGGCGCTGGCCACTGATGGCGGAGATTCCACCTGTATCACCAGGTCCACCGCGCCCATGTCAATGCCCAGCTCCAGCGAGGAGGTGGCCACCACGCATTTCAGCTCCCCCGACTTCAGCATCTGTTCCGTGAGTGCGCGCTCGTCCTTGCTTACTGATCCGTGGTGCGCCCGCGCGATCACCGCCGGGGCCTTCCCCGCCACGTCCGCTGAGGACATCATCTGCGCCGGGTCTCGACGCCGCTGCGGCGACAATGACTCCGGGTCATGCTCCGCCGCCCACAACTCATTCAACCTGCTGGTCAGGCGCTCCGCCGTGCGGCGGGCATTGACAAACAGCAGCGTCGAATGTGCTGCCATGATCTGCGCGTACACGTCCTGCTCAATGAACGGCCAAATAGACTTTTGCGTTGGCAGCGCCGACTCCTCCAGGGGGGCTCGGGCCGGAAAGCCCCAAAGGATCATCGATCACCGCCTCCCCAATGGTTGAGCCAATCTCTGGGGTGGGCAGGTCCGACATGTCCTCCACCGGCACCCGCACATCCAAGGCCCACTTCTTCTCTGCGGGCGGATTAATGATCCGTACCTCGCGGTTGCCGCCCAAAAACTCCGCCACCCGCTCCAACGGACGGACAGTTGCCGACAGGCCGATACGCTGCGGCGGAGTTGTAGTGATGCGTTCCAGTCGTTCCAGGCTCAACGCCAGGTGAGCGCCGCGCTTCGTGCCCGCAATGGCGTGGATCTCATCGATTATCACCGTATCCACATCCGCCAGAATCTCCCCCGCCTTGGACGTCAACATCAAATACAGGCTCTCCGGAGTGGTGATCAAAATATCCGGCGGCTGGCGCACCTGCCTGCTGCGCTCAGCGCTCGTCGTATCCCCCGATCGCACACCAACTCGCACCTCCGGCACTGGCTGCCCCAAACGCTCCCCTGTGCGCCCGATACCCAACAGCGGCGCACGCAGGTTATTCTCCACATCCACGCCCAACGCCTTCAAGGGCGACACATACAGAACCCGCACACCAGTGCCCTTGCGTGACGACGCCGCGGTAGGAGGGGCGTCGATAAGCGATAACTGCCCCGGTGCCGACACCAGAGAATTCAATGCCCACAAACGCCGCCAGCGTCTTACCCGAACCGGTCGGAGCGACCACCAATGCGTACTCACCAGCAGAAATAGCCTCCCAGGCCTCCTGCTGAACTGGAGTCGGGGCGGCGAAAACACCCCGAAACCACTCGGCCACTGGAGGGCAAAAACGAGCAAGCACACTGTCAGCCATACCTCCATACAACCAAACAACTAGGATTTAAGTTATGACTGTTCACTTTGACGACTCCATCCTCACCCGACGCCTCGCGCAAGGCACCGGCGAAATCCTCAAAGGTGTTCGAAACGTTGGCCTCCTCCGCGGCCGCAACCTCGGTGAGGCTGGTGACGACCTCGCCCAAAGCTGGATCGCACGCGTCCTCGAACAAGACCGACCCGACGACGGATTCCTTTCCGAAGAAGCCGCCGACAACCCCGCGCGCCTCGGCAAAAACCGCGTCTGGATTATCGACCCCCTTGACGGCACCAAAGAATTCGCCACCGGGCGGCAAGACTGGGCCGTGCACATCGCCCTCGTTGAAAACGGCCTCCCCATTACCGCCGCCGTCGGCCTGCCCGACCTCGGCGTAGTCTTCCACTCCGATGACGTCAAAGCCGTCCTCGGGCCACTCTCCCGCAACATCGTTGTGTCCCACAACCGTGCGCCCGCCGTCGCGCACCACATCGCCGACAAGTTCGGCTTTGAGACCACCAAAATGGGATCCGCCGGCGCTAAAGCCATGCACGTTCTCCTCGGCGATGCCGACGCCTACGTCCACGCAGGTGGACAATACGAATGGGACAGTGCCGCCCCTGTGGGAGTCTGCACCGCCGCCGGGCTGCACTGCTCCCGCCTCGACGGATCTCCCCTCACTTACAACAACAAAGACACCTACCTGCCTGACATCCTCATCTGCCGACCCGAACTCGCTGACGACATGCTAGAGGCAGCTGCGGGATTCCTGGAAGAGAACGGGAGTTACTAGGGGTTGTGGTTGCTGGGGTTGTTGCTTGGGGTTGGCTTCGGCCTGGCGGCGTGGTTGCGGTCTGTGAAAGTGCCGGATGAACAGGGGTTTCGCGGCGGCTTGATAGACCACAACTGTGCTCGGGGTGCGGGATGTTAAATAGGTCTATCACTGGGTACGAAAATGGGGTGTTTTTGTACCTGGGGATGGACGTATCTTACAGGCTTCTTGGGTTCTAGTGGTTGTGCAAAATCTGCTTATGGTTAAGCAGAAAAATCGGTGTTTTTCCAGCTTGAAGATAAGCACATTCCACACAAACCCGCCCCGAGTACCTGCGATGTAAAGTTTGCATACCGTCAAGCTCGAAAACACCCCATTTTCCGACTTAAGCGTATACAAACTTTACACACCCCTTGTGCAGGGACTATCGCCGCCTGCGCGTGATGAACACCACGCCAATGAGAAGGAGTACAACAAGCCCAACGGCACCACCGCCTACCGCCAGCATCGTTGCAGTGCGTCGGATTCCGCCCGTGGAGTTACTACCGTCGGCGTTGGCGGAGGTTGAGGAGTTATCCGTGGCCGCCGATGCAGTTGTGGATTGTTGCTCGCCGTTATAGCTCAAGGTTGGGGCCTTTCCGCCTCACCTGTGGCAGCCACCGCGACGCGGAACTTAATAGGAATTGACTGCGTATTTTGATCCGCCTTGCGGAAAATAGTGCTATACCTCAGTGCAACGTATTGTTCCCCAGAAATGAACCCGCTATAAACATCCGAGTCGCTGTTGTTAATATTGTCCCAGCGAATCGGCAGAGTGGTTGTTGAGGCGGTCGCCGTCGCATCACGATAGACATCCACACTGTAGTCGTTATTATCGATGCTATCCTTCTTGGCGTCTTTGGTAACTACCGGATAAAGCGTCGGTCCCATCACGCTCCAGGAAATTTTTCGCCCAATACGACCGTAAATATCATTGGGGTCCTCCAGATCGATCGGGGGGTACATCAAAGGCCATCTGCAAACGCTGGCCTTCTTCCACTGGAACCTTAAACCAGAGCATTTCACCAGGAACAATCTCCGCATCGTAGGTCCCAGGCTTTACCGTCGGAGCGTCAGACGGACCCAATGCAGTAGGCAATTTCCCAGCTGAGTTACCCACCTCAAGGTTTGTTGGCTGCGGTTTATCCGTGGGTGGTGCCGAAGTGGTTGTCGTATCAGCGGCTTCCGGCACTTTCCACAACATCAGCTCGATCGGAAGATCATGCTGCCCCTCCAGGCTTCCGGTACGTTCCAGTGAAATGTTATAGTCACCTGGCTGACATGAAGAATTCTCACCTATTGCATGGGAAATAGTAGCCCCTCCTAAGGATCGATAAAACTCGTTGGCATTACTAGCACTCTTGTCTTTATCCACACATGTACTATCGTTAGGGCCTTTAATGTCTGCTTTAACGGTGATGTAGCTTCCAAGGCTGTTTCCTGTGGTTGGTGGTGGTGGGACAATATATCCAATGCCCAACCGCTCTCCTTTGCCCAGATTTACCTTCCAATGCAAGCTACTTGCAGGTTTAGACGTCGTTGCTGGAAGTACGTCCTGGTAATGTTTCGGATCGGGTTTCCCGTCCTTCATCCCGCCTACTTCAATCGGACGCGCCTCAGCAGCGGTCGGGGCCCCGTGGGCCTGCTCACCACCAGACTGATACTTCTGCAGATTGCGGGTGGACTTCAACACTAACTGCTCTTTTAACGACGCCGCGTCTTTCGCATCCGCATACGATCCTCCACCCTCTTTGGCCACACACTGCAACTCACTACGGGCCTGGTCATCCACATTGAGTCCAATCACATTGATGACAATATCCACCCCGCGTTCACGAATCTGCTTCGCCACCTCACACACCGGTGGTGGGGCGCAGGTATCAATACCGTCCGAGACCAGAACAATCTGCCGTGCACCCTGGCCGGGCAGTTCTTTCTCCGCCTGTTGTAGGGATTTCCCAATCGGGGTATAGCCCCTAGGATTTAAGCCTTTGACCTTGGAGACCATCTCCGCACGATTACCACCCATAGGCACCAGGGTGGTGACATCCTGGCAGCCTGCGGCTTTTTCCTCATCACCACTGCCGGTCTGGGTGCCATAGGTTAACAGGGATAACCGTTGTTCTTTGGGGAGGTCGTTGAGTAAGCCTTCGGTTGCTTGTTTCGCGGCATCCATGCGGGTTTGTCCACCAGCATCCGGGGCGAGCATGGAACCCGAGGCGTCGATAATCACCGACGTGGACGGTGAATCCTCGGCAACAGCCTGCGGCACTACAAGCAGCGCAACAAGCACACAAACAATACTGACCAGCGGCGAGCGTACATGCGTGGGAATATCGTCTCAATGTGGTCCGACCATGATCTTCCAGCTAATCACTGATCAGGTCGCGCACTGAAGAGGGTTTAGTCAATAATCAGTGAACTCTTAATGGGAAAGTGTTTTCTATGAAAAATTCACCCCAAACGAGGTAACCCAGCCCCAACCCCAACACCAAACCTAGCGCAGCCGAATACGCGCCGTCGTGCGCACTCCATCAACCTCCACCACCGCATCAATAAATTCACACAGGCCAGCGGCACAGATTTCCGGCAGTGTCGCGGCGCGAATAGTAATGCGTGGATTGTCAGGCACGGCATGCTCGATCTGACCGACAGTTTCAAGCGAATCCCACAAAAGCTGATACTCGTCACAGTAAAAGCAAATGCACTCGCCCAACTCGCTCCGCTCCCCCGAGCCCAACTCCCCACCCCGAACTCCGCCCCTCCAACCGCGGCACCACGCACAACCGCACGCCATCGCTGTAACGCTGCTCAGCAAAGCGATCACGATGCACAAACCATAATTTGTTGCCACGACAATAACCTCCGATGTCCTTCCACAGAACCCGAACAGGCATCTGTACACTATTGTCCATGACTGGCGTGGCCACACCCTACGAAGACCTCCTCCGCACCATCCTTGAACGCGGAACCCACAAAGACGACCGCACCGGCACCGGCACAACCAGCCTGTTCGGGCAGCAAATCCGCTTTGATCTTCGGCACTCCTTCCCGCTGATCACCACCAAAAAAGTGCACGTCAAGTCCGTTGTGGGGGAGCTGTTATGGTTCCTGCGCGGCGATTCAAACATCTCCTTCCTCCACGAACACGGCATCACCATTTGGGACGAATGGGCATCCCCCGACGGCGAACTCGGCCCCGTTTACGGTGTGCAATGGCGCAGCTGGCCCACTCCCAACGGCGGGCACATTGACCAAATCGCAGGAGCGCTGGACATGCTGAAAAACAACCCCGACTCGCGCCGCAACATCGTCTCCGCCTGGAACGTCTCCGAGATCGACAACATGGCGCTGCCGCCCTGCCACCTACTTTTCCAGCTGTACGTAGCGGACGGGACGCTGTCCTGCCAGCTCTACCAGCGCAGCGCTGACATGTTCCTTGGGGTGCCGTTCAACATCGCCTCCTACTCGCTACTCACGCACATGTTTGCGCAGCAAGCAGGGTTAAAAGTCGGCGAATTCATTTGGACGGGCGGCGACTGCCACATCTACGACAACCATCGCGAGCAGGTCGAACTTCAGCTCAGCCGTGAACCCCGCCCCTACCCGCAACTAGAACTCAGAAAAGCCAACAGCATGTTTGAGTACACCTTCGAGGACATCACTTTCACAGGCTACGATCCACACCCCGTCATCCGCGCACAGGTCGCCGTCTAATGCTCCGCGCCATCTGGGCTCAAACCCACGACCGCGTCATCGGCGACGGCTACGACATGCCTTGGTACCTGCCCTGAAGACCTCGCACACTTCAAAAACACCACGCTCGACCACCCCATCATCATGGGCCGCGCCACGTGGGAATCACTTCCCCGCCGCCCCCTGCCCGGCCGCGACAACATCATCCTATCCACCCGCCCGCCTGGCGACTGGTCCACCGGCGCCACCGTGACCACAGAGCCCCCACAAGACGGCTGGATCATCGGCGGTGGCCAAGTCTACGCCAGCACACTCCCTCTGGTTGATGCCATCACCATGACACTTATCGACGCCCACCTGGCCCCTCACCTCGGTAACCGTGCTGTTTTCGCACCTGACATCACAGGCGAATTCACCATCGAATCAGAAACCGACTGGCTCACCTCCGAACGTGGGATTATTCGCAGTGACGATGGTGTTGACTCTAGTGGCGTCGGCGGCAAAAAGACGCCACTACGGTACAAATACATCACCTATGTAAGGACTTAAACAATGAATGAACTCACCCTCTACACCACCACCTGGTGCCCCTTCTGCCAACGCCTGACCAGCGACCTTGATGCCGCTGGAGTCACCTACGTGAACATTGACGTTGACGAAGACGAAGCCGCAGGCGAGTGGGTCAAATCCGTCAACGACGGCAACCGCATCGTCCCCACCGTCAAATACCCCGACGGCAGCCACGCCACCAACCCCCGCGCCTCGAGCTGTCATGCGCAAACTTGACGAGCTTGCGGGATAAAGGAGTGTGGGGCTGACGCGAATAACCCCCACCACAAGATACGAGATGCTAGTAGCTTTTTGAGAATTTACACCCTCACTGCTGAATAGCAGATAACCTGCTGGATATGTAAGGCTTGATTTCAGGCTTCACATATGCTTCACTGAAATCTGCGTGAGGCATATCTGTTCGTTACTTTTACACTATCCTCGGAATAGATTCACGGGCATTCTTTCCTCACTTATCCCCCAACGCGCCATCGATAGTTGGGGGATAAATTGTCTTCGCACCTTCCCTACCTGCAAAGGTTTATCATGACTACCGCTGCGTTTATGCGCCGTGGACTGTTTGTTGCTCGACCCACGGCCGCTTCTCCGTCTAATCGTATCGTCGCCACCACCGCAGCAATCGAACTACTCAACCTCGGATTTATCGCCAACCCTGAACAGCTTCAACAACTTCCCGTGGAGGAACTCAAACAACTTATAGCTACGGCGGCACAACTTATTGGTGCGGACCGTACATGGGTGCCCATGTACCCAGGCTTCCCCGAGCAGGTCATGAACATATCTGATGGTGCAGTGTTCTTCAACGCCATCACTCATTACCTCACACTGAGGCAGTGGCGACCGGACGAACATTCAAAGCTGAAGACCGCCTCACCGCGAGTGCTCGCACTAGTCACACCTGACACGCTCATGCTGGTCAACGAATGGGAAAAGGCTAGGGCTTTGTCAGAAGCAGACCGTGAGTTTGTGCACGATCTCGCTGAATACCTGGACACGGACACTGCTGCGTTATTCCAGGCAGCCACCTTCCGCAACGGTGAGAACTTCGCGACCGCGCTGTGGGACGTGTGGTACGCCACCGGCGGCAACCAGGACGCCACCCTGAGCGCAGGATTGGATTCCGCACGCAATGTTGACGATGTACTGCGCACCGTGCTCACTGTGTTCGTGGATGACTCCGAACGCGCCCGCGACCTGCTCTGCAGCGCCGAGCACCCCGTCAACATCACTCCCATACCCAGGCGACACCGTGTGGCCATCATCACCGCACTGGCACGATTTAGCAACGACTTCAACCTCGACCTGCTGGCACACCGTCGTCACCTCTGGCGGCGGTTGATGCGGCGCATCCACCCCTTTGATGTCACTGGCCACCAGGCCGCGCAACACCAACTTGACGTTATCCATGGAAACAGCAACTATCGCACCTTAAACTCCCGCATTGAAACAGCCTTGGAGACCAGTGACGTGGTTGAAGCAGTCAGATTACTAGAACATACCCCGGGTAACTTTGTTCGCCGCTTGGACCACCTAATGCGTCTGGCTACGTCATCGCGCACAAAAGACTGGGAGAAGAAAGCACGTGCTATCGAAAATACAGCCCGCAAAGTACTGTCCAACGTTTCGTTGACTACTTTAATTTCGGCGTATAACGGCCTACAAAACCGTGATTCGCGTGTGGTGGTTACCCGGGTGGGCGGTCGCAGTAACAAGCTGCGTGAACGAGTAATAACGAAAGTTGATGCAAAATTATTGGGCAATGTCACAGCAGCGTTGCTGGACGGCATGGTCGCGCGCCTTGCCACCGCCCCGCCGCCTATAGCGCCAGTACCAGTAGTTGGTGATGCCCCAGTAGAATTGGTTAGGCGTGATGCTTCGTCAGGGCTAAGACATGCCAGTTGTGGTCAGCATCTTCCAGCGCAGGATAGGGACATCACTGATGTTATCCGCATGTTTGTCCCCTGGTTCGGCAACGATATCTACCCAAAGCTAAGACACATCAGCCGTGGTGAACGCCTTCCGTTGCCGGATAAAGATACCACCGACATCATCCGTATGTTTGTTCATGGGTTCGGACACGATATCTGTCTCGGTGTGGTATTCACCGACACCCACTTCCAACATATTATCGGCTCTCTGGATTACACCAATATTATCCGTAATCCTATGCACGGTTTTGTCACACATTCAGGGGATATTACCAATGCCTCGACACAGGATGGCATGTGCGAGTTTATTGATATCACGCTGCGCCACAAGCACAATCACATGCTGTCGTGGATTGGCAAAAAGCCGGACTTTATACAGAAATTCCCATCGGCCCGTTACGCGATTATGTCTATAGTTTCGTATAACAAAGGTTACAACGGAGAGTTATTTCGCCGATATTGACACCGTCGCCGGAGTAATGACCAGGACCCACAGCATGGCTGGTCAAGTGTTTGAACCCCGCACCGTGGAAACCGCTGCGCATGTTACTGTTCGTTCCATCTCAGCGATTCCGCTTATTGTGGATCTTGAACAGTGGGAGCTTATCTGGCTGGATACTTCCATTGGCGATCAATTTGGCGGTTGTTCATCAATGGGACAGCAAGACGTATTAAAAGTGGCTCAAGCCGAGATGGAGGCCACGAAGAACCGACTGTCGGTGGGTGAGTTAATGAGACTGTGGGCCCGCGCCCACAATGCCAAAACCATTGACAAAGCTGCAGATCAAGCACAGGAAAGAATTCTTTTGGATGCTTGCTAGCATCTAGTATCAACGCGTGATTAGGAACTACATTACGCGATTATCGGCTACAATGGAATCCCCTATTCCGCCCTGTTAGAATAAGGAAACACCATGCCCTCACAAGAATCAGACGGTAACTTCATATACTATTTCTATGAAGTGGACGCCATGAATGAGCCCACAACGGTTCCTTTTGATCGTTTTGTCACGTATGTAAATAAACACCCAGGAACACAATTTTTTCTTTTTGCAGATCGCTGCACCAAGGATAAAATTGATGGCTGGTTAAACAATGATCACGTTACGGTGCATTGGTGGAAGGATATAACACCAGAACTAGACGCTGACCTCATACCCATACTTGCCGAAGCTCTCCAACCCACGGAACGAAACTACGGGGCAATTATTGAGATATCGCCCTCAGTGTCACCCGAAGAACTGAGTTCGATATGTTATGGCACAGAACTATGCTCCGCCGGAGAACTAATGATCGCAAAGGATTCAAAACTCCCGAACAATATCATCCAGCATTATGAAAACACTTTCAACCCAGAATATGAAGGAGAAGACTGCAACCCCTTCCAGAAAGAGATATACAACGGCTGGGCGTTAATGGTCTTCTATGAAGATAATGAGGGCGACATGGGACTCCCCCATCGCCCCGCATATATATCCGTCTATTCCAGTGGTGATATAGACGATTCCTTTTTTGATTGGGGAATAATGAAAAGCAAACTTATTACCCGTTATTAGTAGCAACCGTCCAGATATTCACCAATCAATCCCCCACCACTCAATCAACCTCTCGCAGCAAATACGTATCCATAATCCACCCGTGTTCCTCACGCAGAGAGGCTTTCAGCTCGGCAATCTCGTCACCCACATCTTTGACGTATCCGTGACGGAGTTCTTGCTGAGGTGTGCCTAGGTAGGCTCCCCACCAGATGTAGGTGTGCTCGGTGTGAGCGTCCTGCCAAGCGGCGCCGCCGTCGAGCATGACCACGCAGTTACGCCGGTCTTTTTCACTGGTGGCATGCAGGTTTCTCCCAGTGGTGATATGGATGGCCTCGCCAATGCGGTTGATGGTGATGCCGTGCGCTGCGGTCAGTACTTGGACGGCGGTAACGCCGGGCACCACACTCACGTCGCATTCGAGTCCGCAGGTTTCACGCATGTGGTCGATGATGCGGAGCGTGGAGTCGTAAAGGGAGGGATCCCCCCAGACAAGGAATGCGGCGGTGCCATCCTCAGAAACGGCGTTCACCAGGGCGTCGTTAAGCAGCTGGGCGCGGGCTTGGTGCCAGCGACGGACCTCGGAAGAGTAGTTGCGGGGGTAGCGGTCACGGGGAGGGTCGTCAACAGTGACGATGGGCACCTCGGGGGCGTGGGTGTCCACGATGAGTTGTCGGAGTTGGAGCAGGTCGGCCTTGATTTCGCCTTTGTCGAGGGCGAGCACGGCATCGGCACCCTGAAGCGCACTGATGGCTTCGAGGGTGATGTGCTGCGGATTACCTGCACCTATTCCTATTACTCGTATGTGGCGCACCTTTATGGCCTCCTTGATAAGAAAAAAACCTGCCTTTCGTAGGCAGGGTTCACTGTGTTTTTAAACGTCGTCGTCATTGAACAGGTCGGCGCGTTCCGTTGGGGAAAGATGCCCACTAAAGTTGCCGAAGTTTTTTTAGCCACGGTGTGCTGGAGAAATACGTCGCAAGCGCTATCCATTTTCTTGGCGTCGTACATGTTCAGCCTCATGAGAACTTCGGTTGTACCGTCCTCCTCATTAAGCAGCTCTACTGATAAATATTCAAAGTCCTTGTGCTCAACGATGCGGGTGACAATTTTACGGCCATCAACGTCGGTGAAATTTGGTTTTAAGTTAGTCAAAGAGCACCCCTTTGGGTCCAGTCACGAGATAGTATCCAGTACAGCTTAGAATGAAATTTCCGACCCCGCAGCAAAACAAGCCGTGCGGGGGTATGCATTCCAACACTCCTAACATAACACGCGCAAGCCACTGTAACGCCCAGCTACGACACCACAACCGCCACGGTTTTACCCGACTCAGCAGCCTCTCGATACAGAGCGGTGAGAGCCTTCAGCGATGTCTCGGCGTCGTCAAGCAGCACATCGGGGTACTCGGCCCGAACGTTCTCTGCAGCCGCCTCAAGTTCCTCAGCACCCACCCCCGATAGTGCATCTGCTATTGCGGAGACGGCCTCGGCGGGCACCAACACCACTGGTGGCTCCTCCCCCAGCTGCTCGATCCCAGTCGCCGCCTGCGGAAGCTCCGGCGTCACCTGCGCTTGGGGTAGCTGTCGCAGCGCAAAATACATGCCCATCCACTGCTGGTCATCTATCATCGACGCTCCGTTCAACACCACCTCCTCCAGCCTTTCCCCTGCCCACGCACTCGCGTCAGCACTGTGACGTAGCGCGTCGGCCTGGCGTTGATCAATCGGGATATAGTACGCAACAGAACTCATGGTGTCCTCCTTCGCGGCTAGTGGGGTCCACAGTACTCTGATCACCATGCCCACCCCCTCGCCTGCCGACCAGTATTGGGAGCTAACAACCTCAACGATCACTCATGGTGGCGAAACACTGCACCGCCTTCGAGCCACCCGCGCCATCCCAGAACAGGGGGTAGCGGCAGGCACCCTCGGCGGTTGGGTCTCCCCGCAAGCACAGCTTAGCGACGCCGCGTGGGTCGCTGATTCCGCAAAAGTTCTGGGTTCCGTTGTTGTAACGCGTCATGCTCTCGTCTGCGGGCGAGCCGAAGTACGGGATAAAGCTCAGGTCAGCGGTCCAGTGATCATCGGCGACGATGCCGTCGTGTCCGATTCTGTGACAATTGACGCAGATAAAGGAGCGACAGTATCCGGTCGGGCGCACATGTCCGATCACGCAACTCTCTTTGAGCAAGCACAAATATCTGGGCGAGCCACTGTTTCGGACGATGCACTACTTAGCGGCCAATCTATGGTTTCTGAGCAAGCCCACGTCGGGGATTCCGCGCAGCTCACAGGACATGCGCGAGTAATGGGAGCTGCGCAGTAAACGGCAATGCTCGGGTTCACAACTGCCTGGTTACAGGTGCTGCACAAGTGACGGACGCAGCGTTGGTAAGCGATTCCGCGCACATCCTCGGCTCAGCCATCGTATCCGGGCGTGCCCAGGTCGGGGGTTCCGCTCGAATCTTTGGCAACGCTACCGTTGATGGGACGGCAAAAATCAACGGTAGCGCCCGAATTTTTGATCACGCCCATATTTTCGAAGGGTCTGCTGTATCGGACCACGCTCAGGTTTTTGGCAACGCTTCTGTGGGAGGGCGTGCCAAGGTCAGTGGCGCAGCCTCGGTGATGGATCACGCTCATGTAGAGGGTGACGCCCACATCTCCGACTACGCTCAGGTCGGTGCGTCGGCGCACATCTCTGGCGCTGCTTTCATTGCAGGTAATGCGCACATCTCGGGGCATTCTGTTATCCGAGGGCGTGCCCACATTTCCGATTCCGCCGTGATCATCAACCATGCGAACATCACCCTCCCGCAGCATATTCTCACGGTCGCTCCTCTTGGCCCCGCACATGCTTCCGCGACTCTTTTCCGCACGGCTGATGGGCATTGTCTTGTAATAGGCTCGTGGCATGGAACAGTTGATCAACTTGCCGAGTACGGTATGAATCCCGAGGAACTACAGGGCTTAACGACCATCGCTGCCGCCCGTATCAAAGCATGGTCACCATGAACCGGCTCATCGTGTTCGCCGGACTGCCAGGGGTCGGCAAAACCCACCTCGCCCGCCAACTCGCCGCCACACTGCATGCCGTTTATCTGCGTATCGACGCCCTGGAGTCCCCCTTCACCCTCTTCGGCGACCTGCGTGACTTCGGCTACAGGTCCGCATCGAACGTTGCGCGAGAAAATCTACTCCTCGGTCACGACGTCATTATCGATGCCGTCAATCCCCCTCCACTGCACCCGCGCAATTTTCGTCGACCTCGCTGCTGAGATGGACATCCACCTTATACAGTTCGAATGTGTGCTGCGCGATGTTGATCTCCATCGACGCAGAGTATCGCAACGCCACCGCTCGGACCCCACAACTCCCAACTGGGACGATGTTATGCGGTGTGCTTGTGAGCTTTATCAACAGTGGGACGAGGACATTGATGGCAAGCGCGTGGTTGTTGATACTGCGTTGGGCTAATACCCTACGTTTTACATAGTGCCCCAGAGAGGAATCGAACCTCCGACACCGGCTTTAGGAGAGCCGTGCTCTATCCACTGAGCTACTAGGGCGGAACTCCATAAGGTTAGCGCATGTGGGGGCATATGGTGCAAGTTCCCATCAAAAACGCACTGGCGTAGCCTAACCATATGCAAAATATCACCTCTTCTACCAGCTTCCTTGCGCCTCCGCCGTACCGTCAGATCCGCGCACGCTATGATTCAGAAACAGTCCGCGTATATCAGGCTTATCGCCCCGAGATCGCTGATGCGGCGGTGGCAGCAGGCCGGTTCGTCCCACCTTTTTCACTTGACCGCATGACGTGGATCAAGCCGTCGTTTTTATGGATGATGTATCGCTGCGGATGGGCCACCAAGCCTGGTCAGGAGCGAGTTCTTGCCGTGGACATCACCCGAGAAGGATTTGAATGGGCACTGTCGCATTCATGTCTATCGCATTATGAACCCAACACTATGCCACAGAAGAAGAATGGTCGGCGCTCAAGACAGAATCACCAGTGCGGATCCAGTGGGACCCCGAACGATCCGCAGCACTAGATCGCCTGGAGTGGCGGAGTATTCAGATTGGCGTGGGAGGAGACGCTGTTCCCCGTTATGCCAGTGAATGGGTCACCAGCATCACGGACATAACATCCACGGTGCACCGCATCGCAGCGTCTGAAAACATGACACGCACCAGCCTCCTCAACGAGATCCTCGCCCACGAGCGCCCATACCCACTCTCATCTGCGATTGCGGCACGTATTGGCGCTACCCCTAAAGACTCTTCATAAAACCACTGTGCACCTTACCCACGACCACTAGAATCCACCATGCATGTCATATAGGTCCACTGCCAGGTCCGAAAACACCCTGTTTCCGTACCCAGCGATGGACCTATTTTTATGCAAATGTTTGCACTAACAGTGTTCAAGACTTTTCCGCCCGCCACGCTCTATCAAACCATCCACCCCCACAAAGCATGTATACCGTCACGCCTCAAAACACCCCATTTTCAGACCTCAGCGTATGCACACTTCACACCATCCCTGCATGTCAGCACTGTTCACAAACCGCCCGGGCGCCACATCCACGAAACGCTCACCCCAACCCATTGACAGCAGTGCACCACTGTTACTATTGTGACTATTGTTAATTAAAGTTTTTCTTGTTGAGCTTGGGGTCAGCAGCAACGCAGAAGCCTCGGTAAACACCAGACCCAACTCCACAACGAACGCCTCCACGAGACCTGAAAGAACCTGCACATGACCACGATGTTCGCTTCCCGTATCAGCCGTCGCAGCCTGCTCAAGGCAGCCGCTTTCACCATCACCGCTGGTGCCCTCACTACCGCAACCGCACCGTTTGCCAAAGCAGAGCCTGGCACGATCGTCGGAACTGTCATTGATTTCGCGGCTGGCGTTCCAGATGCTCAGGCCGTCAAGGATGGTGGCTTCCTTGGCGCTGTGCGCTACGTGTCGCAGCGCCGCCCCGGCGCGGAGTGGATGCTGGGCAAGCCTGTGACCAGGCAGGAAACTGATGCTATGGCGAATCTCGGCCTGAAAACTGCCAGTGTGTACCAGTTCGGCAAGGAGGAGACTGCGGATTGGAAACAGGGCGCGGAGGGTGCTCGTGTCCACGCTCCGCAGGCGATTGAACTTCATCGTGCTGCTGGCGGCCCGACTGGCCGCCCGATCTACGTCGCCATTGATGACAACCCCACCCGCGAACAGTACGACAACCAGATCCGCCCTTACCTGCAGACATTCCGCACACTGCTGTCTGACGCGGGTTACTCTATGGGCATCTACGGCAACTACAACACCATCAACTGGGCGATTCAGGATGGCCTGGGCGAATTCTTCTGGCAGCACGATTGGGGTTCTGAGGGCCAGATCCACCCACAGGTGACTATCCACCAGAAGGCTGGCTGGCAGGAGAGCGTCGGCGGCGTGACGGTGGACGTGAATAACGTGTACGCCAAGGACTGGGGTCAGTGGGCTCCCGGCGATGCTAACGGAGCGCAGCCGACGACAACTGCCACCCACAACAACGGTCCCACAGCGGCGAACTTGTCCTCCTCTGCGCTGAATTTGACGCCACAGCAGTTGCAGCAGCTTCGTGAAATTCCGGCATTCCACAACTTGACGGTGAATAACCTGACACCGCAGCAGATCACGGAGATCACCCGCGTGGTGCAGTCCTTCTCCGCTGCTTAATCCCCATTTCGCATAATCCGCCGCAGTAGCCTTCCCTTCCATCGCCCGAATATCTGCCAGCAGGCTTCAATCAGCGCTGCCCCGCCAACGCCCACGCCGATGGCTTCCAGCATGAGTCCGTGGTTGGAGTTGTCCAGCAAGAGCAGCGACCCGAGCGCGGGCACGCTGAATAGCACGACGTAGAACCCGATGGCCACAGCCAGCAGCACGATTTTCCACCATTGGTAGGGCCTGGCCACGATGCACAGCACCCAGAGCGCCATGATGAGCAGCACCGCGAGGGTGGCGGTGCTGGCTTGCTGCCTCACCTCTATAGCAGCACCAACACCGGGGTTGACCCAAATCCAGAACAGCACGGTTAGGCCGCCGATAATGGCTCCTGAGGGGAGAGCGAGCCGCAGCACCCGGCCAACAAATCCCGGTCGGGCGCGTTCGTGGTTGGGGGCAAGGCTCAGTATGAAAGCGGGAATTCCGATGGTGAACCAGCCAACCATGGTCACGTGAATGGGTTGGAAGGGGAAGCTCACGCCCCAGATCGCCACAATGAGCGCCATGAGCGCTGAGTACACGGTTTTGGTGAGAAAGAGGTTGGCTACGCGTTCGATGTTGCCGATTACGCGCCGCCCTTCCCCCACCACGTGAGGCAAAGCGGAAAACCCATTGTCGAGCAGCACGAGTTGCGCCACAGAGCGCGTCGCCGGGGAACCAGCCCCCATGGACACACCAATATTGGCATCTTTGAGCGCAAGCACATCGTTGACGCCGTCCCCAGTCATGGCAACTGTGCTGCCTGTTTGTTGGAGGGCATGCACAATGTCGCGTTTGTTCAGGGGTCACACGCCCGAACACCCGCCCGTTCACTACTGCCTCCCGGAAGGCGAGTGGGTCGCTGGGTAGTGTGCGGGCGTCGATAGGCGGATCAACGATGCCGAGTTGGTGTGCCACGGCCCCAACGGAGGTCGCGTGGTCACCCGATACCACCTTGACCTCCACGTTTTCTTGCTCGAAGTAGTCGAGGGTGTCGGCAGCATCGGGCCTCAGTTTCTGCCCCAGCACCACCAGCGCCACGGGTTCAATTGTCGACGCCCCGTCACCCGCCGCCAGCAGCAGCACCCGCAGTCCGCGTTCTTCCAGAGGCTGGGCCTGTTCCAGCGTTTCCGAACCTGCTGGCAGCAGCACATCGGGCGCGCCGAGCACCCAGTCTCCTAGCTCGACAAGCGACACCCCGGACCATTTGCGGGCCGAGTCGAAGGCCACACAATCCAGCACTCCGTCGCCGAAGTCCCCGTCACCAACGCCTTCCGCAATGGCGTGGAGCGTGTCGTTGGGCCGGTTGTCCGCAGCGACAAATCCCTGCAACACGCGGTGCACAGTGTCAAGACTGGTGTCACCAAGGAGTTGGATGTGTTCCAGTTCCATGCGGTTTCGGTCAGAGTTCCGGTTTTGTCGGTGCACACCACGTTGACTCGCGCGAGTCCTTCGATGGCAGGTAACTCGTTGATCAGGGCGTTTCGTCGGCCCAGTCGGACAACGCCGACGGCGAAGGCGATGGAGGTCATGAGCACCAGCCCCTCGGGAACCATGGGCACGAGCGCGGCGACCATGGACAGCAGGGCGTCGCGAAGCGGCGCGCCGGTGCGGCTGAGCTGTGTCCATATGGTGAGTATGCCGGTGGGAACCAACAGATAGGTGATCAATTGCAGGATGCTGTTGATGCCCGCCTGCAGGCGTGAGTCGGTGAGTTGGAAGCGCCCGGCTTCCGCGATCAGCCGCGCAGCATAGGCATCGTCACCGATGGCAGTGGCCTGGTAAGTTCCCTTACCAGAGGACACAAACGACCCCGAGAACACGGCGTCACCTGGTTTTTTAAGCACCGGGTCCGACTCACCGGTAAGCAGGGATTCATCCACCATGAGGCCATCGGCAGAGCGCACTACCCCGTCCACCACCAGCTGGTCGCCGCTGCCCAAATCAATGAGGTCATCCAGCACCAGCTCATCCCGCAGCACCGATATATGTTCGCCCTCTCGTATCACCGTGGGTTTTGATTCCCCCACAATGGTCAGCCGGTCCAGAGTTCGTTTGGCACGCAGTTCCTGGATTATGCCAATGCTTGAGTTCACCACAATAAGCAGCCCGAATGCCGCATTAATCCAAGACCCCGTAGACAGCACAATAATGAGCAACACTCCCAGCATCGCATTGATGCGGGTGAACACGTTACTACGGATAATGTCCACAGTCCGTCGCCCGGTACGGCGCACGGAATGGTTCACCAGCCCTTGAGATACCCGCGTATCGACGTCCTTCTGGCTCAGGCCGCCAGGACCTGTCACGCAGTCCTCGCGCTGCGGAACCGAAACACTCATGCAGCTAACTTTAGGTGAGCTTGACATATTCGGAGCAGCCACACCCGCAGGCACCCCTACTTACCACAATTCCCGTCACCTCACCTGCCCGTCACGTTATGGTGTAACAATGACTCACACCAGCGCGCACGATCTGATTAACAAGGTATTAGACCCCGATTCTTTCATCAGCTGGGACACACCCCCGGACTACGGCAGTATTTCACCCAGCTACGAGGCCGATCTCGCCCGAGCACGTGAAAAATCCGGCGTTGACGAGGCAGTTATCACCGGTGAAGGCACCGTAGGCGGCGTTCGAGTTGCCTTCGTTCTCAGCGAATTTTCCTTTCTTGGCGGTTCCATCGGCGCCGCCACCGCGCGCCGTATCATCGCAGGCATTCACCGCGCCACCGAGCTTGGCCTTCCCCTGCTTATCTCCCCCTCTTCGGGCGGGACACGCATGCAGGAAGGCAGCCCAGCATTCGCCATGATGGTCTCCATCACCACCGCTGTATACCGCCACAAAGACAAAAACCTGCCGTTCCTTGTATACCTGCGCAACCCCACCACCGGCGGAGTTCTGGCTTCCTGGGGATCGGCCGGGCATTTCACGTTCGCAGAACCCGGCGCGCTGCTGGGTTTCCTTGGTCCCCGTGTGGTGGAACTGACCACAGGCACTCCCATCCCGGAGGGCGTGCAGACCGGGGAAAACCTCGCCCGCCACGGCGTGATTGATGGCGTGATTTCCCCGTCACAGCTGCGAACGGCCGTGCTGAAGATTGTGTCGGTGCTGTTTCCTGCGGAGAAGGAGGAGCAAGACGTCGATACCCGTGTGCTGGACACGGAAGTGAGCGTAGAGCACAGCGCCTGGGAGAGCATCACCATCACCCGAAACCCGGAACGCCCTGGGTTGCGGCATCTAGTGGAGGCACTGTCTCCGAACACGGTGGCGTTGAGTGGAACGGGCGACGGCCGCACCTCCCGCGCAGTAACGGTGATGCTAGCGCGGATTGGCTCTCGTCCGGCGGTATTGATCGGCCAGGACCGGCACAAACAACCGCCGCTGGGCAGGCATCCGCTGGGACCATCGGCGCTTCGTATGGCGCGGCGTGGCATCCAGCTGGCGCATGAACTGCAACTACCGCTGATCAGTATTATCGACACTCCCGGCGCGGAGCTATCACAGCACGCCGAGGAAAACGCCATGGCCGGCTCCATTGCACGGACACTAGGGGAGCTTGTCGACGTCGATGTACCCACCGTGTCCATCATCCTCGGGCAGGGCTGTGGAGGTGGCGCACTGGCCATGCTGCCGTCGGATCGCGTGCTCGCTGCAGAAAACGCGTGGCTCTCCCCTCTTCCCCCAGAAGGTGCGTCGGCAATTATTTATCGCGACACCTCCCATGCCCCACGCATGATGGAAGAACAACGAGTGTCCGCGCGGGCGCTTGTGAGCGCCGGAATTGTTGATGACATCATTCCCGAAAAAGGCGATGCAGCTGCAGAACCAGAAGAGTTTGTTCGCCGAACAATGTTTTATATTGAGCACACCATAAAGGAATTAGAGACGTCCCCACAACGCGTTGGTAGGGAGCAACGTTTTCAACATTATGAGTCGCTAGCAAAACGCCTTATATAAGCCTATGGTGTTATTATGAATGTCTCGCATAATAACCCACAAGCATGGCTCGACCGCCTTTACGAAACAGCCATTGCATACCAAAAAGGGCACAGCGTTCAGCGCGACCGTTCCCGCACATTAGGGTTTGGCAGAGGCAACCATCTCCTTCGCACCTTCGATGAACATGCCTGGTACTTGTCATTTGCGGCGCCGGATACCCTGCCACCCCCAACCCCAGTACTGCACACCTATTTCACCCACGATGTGGCATTATGGACATTCACCGACATCTTTCCCTGGTCGGGTTACGCGCTTCTTGTTGTCGAAGGGACACCTCGCCTCTGCGTGGAATACATAGACTTGAGCAAAAAGCCGGATTATCAACCCAAGGAATATCAGGCGGAGATACAAAAACTCATAGACACCCACGGCGAGTACAGCTATTCGATTTTAGATACGTTCCCCCAACCACATTTCCGAGCGCACCCCCACATGGCAGCATTAACAATGGGGGCTGGGGAAATAAAACCGTTGACGGAGTTTTTGCGTATTCCGCAACAATTTATTACTGGCGATAATCCGCGCCGGGGGTTGCGTAACGTGCATGTTCTTGAACAGCACTTCTTCCCCACCGCGAATGGTTCGGAGGTGGAGGTGGTGCTGGGGACCACCACGAGCTTCGACAACACTGTACTTCAGCACATATGGGCAACCCTGAACGGAAAGCTCATTATGTTTTCTGGAATGGTGCCCGCCCATAACAAGCCGGAGCATCACAACTTCTAGCTGGGAGCCAGATGCCCGGTGCCACACAACCAAACATTACTCTATTGCCTTTCTCACATTCTTGACCGTAGATTAATGATGATCACCTAAGTTATCTGTAAGAACGCCGCACAATTTGTTGCTTTCCACACCAAGGAAGTGGGTTTATGTCCGATTCAAGCAGTACCGACCACATCAGCGCCGACGTTCCCGGCATCCATGGCACGTCACACGAGTTCGCTGACCTCACCGATGCCGAGATTTTCAACGCCCACCAGGGTGGAAAAATCGCAACAACCTCTCGATTGAACCTGGAAACCATCCGCGACTTGTCTATCGCCTACACCCCCGGTGTGGCGCGCGTGTGCGAGGCCATCCATGAGGACCCTTCCCTCGCACACCACTACACGTGGGCAGGACGCAACGTAGCCATCATTACGGACGGGACTGCTGTGCTGGGCTTGGGCGACATCGGCCCGCAGGCGGCACTGCCCGTGATGGAAGGTAAGGCCCAGTTGTTCCAACGCTTCGTTGGTCTCAACGGCGTCCCGATCGTCTTGGACACCACCAATGTGGACGAAATGTTTGACACCATCTGCCGCATCGCACCCTCCTTCGGTGCAATCAACTTGGAAGATATTTCCGCGCCTAGGTGCTTTGAGCTGGAGAAGCGGCTGAAGAATCACCTGAACATTCCCGTTATGCATGATGACCAGCACGGCACCGCCATGGTAGCCACCGCCGCCCTCCGTAATGCCTGTACACTGCTGGGCCGTCGTCTAAAGAACCTTCGCGTAGTCATCTCCGGCGCGGGCGCAGCCGGCGTCGCCTGCGCAAAGATGCTGATCGCTGCTGGCGTGAAAGATGTGGTTGTTCTGGACTCCCGCGGCATCATTCACCCGGAGCGCACGCCACTCAACAGCGTGAAGTCAGAACTCGCGGAGATCACTAACCCCCGCCGCATTCGGGGCGGAATTTCCGAAGCTCTTGACGGGGCCGACACCTTCATAGGCTTGTCCCGCGGCCATGTGGGGGAACGAGAGCTGCAGCGCATGGCCCCCGATCCGATTTTGTTCTCACTGGCCAACCCAGATCCAGAAATTCGCCCGGAACTGGCCTACAAATATGGTGCCGTGGTGGCTACGGGCCGTTCGGACATGCCCAACCAGATCAACAACGTGCTGGCCTACCCGGGTGTATTCCACGGCGCGTTAGCGGCGGGTGCCCCGAAGATCACCTCCGCAATGAAGCTTGCCGCGTCCCGTGCTATCGCCGACATTGTGGGCGATGAGCTGGACGCGGAGCACATTGTCCCCTCCCCCCTTGATACGCGGGTGGCCCCCGCCGTGAGTGCCGCCGTCCGGGCAGCGGCAGTAACCGGCCAGTAAAACGCCGGTGGTCGCGGCGTCGCTAGCCGAACGTGAAGCTAACCGACGCCGATCAAATCAATGATGAACACCAGCGTGCGGCCCGCCAGTGGGTGGCCGCCGCCTTCGGGGCCATAGGCGGCTTCCGGCGGAACGATGAGCTCACGACGACCGCCGACTTTCATGCCTGGGATGCCTTCCTGCCACCCAGCAATCAGCCCATTCAGCCAGAACCCCACAGGACCACCACGGTCCCAGGATGAGTCGAATTCCTGGCCTGTTTCGTAATCAACGCCCACGTAGTGGACTTCAACATAGCCGTCTGGTTGGGCTTCTGGGCCGTCGCCTTCAATCAGGTCGGCGATGACCACGTCCTCTGGGGCCGGAGCTGTTTCGCTTCGACGTGAGGCTTTTCCATCAGGCACACTCTCCTTATGATCGTCAGTGAAAATGCCAGAAGGGCTGGAACTATCTCCACCAGTGTACGTGGTGCGCGATAGAGCCAGCCCTTTTGTGGTGTTATTTTTAGCGTTCGTTGCGCGGCACAAACGCCCGGTAACCTTCGCCCGCGTAGATCTGGCGCGGACGGTAAATCTTGGATGCGGGGTTTTCTACCAGTTCACGGTACTGCGCAATCCAGCCGGGCAGACGGCCCATGGCGAACAGCACGGTGAAGAAGTCCGTGGGGAATCCCATGGCGCGGTAGATCAGGCCGGTGTAGAAGTCCACGTTGGGGTACAGCCTGCGGCTGATAAAGTAGTCGTCTGCCAGCGCGATTTCTTCCAGGTTGAGAGCCAGTTCAAGCAGGGAGTCCCCACCAAGCTTTCCAGCACCTCGTGTGCGGTCTTCTTAATGATCGCGGCGCGCGGGTCATAATTCTTGTACACGCGGTGTCCGAAGCCCATGAGCCGCACGCCGGGTTCCTTGTTCTTCACCCGGTTCATAAAGTCGGTGGCATCGCCGCCCTGAGCGTGAATCTCGTCCAGCATTTCCAGCACAGCCTGGTTGGCACCACCGTGGAGAGGGCCAGACAGTGCGTTGATGCCGGCTGCCACAGACACAAACATGTTGGCCTGCGCGGAGGCGACCATACGCACCGTGGAGGTGGAGCAGTTTTGCTCGTGGTCGGCGTGCAGGATGAGCAACTGGTCAAGGGCTTTGACCAAGAGCGGATCAACGTCATATGGCTCTGTGGGGAAGCCGAACATCATGCGCAGGAAGTTTTCCCGCGCATTGAGGGAGTTATCGGGGTACATGTAGGGCTGGCCGTTGCGGGCGCGGTGTGCGTAGGCCGCAAGCATGGGCACCTTGGCGAGAAGTCGTGCGGTGGCCAGGTCGAGGTGTTCCTCGTCAAGGGGGCTGAGTTCGTCCTGGTAGTAGGTGGACAGAATATTAATGGAGGAGGCCAGCACGGCCATGGGGTGCGCGTCGCGTGGGAAGACTCGGAACTGTGCTTTGAAGTCTTCGTCCAGCAGGGTGTGGTGGCGGACAGAGTCGTTGAAGCGCAGTAATTGCTCCTGGGTGGGAAGTTCGCCTTTGATAAGCAGGTAGCTGACTTCGTTGAAGGTCGCGTGCTCTGCGAGGTCTTCAATGGAGTAGCCACGGTAGCGCAGAATACCCTTATCGCCGTCGATGAAGGTGATGGCAGACTGCGTGGAGCCTGTGCTGACATAACCTGGGTCGTAGGTGACCAGACCTGTCTCGGACAGCATTTTCCCCAGCGCAATGCCGTCGTTGCCCTCGGTTGCGCTGATGATGTCCATCTCGAACTCGCCGCCCGGATAGTGGAGTACAGCCTTATTGTTCTCAGTAGCCACAGTTTCCCTTTCACACTTCTGTCGTTGAACCAGCCGCAAACCAGCCCGAACATACGCCCTGATGGGCATGCATACACGCTATACCGGAGATACTCTTTTTAGCCACACGAACGAAAAAATCTTGAGCGGCTTCCCCACCATCGCGGTATCGCCACAAAATGGTGGGTTGTTGGCAGTGGAATGCTGAAATGCAAGCCTGACGGCTGGTCCGTCATTCATTGTTTAGTTGTCACCACTGCACCGAACCGCGTTTACCTACCATGAACAGCAATTTTTGTAGTCACGGAGACTATTTTTACAGCATCTTGGTGCGTGGAATAACCCACAGTGTAGCAAAATGTGTGATGGAAATGACATCTCAGTTTGAGACACTAGTCACATTTCTACAGCACCTTAACTCACCTCCCTTTTTACTGTTAACATCGCCTAGATCACTTCCCCCGGCAGATACCCCCGATACCTATCGACACCACATGTGCAGGTATCAAGAACCGTGAAACCTAACCCCGAAGAAAGTAAGACCATTCATAATGGCAACGTTCAGTACTAAAGTAGGTCCAGATCCTCACCGAAGCCATGAGCACACTAGCCATGAGCTAGCTGCAAACATTCATCAAGAAAGTGCTGTGAATATGTCTGACACCACTACCCCTACCCTGCCCGCCGAACTCATTCCCCACGACGGCCGCTTTGGCTGCGGTCCCTCAAAGGTCCGGGACTCCCAAATCACCAACGTCAGCAAGGGCAACCCAGGCATCATGGGCACCTCCCACCGCCAGCCTGCAGTGAAGAACGTGGTGGGGTCCATTCGGGAGGGGTTAAGTGAGCTGTTCCAACTTCCTGAGGGCTACGAGATTATCCTGTCCCTGGGTGGAGCCACTGCTTTCTGGGATGCCGCTACGTTCGGCCTGATTGAGAAGAAGTCGGGACATTTGAGTTTCGGTGAGTTTTCCTCGAAGTTCGCCTCGGCCGCGAAGAAAGCCCCCTGGCTTGAGGAACCCACGATTGTATCCAGCGAGCCGGGTGACGCACCAGCACCGCAACCCATGGAGGGCTGTGACCTGATTGGGTGGGCACACAATGAGACGTCGACAGGTGCCATGGTTCCGGTGACCCGACCGGATACGGATGCCTTGATTGCCATTGATGCCACCTCTGGTGCTGGCGGCTTGCCAGTGGATATGTCGCAGGTCGATGCATACTACTTCTCTCCGCAGAAATGCTTCGCCTCTGATGGTGGTCTGTGGTTCGCCGCCATGAGTCCGGCAGCCATCGAGCGCATCGGAAAGATTGCTGCCTCAGACCGTTTCATTCCAGCGTTTTTGAACCTACAAACGGCGGTGGATAATTCCCGCAAAAACCAGACCTACAACACCCCGGCCGTGAGCACGCTGCTACTCATGGACGATCAGGTTCGGTGGATGAATAACAATGGCGGCCTGGCAGGCATGGTGGACCGCACCACGGAATCATCCTCGATTCTGTACGGCTGGGCGGATAACCACGAGGTGGCATCGTGCTACGTCACCGACCCTGCGAAGCGTTCGCTGGTGGTGGGCACCATTGATTTTGCGGATTCCATTGATGCCGCAAAGATTGCTTCCGCGCTGCGAGCTAACGGCATTGTGGACGTAGAACCGTACCGCAAGCTGGGTCGCAATCAGTTGCGGATTGGCATGTTCCCCGCTATCGATTCTGCTGATGTTCGGACGTTAACCCAGGCGATCGACTTTATTGTGAATAGCGGCTACGCGAACTCCTAAAAACGCCTAAAAATTGGCACACACGGGCGTATGGAGTCCCACGTTCCTGCACCTTTGTGGGTTATGGTGGTCTGTAAATAACAACAGTCACGTTTAGCCCTGAGGAGAGTCCGCATGCGCGAAGTGCACCTCGTTGCCAATGAGTCCACAGCTACATCGCTTGTGTTCCGCGCTGCCGACTCGGATGAGGAATTTTTTCTGGCAGTAGATGATTCCTTGCTGGAGATTTTGACCTCGCCTGACGATGTCTTCCACCAAACCCTCCCCGCTCCGCGCGTCGTGGAGCACGAGGAACCCGTTGAACTTCCGGCCACCACTGAGCTGGAGCCGTCGGAGAAACAACAGAATGTGGTGGAGATGGCGGACACACCGCAGGAGACGCCGAACCTTCCGCAGAATCTACCGGAGCGTCTTCCTGGGATCACCCCGGAGGAAGACGTGGATAAGGATACGCACTCCAAGCAGCCAGATCCGCAGCTTTCAGCACCGCTGACGATGCGCCCGCGAGAGATTCAGGACCGGATCCGCAGCGGGGCGTCGCTGACTGAACTTGCCGCCGAGATCGGTGTTCCGGTCAGCCGCATCGAACCGTTCGCACATCCCGTGCTGGCGGATCGGGCGAGCATCGCTCAGCAGGCAAAGCAGGCGAACCCGGTGCGTGACGACGGCCCCGCCAAGCTCACCCTCTGGGAGGTCCTGGCCACGGCTTTCGCCGCACGAGGTTTGGATTTAACCACCACCGAGTGGGACGCTTACCGCGACCCCGCTCACCAATGGGTGGTTCGGGTGACCTGGCAGTCCGGCATTTCCCACAATTCCGCCGAGTGGACTTTCCACCGCAAGAATGGCACGTTGACGGTTGTTGCCCGGAACGCTAATGCGGCGGACCTCATCGATCCGTCGTTTGCGCAGCCGGTCCGCAGCTTATCCCGCGTGCCGACGACCCCCTCGGTGGAGGACACCAGGGACGATCTGCCCGTGATCACCGATGATGACGACGGCCCCGACGATACAGGTCCGGTGCACCGCCCAGCGCACCCGGCACCGACCCCCTCGCCGTCACGACGCCGCCGCAAGGCTGTCACCCCAGGGTGGGAGGATATTTTGTTGGGTGTCCGCCCATCCACCAAGCGTTCCCCTAAACGAGACGAAAGCTGAGGTCCATGGTCGCGCGTCACGACGCCGTGGTAACACTCTGGTTTATTACGGCCGCCGAACCCGCACGTACGCTCCGTGCCGAACCCAAAGCTGACCGTGGGTATGGCCGCAAATATCTGGCCCACCTGAACCCGGCCTGGCCAATCACTCCCATTGGGCAATTTGACTTGAACCGATCCGTGCCCGCCTCCCCGGGGGAGTTCTACGTGGGAGGCTACCCAGGGGTAGCCATCGTGCAGACGGTGATCAATAACGCCCACCAGCTTTCCGAGCTGGATGCACGACTGCTCACTTCTATTCCTGCGACCGACGTGTACGCGTTGGCTGCCAACCCGTCCACCGGTTTGGGCGGGATTGCGCATTGGCGCGGCGGGACATTGAAACGTTCGTTCTGCGCCCGGCGCAATCGCGTCTATGAGGATATTGGCTTCCCGGAGGACTTTGAACACCGCTATTGGAATAGCGACGACGATGCCCCGGAAGTCGGCAGCAACAACCTCCCCTTCAACCCCATCGATCTGGTGGACACCGCCCAGCAAGAATGGATCGGTGTGCCCGTCTCCCCCGACGGACCGGACATCAACATTGTCGCCTACGCCATTGACGGTCGCCCAGAACCGAAGGTGGTGGACAACCCAAAGCAGCGCAATATCGGTGATCTGGTTGCGGCAGCATCCAACAAGTTGGGTTTTAATCCCGCAACCCGTGACTATGATGACTACGAAGATGGCGAGCTTGAGGACCCCAACCCCTTAAATCGCATCGCCCAGCGGGGATTGCGCGCGTTAGGTTCCGCCCGGGACACCACGCGCATCCGGTTTCGGGAGTTCGGGTCGAGTCTGCATGAAAAGATTCGGCACACCGACCGCGACCCAAATCAACCACGCACCCAACGTTTACCCAGGCGACTTCGCCGACGCGGCAACAACCCGGAGTACTTGGGGGATTATCCGGAAGAGGACTTTTCAGAGGAGATAGAAACCACGGATACTGAGATCCTCGAGGTCGCCGAAATCACCGAAGGCATCAGCGACCATATCAGTGATCAGGCGGACATCCTCGCCTACGAACCCATTGAGGATTTCCCCGAGGATTCCGACGACCCTCACGAGCGCAAACGCTCATAAAAGGCAATGGCCGCAGCCGTGGCCAGGTTGAGTGAATCGGTCCCCTCCGACATGGGTATCCGCGCCCGGGTATGGGTGGCGCGCATGGCGTGTTCGGTGAGACCTGGACCTTCAGCCCCTACGAGCAGCGCCAACCGTGGATAGGGCGTGTGCTGGGCGTCGACAAGTGCGGTGGAAAGGTCCACGGCACCTGCGTCGGGGGTGAGTGAGACGGTGTGGAACCCAGCGTGATGAAGCTGGCTCAGGCTGCGTTGCCACGTCGTGGTGGTGCCACCGAGGTGTGCGAACGGAAGCCGCAGCACATGTCCCATGGATACCCGAACCACGCGACGGTAGAGGGGGTCGGCGCAGCCAGCGCCAAACAAGATGGCGTCCACCCCCATACCTGCCGCGTTGCGGAACAGCGAGCCAATGTTTTCGTGGTCCCCCACCCCCTCCAGCACCGCCACTGTGCTGGCGTCGCGGATAACCTCGTCCACGCTCAACGCGGGGGCGCGATCAGCAGCGGCAACAAGTCCACGATGCATGTCAAACCCGGCGACCTGAGCAAGCACCTCTCGGGGAACCTCGTAGACCGGCACGTCATCCAGCACCTGGTGTGTATCCAGGAAGGTGTGCAGTTTCGGCGCGAATCCGACGATGCTCCGCACAGGAAACCGGGATTCCAGCATCCGGCCGACCACCAGCGGCCCCTCCCCGATCACCAGCCCTTTGCCGCCTGGCAGGTCTGGGCGGCTATCAGAGCTGTTGAGGTCGCGAACATCATCAAGGTGCGGGTCGCCGGGGTCGGTGATGAACATGAGCATTATCCTACGGCGGACATCACCGGATCAATAGCAAAGTACACCAGGAACAGAGCTGCGATCAGCCACAGCAACCAGTGCACGGTTTTCGCGCGGCCCGTGGCTACGGCAACCAGCACGTAGGTAATAAAGCCGACGCCGATGCCATTGGCGATGGAGTAGGTGAACGGCATGATGATGATGGTCAAAAACGCTGGTAGCGCTATGTGGAACTGGGAGAAATCAATATCCTTGATCTGCGCCATCATCAGAGCACCCACGATGACCAGCACCGGAGAGGCCGCTTCAATGGGGACAATCTCGTACAGCGGCGTGAGGAACATGGCTAGCAGGAACAACACACCGGTGACCACGTTGGCGAGGCCAGTGCGAGCACCGTCAGCAATGCCTGCAGCAGAGTCAACGTAGACGGTATTAGAGGACGCGGATACGCCACCGCCCACAATCGCTCCGGCACCTTCAACGATCAGGGCCTTCTTCATGTCGGGGAGGTTGCCATCTTCATCAACCAGCCCCGCCTGCTTGCCCAGCGCAGTCATGGTTCCCATGGCGTCGAAGAAGTTAGCCAACACCAGAGTAAACACCAGGAGGGAGGCCGAGAGCACTCCAATGCGGGAGAAAGCACCAATCAAATCTACTGCCCCAACCAGTGAGAGGTCAGGCAAGCCACCAAAGGAACTCGGAATGGTGGGCACGGCCAGGTTCCAGCCGGTGGGGTTGGGTTTGCCGTCCACTACTGAGGGGCCAGCACCGGTGGCGGCCTCAATGATCATGCCCAAAACAGTGGTGAGCACGATGCCGATGAACAACCCACCGCGCACCTGCTTAGCCACGAGAATGCCGCACATAATCAAACCCACCACAAATACGAAGGTTGGCCAGGATGCGATGGACCCATTAATGCCCAGCCCAACGGGAACGGTGGTGCCTGCGGCATCGGGGATACGACGCACAAAACCAGCGTCCACTAGGCCGATCATGGCGATGAACAGGCCGATACCCACACCCATGGCTGCTTTGAGCTCACGGGGAATGGCGTTGAACACAGCCACACGGAACCCAGAAATCGCGAGGAGCACAATGATGATGCCGTCAATGACCACCAGCCCCATGGCTTCCGGCCAGGTCAACCCCTCCCCCGACACTAAGGTCACGGCAACAAGTGTGTTGATGCCCAGGCCGGTGGCAATGCCGAAAGGATAGCGGGCGATCAGGCCGAAGGCGATGGTCATCACGCCTGCTGCCAGTGCCGTTGCCGCCGCAACCTGTGGGATACCCAACGCATGGCCTGTGTGGTCTTCCGTCGTGCCGATAATCAGGGGATTAAGAATGATGATGTAGGCCATGGCGAAAAAGTCACCAGACCCGCGCGGACTTCGGTTGCTACCGTGGAGCCGCGTTTAGTGATGTGGAAGAAACGATCAAGGGTGCTGGTACCCTGAGCGCTGCTTGAGCTCCCAGTCATTGTGAGTTCTCCCTATTGTTATTTAAGATGTGGTGGCACAATTTGTGATAATGCACCACCGGTTACAATGGCACTAAACTGGCCATTCGGCAACTGCGTAGCCTCTGGTAGAACATAAAAAATTTCTGGTTATTCAATGCACTCACCAACACAGCCTCTTATCACTTCTGCTCCCCCGCAGATTCTGCTTATTGATAACCACGATTCTTTTACCCATTTGCTGGGTGACCTTATCTGGCGCGCGGTAGGCATTTCCCCGACAATTCTGCCGAATAATTCCCCGGATTTAACGGCGTCTACCTTGGACAACGCCGACTTAATTGTCATTTCTCCCGGCCCTGGCCACCCTGGGGTAGCCGAAGATATCGGGGCGTCGACACTGGCGGTTCAGCAGGAGACAACCCCGGTCATTGGGGTATGTTTGGGGCATCAGGCCATTGCGCTGGAAGCGGGCGCTCGAGTAGAGCGGGCGACGGCCCCGATGCACGGCCTCGCCAGCAATGTGATCCACAACTCAACCGGTATGTTTGAGGGAATTTCCTCACCCATGAGGGTGATTCGGTACCACTCCCTGGATGTCACACTTGATGCCGACAGTGACGCCCCTCTTGAGGTGCTGGCCCGCGCGGACGACGGCACTATCATGGCTCTGCGCCGCACTGACCGTCCACATTGGGGCGTGCAGTTTCACCCAGAATCCATAGGGACTGCAGCTGGTGAGCGCCTGATGCGCAATCTTATCGAGGCCGCCGAAGTACTGCGCACGCCGCTCTGGCACCGCGCCGAGCTTGACTACTCACCTCACCCAACGGCTGTCGCAACGCTGTGGGCCGAGCATTACCCGTATGTGTGCTGGCTGGACACCGCAACGGACCCATCAGGAACACACATCATCGCAGCTGGCCACACCCTGGTTCACCCCGTTGATATTCCACTGGGCCACCTCACCCCGGACAGCGCCGAAACGGCTCTCAACTTTATTCCTGGAGCACTGGGGGCACTGCGCTACGAGGCCACCGGCGGCTGGGACGGCGCCTTGCCACCCCACGTTGATTCCGAGGAGAAGCTGCTTGTCCCCGAGGTCGTTCTACAGTATGAGTGCGGGCGGTGTTTCCTCATGCAGCGCGCGGGTATTGACGCCGCACCTCCACCGCTTCCCTCACACAGCGAGGAGGTCACACCCACAGGCCCGGTGGATGCTGGTCCCATCACTCTGCGGCATAGCCGCGAGGAGTACGTAGCGTTGGTGCGCCGCTGTCAAGAATTCATAGATCGTGGGGAAAGCTACGAGTTATGTCTGACCACCTCGGCATCGGCACCGGTCACAGGACTGACCACACCTGCAGATGTGCTGGACCTGTATCTTCGTCTGCGGTCGGTGGCACCCGCACCGATGGCCGGGCTGTGGCTCACACCCGACTATGCGGTGCTCTCATCCTCCCCAGAGCGTTGCGTGCAGGTGCGGGACGGGCTGATAACGGCAAGCCCGATTAAGGGCACCCGTCCACGTGGGGCGACGGCCGAGGAAGATGCAGCGTTGAAGGCTGAGCTGCAGCACAGCGTGAAGGACCGCGCGGAAAACCTCATGATTGTGGATCTTCTGCGTAATGATCTCGCACGTTCCTGCCTCCCCGGATCTGTTTCCGTCCCCGAACTATGCGAGGTGTACACTTTCAGCCGGGTTCACCAGATGATATCCACTATTCAAGGGCGGTTGCCTCATGCAGCAACACCTATGCAGTCGTTGGGCGCGGTGCTAGCAGCGTTTCCTGGCGGTTCCATGACGGGCGCTCCGAAACAACGAAGTATGGATATTCTCGCCGAGTTAGAAGCTGCACCTCGTGGGTTTACTCTGGTTGCCTTGGTTACGTCTCCGCCAACGGTGACGTGGATTTTAATATTTTAATCCGCACAGCCGTGGTTCAGGATGCTGTTGTGCACTATGGGGCTGGCGGTGCGGTGACCAGGTTGAGCGATGCAGATGCAGAATACGAAGAGGTGCTTGTAAAGATGTTGCCATTACGCTTAGTGCTGGAAGCGAGTGAAGATCTGTGAGAGCTACCTCCTTTCGCGTCCGTGACGGCAAGGTACGCAATCTGGCCGGGCATCTTGAACGCTTGGGCTTGTCTGAAGCTGAAAGCCAGCGGCTGCGCACAGAGCTGCGTCAACGCGTCCACGATGCCGCCGCCAGCGGCGCTCACGCCATTAACCCCATTATCTGGGCCGATACGGGATCATGGACCATAGACGTGCGCCCCGACCGCACCATCAAATCCCACATCATCATGGACGCACACCCCCATAACGACGAGCGCCGCCAACCTCAGGTCAAAGGCCCGACCTGATGTGGTTATCCACCCGCATGAACATTACCAAGGGTCGCGGCGCGGATGAGGGCCTGCTCAAAGCCCCTAGCGGCCGCATCATTGAGGGGATTTACGCCCATCTGATTGCGCTCCAGGGCAACAAGGTTGCGGTGAGCACACACCCTCGCACATTACGTTCGATCACCGCAGCCCAGGTGATTCCCTATCTGCAACAGTGCGGCATGACAGTGGTGGAACGGACTGAAGGGTTTACCCTCCAGGAGCTTCATGAAGCGGAAGTGTGGGATCTCAACGCGTTTTCTGGTATTCGACTGGTCACAGCATGGGCCGAATACGGGGATGTGATTGATGTTCCGGCTGGTCGGGCCGCCGCAGCCCAGGTGCCCACATCAGAAGAAGTCAACCGATGGCTGTGGGAGCAGGCGGACGTCGTCTAATGCTCGTCTTTTCTTAGTAGTTACCATCATCAAAGGGTTTCTCCACCACTGATGTTTCATTGGCACGGGTGTTGGAATGGGCACCGCACCCGTAGTCGGAGTGGACGATGCGCCCGTCAGCGGAAAACTCGTTGACGCACGCGCCGAACGCTGTCCCGGCTGGCGCGGGCATGGGTAGATAGAACGCACAGGTAGCGCAGTGTTCTTCCGCTTTCCTAGCAAATTCAGAACAGGGCCCAAAATCACCGCTACGCCACCGAGCCATCGTAGTATGCAGGCCCTCGGTGCTGAGTATTTTTTTGTGATGGGTGACCCGCCGGGGCGTCGTCAAGCCGATGGTCGTCGGAACGCGGCGGCATCAGGTCACCAGGTTTCAGGTCGCCGGGCCGCACCCGATCCGCCCACGGCACCCACGCGGGGGCCTGCAGCGCCTGCGCTCCAGGAAGCAACGCCACCTCGTTGACGGTGATACGGTTCGACCCCGGCACGCAGGCAAGGATCACGCACCATTCCCACCCGCAGTAACCAGGTACCGTCGCCGCGAAACGGTGCTCCGCTACGCCGTCCCCGTGGGATGTCACGGACACATGCTCCCCAACCGCAGCCGCACCGCCTTCCTCGATCAGCGCCGCGCGGGCAACCGCCACTGCGTTGTCACCGTGGAGAAACGCTGGCGTGCGGGCGGCGCTGCGAGCGCGTCGGCGATGCTGTGATGGGTGACGTGAGGTTGGCACCGGATTATTTTAAGGCATGATGTTGTTCATGAACGCTTACCGCCATCCCCTCTCTCTCACCGCAGAACCACTCACGGCACACTCGCTGGGATTGTCGTGGCGCTGAGCCTCACGGCAACCCTTGCGGCGTGTAGTTCCTCCACGGACACCGCCGACCAGAGGCAGCAACCACCAACGAGCGTCACCGCACAACCCACCATGGGGGTCGAGGTCGTCGCTACGCATCCTTTTGACCAGTCAAGTTTTACCCAGGGTCTTGAGGTTGATGGGGATTCGCTGCTGATCAGCACCGGCCAGGAGGGCGAAAGCCGTGTCTACCGCAGTTCTCTTGACGGCAAAGAACAGCAGTCGGTTCCCCTAGACCGTGAGTTTTTCGGCGAGGGAATTACCCGCGCTGGGGATCATGTGTGGCAGCTGACCTGGCGGCACGGCACGGCGGTCAAGCGTGACGCGACATCACTCGCCGAGGTGGCCCGCACGAGCTACAGCGGCGAGGGTTGGGGCTTATGTTCCTTCGGGGACCGCCTCATTATGTCCGACGGTACCTCCCAACTGCGCATCCTTGACCCGGACACCTTTGTGGAACGCAAGCGCATCCAGGTCACCCGCGACGGCGCTCCGCTAGACAAGCTCAACGAACTGGACTGTACCGACGGACACATATACGCCAACCGTTTCTCACTTCCGAAATCGTGCGTATCGACGCCGCGTCAGGCAACGTCACCGACACCATTGATGCCTCCACACTGGCCAGCAACGCCGCACCGGACCCCAACAATGTGTTGAACGGTATTGCGCACATCCCAGGTACGGATCGTTTTCTTGTGGGCGGCAAGCGGTGGCCGCAGCTTTATGAGGTGCGCTTTGTCCCCCGGTGACACCACCCACAGCACTGATGGTTAGGATTTTGGACTATGGGCAGCAAAAAGACGGGCAGCAAAAAGACACGGCGCAGAAACCTCACGCAATTCCTGATGTTGACGGTGGCTGTGATCGCTGTTGTGGCAATTTCCATCACGTTCCAGCGTTGGTGGAACAATCGCCCAGGCCCAGAACCGCGAGACATTCAGTTGACGGTGTCTGCACCGTCGGGGGAACAAAAAATCAGCCCATTTACGGTGTGTGAACCTGGAACCACCTGTGCTGAAAACTCAGTTCCAGAGGTGCGCCTTGGCGAGCAAGACAAAGTGAAGGTCACCGTGCCCAAAGAGGTCTATGACCAGGGCTGGTCACTACTGACCATTTACGACGACCCTGCCGCCAACGACCAATCTTCGTTTAAAGCTCACGAGAAGCAAGAGGTGGAGGTGTCGGGTTCTGCGGAACCACGTACCGCAGACAGCACCACGCGCCCCCGTCTGGTGGTGGTGGAAATTTCCACCGCCATGGTTGGGCATAACGATGCCGGGGAAGAAACGCCCTACTCGGTGGTGTGGTCTGTGAAAGTCACTGACTAGCAGGTGGTATGGGTGTTATGCGAGTTGTTAGCTGTCTAGTTCTTTGGCCACGGCGCGGAGAATTTCTGCGACTTGGTGGCCAGTTTTGCGGTCGGGGTAACGCCCTGACCGCAGGAGTGGCTGGACTTTAGACTCTAGGAGGGTCACAAGGTCAGAGACCATGCCGTGGAGCTTTTCTGGTTCGTATTTATGCTGGGGTTTTTTAGAGACGCGGGGGGTGTCTAGGATTTTCACCCGCAGCGCTTGGGGGCCGCGGCGTCCGGCTGCGAAGTCGAAGTCGATGCGTTGGCCCTGGTGGAGTTCTTCCACCCCGTCGGGTAGTACTTGTTTGCTGATGTAGCAGTCCTCGTTGCCCGGGTTAGAGACAAAGCCGTAACCGCGTTCAGCGTCGTACCACTTCACCTTTCCGATAGGCACGTGCACTCACCGTTTCCTTCAAAATTTTCGTTGGATCGTTCCTTGCTTAGCTACGAAGTGCTATGAAGTGATAACTATACACCTTTATGACCTTTTTCACGTTATTGCCATGACCTGGGTTTTTAATAAAAACTGCGACCCGACTAGTGCTGTGTAGTAAACCTCTACCGTTTCGAACACAACTATTTCGCTACCAAACGCTACGGTGGGTAGTAGACACAGTGATAGCTTACGTTCCTTTTTCGCCAAACCCTGTCTGGGAGGGGCGTGATCCTAAGACTCAACTGCGCCGGACCAAAAAGGTACTCGTACCACTTATACAAACTGAATGCAGACAGGGGCGGGAAACCATTGGCTCCCCCAGAAAGCCACAGGAAGTGCCCACCAGCGCACTTCCCCCAGGATGAAGTTCAGATTATCCCTGAACCGGACGGTGGTGCTCCTCGGTCCGAATCCGACAGCTAACTTCGCAGGCGACAATTTTTTATGAGAGGAACACACTTTTCATGGCACGTCATGCAGCTGCTACCAAGTCCACCTTCGCTAAGCTCGCCGCATCTACCGTAGCCCTCGGGACCGCCGCTACGATTATGTCCCCGACGGCTTCCGCGGCCCCCGATTCCGACTGGGATCGCCTTGCACAGTGCGAGGCAGGTGGCAACTGGAGCATCAACACCGGCAATGGTTTCCATGGTGGCCTTCAGTTCTCCCCAAGCACATGGAACGCATACGGCGGCAACCGCTACGCCCCGAACGCTTACCAAGCAACTCGCGAACAGCAGATTGCAGTGGCCGAAAAAGTCCTGGCCGGACAGGGCTGGGGCGCATGGCCGTCCTGCTCCCGCAAACTAGGCCTAAGCGCCGGCGCCACCCCACGCGACGAAGCCCACCCGGACAAGCCCGCTGACCAAGGTAAACCCGCTGACCAAGGCAAGCCCGCCGACCAAGGCAAGCCCGCCGACCAAGGCAAGCCCACTGACCAGGGCAAACCCGCTGACCAAGGTAAACCCGCTGACCAAGGCAAGCCCGCTGACCAAGGCAAGCCCGCTGACCACAAACAAGCCAACCAGGATAAGCAGCCAGCCAAGCCAGCTGAGCCATCTAAGCCACAGGAGGGCGACGACACTACACAAACTACGCAGGACCAAGACACCTCACTGGACAACACCCTTTCTTCCGCATTATCATCCCGCGGCATGGAGGTCTCTGACCAGGCGGCTGCGCCATATAACGCTAACCTCCATGACTTTCACCACTCAAACGGCGCAGCCATTGACGCGATGCTTTCCCACTAAATCGCCCACAGATCCCCCAATCAAGGGCATCTATTTTATGACATAAACCACTAAACAAGGTTTCCAAAGGCCGTTCCACATCCCGGTGGAGCGGCTCAGTTGGTCACGTTTGATGAACTTTCATCGATCCGAACGTGACTATTTCGTTACAAACCGCTACGGTTTATAGGTAGGCACAGCGAAGGCTCGCGTTCCTTTTTCGCCAAACCCTGTCTGGGAGGGGCGTGATCCTAAGACTCAACTGCGCCGGACCAAAAAGGTACTCGTACCACTTATACAAACTGAATGCAGACAGGGGCGGGAAACCATTGGCTCCCCCAGAAAGCCACAGGAAGTGCCCACCAGCGCACTTCCCCCAGGATGAAGTTCAGATTATCCCTGAACCGGACGGTGGTGCTCCTCGGTCCGAATCCGACAGCTAACTTCGCAGGCGACAATTTTTTATGAGAGGAACACACTTTTCATGGCACGTCATGCAGCTGCTACCAAGTCCACCTTCGCTAAGCTCGCCGCATCTACCGTAGCCCTCGGGACCGCCGCTACGATTATGTCCCCGACGGCTTCCGCGGCCCCCGATTCCGACTGGGATCGCCTTGCACAGTGCGAGGCAGGTGGCAACTGGAGCATCAACACCGGCAATGGTTTCCATGGTGGCCTTCAGTTCTCCCCAAGCACATGGAACGCATACGGCGGCAACCGCTACGCCCCGAACGCTTACCAAGCAACTCGCGAACAGCAGATTGCAGTGGCCGAAAAAGTCCTGGCCGGACAGGCTGGGGCGCATGGCCGTCCTGCTCCCGCAAACTAGGCCTAAGCGCCGGCGCCACCCCACGCGACGAAGCCCAGCCTGCCGCATCCACACCGGCCGCCCCTCAGAACAACACATCCAACTCCGCTGCTGTGGATTCCCTGTATGATGCCATCTCTTCCGCGTTCAGTTCCCGCGGTATGGAAGTCCCCAGCCAGGTGACTGCGTTGTACAACGCTAACCGCCACGACTTCAATAACTTCTACAACGCTAACCGCGGCACCATCGACGCGATGCTTGCCCATTAAGCACCCATAAAATACCCCCAAAATGGGGGTTTTTGTTTTGTGCCCTGAACCACAAAACAAGGTTCCCGAAAGCCGTTCCACATCGCAGTGGGGCGGCTTTTTGCGTATCGACGCCCCACCCAAAAGCGCTCCCCATAAGCCTAAAGAACACATCAACCCACCCCCACAATGCGGCACTGTGCACACCTTCAGCAATTCCTCAGCTCCACTATTGCTCACATCTTTTTTCGCCAAATATGTGACATGGAACAAAAGATCGTGTGTAATGACTCACATCGCCATCTCTAGGTGATGTACATTGCTCACTGAGGATCGCGCCGTTACAGTGCGATCCCCTAGCGCCTACCGAGAAAGGTAGAGATGACTGATTCGATTCGTGCCCAGCACACACCAACACCCAAGGAATTCCTTGAGGTATCCACAAGCCCCGAGTTCGCATCGCTGAAAACCACATTCCGCAGCTTTGCCTTCCCCATGACCATCGCGTTCCTGGCCTGGTACCTCGGCTACATCGTTACCGCCACCTACGCCACGAGTTTTGTTCAGCGTCCCGTCTTCGGTGTCATCACCGTCGGCATGGTATTGGGACTCGCGCAGTTTGTCACTGCCGGCCTAATCACTTGGGCCTATGTCCGCTTTGCCGACAACAAGCTTGACCCGGCCGCCGAGGCCATTCGCACCATGATGGAAAACCCGAAGGACGCTTAATGACTCTCCACTCCACCATTCTCGCAGCAGAAAACACAATCGAAACCGGCAACCCCATTCTCAACATTGCCATTTTCGTCATCTTCATCGTCGCCACCATGACCATAGTGGTGCGTGCCACCCGGCAGACCTCACAAAAAGGCTCCGATTTCTACACTGGCGGAGCATCCTTTTCTGGCTGGCAAAACGGCCTTGCCATCGCAGGCGACTACCTGTCCGCCGCCGCGTTCCTCGGTGTAACCGGCGCGATTGCACTCTACGGTTACGATGGGTTTCTTTACTCCGTGGGCTTCCTCATCGCCCTCCTCGTTGCCTTGGTCCTCGTTGCCGAGCCGCTGCGTAACACCGGGAAATTCACCATGGCCGATGTACTGTCGTTCCGACTCAAGCAGCGTCCTGTGCGCACAGCCGCCGCGATGTCCACGCTGATGATCTCCTTGTTTTACCTGATCGCGCAGATGGCCGGTGCGGGCGGTTTGGTTGCCTTGTTGCTGGGCATCTCCGGCAAAGCCGCACAGGCCGGTGTTGTCGCCATCGTGGGTGTACTCATGATCATCTACGTTCTGGTCGGCGGCATGAAGGGCACGACTTATGTGCAGATGATTAAGGCTGTTCTGCTCGTCGGTGGTTCCATCATTATCGCGCTGTTGACGTTCTGGTTCATCAAGGGTGGCTTCAACGCTGTTCTTGAAACCGCGATTGCCAACCACCCCAAAGGGGAGGCGATTGTGAATCCGGGACTCAAATACGGCAAGAACGAACTGACCAAGCTGGACTTCATTTCCTTAGGTGCTGCCCTGGTGTTCGGCACCGCCGGACTCCCCCATGTTTTGATGCGTTTCTACACGGTGCCCACCGCCCGGGAGGCTCGCCGCTCCGTGACCTGGACCATCGGGATTGTCGCGCTGTTCTTCCTACTCACCGTCGTCATGGGCTACGGCGCTGCAGCCCTGGTCGGACCCGAACAAATTCAGGCTGCTCCTGGCGGAGTGAACTCTGCTGTGCTGTTGCTGTCTTCTCGAGTGGGCGGCACGATCTTCATGGCCTGCATTTCCGCCATTGCGTTTGCCACCATTCTCGCCGTGGTCGCGGGCCTGGCCATCACTGCATCCGCGTCAGTGGCGCATGACCTGTACAACTCGGTGCTTCGCGACGGCCAGGCTACAGAAGAAGAGCAGGTTCGCGTGTCCCGTATCACGGTCGTCGTGATTGGCGTGCTGGCCATTGTTCTAGGCATTGGTGCCATGGGGCAAAATATTGCCTTCCTGGTGGCGTTGGCGTTCGGTATCGCGGCGTCGGCAAACCTGCCCACCATCCTGTATTCGCTGTACTGGAAGAAGTTCAACACCACCGGTGCCCTGTTTTCCATCTACGGTGGGCTACTCACCTCTATTGTGCTGATCATTTTCTCCCCGGCCGTCTCGGGTGCAGAAACAGCCATGATCCCCAGCATGGACTTCGCGTGGTTCCCGCTAACCAACCCCTCCATTGTCGCCATTCCTGCGGGCTTCCTGCTGGGCATCGTTGGCACCCTGGTGGGTAAACCGGACAACTACGACGAGCTGGCTGCGGAAATGGAAGTTCGATCCCTGACCGGTGTAGGCGTGGAAAAGGCGGTCCAGCACTAGCCAGTGCTAACAGCCCCACACCTCAACACACCTCAACAACAGCCACGGCCCCGCACTTACTCACATGAGAGTGCGGGGCCGTAGCCTCATGCTGCGGCATCATGCGCAAGCACTAATCTAAGACTTATTCACCTTGGTGTACGGGTGAACATAACCCAGCTGATCTGCTGGTACGGGGAATGCGGTTTCATCACCGTAAGGACTGGACGCACCAGTCACTTTAGAGATGAGCTCAGTAACTGGGTGTTCGCCAGGCGTGTGCTCCGGCCAGCCGGGATCAACGTACGTGTTCTTCTCCATTTGCCATGAGGCCATTGTTTCAAACCTTGGCCAAAAAAGTCACCTCTTGGGCATTCCAGGGTGGCGTTACAATGAGGTGCATCATGAAAAAACGCATGAACAACAACAATGCGGATTCCGCCTCCCCCCTCACTTTCGAACAATGGCTGAGTGAGCAACCAGACGAACGGCTGGCAACCATATTAAGAAACCGCCCTGATTGTGCGCTCCCCATACCTCCAAGTTTCAGCTCTTTAGCTGCACGTTTGCGGCTCCCCCTCGCAGTCAAACGAGCCGTGGACAAGCTCGGTGCCATGGACATTGCTGTGGTTGAAGCTGCTTCAGCACAAGGCGCAGAATTACAACCAGTGTCTACCCCCGAAGTGGTGGAGGAAATCAGGGGGAGACTTCATGCGTACTCTACTCCCGACGAGGACATTCCCACCCAGGACGACGTCGAGGCCGCACTGGAAACGCTCAAAGACCACGCATTGTTGTATGGCACAACCACCGACGGAAGTTCTTTCCAGCTCCTCCCCGAGGTAATGAGCGAAATACCCCGCCACTTCCTCGTCTTACCAGAATCGGCCAACGCCGGTCCACCACTTACCCACCAGCAGGTCGAAGAACTCCTTGATGCGTTAAGCCCGCAGGAAAGCAAATCCTAGATACACTCGCGCAGGCTGGCGGCGTGGGCCTCAGCAAAGACGCGGCACCCGATGCCGACCCCACTCGCCCCGTGGCCATGCTCATAGCCAAGGGACTACTCACCCGGGTTGATCACAACACTGTGCGCCTGCGGGCTATCACCCGCAACGTACTCCTCAACCCCAGCAACACGCCCCACAGGTATACCCTCGTCCCGGCAACCCGCATGCCGGATACTCCGCCTTCGGATAAAGATGTCCAGAAGGTCGACCAGGCCGCCACCGCCGCAGGTCTAGAGGTCACCCGTATGATGCGGCGCTTGCTTGAGGAACTCGGTCGAGAACCCGCACCCTGCCTCAAAAATGGGTCCATTGGCGTTCGCGCAGCCACAAAGCTCGCCAAAACTTTAGACATTGATAACCTCACCCTCGCCCGCCTGATGTGCCTAGCTGACAGCGCAGATCTCATCAGCACCGGCGAACCCGATCCGCCGCCGCACAACGACAACCTCGGCGATTACCTCGCCCCCACCCCGCTCGCCGACGACTGGCTCCAGAGCGATTCTGCCGACCAATGGGCAAGCCTGCTGGAAGCCTGGCGAAACTCGCAATGGTCGCCCTGGCTCGTGGGGCACAAAGACGACACCAACAAAACCATCCACCTCCTCGATCATGCAGCACTCGACACTCACCTCCCAGCCATCACCGCGCTGACCATGCGCCCGTTCCTCCGCCTCCCCCCAGGGACACCAGTACCACCAGACAATGTCAGCACGGACATGCGGTACCTTTCTCCCCTGCGTGGCAGTCACATCGATCCCACCCGCGTTGCTGATATCTGCAGCAACGCGGAGTGGATAGGTGCCATCGCCCTTAATGCCGCCAGCACCCCACTCCGCACCATGATGGGTACTTCCGACACCGATGCTTATGAGGCACTACGCAAGGTCACCCAAAGCCTCACCCCAGAACCCGGAACCACCCTCATCGCCCAGGCAGACATGACGATCCTCGCACCGGGGCCACTGACCACGGAGATTCAAGAACAGGTGGAAACACTAGCGGACGTGGAATCTCCGGGTCTTGCCAGCGTGTACCGAATCACCGAGGCGTCGATACGCAGGGCACTGGACACCGGACGCACGGGTGCGGACCTGCAGCAGTTCCTTGAAGAAAACGTCCTTGGCGACGTCCCACAATCCATCACCTACCTCATCACTGATGTAGCGCGGCGGCACGGGACCCTCCGCGGCGGCCCTGCCATCTCCTACCTGCGTAGCGACGACCCCGCACTCCTCGCTCAGGCAGTCCAAACCCCGGCCGCCGCACGTCTCGCGCTGCGCCTCATCGCCCCCACCGTAGCCATCTCCCAGGCGCCGCTTATCGAGGTGTTGAACAACCTCCGAGAGGCCGGCTTCCAGCCCGTCGCGGAAGATGCCACCGGCGCGAGTATCGACGTCCGCCCATCACCCAGCCGCATCACCTCCTACCAAGGTCGCCCTGCCACCACTCGCGAGACTATCGACGCCGGCCTTATCCATGCCGTCGTCTCCGAACTGCGCCGCAACAACACCGCCACCACCGCAGCATCCCAAGGAACCACTGCCACCAACGACCAAGGACAAGTACTCCAAGGCCGGGAGGCATTAAGTGTGTTGCAGGCAGCCGTGCGGGGCCGGAAAACAGTAACCCTCGGGTTTGTCGATAAGCAGGGGACACAGATGCATCGTGTGGTGCGGCCGCTGACTGTATCTGGCGGGCAGGTGGACGCACTGGACGCCGCAACTGGGAAGGTCCACCGCTTTCAACTACACCGCATCACTGAGGTGATACTGGATTAGAATGGAGGTTTACTTTACGTACTGTAAGGAGACCTCGTGGCTTTTGGTGATGGACCGCTCATCGTCCAATCCGACAAAACAGTCCTTCTAGAAATCGATCATGCCCTTGCCGACGAAGCCCGCGCCGCCCTCGCGCCCTTCGCGGAACTGGAACGCGCCCCCGAGCATGTTCACACCTACCGCATCACCCCGCTTGCCGTGTGGAACGCCCGCGCCGCCGGTCACGATGCAGAACAGCTTGTCGATGTCCTGGAACGCTACTCACGCTTCCCCGTTCCCCACCCCCTGCTTATTGACGTCGTGGAGACCATGAGTCGCTATGGCCGGGTCAAGCTTCACAAACACCCAGCCCACGGGCTCATCCTGGAATCTGCGGAACCCGCCATCATTGCCGAAATCACCCGGCACAAAAAAATAGCCCCCATGCTGGGAGCCACGATTGACGACACCTCCGTGGTCGTACACCCCTCCGAACGCGGACGCCTGAAACAAGAACTACTGAAAGTAGGCTGGCCTGCCGAAGACCTCGCCGGATACGTTGATGGCGAGGCACACCCCATCGCCCTTGAAGAAACCGACTGGTCACTGCGTGACTACCAGCGCTTCGCCGCTGATTCCTTCTGGGAAGGCGGCTCCGGCGTCGTCGTCCTGCCCTGCGGAGCCGGGAAAACCATGGTGGGAGCTGCAGCAATGGCCAAAGCCCAGGCCACAACCCTCATCCTGGTGACCAACACCGTGGCAGGCCGCCAATGGCGCGACGAACTTCTCCGCCGCACGTCCCTCACCGAAGAAGAAATCGGCGAATACTCTGGAGAAAAGAAAGAAATCCGCCCAGTGACCATCGCCACCTATCAAGTGGTTACCCGCAAAACAAAAGGTGAATACCGGGCGCTAGAGCTTTTTGACTCCCGCGACTGGGGACTGATCATCTACGACGAAGTTCACCTTCTCCCCGCTCCCGTCTTCCGCATGACCTCCGACCTGCAATCCCGCCGTCGCCTCGGCCTCACCGCCACGCTTGTCCGTGAGGACGGCCTAGAGGGCGACGTCTTCTCCCTCATCGGCCCCAAACGTTACGACGCCCCGTGGAAAGACATCGAAGCCCAAGGCTACATTGCCGCCGCCGAATGCGTTGAAGTACGTGTGACCATGACCAAAGCAGAACGCATGGCCTACGCCACCGCCGAACGATCGGTCCGCTACCGCCTTGCCGCCTGTGCTGAAACCAAAAACAAAGTGGTAAAAAAACTAGTAGAGCAGCACAAAGGCGAGCCAACCCTGGTGATCGGTGCCTATATCGACCAGCTTGAAGAACTCGGCGGTATCCTTGACGCCCCCATCATTGACGGCAAAACCTCCAACAAAAAACGCGAAGAACTCTTTGATGCCTTCCGTAAAGGTACCCTCAACGTGCTGGTCGTGAGTAAAGTAGCTAACTTCTCTATCGACCTCCCCGAAGCGGCCGTGGCCATCCAAGTCTCCGGCACGTTCGGGTCTCGGCAAGAGGAAGCCCAACGCCTAGGCCGCCTCCTCCGGCCCAAAGCCAACGGTCGCGAAGCCCTGTTCTACACCGTAGTCAGCCGCGATACGCTCGACACCGAATACGCAGCACACCGCCAACGCTTCCTTGCTGAGCAAGGCTACGCCTACCGCATTGTGGATGCCGACGATCTGCTCTTCCCCATCAAGGACAACTAGGATGAACAACTTCACGTTCGACGTGGATATCGAGCACAACAAGAAAAACAACGAACTATTCAAAGACACAAAGCGACTGCAAACCAGCGCCGGCGTTTACGGACTTCTCCAACTCATCCTCGCCGCAGCCGCACTATGGTGGTCCAACCAAGCCATCTGGGGCTGGATTCTTGCCATTGTCCTAGGCATCATGGCCATCATCAGCTTCGCCATGATCAACATCATCCCCAAAAAAGTAGGAACCCCCGAGAACATTTACCGCCAGTACCCCCTCGTTCCCGCCATCATCGCCCAAGTCAACCCGCGCGACCTGGTTCTCCTTGCACTCGTAAACAAAAACATCGACCCGGATCTTTCACCTCAATGGGCCCTGGCTGCACGTAACATCACCCGAATCAACGGGCACGAGCGAATTGAGGGTGAAGAAGTCCCCAGCGTAGGTGTGTCTGGCAGACGTTCCCTGAACACCAAAGACCAGTGGGACGAAATCACTCCCATGCCCATCGCCTGGGCAACCCCCTCCAGCGAGGTCATTGCCGATGCTCACGCTGCAATCCCGCAGGAACAATGGGAACTGCTTAAACAAAATAAAGGACGCCTTGACGAGGTCTTTTCTTCCCCCCATAATCTCATCGATCTCTAGGCTCTGCTTCTATCACGTACTGGAGGCTGGTGTTGTTGTCTAGTCCCCGATTCTTCGGCAACCCCCTGATCAACGAAGCACAACAACTCATCACCTACATCAACGACACCCCATAACCCCCACACAACCCCGCACCCGCATAGCAAAACAAACAAGCAAACAAAACAACAAAAAAAAGGGTGGGTGGGGTGCCGGTGCGCCCACACCAGGCACACACAACACCCCACCCACACTATCTGGAATTATCAATGCTGGCAGTAACCTACTCTCCCACACCCTCCCAGGTGCAGTACCATCAGCGCCCACAGACTTAGCAACCGGGTTCGAAAAGGACAACCGGGCGTGACCCTGCGACTATCACCACCAACACACCCAACACAACTGGTGTTGTGCCAGACACTGCACAGCAAACACGAAACCACACACCACCACCAACAGCAGCAGCACGCCTTCTGTCTTCATCATTCCTCTGTGTTGTCAACACACGCATGCGTTTTCCACAATCCTGTGGCACACCACCACCTATTATCTATGGGGTATGTTTGTGTCGGTCATATTAGTATCGGTCATCTCACAACACCTTACGATGCTTCCAACTCCGACCTATCAACCCCCTCATCTACAGGGAACCTCAACAGAAACCTCATCTCACAACAGGCTTCCCGCTTAGATGCTTTCAGCGGTTATCCCTCCCGCACATAGCCAACCAGCCATGCCACCGGCGTGACAACTGGCACACTAGAGGTACGTCCATCCCGGTCCTCTCGTACTAGGGACAGCCTTGTTCAAGTTTCCACGCGCGCGGCGGATAGAGACCGAACTGTCTCACGACGTTCTAAACCCAGCTCGCGTGCCGCTTTAATGGGCGAACAGCCCAACCCTTGGGACCTACTCCAGCCCCAGGATGCGACGAGCCGACATCGAGGTGCCAAACCATCCCGTCGATATGAACTCTTGGGGAAGATCAGCCTGTTATCCCCGGGGTACCTTTTATCCGTTGAGCGACACCACACCCACACGTTGATGCCGGATCACTAGTCCCTGCTTTCGCACCTGCTCCACCCGTCAGTGTCACAGTCAAGCTCCCTTACTGCACTTACACTCTACAAACCTGATTACCAACCAAGCCGAGGGAACCTTTGGGCGCCTCCGTTACCATTTAGGGAGGCAACCGCCCCAGTTAAACTACCCACCAGGCACTGTCCCAAAACCCGATCAGGGCCCACAGTTAGATGCACACAACAACCAGAGTGGTATTTCACCAATGACTCCACACCCACTAGCGTGAATGCTTCCACGTCTCCCACCTATCCTACACAAGCTGCAGCACACACCAATACCAAGCTATAGTAAAGGTCCCGGGGTCTTTTTCGTCCTGCCGCGCGAAACGAGCATCTTTACTCGTACTGCAATTTCACCGGGCCTATGGTTGAGACAGCAGGGAAGTCGTTACGCCATTCGTGCAGGTCGGAACTTACCCGACAAGGAATTTCGCTACCTTAGGATGGTTATAGTTACCACCGCCGTTTACTGGGGCTTCAATTACCCGCCTCACACACCACAGGGTGTGCTCACGAGTCCTCTTAACCTTCCAGCACCGGGCAGGCGTCAGTCCGTATACCTCGACTTGCAACGTCTTCGCACGGACCTGTGTTTTTAATAAACAGTCGCTTCCCTCACTTCTCTGCGGCCACACACAACGCACACCGCACAAGGGGTGATTGCCGCACATGGCCCCCCTTCTCCCGAAGTTACGGGGGCATTTTGCCGAGTTCCTTAACCATAGTTCACCCGAACGCCTTAGTATCCTCAACCAGACCACCTGTGTCGGTTTCCGGTACGGGCCGTGCACACACATCGCTAGAGGCTTTTCTCGACAGCACAGGCACATCAAACATCCCCAACAATCTGGGTACGCATCACGCCTCACCCTATATGCAGAACGGATTTACCTATCCTACGGGCCACACGCTTACACCACAATCCAATAAGTGGCCTTGACTACCAATCTGTGTCACCCCATCGCTTGGCTACCAACGATCAAGATCCCACGCACCACACACCAACAAACACACAACGTGTGAACATCAATGGTGGTGGGTGGTTAGTACAACCGAGTCACCACTTGTCGCGCATACACGGGTACGGGACTATCAACCCGTTATCCATCGACTACGCCTGTCGGCCTCGCCTTAGGTCCCGACTCACCCTGGGAAGATTAGCTTCACCCAGGAACCCTTAGTCATCCGGCGAACACGTTTTCCACATGTTTTTCGCTACTCATGCCTGCATTCTCACTCGCACACACTCCACCACCACTTCCGTGACAGCTTCTCAGCGTGCACGACGCTCCCCTACCCAACACACACACTGTGTGTTGCCGCGGTTTCGGCGGTGTACTTTAAAAGCCCCACTACATTATCGGCGCATCACCACTTAACCAGTGAGCTATTACGCACTCTTTCAAGGATGGCTGCTTCTAAGCCAACCTCCTGGCTGTCTTCGCGATGACACCTCCTTTTCCACTCAGCACACCCTTAGGGGCCTTAACCGACGATCTGGGCTGTTTCCCTCTCGACGTCACGGAGCTTATCCCCCGCCGTCTCACTGCCACGCTCGCATATTATTGGCATTCGGAGTTTAGCTGGCATCGCTAAGATGATCGTCCCGCATCAACCAACCAGTCGCTCTACCACCAACAACAACCACGCAACGCTGCACCTAAATGCATTTCGGGGAGAACCAGCTATCACGGAGTTTGATTGGCCTTTCACCCCTACCCACAGCTCATCCCCTCAGTTTTCAACCCTAAGTGGGTTCGCGCCTCCACAATGTTTTTACCACCGCTTCACACTGGCCATGGGTAGATCACCCCTGCTTCGGGTCCAGAACATGCCACTCACACACCCTCATTAGGATTCGCTTTCGCTACGACTACCCCACACACACGGGTTAACCTCGCGACATGCCGCTGACTCGCAGGCTCATTCTTCAAAAGGCACGCCACCACCCCACACAAACAGGGGCTATGACGGATTGTAAGCACACGGTTTCAGGAACTATTTCACTCCCCTCCCGGGGTACTTTTTCACCCTTCCCTCACGGTACTATACTGCACTATCGGTCACGCCAAGTATTCAGGCTTACCGGGTGGTCCCGGCAGATTCACAGCAGATTCCACGAGCCCGCTGCTACTCGGGAAAAATACGCACACACCCCAACCACATGTCTTCAGGTACCGGACTGTCACCGTCTACGGCAGGCGATTCCACACCACTTCCCTAACACACAATCCAAGGGTGCCAGCCAGTGGTAGCCAGCCAGACACACGCATCCCACAACCCCCTACACGCAACCCCTACCAAGTATCATCCACGCATAGAGTTTAGCCATCACCTCCGCCTTCGCTCGCCACTACTAACGGAATCACATATTGTTTTCTTCTCCTACGGGTACTGAGATGTTTCACTTCCCCGCGTAACCCCCATACCACCTATTTCATTCAGCAGCAGGTGACCGCACATAACCACGGCCGGGTTTCCCCATTCGGACATCCTCGGATCAACGCTTAATCGGCAACTCCCCGAGGCTTAACGCAGCCCTTCACGTCCTTCATCGGCTTGACATGCCCAGGCATCCACCGTGCGCCCTTACAACAAACACACCACCTATCCAGTGGTGCGCCACACGAAAAACACACACAAAACAACACAAAAGAAATTAAACAGAAAAATGATTTCGCGTCCACTATACAGTTCTCACACAACACCACCCCACCACCAGCAACCACCACAACAATAATGATCACCAGCAGACAAGGGCTTAAAATTCCACACGTTTATTGTGTGGGACACCCAACAGCCACACCAAGCACCACACCCCCTATTGGATACACACCACATATTCTCCCTAGAAAGGAGGTGATCCAGCCGCACCTTCCGGTACGGCTACCTTGTTACGACTTCGTCCCAATCGCCAATCCCACCTTCGACCACTCCCCCCACCACAGGTGGTGGTTAGGCCATGGGCTTCGGGTGTTACCAACTTTCATGACGTGACGGGCGGTGTGTACAAGGCCCGGGAACGTATTCACCGCAGCGTTGCTGATCTGCGATTACTAGCGACTCCGACTTCATGGGGTCGAGTTGCAGACCCCAATCCGAACTGAGGCCGGCTTTAAGAGATTAGCTTCACTTCACAGTGTCGCAACCCGTTGTACCGACCATTGTAGCATGTGTGAAGCCCTGGGTATAAAGGGCATGATGATTTGACGTCATCCCCACCTTCCTCCGAGTTGACCCCGGCAGTTTCTCATGAGTCCCCACCAAAAATGTGCTGGCAACATAAGACAAGGGTTGCGCTCGTTGCGGGACTTAACCCAACATCTCACGACACGAGCTGACGACAACCATGCACCACCTGTGCACCAACCACAAGGGAAGACGTATCTCTACGCCGATCTGGTGCATGTCAAACCCAGGTAAGGTTCTTCGCGTTGCATCGAATTAATCCACATGCTCCGCCGCTTGTGCGGGCCCCCGTCAATTCCTTTGAGTTTTAGCCTTGCGGCCGTACTCCCCAGGCGGGGCGCTTAATGCGTTAGCTACGGCACAGACTGCAAACACACAGCCCACACCTAGCGCCCACCGTTTACAGCATGGACTACCAGGGTATCTAATCCTGTTCGCTCCCCATGCTTTCGCTCCTCAGCGTCAGTAACTGCCCAGTAACCTGCCTTCGCCATCGGTGTTCCTCCTGATATCTGCGCATTTCACCGCTACACCAGGAATTCCAGTTACCCCTACAGCACTCTAGTCGTGCCCGTATCGCCTGCACGCCCGGAGTTAAGCCCCGGAATTTCACAGACGACGCGACACACCACCTACGAGCTCTTTACGCCCAGTAAATCCGGACAACGCTTGCACCCTACGTATTACCGCGGCTGCTGGCACGTAGTTAGCCGGTGCTTCTTCTCCACGGTACCGTCACCCACCAAGGTGGGCTTCGTCCCGGGCGAAAGGAGTTTACAACCCGAAGGCCTTCATCCCCCACGCGGCGTCGCTGCATCAGGCTTGCGCCCATTGTGCAATATTCCCCACTGCTGCCTCCCGTAGGAGTCTGGGCCGTGTCTCAGTCCCAATGTGGCCGTCCACCCTCTCAGGCCGGCTACCCGTCGCCGCCTTGGTAGGCCATTACCCCACCAACAAGCTGATAGGCCGCGGGCTCATCCCACACCGCACAAGGCTTTCCACCATGACCCCTACGCCATGGTCGTATGTGGTATTAGACCCAGTTTCCCAGGCTTATCCCACAGTGCGGGGCAGATCACCCACGTGTTACTCACCCGTTCGCCACTCGAGTACCCACCACCAAAAAGTGGCGGGCCTTTCCGTTCGACTTGCATGTGTTAAGCACGCCGCCAGCGTTCGTCCTGAGCCAGGATCAAACTCTCCAACCACAACACACCATGCGTGTGTTGCGCACAAAACAAAACAAAAACAATAAAAATAGTGTTTCAAGCGTGTATCTCTTCAACAAGAGCAACACACCCCACCACTACCAGGGTCGGGGTGTGCGACACCCACACAACACAACAATAGTAGTGTGGGTGTGTGTAGTACTTGGTACGCTATTGAGTTCTCACA